>JAESFR010000031.1_pt1 | contig 376524 bp, 354 predicted proteins | sample 9266191 | NCBI WGS metagenome assembly JAESFR01 (sample SAMN14503063, study PRJNA617104) | algae metagenome | isolation source: Pleurocapsa minor HA4230-MV1 and co-occurring heterotrophs from cement on... | place: USA: Nuuanu Pali Lookout, Hawaii | collected 2009-07-20 | reverse complement strand
GCAACCGGCTCTTCGGCAAGGTCACTCCCGGACCCGACCGCCACGCTAACGACCACGGCAACACGCCGTCGCTCCAACGCGCCCACACACCCCTCGAACCACCCCCTTGACACAGAGAGGATTCGTTAGGGGATACCCCAGAGGGCTTCTTCTCAGCCCCGCTTGTGGCGGTCGAGGCGCTCGGCGCCCGCGTCCAGACCGGGCAACTGCTCGGCGTAGGCCCCGCCGTCGGCGGCGACGAGCTCGGCCACGAGCGCCTCGACCTGGTCCCAGGTCGACGCCCTCGGGCCGTCCAGGTGCCGGTTGTAGGGCTGGTCGAACACGATCACGGTGTTGCCGCTGGCTCGCAGGGCCTCGACGTTGTGCGGTGCGTCCTCGACGTACGCATCGGCCTGCACCTCGGGCTTGCGGCCCAGGAAGCACAGATCCCGGTACGGGATGCGGCGGGTGTCGAGCCACTCGACGGTGTCGGACACGATCAACGCGTGGCCCCAGTTGGTCACCAGCCGATGCGTGATCACTCGGATCCACACGCCGGCGTCCGACAGTCGCCACAGCGACTCCGAGGCCCCGTCGATCGCCGGCATGTCGCGGAACATCCGGTGCTCCTGCACGGCGGTGCGGTGCAGCGCCAGGAACCCCTCTCGGTCCAGGCCCCACTCGCCGAAGTCCCAGCTGACCTCGGTCGTGAGCGACTCGAGCGGCACGCCCCTCTCGGTCGCGGCGACCTGGCGGAACGCCGCGTTGTAGTCGGCGCACACTGCGTCCAGGTCGACACCCAGCACGAACTCGCTCATGCGGGTCGCAGCACCTCGGCGGCCTCGGCGTGGCGGCCCTGGCGGCGCAGCGCGTCGGCGGCGAGCACCTCGAAGTTGGCCTGCGCCGTGCGCTCCCACGTCAGCTCATCCGCTCGGGCGAGCGCGCCCTGCTGCAGTCGGGTGCGCAGCTCCCGGTCGGTCATGACCTGGGTGATGGCCTCGACCAGCTCCTCGTCGGTGCGGCGCAGCAGGCCGCTGCGGTCCCGGGCGACCGCGTCGGCGTGGCCCGAGATGTCGGTCGCTACGGTCGGGGTGCCGCACGCCGCCGCCTCGGTCAGGGTCATGCCCCAGCCCTCGCGCACCGACACCGAGGTGGCCAGCCAGGCGCTGCGGTACAGCTCTCGCAGCTCCTCGTCGGTCACACGGCCTGCGAGGCGCACCCAGTCGCGGCCGCCCACGGCATCGACGGTGTCGAGGATGGTGTTGCGCTCGTACCCCTCGCCGACGATCACCAGCTGCGCGTCGGGCACCCGCTCGCGCACCCCGGCCATGACTCGCACCAGTCGCGGGAAGTCCTTGACCGGGACCAGCCGGCCCACCGCGACCGCCAACGGCGCGTCGGAGCGCTGCCCACCGGGGGTGAAGAACGGGTTCAGTCCCGGCGGGATGACCGTGACGCGCTCGGGGTCGAAGCCGAGGTCGTCGACCAGCTCGTCGTAGGACGACGGCGAGAGCGTGACGATCGGCTGGTGCCGGTAGAACTTGGGCGCGATCCGCTCCTCGAGCAGCACGCCGGCCTTGGCCACCGGGCCCGGGAGCGTCATGCCCCACATGGGTCCGTGCACGTGGTGCAGCCAGATGACCCTCGGCTTGCGCCACCAGATCGGCGACATGAAGGGCATGCCGTTCCAGATCTCGACCAGGGCGTCGCAGGGCCCGAGCCGGCCGGTCACCTCGGCCAGCGCGGACCGCGGGAACACGCCGTAGCGCCCGGCCTTGCGGCTGACGGTGTAGCCGTCGCGCACCGCCGAGGTGGGCTGGCCGACCGCGAACGACGTGCGCATGGTGACCTGCAGCCCGGACTGGGCCCAGATCGCCGCGATGCTGTGCGCATGCACCTCGGAGCCGCCCGCCTCGTCGTCGTCGAGGTCTCGCCACGCCAGCATGTGCACGTGCGACAGGCCCGCCTGGGCGGCCAGCTCGGCGATCGCCTTGGTCGTCGTCTCGCTGGCCACTGGTGTCTGCACGGGGGGAGGGGCTCCGTCTGGTCGGTGAGGGGCGGGCCTATGCTACGCAGCCGTACGACGCCGACCGGCGATCCGATCCGCTGCTGGAGAACCCCCCGTGAAGCTCACCGGTGAACGGCCCATCGAGGGCCAGACCCCCGACTCGCTGCTGGCGCTGCACGCAGCCGGCTACCGCGAGGTGCGCGCCCGCGTCGGTACCGGCCGCATGCTCGACCTGGGCTGCGGCCTGGCCGACGGCACGGTGGGCTTCGCCGCGGACGACCGCATGCTCGTGGGCGTCGACTACGACCAGGAGACCGCGGCGAGCGCCGTGGCGCTGCACCCCGACGTCGACCTGCGCACCGTCTGCAGCGACGGTGCGGTGCTGCCGCTGCGCACGGGGATCTTCGACGACGTGTGCTCGTCGCACCTGATCGAGCACTTCGTCGACCCCGAGTTCCACGTGGCGGAGGTGGCCCGGGTGCTGGCCGACGACGGCCGGGCGTTCTTCCTGACGCCCAACAAGCCGGCCGACTTCGAGAACCCGTACCACGTGTACCTGTTCGATCCCGAGGACCTGGCCGCCATGCTCGGCCGGCACTTCGAGTCGGTCACGATCCTGGGACTGGATGCCACCCCCGAGGTCAAGGCCGACTTCGAGAAGCGCCGGGAGATGGCGAACAAGCTGCTGAAGCTCGACCCGCTCGGGCTTCGCCACAAGCTGCCTCGCGAGACCTTCGTGTGGCTGCACGCGACGGGTCGCCGTCTGGCGTACCGCTACACCAACACCGAGCAGGTGGGTGGGCAGTCGGGCATCACCGACGAGGAGTTCTTCGTCACCACCGACATCGACCCGACCACGCTGGTCCTGCTGGCCATCGCGGAGCGCCCGCTGCGCTAACGGGCCGCACGGGGAAGGGGCTGCTCGGTCAGTCGCCCTCGTTGCGTCGGCCGCGCAGGCCGTCCACGACGACGCACAGCACGAGCGCGAAGACGGCGAGCAGCGCCCAGCCGTGCGCCAGCTCGAACCGTCCGACCCAGTTGAAGTCGACGACGTAGTCGTTGCGCAGCTGCTTGGCCAGGACGTAGCCGGCCGCGGCGGCGAACATGCCCAGGCTGAGCACCCGTGGCACGACCTGGCCGCGGGGCGCCCGGGCCGCCACGACTGCGGTGACGGCGACGACCAGGCCCAGCACGGGTGAGCCGAACAGCGCGGCGCCCGCACCGGCGACCAGGGCCACGACCGCCGTGGCGGACCAGCCGAGCGCCGGGCCGTCCTGGAGCCAGGGGCTGGCCGGCTCCGGACGGGTCAGTGCCGGCTCGACGCCGGTGGACGCACGCGCATCGGCGCGGCGACGGCGCAGCACCGGCCAGAGGAGCAGCGCGACGCAGGCGAGCACCCCCAGCGCCGACAGGGCGAGGCCGATCCAGACCAGCCGTTGCGGTGTCCAGGAGATGTCGACGGTCACGTCGGCGCCGAGCTCGGCCGGGTCGATGCGCCAGCCGTTGGCGTAGCCGTTGATCAGCGTGGGCTCACCCAGCGAGGTGCCGTCCGACGTGGTGGCCTCGAAGCCGGGGGAGTAGCTCTGGCCCAGCACGATCCAGTAGGGCTCGGTCGCGTCGCGCACCTGCACCCGGTGGTCGTTGCGTCCGGTGCGCTCGGTGGTGGTGCTCGGCGGGGGAGGACCCGGGTCGACCGGCGTGGCGAGCGTGTCGACGCCGGCACCGCCGCCCGCTGCCGAGGCGAGCGCCAGCAGGTCGACGTCGAGGCCGGTGACCTCGCCGTCGCCGCTCTCGAGCAGGGACCGACCCGGGGGCACCGTGACGGGGTCGCCGCACGACGCGAGCTCCAGGGACTGGCCGCTCAGCGCCTCGGCGACGCTGCCCTGCGTGCGCAGCGGCACGCCGACGCCGTCGATCGTGACCAGGTCGTCCCGACAGCTCGACGGGAGCGGGTCGTCGCCGGCGGGCACCTCCACGGTCGGCAGACCGATCTCGGCGATGGCGACCGGGAGGACGATCCGGGAGCCGCCGAACCACTCGGTCGACGCGGCCTCGGTGACGGCGTCGATGCCGATGCGGAAGGTGGTCCCCGTGACCGGCTCGACCTGTGCGGAGAGCTCTGTCGTCGCGCCGCGTGCGGCGTCGGTCGCCACCGCCACCTCGGGCAGCGTCAGCTGTTGGGGTGCACCGCCGTCCACCGACAGCGACAGCTGTCGGGGCAACGAGTGCTTGCCGTCGTTGACCACCTCCAGGGTCAGCTGCTCGACGGTGACCGGCTCGGGGTAGGTGTACTCCACCCACTGCCCGACGCTGCCGTTCACGGGCGTGCGGTAGGCGGTGCCGGGATCGCCGTCGACGGCGGCGGACGCCCGCGAGGCGGGGTCGCCCGGCAGGCGTGCGGACGAGGTCGCAGTGAGCCCGCCCTGGGACGCCGGAGCCAGGCCGATGAGCTCGTCGACGCGCTCGTCGGGCAGCCAGCGCGACAGCCGGGCCAGGCCGTACGGGGTGAAGCTGCGTTGCACCGGGCCCTCGACCCAGCGGCGCATCGTCGGTTCCTCGGGGTTGCGGTCGGGCTCCACGCCGTTGCCGCCGCGACGGCTGAACACGTAGGACAGCGGCCGTTCGAGCGAGTCGGCGCCGAGCGTGTCGAGCAGATCGACCGGCGGGCGCACCACCTCGTCGATCGGACCCACCCCGGGGATGACCACTTCGGCGAAGCCGACGTCGGACAGGCCCCGGAAGCTGGCCGCGTCGGGCGGGTCGGTGCGGTCGATGGTGATGCGCAGCGTGTCGAAGGTGCGCTCGGGGAACGTGACGGTCTGCCCCGGCGACACCCGCGAGGACTCGTCGAGGCGCACGCTGACCGGCGAGCCGCCGTCGAAGGTGAGGGTGACGTCGCTGATCCAGCGGTTCTTGTCGCCCGGGTTCTGCAGCAAGGTGACCTGGTCGGTGGTCACCTGCTCGTCGGTGGTGACCACCAGGTAGGCGCCGGTGGGGTCGTCGAAGGCCCCGACCCGCCAGCCGGTGGACTCGTCGCCGTCGAGCGCCTTCAGCGCCCGGTCACCCGCGGTGTAGGTGACGTTGTTGCCATACGCGGACGCTGCCACGGTGGCGCCGCCGCGCTGCTCGGCGACCGTGCGCTGGTCGTCGCCCGCGTCGGGGAACACGTCGAGGCGGTTGTCGGCCAGGTCTTCTTCGAGGGGCTCTTCGCCGGCACGTTCGGTGTAGCCCTCGTTGTCGCGCACCGAGCCCCAGCGGGTGGCCTGCTTGCGGTTGGTGTCGGTGACCACCAGCGCGCTGTCCGGCTCCTCGGTGAGCTCCACGAGGGCATCAGGGTCCGCGGCGTAGCTCGCCGAGAAAAACAAGGGGCGATCGGGCGCCAGCATGCCGGCGGCCGCCATGGCGACCAGGCCCGTCGCGTCGCCGGCGACCACCTGCGGTGCGCTCGCCGAGACGCTGCGCAGGATCGGCCGCTCGTCCTCGACGTCGAAGAACATCACGGGGTTCGGGTCGGGATCGGTCGCCGGGGTGGACAGCTCGACCTCGTCGTCCAGGCGCAGCGGGCCCTCGGCCTCATTGGGCACGGCCTCGCCGAAGATCAGTCCCCGTTGCAGGCCGTCGGCCCGGTCGAGCTGGGCCAGGGTGCGGCGGGGACGCGGCGTGCGGTAGCGCTCGAACTGGGTGTCGCCGCGCAGCACGATCTGGCCGACGCCCATCAGGCGCGCCATCGGCGCCCACACGTCGGGTTCGGGTCGACCGGACTGGAACGGCGCTTCGATCGCGTTGAGCAGCGCCGCAGAGGCAGGGGAGCCGTAGGGGATCAGCTCCCGCGCGACGTACTCACGATCGGTGAGACCGGGGGTGATCGGGTCGACGGTGTTGCCCCATCGGTACGCGGCGAAGTCGATGCCGGGCACCTCGTAGACGCGCGTGGAGCGGTCGCCGGCGTCGAGCGCTGCCGCCGCGTCGAGCCAGTACTGGGGCACCTGCTCGTCGCGCACCAGGTTCCGGTCGACCATCTGGCCCTGGAACAGCGGCAGCTGGTTGGCGCAGATGAGCACCAGCAGCAGGCCCGAGACGGGCGTCGCCACGCGTGGACGCCAGCGGGCGAGCGCCGCCACACCGGCACCGAGGAACACGGCCAGTCCGAGGATGACCAGCGGCGCTGCACGCGGGGTCGAGCGGAACGAGAGGCCCAGGTCGCCCCGCGCCCAGGCGCGGAACAGACGGCCGTAGGGCGAGGGCGACTCCCACGGGTGGGCGCCGACCGACAGCACCAGCCCGACGAGCACGATCCCAGCGAAGAACACCCGGTGACGGAACCGGGTCAGCACGGCGCCGACCATCGCCAGGCCGGGCAGCAGGTAGGACAGCGCGATCGCTGCCACGGACTCGACGTAGCGGACCGTCGAGGCGGTCCACGCTCCGAGGCCGTCGGTCCCGTAGAAGAACCAGTAGCCCAGCCCCCTGAGGACCTCCGGGGCGAGCGCCGCGGCGGCCACCGTCTCGTAGGTCTCGGTGTAGCGGAGGATCGGGATGCCGAAGGCTCCCTGGACGAGCAATCCAGCGACCCACCACAGCGACGTCACCGCCGTGAGCAGGGTGATGCGCAGCCCGACCACGATCGCCTGGCCCAGCGTGACCTCGCGCTCGACGAACGTGGCGTAGACGAACCAGAGCAGCGGCCCGAACATGACCAGGATCAACGACGTCGCGTTGACGCCGCCGACGGTCAGGGTGACCAGCGCGAACGCGGCAGGCGTGGCCCAGTCACGTCGACGCAGCGCACGGGCCGCCAGACCGATCAACCACGGCAGGCCGGCGAAGGGCAGCAGGATGACCGAGATGCGGGCCGCGTACTCCAACACGTACGGGCTCAGCGCATAGGCGAAGGCAGCGACGGTGAGCCCGGCGCCCTCCCAGCGCAGCTCGCGCAGCATCCAGCGCACCCCGAGGCCCGCCAGGAACAGGATGGAGCCCAGCCAGAGGCGCTGCGCCACCCAGTCGGGCAGACCGATGGCGTCCATGACCCAGTAGTACGGCCCCATCGGCCAGAGGTAGCCGATGTTCTGGTGCGTGACGGTGCCCATCCCGATGTTCGGGTCCCACATGTGCGCGGCACGTGACAGCAGCCGCCCCGGGTCCAGGTACAGATAGGTCTTGGTGTCCGCACCCACCTGGCCGGGACGGGTCAGCAGCAGCGGCACGTACACGACGGCGGCCAGCAGCAGCGTGCCCGCTCGGGGACGGCGCAGGCGCGACCACCTCGACGGTCGGCCCCCCGCTGACGGGGCGTCGCTGGCGGCAGCGGACCCGCTGCTGGTCGAGGCGGTCATGACAGCCGCACGACCCTAGTTCGACGCCGTGGGACCCTCATCGGTCCCCGACGTCGGGCACCACGAAGTCGAAGGGCGCCAACAGCCAGAAGAACAGCGGGGTCGGGCTGTCCCCGGTCGAGAGGAACTCGACGAACTCCTCGGTGGGGATCTGGGTCGCCCACGCGTCCTCGCCGGCGGTGAAGCCGCCGGGCACCACCAGCGTGACGGCGAGCAGCGCGGCGCTCGCCACTCGCAGGACCACGGGACGCCAGGCGACGACCTCGTGCGACAGCACCACGGCCGCCGCCGCCAGCACCGGCGCGGTCAGCACGGCGTAGACCCGCGTCTCGTCGAGCGTCACCGCGACCGGGACCAGGGCCACGACCGACAGCGCGGCCAGCACCCCCCACGACCACGCGTAGGTGTCGGAGCCGGGTGCCCGAGCGGCTCGCACGCGGAGCGCCACGATGCCGATCACCACGAGCCAGAGCGGACCCCACAGCAGGTACACCAGCGACGTGGTGGCGCGGGTGTGGTGCTCCACGAGCAACTCGGCGCCCAGGCGCAGGTAGTCGCTGCGAGGGCGTCCGAGGCCGACGTCGAACCACCGCAGATAGGCCTCGATCGTGAGCCGAGCGAGCCCGACCGCCAACACACCGGCGATCAGGTCGCCGAGCACCCGCGACGGGATCCGCCCCAAGGCCGGGCGCTCGGCGGGCAGCTCGTCCGGTTCGACCGGCGGCAGCACCAGCCCGCGCACGACGGCAGCACAGGCCACGACCAGCACCGCCTGCTCGGGGTGGGTGAGACCTGCGAGCACGCTGAGCGCCACGAACACGCCGCGGCGCCGCACGAGCACCAACGCGATGCCCAGGGGGAAGGTCAGGGCGTCCGGCTGTCCGAGCCATTGGCACACCACGGTCACACCCGGCGAGGCAGCGAGCAGGACGATGAGCGTGCGGGCCGCCCGATAGCCGTGGTGACGCTGGGCGAGCGCGACGCAACAAGCACAGCTCACGACCAGCACGATCAGGTGCAGCAGCGCGTAGCGGTGCGGCTCGGTCATGCCGACCACTCGGGCGAGCGTCGGCAGCGAGAGGTTGGTCAGCAGGTAGTCGGAGCTGGACGCGTCCGTGAACGGGTCCGAGCCGAGCCGCTCCGCGATGCGGGCGAACGCGTCCAGGTTGGGCGAGGCCCACAGCCGGTTGTGCACGAGCGCGACGACGAGCGCGAGCGCACCCCATCCGACCAGGCGCACGACGGCGTGGTCGGGGTCCGCAGGCAGGTCCTGCGCGCGTCGTTCGACCGCTGCGGTCGCTCCGGCACCCTCCATCGACGTGCACGGTAGCCCGCACGGTCGCCCGGCCCGGTCGGGGGGTGCCGGTAGCATCTGGGGCCGTGGTGATCACCCAGCCCACCGAGCGGGCGACCTCGTTCGGCTACATCCGCTCGCTCGACGGCCTGCGCGGGCTGTTGGTCTTCCCCGTCGCGCTCTACCACTTCTCGCTCACGTCGGGCGCCGAGGAGGTCTTCGCGACCGGCTCGTTCTTCGCGCCGTCCATCTTCTTCGCGCTGTCGGGCTTCCTGATCACCTCGTTGCTGCTGGTGGAGAAGGAGCGCACCGGCGGGTTGGACTGGCGGGGCTTCTGGCGGCGGCGGTTCCGCCGCCTCATCCCCGCCTCGGTCACGATCGTGTTCGCCGTGTCGCTGCTGAGCGCCCTCTGGCCGACGATCTGGGCGGGCCTGCTGCCGGTGTCCGACGTCGCGGCCGCGTTGCTCAGCGTCAAGAACTGGCAGTCGATCATCGTGGCCGACCAGCACGTGTTCCGACTGCTGGGCCCGCTGGCGCCGTACTGGTCGCTGGCGGTCGAGGAGCAGTTCTACCTGGGCCTGTCGATCGTGGTGGCCATCGCCGCCCGGACCCGCCACATGCTGCGCTGGCTCACCGGGCTGCTCATCGGCGTCGGCATCTTCTCGATCATCTCGCTGATCGTGCACGAGGACTCCTTGGTGCGCGAGTTCTTCGGCACCGACACCCGGGCGTCGGAGATCGTCGCCGGCTGCCTGCTCGCAGTGGTGGTGCACCACTACGGCTGGCCGCGCAGCCGCTGGTGGCCGGTCGTGGGTTGGGTGTCGCTGGCGGTGCTGGTCGTGGCGTGGGCGACCGTGCCCGAGGACGCGGCCTGGGTGCTGGCCGGCGGCCTGGCGCTCATCTCGATCGTCAGCGTCGGGCTGCTCGGCGGGGCGATCGTGCCCGGCTCGTTCTCCCGGGCGCTCGAGCTCACGCCGCTGGTCGAGCTCGGCAAGATCAGCTACCCCGTGTACCTCGTGCACTGGCCGGTCGCCATGGCGATGACGCCGGAGCGCACCGGCATGACGGGATGGCCGTTGATCCTCGTGCGCTTCGTCGTCTCGGTCGGGCTGGGCTACGCGATCTTCCGCTGGATCGAGCGGCCGATGCGGCACTCCAGCATGCTGCCCGGGCGTCAGGGCCCGATCGTGTGGGGCAGCGTGGGTCTGGCGTCGTTGGCGCTCGCCGCCATCGGCATGGCCCGCCTGTGAGCCCCGACGCCACGACCACCGCACCCACGAGAGAGCTGTCGCGCCACCCGCAGCTCGACGGGCTGCGCGGCCTGGCCATCCTGGGGGTGCTCGGCACCCACGTCGTCTTCCTCGACCAGGGGGACCCGACCTGGTCGCTGCGCGGCGGGTTCCTGGGCGTCGATGTGTTCCTGGTGCTGTCGGGCTTCCTGATCGGCGGGATCCTGCTGCGTGAGGCGCAGGACAGCGGCACCATCGACGGCGGCCGGTTCACGAGCCGCCGGGCCCGCCGGCTGCTGCCGCCGCTGCTGGTGCTGTTGATCGGGCAGGCGGCCATCTCGCTCGCCCTCGGCTCGGGATGGGTCGAGCAGGCACGCCAGGTCCTGCTGTCGCTCACCTTCACGGCCAACTGGCAGCTGAGCTTCGGACATCGCCCGCCGCTCGAGGTGCTGCACCTGTGGTCGCTGTCGCTCGAGGTGCAGTTCTACGCGATCGCTGCACTCGGCGTGTTCGCGCTGCGGCGTCACCTCACCCGACCCCGGGCGTTGGTGGCCGGTCTGTGCGCCGGTGCGCTGGTGGTGCTGTGCTGGCGCTGGTTCCTCTACGAGCGAGGCGTCGCGCCCGGTGCGCTGTACCAGCGCACCGACACCCGGCTCGACTCGCTGCTGCTGGGCATCGCGGGGGTCGTGGTGTGGCGCGCCCGCCTGGTCCGCGACCGCACCCTGCAGCTGGCCGGCCTGGCCGGGGTGGCGTTCCTGGCGATCTGCTGGTGGGTCGCCGAACCCACCGATCCGTGGCTCTACCGAGGCGGCTTCACCCTGATCGCCCTGGCCTCGGTGGCCGCGGTGGCCGCCGCCACGACCGGGGCCGGCGGCGTCGCCTGGCTCGGCGACCGCGCATGGCTGCGCTGGTTCGGGACCATCTCCTACTCGTTGTACCTGTGGCACCTGCCGATCTACGTGTGGACCGTGCGGGTCTGGCCCGACCTACCGCTGTGGGCCGCGGTGGTGATCGCTGCGCCGCTCAGCATCGGCGCGGCGGTGCTCAGCTTCCGCTTCGTCGAGTCGCGCTCGTTGGCCGCGTGGCGCGGTGGGCGAGTGGCGAGCGCTGACCGGGGCTGACGGCGGGCCCGCACGGGATCACCCGGCGTCCGCCTCTGCGCACAACAACACCGACAGCGCCCAGCCACCGTCCACCGTGACGCGGTACGGCCAGAGCCTGTCGAGCCCCGGGAGGCGTGCGACGGACGGGTCATCCAACGGGAGTGCCAGGTCGAAGGTCTCGCCGGCCGGCTCGAGCTCGATCGCGTCGTCGACGGGTGCGAAGCGGGCCAGCCGTACCCGAGGGCTGCCGGCGCCGCTGGCGTCCGCGACGAACACACGCTGGCCCGGCTGCAGGGTGTACGAGCCGTCCTGATCGGGTGTCACCGTCTGAGCGCCGCTGCATCCGTCGATGCCGCTGGGTTCGGGTCGGATCCCCAGCTGCTCGACGAGCAGCTGGTCGGCGACCTGACGGTTGTAGACGGCGCCGCCGAGGTCCTCCGCTGTGGCCGTCGCGATCGGGCTGCCGACGTCGGCGGCCGCGGACAGGTAGCCGCCGGTGGTCACCGGCACGTAGGACAGCGGGATCACGACGTCGGGATCGATGCGCTCGGCACCGACGGCCTCGGTGGCGAACAGGACCGTGCTGAGCCCGGGACGGGCCTCGGCCACCTGGCGGTTCCAGTCCTGCATCGAGCCCCACAACCGCACCGCGCCCACCGACAGCACGGCCAGCGCCACCGCAGCGACGGCGAGCCACGCACCGCGAGGGACCTCGACGTCGAACAGCGCCGTGCGCCGCGCAGCGACCACCGCGGCCAGCACCAGGTAGGCAGCGACCGCCCAGCTGTAACGCAGCTCGTCGGGGGGGATGGCGGGCACGATGTCGAGACGGGTGACCGCGGTGAACACGATGAACGTGGCAGGTGCCGCGAGCGCACCCAGGGTGCGGGCGTCGAGGCTGCGCCAGCGCCACGCCGCGACGACGAAGAAGGCGACGGTGGCGAGGGCCAGCAGCACCCCCAGCACGGTGCTGCCCGCGGCGAGCGAGGTGGTGGCGCCCAGGAACATGCGCGCGCTGTAGGCGACGACGGCGGCGACGTCGGTGGAGATCTGGTTCGCGTCGCGGTGCCCCAGGTACCAGACCGCCCACAGCACCGGTCCCGGCGCCATCACGGCGATCCGTCGCCAGGGCGCACGTGACACGACCAGCTCGACCGCAACGGCCGCCAGCGTCATCAGCCCGAGGCCGCTGGTGCCCAGCGCGAGGCAGAGCCACAACGAGGCGAGCACCTCGTGACGCAGCGCGTGCGGGGCGTCGTCGCCGTCGGCACGGTCGAGGTGCCACCAGATCGCCACCAGCGCCGCGATCGGCAGCGAGAAGTTCATCAGGAACGGGAACAGCAGGTTCATGGTGCCCGCCGAGTTCCACAGCACCGCGGCGACCGCGAGCGCGACCACCACCGCGCCCCGTGCGAGAGCGTCGGGGCCGCGGTCACCGAGGCGGGAGTGGGCGAAGCGCACCAGCTGGAACGCCAGCACCGCCAGCGCGATCAGACCGCTGAGGCGGTACGGCAGGTACGAGTCGACACCGACGGTGTGGAACAGCACCAGGTAGATCCCGGCGGGCACCAGCGACAGGTGGCCGTTGAAGGGCTCGAGCAGCCCGCCGGCGTGGTAATCCGCGTAGATGTTCCAGTCGTCGCTGAAGAACCACAGGTCCCGCCCCGCCAGCGCAGCGGCGAGCAGCAGCGCTGCCGCGGCGCCGAGGGCGAGCAACGGCAGTCGTGGGGCGATGGCCGCGTCGCTCTGGTCCAACCCGGTCGCCACGGTGGGTCAGCCTACTGGTGGGTCGCGGACCGGCTGTGCGACGGGCGGTAGCGTCGGGGCCTGCTGTGAGCACCACGACCGCTGATCCGACCCCGCAGGTCGAGCCTGCACCGTCGACCCCGACGTGGTCGCCGTGGCGCGCCGCGGCGTGGCTCGGGGGCGGCGCAGCAGCTCTGCGGGTCGTCTGGGTGCTGGCCATGTCGCGCGCACCCAAGGGCCTCACGGACCTGACGCTGTACCCGTACTTCGCCGAGGGCATCGCCGAGGGGCGCGGCTACTTGTCACTCGGGCAGCACCCGACGGCGTACTACCCCCCGGGCTACCCGTTCTTCCTGGGGGCGCTGCAGTGGGTGCTGGATCGGGTCGGGTTGGGGGAGCACCTGGTGCTGGTGGCCGGGCTGGTCCAGGCGCTGCTGGGTGGGCTGGCCGTGGCTGCGGTCGTCGTCGCCGGCGCTCGGCTGGGCGGTGCACGGGTGGCGTGGTGCGCCGGCGTGGTGATGGCGCTGTGGCCCAACCTGGTGATCCACACCTCGGCGATGCTGTCCGAGACGCTGTTCATCGCCCTCTTCACGGTCACCCTGGCCGCGCTGCTGCACGTCGCCGACGCCGAGCGCTGGTGGTCGCCAGCGCTGGTGCTCGCGGGCCTCGGTCTGGGTGCCTGCACGCTGGTGCGCCCGCAGTCGACGTTCCTCGCCCTGCCGGCGATCGCGCTCGCCTGGGCGCTCACCTCGTGGGGGTGGCGGACCTGGTGCGCCCGCGTCGGCGCGCTGGTCGTGGGGGTGATGGTGGTCGTGGCGCCGTGGACGGTGCGCAACGCCGTCGTGCTCGACGGCTTCGTGCCCGTGTCGACCAACACGGGCGACAACCTGTGCATCGGCTTCAACCCGGACACCACCGGCGGGTTCATGGCTGCGCCCTACTGCGAGACCGGCGAGTTCTACGTCCAGGGCATCGCGCAGGAGCTGCGCCGCGACAGCGAGGCACGGGCGTTGGCGATCGACTGGGCGACCGCCAACCTGGCCGAGCTGCCCGAGCTGAGCGTGCGCAAGCTCGCCATCACCTATGCCAACGACCGCGACGGCCTGCGAGCACTCGAGTCCTTCGAGCAGGACCGCTTCCTCTCCGACACCGCTCGCCGCACGCTGGGCGTGCTCGTCGACGTGTACTTCTTCAGCGTGCTCGCACTCGCGGTGCTGGGCCTGGGGCTGGGCGCCGCACGAGGTTGGCGGGAACGCAGGGTCGAGCCGGCGCGGCTGCTGGTGGTGCTCGTGACCCTGACCGCGGTGCTGGTGCCCGTGCTGTCCTTCGCCGACACCCGATTCAAGGTGCCCGTGGCCCCCTGCTTCGCCCTGCTCGCCGCCCTGACGATCAGCGCGGCGATCGGTCGGTGGGGCGACCGCTCCGCCCGTCCCCAGGAGGCACCGCAGTGACCGACGCGCAGGTCCCGGTCGAGACCGTCGACGCGTCGACCGGCGCGCACCGACGCCTGTCGCAACGCCAGCGGGACCTGCTCTCGCTGGCGATCATCGCGGTCGTGCTGCTCGTGCCGGTGCCCGGCCTGCTGCGCTACCAGGGCCCGCCGATGGAAGAGGGCTTCATGCTCGCCTTCCCCGAGCAGATCCTCCAGGGCCGCTTCCCGCACCGCGACTTCCTGCACCTGTACGGCCCCGGATCGCTGTACGCGCTCGCCGGCATCTACAAGGTCTTCGGCGTCGACCTGACCGTGGAGCGCTTGGTCGGGTTGCTGCAGCACGCCGCCGTCGCGTTCGGCATGTTCGCCCTGCTGCGGCCCTTCGGACGTCGGATCGCCACGATCGCATCGCTGGTGACCATCCTCGTGCTGATCGGTCCCGGGGGGCTGTCCGCGATGGCGTGGAACGGAGCCCTGGGGCTCGCGGTGTGCGCCTTGGCGGTCGGCACCGCTGCGGTGCGCCGACAGGACGACCGCAGTGCTCGTCGCCTGGCCGCGGTCGCGGGCGTGCTGGGCGGCGCGGCGCTGCTGTACCGGCCCGACATGGTCGTGGCCGTGGTGTTGGGCCTGGGCGCCGTCTGGTTCGCGCTCGACCGCGCACGCCGCGCACCCATGGCCATCGGCCTGGTGGCGACCACCCTGCTGTACGTGCCGCACCTGCTGATCTCGGGGGTCGGGGCGTCGGTGCAGGGCATGTTCCTCGAGCCGGTGTTCGAGCTGCGCGACGGCCGGGCGCTGCCGGTCCCGCCGTCGTGGGGCACGATCGACGGGTTCCTGCAACGCGCCGGCACGTTCCGGCCCGAGGGCTGGGCGCTGCCCATGCCGGCGATCAGCCACCAGATCCACCTGTGGTTCTGGCTGGTGCCGCTGTCGATCATGCTGAACCTGGTCGCCGCGTGGCTGCTGCGACGGCGCGAGCCCGGATCGCCGACCGCGGTGGCGCTGTGGGCGGCCGCCCTGTTCGGCGCCGCGCTGCTGCCCCAGGCCATGCAGCGTCCCGACACCACGCACCTCGCTTGGGTGACCGGCATCACGTTCGCGGTCATGGTGCCGGCGATCGTCGTGCTGGTCGGGCTGCTGCGCCCGTCGTGGCCCTCCTGGGCCGGCACGGTGGCGGCCACCGCGGCGCTGGCGTTCGTGTTCGTCGTGGTGATCCCGTTCTACCCGGCACGCACGTACGTGGACCTCACGATGCTGAGCCTCGGCCGCGACGAGTTCGGCACGCCGATCACCCACGACGACAGGACCTTCTACTTCGGCGACCCGGTCGGGGCCGCCGAGGCACAACAGGTCGTGGATCGCCTCGCGGCCGAGGCGCGGCCGGGGGAGTCGCTCATCGCCGGACCGGTGGACCTGTCGCGCACCAACTACAACGACTCGTTCTTCTACTACCTGTTCCCGGAGCTGGTGCCGGGCACCCGCTACATCGAGATGGACCCGGGCATCGCCAACACCGAGGACTCCGGGCTCGCCGACGAGCTGCGTCGCAACGACTGGCTGATCCTCTCGCGCAGCTCCGACCTGTGGAACGAGCCGAACGAGAGCGTCGTCGCGGGCTCGCAGGAGCCGAACGAGGTGGTCCGTGACCTGTACTGCATGGTGGAGGATGCCGGCGGGTTCCAGCTGCTGCGTCGATGCAGGGAGCCCGACGCCGGTTCCTGAGAGCACGCCGTGACCGACGCCACTGGCGGCCTGCGGTGTCGGCCGTGGTCCCGCCGGGGCCGGTACGATCGTCGGGTGGGTTCGGTCCTCGTGATCCCGACGTACCAGGAAGCCGAGAACATCGGCCGCATCCTCGCGTCCATCCGCAACCACTGCCCGGACCTGGAGATCATCGTCTGCGACGACAACAGCCCCGACGGCACCGGCAAGCTCGCCGAGGCCGCAGCGGACGAGCTGGGCGGCATCGAGGTGCTGCACCGACCGGGCAAGGCCGGCCTCGGCGCCGCGTACCGCCACGGGTTCCGACACGCGTTGGACCGGGGCTTCGACGTGATCGGCCAGATGGACGCCGACTTCTCCCACGACCCGGCCGTGCTGCCCCGTCTGCTCGACGCCGTGCAGCAGGGCGCCGACGTGGCGGTGGGCTCGCGCTACGTGCCCGGCGGCTCGGTCCCCAACTGGACGTGGTCGCGCCGCAAGCTGTCGCTGTGGGGCAACGCGTACGCCCGAGCGCTGCTGCGCCTGCGGATCCGTGACGCGACCACGGCGTTCCGCATGTACCGAGCCGCTGCGCTCGAGGCCATCGACATCGACGGGACCACCGCGAACGGTTACCTCTTCCAGATCGAGACGGCGTACCGCATCTCCTCGCACCAGGAGCTGTCGGTGACCGAGCTGCCCATCACGTTCGTGGACCGCGTCGACGGCACGTCCAAGATGGCGGTCGTGCAGACGATGGTCGAGACCGAGCTGCGGGTCACCTGGTGGGGCATCGTGCTGCGCGCACCGCAGCTCACCGATCGGGTCCGGCGTACCGCGCCGGGCCGCTACCTCGAGTCGCGGGTGCGGCCCACGCCGCCACCGGCGCACTGAGCGAGCGACCATGACCGACGTGCGCGCTGCCGCGGCCTCGAACGCGGACCCGGTGACGGTGATCCGCCGCCGTCGTCTGGTCACCGAGCCGCTCGGCCACGTCGAGCCGCTCGACGGCCTGCGGGCGATCGCGGTCGCCGGTGTGGTGCTGTACCACGCCGAGTTCAGCTTCATCCCCGGTGGCTTCCTCGGTGTGTCGACGTTCTTCACGCTGTCGGGCTTCCTGATCACGTCGCTGCTGCTGCGCGAGTGGAACGGCTCGGACGACGGGGTGGACCTGCGGCGCTTCTGGAGACGCCGCTTCCGCCGACTGCTGCCCGCGTCGTGGACGACGATCGGTGCGGTCCTGCTGCTCGGGATCGCCGGGGTGTGGAACACCGATCAGCTGCGCTCGCTGCGTGGCGATGTGCCGTTCGCACTGGCCGAGATCATCAACTGGCACTTCATCGCGCAGGATCGCTCCTACGGCACCGACTTCCTGGCGCCGTCGCCGCTCGAGCACTTCTGGAGTCTGGCTGTCGAGCAGCAGTTCTACGTGATCCTGCCGCTGCTGGTGGTCGCCGTGCTGGCGCTCGGCAACGGCCGTCCCGTGCGTCGGCGCATCGGCGTGCTCGCCGGCGTCTTCGTCGCGCTCACCGTCTTCTCGGCGATCAGCAACGGGCTGTACGCCCGCACCGACATCGACCGGGCCTACTTCGGCACCGACTCCCGCATGGCCGAGATGCTCATCGGCTCGCTGCTGGCCTGCATGACCCTGCGGCGGCTGCGCCTGCCAGAGGGCCTGGCTCGACGCATCGCGATCGCCTTGGGCATCACCGCGCTGGTCGTCACCGGCTGGCTCTGGCACACCGCACGCCTCGACACCGGCTGGTTGTACCCGTGGGGGCTGCTGCTGTCGGCCCTGTGCACCGCGGCGCTGATCTTTGCTGCGATCCAGGGAGGTGGGCTCGGCAAGGTGCTGTCGCTGCCGCCGCTGCTGTGGCTGGGCAAGATCAGCTACGGGGTCTACCTGTTGCACTGGCCGATCTTCCTCTGGCTGACCCCGGCGCGCGTCGGCTGGTCGCCGTGGCCGCTGTTCGGGCTCCGCATGCTGGTCACGTGCCTGCTGGCCGTCGCCATGTTCCGGGTGATCGAGAACCCGGTGCGCCACGGTCAGCGCCTGAAGGAGCGGCGCGGCCCGCTGGTGGCCCTGCTGGCCGCCGTGGCGCTGCTGGCCGGCACCTTCTGGATCACCCGCGACCTGCCGCCGCCGTCACGCCTGGTCACCGCCACCCAGGAGCAGGCCGCCACGCCCACGACCATCCCGCCACCCGTCGTGCGCGTCGCGGTGGTCGGCGACCAGCTCGCCGCGTCGCTCGCCGCCACGATCGGCGCGGTCGACGGGCTCGAGGTCACCTCGGCGACGGTGCCCGACTGCGGGTTGACCGTCGGCGGGTTCATCACGACCGCGGACGGACGCGTCGAGCGCGACGTCGACCGCTGCCGCAACGCGACCACGCAGATGGTCCAGGCCGTGACGCAGAGCCAGCCCGACGTCGTGATGGTCGTGGGCACCATGCGAGAGGCCGCCTCGCGGCGCCTCACCCTGAACGACGCCTGGGCGGGCCCGGGTGATCCCCGCGTCGACGAGCTGCTGCGCACCGACATCGCCGCGCTGACCGACGAGCTGGGGTCGACGGGCGCCGAGGTCGTGATGGTGACCATGCCCCGGGTGCGCAACACCGCTGCGCCGGCGCCCATCCCCGACCCTGCGCCAGATCCCGAGCCGGCACAGGAGCAGCTGCTGCAGATCGAGCGCTCCCAGATCCGGGAGGGCAGCCCGGGCCCGGGATTCCGCGAGAACGAGGACGCCCGCATCGACCAGGTGAACGCGCTCCTCGCCGGCGTGGCCGCGGACCGCGGCCTGCGACTGCTCGACCTGTCGGCGTTGACCCGGACCTGGGACGGTGGCGAGTTCGCGCCCGAGCTGCGCAGCGACGGCGTCGGCTTCACGCCCGTCGGTGGGAAGGCCATCGGCGAATGGCTCCTGCCGCAGCTGCGCTCCAGCCGAGCGCCCGTGACCGCCGCCGCGCCGCCGCCGGTGATCGCCCCCGACACGCCGTTGCCACCGGCTCCCCCTGCCCGCGACCGCCGTGTGGTGCCCGCAGGTCAGCGCGCGGACGTGCTGGTGGTCGGCGACTCCGTGGCGTTCACCGTCGGGTTCGCCCTCGAGGACTGGGGTGCGGCCACCGGCCGCATCGGCGTGAACACCGCAGCGCAGTTCGGTTGTGCCATCGCCCGCGGCGGTGCGTACAAGTTCCAGAGCGACGTGCGCTACTTCGAGGACCGCTGCGACTGGGGCACCACCTATCCCGAGCTCGTCGCCGGCTACCGACCCGACGTGGTCGTGCTGAGCTCGGGCATCTGGGAGGTCGTCAACCGCCAGCTGGTGGGTGACAGCCGCTATCGCAACATCGGCGCTCCCGACATCGACCGCTACATCCTGGGCGAGTTCCTCTCCGCCATCGACACGCTCGGCGCCGACGGCGCACACGTCGTGGTGCTGACCCAGCCCCGCATCGAGTCCGGTCTCGACAAGGGCTACAAGGACCTGCCCGAGTCCGACCCGGCGCGCATCGACCGGCTGAACGAGCTGCTGCGCGAGGCGGTGGCCCTGCGGCCCGGCGTCGCGACCCTGGTGGACCTGCAGGCGTGGGTGGCCGCACAGCCGGGCGGCGAGATGGATCCCGCCAAGCGACCCGACGGCATCCACTTCTCCGACGATTACGCGCCGCAGGTCGCAGAGTGGCTGGGGCCCGAGCTCACCCGCATCGCCCGGGGCGGCTGAACCGGCGCGACGGCGCCAGGATCAGCTGCGGGAGGCCGAACGGGGGATGATCGGGGCCTCTCGGCCCGTGCCCTTGGCGAGACGGTCACCCGGCGGCATGTTCGCCGAGCCGGCGTCCGCGCCGGACTCCTCGTGGTAGTCCTCGTCCACGTTGACGGCCCAGATGTCGTGGTCGCCCTTGCCCAGGATGTTCTCGACGGTCAGCATGGCCGTCAGCATCGAGTGGTCCTGGTTGTTGTACTTGTGCATCCCGTTGCGGCCCACGGGGTGCACGTTCGGCGTGGTCGAGGTGATCCACTCGTTCAACACGGCCACCTTGTCGGCGTACACGTCGTCGTAGACGGGGTAGGCCTTGGGCTGGCGCACCACGTAGCCCTTCTGCACCCGGGCGGGGTCGACCAGGTTGAGGATGCCGAGCTCACGGGTGCCGCGGGCGATGAGCTCCTCGTCGGAGGCGGTCCAGAGGTCGTCGCCCTCGAACACGAAGTACTCGAGGCCCAGGCAGGTGTTGCCGTCCTTGACCAGGTACGGCGACCACGAGCCGAAGTTCTGGATGCGGCCGACCTTGACGTCGGGCGAGTGGATGTAGATCCAGTTGTCGGGGAAGCCGGCGGACTCGGGCACCACCAGCGCGACGGTGAGGAAGTCACGGAAGCCCAGGTCGTCGGCGGCGGCGAGCACCTCGGCGGGGGGCTGGGGGTCCATGGCGCGCAGCAGCTGGGGGAACGGCATGGACGACACGACGTGGTCGGCCTCGAACTCGAGCTTGGTGCCGTCCTTGGCGGTCGCGAACACCTTGGTGGCCCGGCCGTCGGCGTGCTCGACGCGCTCGACACGGGTCTCCATGAGCACCTCGGTCCCCTCGGCGCGCACCTTGTCGGTGCACACCTCCCACATCTGGCCGGGGCCGTACTTGGGGTACTGGAACTCCTCGATGAGGCTGGTGACCTGGGCGTTGCCCTTGCGGCGACCGGCGAAGCGGGCGCGGATCGGCTCCCAGATGGCGTCGAAGATCGACATGCCCTTGATGCGCTGCGCACCCCAGTCGGCGGAGATGGCCGAGGCCGGCACACCCCAGACCTTCTCGTTGTAGGTCTTGAAGAAGTGGTCGAACAGGCGGCGGCCGTAGTTGGCCACGATGTAGTCCTCGAGCGTCTCCTGGCTCTTGGGCGGCCGCACCTTGACCGCCAGGTAGCTCAGCACGCAGCGGACGGCCTCGACCGGGCCCAGGTTCAGCAGCGCGTTCATGGGCTTGATCGGGTAGTCGTAGTACTTGCCCTGGTAGTAGATGCGGCTCATGCGGGGCCGCAGCAGGAAGTCCTCGTCGGGCAGGATCTCGTGCCAGAGCGCCTCGACCTCGGGCACCTTGGTGAAGAACCGGTGACCGCCGATGTCGAAGCGGTAGCCGTCGCGTTCGACCGAGCGGGAGATGCCGCCGACGATCTCGTCGGCTTCGATCACGGTGGAGCGGTGACCGGCCTTCATCAGCTCGAAGGCCGCGGTCAGACCGGCGGGGCCGGCGCCGATGATCACGACCCTGGGGTCGTCGGCGTCGGGGTCGGGAGGGGTGGGGGTGGAGTCGTCAAGCATGCGAGAGAGGGTGGCGGAACGAGTCTCGGCCGCCTGACGACAGTAGTTCGTCGAATCTGGAGGTTGTGATTCTTCGGACGATCACGAGGGCTGCAGCGCCGAAGCCGGCGACGAGCGGAACGCTCTCCGCACCACGATCCATCCGCCGACCAGTCCCACCAGCAGGATGAGCTCGGTCGGTGTGCGGTGACGAGGGTTGCCGACGTCGATCGTGACGGACATGACCGCCGAATACCCTGCGACGAGCAGGCACACGAGCCAGGTCCTCAACGAGGCCCGCAGCGCCCGCACACTCACGGGGGCGCCCAAGCGCTTGGACATGACGACCCCGACCACGCCGACGAGCTGGAGCAGCCACGCGAGCACGAGCGCGTAGTGCACGAGTGCGAGCCCGGCCTTGGCCACGCTGGACGAACCGCTCGCCGTGTCCATCGTGGCAGGTGCGGTGTAGCCGGCCGCGGCCGTTCCGACCGCCGAGAGGTAGTCCAGGGGCTGGCTGGCGATCAGCCGGAGGTTCATCGCCAGCAGGTAGTCGCTCGCCTCGGCATCGGAGACGTCGAGCTGAGCGGCGACGTCCCGTCGTGCGCCCCAGATGTACATGAGACCTGTGTGGGACTCGCCGTCCACGAGGTTCTCGTTGCGTGCTTCGACCAGCAGCGATCGGAGCGGCTCGGACGCAGGGAGCTCGTCGACGAACAACGCCGTGCGGGTCGACAGCGACCAACCGGTCATCGGCGTCACGACGGCATGGTCGAAGCGCACGGCGTTGTGCAGCACCACCGGAGCGACCAGGAGCGCTGCGCCGAGGAGCGCCGCGGCGCCAGCTCGAGCGGCTCGCGGCACGCCGCCTCCCGAGCGGAACGTCACCACCGCGGCGGCCACACCGATGCACAGGCCGAGCAGGACGAACATCGGGTGCACCACGGCGAGCGCTCCGCAGAGCAGCCCGACCCCGACGAGCTGCCGGAGCCTGCGCTGCTCCAGCCACCTCACCAGCACCAGGGTCGTCGCGACGACCAGGAGCTCGGAGATCGACTCGGTCATCGCCCACGCTGCCTTCTCGACCAGCGGTGGGCTCAGCATCAGCGCGGCGGTGAGCATCGAGACCGCAGCAGATGGCCGGAACCGTTGCAGCAGGCACAGCGCGAGCCACACGGCCGCCCCGTGTGCCACGAGCTGGAGCAGCTGCAACCCGGCGCTGGGACGATCGGCGCTGCCCGTGAGGAGCAGCACGATCGGATAGCCGGGTGGACGGTCGTGAAGGGAGTCCATCCGGCCGTCACGGAGATCGACCGCCACCTCCTGATAGCTCCCGGTGTCGCCGTCGGAACGGGGCGTGAGGCCCCACATCACGGCCCAGGCGGCGCTCATCACGATCGTGAGCAACGCCACCACCAGCGCGACCTGCCTCGGCAGACCGAGCAGCGTTCGGGCGTGCATCTGCGACGTCGCCGGCTGGTCGTGGTCCTCACTCGCGATGGCGGAACCGTACCTCGGCGCCGCTCAGGCGGGATGGAGATGACGCACGTCGGCGAGCTCGCCTGCGGCCGCGTCACCGGCATCGTGGCGGCGGATGACGAGGATCTGATCGGTGCGGAAGCTCGCCACGCGCACGGACCAGCAGTCGACGGCCTGTCGCCCGTTCCCGGTGCGGAAGAACGTCGTCATCGACGACTCCTGCTGGTAGGCGTCGACGCCGTGCACGGTCTCGTGGCTGCCGTCCACGAGCACGACCTCGAACGTGGCGGTGGCGGTGGGTGGGGACGTGGGCACGAGGGTCATGGGAGGAACCTACGGAACCCGCCCTGTGGATCGATAGAGCCGCAACCGTGTCGATCCACGGTGGATCGACGGTGGACGAACGGTGGATGGGAGTGAGGTCATCCACACCGTCGACGCGCCACGGATGGCACCATGTGGCCATGTCGCTGCAGGAGCCCACCGATGCCGCCACGAACCTCCCGGCGGACCCTGCCGCCGACGAGCAGCTCCACTTCACGTGCCCTCGCTGCCGACTGGAGGTCGTCGAGACGCTCTACGGGCCGTGCACGTCCTGTCGCACCACGCTGCGGGCCGTCGTGGGCGGAGAGGCACGCGAGGTCGACGAGCAGGACTACGTGCCGAAGATGAACGTCACCCCCAACGCCGTCGCCACCAAGGACTGAACACCCTCACCATCGGGCGATGGGCAGCGGGGTGTAGCGAGGTCCGCGCTTGGGTGCCCGGCGACCGGAGCGTGCCAGCAGCCGCACGACACGCGCCCGCTGGCCGCGCCACGGCTCGAGCAGCTCGAGCATGCGCTCGTCGGAGCCCCGCTCCTCGCCCGCGAGCGCGAAGCAGACGTGGTGGGGCACGTGCAGGTCCCCCAGCAGCACGGCGTCGGGGTCTCCCAGGACGTGCTGCGCCAGTCCGGTCGCGGTCCACGGGCCGATGCCGGGCACCGAGCAGAGCAGGTGCTGCAGCTCCATGCTGTCGCGCTCGGCGGCGGCCTCCAGCGGGCGCAGCACGGCGAGCACCCGTCGGATGGCATCGGCACGCTGGCGCTCGACACCCAGGCGGTGCCAGTCGGCGTCGCTCAGACGGGCGACCGTCGCGGGATCGGGGGGCAGCAGCAGCCCGTGGGGACCGGGCGCCGGGGCACCCGCGCGTCGCACCAGCGTCCACCAGGTCCGTCGTGCCTCGCGCGACGTGACCCGCTGGCCGAGGATCGTCGGCACGACCACGTCGGCCAGGCGGAGACCTGCCGCGATCCGGAGACCGGGTGAGCGTCGGTGCGCATCGCGCACGACCGGGTGCAGGTCGGCGCGGAAGTCCGGCGGAGCGGCGGTGCCGACCAGGCGATCGACCCGGGGGAGCAGCCACCCGCCGCCCGGGCCCCACGTGCGCGCCCGGACGCCGGATGTCGACGACATCAGCTCGACGGTGACCGGGCCATCGGGTGTGGTCATCGCGCGCACCACCCGGTCGGGACCGAAGCTCCACGTCGGGTCGCTGCGGCCGTCCGCGAGCGGGCGCAGCGACGCGCCCAACTCGACGCCGCGGGTGTCCGCCACGAGCAGTGCTGCGTCCGCGCCGCTCACGACGCCGCCTGCGCACGTGCCCAGCGGTAGTCCGCCTTGCCCGACGGGGCACGCACGACTCGATCGACCCGCACGACCGCCCGGGGCAGCTTGTAGCGGGCGATGTGGTGCGCGGCAGCTGCACGCAGCTCCTCGTCGGACACCTCGACGCCGGGGCGCAGCTGCACGACGGCCACGACCTCTTCGCCCCAGCGCGGCGACGGTCGTCCGCAGACGACTGCGTCGAGCACCCCGGGGTGGGTCTTGAGCGCCGTCTCGACCTCTTCGGCGAAGACCTTCTCGCCACCGGTGTTGATGCACACCGAGTCACGGCCGTGCAGCTCCACAGAGCCGTCAGCGCGCAGGCGGGCGCGGTCGCCCGGCACTGCGTGGCGCACGCCGTCGACGATCGGGAAGGTCCGCTCGGTCTTCGCGCGGTCGCCCAGGTAGCCGAGCGGCACGCGGCCGGTCTGCGCGAGCCACCCCAGCTCCGGGTCGCCCGGCTCCAGACGGCGGGTCAGGTCCTCACTCAGCACGACCGCGCTCGGCGAGGGCACGAACCCGTCCCCTGCGTCGGATCCGTCCCCACGCGACGTGCGTGCGACGCCCTGTCGTCCGGACTCGGTGGAGCCGAGCACGTCGACGATCGTCACGTCACCGAGCAGCTCGAGCAGGTCGGCCTTGAGCTGCGGAGAGAGCACCGCGCCGCCCGAGAGCAGGTGTCGAAGGCTCGACAGGTCACGGGTGCTGCCCGCTGTGCGCTCCTCGCGCAACGTGTCGACGAGCGGGCGTGCCATCGGGTCGCCGACGATCAGCAGCGAGGTGGCTCGCTCTCGCTCCACGGTGTCGAGCACGTCGGTGGGGTCGAAGCGGTCCACCACCGACTGCAGCACCACGGTGCCCCCTGCCAGCCAGCAGGAGAGCGCGTTCCAGTGCGCCGCGCCGTGCATGAGCGGTGGCGCGGGCAGCGCCCGCAGTCGGCCGTGCGCGGCGGCGGCCAGCTCGTCGAGGTCGTCGTAGTCGCTGCCGTCGGAGCGTCGCACCCCGAGCGCGGCGACCACGAAGTCCGCCTGGCGCCACATCGTGCCCTTGGGCATGCCGGTGGTGCCGCCGGTGTAGCAGAGGTACAGGTCGTCGCCGCTCCACGCGTCGACCAATGCCGGGTCGAGCTCGGGGTCCGCGGCGGCGAGCGCGGCCTCGTAGTCGAGCGCCTCGGGCAGCAGCGGGTGCCCGGAGCCGTCGGCCACCTGCAGCACCAGCACCGGTGGCCGTCGCAACGTGTCGAGCACCTCTGCGAGCACGGGGGTGAAGCGCTCGTGCACCACGATCGCCGCGGTCGCGGCGTCGTCGAGCAGGTAGCGCAGCTCCTCGGCCACGTAGCGGTAGTTCACGTTGAACGGCGCGCAGCGTGCCTTCCACGCGCCGAGCATGCCCTCGAGGTACTCCGGCCCGTTCAACAGGTACAGCGCCACGTGGTCGTGCGGCGAGCTCCACCTCGGGTCGCCCTCCAGCTGGGTGTGCCGACCCAGCCCCGCGCCGACGAGCACCGCGGCCAGGCGTCGCGTGCGGCCCTGCACGTCGGCCCAAGTGCACGTGCGACCGTTGGAGATCAGCGCCGCCTGCTCTGGGCGATCGGCCGCGATCGCCTCGCAGGCCGCCGCGACGTTCAGCTCCATCGCGATCGACGGACCTGTCGACGCTCAGCCGGCGGCAGGTGCCGGCGGAGCCGGAGGGGGAGTGCCCGGTGTGGCCGAGCCCGCCACGACGGGGTCGGCCACGGCGACCGGCACCAGCGGGAAGTGGCAGGCCACGTAGTGCTCGCCGTCGACCTGCTGCATCTGGGGCTCGACGCGCTCGCACAGCTCCTGCGCTCGGTCGCAGCGTGTGCGGAAACGACAGCCGCTGGGTGGGTCGATCGGAGAGGGCAGCTCACCGCCCAGATGTTGCCCCACGTCGACCGACACCGACGGGTCGGGCAGGGGGATCGCCGACAGCAGCGCCTTGGTGTACGGGTGCGCCGGCGCGGCGTAGAGCGTGTCGGGCGGCCCGATCTCGCACATCTTGCCCAGGTACATGACCGCGACGCGGTCGGAGACGTTCTTGACCACGGCCAGGTCGTGCGCCACGAACACCAGGGTGAGCCCGTAGCGCTCCTTCATGTCCTCGAGCAGGTTGAGGATCTGGGCCTGGACCGACACGTCGAGCGCCGAGACGGGCTCGTCGCAGATGATGACGGCCGGTTCGGTGATGACCGCCCGGGCGATGGAGATGCGCTGGCACTGGCCGCCGGAGAACTCATGCGGCTTGCGCTCCGCGGCCGCCTGCGGATCGATGCCGACCGCGCTGAGCACCTCGGCGACCTTCGCGGCGCGCTCCTCGGCGGTGCCCTTGTTCCAGATCTTGAGCGGCTCCTCGACGATCTGGCTCACCGTGCGCCGCGGGTTGAGCGACGAGATCGGGTCCTGGAAGATCATCTGCAGCCGCGGGCGGGTGCGACGCAGCTCCTCGCCCGACAGCGACACCAGGTCGGTGCCGTCCAGGCGGACCGTGCCCCGCGTGGGCCGGGGCAGCTGCATGATCGCCTTGCCGGTGGTGGACTTGCCGCAGCCCGACTCACCGACCAGGCCGAGCGTCTCGCCCCGGGCGATGTCGAACGAGATGTTGGCCACTGCGGAGACCTTGCGCTTGCGGCCGACCGGGAAGTCGACGACCAGGTTCTCGACGCTGAGCAGCACGTCCTCACCGCCGCGCAGGTGGGCTGAACCGCTGCCGGCCATCAGGCGTCCCCTTCCTGGCCGGGTGCGGTGCGCATGAGTCGTCGCGCCTCGATCTGCACGCGGATCTCCTCGGTCTCCGGTGAACCCACCGGATAGAAGCAGGCGAAGCGATGGGCCGGGTTCGTCGGGCTGGGCGTCAGCTCCGGGCGCTCCTCACGGCAGCGGTCCTGCGCGTACAGGCAGCGCGGGCTGAACGAGCATCCCTTGGGCGGGTCGACCAGGTCCGGCGGACGGCCCCCGATCGCCAGGAGTCGGGTGTGGGAGGGATCGTCGAGCTTGGGGATGGCCGACAGCAGCGCCTCGGTGTAGGGATGGCGCATCTCGGCGAACAGCACCGCCGTGGGCGCCTGCTCGACGATGCGGCCCGCGTACATGACGGCGATCTCGTCGGCACGGCCGGCGACCACACCCAGGTCGTGGGTGACCAGGATCATCGCCATGTAGCGCTCACGCTGCTGCTCGGCGAGCAGGTCGAGGATCTGCGCCTGCACGGTCACGTCGAGCGCCGTGGTGGGCTCGTCGGCGAAGAGGAGCTTGGGTCCGCACGCGAGGGCGACCGCGATGACGACGCGTTGGCGCATACCGCCCGACATCTCGTGGGGGTACGACGAGAAGCGCTTGGCCGGCTCGGGGATCTTCACCGCGCCCAGCAGGGCCACCGCGGTCTCCTTCGCCTCCTGCTTGGACATGTCCAGGTGGAAGCGCAGCGACTCGGTGATCTGGTTGCCGATCTTCATGACCGGGTTGAGCGCCGTCATGGGGTCCTGGAAGATCATCGCCATCTCGTCGCCCCACAACGAGCGGTACTCGTCGGTGGTCAGGCTGGAGATCTCCCGACCCTCGAAGTGGACCTCGCCGGTGCGGATCGCGGTCGAGGGCAGCAGTCCCATGACCGATCGGGACAGCACCGACTTGCCCGACCCGGACTCTCCCACGATGCCGAGCGTGCGGCCCCGCTCGAGGTCGAACGACACGCCGTCGACCGCGTTGACGAGGCCCCGCGGCGTGCGGAACTGGGTGACGATGTCGCGGACCTGCAGCAGCGTCGCCGCGCCGGGGATACCGCTGGGTGCCGGCCCCTCGGCCGTCTCGGTGGGGCTCACAGCACCGACTCCCGCACGTTCAGGCGCTGGCTGATCACGTCGCCCAGGTAGTTCAGGGACATCACGGTCAGGAACAGCACGATGGAGGTGTAGATCACGATGTGCGGGGCTCGCCGGAGCTGGTCCCGGTTCTCGGCGATGATGTTGCCCCACGACGGCGTGGGCAGTTGCACACCGACGCCGAACAGGCTGAGCCCTCCCTCGGCGACGATGGCGACACCGACGCCGAGCATCGCGATCGACAGCATGGCGGGCACCACGTTGGGAAGGACCTCTCGGACCATGACCCGCCAGCTCTTGGCGCCCATCGCCCGGGACGCGAGCACGAACTCCCGCTCGGACCAGGTCAGGGTGTTGGCCCGCGTGATGCGACCGAGGATCGGGATGGACACGACGCCCAGTCCGAGCACCACGACGGCGAGTCGTCGGGTCGAGGTGACCCCGTCGCCGGCGGCGAGCACCGTCACCAGCGACAGCGCCAGCACGAACTGCGGGATGGCGAGCAGCACGTTCATCAGCGGCGTGACGATGCTGTCGACCTTGCCGCGGAAGAAGCCGGTGATGAGCCCGAGCAGGCCGCCGATGAGCAGGCCGAACGCCACGGCGCCGAAGCCGACGATGAACGACGCCCGAGTGCCGTAGATGATGCGGGCGAACAGGTCCCGACCGTTGGCGTCGCCGCCCAGCGGGTGGCCCGCCGCCGGGCCCTGGCGAGCGATCTCGGGGAAGATCTCATTCGGGTCCTTGATCCCGAGCCAGGGCGCCAGGATCGCGAGCAGCAGGAGGCCGCCGAGCCAGATCAGCGCCAGCCAGGCGCCGACACCGAGCCGCTTCTTCTTGGTGCCCTCGGGTGGGCCGGACTCGATCGCCTCGATGAGCACCGACGCCGACGCGTCGAGGTGCGTGACGCCCAGGTCACGGCGGGTGTCGATCTGGCCGGGGGACTGGGGGATGCCTCCGGCTCCGGGGTAGCGGTCGTCAGCGGGCATTTCGGATCCGGGGGTCCAGGGCGGTGTAGAGCAGGTCCACCGCGAAGTTCACCAGCACGTAGAGGATCGCCACGATCGCGACCATCGACTGGAAGGCGACGATCTGGCGGGTCGAGATGGCCTCGAACATCAAGAAGCCCATGCCGGGGATGGAGAAGACCACCTCGACGATCAGGGTGCCGCCGATCAGCGTGCCCACGTTGAGCCCCGCCACGGTGAGCAGCGTCAGCGACGACGGTCGCAGCGCGTGGCGGAACAGGATCCGCTTGGTCTTCAGCCCCTTGGCCTTCGCCATCAGGATGAAGTCCTGCTGCAGGGTGGCGATCATGTCGCTGCGCAGCAGGCGCATGTAGACCGCGATCTGCCCGACCGCCAGGGTGACGGCGGGCAGCACCCACCACCAGGCCGCTCGGTTGCCGCCCGTCGGGAACCAACCGAGCTTCACCCCCATGTAGTACTGGAGCACGAAGCCCAGCGCGAAGTTGGGGATGGCCAACATGGCGAACGCCGTGGTGTTGGACATCCGATCGAACCAGGTGTCTTTTCGGTGGGCGGTCAGCACGCCGAGCGGGATCGCGATGATGAGCCCCATGAGCTGCGCATACACCATGAGCTGGAGCGAGATGGGCAGCGCGTCGGCGACGCGTTCGTCGACGGGACGCTCGGAGCTGACCGTGTAGTAGCTGCCCAGGTCGGGGTCCCACACCCGCATGAACCCGCCGAGCCAATCGGCGTAGCGCACCAGGAACGGCCGATCGAGGCCGAGGTCCTCCCGCACCGATTCTCGCTGTTCGTCGCTGCCGAACGGCACGAGCACCTCGACGGGATCACCCGGGAGGAGCTCCAGCAGCAGCGACGCGAACAGCGTCACCAGGATGACCGTGATGATCAGCTGTCCGAATTTCTTGAGGATCTGCATGGGCCTCGGTCCGTCGATCGGGAGGGAGAGCACGGGGCCCGCACCTGCGTGCGGGCCCCGTCGGCGTCACGAGTGGCGCACGGTCACTGCTGGACCCACATGCCACTGACCGGGTGGCCGGTGGCGAGGCCGCCGAAGGGCTTGGAGCCGTCCGGCAGGTCGGGGCCGAACACGCCCCACACGTCGGTGGCGGTGGCCACGTCCCACTGGGTCCAGTTGAACCACAGGTTGTAGACCTGCTCGGCGAAGCGCTGGTTGATCTGCTCGTAGATCTCCTGGCGCTTGGCCGGGTCGGCCTCGGCACGACCCTGGTCGAGCAGGGCGTCGATCTCTGGATCGTCGATGCCGCCGAAGTTGGTCGGCGAGCCGCTCTTCCACCAGACGTACTGGCCGTCGGGGTTGCCACCGGGGTGGTTCCGCCACGACAGCGCCTGCCAGTCGCCACCGAGGGCGGTGTTGATCAGGGCGGCCTGCTCGACCTGCTTGATCGACACCTTCATGCCGGCCTTCTCGGCGTTCTCCTGGAGGAACTGCACGGTCTTGAGCGTGCTCGGGTCGTTCACCGCGGTGATGGTGAACTCCAGCGGCTGGCCGGTCTCCTCCTCGTACTGGGCGACGAGGTCCTGTGCCTTCTCCAGGTCGTACTGGGGGAAGCCGGCGTCCTCGAGGTGGCCGATCTCACCAGGGGCGAAGGGGCCCGACGCCATGGTGAACAGGTCCAGGTTGCGCACCGTGTTGAAGGTGTCGCGGTCGAACGCGTAGGCCGCGGCCTGGCGGGCGAGGATGTTGTCGAACGGCGCCTTGCGCATGTTGAACATGCCGTAGGCGACCTCGGCGAAGTCGTCGGACTCGACCAGGTTGATGTTGCCGGCCTCGGCCTCCTGCTGGAGTGCGTCGATCTGCTCCGCACCCGAGGTGTGCATGGCGTTGATGTCGCCGCCGAGCAGCGCGTTCACGCGTGCGTCGCCGTCGACGATCGGGCGGAACTCGATCTCGTCCAGGTACGGCAGCTGGTTGCCCTCGGCGTCCTTGCCCCAGTAGTCGGGGTTCTTCTCGGCGAGGAACGACTCGTTCTGCTTCCACTCCACCTTCTTGAACGGACCGGTGCCGATCAGGTTGGTGTCGCAGGTCTCGGTGTCGTCGAGCTGGGCCTGGGCCATGATGCCGGCGCGGCCGGACAGGAACAGGTAGGCGTCGAACGAGGGCCACGGCGACTTCATCGTGACCTTCACCGTGGAGGCGTCGACCAGCTCGGTGCTGGCGATGTTGTCGTACACGAACAGGAACAGCAGCGGCTTGCGGGCCGGGTAGGCGCCGCGCCAGGCGTCGATGTTGTTCTTGACGACCTCACCGGTCAGGGCGCTGCCGTCGTGGAAGGTGACGCCGTCGCGGACCTTCACCGTCCACTCCGTGTAGGTGTCGTTCGCTTCGACCGTCTCGGCCAGGAACGGCACGTACTCGGCGTTCTCGTTGGGCTGGGTGAGCGTGTCGTAGATGGCACGGGCGACCTGGATGCCCGAGATGGCCAGCTGGCCCTCGGGCAGGCACCAACCGCCGCCGTTCTCCGCCTCGAGGGCGTAGGTCACCTTGCCGCCGGGGGTCGGCGTGCCGGCCTCTTCGGTCGTTTCGTCCTGGTCGCCGCCACCTTCGTCGCTGTCGCCGCCGCCGCATGCCGCGGCGAAGATCGACAGCGAGAGCAGCAGTGCCACCAGCACCGACCATCGCTTGCCAATGGATGAGAGTTGCACGAGATGTCCCCCTGGGTCCGCCCCGCACGCCGACACCCTCGGATGGGTCATCGGTCGTCACGGAGCACTGGATGGCTCGTTGCGGTGGCCGTGAACCGCTCTGTGACGGCCATCACAAGTGGGCGCACTTTAGTCCTGCGCGAAGGGGTGTCAACGACCACTCGCGACCCGTTCGGACCCCTCCGGCGACGTCGCGACGAGGTGATCGCCGTTCACCTCAGCGACACCGCGGCGGCGTACTCCTGCATGCGCTCCTCGACGATGTCGGCGTACTCGGCACTGCGGTTGTAGGTCAGCACCGCGGCACGACGCCGCCCGGGGTCGCCGAGCCCGGGGCCTGAGCGACACAGGTACACGCCCGCCGCAGCGGCTGCGTCGAACAGGTTCTGGGGGTCTGCCGTGCCGTCGCCGGTCAGGTCCACGCCGACGGTGCGCCAGGTGCCGGGCAGGAACTGCATCGGTCCCACGGCGCGGTCGGTCCGTGCGGATCCGTCGAGGCGGCCCCCGTCGGAGTCCGGGACCACCGCGAAGGTGTTCGAGCCGTCCAGATCGGGCCCGTAGATGGGCGGCGCGACCACGCCGTCGACGCCCAGTTCGGCGCCGCGATAGGTGCCGTGGCGGCTCTCGGTGCGTCCGATGCCGGCCAGCAGCGGCCACTTCAGGCCGCAGTCCGGGTCCACCTCGGCCAGGTAGCGCTCGGCGCGCCAGTAGGCGTCCAGGGCGAGCGTCGACATCTCCGTGCCGTCCACCGTGGCACGCAGCCGAGCACGCCGCAGCTCCTCGAGGGTCTCGGTGACCTGCGCGTCCAGCTCGGCGAGGGCGGCGTCGAGCTCGCCGCGCCGGAGCTCCGCCCGCGAGATCCCGCTGCGCAGCTCTGCTGCTCGCGCCGCCTGGGCGTCGCGGTCGGCACGCAGCGAGTCGAGGCGCCCGGACGTGTGGCGCCGTTGCTCGACCAGCTCCGCCGCCGCTGCCTGGCCCAGGACCGCCTGACGCTCGAGACGCACCCGCTCGTCGACGCTGAGTGCCGGATCGAGACCCTCGAGCAGGTGGTCACCCTCGATGAAGCGCTCGAGGGTCAGCGCGGCAAGGGCGATGCGGCTGCGGTCGTCGACGACGACGGCCTTGTCCACCTGTGCGGTGCGCCGTTGCGCCAACTGCTCGACCGCGACCAGCTCCCGGGTGTCGCGGCTCAGGCGCTGCTCGAGCCCGGCGCGCTCGGCCGCGGCCGCCTCACGACGGCGGCTCAGCTGCTCGAGGGCCGCTTCGGCACGGTCCGCCTCGGGGGAGGACGAGGGGACCGCTGCCACCTCGGGCGACAACCCCGTGCCCGGCGCCGGGACCTCGTTCGCCGACGGCAGCTCGCGCTGGCGTGCCCATGGCGACACCACGCCGGCGGCGCCGACACCACCGGCCGCACCGGCGGACGGAAGGCCGAGCATCGTCACCGATGCCACGAGTGCGGCCGCGACGAAGGCCACGGCCGAACTTCGGATCACCCCCACGCACCCCGCTGGGTCAGGACCTGCTTCAGCACCGAGGGCCGGTCGGTCATCAGCCCGTCGACACCCAGGTCCAGCAGCCGGTGCATCTCGTCGGGCTCGTCGATGGTCCACACGTGCACCGGGCAACCAGCAGCGTGGGCGGTCGCCACGAACGCCGGCGTGACGATCTCGACACGCCGGTGACGCACCGGGACCTGGACGCAGCGGTACCCGGCGGCGCCCGGACGGGGTGCACCCGTGCGACTGGAGGCCACGAGAGCGGCGATCTCCCTGGGTCCCGCCGACGTGCACAGGTCGGGACCGAGCAGCGAGCGAAGACGCCGCAGGCGGTGGTCGGAGAACGCACCGATGCACACCCGATCGACCGCACCGTGGCGGCGCAGCGCGGCGACCAGCGCCACCACCACGTGATCGGACTTCGGGTCGATGTTGAAGCGCGCCTCGGGAAAGGCCTCGAGCAGCTCGTCCAGCGTCGGGATCGGCTCGCTCCCACCGATGCGGGCCTGGCGCACCTCGGACCAGGGGAGCTCGGCCAGCACGCCGGTGCCGTCGGTGACTCGGTCCAGCTCGTCGTCGTGGAACGCCACCAGCACGCCGTCCGCGGTCAGGTGCACGTCGGTCTCGAGGTAGCGGAAGCCCTGCTCGCTGGCCGCGCGGAACGCGGCCAGGGTGTTCTCGGGAGCCGCCTCGGTGCCGCCGCGATGCGCGACGGCCAGCGGTCCGTGGTGGTCGAGGAAGGGGTGCCCGGTCACGGCGTCAGGGTACCGGTGTGCCGCATGGGACAGTGGTGCGGTGCAGGACGTCGCAGGGAGCGAACCGGTCCGCTCCACGGCGGGGCTGGGACCGGTGGCCATGGGGATCGTGGCGTCGATCCTGCCGGTGTTCCTGCTCGGTTCGCTCTCGATCGAGATCCGCGGCGAGCTCGGCTACGGCGAGGCGACCGGCGGCCTGGTGCTCGCCGCGTTCTTCGGCGCGAGCGCGATCGTGTCGTCCCGACTGGGCCGTGTGATCGATCGGGTGGGCCCCCGGCGGGGGCTCACCACTGCGCTCACCGCGGTCGTCGTGGTGCAGCTGGGGGTCGCGGGGCTGGCCCGACACCCGGCCGCCCTGGCGCTGCTGGCCGCCGCCGGGGGCGTGGCGAACGCGACCGCCCAGCTCTCGGCGAACGTGTTCATCGCACGGGACCTGCCGCTGCACCGCCAGGGACTCGGCTTCGCCGTCAAGCAGTCGGCCATGCCGGGGGCCTCGCTCGTCGCCGGGCTGACGTTACCCACGCTGGCGCTGACGGTCGGATGGCGCTGGGTCTTCGTCACCGGTGCGGTGCTGGCCGCCGCAGCGGCGGCCGTCGTGGCGGCGCGCCTGCCTCACGACGTCGCGGTGAGCCGCGCCGAGGCGCGTGCCATCGCCGCGGAGGACCCGCCGCCGAGGGGTGCGCTGGGATCGCTCGCGGTCGCGGCGGCCTTCTCGACCGCGGCGGCGATCACACTCGGGGGCTTCTTCGTGGAGTCCGCGATCGACGCGGGCATCGATGCGGGCACCGCCGGCCTCGCCTTCGCCGCCGGCAGCCTGGTGTCGATCGTCGTTCGCCTGGCCGTCGGGGTGGTCGCCGACCGGCGCCCCGGCAACCTGCTGGGGGCAGTGGCGGTGATGATCGCCCTGGGTGCGCTCACCTCGGTCTGGTTCACGTGGCGCAGCCCCACGGTGCAGCTGCTCGGCGTCCCGTTGGCCTTCGGCGCCGGTTGGGCCTGGCCCGGGCTCTTCAACCTGTCGGTGGTGCGCGCCGCGCCGCGCTTCCCCGGGCGGGCGACCGGGATCACCCAGACCGGCACCTACGTGGGCGGTGCGATCGGACCCATCGTGTTCGGCGCCGTGGCCGAAGCGGCGGGCTACTCCGCAGCCTGGTGGCTCGCTGCGGGGCTCGGGCTGGGCGCGGCGGTGGCGGTGCTGGTCGGTCGCGAGGTGCTCACCCGAGCGCCGTCGGTCGCCGCAGCGACCTGAGCCCGGGCTCGCTCGGATCGGGCGCGCTCAGACGGTGCGCGGTCAGATCGTGCGACCTGCGTCAGCCCAGTACTCGTCCTTGAGCAGGCGCTTGTAGAGCTTGCCCGTCGGATGCCGGGGCAGCTCCTCGCGGAAGTCGACCGAACGCGGGCACTTCACGTCGGCCAGGTGCGAGCGGCAGTAGGCGATCAGCTCGGCGGCGAGCGCCTGTGCGGCGACGTCGTCGGCCGGCATGGTGACGGGCTGCACGACGGCCTTGACCTCCTCGCCGAAGTCCTCGTTGGGCACGCCGAACACGGCGACGTCATGCACCGCGGGGTGCATCGTGAGGACGTTCTCGGCCTCCTGCGGATAGATGTTCACTCCACCCGAGATGATCATGTACGCCTTGCGGTCCGACAGGTAGAGGAAGCCGTCCTCGTCGACCCGCCCGATGTCGCCCAGGGTCGACCAGCCGTTGGGGTGGTACGAGTCCTTCGTCTTGTCGGGGTCGTTGTGGTAGCTGAACTGCGCCTCGGACTCGAAGTAGACGGTGCCGGTCTCGCCGACCGGCAGCTCCTGGCCGTCGTCGTCGACGATGTGCAGCACACCGACGAGCGGCTTGCCGACCGTGCCCTTGTGGGCGAGCCAGTCCTCGGAGTTGGCCCAGCAGAAGCCGTTGCCCTCGGTGCCGGCGTAGTACTCGTGGATGACCGGGCCCCACCACTCGATCATGCGCTCCTTGACCTCGACCGGGCAGGGAGCTGCTGCGTGCACCGCCACCTGCAGCGACGACACGTCGTAGGCCTCGCGCACCTCGTCGGGCAGCTTGAGCATGCGCACGAACATGGTCGGCACGAACTGGCCGAAGGTGACGCGGTGCTCCTGGATCAGGCGCAGCGTGGTCTCGGGATCGAAGTGGTCCATGACCACGACGGTGCCGCCGGCGCGCTGGACCTGCAGGCAGAAGCGCAGGGGTGCGGCGTGGTACAGCGGCGCGGGGGACAGGTACACCGTGGACTCGTTGGCGCCGAAGAGCCCCGCGACCAGCAGGTACAGGGCGTCGGGGGTGCCGAGCGGCACCTCGCGCAGCGGAACCTTCACACCCTTGGGGCGACCGGTGGTGCCCGACGAGTAGAGCATGTCCATGCCCTCCTCGGCGCCTTCCAGGTCGCTGGTCGGCTGCTGCGCCACGGCGTCGAGCAGGTCGGCGTGGCCGTGCAGCTCGCCGTCGAGCAGGAAGCGGTGCTCGACGCCGGGAGTGGTGGCGACGATCGCCCGAGCGGTGTCGGCCTTGTAGGCGGTCGAGATGAACACCTTCGCCCCGCAGTCGTCGACGATGTAGGCGATCTCCTCCGCGGTGAGGCGTGACGAGATGGCCGTGTAGTAGAGCCCGGCGTAGTGCGCACCCCACGCCAGCGACAGGAACCAGGGGTGGTTCTCCATGCACCAGGCGACGTGGTCGCCGGGTCGCAGGCCGAGCGACCGGAACAGGTGGGCGAGCTGGTTCGCCCGCTCGTGGAGCTCGCGGTACGTCACGGTCTCGCCCGTGGCGGCCATGAGGTACGCGGGCTGGTCCCCCCGGGACGAGACGTGGGCGCCGGGGTAGAAGAGCTGCTCGGACACGGTTCCCCCTGTGGAACGGACTGCTCGGTCGTTCGCCGGCGGCCGCCGGCGCGCCACACGCTAGCGGCTGACCCTTCCCGTACTTGACCGGCCGGTCAAGGAACCTCGGGCGTAGCGTGCGGTCGTGGACGAGCTGCAGCGCTTCGCGGAGCTGATGGCCGATCCACGTCCGCGTCTGGACCTGGCGCTGGCGCTGATCGCCGCCGCCGGGCGCGACGACGTCGACGCGGACGACCTGATCGTCCAGGTGGACGAGCTGTCGGCGTCGGTGCAGGCGAACGACGCGGCCGGCATCTGCCAGGAGCTGTTCTCCGCCGACGGACCCGTCGGCTTCGTCGGTGACCGCAGCGACTACTACGACCCCGACAACAGCCTGCTGGACCGGGTGCTGCAGCGTCGCCGGGGCATCCCGATCACGCTGTCGATCCTGGGCATCGAGGTGGCGCGACGCCACGGCATCGAGCTGGACGGCATCGGCATGCCGGGCCACTTCCTGCTGGGGGACCGGACCACGGGACGCTTCTACGACGCCTTCGGCGGCGGCACGGCGTTGCAGGCCGACGGGGCACGGGCGCTGTTCCACGAGCTGCACGGTGCCGAGCAGCCGTTCGAGCCGATCTACCTGGGGGCCACCTCTCGGCCGGCGATCGTGGTGCGCGTGCTCAACAACCTGCGTGGGGCCCACCTCCGTCGTGGTGACCGCCAGGGCCTCGCCCGGGCGCTGCGGCTCCAGGCGTCGTTGCCGGGGCTGGGGCTGGCCGCCCGGCGCGACCTGGCCGGCGTGCTCGCTGCGGACGGGCGCTTCGTGGAAGCCGCCGAGGTGCACGACGCGCTGGCGCTCGACGATCCCGAGTCCGCCGAGGGACACCTGGCGAGTGCGCAGCGTCTGCGTGCTCGGCTCAACTGAGCGCCGACTGCCCCCGGCGGTGCCGGCGCGGCTAACTTGACCGCACAGTCAAGTTCCGCACAGGGGGTTCACCATGTCGCTCACCGAGGACACCGCCGTCGACGCCGACGAGGCACGGGTCATCGCGTTGGTCGAGGAGCTGATCGAGCAGTTCCCGCCCGCCAGCACCCCTGAGCAGGAGTTCCTGGAGGCTCAGTACGACAAGGGACTGGCCTGGGTGCACTTCCCCGAGGGCCGCGGTGGCCTGGGGGTCAGCCCCAAGCTGCAGCGCGTCGTCATCCAGCGGGTGTCGGCCGCCGGTGGACCGATCGGCGGCGCCAAGAACCCGATCGGCTACGGCATGTGCGCGCCTGCGGTGCTGACCCACGGCACCGACGAGCAGAAGGACCTGCTGCGTCCGCTCTTCTCGAACGAGCACATCTGGTGCCAGATGTTCTCCGAGCCGGGTGCCGGCTCCGACGTGGCGTCGCTGGCCATGAAGGCCGAGCGCGACGGCGACGAGTGGATCGTGAACGGCCAGAAGGTCTGGACCACGCTCGCCCACATCTCCTCGTACGGCCTGGTGATCGCCCGCACCGACCCCGACGTGCCCAAGCACCGCGGCATCACGGCCTTCATCGTCGACATGCACGCGCCGGGTGTCGAGGTGCGCCCGTTGCGCCAGATGACCGGCGAGGCCGAGTTCAACGAGGTCTACCTGACCGACGTGCGCATCCACGACAGCATGCGCGTCGATGAGCCAGGGCGTGGCTGGGCGGTGTCGATCACCACGCTGATGAACGAGCGCGTCTCGATCGGTGGCGGCACCCCGCCGCGGGGCTCGGGCCCCATCGGCCAGCTGATCGACGTCTGGCACAAGTACGGCAGCGGTGACCCCGTGCACCGCGACGCGGTGACACGCCTGTGGGCGCAGGCCGAGGTCAACCGGCTGACGAACGTCCGCGCAGCCCAGCTGCGGGTGGCGGGCACGCCCGGACCGGAGGGCTCGGTCGCGAAGCTGGCCATGGCCGAGCTGAACAAGAAGATCTTCGAGCTGGCCATGGACCTGATGGGCCCCGAGGGCATGCTCTACGACTCCTACGAGTTCTCCCGCCCTCGCCACGCGCTGTTCACCGACGACCTGCACAAGAACTTCCTGCGGGCCCGGGCCAACTCGATCGAGGGCGGCACCTCCGAGGTGCTCAAGAACATCATCGGCGAGCGCGTGCTCGGCCTCCCCGGCGACGTCCGCGTCGACAAGGAGGCTGCGTGGAAGGACGTGCCACGTAGCTAGGCCTCCGAGCGATGAGCGCAGCGAAGAGCCATGTGGCGGAGGCTGCGTGGAAGGACGTGCCGCGCAGCTAGTACCAGCAGGGGCGTAGCCTTGGTGCATGCCTCGTCGCACCAAGATCGTCGCCACCATCGGACCGTCGTCGGACTCAGCTCCGGTGCTGCGCAAGATGATCGAGGCCGGCATGGACGTCGTGCGCATCAACCTGTCGCACGGCGGGGTCGACGAGGCGCTCGCCAAGTACCACCTGGTGCGCCAGGTCGCCGACGACGTCGGGCGCCAGGTCGGCATCATGGTCGACCTCCCGGGTCCGAAGGTGCGCCTGGGCTCGTTCGGCGAGCCCACCCACCTGTCGACCGGTTCGTCGATCCGCCTGGTCCCCGGCCGGGCCCACTCCGACGCCGAGGTGCTCGGCGTCGACTACGAGGCGCTGACCGACGACCTGCACCCCGGTGACTGCCTGGCCGTCGGTGACGGCAGCATCACCCTGAGCGTCGAGTCGGTGGCCGGTGGGGACGTGCTGGCCACCGTGTCGCACGGCGGCACCGTCCAGGGGCGTCCTGGCCTGCACGTGCCGTCGGAGCGCCTGGGCATCGCGTCGCCGACCCCCGAGGACCTGGTGCTGCTCGACGCCTTCGTCGAGGTGGGCGTCGACATGGTCGCGCTGTCGTTCGTGCGCTCGGGCCACGACATCCGCCGGGTCGGCACCGAGCCCCACCCCAAGGGCCCGCTGCTGGTGGCCAAGATCGAGACCCGTGCCGCGGTCGAGAACCTCACGGGCATCATCGAGGCGTCCGGGGCGATCATGGTCGCCCGTGGCGACCTGGGCTCCGAGCTGGGCATCGAGGAGCTGCCGCACGTGCAGAAGCGGATCATCCGGGACTGCATCGCACTGGGCAAGCCGGTGATCACGGCCACCCAGATGTTCGAGTCGATGGTCACCTCACCGACGCCGACGCGCGCCGAGGTGTCCGACGTGGCCAACGCGGTGTTCGACGGGACCTCGGCGGTCATGCTCTCGGCCGAGAGCGCGATCGGCCACGACCCGGTCAACACCGTGGCGACCATGTCGAGGGTGGCGGACCGGGCGGACCAGGAGTTCGACTACGACGCGTGGGCACGGCGCATCCGGCTGCTGCGCTCCGAGGCGATCGGCACCGGTGAGGCACGGCTCACCGACGCCATGAGCGGCGCTGCGTGGCGCGCCGCGACCGAGATGGGCGTGGCGGCGATCATCTGCATCAGCGAGTCCGGCTTCACGGTGCGTTCGATCGCCCGGTTCCGACCGCAGATGCCGATCATCGCCTTCAGCCCGCAGCAGCGCACGGTGCAGCAGCTGGCCCTGAGCTGGGGCACCACGCCGCTGTTCGCACCGCACCGCGTCGACGACCTGTCCAAGATGGACGAGCTGGTCGCGATCGCCCGCGATCAGGGGCTCGTGCGCACTGGCGAGGTGGTGGCGGTGCTGGCCGGCGCCGGCGGCAAGGGCGTGCACGCCGCCGACGTGCTGCGCATGATGCGCGTCCCGTGAGCGGACCCGCGCCGCTGCAGACGGCCACCGTGGATGGCCTGGCCGTCATGCGCCGCCGACCCGAGCACGCCGAGGCGTCCACCGCGACGGTCGTGCTGGTGCACGGGGCCATGGATCGCGCCGCGAGCTTCGGACGCGCGATGCGGCGCCTCGGAGGGGTCGACGTCATCGCCTACGACCGGCGTGGCTACGCCGGGTCGATCGACGCCGGCACCGCACCGAGCATCGAGGCCCACGCGACCGATCTGGCTCGCATCGTGGAGTGGTCGGGCGCGGACCGGCCCGTCGTGGTCGGCCACAGCCTCGGTGGCACCATCGCCGCGTCGTCGGTGCTCGACCTGGGCCTCGACCTCCCGGCCATGGCAGCGTTCGAGTCGCCGTTCCCGCTGCTGGACGACTCGTTCGACCAGGTCGGCGGCGGTGCGGTGCAGGTGGGCCTCGAGCGTGGGCCTGCCGACGGCGCCGAGCACTTCTACCGTCTCATGGTGGGCGACCAGGTGTGGTCCCGGCTGCGCGAACGTGACCGCGCTGCTCGGCGTGCCGAAGGGCCGGCGCTCATGGCGGAGCTGAGCGACCTGCGCGACCGCGCGCGAGCACTCGACCCGGAGCGGTTGACGCTGCCGGTGCTGGTCGGGCTGGGCGGGGTGAGCAGCGCGCACCTGCGGCGCTCGGCGGAGCTGCTGCTGGATCGCCTGCCCGACGGGCATCGCGACCAGATCGACCTGGCGGGACACGGCGCCCACCTCACACATCCCGACGAGTTCGCCCGCTACTGCCGCGATGCGGTCGCCCTCGGGGCGACGTCGCGTGTGGGCGGCGACACCTCGTTACCCTGATCGCATGGCGACGCTGCGCGAGCTGACCCGACGAGACGGCTCCCGCCGTCGACCGAGGACCGCCTTCGTGCTGTCCGGCGGCGGCAACCTTGGTTCGATCCAGGTCGGCATGCTGCGTGCGCTGACCGAGCGCGGCATCGTCGCCGACGTCGTGCTCGGCTGCTCGGTGGGCGCCCTCAACGGTGCCGGCTACGCGTTGGATCCGGGGCCCGAGGGCGTGCGACGTCTGGAGGAGCACTGGCGGCGCTCGACCAGCGCGGACCTGATGCCCTCGTCGCGCATCCCGTCCGCGGTGCAGCTGCTGCGCAAGGGCTTCTCGCTGCACAGCAACGAGGGGCTGCGCTCCAGCCTGGAGTCGCTGCTCGGACCGCACCGGCGCTTCGACGAGCTCGCCCTGCCGTTCCAGTGCGTCGCCGCCGAGGTCGACTCCGCGGTGGAGCGATGGTTCGACGACGGCGACGTGATCGAGGCGATCCTGGCCTCGGCCGCGCTGCCGGCGGTGTACCCGCCCGTCGTCATCGACGGTGTGCGCTACGTCGACGGCGGTGTGATCGACAACGTGCCGATCGCCAGGGCCGTCGAGCTGGGTTGCCGCACCATCTACGTGTTGCACGTGGGCCCGCACGGCCGACCCGATGCGGAGATCCGACGTCCCCTCGACGGCGCGCTGCTCGCGTACTGGATCGCTCGCAACAGCCGCTTCGCGCGGGACCTGGCCAACCTGCCGCCGAGGGTGGAGGCGATCGTGCTGCCGCCGGGCCGCCGGCCGGACATCAAGTACGACGACTTCAGCCAGACCGACGAGCTGGTGGCGCAGGGCTACGACAACTCTGCGCGATTCCTGGACGAGCGGGCTGCGCTGGCGTCGGAGCGACGCCGAGGCGCCGACCTGTTCGGTCCGATCGAACGCATGGTGCTGACCGCTCGATCGCGCTCGGTGCGCAGGGCACAGGAGGCGGCGACCTCACCGGACGGCGCGGTGGTCAGCGGCGACGACGACCTGGTGGACCTCGACGAGGCCGGCGAGCAGACCCTCGGCGACCGCTCGACGCGCGAGGACGACGGTCCGCCGTCGACGCCTACCATCGCCCCATGAGCGACTCGCCGATCCACCTGACACCGTCGGGGCCCCCGGAGACCGTCATCACCCCCGAGCCCGCCGAGGCCCGTGACGCCCTGGCGGCGGCGCTGTCGCGTCCGGAGCCCGAGCGGCGCGACGCCGTCGCCGACGTCGTGGCGCGCTGGCCGCGCTTCCTCGACGCCTGGGCGCGGCTGTCCGAGCTGGGCCGGGACCCGGTCGAGCGCTACGCGTACGCCCGGGTCGGCTATCACCGGGGCCTCGACACGCTGCGCGCGTCGGGTTGGCGGGGGAGCGGCTACGTCAGGTGGCGCCACGAGTCGAACCGCGGCTTCCTGCGTGCCCTCGAGTGCCTGCGTGCGGCCGCCGCCGAGATCGGCGAGGCCGACGAGGAGGAGCGCTGCGCCCACTTCCTGCGCCAGTGCGACCCGCAGTGGCCACCGGTCGAGCCGGACTGAGCTCGGACGGTCGCCGAGCGCAGTGGGTCAGGGGCTCGGCGGGAAGTAGATCGTCAGCGGGAGCGCGGCGTTGTTGTACAGCGCATCGCGAACCGCCAGGATGCCGGAGATCTGTCCCGTGAGCGGGCCCACGACGCCGATCCAACCCCCATCGCAGTTGAAGACGACCTCGGCCTCGTTCGCCGACACCGGCGTCAGCGTGCCCTCGCGGCAGGTGTTGGAGTAGCTGGAGCTGTCGAACGTGAGGTTCCGGGAGTTGGGTGCGTTCCAGATCCCGAGGAACATCGGGGAGTCGTCGCGCACCCGGGCGGTCACCGTGAACGGCGTGCCTCGCGTGACGACCTCCGGCGACGTGCCGTAGCTCACCAGCGTCGGTGGCGAGACGTCATCGGATCCTCCGACCACCTCGAAGCTCACCGTGAAGGGCCGAGGTGGCGGCGGCTGGAACGGGTAGTCGGTGGGAACCGAGTAGTTGAGGCGGTAGCTGAGCGTCCACGTGCCGTTCGACACCAGCTCGGGCAGCACGCAGTCGATCGTGATCGTGCCTCGCGTCAGATCCTCGCCCGGACGTTCGAGCGTCGAGCTGCAACCGTCGACGCCGACGCCCGAGCCCTGCGGGCTCACCAGCGCGATCGGCACGGCGTTGAACACTCCCACGCTGTGGCTGGCTTCGATCCGGATGCTGACCGTGTCGCCGGGCCGGGCCGGCTGGGGCGAGATCTCCACCGAGTCGACCGTCGGTGGGGCGGGTGCCGGCGGTGTGATGCACCCCGCCAGCGCGCCGAGCGTCGCGAGCACGACGACGCAGTAGAGCGAACGCTGCAACATGATCGGATTCCCCTCCCCGTTCCTGGGCATGGCGCGCAGGGACTCGGATGGACAGTACCGGACCGCCCCCGCCTCTGCTGCGCTCGCCACGTAGTCTGCCGGCCATGACCACCGGCAAGGCCACCAGCGGGATCCCCGACGACGGCACCCCCGTCGACGAGCTGCTCGACACCATCCGCGCAGAGCGCAGCGGCGACCTGGACTGGTCGGGCGGGCGAGCGTTCAGCCTCGTCTACAACACCGACGATCCCGAGTTGGCCCGCCTGCAGCACGAGGTCGCCTCGATCTTCCTGCACGAGAACGCGCTCAACCCGTTCCGCTACCAGACGCTGCTGCGCATGGAGCGCGAGCTGATCGAGATGGCGACCGGCCTGTTCGGGGCGCGCCGGGCGGCACTGTCCTCCGGGGGCACCGAGTCCATCTTCCTGGCCGTGCAGACCGCACGAGACCACGCACGGGCCAGGGCGTGGTGGCCCCGCGGCTGATCTGCTCGGCCACGGCGCATCCGGCGTTCGCCAAGGCGTGCAAGTACCTCGACGTCGAGATGGTGAAGCTGCCCGTTCGCGCCGACGGCCGTGCGGATCCCGACGCGTACGCCGCCGCGATCGACGACCGCACCGCGGTGATGGTCGTGTCCGCACCCTGCTACCCGTTCGGGGTGATCGACCCCGTCACCGACATCGCGGGCCTGGCCGCGCAGCACGACCTGCTCTGCCACGTGGACGCTTGCCTCGGGGGGTACCTGCTGCCGTGGTGGGAGCAGCTCGGCCAGCCGGTGCCGCCGTGGGACTTCCGCGTCGAGGGGGTGACCTCGATGTCGGCCGACGTGCACAAGTACGGGTACTGCTTCAAGGGCGTCTCCACGGTGATGTACCGCGACGATGAGCTCTACCAGCGACAGATCTTCATGTACGACGACTGGCCGGGCGGGCTCTACGCGTCGGCGTCCTCCGCGGGCACGCGTCCCGGCGCGCCCATCGCCGGCGCATGGGCGACCATGACCCATCTCGGCGCGGAGGGCTACCTGCGCCTGGCCCGACGGGTGCTGGACGCCACCACGACGTTCCGCCGCGGGATCGATGCGATCGACGGTCTGCGCGTCACGTCCGACCCCGACATGAGCGTGTTCGAGTTCGGGGCGACGCCCGAGTCGGGCATCGACATCGACGCCGTGTGCGACGTCATGGACGACCGTGGATGGAACCTGGATCGACAGCAGGGCGGCCTGCACATCATGTCGTCGCCGGGCCACGACAAGGTCGCAGCGGAGTTCGTCGACCAGCTGGCCGCCGCGGTGGCCGACCACGGCACCGCCCGCGGCGGTGAGCACGTCTACGGCGGCGTGGTCGACTGAGCTGCGCCGCCGGGCCGACGTGCACGGATTCTGCGGCCCGGGGAGTAGCTTGGTGTGACCGGATGCACACCGGCGGGGCCGGACGGCGTCGCCGACGGACCACGAGGAGCGACGGTGGGCGATCAGGGACAGATCCGCGAGATCAGCGTGGACGAGCTCGGTGACCTGCACGGCAGCGTCGTGATCGTCGACGTGCGGATGCCCGACGAGTACGAAGAGGCCCATGTGCCCGGCGCGCTCCTGGTGCCGCTGCCCGAGCTGCCCGAGCGCCACGGCGAGATCCCCGACGCCGACACGCTCTACGTGATCTGCCGCTCCGGCGCCCGGTCGCTCAAGGCGTGCGAGCTGCTGGTCGGCACGGGCCGCGACGCGGTCAACGTCACCGGCGGCACCATGGCGTGGCTCGAGGCCGGCAAGCCCGCCGCGACGGGGTCCGAGCCCGGCTGAGCACGTGGCGACACCCGAGGGCCCCGAGTTCGAGCTGATCGAGGACGACCTCGCCTTCGGTCGCCTCGTCGACCGGCTGGCCGGCGAGGAGCGCTACGCGATCGACACGGAGTTCCACCGCGAGCGCACCTACTTCCCGCACGTGGCGCTGGTGCAGATCGCCGACTCGCACGGCATCGCCCTGGTCGACGCGCTCTCGGTCGACCTGCGGCCGTTCGAGAAGGTGCTCGACGGGCCCGGTCTGGCGGTCATGCACGCCGCACGTCAGGACATGGAGGTGCTCGACCGAGCCTGTGGCACGCTTCCGTCACGCCTGGCCGACACCCAGCTGCTGGCGGGCTTCCTGGGTTACACGAGCCCGTCGCTGTCGACCCTGCTGGAACGCGAGCTGCAGGTCCGTGCCCCCAAGGCCGACCGTCTCACCGACTGGCTGCGCCGTCCCCTGGGGGCGGCGCAGCTCACCTACGCGGCTGCCGACGTCGCCCATCTGCTCGAGCTCCACGACTCGTTGTGGGAGCGGGTCGTGGCCAAGGGCCGAGACGACTGGGCGTCCGAAGCGTGCGAGGAGCTGCGCACCGAGGATCGTGGACCTCGCGACCCTGACGACGCGTGGCGTCGGATCAAGGAGATCCGGCATCTGCGCAACTCTGCGCTGGCCATCGCCCAAGCGGTCGCGGCGTGGCGCGAGCGCAAGGCGATCGAGCTCGACCAGACCCCGAGGTTCGTCCTGTCCGACCTCGGCGTGGTCGGCGTGGCCGGTGCGGCGCCCACCACGGTCGACGAGCTGCGCTCCCTGCGCGGCGTCGACGGGCGCAACCTCCGCGGCGGCATGGCCGAGGAGCTGCTGACCGTCGTGCAGGCAGCCAAGGACGACACGCCGGTACGGGCACCCTCGAGCAACGTCCCCGAGATGCCCGCCGAGCTGCGTCCCGCCGTGCCGCTCGTGAGCGCGTGGGTGTCCCAGCGTGCTCGGGACCTGGAGCTGGAGACGTCGCTGCTCGCGACCCGCTCCGACCTGGAGGACCTCCTGCGCGGGGTGCCCGACGCCCGGCTCACCACAGGCTGGCGCGCCGAGATCGTCGGTGAGCCGATCCGCCGTCTGGTCGAGGGTGAGGCGACGTTGGCCTTCGACCGCAAGGTCGGTCTGGTGCTCGAGGAGCGCGGCCGCTCCTGACCGGGATCGGCGCTGGAGGCGTCAGACGCCGAGCAGCGCGAGCAGCAGCCCGACGGCGATCACCACGAGCACACCGCAGCCGACGAGGGCGTAGCGCACGTCGCCGCGTCGGAACCAGCGCTGCACGAACCAGACCACGCGAGCCAGCGGCACGCCGACGAGCAGCACGACGACGCCGATGCCGAACCAGCCACCGGCCGGGGCGGGCACCACCACGGCGAGCACCGCCAGCACGGCGCAGAGGACCAGAGCGCGCTGCAACGCCCAGGTCAGGGGCCGGTACCGGTCGAGGCGTGGGTCGAAGGGCTGTTGTGACTCGCCGGAACCGCTCACCGCGATCCTCCCATCACAGCGACCTGCCGATCACGACCGCCGCCACCACGAGCAGCAGCACCCCGGTCAGGCGGCGCACGGTGCTCGCGTGCAGCTTCGACTGGAGCCGAGCGCCGAGGACGCCACCCAACAGCGCGCCGGCGACCACGGCCGCGCCGTCACGCACCTCGAGGCGTCCCTGCACCGCGTAGATCAACAGCCCGGTCGAGGCGGTCAGCCCGAGCGTGAAGGTGGTGGTGGCCCCGGCGACCTTGACCGGTACCCGCATGATCTCGCTCATCGCAGGGGTCTTGACGAAGCCGCCGCCGACCCCCGAGAGCCCGGCGACGAGCCCCGCCACGACCGACGCGGCCATGCCGGCACCGACGTGGGTCGCCTGGTAGGGCACCATGTGCCCGCCGAGGGAGTACTGGCCGCCGAGTGTGCCGGGCCACTCACCGCCGGGTTCTGCGTCGAAGGTGGCGTCCGGCAGGTTCCGCACCCCGGTGCGGCTGAGCGCCGCCACGGCCCCGACGAGCGCCGCGACGCCGAGCAGACGGGCCAGCCACTGCTCGGGCACCTGGGTGGAGGCAAGCGCCCCAGCCACCGTGCCGACGCCGGCGGTCAGCTCGACCGACAGGCCGAGGCGGTGGTGGACCAGCCCGTCGTCGACCTGACGTGCTGCCGCGGCCAGCGAGCCGGCGGCGACGGCGAGCAGTCCCAGCGGGGCGGCGGCCAGCGGCTCCATGCCGAGCGCGAGCAGCACCGGGACCAGGAGCGTCGCGCCCCCGATGCCGCCGACGGAGCCGGCGAGGGCACAGCCCAGGCCGAGCAGGACCAACAGGAGGGGGGCCACCTAGTCGATCGCCACGATCCGGGCCTCGTCCGGACCCAGCGTGGTGGGCAGTGGCACCTGGCCCGGCACGAGGGTGCCGCCGAGCACCTCGCCCGGTGAGACGGCGTGCTCGACGGGATCCTCGGTGAAGTTGATCGCGACCTCCACCGTCGTGTGCTCGGCGCCGTCGACGTGTCGTCGCCATCGGAGCACGCCCTCGGGCGCGTCCAACAGCTCGAAGGAGCCGCGGTGCAGCGCCGGGGTCGATCGCCGCAGGTGCAGCAGTCGCCGGTAGTGCTCGAGCATCGAGGACGGATCGCCGAGCTCGGCCTCCACGCTGCGGGCGGCGGCCTCAGGAGCGAACGGCAGCCACGGGTCGTGGGGCCAGCCGTGGGCGCCGTCGCGCTCCCAGGGGATCGGCGCACGGCACCCGTCGCGTCCTCCGGGGTCGACCACACGATCTGCGGGGATCTCCGCGTCCCGCAGCCCCAGCTCCTCGCCCATGTAGAGGAACGGCGTGCCACGCAGCGTCAGCAGCAGCACCGCAGCGGCACGGGCACGAGCGTCGGTGCCGTAGCGGCCTGCGTGGCGGGGGACGTCGTGGTTGGACAGGACCCAGGTCGGCCAGGCTCCGATCGGATCGAGCAGCGCGTACGCGGACTGGATCTCCGCGCGCCAGCGCGCCGCGTCCCACGGGCAGTGCAGCGCGGGGAAGTTGAACGCCAGGTGCAGCTGGTCGCCGCCGGCCAGATAGCTCGCCATGACCTCGGTGTCGAGCACGTAGGTCTCGCCGACGACCATGGCGCCACGGCGATCCAGCAGCCGGCGCATGGCCCGCAGCTGCTCGTGGGTGCCGGGACCGAAGTCCTGGAGCATCGCCGGCAGCCCAACAAGCTCCTCGGGCATGTCCCGCAGTGCCGGGTCCTTGCCGATGCAGTGCACGACGTCGGCACGGAAGCCGTCGACACCCCGGTCGAGCCAGAACTCGAGCACGTGGTGCATCTCCTGCACGACCTGCGGGTGGTTCCAGTCGAGATCGGGCTGCTCGGGCAGGAACAGGTGCAGGTAGTACTGCCCCGACGCCTCGTCGAGGGTCCACGCCGGCACGGGAGCGAACGCCGCGGTCCAGTTGTTGGGTGGTCCGCCGTCCGGTGCCGGGTCGCGCCACACGAACCAGTCGCGGTGCGGGTCGTCGCGCGACGACCGGGCGGCGAGGAACCAGGGGTGCTGGTCGGACACGTGGTTGGGCACGACGTCGAGCACCACCCGCAACCCGACGCGGTGCGCGGCGGCGATCAGGTCGTCGGCGTCGTCCAGATCGCCGAAGAGGGGGTCGACGTCGCAGTGGTCGCTGATGTCGTAGCCGAAGTCCGCCATGGGGGACCGGTAGAAGGGAGAGAGCCAGATGGCATCGACGCCCATCGCGGCCAGGTGGCTGAGCTGCGACGTGATGCCCGCCAGGTCGCCGACCCCGGTGCCCGTGGAGTCCCGGAAGCTGCGAGGGTAGATCTGGTAGACGACCCCCCGCTCCCACCACTTGCCGTGATCGAGACCCACATCACCATCGCTGGGATCGATCGAAGGTCGTGCCGGGACGTTCACCGGTCGGAGCGTAGCGGTCCGACGCACGTCACTTCTCGGACGGTCGGGGCTGCACGATCGGGCCGCGATCGTGGGGTACACTCGTCCGTTCAGTCGTCGATGGACGGGGAGTCAACCGTGAAGAAGGGTCGGCACCGGCGGTACGAAGAGGCCCGGAATCTCAAGCGTGGTCCAGACCTCGACATCGAGGCCCTGTTCACCGATCTGGGGGGCGAGCCGTCGACCGTGGCGGCTGCGGTCGAGGACGTGCCGCGTGACGACGTCGAGCTCGACCCTGACGACGACCCCTACGCCGATCCCGACGACGACCTCGACGCCTGAGCGCCTGCGCCCACCGGTCGTGAGCGCTGCCGGATCCGCTCGCCGAGGCGTTCCAGATCGTCACCGCTCATGATGCGCACGCCGTCGGCCGGGACTGCCTCGCGCCAGGGGGCGCCGTCGATCAGCTGCGAGGGCGGCAGGAGCGGGATCCCGCGGTAGCAGAGACCCGGCGGCGTGCCAGCGGCCGCGTCCGGGTGGCGCCACGACACCGGACCGGCCCAGAGTCCGCCGTCGGACACCGTCCAGGCCGTCGGCAGCCGCAGCGAGCGCGACAGCATCGTGAGCGCGTGCTCGACGAAGGCGTGGTACCGCCAGGTCCATTCGTCGGCGAGCCCGACCAGGTCCTCGGCCACGAACGGTTCCGCCACCCGCTGGCGGATCGCCAGCACGGTGGCGAGCCGCGAGGTCCGGTGCCCGTTGCGCAGGCGCGCCAGGTCACGCCCGGTGAGTTTCCGGGACTGCACGTCGGACAGGCGGGGGTGGGCCCGCCAGGCCGCGGCCTCCCGTGCGATTTCGGCGATCCGGGCCGCCTCGGCTGCGGGCACCTTGGCCCCGGTCGGGCCACGCAGCGCACGTCCGGCACGAGCGATCGACTCCAGCGCGGCGACGAGCACCCGGTTCTCCACGGTGTCGAAGCTGCGCCGGGTGAGGGAGCAGATGAACACGTCCTCGTTGCCCAGCGCGTTGGCGCGAGCGGTGATCGTCTCGGACCACATCACCGGCCCTCGCACCGAGAAGACGCAGCGCTCCGCGTGGGTGTCGACGCCGGTCGGCAGCGTGCGCACCCGCAGCTCCATGCCGTCGAGCAGCGCCGCCGCCTCGGGCGAGGCCGCCAGCGTGAGGCTGGTCGCGTCGCGCAACGTGGCGACGTCGCCGCCGATCAGGGCAGCGGCGTAGGGCACGGCGGGCGTCGACCTGGCCCGCCGCCGCCACAGGGCCATCGTGGCCTCGCCGCGGTCGTCGAGCAGCCGCGCCAGCTCGAGCTCAGGCGACGAGCTCATCGCCGAGCAGCTCCGCGATCACCCGACGAGCCTCGGCCTGCTCCGGCGGGTCCAGATGTACGGCCAGCATGCGGTACAGCTCGACGCCGCGGTGCTCGTCGAGGCCCTCGAACTGCGGCAGGAAGAACGAGTAGAAGACCTCGTAGACCAGGCGGGACTCGGTGATGCCGTCACGGCTGCGCCGGTTCGCGTACTTCATGGCGTCCACGTAGATCGCCGGTCCCAGGTTGTTCAACCGTCGCAACGGCAGCAGTCGGCGGACCACCTCACCGTGCTCGAGCAGCTGGTCGTAGGCGCTCTCGGGCGGCGTGCCGACCTCGATGAACGCGAAGCGACGCATCAGCGCGTAGGACATGTCGAACAGCAGGTGCTTGTCCATCGCATTCATCGTGGCGATGATGCGCCACGACGCCGGCAGGCGGATGGCGTCGGTCTGGTCCGGCGGCTCGACCCCGTGCGGCACCAGGGAGATCGGCTTGATCTGGCCGGAGCGCCGGAACGGCAGCACGACCGCAGAGCCCGACAGCACCGTGAACAGCTGACCGAACGCACGGTCGAAGTTCGAGCGGTTGAGCTCGTCGATCACCAGCCACCGACCTGTCTCGATCGCCTCGACGAACAGCCCAGGACGGAAGATGAGGCCTTCGGGGGTCGGCTGCAGACCTCCGATGGTCTCGAACGTGGTCCACTCCGAAGTGGCCGTGGTCGGCTGGTACCCCGTGCAGAGCATGGCGTGTCGGGCGAGCTCGGCCGCCAGGTAGGCGAGCGTGGTCTTGCCGGTGCCGGGAGGGCCAGTGAGGATCACGTGCTTGCCCGCCTCGAGCGCCGAGACCAGCTGGTCCACGACGTGGTCCGGGAAGATCATGCCTTCGCTCTCCGCCAGTCGGGTGAGCTCGGGTGCCGAGAAGGTGGTCACCCGAGCTGGATCGGCGTCGCGGGCACCCTGCTTGAGAACCTGGCCGGTGGCGTCGGCCGATCAGTCCGCTCGACGCATCGCCGGGTGCGGCACCCACGTCACCGACGGACGGCTGCGCAGCTGGTCGAGCAGCAGCTCGTAGACCTCGTCGCCGACCAGCGCCACGATCTCGTCGCGCAACGTCACCACCACCGGTTCGGCGCCCACGAAGGCCTCGGGCGACTCGGTGCACCACCAGTGGAAGTCCTGGCCACCCTCGCCCCAGTCGCGCCGCTTCCACTCCCGCAGCGTGTACGTGGTGTGCTCCACCTCGTCGACCTGGTGCGACAGCCGCAGCGGCAGCTGCCAGCACACCTCGGGCTTCCAGTCGAGGAAGCTCTCGCCGGCGTCGACCGCCCCGACATGCAGCGCGCAGCCGGCGCCCAGCGCGAAGTCGGGTCGGTTCAAGAAGATGCAGGCGTCGTCGTGGGTGCGCGTCGTCCAGCCGCCACCCTCGGCACGTTCGACCGGTCCACCTGCGCGCTCGGCGACCTCACGCAGCTGCCACTGCTCCGAGCTGAGGCGCTCGGCGTGGCGCAGGACCCGCTTGCGGTCGGGGCCGTCGGCGAAGTGCGCGCCGTGCGAGCAGCACCCCTGACCGAGCTCGGTGGCGTCGTGCTCCAGCACTCCCTTGCAGCCCTCGCCGAAGATGCAGCGCCAGTTGCTCGTCAGGAAGGAGACGTCGAAGAGGTAGGTGTCGCCGTCGTGGTCGAAGGAGAGCCACTCCCGTCGAGTGGGGTCCTCGAGCGCGGGCTCATCGTGGTGGGGGGTCACGACCGGCGACATTACCGAGCGTCGGGAGCACCCGGGACTACGGTGCGGCCATGTCCGACGCGGCACCGGGTCACCCGGTCGGCCCGCCGGTCGGATCCTCGTCCGGCACCGACGAGTGGTTCGACCGGTTGTTCCCCCGCATGGTCGGGGTGGTGCACGGCGTGCTCGATCCCGACGGGCGCACCGACACGTCGTTGGCCTCGTCCGAGGACCTGTGCACCGAGGCCTTCAGCAGGACACCTCGCAGAGGTGGCGACGAGGAGCGCACCACTGCGGTGCTGCGCCGCTGCCTGGACCGGTGCATGGACGTCATGGTCGGCGACGAGCTGCACCACGCCCTGTCGTCGATGCGCGCGCCGGACCGCCACGTCGGTCTGCTGGTGCACGCCGGCGGGTGGAGCCCCGCCGACACCGCGGTGCTGCTGCAGCGCCCGCTCGACGAGGTGCTGCAACGTCTGGCACGGGTGGCGACCCGCCTCGAGGACGCCCGGAGGCTCGGTCCGCTCGACATGGCGGAGCGAGCGTCGTGAGCGACCTGCCGGTGGGCCAGGACGCCCTCGCTGCACGCGCCGCGCTGCTCGACCGCGTCGCGGCACCCAGGCTCGACGTCGACGCCGCCCGGGCACGGGTGGAGGGACTCCGGGCCGCACGCCGTCGCGTGCGACGTGGTGCGGCGCTGACGTGCGCAGCGGTCGTCGTGGTCCTGGCGCTCGGGTGGGCGCTGCAGGACCGACCCGATCCCGATCAGGTGGTCGCGGATCGTGAGGACACCGAGGCGCCCACGACGACGGGGTACCCGTCCACCACCACGACCCCGGCGACGAGCGTCGCCCCGCCCGTCGAGGCGTCGATCGCGCCCGCGACCTCTCAGCCGCCTGCGGCGGTGACGACCGCCCCGCCCCTCACCGCCGCACCCACGAGCACACCTGCACCCAACCAGGTGATGCGCGTCGAGCTGCGAGCGCCCGCGACGGCGGCGGCGGGGGAGACGGTGTCGATCGACGTCGACTGGGTCGACGCCGACCACGACGGCGACCCGCCCGCGATCTCGATCGACTGGGCCGATCCCGCGGTGTCGTCGCTCGATCTCGTCCCGCCGACCCGACGCTGCGACGCGCCCGGACCCGGCGGCGGCGGTCTGGAGCGCCGGAGCTTCAGGTACGCGAGCCCCGGCCCGAAGCAGGTGCGGGTCACCGTGCGCAGCTGCGGCGGTGAGGGGGCCTACGCGGAGACGATCACTGCCACGACCACGTTGGTGGTGACCGAGCCGCGACTGGGCGACGAGCCGGCGCGCACCGTGGTGGCCGTCGCGCCCCGGGCCGCCGACGGCACCGTGCCTCCCGAGGTGCTCGACGACGCCGTCGCCACCGTGCGCTCGCCGGATCCCCTGATCGCACCCTTCGTTCGTCCGCCACGGACGCCGGCGCTCGCCCAGTACGGCACCTCCGGGCCGGCGACCGTGGTCGTCGTGCCCGCCTCGGCGCAGGGCACGCTGCAGCTGACGTGGGAGGGCTCGTCCTGCGTGTCCTCCGCCGAGCTCCCCGCGGCCGCGGTCGCCCCGGTGGGCACCGTGGTCCTGGCGCGAAGCTGCTGAGTCTCAGCCGGCAGCGACCGGCGTGGCCAGGTGCTGGTAGAGCGTGGAGCGCTGCACCAGGGTGCGCCCGAGCGGTTCGACCAGCTCTCGGAAGTCGTCCACCCCGACATCGGTGCCGTGCTCGGCACCGGCGGCCCGCGAGATGTTCTCGTCCATGAGCGTGCCGCCCAGGTCGTTGACGCCCGCCTGCAGGAGCTGGCGGATGCCGTCGAGGCCGAGCTTCACCCAGGAGCCCTGGATGTTGTCGATCCACCCGTCGTAGGTGATGCGCGCCACGGCGTGCATGAGCAGGACCTCGCGGAAGGTCGGACCACGTCGGGACCGGCGCTGCAGGTACATCGGGGTGGCCATGTGCACGAAGGGCAGGCCGACGAACTCCGTGAAGCCGCCGGTCTCCTTCTGCAGCTCGCGGGTGGCGACCAGGTGCCGCGCCCAGGACGCGGGATGCTCGATCGAGCCGAACATGATCGTCACGTTCGAGCGCAGGCCCACCGAGTGGGCGATGCGATGCGCGTCGAGCCACTCCTGGGTGTCGATCTTGTCCGGGCAGAGCTCGGCACGCACCTCGTCGTCGAGGATCTCCGCTGCGGTGCCCGGCAGGGAGCGAAGGCCTGCGTCCATCAGCCGCCGCAGGTACGTGTCCAACGGCTCGTCGAGGCGCTTGGCCCCCTCGGTCACCTCGAGCGCGGTGAACGCGTGCAGGTGCATGTCGGGCACGGCGTCCTTCACGGCACGGCACACGTCGACGTAGTAGTCGCCGTCGAAGCTGGGGTGGATGCCCCCGACCAGACACACCTCGGTGGCACCCACGTCCCAGGCCTCCCGGGTGCGCTCCTGCATGTCCTCGAGGGTGAGCAGGTACGGCGTGCCGCGCAGGTTGAGGCTCAACGGGCCTTTCGAGAAGCCGCAGAACCGGCACTTGAAGGTGCACACGTTCGTGTAGTTGATGTTGCGGTTGCGCACGAAGGTCACCGTGTCGCCGACCGCCCGGCGGCGCAGCTCGTCGGCGACCTCGGCCACGGCGGCGACCTCGGGCCCACGAGCGGAGAAGAGCGTCACGATCTCGTCGTGGCCGACCTCCTGGCCGGCGAGCACACCGGTGAGCACCTCGTGCACGGCGCCGCGTGTCGGGCGGTGCGAGCCGGCGGGGGGCACGAGGACCGGGGGCGCGACCGGAGCGCCTGAGTACCACGCCGTCGAGGTCGTGCCCCGACTGCTGATCTGCACCACCTCCGCGCCGGTGCCGGCCTGCTCGTTGGCGGTCATGCGCTCGGGGAAGACCGCACCCGGGTCGTCACGACCCAGGCCCTCGGCGTCGGATCGGTCCATCACGGCGAACCGCATCGACTCGTCGAGCCAGCGCTGCGGTGCCAGCGCCCACTCCGGATAGATGGTGAGGCGTGGGGCGAGCGCGAACCCTCGTGCCTCGGTGACCTGGCGCAGTCGGTCGAGCTCGGGCCACGGGCGCTCGGGGTTGACGTGATCGCTGGTCACCGGCGACACGCCTCCCCAGTCGTCGATGCCGGCGTCGAGCAGCACACCGAAGTCGTCGGAGAGGTTCGGCGGCGCCTGCAGGTGCACCTCGGGCGGCAGGATCAGCCGCGCGAGGGCGATCGCGTCGAGGTAGTCATCCGCGGGGCAGGGGCGCGCCCGGTGCATGGTGGTGCCGGCCTTGGGCAGGAAGTTCTGCACGATCACCTCCTGCACGTGGCCGTGGCGGGCGTGCACGTCGGCGATCGCCTGGAGCGAGTCGATCCGGTCCTGTCGCGACTCTCCGATCCCGACCAGGATCCCGGTGGTGAACGGCACGCCGAGCCGACCCGCGGCCTCGAGCGTCGCCAGGCGACGTTCGGGGGTCTTGTCGGGCGAGCCCCGGTGGCACTCGAGGTCCGGGTTGGTCGACTCGAGCATCATCCCCTGCGACGGGGAGACCTCGCGCAGGCGCGCCAGCTCATCGGATGACAGGGCACCTGCGTTGGCGTGCGGCAGCAGGCCGGTCTCGTCGCGGACCAGCTGGCACATCGCGGCCAGGTAGTCGACCGTCGACGCGTAGCCGTGGCGCTCGAGCCACTCCGCAGCGACCGGATAGCGGGCCTCGGGCCGCTCACCCAGGGTGAACAGCGCCTCGTGACAGCCCGCCCGTGCGCCGGCCCGGGCGATCGCCAGCACTTCGTCGGGGGTGAGGTAGGGCGAGTCGAGGCGGGCCGGGGGCTGCGCGAAAGTGCAGTAGCCGCAGCGGTCCTGGCACAGCATCGTCAGCGGGATGAACACCTTGGGGGAGTAGGTCACCCGGGTGCCGGTCGTGGCGTCCCGGACCTCCCGTGCGAGCGACATCAGCTCGTCGAGCGGGCGGTCGAGCAGTTCAGTCGGCAGCATGGGCCGTGGCGCTCCTTGGCAGGGAGGTTCGGGGACCGTCGGGGTGACCCGGACGGCTGACGATCTCGGTCGGGGTGAAGTCCCGCTCGCACGTGAAGCAGTGGAAGCCGAGGTCGACCTCGGTCCCGCACTCCTCGTGCACCAGCAGTGTCGGGGCGCCGTCCTCGCTGAGCCAGCGGTCGCCCCACTGCATGAGCGCGACCAGGATGGGCGACAGCTCGAGGCCCATGCGGGTCAGGCGGTACTCGAAGCGCACCGGACGGTCCTGGTAGGCGCGCTTGGTGAGCACACCGGCGGCGACGAGCCGTCGGAGCCGGTCGGCCAGCACGGCCCGGGGGATGTCCAGATCCCGTCGGAGCTCGTCGAAGCGTCGAAGGCCCCGGAACGCGTCGCGCAGGATCAGGATGGTCCAGCGGTCCCCGACGATGTCGAGCGCCGAGGCGATCGAGCACGCCACGCTCGGGTCGACGTCGTCGTCGACGTCCTGGTCCTGTGGCACGGCGTGAGCCGGTCCCCCCGTCGGGCACATGCGCGGCACCGTAGTCGAGTTCATCCGATGAACCAACTGGGTTCGTCCGATGAACCCACGACCGGCCGGGGGCACGGTCGTAGGCTGGGACCGTTCCCGACGATCTCGACCCCGTCCCCGGAGGGCCCCGGATGACCGACCAGCACGACCAGCTCACCACCGAACCGGAGGGTCCCGGCCGTTCCACGGCCATCGCCGTGGGGGCGGTCGTGCTCGTGCTCATGGTGATCGTCGCCGTCCTGGCCGTCGCGTCGTTCGATGCCGACGACGAGCAGCCCGGGGGCGACACCGCACCGTCGGGCTCCCTCCCCGTGTCGACGACACCGGACACGGCGCCGGAGCCGATGCCCACCGAGCCCGCCGAGCGCCCTGGCGCGGACAGCGCGCTGGTCGGGCTGACCGAGCTCCAGGTGCGTGAGCTGTACCCGCTCGTCCGCGTCGTCGAGCTGGACGGCGAGCAGCTCCCGACCACGATGGACCTCCAGCCGGGGCGCATCAACCTGGCCCTCGAGGGCGAGGTCGTGGTGGCGGCGACCACCGAGGGCTGCGAGGAGGCGGGTCCGCAGGACGCCGACTGGCTCCAGCAGGCCTGCGACCCGGATCCGGCCACCGACGGCCCCGACGCGTCGGGGAAGTTGCTCGCCGGTGCCGCCGACGGCGAGTACACCCTCGAGGTCGGCACCCAGGGCGACCAGTACTACCAAGGCATGGCGATCGTCATCGATCCCGATCGCACCCGTGTGCTCGACACCTCGGGGGCGCCGATCACCGCCCAGGACCTCCAGCCCGACGACGTCGTGTGGATCTGGACCGCCGGCGCATGCGCCGAGTCGTCGCCCGTGCAGTGCGAGCTCGAGGCCGTGGTGGTCGACCGGCCCTAGAGCTGCGCCGCGCGCCGCTCGAGCACACCGAGCAGGTCGTCGAAGCTCTTCTCGAAGGCTGCGACCCCCTCGGCCTCGAGCACCCTGGCCACCTCGTCCAGGTCGACCAGCTCACCGAGCAGGTGCCAGCGGTGCCGGGCGCCCTCCAGGTCCGCGTCCACGGTGCGGGCGACGGTGCCGTGGTCCTCGAACGCCTCGAGCGTCGCGTCGGGCAGGGTGTTGACGCTGCCCGGGCCGATGAGGGTGTCGACGTAGAGGGTGTCGGGGAAGTCCGGGTTCTTGGTCGAGGTCGAAGCCCACAGGGGCCGCTGGGGACGGGCCCCCTTCGCGGCGAGCGCCTCCCAGCGCGGACCGGAGAACACGTCCTGGGCCATCGCGTAGGCGAGCTGGCCCTGGGTGACCGCGGCGGTGCCGACCAGCGCACGCGCCTCGGGGCTGGCGTCGACCATCAGGCGCCGGTCGACCTCGGTGTCGACACGGCTGATGAAAAAGCTCGCGACCGAGCTGATGTGCGACAGGTCCTCGGCGCCCGCAGCGACGGCGTCCTCGAGGCCGGCCACGTAGGCCTCCATGACCGCGGCGTAGCGTTCCAGGCTGAAGATCAGCGTCACGTTGATGTTGCGGCCCTCGGCGATCATCGAGCGGATCGCGGGCAGCCCCTCCGTGGTGGCGGGGATCTTCACGTAGAGGTTCGGCCGGTCGATGCGGTCCCACAGCACCCGGGCCTGCTGCTCCGTGCCGGCGGTGTCACGGGCGAGGCGAGGGTCCACCTCGACCGAGACGTAGCCGTCGAGGCCGTCGGAGTCGTCGTACACGGAGCGCAGCACCCCGAGCGCCCGCTCGATGTCGGCGACGACGAGCGACCAGTAGGCATCCTCGACGCTCGTCCCTCCGCCGACGAGCTCGGCCAGCTGCGGGGTGTAGTCCTCCGACGACTCGATGGCCTTCTGGAAGATGGAGGGGTTCGAGGTGATGCCACGCACCCCGCGGTCGACCCAGCGCTGCACCTCACCCGAGTCGAGCCAAGAGCGCTTGAGGTTGTCGAGCCAGGGGCTCTGGCCCTGCTGGTCGTACAGGTCGTGGAGGGTTCCCATGCGCGCCGATGCTACGTGGCGCGTCAAGGACGCCGATCCGACGTTCAGCCGGCGAGCAGCGAGCGGACCGTCTCCGCCACGTGGGTGGGGTTGATGCCGAGCTGGTCGAGCACCACCGCACCCGGCGCCGAGGCGCCGAAGCGGTCGATGCCGACCGACGCCTGCGCGTAGCGGCTCCAGCCCATCGTGACACCGGCCTCGACCGAGACGGTGGGCACGCCCGCAGGCAGCACCGAGGCCCGGTAGGCCGCGTCCTGGGCCTCGAACAGCTCCCAGCTGGGCAGGGACACGACGCGCACGCTCCGGCCCTCGGTGCCGAGGGCCTCCGCTGCGGCGACGGCGACGGCGACCTCGGTGCCGGTCGCGACCAGCACGGCGTCGGGCGACTCGGCGTCGACCACGGTGTAGCCGCCCCGGGCGACGCCCTCGACGGCCCGCTCGGCGGTGGTGGCCAGCACGGGGGTGTTCTGGCGGCTCAGGATGAGCGCCGCCGGTCCGGTGCCGTCGACGATCACCTTCCAGGCGGCGGCCACCTCGTTGGCGTCCGCGGGGCGCAGCACCGTCAGCTCGGGGATGAGCCGCAGCGACATCACCTGCTCGATCGGCTGGTGGGTCGGGCCGTCCTCGCCGACGCCGACCGAGTCGTGGCTCCACACGAACACGGCCTTGGCCTGGCTGAGCGCCGCGAGGCGCACCGCGGGGCGCATGTAGTCGGAGAACACCAGGAAGGTGCCACCGATGGGCAGGACTCCGCCGTGCTGGGCGGCGCCGACCAGCGCCGATCCCATGGCGTGCTCGCGGATGCCGAACGCGATCTGGGGCGCACCTGGCTCGTCGCGCGACAGCAGCTCGGCGCCCTTGAGGGTCAGCCCGACGTTGCCGGTCAGGTCCGCACCGCCGGCCACCAGGCCGGGCACCTGCGCGGCGATGGCGTTGAGCACCTGTTGCGAGGCGACACGGGTGGCCGGGGACTCGCCGACCTCGAAGGTCGGCAGCGACGCCTCCCAGCCCGGCATGCCCCGGCTGCCGAGCGTCGCCTCCCACTCGGCCTCACGGCCGGCGAGCACGACGTGCGCACGCTGCTCCCAGTCGGCACGCTCGAGGGCGCCGCGGGCGCCGGCATCGCGGTAGTACGCCGCGACGTCCTCGGGCACGTGGAACGGCTCGTCCGGGAGGCCCATGACCTCCTTGGCCCGCCGGATCGACTCCTCGTCGAACGCCAGGCCGTGCGCCGCAGCGGTGTCGACGTGGTCGGGCGACGGGTAGCCGATGTGGCTGCGCAGGACGATGAGCGACGGACGGTCCTCGGTGGCGGCGGCCTCGCGCAACGCGGCCTCCAGCGTGTCCAGGTCCTCGGCGGCCTCGCCCACCTCGAGCACCTGCCAGCCGTACGACGCGAACCGTGCCGGCGCGTCGTCGCTCAGCGCGATCTCGGTGGGCCCGTCGATCGAGATGTGGTTGTCGTCGTAGACGTAGACGAGGCGGCCCAGTCCCAGGTGCCCGGCCAGCGAGGCGGCCTCGTGGCTGACGCCCTCGGCCAGGTCGCCGTCGCTGACCATGGCGTAGATGCGGTGGTCGACGACCTCGGCCCCGAAGCGTGCGCGCAGCGACTGCTCGGCGATCGCCATGCCGACGCCGTTGGCGAAGCCCTGGCCGAGCGGGCCGGTGGTGACCTCGATGCCGGGGGTGTGGCCGGCCTCGGGGTGGCCGGGGGTGGCCGAGCCCCACTGGCGGAAGGCCTTCAGGTCGTCGAGCGACAGGTCGTAGCCGGTCAGGTGCAGCATGGCGTACTGCAGGATCGACGCGTGTCCGCAGCTCAGGATGAACCGGTCGCGGTCGGGCCACTCGGGCGCCGCGGGGTCGTAGCGCATGATGCGGGTCCACAGCACGTGTGCCAGCGGCGCGAGCGCCATGGCGGTGCCCTGGTGCCCGGAGCGGGCGGCATGGGGTGCGTCCATGGCCAGCCCGCGGATCACGTCGATCGCGCGTCGTTCCAGCTCGGCGGCGCCAGCATCCGCAGCGGTTCGGTCAGCCATGGTTCCCGTCTTCCTTCGTCAGTGGTGTCCCAGCCCGGACGGCGACGACCGGCCGATCGTAGCGACCCGCGCAGCGGCCCAGGAACGCCGGGGTCGCCGGGGAGCGCGCGAGCTGCGGCGCAGCGATCAGCCGAACAGCAGCAGCGAGGTGGTGCCCTGGCGCATCGAGGGAGCACCGGCGACGGGACCGAGCTCGTCGGAGCTGGTCATGCCGGCGACCGCTGCGTCCACCAGCAGGTCCGCCAGCACCGTCGCTCGCTGGTCCGGCGAGACCGCGGCGCCGGCGCCGAGCGCGGTGCTGGTGCACACGAGCGCCGCGACGTGACGGTCGTGGCCGGCGAGGACCTCGTGGAGGTCCACCTCGGCGCCGCGCCGGTCGCGCAGCTGGAACCGAGCGGTGGCGCCCACCTGGACCGGACCGTCGAGCACCAGCGCACCGTGCGCGCGGTCGACGCTGCGCACCGGCACCACGCGGACCTGCTCGGGCGTGGGATCGACGCCCTCTGGCCGATCGACCAGACCGACCTCGAGCGACTGCGACGCCACCAGCTGGTCCTCGGGGTCGAGTCCGGACACCACTCGGCGCAGCGCCTCGACCGCGGGCGCCCCGGCGAGCCCCACCAGCGATCGGCCCGATGCGTCCGTCACCGTCATCGCCTCGCCCACGGGTCGCGTGCCCTGGGAGAGCACCGCTCGGACCGACTCATCGGGTCCGATCCGCACGCCCACCGCACCGTCGCGGTGCTCCACGCCATCGACCCAGAGGCGGTTGCCCCCACGGTGCCGCGCACCCGAGACGGTGCCGCCGACGACCTTCAGGTCGGGCGCGTCGTGTGCGAGCTGGTCCAGCACCTCGGCGACGTCCAGGTCGAACGGGTCCGCCAGCACGAACGCGGTGCCATGGGCGCCGGCCAGGCCGTGGTGCACCTCGCCGCCGCTGCGGTGCCAGCGCAGCGGCTCGACGTCGCCGAGGCCGAACACGGCCAACATCGACAACGCGGGAGCCCCGGCGACCTCGCGGGCGCCACCCAGCAGCCCCTCGGTCGCAGCGCCCACCAGGACCCGTGGCGCCAGGAGTCGACGGGTGGCGTGCACCACGTCCTCCAGTGCGCCGGCATGGGGCGGGGTGCACCAGAGCACCAGGAGGTCGGGCGCCGCACCGCCGCCCAACTCCAGGAGGCGGCCTGCGCACTCGCCGAAGGCGTGGGTGGCGAGCGGGTGCTCCGAGAGCGCCGCGACGGCCCGCACGCGGCTCAGTCGACCGGGTCGAGCAGGGTGTACGGCACCACGGTCACATCGCCGAGGTCGATGCGGCAGTGGGCCTCGACCGTGCCCGCGGACGGGAACTCCAGCTCGGCGCGCACCAGGCGGTAGGCGAACTTGCCGGGCTCGACGTCGATCGGCTGCACGTTGCGTGCGATCTGCTCGCCGTCGCGGAAGAACACCACCTCGAGCGCACCGTTGGCCGGCTCGCCCACGCCGTTGCGGACCAGCACGACCATGTGGGGCGTGATGGTCACGGGGAACGGCGACGGTGCCGGTGCCGAGAACTGCACGCCCGACAGGTCGATGCGGGTCGACGGGCCCGGCACCTGCCGGAGCTCGATCTCATCGATGAACAGGGCCGAGACGATCTGCATGACGACAAACTATCCAGGCACCGCGGCCTGGCAGGGACCGGTGCTCAGCGCAGTCGGGCGAACGCCGCCTCGACCAGACGGTCGACCAACCGGGCGCCGGGACGGAACGACGAGCTCGAGGCCACCCAGCGGCTCTGGTCGTCCTGGCCCATCGCCGGCACGAGCGACCCGCGACCACCCAGCACCTGATGTGCGTCGCCGGTGACGGGCCACAGCACCAGGAGCACGGGCGCGACCTGCGCGGCCTCGTCGGGATCGGCGCGCAGCACCTGGCAGGCGACCTTGCCGACGGTCGCCTCGTGTCGCAGGCGATCCACCCACGGCTGCACCTCCTCGCCGAGCGAGCCCGCCTCGACCCGCTCCGCGGCACCGAACCACGCCTCGAGCTCGGCCAGCGCCGCCTCGTCGCCGCCCAGCGCCGCAGCGGCCAGCAGCCCGGGTGCGGTGCCGTCGCAGCCCTCGAGCAGCACTCGGTGCTCGCCCAACTCGGCCTGCCACGCCGCGTCGGGATCGTCGCCACGCAGCCACGCCGCTGCCGAGACCAGCGCCGGCACGCTGGCACGCGCCTGGACCATCGGGTTGGCCAGGTAGCCCGACAGCAGCGCCGGCAGCGCGGGGTCGCGGCCACGCAGCGGCCCGGTGAACAGCTGCGAGGACATCACCGCGTCGTTCACCGGCGTGTTGTCCCACAGCAGCGGCCGTCGTCCCTGCATGGCCGCCGACCAGTCACGGGCGTGTTGGGCAGTGATCACGTCGTTGACCACGAACGGCCCGGTCCATCCGATGGCCACGTGCTCGGGAACCTGGGCGGCCAGCTCCTGCAGGTACGGGGGCGCCTGCACCCCCGTGTAGTGCAACGGCACCATGAACAGCTCGACGTGGTCGGGCAGCTGCTCGGCCAGCCACGCGGTGACCCGGCCGTGCGCGGCGCCGAGACCGTCGGCGGGGTCCAGGTCGTCGAAGAGCACGCCAACGAGGGACACGCCACGCTCGATCAGCGACGAGAACTTGGCCAGCAGCTCAGCACGGTCCGACGGATCGTCGGGGTCCATGGTGAGACCCGGCGAGACGCAGAAGCCGACCCGCAGCGGCTGCTGCGCCACGAGCTGCTCGAACGCAGCCAGCTCGACCTCGCCGTAGGGGGTGCGCCACTCCGCGCGGTGCAGCGGATCGTCCTTCGGGGCGTACACGTAGGTGTCCATGCCGGCCTCGGCGAGGCGGCGACACACCTCCTGGCGCACCTGCCAGCTCCACGGCGGTCCGTAGAACCCCTCGATCAGCCCTCTCACCGGTGGCCCCCTGTGTCGTTCCTCGGCCGTTGCAGCGGAGCGCACCACCGCCGCGGCGCTCCCGCATAGCCTGCCGAGCATGCCACGCACGCTCTCCGAGGCCGACTCCAAGGCCCTGCTCGCCCCGCTCGGGGTGCCCTTCGCCCCCGAACGGCTGGTCACCAGCCCTCAGGAGGCGGCCGCTGCCGCCGCCGAGCTGGGTCTGCCCGTGGCGGCGAAGCTCTGCGGCGAGCACGTGGCGCACAAGACCGAGCGCGGCCTGGTGCGCCTCGGGTTGCACGATCCCGAGGCGGTCGCCGCCGCCGCACAGGAGCTGCTCGATGCGGCGCGTCCCGAGGACCACGCCACCGGCGTGCTCATCGCACCGATGATCTCGGGCAACCGAGAGCTCATCGCCGGGCTGTCCCACGACGAGCAGTTCGGTCCGACGGTGCTCGTCGGCGTCGGGGGCGTGCTCGCCGAGGCGGTCGCGGACGTCGCGCTGCGGCTGGTGCCGCTGAGCGAGATCGACGCGCACGAGATGCTCGACCAGCTCTCCTCGCAGGCGCTGCTCGGACCGTTCCGCGGCGAGCCCGCGATCGACCGGGACGCGACGGTCTCGCTGCTGCTGGCGCTCGCCGCCGCCGCTGGCATGGATGTGGGCGACGGCGAACGGATCGTCTCGGTCGACCTGAACCCGCTGATCATCTGCGACGGTCGGCCGGTCGCGGTCGACGCGCTCGTCGAGGTCGACCGGGTGGCCGAGGTCGCCGCATGAGCCCCACACCGGAGCAGTTCGCCGCCCTGTTCGAGCCCCGGGGCGTGGTGGTCGCGGGTGCGTCCACGCACCCCGGCAAGTTCGGCTTCGTGAGCCTGCACAACGTGCTGGCGCACGGCTACGCCGGCGGCGTGTTCGCCACCAACCTCGACGGCGCACCGGTGCTCGGCATCGAGACGCTGCGCTCGCTCGACGAGCTGCCCGACGGCGCCGCGGACCTGATCTTCGTGTGCACCCCGAAGGCGGCCAACCCCGATCTGCTCCGCCTGGCAGCGTCGAAGGGCGTCCGGGCGGCGTTCCTCACCTCCGCCGGCTACGGCGAGTCGGGAGAGCAGGGCCGTGCGGACGAGGCCGAGCTGGTCGCCTTGTGCGAGGAGCTCGGGATCCTGCTGGCCGGACCGAACGGCCAGGGCGTGGTGTCGACCCCTTCCTCCCTGTGTGCGCAGATCGTCGCCCCGTACCCACCGGCCGGCCGCATCGGCGTGGCCAGCCAGTCCGGCAACTTCGTGTCGAGCTTCATGAACTGGGCCTGCGCGACCGGGGTCGGCATCTCGCGTGCGGTGTCGGCCGGCAACGCCGCGGCCACCGGCGTGGCGGACTACCTGGGCCACTACGCGCAGGACCCCGCCACCTCGGTCGGGCTGGCCTACGTCGAGGGCATCCCCGACGGCCGGGCGTTCTACGACTCGGTGCGGACCGTCGCGCAGCGGATGCCGCTGGTGCTGGTCAAGGGCGGCGCGACCGAGGGCGGCGCCAAGGCGGCCGCGAGCCACACGGGATCGCTGTCGAGCGACGACCGCACCTTCGACGGAGCCTGTCGCCAGGCAGGGGTCACCCGCGCCGCCACGGTGGAGGAGGCGTTCGAAGCCGCAGCGACCTTCGCCACGCAGCCGCTGCCGCGAGGCAACCGCGTCGTGGTCATGACGACCGCGGGTGGGTGGGGCGTCGTCACCGCGGACGCGATCACGCGGGACCCCGACCTGGAGCTGATCGAGCTGCCGGCCGACCTCGCTGCAGCGATCGACGAGCACCTGCCGCCACGGTGGAGCCGAGCCAACCCGGTCGACCTGGCCGGCGGCGAGACGCGCGACACCATCCCCGAGCTGCTGTCGCTGATCGCCGGGCACGACCAGGTCGACGCCGTCGTCTACCTGGGTCTCGGCATCCAGTCGAACCAGGCGCGCATGTTGCGGGAGGGCCCCTTCGGCGAGGACCCCGACGTGCAGCGCATCGTGGCGTACCACGAGCGACAGGACACCCGCTTCGCACGCGCCGCCCACGAGGTGTCGCTGGCGACCGGCAAGCCGGTGCTCACCGCGACCGAGCTGGCGGTCGCGTTCCCCGACAACCCGGGCCCGGCCGAGGTCCGTCGCACCGGTCGCCTCTGCTACGGCTCGGCCGACCGCGCGGTGACGGCGCTGGGGCACCTGTGGCGCCGCAGCCGGTACCTGCAGCGCCGGGACCTGCCGCTCGATCCGCCGCCGGCGCTGCGCCCATGAGCGACACCCCCGACGACGAGTCACCGCCGGCGCCCAGGACGGCCCGGACGCCCGCGGAACGCGCCGGCGCAACACCGCTGGACCCCGAGCGCTTCAAGGCGAACGCCGGCATGCCGGTGGTGCAGCGCCAGCGAGAGATCGTGGGACAGGTCTCGGATGAGGACGTGCCGGTGGCGCCGGTGGTGCGTCGACGACGCGGGGCAGGCCCGGTCACGTCGCCTGCTCGTCGTCGCGGCTCGGGTCGAGGCGCGCTGGTCGCAGCGGCCGTGCTCGCCGTGGTGGGCCTCGGCGCGCTCGTGCTCGCCTGGCTCACCGAGCCCGACGCCGAGGTGGCCTCGGCGGCACCTGCGGAACTGGTGGTCGCCACGCCGGTGCTGTCGGCTCGACGCGCGCCGGAGCTGACGGTCCGTCCGGTCGCGGCCCGCAACCTGCGCACCGCGGTGGAGCCGGTCCTGGCCGCAGTGCCGCCCGACAGCTGCGTGCAGATCCGCGACGGCGCGAACGCTCTGGTGTCGAGCAACGACGCTGCGGCGCTCGTCCCCGCCTCGAACCTCAAGCTGGTCACCGCCGCCGCTTCGCTGGCGCTGCTCGACCCCAACTCGCGCTTCACGACCTCGGTGGTGACCGACGGCGCACCCACCGACGGTCGGGTCGTGCGCGGCAACCTGTACCTGGTGGGCGGGGGCGATCCGTTGCTCAGCACTCCCGACTACCTGGCGCAGCTGCCCAACGGCGTGCAGCCGTCGACCGACCTGGAGGCGCTCGCGGATCAGATCGTGGCGACGGGTGTGCGAGAGATCACCGGCTCGGTCGTCGGCGACGGCTCGCGCTACGACGACGTGCGCACGGTGCCGGCCTGGCCGGAGCGCTTCGTGACCCAGGGCCAGGTCGCGCCGCTGTCCGCGCTGCTGGTCGACGACACCTGGACCGCATCGTCCGGCCCCGGGGGCGACCCCGACCAGCGCGCCGCGGCGACGCTCACGGCCCTGCTGCGCGAGCGCGGCGTGCAGATCACCGGCGCCCCGACCGCCGGGGTCGCGCCCGACGGCGCCGCGCCGCTGACCGACATCGACTCGCTGACCGTCGCGGAGATCGTCGACGAGGGACTGCGGTTCTCGGACAACACGACCATGGAGCTGCTCGTCAAGGAGATCGGTCTGCAGGCGTCGGGCACCGGCAGCACCGAGGCGGGACTGGCGGCGATCGAGGACTGGCTGGCCACGTCCGGGTTGCCCACCGAGGGCGTGGTGCTCGACGACGGCTCGGGCCTGTCGGAGCAGAACCACGTGAGCTGCGCGCTGCTGTCGTCGCTGCTCACCGAGGACGGCGCCGACGGCGTCATCGCTGCGGGGCTCGCACGACCGGGCGAGGACGGCACGCTCGACGACAAGCTCCTCGCCCAGGACCTGCGTGGCCGGGTGCGCGCCAAGACCGGCACGCTGCGTCCCGTGACGGCGCTGTCGGGCTGGCTGCGCACGGTGCCCGAGCGTGACCTGGCGTTCGCCTTCCTGATCAACCGGCCGGGGGGACAGGTGACCGAGTCCGACGCCGCACTGCAGGAGGACCTTCTGCAGGCCATGCTCGCCCACCCCGAACAGCCCGACCTGGCACAGCTGGTCCCGGCAGCGCCGGTCGCCGGCGCCAGCTGAGGTGGACGAGCACATGTCGGAGGCCACGGAGCTGCCGATGTTCCCGCTGGGCTCCGTGCTGCTGCCCGGCATGGTGCTGCCGCTGCGGGTGTTCGAACCTCGCTACCGGGTGCTCGTCGACACCGTGCTGCTGGCGGACGAGCCCGAGTTCGGCTGCGTCCTCATCGAACGTGGCAGCGAGGTCGGCGGTGGCGACGTGCGCACGTCGACGGGCTGCGTCGCCCGGTTGGTCGAGGTGGCCCGACACCCCGATGGGCAGGTGTCGATGGTCGCGGTCGGGACCCGTCGGATCCTGGTCGAGCAGTGGCTGCCCGACGATCCCTTCCCCCGGGCGTCGGTGCGCGAGTGGCCCGACGAGCCCTCCTTCGTCGATGAGCTGTCGCTCGAGGTGGACCTGCTCCGCCTCGAGCAGAAGGTCCGCGAGGTGCTCGCGCTGGCCGAGCTGCTCGGCGCGGCCCCGACCCTCGAGGACGACGAGCTGAGCGACGACCCGTCGCTGCGCACCTACCAGCTGGCCACCGTCAGCCCGCTGGGGGCGCTCGACCGGCTCCGGGTGCTGAGCACCGGCGACCTGGCGTCGCGTGTCGCGCTGGTCGAGGAGCTCGTCGAGGAGCAGCGCATCATGCTCGAGGCGCGCCGCACCTTCGGCGAGCAGTAGCCGCCCGGCTGCGTCGCGCCTGCTACAAATGACAGCGATCGCACAGGAGGACCCACGTGCCACAGCCCACCGGCCGGCCCTGGTCGAAGCAGCCCCCGGCCCGCGGCGCCGCGAGCCAGATCGCCGAGCTCAAGTCGCTGATCATCGGCTACGCCAAGCAGGAGACGATCGATCCGCTCAAGACGCTCGGGCGCTACCTCGGCTTCGGCCTCGCGGGCTCGATCGCGATCGGCCTCGGGCTCTCGATGCTGCTGCTGGCGCTGCTGCGCGGCCTGCAGCAGGTCCCGACGCTGCAGGACCCCACCTGGAACTGGGTGCCGTACCTCGCTGCGGGGGTCGCTGGCCTGGCGCTGGTCGCGTTGTTCATGTGGCGTCTGATCAACTTCGTCAACTCCATGTCGTCCACGACGACGTCGACGCCGGGAGGCCCTCGATGAGCCAGAACGCCAACGACCGCATCACTCCCGACGACATCCGGGCGAAGCTCGGCGACATCCAGGGAGAGGCCCGGGAGCAGGTCGACGAGGCCAAGAGCCAGCTGGTGGCCATCGGCGCCGGGGTGGCGCTGGTGCTGTTGATCCTGGCCTTCATGCTGGGGCGCCGTGGCGGTCGACGCTCGTCGGCGGTCATCGAGGTCCGACGCTCCTGATGCTGCGCCAGATCGGCAACCTCGCGCTGGCGAAGCTGTTCGGCGACGGCCTCAGCGCCGACCTCGCGGCGCGCGGCGCCATCTACCTGGCCGACGGCCTGCGCGAGTCGGCGTCGCGTCCCGACGAGCACCTCACCCGGGTCAAGCTCCGTCCTGGAGAGACCTACACGGTGATCGCCCGCCCCCCGGCGACCCGACGGGAGCGGCGACTCGCCGCGCACCAGCGGTCGTTGCGCGAGCGCAACCGCCGCCAGAGCCGTCCGAGCCGGAAGCAGTACCGAGCGGCTCGCAAGCTGGAGCGGACGCAGGTGCGCCTGGACCGCGCACGACCGGGCAGCCGTCGCGCCCGTCGCCTCCACGAGTCGGAGCAGCGTCGCGGACAGCGCTTCGACAAGGTCATGCGACCCACGCGACGTCAGGCACGGACCCGCGCCGAGCTCGCCGAGACCACCGAGCTGCTCGACTCGTCGCGTGCGATCAGCTTCGAGCGGGCCCGAGCGCACCGGCCGCGGAGCCGACGGCGCAGCCGCAGCCGGGTCTACGACTGATCGACGACGCCCCCAGCGCAGCTCGGTGTGCCCGAGGTGCTCCCCGGTGCCGTCGTCGTCCATCATGGGCAACGTGCTCGTCCGTCTCCGCAACCCCTCCCGCACCGAGACCGTCCAGGGTCCGGTGCTCGTGTCGGTCCTGCTCGATCGGCTGGAGCTGAACCGCGAGTCGGTGCTGGTGATCCGCAACCGCGAGCTCGTGCCGGGCGACACGATGCTCGACGACGACGACGAGGTCGAGATCCGACCGGTGATCTCGGGGGGTGCGCAGTGAAGTGCCGGGTGTGCCGTGGTCCCGCCGTGGTCGACGTGCGACGGGCCAACGCCAACTTCTGCACCGAGCACTTCGTGGCGTTCTGCACGGAGCAGGTGCGCCGGGCGATCGCCGAGTTCGACATGATCCAGCCCGACGACCGGATCCTGGTGGCCGTGTCCGGCGGCAAGGACTCGCTCGCGGTCTGGGATCTGCTCGTGCGCATGGGCTATCGGGCGGACGGCCTGTACATCGGGTTGGGCATCGGTGACTACAGCGACGTCTCGGGCGAGCACGCCCGCCGCTTCGCCGCCGAGCGCTCGCTGGAGCTGATCGAGGTCGACCTGCCCTCGCAGTACGGCTACGACATCCCGACCGGGTCCCGTGCTGCTCGGCGCACCCCCTGCTCGGCGTGCGGCACGTCCAAGCGACACCTCTTCGACGCCGCGGCGATCGACGGCGGCTACGAAGTGCTGGTCACCGGCCACAACCTCGACGACGAAGCGGCGGTGCTGTTCGGCAACGTGCTGCGTTGGCAGACCGAGTACCTGGCGCGTCAGATGCCGGTGCTGGCTGCGGGCAACGGCTTCCCCCGCAAGGTCAAGCCGCTCGTCCGCCTGTCCGAGCGCGACACCGCGGCGTACTGCATCACCACCGGCATCGACTACCTCGTCGACGAGTGCCCCATGTCGGCGGGCAACAAGCACCTGGGCTACAAGGACGCGCTGAACGACATCGAGCTCGTGTCGCCCGGTGCCAAGTCGGACTTCTACTTCAGCTTCCTGCGTCGAGCCGCGGCGCTGTTCCAGGAGGCGGCCCACGCCGGCGAGGACCAGGACCCGATCGGCACCTGCACGCGTTGCGGCGCGCCGAGCGGCGCCGACGTGTGCGCCTTCTGCCGACTCGTCGACAAGGCGACCGCGGAGCCGGTGCACCTGCGACCACGACCCCGAGACGAAGCTGAGGCGACCACGTGAGCGGCATCCTGAACGAGGGCGATCTGGTCCAGTTCCTCGACAGCAAGGGACGCAAGTACCCCGTCGTGCTCGAGGCGGGCAAGGAGTTCCACTCGCACTCGGGCTTCGTCCCCCACGTCGACGTGATCGGGCTGCCCGAGGGCTCCAAGGTCCACACCGGTCGGGGCCAGGCGTACGTGGTGATGCGCCCGACCCTGTCGGAGTTCATCCTGAAGATGCCCCGCGGGGCGCAGGTGATCTACCCGAAGGACATCGGGCCCATCCTGATGCTCGCCGACATCGGCCCCGGTGTGCGGGTGCTCGAATCGGGCGTCGGCTCGGGGGCGCTCTCCATGGCCATGCTGCGCGCCGGCGCGGAGATCGTCGGCTACGAGCTGCGCGAGGACTTCGCCAACCGCGCCCGGACCAACGTCGAGCAGTTCCTGGGCCCGGCCGCGCTGGAGCGCTACCACGTCGAGCTGCGCGACTGCTACGACGGCATCGACGCGGAGGACATCGACCGTGTGGTGCTCGACCTGCCCGAGCCGTGGCAGGTGGTGCCCCACGCCGAGCGTGCCCTGCGCCCCGGCGGCATCCTGGTCGCCTACACCCCGAGCGTGGTGCAGGTCAGCCAGCTGCGCGACGCACTCAGCGCGTCGCGCTTCTTCGCCCAGGAGACCGTCGAGGTGATGCAGCGCGGCTGGTACGTCGAGGGTCAGGCCGTGCGCCCGGACCACCGCATGGTCGGTCACACCGGGTTCCTCACCCACGCACGGCTCGGCGCCCGATGACGACCTCACGTCCGGGCGTGTGAACGGGCTCGACCTGATCCTGGTCGCACTCGCGATCGCTGCGGCGGTCGGGGGTTGGCGGCTGGGCTTCCTCCGGCGATCGGCAGGGTGGCTCGGCGCCGCGGCGGGCACCGCTGCCGCGATCGTGCTGGCTCCTGCGCTCATCCGCCGGCTCGGGCTCGACTCGGACCTGGCGGTGGTGCTGGTGGTGACCGCGCTGCTGGTGCTGCTCGCCTCGATCGGACAGGGCATCGGCGCGACCATCGGCGCACGTCTGCGCCAGGAGGTCGAGTCGCCGGCCGCCCGCCACATGGACGCGGTCGGCGGCACGCTGCTGGGCGTCGTGGCGGTGGCGGTCCTGGCCTGGCTGGTGCTGCCCGTCATGGCCGACGCGGAGGGATGGCCCTCGGCCTCGACGCGCGGATCGCTGCTCGCACGGCTGGTGACGACCTACCTTCCTGCGCCCCCGCCGCAGATCCAGGAGCTCGAGCGTCAGCTCGTCGGAGGGGATTACCCGCAGCTCTTCGCCGACCTCCAGGAGGCGCCCGAGATCCCGCCGGCCCCCGAGGGCAGCCCGGTGTCCCAGGAGCTGCTCGACTCGGTGGCTCCGAGCGCGGTGCGACTCCAGTCCGAGGCCTGCCGGCAGGTGCAGTCCGGCTCGGGCTTCTTCGTCGACGACGGGCTGATCGCGACCAACGCCCACGTGGTGGCGGGTGCCTCCGAGGTCTCGCTGACCACCGCCGACGGCGCGGAGGGCTCGGGCCGGGTCGTCGCGTTCGACCCGTCGGTCGATCTGGCGCTGGTGTCCACCGAGCTCGATCGGCCGGGGCTGTCGTTGGCCCCGCCCGCGGAGGGCGACCGGGGGCTCGTGCTCGGATTCCCGGGCGGCGGCCCGTTCGCACCGTCGCCCTTCGAGATCGGGCAGCTGCTCGACGCTCGGGGCTTCGACATCTACGACGACGCCACCGTCGACCGCGAGATCCTGGCGCTGGCCTCGGCGCTCGAGCCGGGTGATTCGGGCAGTGCGGTGCTGCGAGCCGACGGCGAGGTCGTCGGCATCGCGGTGGCCGTGGCACCCGACCGGGCCGAGGTCGCCTATGCGCTCAACAGCAGCGAGCTGCGTTCGCTGCTCGCTGCGCCGGTGACCGACGTGGTGAGCACCGGTCCCTGCACCAGCTGAGCTCGCTGCGCAGCTCGGTGCATCCCCGCCGGCCCCGCCGACGCTCGGTAGCGTTGCACGGTCCCACCCAGGAGGTGTCCCGTGAGCAACGTTCCCCCGACCGGCGGCCATGAGCCGGACGACCCCACCATCGCGCAGGCCGCAGCCGGCGAGCCCACCGCCGCCATGCCGACCACGCCGACGCCGACCGACCCCGCGGCCACCGCGCCACCCCTGGCACCCGAGCCGGCCACCAGCTCCGGCGGTGTGCCCGGCTGGGCCGTGGCCATCATCGGTCTGCTCATCGTGGCGGTGGTGCTGATCATCGTGCTCGTGGTCAGCGGTGGCGACAACAGCGACTCCACCACGACCACCACGTCGTCGACCTCGACGACGACCGAGGCCCCGACGACCAGCGGCGCGCCGACCACGACCCAGCGACCGACTACCACGCAGGCACCCACGACCACTCAGCGTCCGACGACCACCACCGAGGCGCCGACCACCACGACGACCACGACCGAGGCGCCGACCACGACCGACGCCCCGTAGCCACCCGCTGCACGCGACACGGCCCGCACCCCCATCAAGGAGGTGCGGGCCGTGTCGCGTGGCGGTGGTGGCGGCGATCGCCGCCCCTGCTCACTCGGTCTCGATGAAGATGCACTCCCCGGGGCACTCCTCGGCGGACTCGATGACACCCTCGAGCTCCTTGTCGGGGATGTTCGCCAGACCCTCGGCGCCGCCGGGATCGGAGAAGACCTTGTCGCCCTCCTTGACGTAGGCGAGGCCGTCGTCGAGCAACGTGAACACCGCGGGGGAGATCTCCTCGCAGAGCCCGTCTCCCGTGCAGAGATCCTGATCGATCCAGACCTTCAAACCCATGGTGGTTGACCTGCCTTCGCTCGGCCCCGCAGGGCCACGGACACCTGTTGTCTGCCCGACAGTGTAGCCCCAGCGCACAATTATCACGGCAATCCCGGTGGAAATCCGTCACGTCGTTGTGAACGTCCCGTGTCCTGGCGCGGATACGCGCGTCGTTCGGGGTAGAACGGCATGCGGACCGCATGGCGCAGGACCCGTCGAGGGAGGCCGACATGGACGACGAGATCGAAGGCATGGACGAGACCGAGGTGCTCCGGGAGCAGGTGCGCGAGCTCGAGGACGAGGTCGCGCAGATGGTCCGGCGCCTGCAGGACGCACCCAAGCGGGTGCGCACGCTCGAGGAGCGTTTGCTCGAGACCAAGGGGCAGCTCGCCCAGGCGGTGAGCCAGAACGAGAAGCTGAGCTACACCCTGCGTGAGGCCCGGGACCACATCGCCGCGCTGCGCGACGAGGTCGACAAGCTGACCCAGCCGCCTGCGGCCTACGCGACGCTGCTGGGCATCAACGACGACGGCACCGTCGACGTGCAGGCCGCGGGGCGAAAGATGCGGGTGGAGGTCAGCCCGGCGATCGAGCCCGAGGAGCTCACCGCCGGCGCCGAGGTCGTGCTGAACGAGGCCTACAACGTCGTGATGGTCCGCCCCCCGGAGCGCTCCGGCGAGATCGTCACCTTCAAGGAGCTCTTCGACGACGGGCGCCGCGCGCTGGTGGTCGGCCGAGCGGACGAGGAGCGCGTCGCCGAGCTGGCCGACCAGCTGGTCGACACCAAGCTCCGGGCGGGCGACATCGTGCTGATGGACAACCGGTCCGGACTGCTGCTCGAGAAGCTGCCCAAGGCCGAGGTCGAGGAGCTCGTGCTCGAGGAGGTGCCCGACATCTCCTACGAGGACATCGGCGGCCTCGACGAGCAGATCGAGCAGATCACCGACGCGGTCGAGCTGCCCTTCCTGCACCAGGACCTGTTCAAGGAGTATCGCCTGCCCGCGCCCAAGGGCATCCTGCTCTACGGACCTCCCGGCTGTGGCAAGACCCTCATCGCGAAGGCGGTCGCCAACAGCCTGGCCAAGAAGGTCACGGAGGCCACCGGCAAGGAGGCCCGCTCGTTCTTCCTGAACATCAAGGGTCCGGAGCTGCTCAACAAGTACGTCGGCGAGACCGAGCGCCACATCCGCCTGGTGTTCCAGCGAGCACGGGAGAAGGCCGAGGACGGCACCCCGGTGATCGTGTTCTTCGACGAGATGGAGTCGCTGTTCCGCACCCGCGGCACCGGCATCTCGTCGGACATGGAGGCCACGATCGTGCCGCAGCTGCTGGCCGAGATCGACGGCGTCGAGACGCTGCGCAACGTGATCGTGATCGGCGCGTCCAACCGCGAGGACCTGATCGACCCGGCGATCCTGCGGCCCGGGCGTCTGGACGTGAAGATCAAGATCAACCGTCCCGACGAGTCGTCCGCCGCGCAGATCTTCAGCCGCTACCTCACCTCGGACCTGCCCCTCGACGCGGACGAGGTCGCGCGGATGGGCGGCGGGGATCCCGACAAGGCCGTGCGGGCGATGATCGAGCAGACCGTCGAGGAGATGTACCGCACCGACGAGCAGAACCAGTTCCTGGAGGTGACCTACCAGAACGGCGACAAGGAGGTCATGTACTTCAAGGACTTCTCGTCGGGCGCCATGATCGAGAACATCGTGCGACGGGCGAAGAAGCTCGCGATCAAGCGCCAGCTGGCCGAGACGGGCACCGGCATCCGGGTGAGCGACATGATCGAGTCGATCCACCAGGAGTACAAGGAGCACGAGGACCTGCCCAACACGACCAACCCCGACGACTGGGCGAAGATCTCGGGCAAGAAGGGCGAGCGCATCGTGTACGTGCGCACCCTGGTGCACCACGTCGACGCGGATCCCGAGGGCGGCCGGTCGATCGAGCGCGTCGCCACCGGCCAGTACCTGTGACCCGGGCGCGCACGGTGGGGCAGTAGCGTCTCGCCGTGGCCGTCCCGAAGATCTGTGGCATCGAGACCGAGTACGGGATCGTCATCCGTGGCACCGACGAGTCCAACCCGATCACCGCGTCGTCGCTGCTGATCAACTCCTACCTGTCGGCGCTGGCCGCCGAGCGGGGCATGGTGCCTGCGTCCAGGGTCGGTTGGGACTTCGAGGACGAGATGCCGGGCAACGACGCCCGGGGCGAGGCGTTGCGCCTGTCGATGGCACCCGAGGTCGAGACGCACCTGGTGAACGCGGTGCTCACCAACGGGGCCCGCTACTACGTCGACCACGCGCACCCGGAGTTCTCCGCACCGGAGTGCCGTGATGCCCGCCAGGCGCTGCTGTACGACCGCGCCGGCGAAGAGATCCTGCTGCGCTCCATGGCTGCTGCACGCCAGGTCCTGCCCGAGGGCCAGGAGCTCGTCGTCTACAAGAACAACTCCGACGGCAAGGGCAACAGCTACGGCTGCCACGAGAACTACCTGCTCGACCGGGCGACGCCCTTCGGTCGCATCGTCGCCCACGCCACCTCGCACCTGGTGAGCCGCCAGGTGTTCACCGGGGCGGGCAAGGTCGGCTCGGAGCTGCCCGGCAGCCGCCGTGACGAGGTGCCCTTCCAGCTGACCCAGCGCGCCGACTTCTTCGAGGAGGAGGTCGGCCTCGAGACCACGCTGAAGCGGCCGATCATCAACACCCGCGACGAGCCGCATGCGGACGCCCAGAAGTACCGGCGCCTCCACGTGATCGCCGGCGACGCCAACATGAGCGAGGTCCAGACCTTCCTCAAGCTGGGCACGACCGCGCTGGTGCTGGCGATGGTGGACGACGACGCGCTGGGCGACCCGGTGCTGTTCGCCCGGCCGGTGCCGACGATGCACCAGGTGTCGCGCGACCTGGGCCTCGACGCGCCGCTGCAGCTGGCGGACGGCAGCACCATGACCGCGCTCGAGATCCAGTGGCACCTGTTGGGTCGGGCACGCGAGTACGCCGAGTCCCACGGCCTGGACGCGGTCGGCGAGGCGGTCGGCGACGAGATCCTGGTGCGCTGGGAGGCGGTGCTCAGCGGCCTGGAGACCGACCCGATGCGCCTGGCGGACCAGCTCGACTGGGTGGCCAAGTACCGCCTGTTCGACGGCTACCGCCAGCGCCACGACCTGGAGTGGTCCGATGCGAGGCTGGCGGCGATGGACCTGCAGTACCACGACCTGCGTCCGTCGTCGTCGCTGGCCCGACGTGTGGGGCTCGAGCGCCTGACCACCGACGACCAGGTGGCGGCCGCCGTGCACGAGCCGCCGGCGGACACCCGCGCCTACTTCCGGGGCCGGTGCCTGGCGCGCTTCGCCGACGACATCGTGGCGGCCAACTGGGACTCGCTGGTGTTCGACGTGGGGGAGTCGTCCCTGCAGCGCGTGCCCATGCTCGAGCCCGGCCGCGGGACCCGCGACACCGTCGGCCCCCTGATCGACGCAGCGACCTCGGCGGCCGACCTGCTCGAGCGGCTGCGGTCCTGACGCCGAAAGGCGCCGCGAGTTCCCGCGGCGCGCGAGGTACGGTGACCGTCGACGCGGAGGACGACGATGCCAGAACGTGAACTCAAGAAGAAGCCCGCACCGCAGCGTCGTGAGGACGAGGTGGTGGAGGAGCCCACGGCCACCGACTCGGGCGAGAAGATCAAGGCGGAGCTCGACGAGCTGTTGGACGAGATCGACGACGTGCTCGAGACCAACGCCGAGGACTTCGTGAAGTCCTACATCCAGAAGGGCGGGGAGTGAGCCGACGGCCCCAGCTTGTAGCCTGCGGCCCGTGACACTCCCGAACTTCAGCCCCGGCACCGATCCCGGGCCCGACTTCGCAGCGCTCGTGCGCCACGCGGGCCTCGCACCGGCGGTGCCCGACAGCCCGGTCGACGCGCGCTTCCAGGTCACCCACGGCACCACCTGCGTGGCCATCCGCTACGCCGACGGCGTCGTCATGGCGGGTGACCGTCGTGCCACCTCGGGCAACTTCATCAGCCACCGCACCATCGAGAAGGTGTTCCCGGCCGACCGCCACTCCGGGGTGGCCATCGCCGGCGCCGCCGGCCCGGCGGTCGAGATGGTGCGGCTGTTCCAGCTGCAGCTCGAGCACTACGAGAAGGTCGAGGGCTCGCCGCTCAGCCTCGAGGGCAAGGCCAACCAGCTGTCGCAGATGGTGCGCAACCACCTGCCGGCCGCGATGCAGGGTCTGGCCGTCGTGCCGATCTTCGCCGGCTACGACACCCATCGCTCGCTCGGCCGGCTCTTCCAGTACGACGTCACCGGCGGTCGTTACGAGGAGTCCGACCACGCCAGCACGGGATCGGGCAGCCTGCATGCGACCACCGTCATCAAGATGGGCTGGCGCGACGGCCTCTCCGGCGACGACGCGATCGACCTGGCGCTGCGCTCCCTGTACGAGGCCGCCGACGAGGACTCCGCCACCGGCGGCCCGGATCTGCTCCGCGGCATCTACCCGGTCGTGGCCACCATCACGGGCGAGGGCTTCCAGCGCATCGCCGATGGCGAGCTGGCTGCCCGCTACGTGACCCTGCTCGAACAGGTCGCCGAGGGTCGAGGGGGTGTGGCGTCATGAGCATGCCGTTCTACGTCGCCCCCGAGCAGATGATGAAGGACCGGGCGGACTACGCCCGCAAGGGCATCGCGCGCGGTCGGGCGCTGGTCGCCTGCACCTTCGACGAGGGCATCCTGCTGTGTGCCGAGAACCCCTCTCGGATGCTGCGCAAGATCTCCGAGATCTACGACCGCATCGGCTTCGCGGGCGTCGGCAAGTACAACGAGTTCGACCAGCTGCGCATCGCCGGTGTCCGCCACGCGGACCTCAAGGGCTTCTCGTTCAGCCGCGAGGACGTCGACGCCCGCAGCCTCGCCAACCAGTACGCCCAGATGCTCGGCCAGGTCTTCACCCACGAGATGAAGCCGATGGAGGTCGAGATCCTCGTCGCCGAGGTCGGCCACGACGCGGCCGACGACCACCTGTTCCACATCCTCTACGACGGCACGCTCATCGACGAGGACGGCTCGTGCGTGCTCGGCGGTGAGGCCGAGGCCATCGGCGCACGCCTCACCGAGGCATGGGAGCGCGGCGCGACGCTGCGCTCCGCGCTCGGGGCCGCCGTGGGCGCCCTCGAAGGGCCCGAGCGCACGCTCGGTGCCGCCGACCTCGAGGTCGCGGTCCTGGACCGCTCCAACGGACGCCGCACGTTCCGCCGCATCGAAGACGACGAGGTCGCCGCCCTGCTGGCGGACTGAACCACGCCGTCGGTCAGGGAAGGGGCCGATGAGCGACGCACCATGGCTCCCACCTGACGCGCCCGGCCCGCCCCGTCGGTCGGCCTCGACCTCTGCGGGCGTGCTCGTGCTCGTGGCGGTGGTGACGGTCGTCGGCGCGGCGATCCTCCTGCTCGGGCTGCTGTTCGATGGAGCGGTGCTCAGCCGCGGCGATGCAGCCACGGAGCAGCGGCCTCCCAGCGAACGAGGCATCATCGCGTCGACCACCCTTCCCGATGCGGAGGACCGGAGCCCCTCCTCGGTCCCCGCTGCGGTCGACGAGCAGAACCGGGAGTCGTCCGCCTCGCGCAGCGGCGCGACGTTCGCGGAGCTCGAGTGCACGTTCGAAGCCACCTCGACCCTAGAGCCATCCCTGCCGGTCGGGCTCCCCTTCGGCGGGGGCACCCATCGGATGGGCCTGGAGGACGGTGCCACGTTCGCCTGCTCGGACGGTACCGAGCGCTCTGCGGGCACGATCTCGCTCGACGCGACGTTCGATCAGCTCAACACGTTCAACGGCGTCACGTCCGGCACCGGGTCGATCGACTGGACCGAGCTCGCACCCGACCGACGCACGCCGGGCGAGGCGACGCCGTCGTCGACGACGGCGGTGGAGATCCAGTTGGACTACCCGGTGATCGTCGTGTGGACCACGATCCTCGACGGTCCTTTCGCCGGCTACCGGGGACGCCTCGTGCTGCGCGACTGGGAGCAGCTGTACGACGCGTCCGGCGACATCGAAGGCATCCGCTTCGCGACGACGTCGACGACCTTCGGGCCGATCTGAGGGAAGGGGCCGATGAGCGACACACCATGGATCCCACCTGACGCTCCCGGTCCGCCGGCGGGCCACGAGCCGGGGTTCGCGCCGCCGCCCGGCGCAGGCGCGCAGTGGCCCGGCGCAGGCGCGCCGTGGCCGCAGGAACCCGTCCCGCCGCCGGGTCACGCTCCGGGGCGCCGCCCTCGGTGGGGGCTGCTCGTCGCCCTGGGCTGCGTGCTGCTCGTGGCGCTGTTGGCGCTCGCGTCGACGCTGATCGTCGCCTCCGACCGCTCCGACACCCCCGACGAGGACCTGGCCGCACCGCTGGGTCCCCGCGGTGCGCCCGGCGACGTCGCCGAGCTGCCACCGTCGCAACGTGGCGAACTGCCGGCGACCACGGTGCCCCAGGTCGTCGACGAGCAGGACCTGCGCAGCGAGGCAGCTCGCAGCGGGGAGGAGTTCGCCGAGCTCACCTGCGAGTTCACCGGCACGTCGATGCTGGAGCAGCCGCTGTCGGTCGAGTCGCTCGAGAACGCTCCGAACCGGATGAGCCTGGAACCCGGCGCTCGCTTCGACTGCACCGACCGCACCGAGGCCTCGGCCGGGACCCTCGAGCTCGACGCGGCGTTCGCCTCGCTCAGCGCCCTCGCCGGTGTGGGATCGGGCACGGGCCGCATCACCTGGACCGAGCTGCCGCCCGCACGCCAGGTGGCGGGGGAGCTGGCACCGACGTCGCGCACCGGGGTCGAGGTGCAGTTGGAGTTCCCGGTCATCGTGGTGTGGACGACCATCCTCGACGGCCCGTACGCCGGCTACCGCGGGCGGCTCGTGCTGCGCGACTGGGAGCCGATCCCCGGCCCGTCCGGTGGCATCATCGGCACCCGCTTCGCCACCACCGCGACCACCTTCAGCCCCGGCTGAAAGGCGCAGCGATGGCACCCGCTCCCGCCGAACTTCCGGTCCTTCGCGTTGCTGGGCAGCGCGAAGGACCGGGAGTTCAGCCGTCGCCGGAAGTCGGCGGGGGCGTCGCCCAGTCGCCGGCGCGGGGGCTGCGCCCCTGTTCGGCCGCCTCCCGCTAGCTTGAGCCTCCATGGACCGCAGGATCTACGGGCTCGAGAACGAGTACGGCGTCACCTGCACCCTGCGCGGCCAGCGCCGCCTCAGCCCTGACGAGGTCGCCCGCTACCTGTTCCGCCGGGTCGTCTCCTGGGGTCGGTCCTCCAACGTGTTCCTGGCCAACGGCGCCCGCCTGTACCTCGACGTCGGCTCGCACCCCGAGTACGCGTCACCCGAGTGCGATTCGCTCTACGACCTGGTCGCGCACGACAAGGCGGGGGAGTGGATCCTGGAGCAGTTGGTCGAGTCCGCCGAGGCCCGCCTGGCCGAGGAGGGCATCCGCGGCGACATCTACCTGTTCCGCAACAACACCGACTCGGCGGGCAACAGCTACGGCTGCCACGAGAACTACCTGACGAGCCGTGACGACGACCTCAACCACTACACCGAGGTGCTCATCCCGTTCCTGGTCAGCCGCCAGATCTACGCCGGCGCCGGCAAGGTGCTGCAGACCGCACGCGGCGCCCAGTTCTCGATCGCCCAGCGCGCCGAGCACATCTGGGAGGGCGTGTCGTCGGCCACCACTCGCTCACGGCCGATCATCAACACCCGCGATGAGCCGCACGCCGACTCGGATCGCTACCGACGCCTGCACGTCATCGTCGGCGACTCCAACATGAGCGAGTACGCCACGTTCCTCAAGGTCGGCGCCTGCTCGCTCATCCTGCGCATGCTCGAGGACCCCTCCGTGGTGCTGCGCGACATGACCCTCGAGAACCCCATCCGAGCCATCCGCGAGATCAGCCACGACATCACCTGCCAGCGCCGTGTGCGCCTGGCCAACGGCCGTGAGGCCTCCGCGCTCGAGATCCAGTCGGAGTACCTGAACCGTGCGTTGCGCTACGCCGAGAGCCACGACCTGCTGCCCCAGGAGAAGCAGGCCCTCGGCATGTGGGAGCACGTGATGGCCGGTCTGGAGCGGGACCCGCTGTCGCTCGACCGCGAGATCGACTGGGTCACCAAGCACAACCTGATCGAGGCCTACCGTGCCCGCCACGACCTGCCGCTGAGCCACCCGAAGGTGGCCCTGCTCGACCTGCAGTACCACGACATCAGCCGTGACCGGTCGGTGTTCTACAAGCTGCAGCGTGCCGGCAAGGTCGAGCGGATCGTGACCGACGCGGCGATCACCGAGGCGATGGACACACCACCGCAGACCACTCGCGCCCGCCTGCGGGGCGAGTTCATCCGACGGGCCAAGGAGCGCAAGCGCGACTACACCGTCGACTGGGTGCACCTGAAGCTGAACGACCAGGCCCAGCGCACCGTGCTGTGCAAGGACCCGTTCAAGGCGACCGACGAGCGCGTCGACCGCCTGATCGCCTCGCTCTGAGCGCCTCACCCGCTGCGCCGACGATCATCGCGCTCGCCGGTCGGACCAACCGTGGAGCCGCCAGAAGCCCCCGGTAGCGTGCAACGGTGACGATGTCCGCTCTGGCGACCGAGCTGCCGATCTACGTCGAGTCGACGGCCGTCCCGACGGAGTCGTCTCGGTTCCGCACCGCCGGTCCCAACTCCGCCATCTACGTGACCCGGTGGGTGAGCGGACTGGTGGCGATGGCCGGCACCCTCTTCCTGCTCAGCCTCGGGGTCGCCGCAGCGTGGGGCACGCTGCGCACCCTGGTCGGCGCACTCGCCGCAGCGCTGGTCGGGACGATCGTCGCCCGCCTGGTCCTGCGATGGAGGCACCGAGCGTCTCATCGCCCCGACGCGTTCCTGAGCATGGCGATCACGACCGACCGGATCGTGTGCATGGTGGCCATGCCCAACACAGCGCCGTCGGTGACCGTCGACCGACCACGCGACGAGCTGCGCGGCGTCGAGGTGGGAGCGTCCGCACCTCGTTGGTACCTGCCGTCGATCGGCGTGCTTCGATTCCGGTTCCACGACGGCACCTCGCTCGAGGTCCTCAACGCCACCGTCGGCGCCGAGGGGGCCGAGTCGGCGCTCCGACTCTCGGGCGTCGCCGTGTACGACCTCGACGGCACACCTCGCGTTCGGCCCGACTTCAATCGAGGCGCGGAGCCGACGACGCGACCGCAGCGCCCCCCGTTCCGGGCGCGGCTGCTCAGCTGCGGTCTGATCGGGGTGGTCGCCGGCGTGTCGGTGGCCTCCGGACTCGCGGTCGGCCAGGCGCTCCCCGAGCAGCACAGCGGCGTGACGCGCGCGGTCGCCCAACAGCGCTGCACGCCGCACCTCGTCCAAGCGGTCGAGATGGGCGAAGAGCTGCACCGCGTGCGCTTCGACGCAGCCACCTCCTTCGGCAGCGGCACGTTGATCGTCGGATCGGCTGAGGTCGAGGACGCGCTCGGCGAGCGGGAGGTCGACTTCACCTGCGAGATGAGCGAGCAAGGCGTTCGGGTCGCGCTGTCCGAGTGAAGGCGTACCATCGTCGCTGGAGAGGAAGACAGGGGAGATCCGGATGCAGTGGTGCGCCGACTGCGGCGTCGAGCACGAGGACTGGGCTTCGGTCTGCGCCATCTGCGGTGCGACGCTCTCTGGCGCGCCTCCTGCGTCGCCGCCGACGACCGACCACACGATCGGCATGCTGCACGTCGGTCCCCTCAGCGTCGACCAGCACGCCCGCCTCCGCGTGGAGCTGCAGTCCCGTCGGATCCCCTTCGAGCTCGTCGACGGCGAGCTGCGCTTCCCGAAGTCCAGGCATTCGGAGGTCGTCGTCGCCGTTGCCGGGCTGCACCTCGTCGGCGCCACGCCGCTGCCGGAGGCGTTCGGCTCCGAGGTGCCGCAACGGCTGAGCAGGGAAGCGCTGTCGGGCACTCGGTCGGCGGCGCCCCGGTTGACCTCCACCGGTCGCCGCGTCGTCGCAGAGGTGGTCGGTGCGTTGCTCTGGGGTGTCGCGCTCGGGCTGCTCGCCGGGGTGCTGTCGGAGGGGCTCGGCGCGTCCTCCCTCACCGCATCGGTGGTCGGTCTGGCCGCCATGACCCTGACCAACGTGACCCTGGTGTCGCGCTTCGGCGCCGACCCCGGCAAGTTCGTGCTCGGCATCCGGGTCGTCGACGGCAACGACCGATGGCCTCGCTGGGGTCAGGCCCTGCTGCGGACGGCCATCGTGCTGGGGCCCTACTGGGGGCTCGGCCTGCTGGCTGCGCTGACCGTCCGCTGGGACCGATCGCTGGCCCAGGTGCTCGCGTGGGCACCGGTGGTGTGGCTCGGGCTCCTCGTCTGGTCGATCCAGCACGACCCCCAACGACAGGGCTGGCACGACCACGTCGCCCGCACCTGGGTGGTCGAGCGACCACCCCGACGGCCGCGACCTCCGTCGGTCTGAGCCTCTGCACCCGAGGCGCTGGCTCAGGTGATCCAGTCGATCTGCCGAGGACGTCGGGGTGATGCGACACCGGGAGCCCTCGTCACCCGCCCGTCGAGGCCTCGCAGTCCTCGCGCTTTGCAGCGCCACCGCCCTGGCCGGCTGCACCGAGCCCCGTGCGACCGCGGACGACGCCGCCGTCTCACCCGAGCGACCCCTCCGACTCGTCGACGCCCCTCGGGGGACCGAGGCCGACCCACTCGGCGGGCTCCCGGTCACGGACTCGAGCGAGCGTCTGCTGGTGAGCACCCTCGACCTCGAGAACGGCCCGACTCCCGGCCAGGAGCCGATGCGGCTGCTGGACCTCGGTCGACGCTCGACGGACGACCTCGAGCTGCCGGACAGCCGCCTGGCAGTGTTCACGCCGACAGGGGACCTCCTGGTGGCGGTCGGACCGCGCAGCCTCGAGCTGCGGTCGTCCACGACCGACTCCGGTGCACGGATCGAGCTGCCCGACGAGGTCGGCGGCGCGATCAACACGATGGAACTGATCGACGAGCGCGTCGTGCTGACCGTCTCGGGGGACCAGGGCCCACAGACAGTGGTGCTCGCCCTCGATGGCGAGCTGCGATGCACCGGCCCCGCTGGCGCGGAGTTCGCGGCGCTGGCGGCGGAGCTGCTGTGGTCCGTCACCCTCGACGCCCGCCTCGATCCGGCGACGTGCTCGGTGAGCCCTCCGCTGGTGCTCCCCGGGACCACGACCGCACAGCCGCTCACGGCGAACGGCGTCGATCTGTACGCGGCGATCGGCGCCCAGGACGAGCTGGGTGTGTTCGATCGAGGAACGGTGGCGAGGTTCGAGCTGGCCACCGGGCGGATCGCCGCGACCAGCGATCGGGTCGGCCGACTGGTGTCCGACGCTGTGCTGCACGAGGGCGACCTGTGGGTGCTGGCCGACGGCCACGTCGTGCGCCTCCAGCCCGAGACGCTGGAGATCCGCAGCAGCGAGCCGCTCTCGCCCGACGCGGTCGACTGCGGGTTCCCGTTCTTCGTCCGCGCGGCCGGTGAGCTCTTCGTGGTCGACGACTGCTCGCTGGCGCTCTACCTCATCGACACCGCAGCCGGACGGTCACGTCAGGGCTGGGTCTTCCCCAGCGACGGCGAGAGCGACAGCGAGATCTCGGCGAGGGTGAGCGCCCACGGCATCTGGCTGGTCGACGTGGAGCAGACCGGCGTGCCGTACCTGTTCGACCCTGCGCAGCGGCGCTTCGAACGTCTGCCGCTCACCACGGCGGAGGCCAGGGACATCTACGCAATGGACCTCGACGTGCATCCGCGACCCGGCGGCTGACCGGGCGGCCGGGCGGGCGAAGCTCTGACGAATCGAAGCTCAGGCGGCCGAGGCGGTGAGCACGAGCGGCTCGCCGTGGGTCACCACGATCGTGTGCTCGAACTGCGCGGTCACCGAGCCGTCCGGGGTGCGCAGGGTCCATCCGTCGGCGTCGGTCACGACCGAGGTGGCCCCGGTCGACAGGAACGGCTCGACCGCGATCACCAGTCCTTCCCACAGCGTCGTGCGGTCCGAGCGGTCCTCGACCCCGGGCACCGACGGCTCCTCGTGGATGTGGCGACCGACCCCGTGTCCGCACAGGTCCTCAACGACCCGGAAGCCATGACGGCGGGCTCGGCGTTCGACGGCACGCCCGATGTGGCGCAGCGGGCGCCCGGCCCGTGCCGCCGACATGGCGTCGCGCTGCGCCGCCCGGGTCGCTTCGAGCAGCCGTGTCCGCTCGGGGCTGACGGTGCCGACCGGTGCGCTGGCGCCGGTGTCGGCCCAGTAGCCGTCGAGCTCGGCGGACACGTCGATGTTGACCAGGTCGCCCTCGCGCAGGTGCAGCGCCAGCGACGGCACGCCGTGTGCGGCCTGGTCGTTCACGCTGATGCAGGTCCAGCCGGGGAAGCCGTAGGCCAGGCGGGGAGCCGAACGAGCACCGGCGCCACGCAGCACGTCGCGTCCGATGGCGTCCAGCTCGCCCGTGGTCACGCCCGGACGCACGGCGTCGAGCATGGCGTCGCGCGCCTCGGCCACCACTCGGGCCGCTGCTCGCAGGCCGGCCAGATCGTCGTCGTCCTCCACGGTCATGGGGGACGAGGCTAGACCCCCGGCACGGGTGATCTGGACTAGACCACCGGGGTGCCCAGCTTCCGCACCGCTCAGGTCACCGAGGTGCTCTCCGAGCGACCCGGCCTGCAACGTGTCCGGGTCCGCATGCCCGACGGCTCCGACGCACGGGCCTACGCCGTGACCCAGCTGAGCGGCACCTGCGCCATCGGTGACCGGGTGGTCCTCAACACCACCGCGGTCGAGCTGGGACTGGGCACGGGCGGCTGGCACGTCGTGCACTGGAACCTGGCACGGGACGAGCTGGTCGAACCGGGTCCCGAGCACATCATGAAGCTGCGCTACACCAGCCTCCAGTTCGACGCCGGGACCGACGAGCTGGGCCACCCCGAGGTGGACCGACCCCTCGACGGCGTGCCGGTGGCGGTGTGCTCGGTGCACTCGCAGGTGGCGACCGTCGCGGCCGCGTTCGCCCACGCGGCGCCGCAGCGACGCCTCGTGTACGTCATGACCGACGGCGCCAGCCTGCCGATCGCCATGTCGGACCTGGTGCGGGCCATGTCCGACAAGGGCCTCATCGCAGGGACCGTCACCGCGGGCCACGCCTTCGGCGGGGACCTGGAAGCGGTCACGGTCGCGTCCGCGCTCGGGCTGGCGGCGCACGTGCTGCACGCGGATGCCGTCGTGGTCGGCATGGGGCCCGGCGTGGTGGGCACGGGCACCCGGCTGGGCACGACCGGGATCGAGGTGGCGCCCATCCTGGACACGGTCGACGCGCTGGGTGGCAACGCGGTGCTCTGCGTACGGGCCTCCGACGGCGACCACCGGGACCGCCACCGTGGCATCTCGCACCACACCCGCACCGTGCTGTCGCTGGCGCACACCGTACCGCTCGCTGCACCCGAACCGGACGAGGTGGCCGAGCTCGACGGGCTCCGCATCGTCCGTCCGCCCGAGGGCCCCGCGGCAGCCGAGCTGTTCGAGCAGCTGGACCTGCACGTGACCACCATGGGCCGCACGGTCGACGAGGACCCGATGTTCTTCGCCGCCGCTGCCGCTGCCGGACGTCTGCTGGCCGCAGTGGCCGACGACCGTGCGACCGGCTGAGGTGGTCCCGCCCCGTAGGATCCCGCCGTGGCCAAGCTCGACCGCCTCCTCAACCTGACCGCCGCGCTGCTCGAGTCGCGCGTGGCGCTCACCGCCGAGGAGATCCGCGAACGCGTGCCCGGCTACTCGACGGACTCCGACGAGGCGTTCCACCGGGCCTTCGAGCGGGACAAGGACGACCTGCGGGAGCTCGGTGTGCCCATCGAGACCGTCACGGTCGGGCACCACGAGCAGCCACGCTCCGCCTACACGATCGAGCGGGACCGCTACGAGCTGCCGGATCCCGGGTTCGAGCTCGACGAGCTGGCGGCGATCCAGCTCGCCGCCGCCGCGGTGCAGCTCGAGGGGCTCGATCCCGACGAGGCCGAGGAGGGCCTGCGCAAGCTGGGCGCATCGACCACCGACGCCCCCGACGGCGGCCACCCCCTGGGCGCGGTCCCCACACCGCCGGTGCTGCTCGACCTGTTCGTGGCCACGCTCGAACGACGCGAGGTGTCGTTCGGCTACGGCGAACGGGAGCGTCACGTGCAGCCGCACCGGCTGCAGTTCGAGCGCGGCCGCTGGTACCTGAGCGGCTACGACCTGGACCGCCAGGATCGCCGCAGCTTCCGCCTCGACCGCATGCGCGGCGAGGTGAGCAGCGGGCCCGCGCAGGCCTTCGAGCCACCTGGCGAGGTGCCCGGCGTCCGGCTCCGCCCGTGGGAGCTCGGTCCCGGGGAGCCGGTCACGGCCCAGGTGCTGCTCGATGCCGACATCGCCCGGTCGGTGCTGAACGACGACCCGTCCCTGACCGTCGCCGAGCGTCGCGACGACGGCTCGGTGGTCATCGAGTTGACCGTGCGCGACCCGGAGTCGCTGCGCAACTTCGTGCTCACGCTGCTCGACCGGGCCGAGCTGCTCGGCCCGCCGGAGCTCCGAGCAGATCTGGTCGAGTGGTTGCGCAACCTCGCGGGGGAGCAGGCCGCATGAGCCGCGTGACCGCGACCGAGCGGGTGCAGCGCATCCTGGCCGTGCTGCCGTGGATCGTGCAGCACCAGGGTGCCACCGTCGATGAGATCTGCAGCCGCTTCGGGCTCGGCCGCAAGGAGCTGCTGGACGACCTGGACTTCGTCTTCTACAACGTCGGGCTGCACCCGTTCACGCCCGACATGCTGGCCGAGGTGACCATCGACGAGGACCGCGTGACGGTGCACCTCGGGGACTACTTCCGCCGGCCGCTGCGCCTCACCCACGAGGAGGCGCTGACGCTGCTGGCCGCAGGGCGTGCCCTGGCGGCGCGTCCCGGCACCGACCCGGACGGCACCCTGCAGCGGGCGGTGGGCAAGCTCAGCCGAGCGCTGGGCGATGACGCCGGCGACGCGGTGGACGTGGCCCTGGGCGAGGCCGACCCGGACGTGCTGGCTGCGGTGCGCCGAGCCGTCGCCGAGCATCGTCAGCTGACGATCGACTACTACAGCTACGCCCGCGACGAGCCGTCGACCCGACGGGTCGACCCGCTGCGGGTGATGGCCCGTGAGGGACACTGGTACCTGCTGGCGCACTGCCACAGCGCCGACGGCGAGCGGCTGTTCCGCGTCGACCGGATCCGGGCCGCGCAGCTGGAGTCGGGCACCTTCGAGCCGCCGGAGGACGCCGGGGACGCCGATGTCGACCTCTCCTCTAGCCCGCACTCGGTGGAGCTCGTGGCGCCTGCCGACGCCGTCTGGGTGGCGCACACCTACCCCTGCGACGAGGTCACCGAGCTGCCCGACGGCCGGGTGCGCATCGTGCTGCCGGTGACGGCCACCCCGTGGTTGGAGCGGTTGCTGCTGCGTCTCGGCGACGGCGTGCAGGCGACCGACCTGACCACCGGCACCTCGCTCACCCCCCTGACCGCGGCCGCAGCTCGTCGGGTCCTGGGCCGCTACGAGCGGCGCACCGACGACGCGACCCGCCACTAGGTTGGCCCGATGAGCGATCAGACCGCGGACGACTCGCCGGCACCGTCGTCACCCGAGCCGGTGAAGCGCAGCCGCCGTCACTCCTCGACGCGCAACACGCTGGAGTGGGTCGCCGTCATCGTCGGCGCCGTCGTGGTGGCGCTGCTGATCAAGACGTTCGTGGTGCAGGCGTTCCGCATCCCGTCGGAGTCGATGGTGCCGACGCTCGAAATGGGCGACCGGGTGCTGGTCAACAAGCTCAGCTACGACGCACACGACCTGAATCGGGGCGACGTGGTGGTGTTCACCCGACCCGACTCCCTTCCGGCCGGTCCCGGCGAGCCGGAGGACCTGATCAAGCGGGTCATCGGCCTTCCCGGCGACGAGCTGCTGACCAAGGACGGCCAGCTCTACGTCAACGGGCGCCTGCTCGAGGAGCCGTACCTGCCCGAGGGCACACCGACCTACGGCATCGACCAGCCGCTCGTCGTGCCGGAGGGCAAGATCCTGGTGCTCGGCGACAACCGCGAGAACTCGAGCGACGGCCGCGTCTTCGGACCGATCGACGTCGACACGGTGATCGGCCGCGCCTTCATGATCATGTGGCCACCGGGCCGGATCGGCGCCCTGTAGCACCCCTCAGGCCAGCCGTGCGGCGGCGTCGACCATGCGGTCGACGTGGTCGCTGAACACGCCGTCGATGCCCATGTCGAGCAGCGTGGTGATCACACGAGGCTGCTGGGCGTCCCATCCCAGGCAGAAGCGGCCGAAGCGGTGGTACAGCGCCACCGATCCCGGGGTCCACTCCGAGTGGTGCAGGTTGACGGCGTCGACGCCCAGCTCGCGCAGCCGGGCTGCGTGGTGCTCCTGGCCACGCTCGAGCTGCGCCAGTCGGGTCGAGTGGACCAGGCGCACCGGTGCACTGCGGTCGCGCCACGACTCGAGCACGTCCAGGTCCGGGTGGCACAGCCACAGCCGGGCGCTGGCGCCCGCCGCAGCGGCGACCTCGAGCACTGCGTCGACCGCGTCGGCGTCCTTCACGTCGAGCGACAGGTCCAGATCGGTGCCGGCCGCCTCGTAGAGCTCCTGCAGGGTCGGGATGTGCTCGGGCAGCTCGGCGCGCTCGACCTCGGCGATGCGGCGACGCCGGAACATACCGCCGACCACGCCGTCGTGGTCCAGCACGGCCGCTCCGTCGGCGGTGCGCCAGACGTCGCTCTCCAGGCCGGTCGCCCCGAGGCGACCGGCCAGGCGGAAGGCTTCGAGGGTGTTCTCGGGCGCATGGGCGCGCGCACCCCGGTGGGCGAAGAGGATCGCCGGCAGCGACAGCGGCGGGTAGGTGGTCGGCATGGCGATCGACATGTTGCCAGCGCCCCGCCGGTGGGTCGAACCACCCAGATGCCCGCGAAAGGTCAACTCCCGACCCCATGGGGCCGAAAGAGTTCGGGTACGGCGAACGAGGAGAAACTCATGGCGCTGATCCGTGCGACCTGTAGCGATTGCGGTGACGTCGAGCTCCGCTCGCGCGACCTGCGGGTCCGGAGCTGCGAGGACACCGACGAGGCGACCTACCTGTTCCGGTGTCCGGTGTGCCGCATGATCGAGGTCCGGGCGGCCGAGCCCCACGTCGTCGACGTGCTGCTGGCCGCAGGGGTGGACAGCGAGAGCTGGCGGCTCCCCGCCGAGCTCAACGAGCGCAAGGGCGGCGAGGCCATCTCGCACGACGACGTGCTCGACTTCCACGACCTGCTCAGCACCCCGGACTGGTACGTCACCCTGGCGACCATGACCGACAGCTGAACCGGGCGTGCCGAGCCGCACGCCCTCCATCCGCTCCGACGACCGGGCCCACGGGCCCGGTCGTCTGCAGCTTGGGACGCCCTGCCGCGATTCGCCGGGGCGTCCTGCGCGTCCGGGTACGGTGTTGCGGTGATGGCAGCTGCGACGACCTTGGTGCTGGTGGGGCTCGCCCTGGTGCTGCTGCGCCGCAGCGCAGTGCGCGTCGAGCGCGCCGTCGAGGTCACAGGCCGCGTCGGGACCGACGGCTGGACCGCTCGCTCGAGCGAGCTCCGAGCGGCATCGGCGGAGCTCCGCGACGCCGTGGCTGCACGCGACCCTCGGTAAGCTGACCCGATGGCCGGGACTGGCCTCACCGGCTTCCTCCAGAACCTGACCGGCGGCGAGATGGTGATCATCGCGCTCGTGGCGCTGCTGGTGCTGGGCCCTGATCGTCTGCCCGAGATGGCCCGGGGCGCCGGTCGCATGCTGCACAAGCTGCGCACCATGACCGAAGGCGTGCAGTCCGAGGTGCGCGACGTGATGGCGGACCCGTCCATGCAACCGCTCAAGGAGCTGGGCGAGCTGGCCGCCCGTCCGCGCCAGAAGCTGACCGAGTACGCGCTCGAGGCCGAGGCCGAGGAGCGCGCCAAGCGCGAGGCCGCCGCAGCCGAGGCCGCTGCGGCAGAGCTCGCTGCAGCAGAGGCGGCCGACGAGGCGCAGGCCGCCGAAGATCCTGCCGACGCGACCGACCCCGCCGACGCGACCGATCACGCAACCGCGTCCGACGAGCCCGCAGCGGCCCAGGAGCACGACCGCACGTGAAGCGGCCCAGCATCCTCAAGGGCGCCGAGCGCGACGGCGCCGACATGACGCTGTCGGACCACCTGCGCGAGCTGCGCTACCGGCTGCTGATCAGCGTCGGCTCGGTGGCCCTGCTGATGATCCCGGCCTGGTTCCTGTACCCGTGGTTCATCGACCTGCTCAACCAGCCGTACTGCAGCGCGCTGGTGCAGCAGAACCCCGAGGCGAACTGCGACTTCCTGGTCACGAACATCCTGGATCCGTTCAGCCTGCGGCTGAAGGTCGCCGGCTACGGCGGGTTGTTCCTGGCCATGCCGATCCTGTTGTGGCAGCTCTGGCGCTTCATCGCCCCCGGCCTGTACCGCCGGGAGCGCCGCTACGCGCTCGCCTTCGTGGTGACGTCGCTCGCGTTGTTCGTGCTCGGCGCCGGCGTCGCCTACCTGACCCTGTCGAAGGCGGTCGAGTTCCTGGTCCAGATCGGCGGTCCCGACATCGACATCCGCTCCGGACCGGCGGAGTTCGTACGGCTGTCGCTGTTCATGATGCTGGCCTTCGGGTTGGGCTTCGAGTTCCCGATCGTGCTGGTCGCGTTGCAGATGCTCGGTGTGGTCACCCCGCAGCAGCTGTCCAGCTGGCGACGCCAGACCGTGCTGGTGATCGTGATCCTCGCGGCGGCGATCACGCCGTCGGGCGACCCGTTCTCCCTGGCGGCCCTCGCGGTGCCGATGTACCTCTTCTACGAGCTCGCCGTGCTGCTCGGCCGGCTGCTGGTGCGCCGCCGCGACCGGGCGGCGGATCCCGAAGGGGCAGCAGCCTGAGCTCCACCTTCGTACGCGACTTCCCGCTGGACGGGTTCCAGCAGACCGCGATCGACGCCCTGGACGCCGGGCGCAACGTGCTCGTCGCGGCGCCCACCGGTGCCGGCAAGACCGTCGTGGCCGAGCACGCCGTGGCACTCGCCGTCGAGTCTGGCAAGAAGTGCTTCTACACCGCGCCCATCAAGGCCCTGTCGAACCAGAAGTTCGGCGACCTGCGACGTGAGCTGGGCGACGACCGCGTCGGGCTGCTCACCGGCGACCACTCCATCAACGCGGAGGCGCCGGTGGTGGTGATGACCACCGAGGTCCTGCGCAACATGGTCTACGCCGGGTCGTCCGCGCTGGACGGCCTCCGATGGGTCGTGCTCGACGAGGTCCACTTCCTCCAGGACGCCTACCGAGGGCCCGTCTGGGAGGAGGTGCTCGTGCACACCCCGACGGGAGTGGGCTTCGTCTGCCTGTCCGCCACGGTCTCCAACGCCCACGAGCTCGGCGACTGGATCGAGACGCTGCGAGGTCCGACCGACACGATCATCGAGCACGAGCGTCCGATCCGGCTCGACCCGCTGCTGCTGGTGGGCGACCGGTCCGCCGAGCGTGAGCACCTGGTGCCGCTGCTCGTGCACGGTCGGCCCAACCCCGAGGGCCATCGCTTCGACGTCGACCGGCCCGTGCAACGCGGCGGCCCGCGAGGACGACCGAGGTCGCGCTTCTTCACGCCACGTCGACTCGAGACCGTCGAGCGGCTCGACGACGAGGGCCTGCTGCCGGGCATCTACTTCATCTTCAGCCGCAACGGCTGCGACGAGGCGGCCAGGTCCTGCGCGACCGCGGGGCTGCGGCTCACCGATGCCGCCGAACGCACCCGGATCCGCGAGCTGGCCGAGCACCGGACCCGGGCGCTGCTGGACGAGGACCTGGACGTGCTGGGCTACGACACCTGGCTGTCGACGCTCGAGTCGGGCTGCGCCGCGCACCACGCCGGCATGGTGCCTGCGTTCCGTGAGACCGTCGAGGACTGCTTCAACGAGGGCCTGTTGAAGGTGGTGTTCGCCACCGAGACCCTGGCGCTGGGCATCAACATGCCAGCGCGTGCCGTGGTGATCGAGCGCCTGTCGAAGTTCAACGGCGAGGGTCACGAGTTCCTCTCACCCGGGCAGTTCACCCAGCTCACCGGCCGTGCGGGCCGGCGCGGCCTGGACGACAGCGGCTCGGCGGTCGTGCTGTGGTCGCCGTTCGCCACCTTCGACCAGGTCGCCACCCTGGCCGCGAGCCGCGAGTTCCCGCTGTCGTCGTCGTTCCGGCCCACGTACAACATGACCGCCAACCTGGTCGACCGCTACGACCGCGACACGGCACACGAGGTGCTCAGCCGGTCCTTCGCCCAGTTCCAGGCGGACCGGGCGGTAGTGCGCATGGAGGCCCGGCGCGCCCGGCTGGCCGAGGAGCTCGCCGCACTCGAGTCCGTGCCGGCCGACACCGCCACCCAGGTCTTCGACGTCGAGGGCTACGCGGACGCACAAGCAGCGCTGCGCGAGGCACGCCGAGCACGACGTGGCTCCCGTCGCGACATCGAGGACGCGTTGGCCCGCCTGCGACCGGGCGACGTGATCGAGCGGTCGAACTCCCGAGGGGCACAGCTGCTGGTGGTGCTGGCCGTCTCGCACCGGCGCGGTGGGGCCGTCAAGGTGCGCACGACGGGCACCGCGGGACGTCCCGTCAACCTGGACCCCGGCAACGTCGAGGTGCCCCTGCACCCGCTGGCCCACGTGGACCTCCCGGTGCCGTACAAGGCCCAGGACCCGGCGTACCGGCGTCGCGCTGCGCAGGTGCTGCGACGCGTCAACCCCAAGCGCCTCGACCGGACCCGCACACCAGCAGTGGACCGGCATGCGCTGGACGCCGCACGCGAGGCCGTCGAGTCCCACCCGCTGCACCACCACCCGGACCGCGAGCAGCTGCTCGCCGGGCACCGCAACGCAGCGCGCCTGCGCGACGAGCTGGCCCGCATGGACCGCGACGCCCGTCGCCGGGGCTCGGGACTGGTGCGCCAGTTCGACGCCATCCTGGGCGTCCTGTCCGACACGGGGCACGTGGAGGGCTGGGAGCTCACCGCAGCGGGGGAGCGCCTGCGGCGCATCTACCACGAGTGCGATCTGCTGCTCTCGCTCGCACTCGAGCGCGGCATGTTCGACGGCCTCGACGCAGCGGAGGTGGCAGCGGTCGCCAGCTGCTGCACCCACGAGCACCGCAGCGCCGAGCCGCCACCGCCCCCGGTGCTGCCCAGCACGGCGATCCGGGAGCGGGTGGCGCGGCTGATGGACCTGTCCGCGGAGCTGCGCGCCATCGAGGACGCGCACCGTGTGCCGACGACCCGGGTGCCCGAGCCCGGCTTCGCCGCGGCGGCGTGGTCGTGGGCGTCGGGTCAGGACCTGCACCAGATCCTCGACGAGGACCTCACCGGCGGCGACTTCGTGCGCAACGTGCGCCAGCTGGTGGACCTGCTGCGCCAGCTCGCCGAGGTGGCACCGGCCACCGAGACGCGACAGGCCGCCCGGCAGGCGGCCGAGGCGCTGCACCGGGGCGTGATCCTGGCCTCGGGGAGCGTCGAGTGACGATCCGCAAGGGCGAGCCGTGGGGGGCGCCCGGTGCTCTGCCCGCCGACGCGCCCGTCGCGGACGACGACGCCGAGGCGGCAGCCGAGCTGCAGCGCCGCTGGGGCGCCGACGGCGACGCGCCCCCGGACCCACCCGTCGTCGGGCTGCTCGGCGGCGACCTGCACCGCACCATGGGCGAGCCCCACCACGACGAGCACGACCTGCGCAGCGGCCAGGGCATGCGCATGCCGATGGACGCGGGCACGGTCCGCATGGACGACGGCCCGCCGCGCGTGTTCGTCGCCCATCTCCTCGCCACCGCCGACCGCCGGGGCCGGCTCTGGCACGGGCGCACCGTCACGGTGGTCAACGGGTCGTTCGCCGGCCCCTACGACCTGGGTCCCCGGGCGCACCCCAACGACGGTCGCCTGGACCTGGTCGACGGCGAGCTGCCGCCTCGCCAGCGACGCATCGGTCGGCGCCGGGCCGTCACGGGCAGCCACCTGCCGCACCCGGATCTGGACGAGCGGCGCATCACCCGTCACGTCGTGGAGTCCGAGCAGGCGCTGCACGTCCGCCTCGACGATGTGGAGGTGGGCACCGCGCGTCGTCTGGAGATCGTCTGTCACCCCGATGCGTGGGTCGCCGTGGTGTAGCGCCGGGCGGTCGGTACCCTCGATCGGATGCAGGCATGGCACCTTCCCGAGTCGCCCGGACAGTACGTGTGGGGTGACGTGCCCACACCGGAGGCGGGTCCCGGCCAAGTGCGGGTCCGCGTCGTCGCGTCGGCGCTGAACCACATGGACCTCTGGCTCACGACCGGACTGCCGAAACCACCGGCGTTCCCCCACGTGCCCGGCAACGACGTCGCCGGCGTGGTCGACGCGGTGGGGGAGGGGGTCGACGGCTGGTCGCCCGGCGACGAGGTCGTCGTCAACACGGCGCTCGTGCCCGCGGCCGCGCTGGACCGCGGCGTCGACTCGGTCCTCGACCCGGGCATGCGCCTGTTGGGCGAGCACTGCTGGGGCGGCCACGGCGAGTACTGCGTCGTGCCGGCCCACCAGCTCGAGGCCAAGCCGGCCGGGCGCAGCTGGGCCGAGGCGGCGTCCTACCCGGTCTGCGGCACCACGGCGTGGCGCCTGCTGCGGCGTGCCCGCATCGCCGAAGGCGACACGGTCCTGGTCACGGGCATCGGCGGCGGCGTCGCGGTGTTCGCCATGTTGATCGCGCAGCACATGGGCGCCCGGGTCTTCGTCACCTCGCGGGATCCCAAGAAGCGAGCCATGGCGATGCAGCTGGGCGCCGAGGACGCCTTCGACTCGAGCGAGCCGTACCCGGTGACCGCCGACATCGTCGTCGACAGCATCGGCCCCGCCACGTGGGAGTACTCCATGCGCACCCTGCGCCACGGTGGGCGCATGTGCGTCTGCGGCGGCACGTCGGGGCCCAAGGTCGAGCTGAACCTGCCCCGGTTGTTCTTCAAGCAGCTCGACATCATCGGCGCCTCGTGCGGCAGCCAGGAGGAGTTCCGCCACGTCACCGAGCTGGTCGCCGACGGCCTGCCCGTGATCGTCGACGAGGTCGTACCGCTCGAGCAGTACCCGGCTGCGCTCGAGCGGCTGCGCACCGCCAGCCAGCTGGGCAAGATCGTGCTCGAGCATCCGCAGTAGCCTCCGCCCGGTGAGCCCACACGACCGTGCCGCCGCCGAGGTCGACCGCCTGGCGGACGTGCTGCTCGACGTCTCGCACCGCATCTGGGACCACCCGGAGCTGTGCTTCGAGGAGCACCACGCCCACGACCTGCTCTGCGACGTGCTCGAGTCCCAGGGCCTGCAGCCGACCCGCCATGCGTACGGCCTGGACACGGCGTTCGTGGCCGAGGCGGGAACGCACGGCCCACTCATCGCCGTGTGCTGCGAGTACGACGCGCTGCCCGACATCGGCCACGCCTGCGGCCACCACATCATCGCCGCGGCCGGTCTGGGTGCAGGGCTCGCCGCCGCATCGCTCGCAGAGGAGCTCGGCGGACGGGTACGCATCCTCGGGTGTCCGGCGGAGGAGGGCGGCGGCGGCAAGGTCTTCATGATCCGCGCCGGGGCCTTCGACGACGTCGACGCCGCGATGATGGTCCACCCGGCCGACCACGACCTGCCGACCATGCGCACGCTCGCCATCCACGGCCTCGAGGTCCGCTACCACGGCCAGGCCTCGCACGCCGCGTCGGCCCCCGAGCTGGGCCGCAACGCACTCGACGCCGCGGTGCTCGGCTACGTGAACGTCGCTGCGCTGCGCCAGCACATCGCTGCCGACGAGCGGGTGCACGGCATCTTCACCGAGGCCGGGGAGAAGCCCAACATCGTGCCGCGGACCGCCGCGGCCAGCTGGTACGTGCGCTCGGGGTCCGTCGAGCGGCTCGCCGCGCTCAAGGAGCGGGTGATGGCCTGTCTGGTGGCGGGTGCCGAGGCCGCCGGGTGCACGATGGAGCACCGCTGGATCGATCCGCCGTACTCGGAGATGCGCGACAGCGCCGAGCTGCTCGATCGGTACCGGGTGCACGCCACCCGCCTCGGGCGACCGTTCCCGCCGACCGACGAGCTCCCCGAGGTGGTGGGCAGCACCGACATGGGCGACGTCAGCCACGTGGTGCCGTCGATCCACCCGATGTTGGCCGTCGCACCGCCGGGAGTGTCCATCCACACCCCCGAGTTCGCCGCACACGCTCGCAGCACCTCGGGTGACCGAGCGGTGCTCGACGGCGCCAAGGCCATGGCCTCCACGGTGCTGGACTGCTGGGCCGAGCCGCTGGGCACCATCGCCGGTGGCTCCCCGGAGCGGACCTAGTCTCACGGCCGTGAGTTCACCCGTCCCGACCTACGTGAGCGAGCAGTTCACCGACGAGGAGCGAGCGATCCTCCGGCGGTACTTCTCCAACCTCGACGGCCCCGTCTTCGCCCTCGTGAACCTGCCCGAGGTGGTCAAGGGCGCGCTGTTCGCCCGGTACTCACGCTCGGCGAAGTCGCTGCGGCGGCTGTTCCTCGACGAGTTCGTCGGCGAGCTCGACACCAGCGGCGACGAGACGATCGACGCCACGATCGGCCTGGAGCGCGCCGAGCAGCTCTACGACCGCGTCTTCTTCGAGTACGGCGACGACAGCGTGGCCCAGCTGGGCGGGGTGCACCTGGCCTGCGAGCAGGCGTCGAACCTGCTCACCAAGATCCTCGAGTGGGGCCGGCTCATGTCCTACCTCGAGCAGTCGACGCGCTACATCCCCTACGACGAGCGCGTCGGAGGCCGTTACCGCTACCACCGCGACCCCGAGGTCCTGGGCTCCAACCTGGGTGCGCGCTACGTCGGCGACATGGACCGTCTGTTCGACACCTACAGCGAGCTGGCCACGACGATCCAGGAGCACTTCCGCGAGCGCTACCCCAAGAGCGAGCAGGACTCCGACTTCGTGTACCGCCAGGCGATCCGGGCCAAGGCGTTCGACGCCACCCGCGGCATCCTGCCCGCGGCGGCGTTGTCGAACGTCGGCATCTACGGCTCCGGACAGGGCTTCGAGTCGCTGCTGCTGCGCATGCGGGCACATCCGCTGCCCGAGGCCCGCATGTACGCGGACCTCATGCTCGCCGAGCTGCGCAAGGTGATCCCGAGCTTCCTGCGCCGCGTCGACCTGCCCGAGCGTGGCCAGGCCTGGTCCGACTACATGTCGTCGACCCGCCGGGCCATGGAGACGACGGCCTACGAGCTGTTGCCCGGCGACGAGGTCACCTCGCCGTCGGCACCGACGGTCACCTTGGTGGACTGGGATCCCGAGGGTGAGGTCAAGGTGATCGCAGCCATGCTCTACCCGCACACCGGACTGCCCGAGACCCAGGTGCTGGACCGGGTGCGCGCGATGTCCATCGACGACCGCATGTCGGTCGTGCGGGCCTACGTCGGTGAGCGCACCAACCGCCGCCACAAGCCCGGTCGAGCCCTCGAGCGCACCGACTACCGCTTCGACGTGATCTCCGACTACGGCGCCTTCCGGGACCTGCAGCGCCACCGCCTCATGACCATCGAATGGCAGGAGCTCACGCCGCGCCACGGCTACACCCGCCCGTTGGCCATCGAGGAGTCGGGTCTGTCCGGCCGGTTCGACGAGGCGATGGACACCTCCGCGCAGCTGTGGTCCGACCTGTCGGAGCGCTTCCCGGAGCGTGCGGCCTACGCGGTCGCGCTGGCGTATCGGATCCGCTACGTCATGCAGTTCAACGCCCGAGAGGCGATGCACCTGATCGAGCTGCGCACATCGGTCCAGGGCCATCCGAGCTACCGGTCGGTCGGCCAGGAGATGCACCGCCTGATCGCGGAGCAGGCCGGGCACCACGCGATCGCCGAGATGATGCGCTTCGTGGACCACTCGGGCGAGCCGGAGCTCGAGCGTCTGCAGGCCGAGCGCAACGCCGAGGCCCGCCGCGCCGACGCCGGCTGAGCACACCACCCGAGCCGCCGCGAGGCGCCGGACGCACCCCTCGAGTCCGGGTGTGTCTATGATGCGCCCCGAAATCGGCCCGCAGGACCATCTGAGCAGCGATTGGACGACCAGATCTTGGACGAGGACATCGACCCCGACGACGTCGACACTCCCGATGAGGAGGAGCTCGAGGAAGAGCTCGACGAGGAGCTCGACGTCGACGCGGACGCCGTGCTGGGCGCGGACGACGACGAGGACGTCGTCGCCGCCGTCGTCGTGGACGAGGACGAGGACGACGAGCCACCGGTGGCTCGGCGCAAGCCCGCGGGTGAGGACGACGAGGACGAGGACGAGGACGTCGACCCCGACGACGTCGAGGCCGACCTGGATGCGATCCTCAAGGACCGCATCGCCGCCGGCACCGACGACGACGAGGACGAGGAGGAGACGCCGGAGGACCGCAACGACCCCGACGTCGGCGAACGGGTGGCGGCCAAGTCCGCCGAGGAGTTCACCTGCTCGACCTGCTTCATGATCGTGCACCCTCGCCAGTTCGGCCGCCTCGGCCACCTCGAGTGCCCCGAGGGCTACGACCCCTGCCCGTCGGTCGCCATCGTCGAGAAGCGCCTGAAGAAGGCCGCCAAGAAGTAGCCCCGCATGCGGACGCCTGCGACCCTCGGGTAGCGGTCGGCACCGCGTCGCGGCATGCTGGTCCGATGCCCATCGACGACCCCACCGAGGCCGCGCCCTCACCGCTGCTCGAGGAGCTGCTGCGCACCGTGCCCCGGTTCGTCGACCGGACCCGCAGCCAGGCGGAGCTCGCACGATCGCTCGCAGCGCTGCTGCCGTGCGTCGGCCCCGTGCTGGCGCGTCGCGCCCACGACGATGCGCCCGTCGCGCCCGGTGCCCCCGAGCACGAGCGGGTGGACGTGCTCGGCGTGCTCGCCGACGGCGACCTCGAGGAGGTGGAGCCCGCCCCTGGGCTCGACCAGGACGCGGACCGCGTCGAGCCCGAGCCCGAGCACGACGACGCCGTGCCGGTGGAGTCGGACCTGCCGATCCAGGACTACGACAGCCTGGCGGCCTCGCAGGTGGTCCCTCGACTCGCGACGCTGACTCCCGAGGAGCTGCGCGTCGTGCGCGCCTACGAGCAGGCCACCCGCGGTCGCCAGACGATCCTGCACCGCGTGGCCCAGCTGCTCGCAGGGTGACCGTGACCGATCCCGCCGACCTGTCGCCCGTGGTGCGCATCGCCCTGGCCGACGACCTGCCCGAGCTGGTCCGCCTGGACCGCCTGGCGAGGGACCACCTGCGACCGCTGCGTGGCGGTGAGATGTACCTGTTGCACACCGCGCGACCGGAGCCACCCGATGACAGCCTGCGCGCCGACCTGGTCGACGTGGACCGATTGGTCCTGGTCGGCTGCATCGGCGACGTACCGGTGGGCTACGCCGTCGCGTCGGTTCGCCCGCTCGCCGACGGTACGTGTGCCGCCGACGTGAGCGAGCTGTTCGTCGAGCCGCCAGCACGCCGCGTCGGCATCGGCCAGGGGCTCATGACTCGCCTGGTGGAGTGGGCGAGCGACCGGGGGTGCATCGGGATCGACGCCCGTGCGCTGCCGGGGGACCGGGACACCAAGAACTTCTTCGAGTCCTTCGGGCTCGTCGCGCGGGCCATCACGGTGCACCGTGATCTCCGAGACTGACCCGACGGCGACGACGGCGCCCCTGGTGACCGTCGCCGGGCTGTGGCAGCTCGGTGCCGAGCTGGTGCTCGTCCGCGCCCCGAGCGAGCCGAGGTGGCGCCTTCCCGGCGCCACGGTGCGCACCGGCGAGACGTTGGCCGAGGCGCTGGTGCGCGGCGTCGGCGAGGACACCGGCGCCGACGCGCTCTGCGGCCCCTTCGTCGGCTGGGGCGAGGTCGTCGCCGAGGCGCCCGACGAGCACCGTCTGACGATGTACTTCGAGGTGGTCGTGCTCGACACCCCGCACAGAGCGCGGGGGAGCTCCTCGTTGCCCGACGGGCCCTCCGGGACCGAGGTGCGCAGCACCCCCGACTGGGAGATCAGCGAGCTGCCCGTGGTCCCGGGGCTGGCCGAGTTCCTCGCGGACCAGGGCCTCATCGAGCTGGTGGTCTGAGCCCGGACGCGCCTCGGGGCGCCCCCGAAGGAGCGCCCCGAGTCGAGTGGCGGACGGACGAGCGGGCTCAGCGGCCCTTCCACTGCGGGGCGCGCTTCTCGGCGAACGCCGTGAGCCCCTCGGAGAAGTCCTCGGTGCCGAACATCTTCATGATGCCGTCGCCGGACAGCTTCCAGCCGATGTCGTCGGGCTGGTCGGTCGCCTCGAGCACGATCTTGCGGCTCTCGCGCACCGCCAGGGGAGCGTTGACCGTGATCTCCTCGGCCAGCGCCTTCGCCGTCTCGAGCGCCTCGCCCTCCTCGCACAGGCGGTTCACCCAGCCGAAGTGGTACGCCCGCTCCGCGGGGAAGTCGAGCCGGCCGGTCAGGACCAGCTCCATGGCGACGTTGCGGGGCAGCTTGCGGGGCAGGCGGAACAGGCCACCGGCGGCGGCGACCAGGTTGCGCTTGACCTCGGGCACGCCGAACACGGCGGTCTTGGAGGCGACCACCAGGTCAGCGGCGAGCACCAGCTCGGTGCCGCCGGCCAGGGCCGGCCCGTCGACGGCGGCGATGATCGGCTTCGTGCGCTCGCGCTGCACGAAGCCACCGAAGCCGCCCTTCGGGGTGGACATTCCGCCCGGATCGACGGCCATCTGCTTCAGGTCGGCGCCGGCGCAGAAGATGTAGCCCTTGTCGGTCTTCGCTCCGGTCAGGATGCCGACCCAGACCTCGTCGTCGGCCTCGATCTGGTCGATCGCCGACTCGATGCCCTGCGCCACGTCGCTGTTGACGGCGTTGCGTGCATCGGGCCGGTTGATCGTGATGATCCCGACGTTGCCCTGCTTCTCGTACTCGACAGTCATGCGGCGGAATCTAGCCGACCACTTGACCGCCCGGTCTAGTTCCCGACGCGTGGCATGGTGGAGCCATGTCGGCACCCACCCGCACCTACGACGCGCTGGTCTTCGACTTCGACGGCACCCTGGTCGACTCCGACGACGAGCTGGTGCGGGCGTTCGTGGTGCTCGGGGTCGATCGGGACCAGATCACCTTCGGCCATGCGATCCGCGAGGAGACCGAGCGGCTGGGGCTGTCCCTCGAGGACTACGCGGACGCCTACCGAGACGACGTGGTGCAGCCGTTCCCTGGCGTGGCCGACGTGGTTCCTCGGCTGGGCCGCTGGGCGCTGTGCTCGAACAAGCACCCCCGCTCGGCGAGCGCGGAGCTGGCACGGCTCGGATGGTCGCCCGAGCTGGCCGTGTTCTCGGACCACTTCGACTGGCAGCACAAGGAGCTGGGCCCCGTGCTCGAGCTGATGGGCCTGCGCGCCGAGCAGGTCGCCATGGTCGGCGACAGCGGCGGCGACGCGCAGTGCGCGGCCCAGGTGGGCTGCGACATGGTCTGGGCGGGGTGGAACCCCCGGGTGGCCGCAGCTGCCCCCGAGGGGATCGTGCTGCGGCGCCCCGAGGAGCTGCTCGACCTCTACTGAGCGGAGTCCGCCTCGGCCGGCTCGGCGCCAGCAGCGGTGTCGGAAGGCTCCTCGTCGGCGGGCTGGTCGTCAGCAGCCGCGGCTGCGTCGCTCGCCACGGCCTGCTCCGCCGCGGCGGGCACCTCGACCTCGGACGGGCCCTCGTCGCCCTGGACGTCCACCGTCACGGTGTCGGCCTCGCTGGCCGGTGCATCCGCAGCGTCGTCCTCCGGGGCGGCCGCCGTCTCCTCGGCGCTGGCAGGGGCGTCGGGCGTGACCGTTGCCTCGGCCGTCGCGGTGTCGTCCGCCGCTGCATCCCGGGCGACCTCGTCCTGGCTGCCGTGGGCACCCTGGGCCAGCGAGCCGTCGGTGGGCTCGGCGCCGGCGCCGGGATCGTTCGGCGCGGCGACGGACTCGGAGTCCGACGCGGGCGCCGCGTCGGCCGTCGCGGCGGCTTCGGCCTTCGGGCCCTCGCCCTTCGGGCCCTTGTCGGACCGGCTCTTGTCGGACTTGGCGCCCTGGCGGGGCGCACCGCCCTTGGCGCCGGGGCGGCCACCGCCGCGCGGGCGCCGCTTGGCGGCCTTGGCCACCTCGGCAGGGTCCAGACCGAACAGCTCCACCAGCTTGGGCAGGCGATCACCGACGCGCATGACGGCGTCGAGCAGCGTCTGCGACGGCTGCTCCGGGCGACCGGCGGGCACGACCTGGTTGCGCACCGGGGAGAACGCCAGTGCGTCCACCGCAGCGGCCCACAGGTCCTGGTTGACCGTCGGGGTGAGGCCTTCGGACACGGCGGTGATCAGGCGCGTGGCCAGCTCGGGCGGCAGGGGAGTGCCGGCCTTGGGGGGCCGAGAGCTCAACCGCAGCGCACGCACGAAGCGTCCGGCATCCAGGTTGGCGGTCATGTCGTCGATCCAGTTGGTCTGCTCCTGCTCGACGCGGCGGGCCAGGCCTTCCTGCAGCTGGGCGAGCAGCGCCCGGGACTCCTCGTCGCGGGTGTTGCCGTCGGCGGCGACCACGACCGAGCGCAGGTCCCGCAGGTCCAGCTCCTCCAGGTCGGCCAGCGCGGCGTCGGCCTTGTCGTGCCACTCCGCGGCGCGGAGCTTGGGCAGCAGCTTCTCGGCGAGCGCGACCAGCTGATCGGTGGGGATCTCCGGGCGGTTCTCGGCGCGCGCCTGCTCGTTCTGCTTGGCGATGGCCTCGCGCACGGCGGGCACACCGCCGCGCAGGACCTGCTCGGCGATCGGACGCTCCTCGGGGGCCAGCTCGTTCAGGATGGCGGAGCGATGGGTGCGCCCGGGGCGGAGGCGCTTCGGCTTCGGCCGCTCGGGCACCGGGTCGGGGCGCGGACCGCGCGGACGGTCCGAACGGTCCCTGCGGGGACGGTCGCCATCACGGTCACGGTCGCCACGGGGCCCACCACGACGGTCGCCGCGGTCCCCACGATCACGGTCACCGCGATCGCCACGGTCACGTCGGCCGCCGCCCCGTCCCTTGGGGGCCAGCTGGACGTTCACGAGGGGCTCGTCCTTCTGGGTGCCCACGACGACGAGGCGCTCGGGCTCCTTGCGGGCGGCCTTGGGCGGCAGCACGGCGATGATGTCGATGCCATCGACGGCGAAGTCGGCATCGGCACGCAGGACGTCGCCGACCTTCGCCCCGTCGGGCAGCACCGAGGCGCTCAACTCACCCTTCGGCTGCTTGGCCCCGGCGGCACGCCAGGTCCACGTTCCGTCGGGTCGTTCACTGGTGAGCTCGATCTCAAGTCGGCGAGACATAGGTGCCCACGCTACCGAACGCCCGCCGACGCATCGAAACGGATGCGGACGAGGAGCGCAGCGTGCACCCTCGGTGCCGGCGTCTGGGCATCGGGGCCACAGGACCGCGGCTAGACAACGAGAACGCGTTCCCGTTCGGGGCGCCGACAGGGGGACCACCATGGCGAGCTACGTGATCACAGGGGTGACGGGACAGGTGGCCGAGACGGTCGCGACGACCCTGGCGACCGAGCACGAGGTGATCGGGCTGGCGCGCTTCACCGATGCGGCGGCCGCCGAGCGTCTGCGAGCAGCAGGGGTGGAGTGCATCCCGACCGACCTCGTCGCGGCCACCTTCGACGGGGTGCCCACCGGCGTCGACGCAGTGCTCAACTTCGCGGTCACCAAGGCCCAGCGCTGGGACGTCGACCTTGCCGCCAACGCGCAGGCCGCGGGCCTGCTCATGGCCCACGTGCGGCCCGGGGCGTTCCTGCACTGCTCGTCGACGGGCGTCTACGACCCCGCGGGTGCCACGGTGCTCGACGAGCGGGCCGCCCTCGGCGACAACCACCGCCCGATCATGCCGACCTACTCGATCTCGAAGATCGCCGCCGAGCAGGTCGTGGCGACCATGTGCCGCCACCTGGGGGTGCCCACCACGATCGCCCGACTCAACGTGCCCTACGGCGTGGGACCGGACGGCACCGCCAGGGGGTGGCCCGCGTTCCACATCGCCATGATGGAGGCGGGCATGGCGATCCCCGTCGATTCGGACCGACCGAACCTGTTCAACCCGATCGAGCTGTCCGACATCGCCGCCACCGTGCCCGCGCTCGTCGAGGCGGCCACGGTGCCCGCCACCACGGTGAACTGGGCGGGCGTCGAGCAGGTCTCGCTCGAGCAGTGGTGCGAGTTCCTGGCAGACCGCCTCGGGCTCGAGGCCCGCTTCGAGGTGACCACCGCCACGATCGGCGGTGTCACCGTCGACACCAGCCGCATGGTCGAGCTCTGCGGGCCGACCACGGTGCGGTGGCAGGACGGGTTCGCCGCGCTGGCTGACGCCTACCGCGCCACCGCCTGAGGCGGGAGCTGGGACACCGCGTCCAGGAGGGCGTTCTCGAGCAGCTCGGGAAGGGCCGGGTGGCACCAGATCTGCTCTCGGGCGAGACGGTGCGCAGGGACGCCGAACTGCATCGCCTGGGTCACCTGCTGCACGAGCGTGGCCGCCTGCGGACCGATGACGTGGGCGCCGAGGATGGTGCCGTCCGTGCCGTCCACGAGGATCTTGGCGAAGCCCGTCGTGTCCTCGAGCGCCCATCCGTAGGCGACGCCGCCGTAGTCGCAGCGACCGACGACGTAGAGCTGCCCGCTGCTGCGCAGCTGCATCTCTGTCAGGCCGACGGAGCCGACCTGCGGGTGGCTGAACACGGCGTGGGGCACCACCCGCTGGTCGATCGAGATCAGGTCGTCGGGGTGCAGCAGGTTGTGGGTGACGACCCGCTGCTCCTGGTTGGCCAGGTGCTTGAGCTGCAGGGGGTTGCGGATGTCGCCCAACGCCCAGATACCGGGCACGCCGGTGCGCAGGCGGTCGTCGGTGAGCACGTAGCCGTCCTCGTCCAGGCGGACGCCCGTCTCGGTCACACCGAGCTCGTCGCCGTTCGGGTCGCGCCCCGTCGTCACCAGCAGCGCGTCTCCCTCGAGCTCGGTGCAGTGCCGGTGACCGGGCAGGTCGACCACCTCGGGCGCCTGGTCCACCTGCACGCGGAAACGGCCGTCGACGTGATCGACCTGCGACACCTCGGCGTGGAAGTAGGTGTCGACGCGCTCGCTGAAGCACTCGGTGAAGCGCATGGAGACCTCGGCGTCCTCGTGACGCAGCATGCGGTCGCCGCGGTGCACCACCGACACCCTCGACCCGAGCGCCGAGAACACGTGGCCGAGCTCGGCGGCGATGAACCCACCGCCCATGATGATGAGGTGCTCGGGCAGCGCGTCGATGCGCATGATCGAGTCGGAGGTGTGGAACGGGCTGTCGGCCAGCCCCTCCACGTCGGGCACCCGCGGCCGCGCGCCCGCCGCGAGCACGAACTGCTCGGCGGTCACCTCCGTCACGGTGCCGTCGGCCGCGGTGACGGCCAGGCGGTGATCGCCCACGAAGCGCCCCGCGCCGTGCAGCACGGTGACGTGCTCCTGGGAGTGGCGGTACTCGGTGCCACCCGCGGCGATCGGGTCGATGCGACCGAAGATGCGGTCGCGCAGCGCAGGCCAGTCGCCGCCCCCGACGCGGATGTCGACGTCGAGACGGGCGGCCGCCTCGGCACCTTCGACCAGCCGGTCGGCGGGCAGGACCAGCATCTTCGAGGGGATGCAGCCGGCGTTCAGGCACGTTCCGCCGAACACGCCCTTCTCGACGATGGCGACGTTCCAGTCCTCGAACTCGGGGGTCAGGATCGAGTTGCCCGATCCGGTGCCGATGATCACGAGGTCGAAGTGGGACATGCGCCGAGGGTACGTCGGCCCTGCCGGGTCGGTGTGCTCGGTCCGTAGTAGAACGCGTTACAGTTCACGCCGTTCGTCCACCCGGGGGGCTCGATGCAGATCGCCTACACACCAGAGCAGGAGCAGCTGCGCGACGAGTTGCGCACCTACTACGACAAGCTCCTGACCGACGACGTGCGCGCCGCGCTGCACCAGGAGGTCGGCTGCGGGCCGGTCACCCGCGAGATCGTCAAGCAGATGGCCGCGGACGGCTGGCTCGGCATCGGCTGGCCCACCGAGTACGGCGGCCAGGGCCGCAGCCAGATCGAGCAGTTCATCTTCTTCGACGAGTCGATGCGCTCCGGGGCCCCGGTGCCCATGCTGACCATCAACACGGTCGGGCCGACGATCATGCAGTTCGGCACCCAGGAGCAGAAGGACTTCTTCCTGCCCAAGATCCTCGCCGGCGACCTGCACTTCTGCATCGGCTACTCCGAGAACCAGGCGGGCACCGACCTGGCGGCGCTCACCACCCGAGCGGTGCGCGACGGCGACGAGTACGTCATCAACGGCCAGAAGATGTGGACCAGCCTCGCCGGCGATGCCGACTACTGCTGGCTCGCGGTGCGCACCGACCCCGACGCCGCCAAGCACAAGGGCATCTCGATCATCATCGTCGACATGAAGTCGCCGGGCATCACCGTCGACCCGCTGCAGCTGCTGTCGAGCCACGACATCAACGCCACCTTCTACGACGACGTGCGGGTGCCGGCAGGCAACCTGGTCGGCGGCGAGAACAACGGCTGGAGCCTGATCATGAACCAGCTGAACCACGAGCGCGTCACGCTGTGCTCGTCGGGTCTGCTGGAGCAGTCGTACTTCGAGGTGCGCCGCTGGGCGCAGCAGACCACCGAGGCCGACGGCACGCGGGTGATCGACCACGAGTGGGTGCGTCTCAACCTGGCCAAGGTGCACGCCGGCATCGAGTTCCTGCGCCTCATCAACTGGAAGGTCGCCTGGACCGCCACCCACGCGCCGCTCGACGTGTCCGACGCGTCGACCATCAAGATCTTCGGCACCGAGTTCTACCTGGAGGCGTTCCGCCTCATGATGGAGATCCTCGGGCCGCGCGCCTACCTGGACCGCGAGTCCACGGGCTCGGTCCTCAAGGGCCGCCTCGAGATGAACTACCGCAGCCTGCTGATCCTCACCTTCGGCGGCGGCACCAACGAGATCCAGCGCGACCTGATCGGCATGTTCGGTCTCGGCCTGCCGCGTGCGCTGCGCAGCTGACAAGGGGGATTGGACATGGACTTCTCACTGGATGACGAAGCACAGGCGATCGGCGAGCTGGCCGGTCAGGTGATCGGCGACGCGTCGACCCACGAGCGCCTGCGCGAGCTGGAGAAGGGCGACGGGCCTCGCTTCGACCGCGACCTGTGGGCCTCGCTCGCCGAGACCGGCGTGCTGGGCGCGTTCGTGCCCGAGGCGCACGGCGGTGCCGGCCTGGACCTCGTGGCGCTCGGCGCAGCCCTGGAGCAGGCGGGTCGCCACGCGGCGGCGGTGCCGCTGTGGGAGACGTTGGGGCTCGGTGTGCCGGCGATCGCCGAGTTCGCGCCGAGCGAGCTGGCCGCCGACGTGCTGTCCGGGGTCGCTGCCGGCTCCACGGTGCTCACCGCGGCCTGGCACGAGGACGTGGGGGAGCCGCTGGCGCCGACCACCTCGGCATCACGTACCGATGCCGGTTGGGAGCTGACCGGCATGAAGATCTGCGTGCCCGCAGGTGCCGTGGCCGACGCGGTCCTGGTGCCCGCGGCGATCGAGGGCGGCTCCGTGGGCCTGTTCCTGGTGCGCACCGACGCCGAGGGCGTCGGCATCGAGCCGCTGCGCACGACCCTGGGCGACCCCCAGGCGGCAGTGCTGCTGGCCATGACACCCGCCGAGCTCGTCGCCGAGGGCCACGAGTCGCTGGCGTGGGCCTACGAGCGAGCGGTGGCGACGCAGTGCGCCTACGCCGTCGGGGTGTTCGCCCGGGCGCTGGAGCTCACCGCCGAGTACACCAAGGAGCGCAAGCAGTTCGACGTGCCGATCGCGTCGTTCCAGGCCGTGGCGCACCGTGCGGCGGACTCGTTCATCGACGTCGAGGCCGTGCGGTTGACGTCGGTGCAGGCGCTGTGGCGGCTGTCGGTCGACATGCCGGCCTCGGCCGAGGTGGCTGCGGCCAAGTACTGGGCAGCGTTCGGGGGACAGCGTGTGGTGCACACCGCGCAGCACCTCCACGGTGGTGTCGGTGTCGACCGCGACTACCCGCTGCACCGCTACTTCCTGAGTGCCAAGGAGATCGAGCTCCAGCTGGGCGGCACCACCCGTCAGCTGCTGGCGCTGGGCGACATCATCGCCGCCGAGGCAGTCTGACCGACCGGCGATGCTCGGGTCCACGACCCGAGCGTCAGGCGACGCTGACCCGTTCGGCCAGCACGCGATCCAAGGCATCGGCGTCGATGACGACGTCGCGACGCAGTCGCTGGTTCGCGTCCAGCCGGAGGCGGTCGGGCGGCCCGAGCACGTGGCTGTAGGGCAGCCCCTTCGCGGCGGTCAGGTAGAAGAAGTGCGGCAGCAGCTCCTGGCCCGGCACCAGCTCCACCACGTGCGCCGAGCGGCTGAACAGCGAGTTGGCCAGTCCGCTGCCGGTCACACCGATCACCAGCTCCGCGTCGCGGAACAGCGCGATCTCGTCCTGGGGCGACAGCGCCGATGGCTCCACGGGCTCGACGCCATGGCGGGCGAGCACCCCCTCGAGCTCGGCCCGGTTGAGCACACGACGGGGCCCTCGACGGCGATCGATGAACAGCCGTCGTGGCCGCTGGCCGTCCGGCGCGACCTGGACCGCGTTCGCCTCCCGGTCGACCCAGCGGCGGTACCAGCTGGGGATGCCGCCGGCGCCGGGACGGGTGACGTAGCCCGGGAGCAGGACCCGCTCGGCGCGCACGGCTCGTCCGGGCACGACCTGGTGGACCCGCACCTGCGGCGGCAGCAGCCGCGGCAGCAGGTACTGCTCGATCGGCGACAACGGTCCGTCGTGCACGAGCGTGACCGGACCCACCCGGCGCAACGCCGGCTGGCCGAGCAGCGCGGCGCGGGGAAGGTGGTCCACCAGCGTGTGGAAGTGGGGCCGCCACGGCGAGCGGAACAGCGCGACCGTGCCGTCGAGCTCGATCGGGTCGTCGTGCAGCTCGTCGTCCTCCGGGCCGACCACTCCGACCATGTCCTGGGTGAGCGACTCGGCGACGATGCGACCCCGACGGTCGATGACCACTCGGGAGTCCGGACAGAGCGTGACGTCGCGCAGCACATGCACCCGGGCCGGGGGCAGCGCCAGCGAGGGCAACCCGAGGCCCAGCCGACGTGCACCGGGTGCCAGCGGCAACGTGTCGATGCCGGGGCTGGGGATGCTCTCGCCGCCGCCGAGATGGATCAGCTCGGTGCCCTCCAGCACCGCAGCGGGCACCGTGCGGCGCTCCGGGCGACGTCCCAACCCTCGACGCAGCCACGTGGTGACCGCACCGACCGACCGAGGACCCTCGTGGGCCTCCGTCGACGCCATCACCACCCGTTCCTTGCGATCATCTCCAACGACCCTTCACCCCGTCGCGCCCCAACGGACGGCGACGGCCCTCGTCACCGAACTGTAACCTGTGGACACGCAGAGTGAGGTCGCAATTCCGCTTGCGACGCGAAAGAGCCCCTCGGATGGGGCTGCTCAGTCGGCGCCGGGGGAGCGCCGACGACGACGACCACGTCGCCCACGCTCGGGCGGCTCGTCCGGCACGCCGCGAACCAGGCGCACCCAGATGCCCAGCAGCGCCGATCCGACCAGGACGACGAGCGCAGCGACCGCCAGGATCACCACGAACACCTCGTAGCCGCTGATCGTGGCGATCACGGGCGCAGGATCCGACGAGACAGCACGGCGGGACGGTACCAGCGGGTTCGAGCCACTCCCCGGCAGCCGTTCCCTAGGCCGCCGGAAATCCCCATTATGTCAAGTTGGCTCGGAACGCCGTGGGAGGAGGGATCGGCCGGGGGAAGCCGGAGGTCGGTCCCCGCTGCGTCAGCTCGGCTCGACCGCGACCTCGAGTCGCTCGATCAGCTGGGTGAGGTCCACCGGCCGTTCGTCGGCCTCGTCGGCGCGCAGCTCGTCGATGAGCTCCTGCACCCGGTCGACGGCGTCCTCGTAGCGCGCCAGCTGCTCCGACATCCGGATGAGCCGCGCATCGCTCCATGCCTGGTCGCCGGCATGTCGTCGTTGCTCGTAGGCCCGTTGCCGACAGCTCCGCCGGCAGTACGCCCCGGGTCGACCGACGCCCCGGTTCCCCACGAACTCCCTGCCGCAGTGCGCACAGCGCTGCCGGGCTGACGTGGTGCGATCGTCCGACCCCTGCTCTCCCACCCCACCCACCATATCGTCACTGTGACGTTATGTGTGATCATCCACACCCCACGGCGCAGATCGGCAGAGATCTGTCGTTGACCGGTTCCCGACCGACTGCGAGGTTGCGACCATGTTGGAACTGCGACCCTCCTGCGAGCACTGCGCCCGTCCACTCCCCCCGAGCGCGCTCGATGCGCGGATCTGCTCGTTCGAGTGCACCTTCTGCGCCGACTGCACCGACGGGGTGCTCGGCGGCGTGTGCCCCAACTGCACCGGGGAGCTCGTGACCCGCCCGGTCCGCCCCGCCGCCCTGCTCGACGGCGCACCGCCCAGCGCCGATGTGGTGCACTCCCCTGTCGACCTCTCGGCCCACCACACGATGGTCGGCCAGCGACGCGCCGACGAGGACCACGCCGGCGTGGCGCTGCGTCGCTACGCGGCGGCCTGGCGCGCCGGCGACCTCGCCGGCGCGCTCGACCGGTACGCCCCGGGGTTCACGCTCAGCTACGGCGGCAGCTCCCGCTTCGCCGGGGTGCACTCCGGCGCGGAACGGGCCGTCGAGGTGATGGCAGAGGCGTCGACGGTCGCAGCGCGGACCCTGGTGCGCATCGACGACCTGCTCGTCGGCGACCGGGCCGGCTCGCTCGTGGTGACCGAGCGCCTCGAGCGCGACGGCGAGCAGGCCGAGGTCCGGCGGACACTGCAGTACACGGTGGTCGACGGCCGGTTCACGAGCTGCCACCTGTTCGAGCACGACCGTGCCGTGGTCGACCACTTCTGGCGCTGACCGAGCCCTCAACCGCGGCCGGGTCCGGCCGATGGCGCTGGTGTGGGGTACCGGACCACCAGCGACTACGCCGTCGTGTGCGACCTGGGCGTGCAGCACTTCGACTCGCCGCGTGCCGGCGTCGCCATGGCGCGCGCCGCGTACGGCGAGATGCGACGGCTCGGCGTCGCCGACGAGCGGGTGCGCTCGACCCGCTGGCGTCGCAGCGCACGGCTGAGCGTGGAGCTCACCATCACCGTCCGGGCGACCGACGCTCGCCAGGCGTTCGAGGTGGCCGGCGGATTGCTGCGCACCGGGATCCACGTGGTCGGCGGCAACACCGCGGGGTGGGAGCAGCTGCGCCCCGAGGTGCACGTGGCGACGCAGCGCGGCCGACGACGCCGCGCCCGTGGGCTCGAACCGGCAGCCCTTCCGCCACCGCCGGACTGGTCGCAGTGGTCCACCGCCGCCCTGCGCCGCATGGAGCGGGCACCGGCCCTGCCGCCGTTGGGCGCCGCGTGCGGAGCACCGTCGTCGCCGGTGATCGACCTGCGGTGAGCCGATCTGGAGCACGGATCAGCGACACCTGATGGTGCCTTCAGGCAGTGCAGCGAGCCGTTCGGCCCATTGCACTCAGGTCCTTTACATCATCGGGTCGAAGGTGTCTCATGGACACAGGCGTTTCGGGGGCAGCCCCGGACGACACCCACAACTGAGGAGGTGCCGATGTCCACTCGTCATCGTGCCCGGCAGGCCGGACCGAGCTCTGCGCTCCAGGAGGAGCGGGACCGAAGGAAGGCGGAGCACCGCAAGGTGCGCCGGACCGTGAACCAGTCCCTCCACCTCGCGGCGCTCGAGGACGACCACGATGGTCTCGTGCTCGCCACTCCGCACGCGACCCACGGGTACACCGACGAGCACGAACCGGCAGTCCCCCACGCCATGAGCGACCCGGCCAAGCGGCTGCGGCACTGGAAGCAGTCCTTCTGGAAGCGTCGCACCCTGGAGCGTCGCCGCAAGGCCATGGCCTACGAGGCGATGGTCCGCCAGGCCTGAGGCCCCCGAACGGCGCCGGACCCACGGGTCCGGCGCCGTCGCCATCACGAGCCACGGCAGTACGGTTCCTCGCGTGAGTCGGCGCAACGAACCGAACAGCCTCCTGCCGGTGCTCGACCGGTTGGTCGAGCACCGCTACGGCGCTGCGGTTGACGACGTCGCCGCGCTGCGTGCCGCGTTCCCCGACGACACCCCGGACCAGCTGGCGGACCGGCTCGTGCGTCGCTACGCGAAGGAGCTGGCCATCGGCGGAGCGGTGAGCGGCGGTGCCGCGGCGTCGCCCGTCGCCGGAGTGGCGGTCGCGGCCGCTTCCGCGGGCGCGGATGCCACCTACAGCGTCGGCCGGCTCGGCGAGATGATCATGGCGATCGGGCTCGTGTACGGCCACGACGCGGCCTCGGTCGACGACCGACGCGCCGCCATCGTGACGATCATGGGCCTCGCGGACGGCGCAGCGGTCGGCATGAGCGGATTGGCAGCTCGTGCCGGTGCCAAGGGCGGCGCGCGGGTGCTGCAGCGCATCCCCTCCACCGCAGCGGCGCCCACTGCGGGCGCCGGTCGCCGTGCCCTCGCCAAGCTGGGCACCACCAAGGGCCCGTGGAGCCTCGCGGCCCTGATCCCCTACGGGATCGGCGCCGGCGTCGGCGCTGCGGGCAACGCGCTGCTCGCCCGTGCGGTGGGCCGAGCCGCCAAGGAGTACTTCGGGACCCACACACCGGCCGCCGGCGCGGCGCAGGAGCCGCCGATCGTGGTCGAGGTCGTCGACGAGGAGACCGAGCTGCTCGACCCGGAGCCAGGTCACCACTCCCCTCCCCCGGGCTCGCCGACGCCGTCCGACGACGACATCGTGGACGCCGAGATCGTCGACTGACGCAGCAGTAGGGTCCGGGACATGACCGACGTGACCCCGGCACTGCTCGACGGCGACGACCTGAGGACCGACCAGGTCAGCGAGGTGAGCTCGCCCTACGACGGCTCGGTGGTCGGCGCCGTGCCGGCGTGCAGCACCGACGACCTGGACCGCGCCGTGGCGGTGGCGCTCGCTCGCCACCACTCCGGTGCCCCGCCGGCGCACGAGCGCGCCGCCATCCTGGACCGGGCCGCCGCGCTGCTGCTCGATCGCCTGGACGAGTTCGCCGAGTCGATCGCACGCGAGTCGGCCAAGCCGATCACCACCGCCCGGGTCGAGGCCGAGCGGGCGGTCGACACCATCCGCTTCTCCGCCGCGGTCGCACGGACCCTGACCGGCGAGATGGTGCCCATGGACGCCAGCTCCGCCGGCGTCGGCAAGGTCGGCTACGTGATGCGGGTGCCGGTGGGCGTGGTCGCGGCGATCTCGCCGTTCAACTTCCCGCTCAACCTGGTCTGCCACAAGATCGCCCCCGCGGTCGCCGCCGGCTGTCCGGTCGTGCTCAAGCCCGCCTCCGCGACGCCCCTCACCGCGCTGCGCATCGCCCGCCTCTTCGAGGAGGCGGGCCTGCCGCCGGGATGGCTCAACGTCATCACCTGCAGCGGGTCGGTGGCGAACCACCTGGTCGAGCACCCCGACGTCGCCATGATCACCTTCACCGGCTCTCCCGAGGTGGGCTGGGGCATCCGGGCCCGCGCGGCTCGCAAGCGCGTCGGCCTGGAGCTGGGCAACAACGCGCCGGTCATCCTGGAGCCCTCTGCCGACCTCGACGCGGCGACCACCAAGATCGCGGCCGGCGGCTACTCGTTCGCCGGGCAGTCGTGCATCTCGGTGCAGCGCGCCTACGTGCATCGCAGCCTGCACGAGGAGTTCGTCGCGACGCTCGCCGACAAGGTGGCGGCGCTGAAGGTGGGCGATCCGATGGATCCGGGCACCAACGTGAGCGCCCTGATCAACCCGAAGGAGACCGAGCGGGTGGCGAGCTGGCTCGACGAGGCCGTCGCCGAGGGTGCAGGCATCGTGGTCGGCGGCGACCGAGCCGAGCACGGCGTGCTGCGCCCGACCCTGGTCGACGCCGTGGTGCCGACGATGAAGATCAGCCACACCGAGGTGTTCGGCCCCGTCGTCGGGGTCACGGCCTACGACACCTTCGACGAGGCCGTCGCGTTGGCCAACGACACCCGCTACGGCCTGCAGGCCGGGGTGTTCACCTCGGACATCTCCACCGCGCTGTCGGCGGCGTCCCGACTCGACTTCGGTGGCGTGCTCATCAACGAGGTCCCGACCTGGCGTGCCGACCAGCAGCCCTACGGCGGCGTGCGCGATTCCGGCAACACCCGCGAGGGCCCGGGCTACGCCGTCGAGGAGCTCACCGAGCGCCGGATGGTCGTCATCCAGGGATGACCCGCGTCCAGGTCCTCGACATGTGACCATTCGGTCACCTATCATCGACCCGTGGACGAAGCACCGGGCACCGACGAGGTCTTCAAGGCGCTCGCCGACCCTACGCGGCGACAGCTGCTCGACGCCCTCTTCGTCGAGGACGGCCAGACCCTGACCTCGCTCGAGCGCGGGCTGCCCATGTCGCGCTTCGGGGTCATGAAGCACCTGAAGGTGCTCGAGGAGGCGGGCCTGGTGGTCACCCGCCGGCATGGCAGGGAGAAGCACCACCACCTCAACCCCGTCCCGATCCAGCTCGTGCACGACCGGTGGGTCGCGAAGTACGCACGCCCCTGGACCGCTGCACTCGTCGAGATCCAACAACGACTGGAGGACCCATCGTGACCGAGCACACCATCGTCTCGTTCGCCGACGGCACCGCACCCGTCTCGCGCACCGCCGTGTTCGAGATCTACATCAAGGCCGCACCGGAGCAGATCTGGGAGGCCATCACCGACCCCGGCCTGCGCGCCCGCTACAGCTTCGGCGTGGTCACCACGTCGGAGTGGACCCGAGGCTCCAGCTACCTGGCCGCCGTGCCCGACGCCGTGGACATCTCCGAGGGCGAGAACCTCGTCGTCGAGCCCCCACGCCTGCTCGTGCAGACGTTCCGCGCGCTGTGGAGCGACGAGGTCCGCTCGCAGGGCACGACCCGGGTGACCTGGGAGATCGAACCCGTCGCGGACTCCTGTCGCCTCACGGTGGTGCACGACCTGCTGCCCGACGACGCGAACGCCGAGCTGTACGGCGGATGGCCGATGATCCTGTCGGGCCTGAAGACCCTGCTGGAGACCGGCGAGCAGCTGACCACTCCGGGCTCGCTGATGTACGGCTCGGTCTGACCCGCTCGGGCTCAGTTGACGCTGAGGTCGTTCGGGTACAGCGACTGGGCCGCCATGCGCCCGCCCTGTCGGCGCATCACCCGCCGCCAGAGCTGCTCGGGGTCCGACGTGAACACGTCGTCGGGCATGGGTGCCACGACGTACCACGCGCCCGAGGCGAGCTCTGCGTCGAGCTGGCCCGGCGCCCACCCCGAGTAGCCCGTGTAGAGCCGAGCCACGTCGATCCCCTCGACCTCGCCGTTGATGAGCGCCGCGGGCTCGACCAGCACCACGGGGCCGGCCAGCGCGGTGGCGTGGGTGACCTCGGCGTCGAGCGAGCGCCGACCGAGTGCCAGGAGACCGCCGACGGCAACCGGGCCACCGACGAAGAACACCTCGGGTGCCACCAACAAGGGCTCCAGCGACGGCAGGTGCTCGACCACCAGGGTGGACGACGGGCTGTTCAGCACCAGGCCGAGGGCGCCCTGCTCGTCGTGCTCGATCATGAGCAGCACGGCCTGCTCGAAGTTGTCGTCGCCCAGATCGGGAACCGAGACGAGCAGCTGACCGGCGGTCTCGTGCACGGACGCCACACTACCGGTCGGGGCGAGCGGCCCTGCTCAGTCGATGTCGAGCGACAGCATCCGGATCGCGTTGCCGCGCAGGATCTTGTACTGCACGTCCGCCGGCAGGTGCCCCATCATCTTGCGAGCCACCTCCTTGGAGTGCGGCCAGGTGGAGTCGGTGTGCGGGTAGTCGGTCTCGAAGGTGATGTTGTCGACGCCGCACTTGTCGAGGCTGTCGAGGCCGTGCTGGTCGCGGAAGAAGCAGCCGTACACCTGGCGGTAGTAGTAGCTCGACGGAGGCTCGGGGATCGTCTCGGCGACCCCGCCCCACGCGCGGTGCTCGCTCCACACGTCATCGGCGCGCTCCAGGATGTACGGCAGCCAGCCGATCTGGCCCTCGGAGTAGGCCAGGCGCAGCTCGGGGAAGCGCACCAGCACACCCGAGAAGAGGAAGTCCGACAGCGACGCCATCGAGTTGCCGAAGCTGAGCGTGGCCGCCACCGCGACCGGCGCGTCCGGCGACGTGGCCGGCATGCGCGACGACGACCCGATGTGCATGCACACCACCGTCTGGGTCTCCGCGCAGGCGGCGAACAGCGGATCCCAGTAGCCCGAGTGGATGCTGGGCAGCCCCAGGTGCGGCGGGATCTCGCTGAAGCACACGGCGTGCACCCCGCGGGCGGCGTTGCGGCGCACCTCTGCCGCAGCCAGCTCTGCGTCCCACAGCGGGATGATGCACAGGGGCACCAGGTGCCCGTCGGAGTCGCCGCACCACTCCTCGACCATCCAGTCGTTGTAGGCGTACACACACGCCTCGCCCAGCTCGCGGTCCTTGGCCTCGGTGAAGGTCTGGCCGCAGAAGCGGGGGAAGGTCGGGAAGCACAACGACACGTCGACGTGGTTCATGAGCATGTCCTCGACGCGGGCCTTGGGGTCGTAGCACCCGGGGCGCATCTCGTCGTAGGTCATGGGCGTCATGGTCATCTCGTCGCGGCTGTAGCCGACCGCGGCGACGTGGCGCTTGTGGATGTAGACGAGGTCCTCGAAGACCCACACGTCCGCAGGGCGGCCGTCGTCGGTGAACTCCTGCTCGTAGGCACCGCCGCCGATGTGGCGCATGGCGCCCACCCCGCGACGCTCGACACGCGGACCCCGCTCCTTGAAGCGCTCGGGCAGCCACTCCTGCCACACGTGCGCCGGCTCGACGACGTGGTCGTCGACGCTGACGATCATCGGGAAGTCGTCCTCGAGGGTGGTGTCGGTCTCGGCGCTCACGTGGTCCTCCACGAAATCTGACGGGTCGTCAGATTCTAACCCCGTCCCGTCCGGGGCGCCCGGTCACATGACCGGCAGGGAGCTCTGCCCGTCCGTGCCCCACCAGCTCGCCGTCAGGGCGAACCCCTCGATCGACGAGGTGGGCAGCGTGAACTCGAAGCTCCGACGGTAGCCCGTGTGCTGGATCAGCCAACGCCCGTCGACGCGCACGTACACGTCCTCGTAGAACGCCGCGCCGATCAGCAGGAAGTCCCACTCCGAGTCGATCACGATGTCCTCGAGCGCCCAGGTGGCCTCGGCCCGGTCGCCGTCGAGGCGGATCTCGGGGTGGTGCGCACGGTGGCTCGAGTGGAACTGCTCCCGGCCCATGTTGCGCGACACGAACCCGACGATCTCGTCGCGACCCTGATAGGTGTACTTGCCGCCGCTGTACGCAGCCGTGGCGTCGTCGACCAGCAGCGTGGCCAGCTCGTCCCAGTTCTTCGTGTCCAGGCAGCGCAGGTAGGCGTACTTGACCGCCTTGATCGCGTCCTTGTCGTTCAGCTCATCCAGGGTCATGGACGGCACTGTAGGACCTGGCCGCGTGGTTCCGGCTGCTCGTCGCTCAGGACCCGCTGGTCAGCTCGCGCGGCGCTGCGGCGGTCGTCGAGATCGTGTCGCCGCGCAGGTCGACCTCGGGCGCGAACAGGTCGCGTCGCCCCGTCGACGCCCGCACCTCGACCTCGGCGTCGAGCGTGTCCCAGGTGGCGGGGATCGGGCGACCCGATCGCCGCCTTCCCATCCAGAGACCCGCCCCGAACGCCGCAGCGACGATCGAGATCGAGACGAGGAACTGCACGAGCCAGATGGCCTCGTTGCGCATGGACGACCCCCCGGTCCCCCGGACGGCGGCCCGGGACCGCGGGGACTGTAGCCCCGAGGTGCAGTCCCGCGTCGGACTCCTTGCGGTCAGCCCGCCACGCTCAGCGTGATCTGCTCGGTCGGCACCCCGCGGGCGGACAGCCCGGCTGCCACCACGGCCGGCCCTGCGGACGGCACCACGAGCACCGCCCCGCCCGAGCCTGCGGACGTGGCGGTGCCGCCCGACGCCACCGCTGCCTCGACGAGCGCCGCGGTGCTCTCGTCGAGCGCGCCCAGCTGGGCACGGAGTCGACACGCCTCCGCCACGGTGATCGCCAGGTGCTCCACATCGGCCGACGACAGCGCCGCGGCGGCGTCGTGGGCGACCTGCACCAGCTGGTCGACGGTGCGACGCGCCAGGGCGTCGCCGTCCAGCACACGTGCGCGCAGGCCGGCGTGCAGGCGCCCCGAGGGCGAGGCCCCGCCGGGGTCCCACGCGACGAGCAGCTCGACCGGCGCCGATGGCCGCACCACCTGCATGACGGGCACCTCACCAGGGGCCACGGCGGTCGCGTCGACCAGGGTGGGGGCGTCGAAGGACTGCACCGCCCGATCCATCCAGCCGGCGGCGATGCCCAGCTCGTCACGCTCTGCGGCCAGCGCGAGCCGGGCCATCTCCGCGGGCTCGATCGCCGCGCCCCACCACTGCAGCAACGCCCGCATGGTCGCGATCACCACTGCAGAGGAACCGGCCAGGCCGACCGACCGGGGGATCGTCGTGGACCAGGTCGCACGGAACGGCCGGTCCTCGGGCGGGCGACCCTGGTCGCAGAGATGCCGGTACAGGGTCACCGTCGCCGCGGTCACCAGTCGATCGCCGCCGGCGTGTCCCAGCTGGGCAGCGTGCTGCGACAGCTCGTGCGCCGACGACCACGTCGTCGGACCACCGGCACGGCGGACCGTCAGCCGCTCCGACGCCTCGAGCTCGACCTCGGCGCACATGCCGGCGACCGGCACGGCGAGGGCGGCGCCTCCCAGGGCGTCCGAAGGGTTGCCGGCGACGCCCGCTCGTGCGGTCGCCCGGCCGACGATGTGCGTGGTGGACATCCCCTCAGCTTGGCATCGAGCGGCGTGACGGTCGCAGGAGCCGTTCCACGAGCGGGTCGGCCAGGCGCCACATCGCCACACCGACGGCGATGGACGCGAGCACGCCGAACACCGGCGGCACGCCACGGGCGGCCAGCGGCAGGTACACCTGGTAGTGCGTCAGGTAGATGTACAGCGACGCCCCGGCGAGGGTGCCGACGATCGCGGTCCCCCATCGGGGCACCGCCACGGTGCGGCACCAGATGAGCGCCAGCAGGCCGAGCACCACGACGGCGTCACGCGACGTCTCGCCGAAGAAGCCGGGCACGACCAGCAGCGTCACCGCGGACACCGCCAGGCGGGACCACGTGCGGTCCGCTCGCGCGATGCACCACCCGAGCACGAAGCACCACGCCACCCGGTGCGGCGCCAGCAGCGGTTCGGGTGTCCGGCTCAGGGTGACGAGGTCGAAGCGGCCCAGCAGCGTCAGCGCGAGCAGTCCTGCGGGCACCGCGAGCGGCCGGCGCCGCTCCCAGCGCCGCACCGGCGGCAGCGAGGTCACCAGGGTCGCGGCGATCAGCACCAGCACCAACGCCTCGACGAACCAGTACCGCCAGGACGAGGTCCACCGGGCGGGACCCAGGTAGCTGTTCAGCAGCGCCGCGCCGGACCAGTCGTAGCCCGAGGACCACAGCGCCAGCAGCGTGAGCCACAGCGACGACGGCACGGCGATGCGAGCGATGCTGCGGATCGTGTCGGGGCGCAGCGTGGGCCGGTCGGGGCGAAGGAAGAAGCGGGCGAAGTTGTACCCGGCGACGGCCAACAGCAGGTGCGCGCCGCCGCGCAGTCGGAACATCCCCGCGTGCGACGACACCACGAGCGCGATCGCACCAGCGCGCAGCACCAGGCTGGTCTCGACCCGCCGCCATCGCCGCGTTGTCGGCCCGGCATCGGCTGCCGCAGCGGCGACGCGCTCGAGCTCCGCGACGGGTGTCGTGTGCCAGTCCGGGGGCAACTCGCCCACCAGCTCCTCGAGCGCGAGCGACACCTCGACGTAGGACAACGAGTCGCCACCCAACGACACGAACGTGTCGGACGCGTCGACGTGGTCGCGCTCCAGCGCGGCACACAACACCTGGCGCACGCCGTGGTGCGGCGCACCGGACGCCGGGGCGTCACCGGGTTCCGTCCTGGCGGCGCTGTCGGCCGCGGCGTTCGCTGCCACGACGCCGGCCCGGTCGGGCTTGCCGGCGGCGGTGCGCGCCAGCTCGTCGACGTGCGCGACGGACACCGACGATCGGGGCAGTCCGGCCAGCTCCCGCAGGCGACGGGCCACGTCGTCGACACGATCGCAGGTGGTCACCGCGGCGAGGCCACCCGCCGACTCGACGCAGTACGCCTCGATGCCCTGCGCGGCGAGCAGGCGCTCCAGGTGGTCCAGGTCGAGTCGCAGACCGAAGAGCTTGGCGATGCGACCCGCCCGGCCGACCACCTCGAACAAGCCATCGGGTGCCTGGCGTGCCAGGTCGCCGGTTCGCAGCTCGGTGAGCTCCGGTCCCTGACCCAGGTCCTCGGCCGCGGTGGCGTAGCCCATCATCACGTTGTCGCCGGAGTAGACCAGCTCGCCGACGTCCTCGCCGTGCGCGCCGACGAGCGACGGGTCCAACGGCGCCAGCTCCAGTCGGCCGCCGGGGATCGCCACGCCGATGGCGTGCGGTCGACGTCGGGCGAGCTCGGGCGGCAGGTACGCCATGCGAGCGGTGGCCTCGGTCTGGCCGTACATGACGAACAGGTCCCAGCCCTGGCGCTCGCCGAGCTCTGCGTAGTGCCGGACGGTCTCGGGTGGCGTGCGACCGCCGGCGACGGTCAGCCGACGCAACGACGGCGACGCGAGGCGCTGGGTGCCGACCCGCTCGATCAGCTCCAGCATGTGGGGCACCGCCGCGATCGAGCTGACACGGTGCTCGTCGACCGCACGCCAGAAGCAGCGGTCCAGCACCGAGGTGTCGGACACCACGACGCCGGCGCCGACCGCCAGGTGGCTGTGCAGCACCGACAGGCCGTAGCAGTAGTGCAGCGGCAACGAGGTGATCGCCCGGTCCTCGGGCCCCAGGTCGAGGAACTGCGCGATGGCGAGCGCATTCGCGCTCAGGTTCTGGCGTGACAGCCGCACGCACTTGGGAGATCCGGTGGTGCCCGACGTGCTCAGCAGCACCGCGAGATCGGGATGCAGGTCGTGCGCCGAGCCGTCGCGCCGGGTGTCCACCCACCACTCGGCGCCGTCGGCGCCCAGGACCGCGTCGGCGTCCCAGCCGTCCGCCAGGGCCGCGGTGTGCTCGGGCGCGCTCAGCAGGACCACGTGACCGCCGCGCCGCGCCCCCAGGTACGCCAGCACCGAGCCGACCTGGTTGGACATCTCGACCACGACGAGGCGCCTGGTCGGACCGAGCTGCGCGGCGACCTCGTCCGCGACGCCCGCCACCTCGGCCCCCGACCAGGCGCGGCCCTGCCCGAGGAGCAGCGTCTCGTCGCCGTGCTGCTCGACCGCGAGCTCGCACGGGAGCCGTTCGACGTCGGGTCGCATCCGGGCGGTCATCCGCACCGAACGTAGTAATGCTGCCTAACAGCCCGCAACCAGCAGCACTACGTCCGAGCGACGAGGTGACCAGACGAGTGGCCGCCGACCGACCCCGAGAGCCCTACGGTCGGCCCAGCTCGTGGAGCAGTCGACGCAGCAGCGGCAGCGGCAGACCACGGACCCCGCTGTCGTGCTCGCCCCGGACCTCGACCACGAACGGCTCCAGCGGTGACATCTCGTCCTGGTCCTCGAGCCGGTACGAACCGGAGCTGTCGAACGGCTCGAAGCGCTGCACGTACTGCTCCGCCTCTGCAGAGGTGAACTTGCGCATGGTGACGAGCTGCACGTCGACGCCCTCGACGCGACGACCGGTCGCGGTGTCGAGCACCACCAGGCCGTTGTGCAGCTCGTGCGTGGTGCCCGACATGGCCATCAGCTGGTCCACTGCTCCCCCGACGTCGGGGCGCTTGACCAGCATCACCGGTCTCTCCCCGCACAGCACACCCACCTGATCGCCGGCGACCACCAACGACTCGGGATGTCGGGGGGCGACGGACGCGGCCTTGCGCCGGGCCAGCTCGAGCGCCAACCCGGAAGGACCCAGTTCGCCGAGGTGGCCGTCGAGCGCTCGTTCGTCCACGTCGGGCGGGTCGATGACGGCGTCCAGGCCCTCCTCGGCGAGCATCGCGGCGCGGTAGCGGGACGACGAGGCCAGGACGAGCTGCGGCTGCATCGGCACAGTCTGTTGCAGTCGGCTCCGCCTGATGCACCGGTACGCTGCCGCCATGCCGACCGAACCGCTGGGCACCGAGGGCGTCGTCGTGGTGACGATGGAGCTGCAGCGGGGCGTCGTGGGTGACCTGGCGTCGATGCCGGCCCTGGTCGAGGCCGCCACCGCCCGCGACACCGTGGCCAACTGCGCACGGTTGGTGCACGCAGCGCGCCGGGTCGACGTGCCGATCGTGCACGCCCGGGTCCGCTGGTCGTCGGACCGCCGCGGCACGCCGTTGAACACGCCGCTCACCGCGGCCCTGGCGCGACGCCCCGAGCAGATGCTGGAGGGCACCCCGGCGGTCGACCTGGTCCCCGAGCTGGGCGACACCGCGGGCGACCTGCACTCGTGGCGGCGACACGGGCTCACGCCCTTCACCGGCACCGATCTGGACCCGTTGCTGCGCTCGCTCGGCGCGCACACCGTCGTCGCCATCGGCGTGTCGCTCAACGTCGGGGTGCTGGGCCTGTGCCTCGGCGCCACGGACCTCGGCTACCGGGCGGTGGTGCCCACCGACGCCACCGTGGGTGTGCCCGTCGACTACGGCGACACCGTGCTGCAGCACTCACTCGCCATGGTCGCGACCCTCACGACCGTCGACGACCTGCTCGCCGGCTGGACCTGATCGACTGGCCCGCTCGAGCCGGCCGGCCGCCCGACCGCACTGCCCCACGACGGCACATCAACCACGGTCGCCTCGCTGCGAAATCCTGGCGCTTCGCGTTGGCCGGCAACGCGAACCGCCGGCAGAACGACCCGTCCGACGAGTGAGCGTGTGACCTCTGGGCATCGCGTGCCCTCAGGAGTCGCACACTGCCCAGAGAACTTGCCGCCCCCGAACGCCGGCTCGGAGACGTCGTGAGCTCGGGGAGTGTCCGAGTTGAGGTCGCCCGGGTTCGGCATACTCGTTCCGTGAGGAAGACCTTCGCCGTCCCTCTCGCCATCGCGGCGCTTGCGCTCAGTGGATGCGGCCGGGACGGCGTCGCGGCGCCCACAGCGCCCAGCACCCCAGCGACCGGCACCACCCCGACGACAGCCCCGCCGTCGACGACGAGCACCACCTCCACCGTCGACGTCGGGCCGCCGACCACCCAGCCACCCGCCGATCCCGGCACCACAGCAACCGATCCGGAACAGGGCGTCCTCGCCCACTGGAGCCTCGACCCCGCCTTCCCCGTGGCCGACACGGACAGCAAGGTGCACGTCCTCGTCGGGCCCTACGAGTGCTCCGATGACACGCCGCGCACGCCGTTGCGTCCCGGTGTTCGAGTGGTCGGGGGCGAGATCCGGATCACGATCGACGTCTCGCCGCTCCCAGCAGTCTCCGGCCGGATGTGCACCGATCCGACCTTCCCCGCAGTGGTCGAACTCGGGACACCGATCAATGGTCGGCCGCTGGTCGACGCGTCGTGCCTGCTGACCGGATCCCGGGCGGGCCCGACACCTGCCGAGCTGTGCATCCAGCGACCCTGACCACGAGCGGCGCGGCGGCCATCGCCACCCATCGACGGATGACATCGACGTACTCCCGATCGCGGGGTCCGGGCCGTACGCCACCACCACCTCGCCTCGATCGTCGACGAGCTGCTCGCCGACTGGACCTGACCGCCCGCCTCAGCCGAGGCCGAGCTCGTCGGCCAACGCACCTGCGTGGTCGATCACCTCGTTGCGGGTCGCACCCGGAACCATGAGGGAGACCCACTCCACGCCCAACTCGCTCAGCTCGGCCACCTCTTCGGCCAGGCTGGCGAGCCCCGCGAGCGGGTCCGCCAGGTAGCCCGGCAGCGAGAAGGGCACGAAGCACACGCTCAGCGGTGACCGGCGTCCCTCCTGGTCGCACAGCTCGTGCAGCGCCGTGATCCGCCGACCCAGGGCGTCGAGGTCGGCGATCTCGGCCGTGCGCGTCGCCGCCGCCACCCCGGGCGCCGTGGGGAACGGGCTCCAGCCCTGGCCCGAGCGGACCGCTCGACGCATCGCCGCGGTGCTGTTGCCGCCCACCCAGATCGGCGGGTGCGGTCGCTGCACCGGGTGCGGCAGTGCGGTGACGGCACTCGCGTGGAAGCCGGTGCCCTCGGCGGCCACGGCGTGCTCCGCCCAGATCCTTGGCAGCAGCTCGAGCATCTCGTCCAGGCGGCGACCGCGGGTGTCGAAGTCGGCGCCGAGGGCCTCGAACTCGGGACGCAGGTAGCCGGCCGCCACCCCGATGATGAGCCGCCCGTCGCTCACGACGTCCAGGCTCGCCAGGGCCTTCGCCGCCAGGAAGGGGTTGCGGTAGCCCAACACGTAGACGTTCGTGTGCAACAGCAGCCGTCGGGTCGCCGTCGCGGCCACCGCCAGCGCCACGGTGGGCTCGAGCGCGTGGTGCCCGCCGTGGGCGAGCCAACGGTCGTCGGGTGCAGGGTGGTCGGTCACGTACGCGGCATGGAACCCGAACCGCTCGTAGGCGCCGGCCAGGTCCGCCAACGCGGTCGCCGACAGCAGCTCGGCGCCCGCCGCCACCCGTTCCACGGGCAGGCCGAGCGACACCCGCGGGCCGCGTCCGAGGGTGCGGACCAACCAGTCGCGCACCACCTGCTGGGTGGACTCCCCCACCTCGTGGCCGCCGTCGACCTGGTGCAGCTCGACGGCGCCCCCGTGCCCGGAGAGCACCGCCGCCGCGTCGGCCGACATGAACGCAGGCACGTGGTCGTCGTCGTTCGCACCGATCACCAGCACCGGCACGTCCGGGCTGATGCGTCGCTGGTCCTCCAGCTCGTCGCCCTCGGCGAGGAAGCCGCAGATCGACACGACGGCGTCGACGTCGTCGCACCGTGCAGCGACCTCGAGGGCGACGGCGCCGCCCTGCGAGAAGCCAGCGACCACCACCGGTCGACCGGTGCTGCGGACCCGCACCGCGGTGTCACGCACACGTCCCACCGCTGCGGTGAGCTCGCCGGCGGCTGCGCCCCTGGGCCCGGTGGAGAACCAGGACCGAACGCCGTGGTCGTCGATCGGCGCACCGGGAGCGACGATCTCCCACCCTGCGGGGGCCAGGCGGCGAGCCCACGCCCGTGCCGAGGCGGGGTCGTCGCCGTGGCCGTGCAGCGCCACCAGGACGCCGGTGCCGAGATCCAGGTCGCGCATGGCGCCACTCTCGTCGGGCGTGGCTGCGCCCGCAACCCCGTCCGCGACGGTTTCGGCGGCGAGCACCCCACACTGGACGAGTCGTGTTCCCCCTCCCCCGACGCCGACTCCCGGCCGCCGATGACGGCCCCGCGCTGGACCGGCAGCTGCACCAGCTCATCGACGAGCACGCGGCGGCGGTCTACCAGCTCGCGTACGGCATCCTGCACGACCAGGGGCTGGCCGAGGACGTGGTGCAGGAGACCATGATCAAGGCCTGGCGGGGGCTCGCCGACTTCCGCGGCGACTCGTCGACGCGCACCTGGGTGCTGCGCATCGCGCACAACACCGCGATCGACGCCCTGCGTCGTCGCCGGGACCGCTCGGTCGCACCCGAGGACCTGCCCGAGGGTGTGCGCAGCGAGGGCGACGTGCACGATCCTGCGTCCCGGGCCGAGGGCCGCTCCGAGCTGGCCACCCTGGGCGAGGCGCTGGCGACGCTGGACCAGCTCAGCAGGTCGATCGTGGTGCTGCGCGAGATCGAAGGACTCAGCTACGCCGAGATCGCCGCCACGCTCGACATCTCGACCGCACTCGTCAAGACCCGTCTGCTGCGAGCCCGGCGGGCCCTGCAGACCGCGGTCCGACCTCCGGAGGAGCCATGAGCCCCACACCCCCCGACGACCTGGACACGGGCGACGAGGTGCTCCCCGACGACGAGCTGGACCGCCAGCTCGCCGAGCACGACGGCGCGCTCAGCGACCAGCTGCGGGCGTTGCTCGACCCCGACGGCGACCTCCGCCGCCGCACCGCGTCCGACGTCGACCGGAGCCTGCGCAGCACCGACACGCTCGGCGCTGCGCTCGAGCTGCTGTCCGTGGGCTGGTGGACGGCGCGCACAGTCCTCACGGACGACCACCGACCTGCCGATCGAGGACCAGAAGGACGCTGACATGGAACACGCGGAATGGATCTGGGCGGCCGTCGCCTTCGGCAGCGGCCTGCTCTTCGGAGAGATCGCCGGACGCATCGTGCGCTCCGCCATGTCCCGACGCGGCGACGCCGCCCGGGAGGCCGCGTCGTCGGCCGGCACGTTCGTGTTCTGGGCGTCGACCACCGTCGGCCTGGTGATCGCGATCGCCCTCATCGATGCCTCGGTGCTCGAGGACCTCGGCGATCGCCTCGCGGATCAGCTGCCGCGGTTCCTGGTGGCCTTCCTCATCCTGATCGGCGGGTACGCGGTCTCGGTGGCGGTCGCCGCCACCATCGGCCAGTCCGCCCGCAAGGCGACCGGCGTCCGCCAGGTCGGCCTCGAGCGCACCCTGCGTGGGTCGATCATGGCCGCCGCGGTGGTCGTCGCGCTCACCGAGATGGGCGTGGACTCCTCGATGCTCGTGGTGCTCCTCGCGGTCGCCATCGGCACACCGGCCCTGGCGATCGCGCTGCTCACCGCACACGGCGGTCGAGAGGTGGCGGGCCACATCGCTGCGGGTCGATCGCTGCGACACCAGCTGCGCCCGGGCCAGCAGCTCTCCTGCGACGGCGAGCGGGGCACCATCGTCGTGCTGCACCCCTCCACCGTCGAGCTGCAGCGCCCCGACGGCAGCCGGGTCCTGATCCCCAATCGCTCGCTCCTCGAGCACCCCTTCGTGGTCGACGACTGACCCCGCACGACACCGCCTCGAGATTTTCCGGTGACCGCCGCGACTTCTCAGGCGCTCGGCCGTCAGTACTCCCGTACAGCGCAGATCGGAGTCCGCCCGATCGCAACGCTGTGATCAGTCACTCAGTTGGATCCCCACTGGTGCTTCGGTTACGGGTCGACCGGGTGCAATCACGAGCAGAGGCCCCGCTCCGGCGGGGCCTCTGTCGTGCCCGGCGTCACAGGCACACCCGACCGGGTCGACGGTGCACGCCGATACGATCGGACACATGTTCCGTCACGTCGTCCTGTTGGAGTTCGACGAGGCCACCACCGCCGAGCACGTCGGCGCCGTCGCCGAGCAGCTGCGAGAGCTCCCTGGGCGCATTCCTGCGTTGCGCAGCTACCGGGTGGGTCGAGATCTGGGCCTCGCATCGGACAACGCACATCTGGCGGTGATCGCGGAGTTCGACGACATCGACGGCTACCTCAGCTATCGCGACGATCCCGCGCACCGTCGGATCATCGACGAGATGATCCTCCCCCACCTCCGGTCGCGCTCGGCGGCGCAGTTCGACGACGAGCAGCCCGCCTGACACGTCCGTCACCGTTCACCGGCAGTTCAACTTTCGCGTGACAGCAGTCACGTCGCTGTTCTATCTTCCTCGGACCGGCTTCGGTCGGTCCGGTCGAGGAACGAACAGCTCCTCCCGGAGACCGGGTAGGCCGTGTGGACGGATTCGGGGGGTTTCGTCCACACGGCCTCCGGCGTTTTCGGCAAGACTGCGCCCGTGCCGATCCAGAAGATCACCGGACCCGACGGCTCGGAGATGACGGGCTTCGTCATCGTCGACCTCGATGGCGCCTCCGCCGCCGACGGAGTGGTGCGCTGCGCCAAGAAGATCCTGATGGACGGGGCGAGGACCATGGCCCGCTCCCGTTCCTACTCGTGGGCGATGCTCCGCCAGCAGCGCAGCGGCGCCTCCGCAGCGATCAACGTCGCACCGCCGCAGCGCGGCGTCGGCATCGAGGCCTTCGTCGAGGCGGTGCTCCCCCGGGTGCAGTCCGGGGAGCTGTCGCTCGACGCGGCGAAGGGGCTCGGCCAGGCGGAGCTGGCAGCGCTCGACGCGGCCGATGCGCGCAGCCCGCGGCGCCTGCAGGCCCACGGCGCCACGACCCTGGCCGACGACCTGGAGGCCCGTGGCATCCTCACCGCCGCCGCGGTGGCCGCCGATGGCCTCGACGGCGCCACCGTCTCGATCGAAGGGGCCGGCACGCTCGGGCCGATCCTGGTCGAGCAGCTCAGCGCCGCCGGGGCGCGTGTGGTGGCGGTCGCCACGACGTCGGGCAGCGTGCTGGACCCTGCCGGGCTGGATCCGGTCGCGCTCGTGTCGGACTGGCGCGAGCACGGCGAGGCGCTGCCCGCCGCCAGGGGCTCGGAGCTCGGCGCCGACGAGGCGCTGCGAGCGCCGGCCGACGTGCTGCTCTGCGGCTCCAAGTTGGGCGTGGTCGACCACCACGTGGCGGCGGCGCTGTCGTGCCGGGTGCTCGCCCCGGTCGGCGTCGCACCGGTGACCGCGAAGGGCCTGGCGGTGGCCGGACGCGGCGGTGTCGCCGTGCTGGCCGACTTCCTGACGCTCTCCGGCCGACTGCACAGCTTCGTGGCGGCCACCGACGACGAATCCGACTCGCTGGCGACGCGTGTCGCCGGGACGACCGAGCAGCTCGCACGAGCCGCGCTCGCCCACGACGAGGGGCCGTACCTGGGCGCGTGTGCACTCGCCGAGGAGTTCCTGTCCACCTGGCAGGAGCAGCTGCCGTTCGGGCGACCGCTGGCGTGACCGGCGATCCACTGCCGCCGACCACGGTGCCGCTGCCCCCGCAACCCGGCGGCCGGTCCTGGCCGACGGTCACCTGGGCGACCGGCGAGCAGGTCAGCGGTGACGCCGAGCGGCTCTCGGAGGTGGTGGACCAAGCCTTCGATCCCGCGCTCGAGACGGCCTTCGGCCAGCACCGGGCGGTGCTGGTGGTGCAGGGCGGTCGGATCGTGGCGGAACGCTACGCGGACGGGCTCGACGCCCGCAGCACCCACCTGTCCTGGTCGGTCGCCAAGAGCGTCACCCACGCGTTGGTGGGTGTGATGGTCCGCGACGGACTGCTGGACCCAGCGGCGCCGATGCCACGACGCGAGTGGGCCGGTGACGGCGACCCACGTGCGGCCATCACGGTGTCGGACCTGCTCGCCATGCGCTCGGGGCTGCGGTTCGTCGAGGACTACGTCGACGACACGACCAGCGACTGCCTGGAGATGCTGTTCGGCACCGGGGCGCACGACGTGGCCGGCTATGCGGCCTCGCTCCCCCTCGAGCACGGCATCGGCGAGGTCTTCAACTACTCGAGCGGCACGACCAACATCGTGCTGCGTCACCTGGTGGACCTGCTCGGCGCGGACGACGATCCCGTGTCCCGTCGCACGCTCACCGAGCAGTGGTCGCGCCGGGAGCTGTTCGACCCGATCGGCATGGGCTCGGTGGAGCTGCGCTACGACGAGGCCGGCACGTTCGTCGCGTCCTCCTACCTCTACGCCACGGCACGCGACTTCGCCCGTTTCGGCCTGCTGTACCTCCGCGACGGCGTCTGGGACGGGCATCGCCTGCTGCCGGAGGGATGGGTCGACTCGGCACGACACATCCGCTCGCTCGACCACGAGGACGGTTGGTACTACGGCCACCACTGGTGGGTCCGCGGCGACGACCTGGGGACCTTCTGGGCCAACGGCTACGAGGGCCAGATGATCGCGTGCATCCCGGCGCTCGACGCCGTGGTCGTGCGCCTGGGCAAGCTCCCGAGCGACCGCCGGCCAGCGACGGAGCGCTGGTTCTTCGACCTGGTCGACGCGCTGCGGTGATGCTCGCCGGGTAACTTCGGGCCATGCGTCCACGGCCCTTCACCTTCTTCGAGCTCGACGATCCCGCTGCGCAGCGCCAGCACCTCAAGGAGCGCCTCGCCGCGTCGTTCCGGCTGTTCGGCCGGTTCGGCTTCGACGAGGGCGTCGCCGGGCACATCACCGCCCGCGACCCCGAGCACCCGGATCGTTTCTGGGTGAACCCGTTCGGCATGAGCTTCAAGCAGATCCGTGCGTCCGACCTGATCTGCGTCGACCACGAGGGCACGGTCGTCGAGGGTGACTGGCCGGTCAACATCGCCGCGTTCGCGATCCACTCGCAGGTGCACCAGGCCCGACCCGACGTCATCGCCGCGGCCCACGCCCACTCGGTGTACGGCAAGACCTTCAGCTCGTTGGGCATCACCCTCGACCCGCTCACCCAGGACTCGTGCGCCTTCTACGGCGACCACGCGCTGTTCGACGACTTCACCGGCGTCGTGGTCGACACCGCCGAAGGGGCACGCATCGCCGATGCCCTCGGCCCCCACAAGATGGCCATCCTGCGCAACCACGGGCTGCTCACCGTCGGCGCGTCGGTGGACGCGGCGGCCTGGTGGTTCATCACCGGGGAGCGCACCTGCCAGTCGCAGCTGAGCGCCATGGCCGCGGGCAAGCCGATCCCGATCGACCACGAGCAGGCCGCGCTCACCCACGGCCAGATCGGCAGCGAGCTCGCCGGTCAGGTGAGCTTCCATCCGCTCTACGAGTGGATCGTCGCCCAGGAGCCCGACCTGCTCGACTGACGCTGCACGCCCGAGCGACTAGCGTCGTCGTCACAACTGAAGCTGGACCCCGACCGGGAGAGTCCCTCCACCTCGTGGAGGGCGCCGAAGGAGCAACCGCCCCGGAATCTCTCAGGCCTCCGTACCGGTCGGGCCAGGCGACTCTGGAAAGCAGCGGGCCAGCCGCTCACCGACGGGGAAAGCACCGGCAGCGCCGGCGTGAAGCTCTCAGGTCCGACGACAGAGGGGGGCGACCCACCGTCCTTCCTCCTGTCCGGAGTCCTGCCATGACCAGCCATCCCCTCCCCCGCCCGCTGCCCGTCGAGGAGTTCGCCGACCGCCACCTGGGCCCCGACGACCACGACGTCGCCGGCATGCTCGAGGTGGTCGGCCAGCCATCGCTGGCTGCGCTCATGGCCACTGCGGTGCCCCGCTCGATCGCGCTCGACGAGCCGCTCGGGCTGGAGCGGGTGTCGACCGAGCACGGTGCACTGGACGCGCTGCGCAGCATCGCCCAGCGCAACCAGGTGGTCACGTCGCTGATCGGCGCGGGCTACCACGGCACCCACACGCCGTCGGTCATCACCCGCAACATCCTGGAGAACCCCGCCTGGTACACCGCCTACACGCCGTACCAGCCGGAGATCTCCCAGGGTCGACTCGAGGCGCTGCTCAACTTCCAGACCGTCGTGACGGACCTGACCGGCATGGACCTGGCCAACGCGTCCCTGCTGGACGAGGCGACGGCGGCCGCCGAGGCGATGACCTTGGCCCGGCGCCAGTCCAAGGTCGCCGGGGACACGTTCTTCGTCGACGCCGACTGCCACCCCCAGGTGATCGAGGTCGTGCAGACACGCGCCGAGCCGCTGGGGCTGAAGCTGGTCGTCGGCGACCCGTTCGTCGACCTCGAGGGCCACGAGCCGTTCGGTGCGCTGCTCGCCTACCCCGGCAGCAGCGGTGCGGTGCGCGACCTGCGCGACGTCGCCGCCTCGTTGCACGACGCGGGCGCCGTGGTGTGCGTGGCGACCGACCTGCTGGCGCTGACGCTGCTGAGCCCGCCCGGCGAGTGGGGTGCGGACGTGGTGGTCGGCTCGGCGCAGCGCTTCGGTGTGCCGCTCGGCTTCGGTGGACCCCACGCCGGCTTCATGGCGGTGCGCGAGTCCGCTCGACGATCGCTGCCGGGCCGGCTGGTCGGCGTGTCGGTCGACGCCCACGGGCGTCGTGCCCTGCGACTGGCGTTGCAGACCCGTGAGCAGCACATCCGCCGGGAGAAGGCCACCTCGAACATCTGCACCGCGCAGGTGCTGCTGGCGGTCATGGCGGGCGCGTACGCGGCCTACCACGGCCCTGACGGCCTGACCCGCATCGCCACGCGGACCCACGGCCTGGCCGCGGCGCTGGCCCAGCTGCTGGGCGCCGCACGGCTCGACGTCGTCGAGCAGCGCCTGTTCGACACGGTGACGGTCCGGGTGCCCGGTGGCGCCGACCGCATCGTGGCCGCCGCGCTCGAGCGAGGCCTCAACCTGCGACGCACGTCCGCCGACCTGGTCGGCTGCACGCTCGACGAGACCACCACGTCCGCCATCGTGGCCGACGTGCTCGCGGCGTTCGACGTGAGCGCCACCGCCGACGAGGTCGAGGCCGTCGCGCTCGACGCGCGTGCGCTGCCGGACGAGCTGCGCCGCAGCACGCCGTTCCTGGAGCACCCGACCTTCCACCGCTACCGCTCCGAGACCGAGATGATGCGCTACCTGCGTCGCCTCGCCGACAAGGACCTGGCCCTCGACCGCTCGATGATCCCGCTCGGGTCGTGCACCATGAAGCTCAACGCAGCGACCGAGATGATCCCGGTCACCTGGCCCGAGTTCTCCGACATCCACCCCTTCGCCCCCGCCGAGCAGACCGAGGGCTACCTGCAGATGATCCGCGAGCTCGAGGACGCGCTCTGCACGATCACCGGCTACGACCGCGTGTCGCTGCAGCCCAACGCCGGCAGCCAGGGCGAGTTCGCGGGGCTGCTCGCGATCCGCGGCTACCACCGGGCCAACGGCGACGTCGAGCGCGACGTCTGCCTCATCCCCGCCTCCGCGCACGGGACCAACGCGGCCAGCGCCGTCATGGCCGGCATGCGTGTCGTGGTGGTGGCGACCGACGACGACGGCAACGTCGACCTCGAGGACCTCGCCGCCAAGGCTGACGAGCACCGCGACCGGCTCGCCGCGGTGATGATCACCTACCCGTCGACGCACGGCGTGTTCGAGGAGGGCGTGCGCGACCTCTGCCGCATCGTGCACGAGGCCGGCGGCCAGGTGTACGTCGACGGCGCCAACCTGAACGCACTCGTGGGGGTCGCCAAGCCCGGCGAGTTCGGCGCCGACGTGAGCCACCTGAACCTGCACAAGACGTTCTGCATCCCCCACGGCGGTGGCGGCCCGGGCGTGGGCCCGGTGGCCGTGCGCGAGCACCTGGCCCCGCACCTGCCCGGACACGGTCTGCGCGCCGACGCGGGTCCCGAGACCGGTCCCGGTGCGGTGTCGGCCGCACCGTTCGGCTCGGCCGGCATCCTGGCGATCTCGTGGATGTACGTGACGATGATGGGCGACGAGCTGCGCCGCTCGACCGAGCTGGCCATCCTGTCGGCCAACTACGTGGCGGCCCGTCTGCGCGACCACTACCCGGTGCTCTACTCGGGCAAGGACGGGCTGGTCGCCCACGAGTGCATCATCGACCTGCGGCCCATCGAGAAGGCGACCGGCGTCACCAACGAGGACGTCGCCAAGCGGCTGATCGACTACGGCTTCCACGCACCGACGATGTCGTTCCCGGTGGCCGGCACGCTGATGATCGAGCCCACCGAGTCCGAGAGCCTGACCGAGCTGGACCGGTTCTGCGACGCGATGATCGCCATCCGCGCCGAGATCACCGCCGTGGGCGACGGGGTCTGGCCCGCGGACGACAACCCGCTGCACCACGCGCCCCACACCGCGCTCGAGGTGGGCGGCGACGACTGGTCGCACCCGTACCCCCGCTCGCTCGCCGGCTGGCCCTCTGCGCACCAGCACGAGGCGAAGTACTGGCCGCCGGTCAGCAGGATCGACGGCGGCTACGGCGACCGGAACCTGGTCTGCTCGTGCCCGCCGCTCGAGGAGCTCGCCGAGTAGCAGTCGGGACGGCTCGCGCCCCTGGGCTCAGTGCTTCGCGACGAACGGCAGCGCCACACACGTGGCGGGCACCTCGGTGCCCCGCATGTCGATCGACAGCTCGTCGCCGGGCTCGATGCCCGCCTCGACGAACGCCAACGCGATGCCGCAGCCGAGCTCGGGCGAGAAGTTGCCCGAGCTGATGCGCCCGACGACCGTGCCGTCGCGCAGGACCTCCTGGTCCGCCCGCGGCGGCCGCCGACCCTCGATGCGCAGCCCACGCAGCACCGGGCTCACGCCGGCGTCACGCTGACGCTCCAGCGCCGTGCGACCGCGGAAGTCGCCCTTGGTCCAGCTCACCACCCAGCCCAACCCGGCGTTGAGCGGCGTGATGCCGGCCCCGAGCTCGTGTCCGTGCAGCGGCAGCGCCGCCTCGAGGCGCAGCGTGTCGCGCGCACCCAGGCCGGCGGGGGTCACCCCGGCGGCGAGGAGCTCGTCCCACAGCTGCGTCGCCACGGCGACCGGGACGGCGCACTCGACCCCGTCCTCGCCGGTGTAGCCGGTGCCGGCGACCAGGCACTGCACGCCGGCGTACTCGAACGGAGCGACGCGGAAGCGCCCCACCGTCGCGGCCTGCGGTGCCACCGTGGCCAGCAGCTCGCGAGCCGTCGGACCCTGCACGGCCAGGACGGCACGCGTCGCGGTGGTGTCGGTGACCGTCACGTCCGCCTGCTCGGCCACCTCTGCCAACGCGGCGCGCACGCCGTCGGTGTTGGACGCGTTGGGCATCACGTCGAAGACATCCGGTGCGACCCACCAGACGATGATGTCGTCGAGCACCGAGGCGTCCTGTGGGTCGAGCAGGTGCGTGTACTGCGCACGCCCGGGCTCGACCTTGTCGAGGTCGTTGGTCAGCGTGCGCTGCAGCGCCTCGTGGGCACCGGGGCCCTCGACGCGCACGGTGCCCAGGTGGCTGACGTCGAACACCACGGCGCCGTGACGGCACGCGGCGTGCTCGGCCAGCGTGCCCGAGGGGTACGAGAGCGGCATGTCCCAGCCCCCGAATGGGACCAGCTTCGCCCCGAGTGCCCGGTGTGCTGCGTCGAGGGGAGACCGATGTGTCGTCATGCGCCCGAGTCTGCCGGGCGCGGCAGCGTCGGGCGAACCGGGCTCAGATCGCGGAGGCGTCCTGGCGGTCCGCGTCGTCGCGCTCGACGTCGGTGTCAGCCTCGCCAGCGGGGCGCAGCTCGACGATCCGGGCGTCGATCTCGTCCTTCACGCCGGCGAGCGCCAGCACGTTCAGCACTCCCTGGCCCTGCTGGAGCACGTCGATCAGCTCCTCACCCGAGCGCACCAGCACCGACGTCGAACCGCTGATCACCAGGTTGGCCGAAGAGATGTCCTCGCCCAGCTGCTCACGCATGTAGGTGAACACCTTGCGGACCGACTCCAGCTTCAGCCCGGCGTCGAGCAGGGTCTTGATCACCTTCAGCTCGAGCAGGTCGCGGTACGAGTAGAGCCGGCGCGAACCGCTGCCACGGGCCTCCGCCAGCGACGGTGTGACCAGGTCGGTGCGGGCCCAGTAGTCGAGCTGGCGGTAGGAGATGCCGACGATCTCGGCGGTCTTGCGGCCGCTGAAGCCCACCTGATGGGGCGCGGCCTCGTCGACCTCGGCAAGGGTGAGCTGCTCGTTGCGGGTGACATCGTCCATGGTGGGGCGCTCCGGGTCTGCAGCGGCGCGCGGGTGCACGCCCGAATTGCAGCCGAGAAATTACCTCGGCGTCACCAGTATGGGGTGGATCTGGCTGGACCGCACTCCCAACCACGATCCGGCGGCCAGGACCGCGCTGCTCAGGAGGCGAAGTCCTCGGGCGAGACCTGGTCGATGAACTGGCGGAACTCCTCGACGACCGCCTCGGGCGATTCCTCGCCCTCCTCCGGCTGCTCCTCGACGAAGCCGGCCTCGTCGAGGACCTCTTCGGTGGCGAAGATCGGACAGCCCACACGCACCGCCAGCGCCACGGCGTCGGAGGGGCGTGCCGACACGTGCGACTCCCCCGCCGAACCGGTCAGGTGCAGGTCGGCGAAGTAGGTGGTGTCACGCAGCTCGGTGATGACCACCCGCTCGAGCTGGGCGCCCAGCTCGTCCATGACGTCGCAGAAGAGGTCGTGGGTCAGCGGCCGCGGCGTGTCGACCCCCTCGAGCGCGAACGCGATGGCCGTGGCCTCGGGCCCGCCGATGAAGATCGACAGCTGTCGACGTCGACCAGCCAGCTCCCGCAGCACCACCACGGGGGTGTTGCTCGGCAGCTCGACGCGTACGGCGACCAGCTCCAGTTCGATCACTCGGCGAGCCTACCGCGCCCCATCGGGTGCGGGTCGCGGCGCGCCACGGGTGGGCTCACGTCCCGAGCACCGGCCCCAGCTGGCGTCGCAGCAGCGACGCGTGCAGCTCGGCGCCGAGCGCCAGGAGCTCGTCGGTGCGCTCCACCGCCTGCTCGCGCGACGCAGGGTTGCGCTGCTTCAGCAGCGGCATCACCAGCTGTTCCACGAAGCCCGCCTCGCGCTCCGCGGCGACCTTGTACATGCGCAGGTGCCTCGGCTCGACGCCCAGCTCCACGTAGCGAGCCGCGGCACGGGCGACGAGCTGTCCTTCGGCGTCGTAGGTGGCCTGGCCGCCCAACGTGGTGGGCGCCAGCAGGCCGAATCGCTGCAGGTCGTCGAGCAGGTCCTCGCTGATGCCCGCCGCGGCGCAGAGCTCTTCGCGGGTCATCGGCTCTGCCGACGCGACGACCCCGAGCGCGCCGGTGCGCGCCGCGGCGCCCGGCGTCCCCGGCGCAGGGGCCGGCTCGGGCGCCGGGGTGTCGGCGTTGCGCCGCGACGAGCGCGCCGGGGCGGCCTTGCGAGGGTCCTCCTGCAGGGCGGCGACCACGTCGGCCGGCGTCGAGTGCTTCCGCGACGGTGCCTCCCCGTCAGCGGCTGGCGTGCGCTCATCGGCGGGCGCTGCTGCCGCGGCGGCCGCAGCAGCGGCGCGGGGCGACGACTTCACCGCCGGGTGAGCAGGTGAGCGTGGCGTGGACGGCGGCCGCTCGACCGGCTCGTCCGCCGGCAACGGCTCCTCGTCGGGCGAGGAGAACAGGCTCGGCTGGACCTGCGACGGATCGGCGACGTCGACACCCTGGTCGAGCATCTTCTTGATGACCTTGAGCGGCAGGAAGTGGTCGCGCTGCTGGGCGAGGATCCAGCGGAGCCGCTCGATGTCGGCGTCGTAGAACTTGCGGTAGCCGGAGGCGGTGCGCTCGGGGGCGATGAGCCCCTGGCTCTCGAGGAACCGGATCTTCGAGATGGTGACGTCGGGGAAGTCGGCCTGGACCAGCGACAGCACCTCGCCGATCGACAGGTGGCCGTTCGCCACGGCGTCGCTCATGCCGCACCTCCCAGGGTTCCGATCACGAAGACCAGCCGGAAGCGACCGACCTGCACCTGCGCGCCCTCGCGCAGCAGGGCGTGCTCGATGCGCTCCCCGTCCAGGTAGGTGCCATTCAGCGACCCGGCGTCGTGCAGCGTGTACTGGCCCTGGTCGTCGCGGGTCACCGTCGCGTGACGCCGCGACACGGTGACGTCGTCGAGGAAGATCGAGCTGTCGGGGTGACGGCCGATGGTGACCTCCTCGTCGGAGAGCGCGAACTTCGCGCCGGCGGTCCCGCCACGGGTGACGATGAGCTGACCCACCTCGCCGTCGCCGGGCACGTCGACGCCCAGCACGGGGAAGCTGCCGGTGGCGACCTCGTCCACCTCGGGCAGGCGGGCGCCGCACGCCGAGCAGAAGTTGGCCCCGGGCACGTTCACCACGCTGCACACGGAGCAGATCACGCCGTCGACGTCCATCTCACCCACCTCCCCTCGCTCATCGCTGCGGCACCACACGATGCCATGGGCTCACCCCTCGGTGAGCTCCCGGTAGGCACTGGCGTCCATCAAGGACTCGAGCACACCCGCGTCGGCCGGCTCGACCAGCGCGATCCACCCGGCGCCGTACGGGTCCGAGTTGACCAGCTCGGGGTTGGCCTCGAGCTCGGGGTTGACCTCGACCACCGTGCCGGCGACCGGCGCGTAGATCTCGGACACCGACTTGGTCGACTCGACCTCGCCGACGGTGGCCCCGGCGTCGGCCGCCTGGCCGACCTCGGGCACCTGCACGAACACGACGTCACCGAGGGCGTCCTGTGCGTAGTCGGTGATGCCGATCCGGACCTTGCCGTCCTCCCAGCGGACCCATTCGTGATCCGAGGAGTAGCGGAGTTCGTCAGGCACGTTCATTCGCCGAACGCTACCCGAACCGCACCGACCCGGGCGCACCCCCGCCGCAGGCTCGCGGCCGGCTCGACGCGGCTCAACGCAGCATCTGACGGATCCGCCGCGCGTACTCCTGGGCGAGCGTGCGAGCGTCCGCCGCGTCGTCGCCCTCGGCCCAGATGTGGGTCACCGGCTCCTCCGGATCGGGCAGCACCAGGACCCAACCGCTGTCGTGGTACACCTTCACGCCGTCGATCAGGTCCACGTCGCGACCCTGGGTCTGCTCGACCAGGGTGCGCATGACGGTGCCCTTCTGCTCCCACGGGGTGATGACGACCTCGTGCACCATGTGCACCGGCTCCATGGCTCGCACCACGTCCGACAGCGAGGTGCCGCGAGCAGCCAGCAGGTCCAGCATCTTCAGCAGTCCGGCAGCGGCGTCGAACGCCGGCAGGAACCCGGGCAGGATCACCCCTCCCTCGACGTTGGCGGCGAAGCCGACGCCCGGCGAGTCGGCGTCCTCCATGAGCGCAGCCGCCGACGTCTTGGTCCACAGCACCTCGTAGCCCCGGGACCGCACGATCTCCGCTGACACCCGGCTCACGGTCACCGGCAGCGCGATCCGGTCGCCGAGCAGGCGATCGCAGACCAGGTCGAGGAACGTCATCAGCAGCTGGTCGAAGTTCAGCACCACGCCGCGGTCGTCGACCAGGGTCAGCTGCTCCCCCGACGGGTCGATCACCGCGCCCAGGTCGGCGCCGGAGGCCCGCACCAGGTTGCCGACCCCTGCGGCGTGCTCCTCGCGACTGAAGCCGATGACACCACGGGTCGACGCGAACGGGTTGACCGCCAGCACCTCGGCGCCCAGCTTCGACAACACGTTGGGCATGACGAAGCTGGTCGAGCCGTAGGAGTAGTCGACCACGACCTTGAAGCCGCGAGCGGCGACCGACTTCACGTCGATCGTCTGCTCCAACGCCACGGCGTACTGCTCGAGCGCCCGCGGCACCAGGTCGATGTCGCCGATGTCGGCCGGCCGGACCCGACGGAAGTCCTCACGGGTGAACAACCGCTCGATCTTCCGCTGGCGGTCCTCGAGGATGTCGGCGCCGTCGCCGTCGAAGAACCGGATGATCACCGTGTCGGGGTCGTCGGGGCTGAGCCGCAGCGTGATGCCCGCCGACACCTGCGCGGAGCGGCAGTGGAACCGGGTCAGCGGCACGCTCGCGACCTCGAGATCCATGACGTTGATGCCGCCGGCGTTCAGCCCCGCCATCATCGCTCGTTTGAGCATGCGCGCCGATCGGCTCGAGTCACGCGACACCACGACGGTGGCGTCCTTCTTGAGCGAGGTGGCGAACGCGAGCGCCACCTTGGCGGCCAGCTCCGGCGTCGCATCCACGTTGGCCAGACCCGACACACCGCCGCGTCCGAACAGGGAGCGGGCGCCACGGGACTCCCAGATCACCGACTGGTTGACGACCGCGCCCGCCTCGACGGTCTTGAACGGGTACACCTTGACGTCGGAGGAGATGACGGCGTTCTCGCCGACGAACACCTCGTCGCCGAGCACCACGCCCTCCTCGCAGCGCACGTTGCGGCGCAGGTCCGACGCACGACCTACCACGGCGCCGCGCATCTTGACGGACTCGCCGATGTAGGCGTTCTCGTGCACCACGGTCCGCTCGAGCTCGCCACCCTGGCGCATGCGCACACCGGTTCCCAGCACGACGTACTCGCCGAGCTGCACACCGGCATCGATGAAGCAGTTGTCGCCGATGACACAGGGCCCGCGCAGCTCGGCGCCGGGGTTGATCTCGGCGCCCTCGCCGACGTAGACGCCGTCGGCGAGCTGGAACCCGGGGATGTCGACCTGCACCTTGCCGTCGAGGATGTCCTTGTGCGCCCGGACGTAGGCGGACAGGGTGCCGACGTCCTCCCAGTAGCCCTCGGCGACCGAGCCGTAGACCCCCTCGCCGGCCTCGAGCAGCGCGGGGAAGACGTCGCTCGAGAAGTCGACCGGCTGGTCGCCGGCGATCCAGTCGAAGATGCGTGGCTCGAGGACGTAGACACCCGAGTTGATGGTGTCGGAGAACACCTGGCCCCAGGTCGGCTTCTCCAGGAAGCGCTCGATCGAGCCGTCCTCGTTGGAGATGACGATGCCGTACTCGAGCGGGTTCTCGACCCGGACGAGTCCGATGGTGGCCAGTGCCTTGCGCTCCTGGTGCTCGGCGACGAGCGCGCTCAGGTCGATGTCGGTCAGCACGTCGCCCGAGATCACCAGGAACGTCTCGTCGAGCTCGTCCATGGCGTTGCGCACCGAGCCGGCGGTACCCAACGGCGTCTCCTCGGTGGCGTACACCATGCGCACGCCGAACTCGGAGCCGTCGCCGAAGTAGTTGCGGATGGCGTTCGGCATGAACGCCACCGTCACCACGATGTCGTCGATCCCGTGGGAGCGCAGCAGGTCGACGATGTGCTCCATCATCGGCCGGTTCACCAGCGGGAGCATCGGCTTGGGTGCGTTGGAGGTCAGGGGGCGCAGGCGGGTGCCCTCGCCTCCCGCCATGATCACGGCCTTCACAGAGGGGGTCCTTGCGTCGCGGGCGGTCACACTGAACCTACCGCCGACGGCCTCTGCGCAGTCGCGACCGCGCAGAAGTCGTGACGTTGGTCCCGGGCGCCGTGGATCAGCGCTGCTCGGCGACCGCCAGCGCGGCGCGCATCTCACGGCCCTCGCGCAGCGCCTGGGGGGCCTCGCGCACGTAGCCGACGAACGCGATCATCGAGCAGACCAGCCCGGGCAGGCCCGACCCCCAGGCGACGACCAGGAAGAACGTCTGCCAGGCGGTGTCCGCGATCGACGGGTCCGCCGAAGCGAGAAACGCCGGGAAGGCCGTCATCATGGCGAACGCGCCGCACTTGCCGATCCAGGTGACGTCCATGCGGCGCGCCCCGAGCAGCACCGACCCGCCGACGATCACCGACAGCACGACCTCGCGGATCACCACGATCCAGGCGAAGAGCATGAAGTAGGCGATGTCCAGGTCGGCCAGCATGATCCCGCCGATGCCGACGATCAGCAGGAGCCGGTCCACGGTGGGGTCGAACATCTTGCCGAAGTTGGAGACCTGGCCGAAGTGCCGGGCCACGTAGCCGTCGACCCAGTCGGTCGCCCCCAACGCCGCGAGCAGCGCGGCGGCGGCCAGGTAGTTCTCGCTGCCGAACAGCAGCCACAGGTACAGCGGGATGCACAGCAGCCGCACCAACGTGATGAGGTTGGGCGCGGTCAGCAGCCGGTCCTCCCCCTCGGGGATCTCCTCGCCGGCAAGGCCTCTGGCGTGCGTCATCGGCTCCATCGTAGGCCGCTGCCGCGGGCCGTAGTCTGTGCCCATGACCGCTGACCCGACGCCGACCGAGCCTTCGGTGTTCACCCGCATCATCTCGGGCGAGTTCCCCGGCCGCTTCGTCTGGCGCGACCCCGAGGTGGTCGCGTTCCTGACGATCGCACCGCTGCGACCGGGCCACACGCTGGTGGTGCCCGTGCGCCAGATCGATCACTGGACCGACGTCGACGAGCAGCTGTGGCTGCGGATGAGCGCGGTGCAGCACGCCGTGGGCCGGGCGCTGATGGATGCGTTCTCACCGGTCCGGGTCGGCTCGATCATCGCCGGGCTCGAGGTGCCCCACTGCCACGTGCACCTGGTGCCGATCCGTACCGAGGCCGACCTGGACTTCGGTCGTGCCGAGCACTCGCCGGATCCGGAGCGCCTCGACGATGACGCCGAACGCATCCGCGCCGCGTTGCGCGCGATGGGCCGAGCCGAGGTGGCCGACGCCTGATCAGCCGGGCGCGTCGATCGGTTCGCCGGTGGCCGGGTCGACGGCGTCGAGCAGGTGCTCGCCCTTGTTGCGCGCGCTGTTCACCTCGGTCGAGACCGCATGGAAGGTGATCAGCTCCGGTGGTGCCGGCACCAGCAGCTGACCCAGCAGCTCGGTGTCGTGCTGGTCGGGATCCAGCCAGGTGTCCCACGCGGAGCGGGGCAGCATGACCGGCATGCGGTCGTGCAGCTGCGACATCGGCTCGTTGGCGGTGGTGGTCACGATCGAGCAGCTGCGCAGCGGCTCGGCCTCGGTGCCCTCCTCGGCCTGGCCCTTGGGGCCCTTCCAGCGCTCCCAGACACCGGCGAACGCGTACGGCTCCCCGTCGGGGCGGTGGATGAAGAACGGCTGCTTCTTCTTGCCCGGCTCCGGCGAGGTCGTCCACTCGTAGAAGCCGTCGGCGGGCACGATGCAGCGGCGCTGTGCGAACGCACGCCGGAACGCCGGCTTCTCGGCGATCGTCTCCGCTCGCGCGTTGATCATGCGCGCCCCGATCTTGGTGTCCTTCGCCCAGGACGGCACGAGGCCCCAGTGGAAGGCGTCGAGGCGACGCGTCGAGCCGTCCTCGTACACCACCAGCACCGATGTGGTGGGCGCCGTGTTGTAGTTCGGGCCGCGGTCCAGCAGCTGCTCGGGCACCGAGTCGACGTCGAAGTACGCCGCGACCTTGTCGGCGGGTGACGAGGACACGAAGCGGCCGCACATGGAGGCGATCGTAGGGCGCGCCGACGGACGGGCGGTCCCCCGGTGACGGTCGGGCGCACCGGTACGATCCGTGGGCCCATGTCCGCCGCCCCCACCCCCGAGCCCACGGTCCCGGCCGTGTCGGTGATCACGCCCACGTTCAACGAGGCCGAGAACCTGCCGATCCTGGTCGAGCGGCTCCACCGGGCCCTCGACGGCGTGACCCACGAGATCGTCGTCGCCGACGACGACAGCCCGGACCGCACCTGGGAGGTGGCCGAGGCGCTGGCTGCCGACGACCCGTCGATCACCGTGATGCGCCGGTTCCACGACCCAGGGCTCTCGGCGTCGGTGCTCGACGCCATGACGGTCGCCCGCGGCGAGACGCTCGCCGTCATCGACGCCGACCTGCAGCACGACCCGTCGATCCTGCCCGAGATGGTGCGTCGCGTGCGTGAGGGCGAGGCGGACGTGGTCGTCGGCTCGCGCTCCACGGTGGGTGGCGGCTACGGCGACTGGGCGGCCGGGCGCCGGCTGGTCAGCTGGGTGGCCACGCTCATCGCCCGCGTGCTGTTGCGGGTGCCCGTGTCGGACCCGATGAGCGGCTACTTCGTGGTGTCGCGCGACGCCTATGAGCGCACGGCGGCGCAGATCAACCCCCGTGGCTTCAAGATCCTGCTCGAGTTCGTCGGCCGCAACCGCTCGCTGCGGGTGCAGGAGATCGGCTACGAGTTCGCCAACCGGGTCCACGGCGAGACGAAGCTGAACCGCTCGGTCATCCGCTCGTACCTGCTCGGGGTGGCGGAGCTGCGGGTGGGCCGCCAGATCAATCCGACGTTCCTGTTGTACGTGCTCGTCGGCATCGTCGGCCTGGTCGTGAACTCGGTGGCGTTCTGGGTGGCCGAGTGGATCGGCTTCCCCATGATCGACACCGGCCTCAACGACGAGATCGACCCGATCGCCACCTCGTTCATCTTCAGCGTGCAGCTGTCGATCCTGGTGCTGTTCGTGCTGAACAACGAGTTCACCTTCTGGGAGCTGCGCTACCGGGGATGGAGCCGACTCCCGGCGTTCGCCGTCTACGAGGTGATGTCGCTGGTCGGCACGGGCGTGCACGTCGCGGTGTTCACGTTCCTGCAGGAGAGCGGGTTCCTGCTGTCGTTCCTGGGAGGGGCGACGAGGGTCGTGCACAACCTGATCGGCGCCGTGGTCGCGCTGATCATCAACTGGTACCTCAACACGACCTATCTGTGGCGCCGCCGCGCCTGAGCGAGGCGCCGATCAGCCGATCCGCATCGTCCAACCGGGAGCCGGCGAACCAGCTGGCGGACGAGCGGTCACCTGCAGGAACGCCGTGCCGGCGGGCACCGTGAGCCCGTCGCCGTCGGGGGTCAGCGCCTTGCCGGCCGCGCCGTCGGCGTCGAAGGCGATCACGGAGAGCGGCTCGCCGCAGCCGGCGCATCCGACCGACACGTCGAGGTCCTGGTCAGCGCTGACGCGCAGCACCTGGTCGCCCTGGCCCTCGTAGACCTGGCCGAACTCGGTCGGCAGCTGCGGCGCCGACGCCACGACCGCGAACGTGACCGCCCACGGACCTTCACCGTCGACGCGCACCGAGTCGAAGGACTGGCCGGTGGCGAAGTTCACCGGCAGCACGCCGAGGTAGGTGCCGTCCACGCCGGTCGCCATCGGCTGCTGCACGGTGGCGCCGTCGGAGCTGACGAAGGTCACCACGAAGCCGCCCAGACCGTCATGGGTCGCCAGCGCCAGCAGCGGCTCGGTCACGGTCCGTCCGACGGGCACGACGGCACTGCCGGTGCCGCTCACCTGACCCGGCGGCTCCACGGGGACCGCGGTGGTCGGCGGTGCGCTCGTCGTCGGCGCCGACGTGACCGGCGAGGTCGTCGCGGTGTCGTCGGCGGTCGAAGGGCCGGCGGCGTCATCCGCAGCGTCATCGCCGCCGAACAGCACGATGCCGGCCACGACGAGCACCGCCACCACCGCCACGGCGCCGAGCGCGATCAGCAGGGGCCGGCGCGACGATCCGTCGCCGCCCGTCGAGCCCGCCGGTCCCCGAGGACGGTCGGTAGGACCTTCTGCGTGGGGGATCGGCGACGGCACAGGAGTGCTCGCGGAGCTGTCCGCCGGGGGAAGGTCGACTCCCGGAGGGTACCACGCACCGTCGGAACCGCGCCGCCAGCCCGGGAGCGGCGCCCCGTCGTCCCGCACGTCTCCGCCGAAGAGGGGCGATCCGGGGGCCATGGGCTCGGACGGCGTCGACGCAGCGGGCGGCGGCGTGGCCACCGGGCGCGAGAAGGTCACGTCGTCGACAGGATCGACGGTCTCGACCGACCCCCAGGTCGAGCTGGGCTCCTCGTGTGAGTTCCCGCCGAAACCACTCCAACCTGGGGCTGCCGCGCCGTTGTCGGCGCCGAGCGGCGGCGGGGTCACCGGCGTCGCTGCGTGCGGCGGCTCGTCGACCGACGGCAGTTGGGCAGCCGTCGCACCGTTCCCGGTGAGGTCCACGATCGGTGGAGGCTCCGTGCCTGGCGCTCCCGTCACAGGCTCGCCGTCCACTGCGGGCACGTGCTCGATCGCCGGCGCCGTGTCCTCGGTCAGCAGGGCGAACGGGTCGCTGCTCGGCGCGACGACCGTGTCATGGATCGCAGGGGCCTCCGGGGGCTGCACGTCAGGATGCGTCTCCGGCGGGTACCAGTTGCCGTCGTTCGCCTGCCACCAGCCCGCGGCGGGCGGTCCCGCCGCCACGCTCCCGGCGGCCTCCCGGACGCGGTCAGGATGTGTCTCCGGCGGATACCACTTGCCGTCCTTGGCCTTCCACCATCCGCCCTGCGGTGTGTCGCTCATGGTCCCCCTTCGCGAGCCACGTTCACCGTAGTGCGGCCGAAGCGCGCAGAAAACGGGGGCGTCAGGGCACCACCGGCGCCTCGCTGCCGGCCACCGCCCTGGGACGGCCGAGCAGGTAGCCCTGGCCCAGGTGGACCCCGGCGTCCACGAGCGCAGAACGCTCCCCCTCCGACTCCACGCCCTCGGCGATCACCTCGCAGCCGTGCTCCTCGGCGAAGCCGACGAGCGTGCCGACGAACGCTTGGCGCGCAGCGTCGATCTCGATGCCGGTGACCGTGGTGCGGTCGAGCTTCATGTACGAGGGGCGCAACGCATCGACCAGGGCGAGCGAGTCGTAGCCGGCACCAGCGTCGTCGATCGCGACGAGCACGTGCGGCGGCAGCGCTGCGGACCAGGTCGCGGGGTCGACGTCGGCCCCGACGACGAACTCGAGCACGACGGGCCGCTCGACCTCGAGCAGGTCGGCAGCGAGGAGGCCGGGACGGGCCGCGAGCGCGGGTGAGACGTTGATCGAGAGCCACGCCTCGGGCGGCAGGCCACGGGCGGCGTCGAGCGCGGCGCGCACCAGTGCGGCGTCGAGCTCGCCGGCACGGTCCCCAGCCTGGGCCTCGGCGAGCACCTCGTCGGGTCGCCGGCCATCGGCGAATCGGGTGAGCGCCTCGAAGCCGACGGCATCGCCGGTCGCCAGGTCGCAGATGGGCTGGAACACCGTGAAGAAGTCGATGCCCTCGAACGAGCTGGCCCCCTGGGCCTGCAGCCCCGCGACGGTCGACGGCGACGCCGAGGGCTCGTCCAGCTGCGGGGTGGACGGGGCATGGCGCTGCAGCGGCTGTCGGGTGGGGCGCTGCGCGATCACGGCGGTCTCGGCTGCGTCGGTGGTGCCGTAGTAGAGCACCGAGGCCCAGTCCGACACCGCCGTGGCGGGCGCCGGTTCCGTGATCGGTGTGGGCGCGGGCGCCGCGGGGACCGGGCGGTAGAGCCAGCTGCGCAGCTGCAGCCACAGGTCCACCACGCAGTTGCCCAACCCGATGAAGGCCACGATGGCGTACAGCACCAGGGTGAAGTTCAACGTGGCGTAGATCAGGTTCTCCCAGCGCTGCAGCCGCAGGTCCAACAGGATCGTGTAGAGCGCGAGCAGCACCAGCGCGAACGGGGCCAGCACGTAGAAGGCGCGGGCGGTGGTGCGGTCGCGCACCTTCGGCGTGCGCTTGAAGGCGCTCTTCTCGCCGGTGACGAGCTGCAGGATCGACGCGAAGCTGCCCGACAGGTTCACCGGCAGCAGGATCAGGTTGAACCCGTAGATGCGGAACACGTCGGTGCGCTTGTAGCCCGTGTAGCGAAGGTCGCTGGCCATCATGAAGAAGTACGGCAGCGCCACCAGCAACAGGATCGGGTTCAGCAGACCGCTGTTGAACGGGTAGCAGAGCATGATCAACAGGCAGACCGACGACCAGAAGATCGACGCCATGTAGTTGATGCGCAGGAACACCTCGCCGAAGCGGTTCTGGTCGCCCCTGGCGCGCCGGGCACGCGACTGTCGCCGCAGCTTGGACAGGATCAGCAGGCCGCCGTTGGCCCAGCGCTGGCGCTGGATGCACAGCGAGCCGAAGTCGGGTGGGGTGGCGGAGTACGCCAGGCGCTCGGGGTAGTTGTGCAGCGTCCAGCCGTGGACCCCGAGGTCGATCGTGGACTCGGTGTCCTCGATCACGGTCCGGTCCTGGATGTAGCGACGGATCTCCCAGTCGCCGACGTAGTCGACCTCGCAGATGTCCTCGAGCGCCGCCTTGCGCAGGATGGCGTTCGCCCCCACCCAGAACGTGGCGTCGTAGTGGGTCAGGCCCTGGTGCACGATGTGCTGCAGGTCCGTGGTGGCGCCGGCGATGCGCTCGATGCGCGTCGCCGCACCGGGGTACGAGCTGTACGGGGTCTGGGCCACACCGACGTGGGCGTGGGCGCCCTGCTCCATCAGGTGCAGGATCCGCGCGGCGTACTCGGGCAGCAACACGCTGTCCGCGTCCAGGGTCAGCACGTAGTCGGGGTCGGGCACGGTCAGATCGGCCGCGTGCGGCGCGCAGGCCACGAGCGCGGTGCCCAACGGGGTGGCGACCTCGCGGTAGCTGGCCCCCATCAGGCCGATGTAGCTGTTGAGGTTCATCGCCTTGTTGGGGGCGTGCGACAACGACACGTACTGCTTGCGCTCGAAGCTGGTCAGCTCGGCGCGGAACGTCGCGACCAGGCGTCGGTGGAGCTGGCGCATGCGGCGCACGGGCAGCGTCGCGCCTTGCTCGGCGGCAGCGTCGATCGCCTGGCCGATCACCTCGAGGTCGTCGGCCAGCGCACCGACGACGTGGTCGGCGAAGAACTCGTCGGAGTGGTCGACGATCTCCTGGGCCGCCGCGAGCTCGCGCAGCCAGCTGACGGCCTCGCGGTACTGCTCGGACAGCTCGCGCATGTCCTCCGCGCTCGGGCCGCTGCCGTCCGCGTGGCGACGTTCGAAGCGCTCGAAGGACTCGGTGGCGCGCGCCAGCGGCTCGTCGAGCAGGTCCTGGACCTTGCCGGGCAGCGCCCGGGCACGGTCGAGCATCTCGGCCGCCGCGAGCGACGAGGGCTCGGGCGGGTCGTCGATCAGCAGCACGATGCGCAGCTCGGGGTGCTCCTGCAGCGCCGCCGACAGCAGCGTCGTGCGCACCACGCGCTCGTCCTCCTGGTACGACGGCACCAGGACGGTCACCGACGGCACGTGCTCGTCGAAGAAGTCGTCCAGGGCCGCCCGGGGCGCGCGTCGGTGTGCCCGGCTGCGGTAGAAGAAGCCGATCCGGGTGATCAGGTAGGCCATCGCCGCGGCGGTCAGCGCGGTGACGACCAGCATGTAGGCGATCGCCTCGAGCACGAGCCGCGCCGAGTCGGCGCGGCCCTCGATGAACTGCTGGAAGATCGCTAGGCACATGTAGGCGAACCAAGCGGAGATCGTGAGCACGATCGCCAGACGTCCGATGCGGATGCGGCGGTCCGAGACCGGCGGCGGCACGATCGGCAACGGCTCGGTACGACGGTCACCGCCCCATTGGCGGCGACGGGTCGGACGCGGCGGGTCGGCAGTGGCGGTCACGGAAGCTCCAGGGGGGGGTGTCGGACGCTGGACCACGACCCTGTCGGCAGCGGTCCGCGGATCTTTCGGTCTCCCGGCCGACGCGCTCGAGATTTCCCCTCGGTGACGCGCGTCGCTGCCACGAAGGCTCAGTTGACCCGAGCCGACTGCCGAAGGGAGACCGTCGAGCGCGTCCACGTCGGTGCGGTCCTTCTGGTCCGCCGGCCGCCCGTCGACGTGCTCCCTGCTCCGTCGAACCCCCGTCCGAGAGGTCCACATGTCCCCCTCCCCCGCCGCCGTGCCCGACCCCGTCGCGGCCCAGGGCCCCACCGAACGGCTGTCATGGCTGCGCCTCGGCATCGTCGTCGCGATCGTGCTGGGCGCCGGCGCTGCGGCGTTCGTCGGCACCACCCGCGCGGTGGCCGGCGAGCGTGAGCGGGTGCCGTCGTGGAACGTGCCCTACGTCGACGTGACGCTCACCCCGACCTACCAGTTCCAGGACCCGACCGCGAACCCCGCTCGTGACGTCGCGCTCGGCTTCGTCGTGGCCGACCCCGGGGACGCCTGCGAGCCCTCGTGGGGTGGCTACTACTCCCTCGATCAGGCGGCCGACGAGCTCGAGCTGGACCGCCGCATCGCCCAGCTGCGTGCTGCCGGCGGCGACGCGCTGGTCTCCTTCGGCGGCCAGGCCAACGAGGAGCTGGCGGTCGCCTGCGAGGACCCCGACGCGCTGCGTGACGCCTACCGCACCGTGATCGAGCGGTATCAGGCCACGACGATCGACCTGGACATCGAGGGCCCGGCCCTGAACGACACGGCGTCGATCGAGCGCCGGGCGACCGTGCTGGCGGAGCTGCAGCAGCAGCTGCGCGCCGATGGCCAGGAGCTCGACGTGTGGCTGACGTTGCCCGTGTCGACCGAGGGCCTCACCGCCGAGGGGCTCGCCGTGGTCGAGACCACGATGGACGCCGGGCTCGACCTGCTCGGCGTCAACCTGATGACGATGAACTTCGCGTCGGAGAGCGATCCCACCGAGGACATGCTGACCGCCAGCCAGGACGCCGTGGACGCCACCGCGGCGCAGATGCGGCGCCTGTACCTGGCCCGTGACGTGCAGCTCACCGAGACCGAGCGATGGGCCCGGATCGGCGCCACCCCGATGATCGGCCAGAACGACGTCGACGGCGAGGTGTTCACCCTCGACGACGCCGAGGCGTTCGTCGCCTTCGCCCGCGACCGCGGCCTGGGTCGTGTCTCCACCTGGTCGCTCAACCGCGACCGTGATTGCGGGCCGACCTTCGCCGATGTCGCCGTGCACTCCAACACCTGCAGCGGCGTCGAGCAGGAGCCGCTCGCCTTCTCGAAGATCTTCTCGTCGCTGCCCGGGCGGGCACCGACCGCCCCCGAGGTCGACTCGGTCACCGTGCCCGACCAGACACCGACCGCCGAGGACCCCGAGAACAGCCCGTTCCCGATCTGGCGGCCCACCGCCCAGTACGTCCAGGGCTACAAGGTCGTGTGGAAGGGCAGCGTCTACCAGGCGAAGTGGTTCAACGAGGGCATCGACCCGTCGACCGCCACCACCAACGAGTGGGAGACACCCTGGGCGCTGATCGGTCCGGTGGGCCCGAACGACACCGCACCGACGCTCACGACGGTGCCACCGGGCTCGCTGCCCGTGTGGGAGCCGGCGACCCTGTACCAGAAGGGCGCCACGGTGGCCTTCGACGGCCTGCCTTACCAGGCGCGCTGGAGCACCCAGGGCGACGCGCCGTCGACGCAGTTCCCGGTCGACGCCGACGCTGCGTGGCAACCGATGTTCCAGGTGCCCGGCGAGCCGACGAACGAGTCGACCGCCAACGGCTGAGCCGGCACGCTGCCGTCGACCCTGCGGCAGGCGGCACGCTGGTCCAGCGGTCGCCGGTCTGGGCGATACTTGTCGGCGTGGATCCGGTCATCCTGATCGCTGCGGACACCAACGCGGACGTGCTGCGCTCGGAGTTCGAGCGCTACCGGCGCGACTACGACATGCAGGTCGTGCGCGACGCCGCGCAGCTGCTGGCGGAGACGCATCGCCTCGTCCGCACGGGGGTGCAGGTCGCCCTGGTGGTGCTCGAGACGTCGCTGTTCGCAGCGGGCGACGGCGTCCAGGAGGCGCTGACGACCTTGCAGCACACTCGCCAGATCGTGCCGACGGCACGGGTGCTGGCCGTTGCGCCGTTCGATCGGTTCCTGACCGACAACGAGCAGCTCCGATCTGCGCAGTTGAAGGGCGCGCTCGACGCGCTGCTGCTGGTGCCCCGCGGCGTGCGCGACGAGGAGTTCCACCTGGCGGTGACCGAGCTGCTGTCCGACTGGGGATCGACGGTGGCCGATCCCGAGGTCGAGGCGGTGCGCATCGTCGCCTGGCCCGAGGAGCAGCTGACCCTGGCCCTGCGGGACCTGTTGGTCCGCATGGGCATGCCGCACCGGGTGCACGAACCCGACTCCGAGGTCGGACAGGAGGTGATCGCCGCCTACGACGGGCCACCGGCGCTGCCGCTCGTCGACGTCCTGTCCAGAGGCGTGGTCGCCGTCGGCTCGGTGCGTGAGCTCGCGGCAGCCTTCTTCGGTCGTCCCGACGAGGTGGACGAGGACACGGTGTTCGACCTCTGCGTGGTGGGTGCGGGGCCCTCGGGTCTCGCCGCCGCCGTGTACGGAGCCTCCGAAGGGCTGCGCACCGTGGTGCTCGAGGCAGAGGCGATCGGCGGCCAGGCCGGCACGAGCTCGATGATCCGCAACTACCTGGGCTTCCCTCGTGGCATCTCGGGCATGCGCCTGGCGCAGCGAGCACGGCTGCAGGCGACCCGCTTCGGGGCGCGCTTCATCACCGGCTGGGAGGTCACCGGGCTCACGGTGGCACCCGGGCGCGAGCCGCACTGCGTGCACACCGACGGCGGCGACGTTCGTGCGCGCTCGGTCGTGATCGCGACGGGTGCGGCGTACCGCAAGCTCGGGATCCCGGCGCTCGAGGAGCTCACCGGCCGAGGGGTGCACTACGGCAGCGCGATGACCGCCGCACGCGAGATGGAAGGTCTGGACGTCGTGGTGGTGGGCGGCGGCAACTCGGCCGGCCAGGCCGCCCTGCACCTGGCCCGCTTCGCCCGCTCGGTGACGATCGCCGTCCGGCGGACAGGTCTGCACGAGACGATGTCGCGCTACTTGATCGACGAGCTCGACTCGAACCCCCGTGTCGAGCTGCGCCCCTGCTGCGAGGTCGTCGACGGCGGCGGGGAGGCCCGACTGGAGTGGATCGGCCTGCGTGACACGAACACCGGCGAGGTCACACCTCGACCGTGTGCGGGGCTGTTCCTCCTGCTGGGCGCCGATCCCCGCTGCGACTGGTTGCCACCCGAGGTGTGCCTGGACGAGCGAGGTTTCGTGCTGACCGGACGGGACGTGCCGACGGAGCGCTGGGTCGACGAGCTGCCGCCCGAGAGCCTGGCGACCTCGGCCGCCGGCATCTTCGCGGTCGGCGACGTCCGAGCAGGCTCGATGAAGCGCGTCGCCGCAGCGAGCGGTGAGGGCTCGTCGGTGGTGCCGCTGGTCCACGCGCACCTCGACGCCAGCTCCGACTGAGCTGCCCGTCCCGCCGACGGCGCAGCGACACCGCACGTTGGCGTCCGCTCACCGCCGCATCGAGGAGCTCCGGGTACCGACCAGGTCGGTCACGTCGGCGTGTAGACGACGAGTTGGAAGCCGGGCTGGTCGAGGATGGCGAGCCGGTGGTGGTCGAGCTCGAAGGTCGCACCGTCATCGGCTCGGAAGCGGCGTCGTGTGGTGGTGAACGGCTCGACGTCGTGTTGTTCCCAGAGGCTGTCGAACTGCGACGAGGCGTGCCGGAGCCGGTCGACGAGGACGGCGATGTCGGGGTCGTCCGGCCAGTCGGCAGAGTGGGCGCGGAACTGCGCGACCAGTCGCCGTCGTTCTTGGTCGATGTCGACCATCAGCGCTTCGAGTGATCGTTCGACGAAGACCAGTTCGAGCAGGTTCGGCGGCCGAGAGGGGGACTCGGCGAGTGGCGGGAACAGCCGCTGCTCGGCCTGGTTCCACGCGACGAGGTCCCAGCGGCGGTCGAGCACGTAGGCGGGGTTGGGTTCGAGCTGCTCGAGCAACTCGACGATCGCCTTGGTGATCCTTCCGTCGCTGGCTGTCGAGTCGGTGCGGTACCCGGCGAGCGCGAAGAGGTGGCGACGTTCGGCATCGTCGAGCTCGAGGGCCCGTGCGAGCGCAGCGAGGACCCCTGTGGACACCGACGTGGCACGGCCCTGCTCGAGCTTGACGAGCCAGGAGTGGGTGATCCCGGCTCGTGCCGCCAACTCCTCACGGCGCAGCCCTTCGACGCGTCGCCGCTGGTTGCCCGCGTGGTCCGGCGGACTCAGCCGGCTGCGGCGTGACCGAATGAAGTCACCCAGCTCGCGTCGACGCATCCGCCCAGCGTACGAGGGCGCAGTCGGGTCGGTCGTGGCACTGGCAGTGCCACGACCGACAGGGGCACGACCAGCAGCGGGTCGCGACCCCACGATGGACCGACAGCCCGCTGCGCAGTGACACGGAGGTGAGCGGTGGAACCGACCGCCGATGGCGACATGATGACCTTTCGCTCGGAGCATCCAGGGCGTGACGTGCAACGAGTGGGCACGGCCCGTGTGCTGGGCGAACCGATCGAGCGGATCTCGGGCGAGCCGTGGGGGGTCATCGGCACCCTCGGTGACAGCCAGTGCTACCTCGACGTGCGCCGCAAGGTCGACCACGTCCACCGGGCGCTGTCAGCGCGCATCGACGCCGAGGACCTGGACGTCCGGCTGATCGCACCGACGTTCGCAACGGGCGTGTCCGACGGGCAGCTCAACGGAACCGCACGGATGCGCTACTCGCTGGTCAGTCGCGAGGTCGTGCGAGACACCGTGGAGCTCCACCTCCGAGCGAACGCGCTGGCAGGCGTGGTGGCGGTGGTCGCGTGCGACAAGCCGCCGGTCGGGGTGCTCGCGGCGCTGTTGGAGCACAACGAGCCCGCCGTGGTGGTGCCGGACGGGTCGATCCATCCCGGTCGGGATCCCGAGACGGGTGAGCGGCTCGACCTCGTCGCCGCCTACCAACTCGCGGATCACCCCGACGACGACCTCAGGTGCTCGGTGGCGCTGAACGCCTGTCCCGGCTTCGGCAGCTGCGGCGGCATGTTCACCTACAACACCATGCAGGTCTTCACCGCCGTCGCCGGCATGACACCGCTGCACATGGTGAGCCCGGCTTCGGACGACGTGCGCAGGGTGGAGCACTTCCCCACCGAGCTCGCCGGTCACCTCGCCGAGCTCCACCGTAACCAGCGACGGCCCCGCGACATCGTCACACCCGCGTCGCTGCGCAACGCGCTGATCACCGCCATCGCGATGGGCGGATCCACGAACGTCATGCTGCACGCAGCGGAGATCGCTCGCGCCGCCGGGCTCGAGCTGTGGCGCGACGTCGTGACCCAGGACGAGTTCAACCGTCTCTCCCACGAGATCCCCGTCCTGGTCGATCTCCGTCCCTTCGGCCGCTGGTCGATCGTCGACCTCGACGCCGTCGGCGGGGTGCCCGTCATCGCACAGGAGCTGCTCCGCGCCGGATGGATCGACGGCTCCACGGTCGGCTGCACCGGCGAGACACTCGCTGCCCAGCTCGAGCGGCTCCAGCCTGCTCGTCCCGACGAGACGATCGCGTTCCCGGTCGATCGCCCGTTCAAGCCCAGCGGTGGACTGCGGCTCTTGCGCGGCAACCTCGCGCCGAACGGCGGCGCCGTGCTCAAGACCGCAGGAGTGGACCTCACACGCATCGACCGCGACGGCAGGTTCTCCGGCCGCGCCCGCGTCTTCGACAGCGAGAAGGAGCTGATCGCCGCGCTCACCGTCGACCCGGACGGGTTCGCCGACCGCGACGTCGTCGTCATCCGCTACGAGGGACCACGGGGCGCACCCGGAATGCCGGAACTGCTGGACCCGACCTCACGCATCACCCGACTGTGCAGCGAACGGGGCATCACGATCGCGTTGATCACCGACGCCCGCTTCTCGGGTGGCTCGGTCGGACTCGTGGTCGGCCACGTGGCGCCCGAGGCCTACCTCGGAGGACCTCTGTCGCTCGTCGAGGACGGCGACACGATCACGATCGACCTGCAACGACACCGCCTGGACTGCGTCGAGCTGGACGACCCCGAGATGCTGTCCACACGGGCCGCCACACGGACCGACGTGTGCCCACCGGGGAGAGGCGGGCTCGCCGATTCCGCGCTGCTGCGTCGCATGCGGAACCGTGCCCGGCCCGCGCTCGACGGTGCTGGAATCGACGAAGCGAGCAGCGACTGACACGGCCTCCACCACCGAGCCGTCGACAGCGTGGGTCAGCCGATACGACGCCCACTCGCGGCCCTCAACATCTCCGGCGCGCGGCGCTCCGAGGATGGACGGTACGAGGAGAGCGGCCGCACGGTGCCCGGCCCGACACGAGGAACGGGCACCGTGCAGCGAGGAGGTCGAGGCAGGGGCGTCAGTCGATCTGGAAGGTCGAGGTCGAGACCTGCATGGCGGTCGCGTCGATGACTTCCCAGATGTCGTCGGCGTCGCCCTCGAGGTGGTCGGTCACCTCAGCCAGCGCTGATGCGAGCGACGGTGCGCCCGGGTCGCCGTTGTCGATCTTCTCGGTGTCCCACAGCTGGCTTCGTTCGGCGCTGATCGTGAACGCGTTCTCATTGCCACCGGTGTCGTCGAGGATCATTCCGTGCACTTTGAGCGCCCTGACGATGGCCTTCGCCTCCTCGGACAGGCCGGTCTCCGGGTAGTCCGCAGGAAGTCGCAGCCACATGCCGATGGGCAGCTCGCCTGGATCGTTGGAGTTGCCATCGGTTCGCTGCGCCGGCCACCTCACCGTGGTGTTCAGGTTCGGAACGGAGAACCGCAGCGGGTGGGTGATCTCACCCGCCTGCACCTCGGCGACCTTGAGCACGAACGGGAGCAGGGGAAGCCCGGATGCAGTCGAGCTCACGAGCGTCGATCCCCGGTAGTGGTAGTTGTAGCTCGACAGGTCGAACTTGGCGCCGTTGTCGGCGGTCCAGCCGTAGAAGACCGGACCGATCCAGATGCCGGCGTACTGAACCGCGATGTACTCGTGCAGCTCGCACGAGCCGGCGTCGAGGATCAGTCCGTGCCGGTCCGAGGTGTCCTGGCGCAGGAACGGCGAGGTGATCGGAACGTTGTTGTCGAACTGGCCCGGGACCACGTTGTACATGCGCTTGTCCGGGGTGGACGAGGTCGCGACGTTGTACGGGAAGCCGAAGCGCTTGCCCGTGGCGTAGAGGTTGACCGGGATCCGCGGCTCCGTGTCGGCCGTTGCGTCCTTGGCCTCCCAGTCGGCGAGCAGATCGGCGCCGTCCGGGTCGATCGGAGCATTGCGGATGTCGGCGTGGAAGACCGAGTCAGCAGGGAACATGTCGCAGCCGGCCAGCTGCGCTGGCGGGTCGACCGGAATGTAGGAGCCTGATGGCGGCAACGGTGGCAACGGCTCGGCGGTGAGCACTGCGCCGGCATCCGGCGACAGTGCGACCACGCTTGCTGTGGCCACTGTGGCGGCGACGATGGAGCGAAGGCTCCACCGCCGCACCCCTTTGGGCGCGAGCGATGAGAACTGGTGCATACGGTTCCTCTCCCGTTGGCAAGCCGAGTCACCCTCCGCAACCCGACCCGGCGAACCTACTGCGATCCCCACCGCCATGGGCCGAAATCTGGCGCACCGCACTCCCGGTGGGATCTGCCTGAGATCACCGCGGCCACTCGAGCTCGACGCCCTCGAACACGTGGTCGTCGTCCGTGAGGACCTGGTGTGGCGGGTGGATTCGCAGGCGGACGCTCGAGGCGGCGGCGATGACGGCGACGAGCACCGCGAAGGTCGCCCCGGCATGGAGGAGCCCCTCACGCAGGTAGCTCGCTCCGCCGAGGCCCATCGTCCAATCCGCGACGCCGCGCACCGACCAGAGCGGCAGGAGGTGCGCCAGGAGCTTCTCGGGGTTGGTCATGAACTGAGTGGCCAGGAAGATCAGCAGCGCCAGGGCGCCTTCGAGCTCGCGCCGCAGGAGCAGCCCGATCGCCATCCCGAGCGGAGCCCCTGCGAGGATCGCGCACAGCATCATCAGCGCCACGCCCTCGAGACGGGCGACGTCCTGGTCCACGATGATGAGCGCCAGGTAGCCCAACGAGAGGGCGACGCCGATGAGCATGACGGCGACGAGCCTGCCGATCACGATCGCCGGGGTCGTGTAGCCCGCGATCCGGAGTCGGCCATCGAGCTCGAGTGCGTTGACGGTGCTGAAGAGCGCGAGCGTGGCCACCGCCCAACCCAGGCCGAGGGCGAGCACGACCACCGCCGAGGACGGGATGTCGCGACGTGCGAGGTAGAAGGACAGCGGCAGCGCCACGAGCATGACCAACGCGGTGTGGCGCCGCGACAGCTCTCGGAACGTGGCACGGGCGATGGCGATGACTTGCACCGTCTACTCCTCAGGGGCGTCGAGCTCGACGACCCGATCGACACGATCGAGCTCGCCGAGCATGTGACTCACGATCAGCACCGCGGTACCGGTGTCACGCCAGCGATCGATCTGGGTCCAGAGATCGACGTACGCGCCGTGATCGAACCCCTGATAGGGCTCGTCGAGCAACAGCAGCTCGGGCCGGCTCAGCTCTCCCAGCACGACGTTCAGCTTCTGACGGGTCCCGCCGCTGAGCTGACCTGCCGGCTGCTTCGCCCGCGGGTGCCAGCCGAGCGACCTCGAGAGTTGGAAGCCGGTCGCGGTGCCGCGGCCCCGCGAATCGGCACGCGCCGAGGCGAAGAGCTCGAAGTGCTCCGTCGGTGTCAGGAACGCGGCGGTGCCGCCCGACTGGGGCACGTAGCCGACGTGAGCGACACGCTCGACCGTGCCGGCGGTCGGTTTGACGGTCCCGGCGCAGATCTGCAGCAAGGTCGACTTCCCCGACCCGTTGGCGCCCACCACCGCCACGGACTCGCCGCGGCCCACTTCCAGGCACACGTCGCGCAGGACCTGACGTCGACCGTAACGCTTGGACACACCGGTGAGGCGAAGGGCGGCGCAGTGCCTGCTTGGTGACGGGAGCGGCGCCGCCGGCGTGCTCCGCATGGCCCGGACGAGCTGGTCCGCGTAGGCCGTCGCCGGGCCGAACATCTGCTCAGGGGTCAGGCCGTGCTCGGTCGCCTGTTCCAGCGCCTCGCCCTTCAAACCTTGGGCGCTGTCGGCGTCGAGGCCACGTTCGGAGAGCGCGTGCACGAAGTTGGTGGGCCAGTTGCTCACGTCAACTCCCGGGTCCCGAGCACGGCGTGGATGGACCGACTGAACTCACGCCACTCAGCACGCCGGACGTCGAGCGCCTCCTTGCCGGCCTCGGTGAGCTCGAAGTACTTGCGGGGAGGTCCGCTCTGGGACGGCTCGCGAGCCGACGACACCATGCCGGTGGCTTCCAAGCGAGCCAACGCCGGATAGAGGGTGCCGCCCTGCACGAGGCCGAGGCCCGCCTCCGACAGTCGGTTGGTGAGCCCCAAGCCGTAGTCCCGCTCCTCTCCGAGCAACCCGAGCAGGCACAGCTCGAGCAGACCGTGGAGCCACAGGCGAGGCATGTCGTCGTTCACGGTAGTCAGACTATCTGGTTACTAGACGCTCTGTCTACCTCGCTCGTGTCAAGTGGACATCAGCTTCGCGAACGGAGGAAAAGCGGCGAAGCCCCTGCAGTTGCAGGGGCTCCGTACCGTCGGGCTGGGGAGATTCGAACTCCCGACCTCTTGACCCCCAGTCAAGCGCGCTAACCAAACTGCGCCACAGCCCGGGAGCCGACGACTCTAGCCCAGCCGGCAGCACCCTCCGAAACCGACCGGAGCCGCCGAGCTCAGCGGTTGATGAGCCACTCCAGGCCCTGGAAGGCCCGCCAGCCGAGGTAGATCACGGTCGCCGCGATCAGCAGCCAGAAGTGCCACGGAACCTTGGGTTCGGGCTCCTCTTCGCGCCCCTCGGCGCTCGACTGCACCAGCTTGGGGGCGTCGTCGGGATCGGCCACGTGGTGCCCTTCGGGGCAGTTGCCGTCCGTGCTCAGCGTCGACGGGGTGTAGAAGCGATCGCACTCGTCGCACCAGGGCATCGTCGTCCCCTCAGACCGGCGGCACGCCGTGGCGGCGGTCGGAGAAGTGCCGGCTCTTGCCCTTGGCGCGCACCAGACGGCGGTGCACCTCGGTGCGCAGCTGCGGCCAGTCGACGATCGCGTCGATGACCAGCTCCGAGGCCAGGCGCAGCAGATCCACGTCCTCCTCGTAGAGGCGACGCTGCTGCTCGACGAACGCCAGGCGCTCGCCCTCGTCGTCGATCGCGGCGATCTTGTTCGCGAACACCGCATTGACTGCGGCTTCGGGGCCCATCACCGCGATCTTCGCGGTCGGCAACGCCAGGGTCGCCTCGGGCTCGAAGGCCGGCCCGCTCATCGCGTACAGCCCGGCGCCGTACGCCTTGCGCACCACCACCGACACCTTCGGCACCGTCGCCTCGGACACCGCGGTGATCATCTTGGCGCCGTGGCGGATGATGCCCTCACGCTCCACCTGGGTGCCGATCATGAAGCCGGGCACGTCAGCGAGGAAGATCAGCGGCACGCCGAACGCGTCGCACAGCCAGATGAACCGGGCTGCCTTGTCGGCGGAGTCGGTGAAGATCACACCGCCCTTGTGCATCGGGTTGTTCGCGACGATCCCGACAGGGCGGCCCTCGAGCAGGCCGAAACCGGTGAGCATCTCGGGGGCGAACAGCGCCTTGATCTCGAAGAACGATTCGTGGTCGAGCAGTCCGTCGAGCACGTCGTGCATGTCGTAGCCGGCGGTCTCCTCGGCGGGCACGATGTCGGCGTCGAGCTCACGCGACGGCGCCGCGGGCTCGTACTCGGGCGGGTCCTCGCTCCAGCGGCTCGGCAGGTAGGTCAAGTAGGCGCGGGCCTGGGCGATGGCGTCCTCGTCGTCGACGGCCAGGTTGTCGCCACAGCCCGACACGGTGGCGTGCATGCGCGCGCCGCCGGTCTCCTCGAGGGTGGCGATCTCACCGATGACCATCTCGGCCATGCGCGGCGAGCCCAGGTACATCGAGGCGTTGCCCTCGACCATGATCACCAGGTCGGTGAACGCGGGGATGTACGCACCTCCGGCGGCGGAGGGGCCGAACAGGCAGCACACCTGGGGCACCTTCCCCGACAGGCGCACCTGGTTGTAGAAGATGCGCCCGGCGCCGCGCCGGCCCGGGAACAGGTCGACCTGGTCGGTGATGCGCGCTCCCGCGGAATCGACGAGCCAGACCACCGGCAGCTCGTCGCGCAGCGCGGTCTCGGTGAGCCGCACGATCTTCTCGACCGTGCGCGCACCCCAGGAGCCGGCCTTGACGGTCGGGTCGTTCGCCATGATGCAGACCGGTCGACCGTCGACCTCGCCCACGCCCGTGACCACGCCGTCGGCCGGCAGGTTCGGGTCCATGCCGTCGCGATAGGCGACGTTGGCGAGCAGCTGGTCCTCGACGAAGGTGCCGGGGTCGCAGAGCAGGTCGATGCGCTCGCGCACGAACAGCTTGTGCTGCGCGGCCAGCTTCTCGCCGCCCGAGGCCAGGTTGCCCTGCAGCGCGCGTTCGGTCGCCGCAGCGATCCGCTCGACCTGTCCCTCGCTCATCGGTGCGGTGCTCGGGGGCTCAGCTGCCGGGGGTGGTGGTCGGGACCGACCCGGCGCTGGCGTCGATCGACACGAGGTCGACGGTGAAGACCAAGGTGTCGCCCGCCGCGATGCCCGAGCCCGGCGGCGGCGAGTTGCCGTAGGCGAGCTCCGCGGGGATGACCAGCGTGCGACGGCCGCCCTCGGCCATGCCGACGAGGCCCTCGCTCCAGCCCTGGATCACGCCGTCCAGCGGGAACGTCGCCGGCGCACCACGGCTCCACGACGAGTCGAACTCCTCGCCGGTGTCGGCGACGATGCCGGTGTACTGGGCGGTGATGGTGTCGCTCGGCTGCACCACCGCACCCGAGCCGGTCACCTCGTCGATGATCTCGAGCTCACCCGAGGGCTCGCACGCCGTCATCTCGGGTGCGCCACGTCCGTCGATGGCGTCGGCACCCTCGGCGGCGCCGTCACCGGCGGTGTAGACGTCCGCGCAGGCCTCGAGCGGCTCGGTGGTCGTCGTGGTGTCGGCGCTGTCCTCGGAGTCGCTGCAGGCGACGCCGAGCAGCGCCAGCAGCGCCACAGCGGCGGCGGCGGACACGCGGGTGGGGAGGCGGTGGTGGTTGCGGTGCATGGTGCGTTCCTTCCGGTGTAGCTCAGCGCCAGCTGACGTCGACGAGGTCGACGGTGAACACGAGCGTCTCGTTCGGGGCGATGCCCGCTCCGGGTGGCGGGTTGGCGCCGTAGGCCATGTGCCCGGGGATGACGAGGGTGCGGCGACCGCCGACCTTCATGCCCAACAGGCCCTGGCTCCAGCCCTGGATCACGCCGTCGAGCGGGAAGCTGATCGGCGCGCCGCGGTCCCACGAGGCGTCGAACTGCGCACCGGACGAGGCCGACACACCGACGTAGTGCGCCGTCACGGTCGCACCCTGGGTGACCTCGTCGCCGGAGCCCTCGACCTCGTCGGTGACCACCAGCTCGGTGACGACCTCGGTCGCGCCCAGCTGCGGCTTGCCCCGCGCCTCGATCTCGGTCCGCACATCGCTCATCAGGTCCTCCTGGGTCGGGTCGTCAGCGTAGGGATCAGTTCGCCCGGCGGCGAACCCGCAGCTTGATCGGCGTCGAACCCAGGTCGAACTCCGACTGGATCTGACGCTCGATGTAGCGCAGGTAGCTGGCGGGCACGTCCTTGCTGGTGAACAGCGTGAACGTCGGCGGGTCGGTGGCGCCCTGGGTCGCGTACAGGATGCGGGCGCCGTGGGGCGCCGGCTGGGCCTGCTGCGCCCGGCGGATCAGGTCGTTGACCTTCCGCGTCGGCACCCGGGTCTGGTACTGCGAGATCGACTCGCCGAGCGCCGGCAGCAGCCGGTGCACTCCCCTGCCGCTCAGCGCGGAGACCCGCAGCACGGGGCTCTCCCCGAGGAAGTGCATCTTCTGGCCCATCTGGTACAGCACGTCCTTGCGGGCCTCCTCGTCGAGCAGCTCCCACTTGTTGAGCACGACGATGATCGGACAACCCGCGCCGTCGACGCGCTCGGCCAGGCGCTGGTCCTGGTGGGTGATGCCCTCGGTGGCGTCGATCACCAGCAGCGCGACGTTGGCCTCGTCGACCGAGCGCAGCGCACGGACCATCGAGAAGTACTCGGTGCCCTCGTCGATGCGGGACTTGCGGCGCATGCCGGCGGTGTCGACGAAGCGGATCGGTCCCACGTCGGTCTGCACCACCGTGTCGACCGAGTCACGGGTGGTGCCGGGCATGTCGTGCACCACCGAGCGGTCGTCGCCGATGAGGCGGTTGAACAGCGTGGACTTGCCGACGTTGGGGCGACCCACGAGCGCCACCGAGCAGACGACCTCGGCGTCGTCGCCGGCCTCGTCGACGTCCTCGGCCGCGTCGAGCTCCGGGAAGTACGACACGACGCGGTCCAACAGGTCGCCGGTGCCACGACCGTGCAGCGCCGAGATCGGGAACGGGTCGCCCAGTCCGAGCGACAGCAGCTCCCACACGAGCGCCTCACGGGACTGGTCGTCGACCTTGTTGGCCACCAGCAGCACCGGGGCGTCGATGGAGCGCAGCAGCTGCGCCACGCGTGCGTCCTCGTCGGTCACGCCGACGGTCGCATCGACGACGAAGAGCACCACGTCGGCCTCGCGGATGGCCTGTTCGGACTGCTTCGACACCTTCTTGTCGAGCTCGGAGCCGCCGGCCATCCAACCCCCGGTGTCGACCAGGCGGAACTCGTGGCCCAACCACTCGGCCTCGACCTCCTTGCGGTCGCGGGTGACGCCGGGCTTCTCCTCGACGATCGCGACGCGCTTGCCGACGATGCGGTTCATCAAGGTGGACTTCCCGACGTTCGGGCGCCCGACGATGGCCACCAGGGGCGGCGCTGCGGGGGTGGTCATCGGTACTCCGATCGGGGTGGACGAGACATGGTAGGCGACGCCCGGCCTCACCCCCGGGCGTGGGCTGCACTTCTGACTGGGTGTCAACGGCGACCGGCGGCAGACTTGGTGTGTTGTGTGTCACAGTGCGCCGCGGGCGAGCGGCCGACAGGGGGAGCGATGACGATGGTGGGATCGATCGGAACCAGGAGCCGTCGCGGCCGACGCTCGGCGCTGGCGCTGGCCGCCGTGGTGATGACCGCTGCGGTGGTGGCGGCGTGCGCACCCCCGCCGCCCGAGCCGGCCACCGGCCCCAGCCCGAACGACGCGCCCCGTGCCGGCGAGGCCGCCTACGCCGAGTCCGGCCCGTACGAGGTGGGCGTCACCACCGTGCAGCTGTCGGACCGCCTCATGGAGGTCTGGTACCCCGTCGACCCTGCCGACATCGGCACTGCACCACGGGACGAGTACTTCATCCGCGACTACGTGAGCGACGCGTTCGACGCGCTGATCCCACCCGAGGTGAACCCGCCCTACGTGACCGACGCCACGCGTGACGTGCCGGCGGCGACCGACAGCCCGTTCCCGCTGGTGCTGTTCTCGCACGGCTTCGCCAGCTACCGGGTGCAGTCGACGTTCCTGACCACGCACCTGGCCTCATGGGGCTTCGTGGTCATCTCACCCGACTACCTCGAGCGCGGCCTGCGCTCGGTGCTGGGCCAGCCGTCGGGCACCAACCGCGCCGACACCGCCGTCGCGGCCGAGGCCATCGACACCGCCCGAGCGCTCAGCGCCACGCCGGGTGGCCCGCTCGAGGGCCGCATCGACGGCGACACCGTCTTCCCGATCGGGCACTCGGCCGGCGGCGGAACCACGCTGCGACTGCTGTCGCGTCCCGACGTGCCGAGTGGCATCCCGCTGGCAGCCGGGGTGGGGCCGACCCAGCTCATGGACGTCGCGAAGCTGCTGCCCGCGGGCAAGCACGTGACCTGGATCGCCGCTCCGTGGGACTCGGTGGTGGCCATCGACGGCGTGCGCACCGGCTTCACCTACACCCAGGGCGAGCGGCGCATCGTCGAGCTCGCCGGATCGGGCCACGTCAACGCGTTCAGCGACATCTGCGAGATCGGCGAGGGTGGTGCGGTCGAGATCGCCAAGGCGGCCGGCATCCCGGTGCCCGAGAGCCTGCTGGCGCTCGGCAACGACGGCTGCCGCGTGCCGCCGTTCAAGGACTCCCCCGAGGTCTGGCCCGAGGTGCGCCACTTCGTGACCGCCGAGCTGCGCTACCGCGCCGGGCTCGACGCCGAGCCCGTGGGCCTGGGCGACCAGGTGCTGGCCAACTTCGACGACGTCCAGCGCTACCGGCACAACCCGTGACACCGGCGGGTCGTCCGGCGCGTGACGCCGGGCGACCCCCGCCCGGGCCGTAGTCTCGGGCCGTGGCCAACGACATGAGCGACGTCGACGAGGTGCTGCTCGCCGCACCCAGGGGCTTCTGCGCCGGGGTGGAGATGGCGATCAAGGCGCTCGCGTGGATGGTGCGGGCCTTCGACGCGCCCGTGTACTGCTACCACGAGATCGTGCACAACCAGCGGGTCGTGCAGCGCTTCGAGGACCTCGGCGTGGTGTTCGTCAACGACATCTCCGAGGTGCCGCCCGGGCGCCCGGTCATGCTCTCGGCGCACGGCTCGGCGCCCGAGGTGGTGCAGGCGGCACGCGATCGCGGCGGCTTCGTGGTCGACGCGGTCTGCCCGCTGGTGACGAAGGTCCACCACGAGGTCAAGGTCCGCGCCGGCAAGGGCTACTCGATCGTCTACGTCGGCCACGAGGGCCATGAGGAGGCCGTGGGCACCATGGCCGTGGCGCCCGACGCGGTGCACCGCGTCGAGTCCGTCGAGGAGGTCGAGGCGCTCGAGGCGTTCGAGACCCCTGTGGCGCTGCTCGCGCAGACCACGCTGTCGCACCTGGACTGGGCCGACGTCGCCGCAGCCACCCAGGAGCGCTTCCCCGACCTGTGGATGCCCGGACGGTCGGACCTGTGCTTCGCCACCACGAACCGCCAGACGGCGCTGATGCACATCGCCGGACGCTGCGACACCGTCGTGGTGATCGGCTCGGCCAACTCCTCCAACACGGTCGCGCTCGAGAAGCTCGCCCGCGGTGCGGGCTGCGCCCGGGTGTACCGGATCAACGACCCCGACGAGCTGCCCGACGACCTCTCCGGCACCGTCGGGGTGACCGCCGGCGCCTCCGCCCCCGAGGAGCTCGTCGATGCCGTGATCGCCCGCCTGGCGCCACGCAACGGCGTCACCGAGGTGCGCATCACCTCCGAGGAGGAGTACTTCCCACCGCCGCGCAACCTCCGCGACCTCCTCGCGGCGATCGACGTGCTCGGCGGCCTCGGTCTGGGCGGCGACCCGGTGCACCGGGCGCCGGTCAACGACCGGGTGCTGTCGGCGAGTTCCGTGCTGGGCGACCTGGGCTGACAAGCTGAGCGGATGGACGCCTTCCGACTGTTCCTCCACGTGCTCGCCGCGTCGGTCTGGGTCGGTGGCCAGATCGTGCTCGCCGGGCTGGTCCCGACGGTGCGCGGCTTCGGCGAGGACGCCACCCGCCAGGTCGCCCGTGCCTTCAACCGCATCGCCTGGCCCGCGTACGGCGTGGCGGTCGTGACCGGCCTGTGGAACGTGTTCGCGCTGCCGCTCGACGATCTGATGCACCCGTGGATCGAGCTGAAAGTGCTGGCGGTGCTGCTGTCGGGCGTCGGTGCGCTGGTGCACCAGATGGCCAAGGGCAACAAGGCGATGCTGGCGATCGGCGGCGCCATGTCGTCGGTGTTCGCCGTCGCTGCCATGTACCTCGGCTTCCTGGTGACGCCGGTGCCGTGAGCGAACCCGCTCGCACGCGCTCGCTGGCGTCGCTCGTGCACGACGACGCCCCGCTGCCCGCTCGGCGAGCTGCCGCGGTGCTCGTCCCACTCGCCCGCGAGCTCGCCCGACCGCTGTCGGCAGCGGACGCGCCCCCCACCGACGTGACGTCGGAGCGCGTGCGGATGTGCGAGGACGGCTCGGTGCTCATCGACGGTCGGGGCGCACCCGACGGCGTCGGCGCCGGCGCGTGCCTGGGTCGATTGCTCTTCGAGCTGATGGTCGGTCGAGCGCCGCTGTCGAGCAGCGACGCCGCCGAGCCGCACCTGCAGGCGTCGCTGCCGCCCTCTGCGGTGGCGCTGCTGCTGCGGAGCTGCACCGACTCGCCGGGTCAGTGGCCAGCGGTCGAGGAGTGGCAGCACGAGCTGGCCCGCCTCGCCGGCCCGATGTCCCCTCCCCTGCCGGCTCGTGAGCTGGCGGCGCAACGTCGACGGGCACGCTGGATCGCCGTCGCGCTGGTGGCGCTGCTGGTGATCAGCGCCGCGGTGCTGGTGCTGGCACCTCGCTGGTGGGACGCCGCCACCGACGACGGTGCCAGCGGCGCAGAGGTCGGAGTCGCTCAGCCCTTCGAGCGGTCGTAGCAGCGCTGCACCTCGTCGCGCAGCTGCTCGGTGACCGCGGCGACCGCACCCCGGGGCACACGCCCGGTCAGGGGCACGTCGGGGTAGATCGGTTCGCCGATGATCACGGTCAGCTTCACGGGCCGCAGCAGCTTCGCCCCGATCGGCATGGCCCGATCCGAGTTGCCGATGCCCACGGGCACGATCGGCACGCGGTGGCGACACGCGACCCAGGCAGGGCCCTCCTGGAGGTCCTCGACGACGGGTCCCTCCTTGCGGCGACCCTCGGGGAACATGACGACCGGGTCGCCGAGCGCCAGGGCCTCCTCGCAGTTGCGCAACGCCGAGCGGTCGACGCGCTCGCGGTTCACCGGGAAGGCACCCATGTGGTCCAGGATCCTGGCCGCCCAGGCCGCCTTCCACACGCTGTCCTTGCCCATGAAGCGCATCACACGGGGGATGGCCGCGCCGATCACCGCGAAGTCGATGTACGAGCGGTGCACCGGCGACACGACGAACGCGCCGGTGGCCGGCAGCCGGTCACGGCCCTGCACCTCCATGCGCCAGAAGACCCGGCACCACACCTCGAGCATCCACCGCACGCACCGGTACGAGGCGCGTTGGCGGGTGCTCATGGCCGCGACCTGGCGCCGTGGCACCGCCGTGGCGCTGGTGGAACCGTCGGTCACGAGCGCTGCTCCAGCAGACCCACGATCACCTCGAGCACCCCGTCGATGTCCAGGCCCGTGGTGTCGACCGTGACCGCGCCGTCGGCCTCGACCAGCGGGCTGTCGGCGCGGCTCGAGTCCATCGCATCACGTCGGGCGATGTCGGCGGCGACCTGGTCGTAGTCCGCGCCGAGCATCTCCTCGGCCCGTCGTTGGGCTCGCACCGCGGGGTCGGCGGTCAGGTACACCTTCAGCACTGCATCGGGGAACACGACCGAGCCGATGTCTCGTCCCTCGATCACGCCACCGCCGTGCTCGGTGGCCCACACACGCTGGCGGGTGCGCATCTCCTCTCGCACGCCAGGGTTGGCGGCGACCAGGCTGACTGCCCTCGACACCTCGGCGCCGCGGATCTCGAGGGTGGCGTCCACGCCGTCGACCAGGACCGTGCCGTCGTCCACCACGAGCTCCATGTCACGCGCCACCGCCGCCACGGGGTCGGTGTCGGCAGGGTCCACGCCCCGACGGATGGAGGCGAAGGCCACGGCGCGGTACATCGCGCCGGTGTCCAGGTAGGTCAGCCCGAGCCGCTCGGCCAGGCGTCGACCGACGGTCGACTTGCCCGAGCCGGCCGGCCCGTCGATCGCGATGACTCGCACGTGTGTGGTCCCTTCCGGTGCGGACGAGGTGTGGTCGACCACGCTAGGACGTCCCGGAGGCGCTCAGGTCCTCCAGCGCACGCCAGTAGCCCGGGAAGGTCTTGGCGACGCAGCCCGGATCGGCGATCGAGATGCCCGGCACCCGGAGCCCGAGCAGCGCGAAGCTCATGGCCATGCGGTGGTCGTCGTAGGTCGACACGGTCGCGGGTGACGGTGTGCCGGGGTGCACCCGCAGCCCGTCGGGCAGCTCCTCGGCGTCGATGCCGCAGCGACGCAGCTCGGTGACGACCGCTGCGAGGCGATCGGTCTCCTTGCCGCGGATGAAGCCGATCCCCGAGATGGTCGTGGGCGACGACGCGAACGGCGCCACCACCGCCAGCGTCTGGGCGGTGTCGGACAGATCGGCCATGTCGACGTCGACGCCCCGGAGCTGCTCGCCGCCGGTCACGCTCAAGTGGTCCGCGCCGCGTTCGACGGTGGCACCCATGCGCTCGAGCACGTCGACGAAGCCGATGTCGCCCTGCAGCGACGCGGTGCCCAACCCCTCGACGCGGACCGTGCCACCGCAGATGGCCGCCGCCGCGAAGAAGTACGAGGCGGCCGACGCATCCGGCTCGATCGAGTAGCGCTCGATCGACCGGTACCCGCCGGGTCGCACCGAGATCACCCGGTGGCCGCGTGCATCGGCGCGGAGGTGGTCGTGGTCCGCGCCGAACGCGGCCATGACCGCCAGGGTCATGTCGACGTAGGGCACCGAGACCAACTCGGTGCTCACCTCGATCGTGAGGCCGTCGCGCATGCAGGGGGCGGCCAGCAGCAGTCCCGACAGGAACTGGCTGGACGCATCACCACGCACCGACACGTGGCCCCCGGCGAGGCCGGACGCCTCCAGCCGCACGGGCAGGTGACCGGCGTCGCCCAGCGGTTCGAGTTGCGCCCCGAGCGCGCCGAGGGCGTCGAACAGGTCGGCCATCGGGCGGGTGCGCAGCGGCGCGCCGCCGTCCATGACCACGGTGCCGTGGCCGAGCGCTGCGACCGGCAGCACGAAGCGCGACGTGGTGCCCGACAGCCGGGCGTCGAGCAGCGCTCCCGGCGCCGGCGGCACCCCGCGGACCCCGTCGACGGCCACCGCAGCAGCCGCACGGTCCAGCCGCAGACCGACGCCCAGCTCGTGCAGACAGCCGAGCATCGCCTCGGTGTCGTCGGCGAACAGGGCGCCGTCGAGCGTGGACGGGCCGTCGGCGAGCGCCGCGCACACCAGTGCTCGGTTGGTGATGCTCTTGGAGCCGGGTGGCCGCACCACGGCGTCGAGGGGCGCGCCGAGCGGAGCGACCGGCAGCGGATCGGCCAGGCCCTCGAGCGGTGAGCCGCCTGCTGCGGTGGGGTCCATCACAGCTCGTGCGCGGACGCCGTGCGGCCGCGCTCGGCCAAGGCGCCCACCAGCTCGTCGGCATGTCCGGCGTCGACCACCAGGATCAGGCGGCCGCCGCGTTCGTCGACGCTGTGGGCGACCTCGACGTCGTACACGTTGATCCCGCGTTCGGTCGCCAGCGCGGTGACCGCGGCCAGCTCGCCCGGCCGGTCCGGGATGAGCACCCGCACCTCGGCCAGCTGCTCGGCGGGCGGTGCACCCATGGGCAGCGAGCGGCGCGCCTGCTGCGCCCGTCGCAACTGCGCCTCGAGCGCGGGGCCGTCGACGTCGCGCACGGCGCGGCGCAGCTGATCGAGTGCACCCATGAGCTCGTCGAGCACCTCGACGATGGCGTCACGGTTCTCCGCGCACACATCGATCCACATGCCGGGGTCACCCGCCGCGATGCGGGTCATGTCCCGGAAGCCGCCCGCGGCCAGCCGCAGCAGCGTCGTGTCGCGCTCGCTGCGCCGTGCGGCCATCTGCATGAGCGCCGCCGCGGTCAGGTGCGGCACGTGCGACACCGTCGCGACCAGACGGTCGTGCTGCTCGGGCGCCAGGGTGAGCACGTCGGCACCGAAGGAGCGCACCACGGAGTGCACGAGTGCATGGGCCTGCTGGTCGGTCGATGGGGTCGGGGTGAGCACCCAGGCCGCGCCGTCGAACAGGTCGGCTCGTGCGCCGTCGACACCGATGGCCTCGGAGCCGGCCATCGGATGTCCGCCGACGAAGCGCGGATGGTCGACCGCAGCGACGACCGGTGCCTTGACGCTGCCGACGTCGGTGACCACCCCGCCGTGCGCCAGCGCGTCCTGCGCGGCCGCGGGCACCGCCGAGACGGGCACGGCGACGAAGGTGATCTCCGCGGCGGGGTCCGTGCCGGCGGCGTCGATCGCGCCGAGCTCCAACGCGCGCTGGACCCGGTCCGGGTCGTGGTCGGTGCCCGTCACGTGCCAGCCGGCGCTGCGGAGCGCCCGGCCGACGGAGCCGCCGATCAACCCGGTGCCGATCAGCCCCGCACGCCGGGGTGCAGCCGGGCTCATTCCGGCAGGTCGTCGCGCAGGCCGCGGGCCTGTTCGAGGTAGACGTGGCGCAGCTGCGATCGGCTGCGCTCGGTGACCAGGTGCATCATCACGCGGATGCACAGGGGCATGGCACCGTCGATGTCGAGCTCCTGGGCGCAGATCAGCGGCACGTCCCCCAGGCCCATCTCCCGTGCGGCGACCGCGGGGAACACCGAGTGCACGTCGGGGGTGGCGGTGAACAGGATCGAGATCAGGTCGTCGTGGGCCACCTCGTTGCGCTCGAGCATCTCGGCGAGCAGGCGGCGCACCCGCTCCAGCACGTGCTCGCGCTCGTCGCGCTCCAGGGTGATCGCACCCCTCAGGGCCAGCACGGACGTGGACATCTGGGCGAGGTTAGCGGTCGGCGTCGTCGTCACCGGCACCCGTTGCCGGGCCGTCGCCGACGGCGCGCTCGAGCGCGCGCAGCTCGTCCTGGGTGAGCTCGCGCCACTCCCCCGGGAGCAGGTCGGGGTCGCGCAGCGGTCCGATCCTGGTGCGCACGAGCCGCACGACGGGAAGTCCGACCGCGTCGCACATGCGCCGGACCTGGCGGTTGCGTCCCTCGTGGATCGTCAGCTTCAACAGCCCCGGACCTGGTGAGCTCACCTTTGCCGGCGCGGTCACGCCGTCGTCGAGCTCGACGCCGTCGCGGAGTCGGCGCAGGGCACCGGCGGAAGGCTGGCCGTCGACGTGGGCCAGGTACTCCTTCTCCACGCCGAAGCTCGGATGGGTGAGCCGATGGGTGAGCAGGCCGTCGTTGGTGAGCAACAGCAGCCCCTCGGTGTCCATGTCGAGGCGGCCGACGGAGTGCACCCGCGGGTCGCTCGGCACCATCTGGATCACCGTGGGACGTCCATGGGTGTCCTCGGCGGTGGTCACCACCCCTGCCGGCTTGTTCATCAGGTAGTGGACCAGGTCGGGACGCACCCCGATCGGCACCCCGTCGACCGCGATCACGTCGCGGTCCACGTCGACGCGGGCACCGAGCACGATCACCCTGCCGTTCACCGTGACGCGGCCGTCGTCGATGAGCTCCTCGCAGGTGCGGCGGCTGCCGAGGCCCGCTCGGGCCAGCACCTTCTGGAGCCGTTCGCCGTCGGGCAGGTCGATCGGCTCGTCGGCCACCTGCTCAGTCGTCCCCGGCGTCCAGGTCGATGACCGGCTGATCGCCCAGGTCGACCGCGATCAACGGACCGTCCTCGATGGTCGGCGCCGCCGGCTGCTCCGACGACGCGGTGCTCGCGGCCGGCTCGTCGTCGGGATCGACGCGCAGGCCCTGCTCGAGCAACTCGACCACGTCCGCGCCGGGGATGAAGTCACCCAACGACGGCAGCTCGTCGAGCGAGTTCATGCCGAGTCGCTCCAGGAACAGCTGCGTGGTGCCGAACAGGACCGCCTGGCCGGGGCCGGGGTCCTTGGCCACCTCGTCGATGTAGCCACGTTGTTGCAGCGTGCGCATGACGCCATCGACGCCGACGCCACGGATGGCCGCGACCTGGGCACGGGAGATGGGCTGCTTGTAGGCGACGATCGCCAGCGTCTCCAGCGCTGCAGCCGACAGGCGAGCGGTCTGGCCGGTCAGCACGTAGCGCTCGACGTAGGGCGCGAGGTCCTCGTGGCTCTGGAAGCGCCAGCCTCCGGCGACCTTGGCCAGCTGGAACCCCCGGGCCTGCTCCTCGTAGGTGGCGGCGAGCTCGACCAGCAGCTCCTCGACCGCCTCGGGGCTCAGCTCGACCAGCTGGGCCAGCAGCGCCGGGTCCGCGGGCTGGTCCGCGACCATGATGACGGCTTCGAGCGCCCGCCGTGCCTCGTCCTGCATGCCGACTCCCGTTCAGCCGTCGTAGACGTCGATCGCGTCGAGCGCATCCGCGCCGACGGCGTCACCACCCTGCCACACGACCTCGATGTCGCCGAAGGTCTGCGGCTGGCGCAGGTCGACCAGGCCCTGCTTGAACAGCTCGAGGATGGCCAGGAAGTGCACGACGACCTCGAGGCGCTCTGCGAGCGAGGCGGTCAGCGAGCGGAACGAGACCCGCCCCCGGCGGGGCAGCTCGACGCACAGGTCGGCCACGGCGTCGATGACGCTGGCACGGATGGGCGCCACGTGGAACAGGTCGATGCGCGGCTGCGGCTTGGGTGTGGTGGCCCGCACGAACGCGGCGTGCAGCTGATCGGGGGTGACGCCCTCGAGCAGGTCGGGGGCAAGGTCGATGAAGCGCTCGTCGGGCCCGACGCAGCGGCCGACGACGCGAGCCGCGGCGTTGTGGAAGACCTCGATGACGGTGGCGGCGTCCTTGAAGGTCTTGCACTCGAGCAGCCGGGCCAGCAGCAGGTCGCGCTCCTCCCACAGCGACAGGTCGTCATCGAGGTCGACGTCGTCGTCGCCGGGCAGCAGGCGCTTGGTCTTGAGCTCGACCAGCGTCGCGGCGATCAGCAGGAACTCGGTGGCGATCTCCAGGTCGAGGTGCTCCATGCGCTCGAGCTCGATCAGGTACGCATCGACGATGGTCGACAGCGAGATGTCGTACAGCTCCACCTGCTCGCGCAGGATCAGGTGCAGCAGCAGGTCGAAGGGACCTTGGTACACGGGCGTCTCGACGGCGTAGGCCACGTCCCACACGTTAGCCGCGCGCGGTGGCGAGGATCACACGCGTGTCATTTGGCCGGAACTCGGTCGGGACCCTCCCCCGCCGTCGGTAGCATCGGCGCCCATGTCCCGCATCTTCTCCGGCATCCAGCCCACCGGCGAGCTCCACCTCGGCAACCTGTTGGGTGCGGTGCAGAACTGGGTGCGCGACCAGCACGACGCCGACAGCTTCTACTGCATCGTCGACCTGCACGCGCTCACCGTGCCCAAGGCACCGGGTGAGGTCGGCGACCGCTCGCTGGAGCTGGCCCAGGTGCTGCTGGCCTGCGGGCTCGACCCTGCGGTGTGCACCCTGTTCGTGCAGAGCCACGTGCGCGAGCACAGCGAGCTGGCCTGGCTGTTGCAGTGCAGCACCAGCTTCGGCGAGCTCAGCCGCATGACGCAGTTCAAGGACAAGTCGGCCCGTCAGAAGGACTTCATCTCGGCCGGGCTGTTCACCTACCCGGCGCTGCAGGCCGCCGACATCCTCCTGTACGACACCGACCGCGTGCCCGTGGGCGAGGACCAGCGCCAGCACATCGAGCTCACCCGTGACGTGGCCGAGCGCTTCAACCACCGCTACGGCGACACCTTCGTGCTGCCCGTGGCCACGGTGCCCGCCGCCGGCGCCCGGGTGATGGACCTGCAGGAGCCGACCAACAAGATGTCCAAGTCCGCCGACAGCGACGCGGGCACGGTGCTCTTGACCGAGGACCTGGCGTCGGTGGCCAAGAAGTTCAAGCGCGCCGTGACCGACTCCGACGGCGAGGTCCGCTACGACCCCGCCGCCAAGCCGGGGGTGTCGAACCTGCTGTCGATCCTCGGTGCGTGCACCGGTCGGGATCCCGAGACGGTGGCGGCGCAGTACACCCAGTACGGGCCGCTCAAGGCCGACGCCGCAGAGGCCGTCGTCGAGGTGCTGCGACCGATCCAGGACCGCGTCGCCGAGCTGCGCGGCGACCCTGCGGGCACCGCGGCGCTGCTGCGCACCGGTGCCGACAAGGCCACCGAGGTGGCCGCGGGTGTGCTGGAACGGGCCCGCACCCACATCGGCCTGCTCCCCCGCTGATCCGCTGCGCCGGGCGTCCAGCCGGGCTCAGTAGAGGTCGAGCTCGCCAGTGACCTGATCGATCCGCTCCGCCAGGTCCGGGCCGATCGCCAGCGCGGTGAGGGTCGGCACACCTCCGAACTCGGTGCGGCCCGAGTCGCGCACCAGGTGGCTGCGCAGACCCAGCTCGGTGGCGCGCTCGTGGAGCTCGACCAGCTCCTCCTCGCTGCGCACCTGCAGCGTCACCTTGCGCCACGAGCCGGTGAGCCACACCCGGGCGACGGGGTCGAGGTGGATCTCCGCCGTGCCGTCGGCGTCGACCGCGGCGGCGACGGCGTCGGCCAGCCAGGCACCCGACGCGTGGGAGCCCTGGGCGATCTCCTTGCCACGGCGCATCTTCAGGTCGCGTCGGATCACGATCACCTGCTTGACGTCGTCGGGCGACGGGTCGCCGGGCAGGTGCGGCACCTCCCCCATCCTCACGTGGCCTCGTCGTCCGCGGCGACCAGCAGCCGCCCCGTCTCGACGGGCACGGTCCATGCGTCCTCGGGTTCGTGGTGCTGCGCTGCCCAGGCCACCACCCGCTCGTCGGACCCGGCGACCGCCAGCAGGTCGGCGCCGAGCCGCGGGTACTGCAGGTACAGCCCGACCTTGCGCGTCATGCCGCGTCGCTGTGCCCACACGTTGGCCATCGAGGCACCGCCCACCGCCTCGGACAGGGTCGCGACGACCCGACCGTACGTGCCCAGGCCGGCGACCGACTTGCCGACGTCGTGGGTGAGCGCCGCGGCCAGCACCCAGCGCACCGAAGGATCATCGGCGGAGGACCCGGACTGCTCCAACGCTCGCAGCACCGACCTGGCGACACCGATCGAGTGCGACCGGTCGACCGGCGCCATGCGATCGAACAGCCGCTGCTCCTCGCCGCTCAGCCACGAGTGCGCCCACGCGGTGTCGTCGGGCGCCGGTGCCCGCGCGACCAGGGACCTGGCGAAGCGCCGGGCCCGGTGCACCGGCTGCAGGCTCATGGCCGGGCCCCGGCGCGGGGGTGCGCGTCCCGATAGGCCTGCCACAACCGCTCGGTGGCGACGCGCGTGTAGATCTGGGTGGTGCTCACCGACGCGTGGCCGAGCAGCTCCTGCACGGTGCGGATGTCGGCACCGCGGTCGAGGAGGTGCGTGGCGCACGAGTGGCGCAGCACATGCGGGCTGACCTGGTCGCCCAGGCCGACGGCGCGGGCCCAGCGCTGCAGCACCAGCCAGGCACCCTGGCGGGTCAGCCGGCTGCCACGCGCACCCAGGAACACTGCGTCCGCGTCGTCGCGGGAGCGCCAGTTCGCCGGGGCCAGCTCGGGTCGGCCCTGGTCGAACCAGACGGCCAACGCACGGACCGCGGGGCGTCCCAGCGGCACGATGCGCTCCTTGGACCGCTTGCCGAACAGCCGCACGAGCGCACCGTCCAGATCGACGTCGCCGAAGCCGAGGCCGCACACCTCCGACACACGCGCCCCGGTGCCGTAGAGCAGCTCCAGCAGCGCCAGGTCCCGCACGGCGAGCGGGTCGCCGTCGAGCGCGATCCGCTGCTCGACCGCGGTCAGCATCGCCAGCACCTGGTCCTCGGTCAGCGCCTTCGGCAGCGGCCGGGGCAGCTTGGGTGTCGCCATCTCCAGGGTGGGGTCCGACGCCACGAACCCCTCGGCGGCCAGCCAGCGGTGCAGGTTGCGCACCGCGACCAGCGTCCGGGTGCTGGACGACGCCGCCAGGCCCTCGGCGCGCAGCGACAACGCGAAGTCCTCGACGTCACGGGCGTCCGCGTCGCGCAGCGTGCGGTCGCCGCGGCGCCGGAGGAACTCGACCCACCGGCGCAGGTCCCGTCGGTACGCCGAGATGGTCAGCGGCGAGCGACCCTTCTCGACCACCAGGTGCAACAGGAAGTCCTCGGCCTCGATCGGCAACTCGACCGTGGGGACGGCGGTCACGGTCGTCAGCCGACGCGGGCGAGGGCCAACGTGAGCCCGATCACCGTCTTGGCATCGGTGATCCGCCCGTCGGCGATCATGGCCGGGGTGTCCGCGAGCGACACCCGCACGATGTCCATGTGCGCCTCTTCGATCCCTTGGCGGTCCATGGGCGCCTCGCTGAGCTCGGTGCCCAGGAACACGTGGCTCTCCTCGTCGCTGAACCCGATCGAGTTGTGGAACGTCGCCAGCGGCTCCAGGCGACCGGCGCGCAGGCCGACCTCTTCGACCAGCTCGCGGTGCGCCGTGGTCTCGAGCGGCTCGTCCGCGACGTCGCGCTTGCCGGCGGGGATCTCCAGCACCATCTGGTCGAGCGCCGCGCGGTACTGGCGCACCAGCACCACGGTGCCGTCGTCGAGCAGCGGCACGACCGACACCGCACCGGGATGGCGAACGACGTCGCGCTCGAAGCGCTCGCCGTCGGGTGACTCGAACTCGGACCGGCACAGGGTGATCACCGCACCCTCGTGCACCACCGTGTCACGCAGGTGCCGGAAGCCGCTCACCTGTCGTCGGTGCCGACACCCACGTCGACGGGACCCACCCCGGCGCCACGGTCGTCGTCGTTCAGCTCGATCAGCTGCGGGTTGCGCCCACGCGCCCGCTCCTTGGCGGCGCCGATCAACTCGCGGAACAGCGGCGCAGGGTTGGTCGGGCGGCTCTTGAACTCGGGATGCGCCTGGGTCGCCACCCAGTAGGGGTGGCCGTCGAGCTCGATGAACTCGACCAGTCGGCCGTCGGGTGAGGTGCCCGAGAACCGGAAGTCCGAGCCGTCGAAGCGGCGCCGGTAGGCCGGGTTGAACTCGTAGCGGTGCCGGTGACGCTCGGACACGACCGTCGTGCCGTAGGCCGCAGCGACCACCGACTCGGGGTCGAGCTGCGCGATGTAGGCGCCGAGGCGCATGGTGCCGCCCTTGTTGGTGACGTCGCGCTGGGAGTCCATCAGGTCGATCACCGGGTGCGGCGTGGACGGGTCGAACTCGGTGGAGTTGGCACCCGCGAGGCCCAGCACGTTGCGGGCGAACTCGACGGTCATCACCTGCATGCCCAGGCAGATGCCCAGGCACGGCACGGCATGCTCCCGCGCGTAGCCGGCGGCGGCGATCTTGCCCTCGATGCCCCGCTCGCCGAACCCGCCGGGGATGACGATGCCGTCCAGGTCCTTGAGGCGACCGGCGGCCAGCAGGCCCTCGACGTCCTCGGCCTGGATCCACTCGATCTCGACATCTGCACCGTGGTGGAAACCGGCGTGGTTGAGCGACTCGACCACCGACAGGTAGGCGTCGGGCAAGGACACGTACTTGCCGATGATGCCGATGCGCACCGGGAACGTGGCCGCCTCGACGCTGCGGACCAGCTTGGTCCACTCGGTCAGGTCCGGCTCGATCTCGGGCAGCGCCAGGATGCGGCACACCACCGTGTCGAGGCCCTCGTCGTGGATGACCAGCGGGATGTCGTACAAGCTCGATGCGTCGGCGGCGTTGACCACCGCGTCCACGGGCACGTCGCACAGCGCCGAGATCTTGCGCTTGAGGTCCGACGAGATGGCCTCTTCGGAGCGGCAGACGATCGCGTCGGGCTGGATGCCGCGGCTGCGCAGCTCGGTCACGGAGTGCTGCGTCGGCTTGGTCTTCTGCTCCCCCGACGGGCCGATGAACGGCACCAGGGTGACGTGCACGTAGCAGACGTTCTCGCGGCCGACGTCCAGGCGGAACTGCCGGATGGCCTCGAGGAACGGGAGGATCTCGATGTCGCCGACGGTGCCGCCCACCTCGGTGATGACCACGTCGGTGCCGTCGATCGCCAGGCGCGAGATGCGACGCTTGATCTCGTCGGTGATGTGGGGGATCACCTGCACGGTCTTGCCCAGGTACTCGCCGCGACGCTCGGCGGCCAGCACCGACTGGTACACCGAGCCGGTGGTGGCGTTCGAGTCCCGGGTGAGCTGCTCGTCGATGAAGCGCTCGTAGTGACCCAGGTCCAGGTCGGTCTCGCCGCCGTCCTCGGTGACGAACACCTCGCCGTGCTCGAACGGGTTCATCGTGCCGGGATCGACGTTGATGTACGGGTCGAGCTTCTGCATCGTGACCCGAAGGCCCCGAGCCTTCAGGAGCCTCCCCAGCGAGGAGGCGGTGAGCCCCTTGCCGAGACTCGATGCCACGCCGCCGGTGACGAAGATGTGCTTTGCCACAACCTCTCCTGAACGTCGGTTCTCGCGAGGGTAGCGCGGGCGGGACGGGGGTCCGCGCACGCCGCTGCCGGGCACCGCAGCTCGGCGACGGACCGGTAGCCTCGGGCGCCCATGCACGCAGCGACCGACACCGGCACCGCGCCGGCATCCACCCGAGTGCCCCGGAGCCGGGTGCACTGGGTCGACGTCGTCGGCCTGGCCCTGCTGGCGCTCGTCGTACGACTGCCCGCCTACGTGGCGACCAAGGCGCTGACCTTCGACGACGGCGTCTTCGCCAACTCCGCGGTGGCGATGCGCGACGGCGGACTGCCGTTCCGCGACGTGTTCTCCAGCCAGGGCCCGCTCTTCCTGCCGCTCGTCGCGCTCGGCGACCTGCTCGGGTTCCGGACGCTCGACTCGCCCAGGGTGCTCGCCGTCGCCTCCGGCATCGTGGCAGTGATCGCCACCTACTGGGCAGCACTGCGGCTGACCGACCGGGTCGGTGCGCTGCTGGCCGGCGGGCTGCTGGCCGTCTCGGGCGGGTTGGCCTGGGTCACCGGGCCCCTCGCTGCCGACGGGCCCGCGCTGGCCTTCGCTGCGATCACGATGGGGCTCACCCTTCGCCACCGCGACGCGCCCAGCACGGCGCGGGCCGCCCTGCTCGGGGCCTCGCTCGGTGCGGTGCTGTCGACCAAGTCGCTCGAAGCGCCGATCCTGGTGCCGGTCGCGCTGGTCCTGCTCGCACCGGTGCTCTCCGCGGCGCGACGCCGGTCCCTGGACACCACCGGGCTGTGGCGCGGTGTGGTGGCGGGGCTGGCAGCGCTGGCGGTGTTCCTGGTCGTCACGCTGCCCGTCGGGTTCGCCGACGTCTGGGACCAGTCGGTGGTGTACCGCACCGACGCCGCAGCCGAACGCGACATCCCCGGGACCGCCGCCAAGCTGGTCTCGACGCTGTGGGACCGCGACCTGGCGCTGCTGTTCATGGGCGCCGTCGCCCTGGTCTGCGGCGTGCTCGCGCGGCGCCGCACCGGATCCGCGCGCGTCGCGATCGTCGACGACGACGTGACGTGGGCGTCGCACCGCCGCTGGGCAGCGGATGCCAGCAGCGACTGGTCGCCGTCGGGACGTCTGCTGGCGGTCTCCTGGCTCGTGGTCACGCTGGTCTGGTTGTCGGTCGTGGTGAGCCCACTGTGGCGCCCGCACGTGGCCGCCGTGTCGATCCCGCTCGTGCTGGTCATCGGCGCCTATCGCCCGCCGCTGCGCCCGCTCGTGGTCGCTGCGGTCGTGGCGGTGCCGCTCGCCGTGGTGCAGCTCGACGGGCTGCTCGTGACCGGTCCCTACCGCGGCACCGAGGCGCAGCTGGTCCAGGCCCTGCAGGAGCTGCCCGACGGCGCGTGGGTGATCAGCGACGAGCCCGGTGTCGTATGGCGTGCCGGGCGACGCACCACCGACGACCTGGTCGACCCGTCGATGCTGCGTCGGGAGCAGGACCGCTACACCGAGGCCTCGTTGCTGCGTGACGCGCAGGACCCCCGGGTGTGCGCGTTCGTCCGCATCTCCGAGCAGCGCTTCGCGCACTTCGACGGACTGCCCGCCGGGCTCGAGCGCCAGGGCTTCGTGGCCGACCCCGACGTGGGTGACGGCAGCGTGCTCTACGTGCGCACCGACTGCGACCCATCCGCCTGAGACGCGGCGTCCGGACCCTCGCCGGTCGACTGCTCGGCACGACGTCGTGCGTCGGCGGGTGAGCTCGGCGGGTCGTCGTCGACCCGCAGCAGCAGGTTGATCAACGCCGCGTTGGCCACGCCGAGCATGATGCCGGGCACCGAGATGCCCGAGTCGTTCAGGGCGAAGCCGAGCACCATGGCGGTGATCAGTCCGGCCAGCGCGGCGCGCTCCTGGGGGATGCGCTCGCGGATCGTGTGCAAGCGCCACGGCGCCTTCCAGAACAGGAACGCCACGAACGCGAACACCAGCGGCAGCATCAGGATCCAGATGGAGCTGGTCAGCACCGACAGGTTCGCATTGAGCTTGCGCAGCACCACGGTCTGGAAGGCGTCGAAGCCGTTGTCACGCACGTCGGCGACCAAGCGGCCCAGGTGGGTCTGCTTCGCCGCCGGCCGGGTCAGGTCCAGCAGGCCGAACCCGATGACGACGGCCACCGTCACCGCGGCGCCGATGATTGCGGTGCGCACCTTGATGCGCCAGCCCAGCAGCATGTAGGCGGTCACACCGGCGGCGGGCACCATGGTGAGCGCGCCGCCGACGTCCGCACCGAGGTTCGGTGCGCCGTCGAGCACGACGCACCACCCCAGCAGCGCCACCGCTGCCCACACGCCGCGCCGGCCGGGCACCCGGTGCGCGATCAGCGCAGCGAGGATGATGCCCGCCGCGCTCATCATGGAGAACGCGGGGTTGCCCATGCCGTTGAAGCGGCCCGCGACGGTCGGCGTGTAGCCGAACACGGTGTTGAACTGCAGTGGCCCGCCGAGCACCAGATCGATCGAGAGCACCCCGACGATCAGCGCCAGCGCCGTGAGCAGAGGATCGACGAGGTAGCGCCGGGTCAGCAGGTGCACGATCGTGGCCGACACGGTCGCCACGCCGAGCACGACCGCCCACCACGCGGCGGTGCCCCACTGGTGCAACGGCAGCGCTCCCGCGAGGAACGTCGCCGGCAGGTACAGCAGCACGGCGAGCGTCGCGATCTCGATGCTGGTGCGCGCAGGTCGGCCCGACCGGCCGAGCGTCCACAGCGCCGCAGCCCACAACAGCAGCTGCGCCACCACGAACACGACCGATGCCGCGCCCAGCGTCCGGTCGCGGAACCGGGCTGCCTGGTCGGCCTCGACGAGGAACTCGGCCCGATCGGCGAGCGTCGAACCCCCGCTGCCGGCACGCTCCATCACGGTGCCCTCCATGGACGACGGCACCGCCAGGTCCACCAGGGACAGCACGCTCGGGGCCAGGTCCACGGTCTGGACGAACCCCGGCCGTCGAGTGGTGCCCGACGACAGCAGACCCGCCTCGAGCGTCGGCGCGTGCACGCCCACGACGGTCAGGTTGGTGCCCTCGTCCTCCGCGTACGGTGCCACGACGACGACGGCGTCGGTCGCCAGGTCGACCTCGTCGAGGAGCCGGCCGAGCAGCTCGTCGCTGCGCCGGATGGCAGCGTCGCGCTGGCGCTCCTGCTGCGACGGCAGCATCAGCGGCTTGGCGTCCTCGTAGCGCACCATGTCGGACGCCTCGACGAGCACCACCGAGCTCGGCTCCCAGAACTCGCCGAACGCGGCCGCCACCTCGTCGATGTCGTAGCGGGTGCCGAACGGCGCAGCGGAGTCCGCTTCGAGCAGGGTGCGCCCGACCCGGCCGTGCTGCACCAGCCCGTTGCGGTCCATGAGCCCGACGCTGGCCTCACGGCGGAAGTTGACGTCGTCGTCGCCCTCGCCGTGGTCGCCGTTCGCGATGACGGCGCGGGCGACGCCGCCATCGGCGAGCGCGTCGCCGAGCGCGCCGACCTCGGCGTCGAACAGGAGCGTGGAGTTCAGATCGCGCATCGACACGATGCCGAAGTTGAAGACCTGGCCCGCCCGGGGCTCGACCCCGGTCCGCCGAGCGAACTCCTCGGCAGCGGGGGTGCCGTCGTAGTTCTCCCCCGCCTCGGGCGCCACGACCGTCGGATCGGCGGGGTCGGGATCTGGCACCGGCGTGGGTGCCGGCACCGGGCCGGCGTCGAGGTCCTCGTTGGCGGGCTCGGGCTCGAAGGCCTCGGCGGGCACCCCGGAGGGATCGCCGTCGGTGCTGGTGCGGGAGAAGCCGGCGACGAACGCCAGCGACGCCTGCTGGGTGCCCTCGGCGCGGGTCCCTGCGTTCAGCGTGGCGTAGGCGTCGGCCGCGCCGGTGCGGCGTGTGACCGCCCGCGGTGACAGGTCGCCCACCACCGAGTCGGCCAGCAGCTCCTCCAGGTTCGGGGCGTCGACGCGGTCGAGGTCGGCCCACGTGAGCGTCGGGACGGTGAACACCAGCACGCGCTCGGCGCCACCCAGGGGACGTTCGTCGGAGCTGCGCTCCACCTCGGCCGCCGATGCCGGCCCCACCAGGGTCACCGTCATCGCCGCCAGGATCGCCATCGCGGCGATCACCCGGGTCCTCATGCTCCTGCTCCTCCGGGGGTCGCGCCCCCACTCGTGCGTGGCAGCCGCTGGGTGACCGAGATGCCCAGCGCCTTCGTGCCCCCCAGGTAGATCGCCGCGGCCAACGGCACCAGCACCGCCAGTGCGACCAGGTCGGCACCACGACCCTCGGGTGCCCAGGCCCGGTAGATCAGCCAGACGACCGTGCCGGCGACCGCGGCGACCAGCGCACAGCCGGGGAACGCCGCGGGCAGCACCCACTCGCCGGTGCGCCGGTGCAGCGCGACCAGCAGCGCCCCGCACCCGAGGAGGAACGACACGCTGTGCGCCAGGCCCAGCGCCAGCACCGTCGTGGCACTCGACGTCGTGGCCCCGGCCACCAGCATCGCGACCACTCCGACCAGCGACGCGGCAGCGCCCCACAGGGCGGGGCTGCGGGAGTCGCCCAGCACGTAGAAGGCTCGGGCGAGCAGGAAGAACATGCCGTAGGGCAGCAACCCGAGGCCGAGCGAGGCGAGTGCGGCCGCCAGCAGGTCGACGCTCTGGGCGCCGCTGGCCTGCCCGAAGGCGAGCACCGACATGGCCGGCACCGCCAGGGTCAGGCACAGCGCGCTGAGCGGCACGAGCAGCACCGTCATCGAGTCCGCCGCCCAGCGCAACGACGACGAGAACGCGCCCAGGTCACCGGCCCCGTGCTCCGCGACCAGCTCCGGCAGGATCGTCGTGTGGATCGGTTGGGCGATGATCCCGTACGGCGCGAGGAACAGGAACCAGCCCACCTGGTAGGCGACCACGCCGCCCTCGACCGCCGCGCCGGCGATGATCGCGGCGCCGTAGAGCAGCGCGGCGAACCCGTGTTGCACGCTGGCCCAACCCGACAGTCGCAACAGCGGCACCAGTCCCTCGTGGGTGCGGCCGAAGCGCGGCACCAGCCGGAAGCCCGAGCGCCACACGGCGACGACCGGTGCGGCGACGAACGCCACCACGCCGAGCGTGCCGCCGAGGCCCAGCAGCGCACGCTCCGTCGCCGTCAGATCGAGCCCGGGATCGGGTCCTGCGACCGCCCGGAACGCGAACAGGAAGGCGACCATGACGACGGTGTTGCCGATCGGTGCCATGGCCGGGACCACGAAGCTCCGACGTGCGTGCAGGACGGCGGTCGCGATGGCACCGATGCCGTAGAGCACGACCTGGGGGATGAACCACCACAGCAGGTAGGTCGTGAGCTGCTGCTGCTGCGCGGCCACCTGGGGGTCCTCGACCGCGGTGGTGAGCACGTCGGCGAGCCACGGCGCGGCCAGCATGCCGATGAGCGTGACGACGCCCAGCACCAGCAGCGTCACCCCGAGCAGCTCACCGGCGAGTCGCTCGGCGCCCTGGCGATCGCCACGGTCGAGGTGCCCGACGAAGGTCGGCACGAGCACCGCGGACAGCGCACCGGCGGCGAGCAGCTCGAACAGGATGTTCGACACCGTGTTGGAGCTCTGGAAGGCGTTGCCCAGGTAGGTCGTGCCCAGCACCGCGGCGATGACCAGTACCCGGCCGCCACCGATGACCCGGGACACCGCTGCGGCGGCGCCCATCCCGGTGGCGGAGCGGACGACGGCGCTCGAGCCCCCGTCCGGTGAGGTCACGGCCCTTGCCACGCGGGCAGGATGCCGTCGACGTCGGGGCCGTAGCCGAAGCGTCCGACGGTGCCGTCGCGCAGCACGTCGAGCGCCAGCACCACCGCGACACGACCGGCGATCAGCTCCAGGTCGTCGACCGTCGAGAAGCGCACGGAGCCCGACTCGAAGGCACCGGCGATCACCGTGCCCCGTTGCGCGCGCTCGCCGTCCGCGGGGACCTCGGTCACCTCGGCCAGCACCGCCGGCACACCGGCCTCGGACGCTGCCCGCACCAGCTCGATCGTGGCCGCTCCCGGTTCCTCCAGCGTCGAGGCGGTGCCGGTGGCGGCGACGAGCAGCAGCTCACCGCCCTCTGCGACCTGCTCGGCGTCGATGCCCTGCAGCCGCACCAGGCCGGCGTCGGCCAGCTCCGCCAGCGGCGCGGCGTCGAAGCTCAGCGTCACCGGGGGCGCCTCGGTCGTCGTCGTCGAGGTCGGTGCCTCGGTGGGCACGGTCTCGGCGCCGGGCACGGTCTCGGCGCCGGGCACGGGGTCGGTGCTCGGCACGGGCGCGGTGGTCGTGGTGGTGCTCCCGGCACCGCCGGTCGCAGGTCCCTGGACCATGCGCCGTGCCAGCGCGGCACGAACGGTCGCGGGGTCGCTGCTGGTCACGCCGGCCAGCGACGCGGCGGCGCTGAGGTCGTCGGGCTCGGCGAGGTCCCATCGGGGCTCCAGCCAGACGATGCCCTCGACCGCGGAGCCCGACTGGCGCAGACGCAGCACCAGGTCCTGCACCGCGGCGTCGTCGAGGCCCGACTCGGCCACCACGAGCGTCGAGGTGGCATCCAGGCGGGACTGCACCGCGTACGGCGCGGACACGTCGATGTAGCGCTCGAGCTCGTCGATCTGGACGTTCTTGGCGTCGATCGCGGCCACCGTCTCGTCGAGCGACGCCTCGACGCCGTCGAGGCGGTTCTGCAGCTCGTCGGCGATGCGGCCGTCGAGCACCGAGCCGACGACCACCCCCACCGCCAGGGCGAGGAAGAACGCCACGGTCGACACGACATAGAAGCGGAAGGTGACCACGTCAGGAGAACCGGCCTGTCAGGGAGTACCAGAGGTCGCGCACGTCGAGCCACACGGTGCGCAACAGCAGCTGGAGCGAATCGGACACGATCGCGACCGCCACGATGACCACCAGGGCGGCTGCGATCAGCAGGACGATGTCACGTCGACGGACACGTCCCTTGTAGAGCTGGCTCACACCCTTCGCGTCGATCAGCATCGGGCCGATCCGCAGGCGGGTGAGGAAGGTCGAGGACATGCCCGCCCGACCCTTGTCGAGGAACTCGACCATGGTGGCGTGGGTGCCGACGGCGACGATCAGCTCGGCTCGGCACTCGTAGGCGAGCAGCATCGCCGCGTCCTCGCTGGTGCCCTCGACCACGAACTCCAGGTAGGGCTTGCCCTGCTCCTGCAGCTCTTCGCGACCGGGTGCCCTGCCGTCGGGATGCACGTGGTGCACCAGCTCCGCGCCGCAGTCCCAGGCGCGCTGCGACAGCGAGTCGAAGTCGCCGATGATCATGTCGGGCACGAGCTTCATGTCCAGCAGGGCGTCCGCTCCCCCGTCGACGGCGACCAGCACGGGGTGGTACTCGACGATGTAGGGACGCAGCGCCTTGAGGTCTTCCTTGTAGTCGTGGCCCCGCACCACCACCAGCACGTGGCGTCCCTGGAAGCGCGTGCGCAGCTCCGGGATGACCAACGGCTCGAAGACGAGCTGCGCCTCCTTCTCGATGTACTCGAGGGTGTTGACCGCGAAGCGCTCGAGCTCGCTGCCGATGGAGTCCCGGGCCGCCTCCATGCGCTGCTCGACCCCGGCGGTGTCGAGCACCTGTCCCGAGGCGACCTCGACGCCGTCGACGAGGAGGTGCCCATCGCGGATGGTCAGCTGCGCGCCGTCCTCGATCTCCATGACCGCGGGACCGGCGGCGTCGACCATGACGATCCCGGCCTCGGCCAGGCGAGCCGGCCCACCGTTGGGGTAGCGCCCGGAGATGAACGCGGAGGCGTTCACGACCGCCGCGACACCCGAGCCGGCGACCGACTCCCCGGCGACGCGGTCCAGGTCCTGGTGGTCGATCACGGCGATCTCACCCGGGCGGAGCCGCTTGGCCAGGTCCTTCGTGCGTCGCCCGACCCGGGCGGTGCCCGTGACCGTCACCGATGGTGCGTCTCGCAGATCGCTCATGCGACGGCGCTCATGCGACGGCGCGCGGCGTCGGCGCGCGGCGTCGGCGCGGGGATCGGGGGACGGACGGGGCGAGGCTGCATCACGGCGTGGGGTGGACCGAACGGCGATCGGACCGGGGTCCGATCGTACTGCATGGGCATCCGCTGGCCCGGGGCGCTCACCCCGGTGGCGTCTCTCGGCCGAGGCGGTCGACGAAGCGCAACGGCGCGACCCGGTCGATCACCCGGCTGAACGACACGCGCTCGCTGAGCAGGTTGAGCGCCAGCACGGCGATCAGCGTCCAGGTGCGACCCGCCGGGTCGACGGTGAGCACGACGGCGAGTCCCAGCGTGGCCCCGAGGGGGTTCGCGCCGGCGTCCCCCAGCATCATGCGCTCTCGCAGGTCCGGCACCAGCAGCGCCATCGTGGCGCCGGCCACCACTGCCAGTCCGAGCAGCTCGGGTGTAGCGGCGGTGACCGCCGCCAGGACTGCCGCGGCGAGCAGCGACACCTTCGCCACACGTCCCGGCGCCCGGTCGAACAGGTTCGCCAGGTTGGCGCACAGCGCGACCAGCGCACCGTCGAGCAGCAGCCGCACCGTCGAGTCGCCCGACATCGGCGCGACGACGATCAGGGCGACCGCGGGTCCGGCGACCATCTTCAGCGAGCCCGCGGTGAGCTTGCCGCGCAGCAGCGCGGCGACGTGGCCCCGGTAGCCCGAGGCACCCTCGTCGACGGCCATGTCGTCGAGCAGGCCCAGGAGCCCGAAGCCCAGCGTGGCGGTGACCGTCGACGCGAGCGCGGCCAGACCCGGGCGGTCGGGGCGCCAGCCCAAGGTCGTCAGCACCGTGAGGGCGGCGGAGGTGGCGACGACCGCCAGGGGGATGACCAGGCCGACGCCCGTGGGCAGCTCACGGCCACGGAAGTTGGCTCGGGTGAACACCGCACGGGAGAACACCGGCTGCATGCCGACCCAGATCGCGAACGCGGCAGCAGCACCGAGCAGCAGCCCCGCGAGCAGGTTCATCGGCGTCCGAGCCGGCCGCGCGAGCCGGCCGCGGCACCGAGCAGCTCCTCGGCGTGGCGCCGGGCGGTCGCGCTGTCCGGGGAGCCCGACAGCATCCGGGACAGTTCGACGACCCGCGACTCGGCATCGATCGCCATCGCCTGGGTGATCGCACCGTCGGACTCCTGGGACTTGGCGACGACCACCTGCGCATCCGCGAAGGCTGCGACCTGTGCCAGGTGGGTGACCACGATCACCTGTCGGTCCGCACCGAGCTGGGCGAGCGCTCGGCCCACTGCGACGGCCGCCTCGCCACCGATGCCGGCGTCGACCTCGTCGAAGACCATCGTGGGCGGCCCTTCGGACAGCACGAGGCGCAGCGCGAGCATGACCCGCGACAGCTCGCCGCCGGACGCGACCCGCGACAGCGGTGCGGGTTCGACGCCGGTGTTGGTCGCCAGGCGGAACTCGACGGCCTCGCCGGCACCGGGGTGCTCGGGGGTGTCCTCGACGTGCACCTCCATGCGGGCGCCGGGCAGCGCCAGGCTGCCCAGGTGCGACTCCACCGCCGCAGCGAGCCCGGGCGCGGCACGACGGCGGGCCGCGCCGAGCACCTGGGCACGACGGGCCAGCTCGGTCCTGGCGTCGTCCAGCTCGGCCAAGCGCTGCGCCCGCACCTCGTCGTGCCCTGCCAGCTCGTCGGCGCGGCGGGCCATCTCGTCGCGGTGTGCGAGCACCTCGTCGATCGTGTCGCCGTACTTGCGGCGCAGCTGCACGAGCTGGTGGCGACGTTCGCGAACGGCGGCCAGCCGCTCGTCGTCGGGCTCCACCACGTCGACGAGGCGGCGCAGCTCGGCGGTGCAGTCGGCGAGCTCCGCGCCGGCGTCGACGAGCCGTGAGCGCACCGTGGCGAACAACTCGGTGTCGCCGAGCGCCGCTGCGGCCTGGGCGAGCAGGTCGACCGCGGCGCCGTCGTCACCCAGCAGGGCCGCGGCTCGGCGTGCGGCCTGCTGGTGCTCGACGGCGGCGGCCAGCAGGTCCTCCTCGGCGGCGAGGCGGTCGTCCTCGCCGCGCTCGGGCGCCACGGCGTCGATCTCCTCCACCTGGAAGCGGCACAGGTCGAGCTCGCGCGCCCGCGTGCGGTCGTCGCCCCCGAGCTCCTCGAGAGCGGCGGCGCAGGCGGCCAGGTGGCGACGGGCCTCGACGAACGGACGGCGGTCGATCCCGCCGAAGCGGTCCAGCGCAGCCCGCTGGGTGCGCGGCGCCAGCAACGTCTGCTGTGCGTGCTGGCCGTGCAGCTCGAGCAGGGTGGTGCCCAGCTCGGAGAGTGTGGCCGCCGTCGCCAGCTCGCCGTTCACGTAGGAGCGCGAACGGCCCTGCGCCGGCACGCTGCGACGCAGCACCCACTCGGTGTCGCCCACGGCGAACAGGCCCTCGACGGTGGCCTCGTCACACCCTGTGCGCACGCGGGTGGGATCGGGGCGGCCGCCGGTCAGCAGGTGCAGCGCCTCGACCACCATGGTCTTGCCCGCGCCGGTCTCGCCGGTCAGCGCGACGAGCCCGGACCCGAACGGGATCCGCGCCTCGGCGATGACGCCCAGGTTCCTGACCGCGAGTTCGACCAGCACGACGCCTCACCGTAGAGGATGCCTGCGACGCAATCGGGACCCCCGAGGGACCGCCGCCGGTGCAACAGGAGGTGCGACGGGGCCGTGGCGGTGCTCAGCGCTCGGAGAGGCCGAACTTGGCGCGCAGGACCGCGTGGAAGTCGTGGGCACCGAAGGTGACCAGGCGAGCGGGTCGGTCCGAGGCGGTGCAGACCACCGCGTCACCGGGCACGAGCGACGCCGCGGCACGGCCGTCGACCGACACCCCGGCGGCACGGTCGCCACCGACGCCGACCCGGACCTGGCAGTCGGGGCGCAGGACCAGCGCACGGTCGAAGAGCATGTGCGCTGCCACCGGCGCCATCAGCACCGCTCGGTGGCGTGGGTCGACGATGGGTCCGCCGGCGGAGAACGCATACGCCGTGGAGCCGGTCGGGGTCGCCAGGATCAACCCGTCGGAGACGTACGAGGTGAACGGGGCGCCGTCGAGCTCGACGTCGAGGCGGACGGTGTGGCCCATCTCGGACTTCTCCACCACGGCCTCGTTCAGCGCCTGCAGCGTCTCGGGCTCGGTCCCGGCGCGGTGCAGCGTGACCTGGATGCGCATGCGCTCCTCGATCCGGTGCGATCCGGCCAGGAACCGCTTGAGCGCCATGCGCACGCCGTTCGGCTCGACCTCGGTCAGGTAGCCGAGCTGGCCGAGGTTGACCCCCAGCACCGGCACGCCGTCGTCGGCGACCAGGTCGACCGCGCGCAGCATCGTGCCGTCCCCGCCCAGGCTCAGCATCAGGTCGAGTCCGATCGACAGATCGCCCTCGGCGACACCGAGCGATGACATGCCGAGCTGGTCCGCCTCGTCGGCGAGCATGCGCACCTCGTGGCCGCGCTCACGCAGCCACTCGATGGTGGATCGGGCCAGGTCGGGGGCCCGCTCGCGGTGCATCACCAACGCCACGACGCTCATCGGGCCACCACCTCGCCGTCGTCCGCCGGCGACACCTCGATGCCCGCACGCGCCAGCGCCTCGTGCACCTGTGACGCCATCTCCGTCGGCCCCGGTTCCGCGACGAGCGGTTCCGCAGGCTCCCGATCGGCGCAGCGGGTCAGGTGCAGGAGGAACTCGACGTTGCCGTCGGCGCCGCGCAGCGGCGAGACCCGCAGCCCTGCGACCTCGGCGCCGTGGTGTCGGGCGCTGCGCGCGACCCGTTCGACCGCGCCGACCCACTCGTCGGGGTCGGCGATCACGCCCCGGCCCCGGCTCGCCTCCTGGCGTCCGGCCTCGAACTGGGGTTTGACCAGCACGACGAGCCAGCCGCCGGGCCGGCAGCACCCGACCAGCACCTCCATGACCTTGGTGAGCGAGATGAAGGACAGGTCGGCGACGACGGCGTCGAACGGGCCCAGCTGGTCGGGATCGACGTGACGCAGGTTGGTGCGCTCGAGGACCCGGACGCGCGGGTCGCGGCGGAGCCGCTCGTGCAGCTGGCCGTGGCCCACGTCCAGCGCGACCACCGACGCCGCGCCGTGCTGCAGCAGCGCGTCGGTGAAGCCACCCGTCGACGCACCGGCGTCGAGCGCGTGCAGCCCGGTCGGATCGAGCCCGAACGCCTCGAGTGCGCCGAGCAGCTTCTCGCCGCCACGGCCGACGAAGCGCGGGGCGTCCCCGCGCACGACGAGCGACTCCCCCGCGTCGACCTGGCGTGACGCCTTGGTGGCGGGGGCGCCACCGGCCAGCACGCGGCCCTGTTCGATGAAGGCCTGGGCCTGGGTGCGGCTGTCGGCCAGCCCTCTGCGGACCAGTTCGGCGTCGAGGCGGCGTCGCACCGGTTCAGCCTACCGACAGCACGCCGGCGACCAGCGAGGCCAGGTCGGCCGCGACCCAGGTCGGAGACGGGGCGACCGGCAGGTGCTCCGCCGTGGTGACGCCGCTGAGCACCAGGCCGAAGGAGGCCCCCAGCTCCAGCGCCAGGCCGCCGTCGGTCTCGGGTTTGTCGCCGACCACGACGTCGACCGGCCCGTGGCGCGACTCGAGCAGCGACGCGGTCGCCCGATGCGGTTTGCCGGTCACCTCGGGCGCCCGGCCCGAGGTCACGGCGACCGCCGCCACCAACGCGCCGTTGCCCGGCAGCAGCCGGGGTCCGTCGGGTCCCGAGGTCGGATAGGTGGCGTCGTCGTTGGTCGCCAGGAATCGGGCGCCGGAGCGGATCGCGTCGGCGACCATGCCGACGCGGGAGCGGTCCCAGCGGTGCGTGGCGCCGACCACCACGGCATCCACGCCGAGCGGCACCCGACCCTCGTCGCAGTCCCAGACGTCGATCACCTCCAGCTCGGCGCGTCGCAGCACCTCGACAAGGGTCGGATCTCCCAGCACCAACACCCGAGCATCCGGCTCGCAACGCGCCGCGGCAGCCTCGGCGGAGGTGACCACGGGGATCGCGGCGACACCCAGCCGCTCGAGCTGGGCGCGCTTCACCTCCGGGCCCATGGCGTGGTTGGTGCACGCCACCACGGCGTGGCCCGCGTCGAGCAGCCGCGCGACGGCAAGGTCCGCACCGGGGATCAGGTGGTCGCCGCGCCACACGACGCCGTCGAGGTCGAGGACCCAGGTGCTCACGAGCGCCACCCTTGCACAGCTGCGACGCCCTGCCGGAGTGGTTTCGGCCGTGACCGCTGTGACACCCTGTGCGGCATCGAGAGGGGTCGGCGAATCGGCGCCGTGCCAACGATGTCGCAAGGAGCAACGGTGGACGAGCAGATGCTGGACAAGGTCGCGAACGACGAGGGCTTCATCGCCGCGCTGGACCAGAGCGGCGGCAGCACGCCCAAGGCGCTCAAGCTGTACGGCATCGAAGAGGACGCCTACTCGGGCGACGAGGCGATGTTCGACCTCATCCACGAGATGCGCAGCCGGATCATCACGAGCTCGTCGTTCAACGGCGACCGTGTGCTGGGGGCGATCCTGTTCGAGATGACCATGGACCGCGAGATCGAGGGCAAGGGCACCGCGGAGTACCTCTGGAACGTCAAGCAGGTCGTGCCGTTCCTGAAGGTCGACAAGGGTCTCGCCGACGAGGTCGACGGCACCCAGCTGATGAAGCCCATCCCCGACCTGGACGCGCTGTGCCAGCGAGCAGTGGCCAAGGGCGTGTTCGGCACGAAGATGCGCTCGGTCATCAAGGTCGCCAACGAGGCCGGCATCACCGCCAACGTCGCCCAGCAGTTCGAGTTCGGTCGCCAGATCCTCGCGAACGGCCTGGTGCCGATCATCGAGCCCGAGGTCGACATCAACAGCCCGTCCAAGGCCGAGGCCGAGGTGCTGCTCAAGGCCCGCATCCTGGCCGAGCTCGACGGCATCGCGGAGGACCAGCAGATCATGCTGAAGCTGACGCTGCCCGAGACCGACGGCTTCTACGCCGAGCTGGTCGCGCACCCCAAGGTGCTGCGGGTCGTGGCGCTCTCCGGTGGCTACAGCCGCGAGGAGGCCAACGCACGCCTGTCACGCAACGCCGGCATGATCGCCAGCTTCTCCCGTGCCCTGACCGAGGGCCTCTCGGCCCAGCAGAGCGACGCCGAGTTCGACGCCGCGCTCGACGCCTCGATCGGCTCGATCTTCGAGGCCTCCCGCACCTGAGCAGCGCTCGAGCGCCACAACCGCACGTCGAGTCCGAGGGGCGCCCAGGTGGCGCCCCTCGCTCGCGTCCGACCTCAGTCGAGCGCGGCCAGGCGATCCGCGACGTCGAGGAACCCCGGCTCGGCTCGCTGGAGCTGCACGAACAGCGCTCGCGCCTGGGGCAGGTCGCCGGAGCGCTCGTAGAGGTCGGCCAGCGCGTACGCCCGCCGCAGGTGGTGCTCCATCGGCCGCTTCGGGAAGCGGAAGCCCTTGGCCAGGAGCCGCACGGCGCCGGCCAGGTCACCACGGTCGGCCAGCGCACCTGCAGCCACGATCCGTCCCTCGGCCACGAGCGCACCGCTCGGAGAGCTCTCGCGCAGCTCCTCCCACAAGCGGTCGACCTCGCCGTACTGGCGCAACGCACGACGGCAGTCCGCCAGGACCGGGTGCTGTTCGGTGCTGCCTCCACTCAGCTCGACGAACGCGTCCAGCTCACGAGCAGCTTCCTTCCACCGGCCGAGCCGGTAGAGCGTGAGCCCGTAGAGCTCGCGTGCCTCCGGCAGGTCGGGCACCTCCCGAGCGATCGGCGAGAGGATCTGGCGTGCTTCGCCGAAGCGCTCGCCGGCGAACGCCGTCGCCGCCTCACCGAGCCGGCCCTCGAGCCGCTCCGCGCGCTTCGCGCCGACCAGCTCGACCAGCATCGGTGCGTGGACCGTGATGCGCTCCTGTCGTGCTCGCGGTGCCGGCTTGCCTCCGGATCTCGGCCGAGTCGTCTCGGTGGGACCCTCGTCGATCCACACCTCCGGCTCGGGGATCACCAGCTCGGCCGGCTCCTCACGGCGCGGCGGTCGGCTGCGGCGCGGCGGGGGCGCCGGCACCGCACGATCATCTCGTGGCCGCGCAGGGCCACGAGCACCACTGCCCCCGCGGGACGAGCCGCCCCCACGAGACGGGCTCCCACTCCGAGCGGCACTGCCTCCACGGGAGGGGCTCCCACTGCGAGAGGAGCTGCCCCCACGGGACGGGCCGTCGCTCCGTGGCGAGCTGCCACCGCGTGACGGGCCCCCTGACCGCGACGGCCCACCCGAACGGGAGGCACCACCGCCGCTGCGACCGGAGCGCGAGCCACCCGACGGCGAACCGCCGGGACGCCCGGCTCGGGAGCCGGAGCGCCCGCCAGAGCTCGATCGTGGGCTGTCGGAGGGTGTCATCTGCGTCGTCCTGCGTCGTTCGGGGCTGTCACGGTACTGCCGAAGCAGCTCCGGGAGCACATGCGGCCCGCCCGATTCGGGAGCGCAGGCCGCACGGGGCCAAAAATGCCGATGAGCGGAGCCCGAAAGCTCCGCTCATCGTGAGAAATCCGGCGGCGTCCTACTCTCCCAGGGACGCTCGTCCCAAGTACCATCGGCGCTGGAGGGCTTAACTTCCGTGTTCGGGATGGGAACGGGTGTGACCCCTCCGCTATGGCCACCGAAATCTGTTGTCAACTACGAGCGGCGATCCGGTCGAACCGGATCTGCGGCGTCTCGAGGACTTCATAGCGAGCACGAACGGCTTTGTACAAACCCAAGCCCTCGGCCGATTAGTACCGGTCAGCTGAATGCATTACTGCACGTACACTTCCGGCCTATCAACGTGGTGGTATGCCACGGGCCTTACCAGGTTAACCCTGTGGGTAGATTCATCTTGGAAGAAGCTTCCCGCTTAGATGCTTTCAGCGGTTATCTCGTCCGTAGGTCGCTAACCAGCCATGCCCTTGGCAGGACAACTGGCACACGAGAGCTACGTCCATCCCGGTCCTCTCGTACTAGGGATAGCTTTCCTCAATCTACCTGCGGCTACAGAGGATAGGGACCGAACTGTCTCACGACGTTCTAAACCCAGCTCGCGTACCGCTTTAATGGGCGAACAGCCCAACCCTTGGGACCTGCTTCAGCCCCAGGATGCGATGAGCCGACATCGAGGTGCCAAACCTTCCCGTCGATATGGACTCTTGGGGAAGATTAGCCTGTTATCCCCGGGGTACCTTTTATCCGTTGAGCGACGGCGCTTCCACACGCAACCGCCGGATCACTATGCCCAGCTTTCGCTCCTGCTCGACCTGTCAGTCTCGCAGTCAAGCTCCCTTTTGCCATTGCACTCGACGCCTGATTGCCAACCAGGCTGAGGGAACCTTTGGGCGCCTCCGTTACATTTTAGGAGGCGACCGCCCCAGTCAAACTACCCGCCTGACGCTGTTCCCGACCCGGATAACGGGTCTGGGTTAGAGGCTCGCCATACGCAGGGTGGTATTTCAAGGATGACTCCACACTAGCTGGCGCCAATGCTTCCTAGTCTCCCACCTATCCTACACAACGCATGACAAACCCCAACATCAAGTTATAGTAAAGGTCCACGGGGTCTTTCCGTCCTTCTGCAGCTAACGAGCATCTTTACTCGTACTTCAATTTCGCTGAGTCTCTGGTTGAGACAGTTGGGAAGTCGTTACGCCATTCGTGCAGGTCGGAACTTACCCGACAAGGAATTTCGCTACCTTAGGACCGTTATAGTTACGGCCGCCGTTTACTGGGGCTTAGGTTCAGAGCTTCGCCCGAGGGCTAACCCTTCCCCGTAACCTTCCAGCACCGGGCAGGCGTCACAGCGTATACAGCGCCTTACGGCTTCGCACGCTGCTGTGTTTTTAGTAAACAGTCGCTTCCCACAATTTTGTGCCACCTCTTCGAGCTCCGGCAGCAAGTGCCTTCACCCTAACGAGGTCCTCCTTCTCCCGAAGTTACGGAGGCATTTTGCCGAGTTCCTTAACCAGAGTTATCTCAATCGCCTTGGTATTCTCTACCTGTCCACCTGTGTTGGTTTGGGGTACGGGCACCACATGAACTCACCGCTGGGCTTTTCTCGGCAGCATAGGATCAATGACTTCCCCTGAAGCGGGTCCGTATCACGTCTCAGGCATCGTGAGGTGCGGATTTGCCTACACCTCGCCCTACACGCTTACCCCGGGACTACCATCGCCCGGGATCACCTACCTTCCTGCGTCCCCCTACGGCTTTCCGCCTACTGGTGGGTCGGTTCGTACAACGGCGTAAACGCCAGAGACAGCCCCTTAGCAACCTGTGATTGGAATTGGCGCGCATGTGGTGGTACCGGAATATCAACCGGTTGTGCATCGACTACGCCTCTCGGCCTCGCCTTAGCTCCCGACTCACCCTGGGTGGATTAGCCTTCCCCAGGAACCCTTGGACATCCGGCGGAGGGGTTTCTCACCCCTCTTTCGCTACTCATGCCAACATTCTCACTCGACCACGCTCCACGACCGGTTACCCTGCCGCTTCGCAGCGAGATCGACGCTCCGCTACCGCGCGTCACTAGGACGCACCCGTGGCTTCGGCTCCAGACTTGAGCCCCGTTACATTGTCCGCGCAAGACCACTCGACCAGTGAGCTGTTACGCACTCTTTCAAGGGTGGCTGCTTCTAAGCCAACCTCCTGGCTGTCTTCGCAATCTCACATCGTTTACCACTTAGTCTGGAATTAGGGGCCTTAGCCGACGATCTGGGCTGTTTCCCTCTCGACCCCGAAGCTCATCCCCCGGGGTCTCACTGCTGCACTCTGGATCCGTGGCATTCGGAGTTTGGTTGGGGTCGGTAAGCTTGTGGGCCCCCTAACCCATCCAGTGCTCTACCTCCACGGATGAACATGCAACGCTGCACCTAAATGCATTTCGCGGAGAACCAGCTATCACCGGGTTTGCTTGGCCTTTCACCCCTATCCACAGGTCATCCGCCCAGTTTTCAACCTAGGTCGGTTCGCGCCTCCACGAGGTCTTACCCTCGCTTCACACTGCCCATGGATAGATCACCCGGCTTCGGGTCTACAGCATGCGACTATGCGCCCTATTAAGACTCGCTTTCGCTCCGGCTACCCCTCACGGGTTAACCTCGCCACATACCGTAACTCGTTGGCTCATTCTTCAAAAGGCACGCCATCGCCGTCCGAAGACGGCTTTGACTGCTTGTAGACCAACGGTTTCAGGTACTATTTCACTCCCCTCCCGGGGTACTTTTCACCTTTCCCTCACGGTACTAGTTCGCTATCGGTCGATGAGGAATACTTAGCCTTACGAGGTGGTCCTCGCAGATTCACGCCGACTTTCTCGGATTCGGCGTTACTCGGGAGCATTGATCAGAGACTGCGTGAGTTTCGTGTACGGGGCCGTTACCCTCTGCGGCGCGACTTTCCAGACGCTTCCACTACTCAGCAGCTTTGTAACTCTGTGCAGGTCCTACGCTCCTGCCATCATGTCCCACAACCCCGAACTGGCAACGCCGTAGGGCTATCACACCAGTTCGGTTTAGGCTCTTCCGCGTTCGCTCGCCGCTACTGACGGAGTCACTGTTGTTTTCCTTTCCTCAGGGTACTGAGATGTTTCAATTCCCCTGGTTCCCTCTACCCGCCCTATGTGTTCAGGCGGGAGTAACACCCCATGACGGGTGCTGGGTTGCCCCATTCAGACATCCACGGATCGACGGTTGGTCGGCACCTCCCCGTGGCTTATCGCAGCCTCCCACGTCTTTCATCGGTTCTCATCGCCAAGGCATCCACCGTTGGCCCTTAATAACTTGGGTATTGCATACAAAGATGCTCGTGCTCGCTATGAAATTCTCAAGAAACGCCGGCGAGACGAGCTCGCACCAGGAAGGACGCGCCGATGGCCCCGCGAACGGGGACGGCTGCGTACCTTCACAACGGAAGACAGGACGGGTACCAGCGACTCGAGCGCACCTTGTGCGCAGGAGCGATGCCAGAGCACCAGACGAGTGCATCAACTGGGTGTCCAGACTCGACACGGAACGAATGTCCGTGAACCGAGCGGAATTGGACTCCTTAGAAAGGAGGTGATCCAGCCGCACCTTCCGGTACGGCTACCTTGTTACGACTTCACCCCAATCGCTAACCCCACCTTCGGCAGCTCCGTCCCAGAGGGTTCGGCCACTGACTTCGGGTGTTGCCAACTTTCGTGGTGTGACGGGCGGTGTGTACAAGGCCCGGGAACGTATTCACCCCGGCGTTGCTGATCCGGGATTACTAGCGACTCCAGCTTCATGAAGTCGAGTTGCAGACTTCAATCCGAACTGAGACTGGCTTTTTGGGATTCGCTCGACCTCGCGGTTTCGCAGCCCTTTGTACCAGCCATTGTAGCATGTTTGCAGCCCTAGACATAAGGGGCATGATGACTTGACGTCGTCCCCACCTTCCTCCGAGTTGACCCCGGCAGTCTCCCACGAGTCCCCGCCATTACGCGCTGGCAACATAGGATAAGGGTTGCGCTCGTTGCGGGACTTAACCCAACATCTCACGACACGAGCTGACGACAGCCATGCACCACCTATCGCAGGCCCCGAAGGACACCACATCTCTGTGGCTGTTCCTGCGTAGTTCAACCTAGGTAAGGTTCTTCGCGTTGCCTCGAATTAAGCAACATGCTCCGCCGCTTGTGCGGGCCCCCGTCAATTCCTTTGAGTTTTAGCCTTGCGGCCGTACTCCCCAGGCGGGGCACTTAATGCGTTAGCTACGGCACGGAAAGGGTTGATCCTCCCCACACCTAGTGCCCAACGTTTACGGTGTGGACTACCAGGGTATCTAATCCTGTTTGCTACCCACACTTTCGCTCCTCAGCGTCAATACCAGCCCAGAGTGCCGCCTTCGCCGCTGGTGTTCCTCCTGATATCTGCGCATTTCACCGCTACACCAGGAATTCCACACTCCCCTACTGGATTCTAGTCACAGCAGTATCGAGTGGCCTCTCCGAGTTGAGCTCGGAGCTTTCACACCCGACTTACTGAACCGCCTACGAGCTCTTTACGCCCAATGATTCCGGACAACGCTTGCCCCCTACGTATTACCGCGGCTGCTGGCACGTAGTTAGCCGGGGCTTCTTCTGCAGGTACCGTCAATTTCGTCCCTGCTGAAAGCGGTTTACAACCACGAAGGCCGTCATCCCGCACGCGGCGTTGCTGCGTCAGGCTTTCGCCCATTGCGCAAGATTCCCCACTGCTGCCTCCCGTAGGAGTCTGGGCCGTGTCTCAGTCCCAGTGTGGCTGATCGTTCTCTCAAACCAGCTACCCGTCGTTGCCTTGGTAGGCCGTTACCCCACCAACAAGCTGATAGGCCGCGAGACCCTCTCAGAGCGAAATTCTTTCTTCACTCGACCATGCGATCATGTGAAGGTATGCGGTATTAGCTCGAGTTTCCCCGAGTTATTCCCCACTCCGAGGCAGGTTTCTCACGTGTTACTCACCCGTTCGCCACTAGGTCGTCAGGGAGCAAGCTCCCTTGGACCTCGTTCGACTTGCATGTGTTAGGCACGCCGCCAGCGTTCGTCCTGAGCCAGGATCAAACTCTCCATCGAGATCATTGGAGCACCGTCTTCCGAGGAAGGAGGCACTCCGCAAATCGAAGAGCCGGTGCCAGAGCGGAAACTCCGACACCAACTGGCACAGTTCTGGCTTTCCCCACCCACCGAAGCGGATGGGGGTTGTCCGTTGTGTGCTTAAAAGGTTATTGACTGGGTCTGCCTCACACGATCGCTTCCGATCGTGCGGCAGCCCGCACTCGCCTATTTGGCATCCTGTCTTCCGTTGTCAAGAAACGCTTGCCACCACATCGGGGGCGTCAGCTGGAACGTGGTCGAGACCAGTGGTTCCGATGGTTGCTCCCTCCGGCCGTTCCGGCCGTTCGGGGCGAGGTGAGAACTTAGACGTTCTCCCGGGGCGAGTCAACTCGTTGCCGAGAGACACCCGTCACTCTCTGCGGAGTGACCCCTCCCCGGCGTGTCAGGTGGCCTCCACCAGGTGGTGGGAGGTCCTGCCTCGCCGGAGCAGGATGAACCTACCGTGCACCAGGTCCTGATCTCCAATCGGGTCGTCACCCCGTGCTGCGAGCGACTCCTGGTTCAGGTAGTAGCCCGCCGGGGTGCGGCGCACCTCTCCCTTGGACGACGCCAGCGGCGTGGCCGCGAGCAGGTCCACCGGAGCCATGCCGAGCAGCTCGAACCGGGCGACCCCGGTGGTCGGGATCTCCGAGGCCAGCAGCCCGAACGCCGCGGCGTCGAGCTGCTCGAGCGGCTGGCCGAACAACACCGCGGAGGCGGCCTCGACCTGTTCGGTGACGTGCTCGCCGTGCACGAGCGAGGTGATCTCCCGTGCGACACGGCGCTGGCCGTTGCGCCGAGCCGGCTCGCGCAGGTGCTCCTCGACCACCGTGCGGGCCTCGTCCACGGGCACCGTGGTCAGGCGGAGCAGCAGCGGCTCCACGTCCTCGTCGGCCACGTTCAGGAGGAACTGGTACATGCGGTACGGACTGGTCCGCTCCGCCGACAACCAGACGTTCTCCCCTTCGCTCTTGCCGAACTTGGTGCCGTCCGAGCGCACGATCAGCGGCGCGGTCCAGCCGTGCACCGTCGATCCGGCCCGCCGGCGCACGAGATCGACCCCTGCGGCGATGTTGCCCCATTGGTCCGAGCCCGCCACCTGCAGCTCGCAGCCGAGGTCGTGGTGCAGGGTCAGGTAGTCGTTCGCCTGCAGCAACATGTAGCTGAACTCGGTGTAGGAGATGCCCGACTCACGCTCCATGCGGCTCTTCACCGAGTCCCGGGCGAGCATGGTGTTGATCGTGACGTACTTGCCGACGTCCCGGAGGAACTCCAGGACGCCCATGGGCTGGGTCCAGTCCCGGTTGTCCACCAGCCGGGCCGCGGTGATGCCGGGCCCGTCGCCGAGGAAGCGGCTCAGCTGGGCGCCGATGGCCTCCCTGTTGGCGTCGAGCACCTCCTGGTCGAGGAACTGCCGCTCGCTGCTGCGCCCCGACGGGTCACCGATCATCCCGGTGGCACCGCCGACGAGCGCGATCGGCGCGTGCCCGGCCAGCTGGAAGCGCCGCAGGAGCATGATCGACTGGAGGTTGCCGATGTGCAGCGAGTCGGCGGTGGGATCGAAGCCGCAGTACAGCGTGATCGGCCCCTCGTCGAGGCGCTGCGCCAGCGCGGCGACGTCGGTCGAGTCCTGGTGCAGACCGCGTTCGGTCAGCTCGGCGATCAGCTCGGCGCCGCTCGGCATGGGTCACCTCTCCGGAGGGGGACGGTCGTCGGATGGACGGAGCACGGATCGTACCGGCTGAGCGACCCCTCACCCCCTGGCTCCAGCGAGCCCTCGATGCCACCGCCTGGGCGATCGACGGCACCAGAATGGACCGGTGCGTCGATCCACCCACCTCCTGGCCGTGCTGCTCGCGCTCGCTGTCGTCGCCGCCGGCTGTGGCACGGCCCGTGACGCACCACCCATCGCGCTGCCCGAGAACGCGCAGCCCTCGGCCATCTACGACGCGAACGGCACGCTGATCACGGTGCTCGCCGAGGAGAACCGCCAGAACGTCGCCCTCGAGCAGGTCCCTCGTACGTTGCAGGACGCGGTCGTGGCGATCGAGGACGCGCGGTTCTGGACCCACAACGGCGTCGACCCCCGAGCGGTGGCACGAGCAGCCGGGGCGAACGCCGCGGCCGGAGGGGTCGCCGAGGGCGGCTCGACGATCACCCAGCAGTACGTGAAGAACGCGCTGCTCACCCCCGAGCAGACCCTCGGCCGCAAGGTCGAGGAGGCCACCACCGCCCTGGCGCTCGAACGCAGCTACTCCAAGCAGCTCATCCTCGAGCTGTACCTGAACACGATCTACCTGGGCAACGGCGCCTACGGCGTGGCGGCAGCGGCCCAGGAGTACTTCGGCGTGCCGGTCGAGGACCTCACGCTCGAGCAGTCGGCCATGATCGCCGGCGTCATCCAGGCGCCGTCCCGCCACGATCCGCGCACCGATCCGGAGGCGGCGGTCGAACGGCGCAACCTGGTGCTCGAGCGCATGCGCGAGCAGCAGCTCATCACCCGCGCCCAGGAAGAGCGAGCGGCGGCCCAGCCGTTGGTGCTGGCCCCGGAGTCCCCCAACCCCACGCTGCAGCGCTACCCGGCGCCGCACTTCGTCGATGAGGTGAAGGCGTGGTTGCTGAACTCCTCCGACGCGCTCGGCGAGTCGACCGCGGAGCGGCGTGAGGCGCTGCTGCGCGGTGGGCTGCGCATCGACACCACGATCGACCTGGGCCTGCAGGCCAAGGCCGAGGAGGCCATCCGCGACGTGCTGCCCGGCCAGGGCAGCGATCCGCGCACCCCTGATGCGGCGCTGGTGTCGATCGATCCCCGCTCCGGTCAGGTCAAGGCGATGGTCGGCGGCTACGACTACTTCGGCACCCACTCGTACCGCCAGACCAACTTGGCCGCCGGCGCAGGGCGTCAGACCGGCTCGGCGTTCAAGCCCATCGTGATGGCCGCGGCGCTGGAGAACGGGGTCGATCCGTCCAAGCTGTTCGACGCGCCGTCGTCCGCGGTGCTGCAGATCCCCGGTGGCATCTGGCGGGTCAAGGGCGGCGGCATCGGAGCCGGCACCATGGCCGAGTGCACCGTCGTGTCGTCCAACACCTGCTACGCCAACATCATGCTGGACGACGCGGTCGGGCCCGAGCGCTCGGTCGAGATGGCCCAGCGACTCGGTGTCGTGTCCACCGAGGTCGAGCCCAATCCCGCGATCGTGCTCGGCGCCAACAACGCCACGGTGCAGGACATGGCGTCGGTCTACGCCACCTTCGCGAACGACGGCGTCCGTGTGCCGCCCGTGTTCGTCACCAAGATCACGGGGCCCGACGGCGAGGTGCTCTACCAGCACGCCCACAGCCAGACCCGCGCCATGTCCTCGGACAACGTGCGCCAGATCGCTCCTGCACTGGAAGGGGTGATCCAGCGCGGGACCGGACGCAGCGCCGGCATCGGCCGTCCCGCCGGCGGCAAGACCGGCTCGGCGCAGAACAACACCGATGCGTGGTTCTGCGGCTACACCCAGCAGCTGTCGACCGCCGTGTGGGTGGGCTTCGCAGAGCCCCGGGCCAACTCCTCTGGCCAGCGCCAGCTGGTGTCCATGTCGCCGCCCAACACCCGCATCACGGTCTATGGCGGCACGTACCCGGCGCAGATCTGGGCCAACTTCATGCGCAGCGCGCTCGAGGACGTCGAGCCGACGCCGCTGATGGACCCTGCCACCACACCCGTCGCGCCCACGACGCTGCCCGAGCCGAACCGCGAGTTCGTCGAGCCGATGCAGGCCGACGAGGAGGTCGTCGTGCCCGACGTCGCCGGTCTGGACTCGTCCACCGCCGCCGACCGGCTCGAGCGGGCCGGGTTGTCCTCGGAGCGCGTCGTGGTCACCTCGGCCTCCGCCCAGCCCGGCTCGGTGCTGACCCAGAGCCCGACCGCCGGGAGCTCCGTGCGCCGGGGCAGCACCGTGTGGATCGAGGTCACCGCCCTGCCGACCACCACCACGGCCAGCACGACGACCACGACGACGACGCCCAGCACGACCACGACCACCACCCCTCGGCGGCCGGGCTCCGGCAGGGGCTGATCGGTCGGTCCTCGACTGAGTGGCGCGCCGGCGCGGATGGCAGACTCTGCGTCGATGGCTTCGCCGACGACTCCCCCGGCGCCCAGCGGTCACGACGACGACCCGGACGCACCCTCACGCTCGCGCATCGCCTTGGTGGCGACGCTGATCGCTGTCGCACTGCTGCTCGGCGGATGGATCTACGTGCTGTTCCTGTACGACCCGGGGCTGCTGATCGACGAGCTGGCCGACAAGCGCTTCCCGACCGAGGCCGAGCAGGTCTGCGCGGCGGCCAAGGCCGAGCTGGAGCAGCTCCCGCGCGCCGAGCTGGCGGCCGGTCCCGACGAGCGTGCCGAGGTCGTCGAGCGCTCCAACGTCATCCTGGCCAACATGCTGGCCGACCTGCGCCCGCTGACCCCCACCACCCCTGAGCGCGACGCCGAGGCCGTGCCCGAGTGGCTCGACGACTGGGCGACCTACCTGGGCAACCGGCAGCGCTACGCCGAGAACCTGCGGGTCGATGACGACGCCCGGTTCCTCGAGTCGACCAAGGGCAGCGACACCAAGGGCATCACCCGGGCGATCAACGGCTTCGCGCAGGTGAACCGGATGTTGTCCTGCACCACTCCCGCCGACCTCAGCTGAGCTCGTCCGCCACCTCGGCCCAGGCCGCCAGCCCGGCACGCGCCAGGCGCACCAGTCCCTCCTCGTCAGCCAGCTCCTCGAGCTCGGCCAACGTCACCCACCGCAGGGCCAGGGACTCGTGGTTCCCGACGATCACCGCGTCCGCCGGAGCCACCACGACGAAGCGCAGGTCCAGGTGGAGGTGGCGGCCGAGCGCATCGCCGTGGTCGACGGGGTGCACGTCCAGATCGACCGCCGGGACCAGCACGCGCAGTCCCTCGATGCCGGTCTCCTCGCTGGCCTCTCGCAGCGCGACGCCGGCCAGCTCGGTGTCGCCGTCGGCGTGACCCCCCGGCTGCAGCCAACGGCGGAGCTTGGTGTGCAACAGCACCACGACCCGCTCCCCCGCCGCGTCGACGACGAGCGCGGAGCCGGTCAGGTGCCCCGGGGCGGTCGTGCGATCCGCGAGCGCTGCTCCGTGCTGGTCGAGCAGGCCCAGCACCCGGTCGCGTTCGGCGCGTTGGTGCGGCTCGTGCAGTCGCGCCGCCGCCAGGCGCTGGGCGGCCCGGCGCGGATCACGCGAGCGGGCCAGCGCCGGGTCCGACGCCGCCAGCAGCTGCGGCGTGACCTGCTCAGCCACCCGAAGGACGCCCTGTCGAGACGAACGCGCTGTCCGGATCCGCGAAGCGCCAGGCACGGTCCACCGCTCGGGTGATGCCGACCCTGGTCGTCACCCGCGGCGTGGTCGGGGGTGGGGTCCCGTCGCTGCAGAGGCGCACCCGTGAGCGCGGGTCGAGCAGGTCGGTGCCGTCGTCGTCGCCCGTGATGCCCAACGCGGCGCACAGCTTGCCGGGGCCGTTGGTCAGGTCCAGGTCCCGGCGCGCCGCGGGACGTGCGGCGCGCATGCGCTCGATGCCGTCGATCGGTTCGATCGCACGCAGCAGCACCGCCGAGGCGCGGCCCACCTCGCCGAGCACCACGTTGGCGCACCAGTGCAGCCCGTAGGACCGGTAGACGTACAACCCGCCGGCCGGGCCGAACATGGACGCGTTCCGTGCGCTGGGACCGCGGTAGGCGTGGCTGGCCGGGTCGTCCGCACCGTCGTAGGCCTCGACCTCCACGACTCGCCCGCAGCGGCCGTCGTCCACCTGGAGCAACGTCCCGAGCACCCGGGGAGCGACCTCCTCGACCGGACCGGCGAGCACCACCGGGTCCAAAGGAACCCTCGCGTGCTGCCGGCGTGGCGCCGAGGGCCTCATCGCAGCGATGCCGGCACCTCGACGAGCTCGCCCATGAGCGTCACCACCTGCTCGGGCGGCACGGCCGGGGCCGAGGTGGTCACGTCGATCGACACGTAGGTGACGAGCACATCGGCCACCGCACGATCCTGCACACGCAGCTGGTAGACCACGTCGAAGCTGGTGCGGCCCCATCGACCGACACCGCAGTCGACCGACAGCTGCTCGGGCCAACGGGCTGGGCCGTGCCACACCAGGCGCGCGGCCTTCAGCATCACGTCCCAGGTGCTGACCCACTCGGGCCCGGCGAAGGTCCGCATCCAGTGGTCCATCGTGTCGTCGACGTACGCGAGGTAGTTCGCGTTGAACACGACGCCCTGCTGATCGCACTCGCCGTAGCGCACGTCGATCCGATGGGTGAACGCCCAGCTCACGTGGGGTCGACCGCCTCCGCCCAACGAGCGCGCTCGCGGTCGAGCGTGTCGCCCAGCCGGCGCCGCTGCTCGGTCACCGCCTCGGGCCCTGCGCTGCCAGGGGTGCTGCGCTGGCGCACCGAGACGCCTGGCGCGAGCAACGCCGCGCCCTCGTCGCCGAGCTGCGGCTCGGCGACGACCAGCTCCGCCAGCGCGACGTCGTCCTCGAGCGACCGTCGCACCAGCGCGCCGACGATCGCATGCGCCTCACGGAACGGCACCCCTCGTCGCACGAGCAGCTCGGCGAGGTCGGTCGCCGCTGCGTAGGGCGAGTCGGCAGCTGCGCGCATCCGGTCGCCGCGGAAGTCGATCGTGCGGTACAGGCCGGCCATCGCCCCGAGGCCGAGCCGCACGGTGTCGAGCGCGTCGAACAGCGGCTCCTTGTCCTCCTGCAGGTCGCGGTTGTAGGCGAGCGGCAGGGACTTGAGCGTCGCCAGGAAACCGGTCAGGTCACCCACGAGCCGCCCGGCCTTGCCGCGGGCCAGCTCGGCGATGTCGGGGTTCTTCTTCTGCGGCAGCATCGACGAGCCCGTTGCGTAGGCGTCGTCGAGCCGGGCGAAGCCGAACTCGTCAGTGGTCCACAGCACGATCTCCTCACCCATGCGCGACAGGTGCAGTCCGATCATGGTGAGCACGAAGAGCGACTCCGCCACGAAGTCGCGGTCGGACGTGGCGTCGAGGGAGTTCTCGAAGCGGGCGGCGAAGCCGATGTCGGCCGCGGTGCCGTCGGGGTCCAGCGGCAGCGACGACCCCGCGAGCGCGCCGGCGCCCAGGGGCGACACGTCGACGCGGCGGCGGCAGTCGGCGAGGCGGTCCAGGTCGCGCACCAGCGACCAGGCATGCGCCATCAGGTGGTGCGCGAGCAGCACCGGCTGCGCGTGCTGCAGGTGCGTGTAGCCCGGCAGGTACACCGCGTCGGCGCCGGTGCCGGCCTGGTCGGCGCGGGCGACGAGCACGTCGGCCAGCTCGAGCACCCGCCGAGCGATGACCGCCAGGTCCCGCTTGACGTAGTGGCGGAACGCCGTGGCCACCTGGTCGTTGCGGGAACGACCCGTGTGCAGCTTGGCGCCGGCGTCGCCCGCCAGCTCGGTGACGCGCCGCTCGATCAGCGTGTGCACGTCCTCGTCCGAGGCGATCGGCGTCAGGTCTCCGGCGCGATACTCCATCTCGACGGTGTCGAGCGCGCCCAGCACCTGGGCCAGTTCGTCCTCGCTCAGCAGCCCGCCGCGGTGCAGGCCCCGCACGTGGGCCTTGGAGCAGCGCACGTCGTCGAACAGGAGACGCTGGTCGTAGCTGAGGCTCTCGGTGAACGCGACCAGCTCGGCGGCCGGGCCGCTGTCGAAGCGGCCGTGCCAGAGCTGCTGGCGTGCGTCGTCGGGCGACATCAGCGTGCGGACCCAGGTCCCTGGATGCCCGACCAGGTCTGCACACCCAGGCCCCAGATGCGCACGAAGCCCTCGGAGTCGGCGTGGCGGAAGCGGTCCGCGGCGTCGTAGGTCGCCAGGCCGTAGTCGTAGAGCGACCGGGGCGCACGACGGCCCACGACGTAGCACCGGTTGGGCTCCAGCTTGAGGCGAACCTCACCGCTCACGTGCTGCTGGGACGAGTCGATGAAGGCGTCGAGCGCGTCGCGCAGCGGTGAGAACCACAGGCCGTCGTAGACCAGCTCGGCGTAGCGGTGCTCCAGGCGGATCTTCTCGCGCTGCAGGTCGCGTTCGAGCGTGATCGACTCCAGGTCGGCGTGCGCCATCATCAGCGCCAGCGCGCCGGGCGCCTCGTAGGTCTCACGGCTCTTGATGCCGACGCGACGGTTCTCGACCATGTCCAGCCGCCCCCAGCCGTAGGCGCCGACGATGTGGTTGGCCGCGATGATCAGCTCGTGCAACGCCAGCCGCTCGCCGTCGAGCGACACCGGCACTCCCTGCTCGAAGCCGATCGTCAGCTCCCGGGGCTCGTCCGCGGTGCGCCGCGTCATCTGCCAGACGCCGTCCGGCGGCTCGGCCCACGGGTCCTCCATCTCGCCGCACTCGATCGCGCGGCCCCAGAGGTTGTCGTCGATCGAGTACAGCTTCTCCTTGGTCGCACCCACCGGGATGTCGTGCTCGGCGGCGTAGGCGATCGAGTCCTCGCGGGTGAAGCCCCAGTTGCGCACCGGCGCCACCAGCTCCAGGTCCGGGGCCAGGGCCATGGACGAGACCTCGAAGCGCACCTGGTCGTTGCCCTTGCCGGTGCAGCCGTGGGCGATGCCGTCGGCGCCGTACTTGCGGGCCATCTCGACCTGGTGCTTCACGATCAGCGGCCGCGACAAGGCCGAGACGAGCGGGTACTGGCCCTCGTACAGCGCGTTGGCCTTGATGATCGGCGCCAGGTAGTCGGTCGCGAACTCGGCGCGGAGGTCGAGCTGCTCGTAGGCGATCGCACCGGCGCCGAGCGCCTTCTCGCGGTTGCCCTCGAGCGTGCCCTCCTGGCCCACGTCGGCGGACAGGCAGACCACCTCGACGCCGAGGTGCTCGATCATCCAGCGGACGGCGACCGAGGTGTCGAGACCTCCGGAGTAGGCCAGCACGACTCGTTGTGCCATGGGTGTTCGCTCCAGTTCGGTGTGAGAGGGATGGGGGGTGAGCAGTGGATGAGGGGTGAGACGATGGACGGTGTCGGGCGGACCCGACCGCCCGGGTCAGCCGGGTCGGGTCACGCCAGGCCGGCCAGGTCGTGGACGTGGTCGGCGACGGCCGGACCGTCCCCCTCGACCGAGACCAGCAGCAGTGTGTCATCTCCGGCGATGGTGCCGAGCACCCCGGGCACCCCGGCGCGGTCGATCGCAGAGCCGACCACGTGCGCCGAGCCGGGCGGCGTGCGCACCACGACCAGATCACCGGAGCGGGCGACCTCGACGACCCAGTCGCCGAGCACGCGCCGCAGGTGGTCCGCGGGTGCGACCTGCTCGCGAGGCAGCTCGGGCACGGCGTACGCGGTCTCGCCGCCGGGGATGCGGACCTTGATGGCGCCCAGCTCCTCCAGGTCACGCGACACGGTGGAGACGTTGACCTCGACACCGTCGGCGGCGAGGAGCTCGACCAGGTGCGCCTGGTTGGTCACCCGGTGCTCCTCGAGCAGCTTGGTGATCCGGTGCTGGCGCTGGGCCTTGTTCGGCCGGCTCACCGCAGGTCCTCGTCGAGCAGCCACGCGAGCAGGCCGCGCTTGGTGTGCATCCGGTTGTGCGCCTGGGGCCAGATGCGGCTGCGGGGGCCGTCGAGCACCGAGTCGGTGGCCTCGTCGTTGCGGTGCGCCGGCAGGCAGTGCAGGAAGATCGCCCGGTCGGATGCCTGTGCCATCAAGGCGTCGTCGACCTGCCAGTCGGCGAACGCCGCGGTGCGCTCCGCCCGCTCCTCCTCCTGGCCCATCGAGTACCAGGCGTCGGTGTAGACGACGTCCGCGCCCTTGACCGCGAGGGCAGGGTCCGCCTCGAGCACGACGTCGCAGCCGGCGTCGCGCAGGCGTTGCAGCGATGCCTCGTCGAAGTCGTAGCCCGCGGGGTTGGAGACGCGGAACTCGATGCCCACCAGGCCGCACGCCACCCCCAGGGATCGTGCGACGTTGTTGGCGTCACCGACGTAGGTGACCACCAGACCGTCGAGGGTGCCGAACTCCTGTCGCATCGTGAGCAGGTCGGCCAGCGCCTGCACCGGGTGCGCCTCGTCGGAGAGCAGGTTGACCACCGGCACCGAGGCGGCCGAGGCCAACCGTTCGACCTTGTGGTGCTCGAACACCCGTGCGCCGATCACCGCGCCGTAGCCCGACAGGAGCCGTCCCAGGTCCTCGGCGGTCTCGCGGGTGTCGATGCCGACCTCCTCGTTGCGCAGGGTGACGGGATGCCCGCCGAGCTGCACCACGGCCATCTCCATGGAGGTGCGCGTCCGCGCCGAGGGCTTCTCGAACAGCAGCATCGCACCCTTGCCCTCCAGCACCGCCGGAAGGTCGGGGCGCTCGGACAGGTCCAGGATCGTGCGCAGCTCGTCGGCGCTCAGGTCGTCGATCTCGAGCAGGTGTCTCATGAGGAGGTCTCCGTGGAGGCGGTGAGGTCGTCGAGCACCGAAGCGATCCGCTCCGCAGCTTCGGCGATCTCGTCGTCGGTGATCAGCAGGCTGGGTGCCAGTCGCAGCGCGGTCGGCGTCACGGCGTTCACCACGACCCCACGGTCGAGCAGCTCGGCGGCCACCTGCGCGGCGCTCACCCCCAGACGATCGACGTCGAGCTCGACGGCCAGCAGCAGGCCGAGGCCACGCACCCCGGTGACCATCGGCTGGGCCGTCAGCGCTGCTGCGAGTGCCGCACCTGCCCTGGTGGCCCGTTGCGGCACGTCCTCGGCCTCCATCACGGCGAGCACCGCGCGGGCGGCCGCGGTGGCCAGCGGCTGGCCGCCGTAGGTGGTCGCATGGTCGCCGGGCTCGAACACCGCGGCGACCTCGGCGCGTGCCCAGCACGCGCCGATGGGCACCCCGTTGCCGAGCGCTTTGGCCATGGTCACCACGTCGGGCACGACGTCGAAGTGCTGGTGGGCGAACCAGCGTCCGCATCGACCCAGCCCGGTCTGCACCTCGTCCACCATGAACAGCAGCCCACGCTCGTCGCAGAGCCGGCGCACACCCTGGAAGTACTCGGCGGTCGCCGGGTTCACCCCGCCCTCGCCCTGCACGGGCTCGAGCAGGACCGCGGCGACGGTGTCGTCCAGCGCAGCGGCGAGCTCGTCGAGGTCGTTCCAGGTGACGTGGCGGAAGCCTTCGGGCAGCGGTTGGAAGGCCTCGTGCTTCGCCGGCTGCCCCGTGGCGTGCAGGGTGGCCAGCGTGCGGCCGTGGAAGCTGCCGTAGGCGCTGACCACGATGTGGCGACCACGCCCGCCGAACTTGCGGGCCAGCTTGAGCGCCGCCTCGTTCGCCTCGGCGCCGGAGTTCGAGAAGAAGACCTGGCCCCCACCACCCAGGAGGCGGTCGAGGGTGAGCGCCAGCGGCGCGTTGTGCTCGGTGCCGAACAGGTTGGACACGTGCAGCAGTCGTTGGGACTGCGTGCACAGCGCCTCGGCCACCGCAGGGTGGCTGTGGCCCAGCGAGGTCACCGCCAGCCCGGAGAGCAGGTCCAGGTACGGCCGGTCCTCGCGGTCCCAGAGCCGCACGCCCTGGCCGCGCACGAACTGCACCGACGGCGCGCCGTAGGTGGGCATGATCGGACAGCGGCTCAGCTCGGTCGACGCGCCCATGGCGGCGGCGTGGGTGGCGCCGCTCACGACATGACCTCGGACGGCACGGACGTCGACTCGTCGGCGACGACCATGGTGCCGACGCCCGCCCGGGTGAGCAGCTCGAGCAGCAGCACGTGCGACAGGCGACCGTCGATCAGGTGCACCGAGCCGACGCCTCGTTCGATCGCACGGATGCAGCCGGCCATCTTGGGGATCATGCCGCCGAAGATGACCCCCGAGTGGATGAAGTGGCGCACCTGCGACGTGGTCACCCGGGTGACCAGCGACGCGGGGTCCTCCACATCGGCGAGCAGCCCGGGCACGTCGGTCAGGAAGATCAGCTTCTCCGCGCGCAGCTCCTGGGCGATCTCGGTGGCGGCGTCATCCGCGTTGATGTTGTAGGTCTGGCCGTCCTCGTCCGCGCCGATGGTGGCGATCACGGGGATGAGGTCCATGGAGAGCGTGCGGGTGATCAGCTCGGGGTTCACCTTGGTGACCGACCCCACGAAGCCCAGCTCGGGGTCGTGGGCCTCCGCCTCGAGCAGCATGGCATCGGTGCCGGACAGCCCGAGGGCGACCGGGCCGAAGGTGTTGAGCGCCGTCACGATGTCGGAGTTGACCTTGCCGATCAGCACCATCTGCGCGACCTCGAGCGTCTCGGCGTCGGTCACACGCCGGCCGTCGACGAACTCGGACTCCTTGCCCATGCGCCGCAGCCACTCGCCGATCTGCGGCCCACCGCCGTGCACCACGACGGGCCGCATGCCCACGCGGTGCATCATCACGATGTCCTTGGCGAAGTCGGCGAACAGCTCGGGGCGCGACATCGCATTGCCGCCGAACTTGACCACGACCACCGCGCCGCGGAACCGCTCGATGTAGGGCAGGGCCTGCAGCAGGACGTCGACCGCGACCGACGGATCGGTGCTGTGGGGGCTGTCGGGGTCGGATGCGGTGGTGCTCATGGGTAGGTCCCCACGGTGGCGAGTCCGGCGGTCTCGTCGAGCCCGAGGGCCAGGTTGGCGCACTGCACCGCGGCACCCGACGCACCCTTGACCAGGTTGTCGATCGCGCCGATGGCCAGGACGGTGCCGGTGCGCTGGTCGACACGAGCGGTGAGGTGGGCGGTGTTCGAGCCCAGCGTGGCCTTGGTGGACGGCGACCGCTCTCCGACGACGACGAACGGCTCGCCGCGGTAGGCCTCGTGCAGGCACTCCAGCACGTCGTCGGTGTCCAGCCCCTCGACGGCGGGCTGGGCGTAGCAGGTGGCAAGGATCCCCCGGTTCATGGGGACCAGGTGCGGGGTGAAGAGCACCGATGCGCCGATGTTCATCTCCATCTCGGGGGTGTGGCGGTGATCGAGCAGGCCGTACGCGGTGACGTCCTCGTCGACCGCGCAGAAGGTCGTGGTGGGCTTCGGTGGACGTCCGGCGCCGGACACCCCCGACGCCGCATCCACGATGATGCGGTCGGTGCTCACCAGACCGGCACGCACCAGCGGCGCCATCGGCAGCGACGCCGCCGTCGGATAGCACCCGGGGGTGGCGATGCACTCGGCGTCCCGCAGCTGGTCGCGGTACAGCTCGGGCAGGCCGTAGACGAAGCGGTCGAGCAGGTCGGGGCGGGTGTGCGGGGCGCCGTACCACTGCTCGTAGTCCGCCGAGGTGCCGAGGCGGAAGTCGGCACCGAGGTCGACGATCACGCCGACCTTGCCGAGCAGGTCCGGCACGATCTCCTGGCTGGTGCCGTGCGGCAGACCCAGAAACACCACGTCGACGCCGTCGAGCAGCTCCGGGGACCACGTCTCGAAGACCATGTCGGGATAGCCCGCGGACAGGCTCGGATACAGGTCGGCCACGGCGGTACCGGCCTGGGTGTCCCCGGTCGCGAAGCGCACCCGCAGCTCCGGGTGCTGACGGCACAACCGCAACAGCTCCACACCCGTGTACCCGGAGGCGCCGATGATGCCCACGTCGATCATCGGCGCAGCCTAGCGCATCATCATGCGCTGATGTGCAATTTATTGCGCCGGCTCAGCCGCGCAGCTCGGCCCCGTGGCGACCGGTCGCGGCGTCGATCAACGCGGCGCGAGCGGTGGCGACCTCGGCGTCGGTGAGGGTGCGATCGGGCGCCTGGAAGCGCACGCGGTAGGCGAGGCTCTTGCGACCTGCGCCCAGCTGGTCGGAGCGGAACTCGTCGAACAGCTCGACGGACACCGGCAGGACCTCCTCCGAGGCGACCAGCAGCGTGCGACGCAACGCCTCGGCCGGGACCTCGTCGCCGACCACGAACGCCAGGTCGATGTCCGACGAGGGGAACCTGGAGACCGGTCGGGCGAGCGGCACCGACGACGGGAGCCCGAGCAGCGTGGTCAGGTCGAGCTGCACCCACGCGACCCGCTCGACGATGTCGTGGGCTGCGAGCACGTCGGGATCGACCTCGCCGACCGACCCGACGACGCACGACTGCACCTCGACCACCGCCGATCGCCCCGGGTGCAGACCCGGCACCTCTGCGGCGCGCAACGTGGCGGCCGAGGCCTCGGCGAACGGCAGCTCCAGGTCTGCGGCATCCGGTGCGTACCAGCGACCGACCGAGCGCAGCAGCAGCTCGACCAGGCCGACGGCGTCGGGTGCCTCACGTCCCGCCAGCACCGCGGCGAGGTGCTGGGACTCTCCGGAGAGGACCCGACCCCGCAACTCGGACTCGACGACGTCGGTGATCACCCCGTCGCCGCCCAGGTCGAAGACGCGACCCAGCTCGTAGAGCCCCACGCCGTGGTTGCGATGCCGCTCGTTGTGCGCCACCGCCTTGAGCAGGCCCGGCAGCAGCGAGGTGCGCAGGATCGACTCCTCGGCGGCCAGCGGGTTCGCGAGCACCAGGCCACCGGGAGCCAGCCCGCAGCGCTCCAGGTCGCCGGGGGCCAGGAACGGCATCGGCATGGCCTCGGACAACCCCGCGCCGAGCAGTGCACGCCGCAGCACCCGCTGGTCGCGCTGCTCGGCACTGAGCGCCCCCGTGTGCGGCGACGTCGGCACCGACTTCGGGATGCGCGAGAAGCCGAAGTGGCGTCCGATCTCCTCGACGACGTCGACCTCGAGGGTGGAGTCCGGGCGCCAGGACGGGACCGAGACGACCAGGTCGTCGCCCGCCGGCTCGCAGGAGTAGCCGATCGGCTCGATCAAGGCCGACATCTGCTCGGCGGACAGGTCGATGCCCAGCAGCGAGTTGGTGCGTGCGGTGCGCACGTGGATGCGCACGGGCGCCGGCAGGTCACCCTCGGCCGTGGCCTCACCGGGGTGCAGGCTCGCTCCCCCACCCTCGGCGAGCAGCTGGGCGACGCGACGCACGGCCAGCGGCGCGATCTCGGGATCCACGCCGCGCTTGAAGCGCAGCGAGGCCTCGGAGTGCAGGTTCAGACGGGCCGACGTCGCGGCGATCGCGGCCGGGTCCCACCATGCGGCCTCGATCAGCACGTCGGTGGTGCTGGACGAGATCTCGGTGGACGCGCCACCCATGACGCCGGCGATACCGATCGCACGGTCCGCGGCGTCGGCGATGACCCCGTCGGCGGCCGTGAGCGTGCGCTCGACGCCGTCGAGGGTCTGGACCACCTCGCCCTCACGGGCCCACCGGGTCACGAGCGCCCCGCCGGGCACCGTGGCCAGGTCGTAGGTGTGGTTCGGCTGGCCGAGCTCGAGCATGACGTAGTTCGACACGTCGACCACGAGGTTGATCGGCCGCATGCCGGCCGCGAGCAGGCGTTGGGCCATCCACCGCGGCGACGACCCCAGCTGCACCCCCGACACCACACGCGCCAGGAACCTGCCGCACAGGTCCGGCGCGTCGATGCGCACGCTGCACAGCTCCCCCGCCGGCGTGCCCGCGACGACGGGGTCGAACGGCGGCACCACGAACGGCACCCGCTGATGCGCGGCCAGGTCGCGGGCGACGCCCATCACGCTGAGCGTGTCGGGTCGGTTCGGCAGCGCGTCGAACTCGTAGACGACGTCCGCCCGCACGCCGAGCGCGTCGGCGATCGGCGTGCCGGGGGTCGGATCCCCGGCCAGCAGGAGGATGCCCTCGTGATCGTCGCCGAGCTCGAGCTCACGGGCCGAGCACAACATGCCGTTGCTCTCCTGGCCGCGCATCTTGCGGCGGGCGATCTCCATGCCACCGGGCATCACGGTGCCGATCGTCGCGAGCGGCACCAGGTCCCCGGCGGCCATGTTGGACGCACCGCAGCAGATCTGCAGCGAGTTGCCGTCGCCGGCGTCGACGTCGACCAGACGGATGCGATCCGCGTCGGGGTGCTCACGCACGTCGAGCACCCGTGCGACCACGACGCCGTCGAGGCCCTCGCCCACACGAGCGACGGACTCGAGCTCCATGCCCAGCTCGGTGAGCTGCGCGGCGATCTGGTCGGGCTCGCCCTCGATCGGGGCGAACTCGCGGAGCCAGGAGAGCAGGACCTTCATCGTCGGGATACCGCCGGGTGTCGAGGAGGGAGTGGACGCAGGGATCGGCCCCGAGGGCCGGGGTCAGAACTGGTTCAGGAACCGGATGTCGTTGGTGACGTACTCGCGCAGGTCGTCGACGGCATGGCGGATCTTGGCGAGGCGGTCGATGCCGAAGCCGAAGGCGAACCCCGACCACTCCTCGGGATCCAGGCCCCCGGCGCGCAGCACGTTCGGGTGCACCATGCCGCAGCCGCCGACCTCGAGCCACGAGCCGTCCGGCGCGGAGATGTCGAACTCGGCCGACGGCTCGGTGAAGGGGAAGTACGACGGTCGGAGCCTGCTGGTCATCTCACCGCCGAAGTAGGCCTTGGTGAACTCCTCGATCGTGCCGGCGAGGTCGCCCATGGAGATGCCACGGTCGATGACCAGGCCCTCGACCTGGTGGAACACCGGCAGGTGCGTGGCGTCAGCCGTGTCGCGGCGGTAGACGCGCCCGGGACAGACCACGTAGATCGGCGGTCCGTCGCCCGTGCGCACCGCGCGGAGCATGGTGCGGACCTGCACCGGCGAGGTGTGGGTCCGCAGGACCAGCTCGCCCTCCGACACCCCGTCCAGCTCGGAGGTGTCCAGGTACAGCGTGTCCCACAGCGAGCGCGCCGGGTGGGCGGGCGGCAGGTTGAGCGCTTCGAAGTTGAACCAGTCGGTCTCGACCTCGGGCCCGTCCGCGACGTGGAAGCCCATGCCGCAGAACACGTCCTCGAGGCGCTCCCAGGTCTGGGTCACGACGTGGGCGTGGCCGAGCGGCGCGTGACCGAGCGAGGCGGTCAGGTCGAGGCGCTCGGCGTCGAGTCGCTGCCGGCGCAGCTCGGCGTCCAGCTCGCCGCGCCGGGTCGCGACGGCCTGCTGCAGCTGCTCGCGGGCGGCGTTGAGCGCCGCGCCGAACTCCCTGCGCTCGTCGGGGTCCATGTCGCGCATGGTCGCCTTCAGCGCGCTCAGCTCGGAGCGCTTCCCGAGCAGCTCGGTCTCGAGCTGCTGGAGCGCGTCCAGGTTGGCCGCTGCACCGACGCGTTCGGTGCCGGCCTCGGCCAGCGCCATGACGCTGCTGTGCTGAGCTCCGTCGCTCATCGAGGGGGACTCCCGTGCTCTGGCGCCGCCCGACCACGGGGGGTGGGATCGGTCGCGACCGGATCGTCATTGTGGCCCACCGCAGCGGTGGGCTCGCCACTCCGTTGGTCGCCGCCCGATGCAGCGCGGACCGCACGGCGCTGGCGCGCGGCGTCGAAGGCCACCACCGAGCCCGCGACCGCGGCGTTGAGCGACTCGAGCCGTCCTTCCATGGGCACGCTCACCCGGACGTCGCAGCGCTCGAGCACCGACGCCGCAAGGCCGTGGGCCTCGCTGCCGACCAGGAGCGCGACGGCACCGGCCAGGTCGACCGACTCCGGCGCCGCACCGGACCCGCCGACCGTGGCCGCGACGACGAGACCCGCACCATCCAGTTCGTCGAGCACTGCGTCGACCTCGCCCACCGCCGCGACGGGGACGCGGAAGAGCGCACCCGCCGTGGCGCGCACGGTCTTGGGGTTGAACAGGTCGGCGCACGACCCTGCGAGCACGACGCCCGCGCATCCCGCTGCCTCGGCGGTGCGCACCAGGGTGCCGACGTTGCCCGGATCGGCCACGTCGACCAGCACCAGGACCGGTCGATGAGCCGCTGCGGCACCTCGGACCACGTCGGCTGACGTGACCAGCGACTGCGCGACGACCGCCACCACCGCCTGGGGTGCCTGGAGGTCGAGCACGCTTGCGAGCGCACCCGGCACGACCTGTTGCGCGCGTGCGCCAGCAGCGCTCGCCGCCTCGACGAGCGAGACCGTCGACGCGGCAGCGTCCGCCTCGACGTACACCGCCCGCACGTCGACGCCGGCGTCGAGCGCCTCGGCGAGCAGGACCGGGCCGTCGACCAGGAAGCTGGCGTGCTCGGAACGCACGCTGCGGCGCCTCGAGAGGCGCCGCAGCAGTTGCAGTTCCGGGTTGGAGCGGCCCAGTGGGCTCAGCTCTCGGCTCCCGCCGCCGCAGGCTGTGCGTCGAGCGCCGCCTGAGCTGCGCTCACGAGCGCGCCGAACGCGGCGTCGTCGTGCACGGCCAGGTCGGCGAGGACCTTGCGGTCGACCTCGATCCCGGCCACCTTCAGCCCGTTGATGAAGCGGCTGTAGGAGATGCCGTGGTTGCGGCAGGCCGCGTTGATGCGCTGGATCCACAGCTTGCGCATCTCGCCCTTGCGGGCGCGGCGATCGCGGAAGGCGTACTGGCCCGCATGCATGACCGCCTCGTTGGCGGCGCGGAAGCTGCGGCTGCGGTTGCCGTAGTAGCCCTTGGCCTTGCCGAGCACTGCACGGCGGTTCTTCTTCGCGTGAACTCCACCCTTGACACGTGCCATCAGGGGGCTCCTTTCGTCGGGTCGGGGCTCAGATGCCGAGCTGCTTGCGGGCGCGTCGGTCGTCGCCCTTGGAGAGTTCGAAGTCGCCCGTGAGCGCACGCTTGCGACGCGAGGACTTCTTTCCGAGGATGTGGTTCAGGTTGGCCTTGCGGCGGGTGAGCTTGCCGGTGCCGGTGACCTTGTAGCGCTTCTTGGCGCCGGAGCGTGTCTTCATCTTGGGCATGGTGGTTCCTCGTCGTGGTGCGCTGCCGAAGCAGGGCGGCGTGGTGGTGCGCTGCGGCGCGATGTCGTGGTGCTCAGGTGGCGTCGCCGACCGGGGCCGGCTCGGAGCTGGGCGGTGCTGCCGGGGCCTCGACTGCTGCCGGGGCCTCCGCTGCTGGCGGCGTCTCGGCTGCGGCCGGGGCCACCTGCTCGGTGGTGTCCGTGTCAGGAGCCGGGGCGTCGGTCACCGCTGCTGCGGCGTCCTTGCGGGCCTTCTCCTGCGCCTTCTTGTCGGGACCCAGGACCATGGTCATGTTGCGACCGTCCTGCTTGGGCATGACCTCGACCTTGCCGACCTCGGCGACCTCGTCGGCCACCCGGTCGAGGATGCGTCGCCCGAGCTCGGGGTGCTGCATCTCCCGACCACGGAACATGATCGTGATCTTGACCTTGTGGCCCTCGCCCAGGAACTGAGCGACCTTGCGGGTCTTAGTGTCGAAGTCGCCGCCGCCGATCTTGGGGCGGTACTTCATCTCCTTGACCACGATGTTGGTCGCCTTCTTGCGGGACTCCTTGGCCCGCTGCTGCTCCTCGTACTTGAACTTCTTGAAGTCCATGATCCGACAGACCGGCGGAGAGGCGTCCGGGGCGACCTCGACGAGGTCGAGCTCCATCGCACGCGCGATGTTGAGCGCCTCGGGCAGCGCCTTGATGCCCAGCTGCTTCCCGTCGGGGTCGATCAGTCGGACTTCTCGTGCGCGGATCCGGTCGTTGATCCGTGTCTCGTCACCAGGTGCAGCAGCTATTTCCCGTCACTCCTCAACATCACGTCCTTTCTGCAGGGATCGCGTCCGTACTGTGCCAACCGTGCGCTCCGCCCGGGTCGCCCCGGGACCGACATGGGCCCGAGAACGAGACGGGCGGATGCCGGAGCACCCGCCGAAACACGACCGATCGAGGACCGGACGTGGAACTGAGGTCCCGGTCGCACGATGGGTGGCCGGGAGGGGCGGGAGCCCGCTTGCTCGGTTGTGGCAGCTACTGTACCCGCTCACCAGCGCCGGGTCAGCATCGGCGTGTCCGACGAGCTGTGGAGACCCGATCATGAGTTCCCTGTGGACCCCCGACGGCGAGCGCCCGGTGGGCCGCTCCGACACGAGCGCCGGCGCCACCGACCAGCCCGAGCTCGACGCCGGCGATCCCCTGCGCGCCGCGGCGGAGGCGTTGGGCGTGGACCTGGATGCGCTCAGCGCCGAGGAGCGCCAGCAGCTGGCTGCCGAGCTCGCCGAGATGATGGCGGTGCGTCGGGAGATCGCCGCCACCCCCGCGTCGGAGATGATCGCCAACCACCTCATCCGGTTCCTGGATCTGGCGACCATCTACCTCGAGGGTGAGCCGCCCGCCTTCGCCGAGGCCGCCACTGCGATCGAGGCGTTCCGCTGCGTGCTCGAGGGCCTGGGCGATCGGCTGGGCGAGCACCGGCCGATGCTGACCGAGGCGCTCGGGCAGGTGCAGATGATCTTCGTGCAGGTCAAGCAGGCCAACGAGAGCCACACCCCCGACGCCTGAGCGCCCACAGCTCCGGTCGATCACCCGCAAACCGGCTCGGGACTGCTCGGCCCGCCGAGCAGCATGCCCTCCAACCGCGGGTCGCCCGGCTCGACGCGCTCGATCGAGGCGGCGATGTCGGAGAGGTCGTCGACCCCGAGGGTCCCCCACACCGAGACCGCAGCTCCGTCGGCGGTCGTCGTCAGCACCGTGGCGTTCCCATCCTCGAACTGCTGCACCACTGCGTCCCGTCCGTCGAGCCCGGTGCGTGTGGCGCCGACGAGCGAGCCATAGGCCTCGGGCAGGCCGCTGCCACCGCCGCGATCGTCGAGCACCCTCACGGTGACGGACGGCGTGGTCGGCTCCTGGCCGGGCGCACCGGCCGCCAGATAGGTCATGCGGGAGCCGGCGCCGACGACGCGACCGAGCTCCACGAACTCGTCGGACGTGTCCGTCAGCAGGCCGTCCTTGAGCACCAGGCGTCCGAGCGTCGAGGCCAGCTCGTCCGGACCGAGGCCGTACCCCACTGCACGCCACTCACGCCCGGCCTCGTCCCAGACCGCCGTCGAGTCGCCGATCGTCGAGCCCCCACGGTCCACCGTGCCCGGACCGAGGGAAGCAGGCTGGCCCCGCACCGTTGCGTCGGGCTCCTGCAAGGACCCAGCAGAGCTGAAGCCGGAAACGATCACCGCCTTGCCGATCTCGCCATCGGCGCCGACCGACACGAGCGTCTGCGCCACGGTGCCCGACCCGGCACCCGGCAGCTCCGAGCGAGCGGACGAACCCTCGAGCAGCACCATCCCGTCGGGCAGCACGGTCGGAGCCCATGCCGGGGCATCGACGGGGCAGGGCGCCAGCGCGGTCGTGGACGGCGACGCGGCCGTGGTCGGCGCGATCGTCGTCGTGGGGAGCTCCGAGCCCGCCCGTGCGGCCTCGGTGCCGCACGCCGTCACGCCGACCGTCAGCCCGACCAGCACACCGCCGAGGAGTCCACACCGCAGGAGACTCGCTCTGGCCATCACCACCCCCGGTCGTCCCGACCGGAGGGTACCGGTCCAGCGACTCAGGAGGCGGCGACCTGCACTGCCTCCCACCGGCCGGACCGACCCGGGACCACGGTGAACACGACCGCGGTCCCGACGGGGATGGTGCGGGTCCCGTCGGCGATGGCGGTGCAATGGAACGGGTGCAGCCCGCCGTCGTCGGCCCGGACCGTGCCCAGACCGGCGTGCTCGTCGAACTCGGTGACCGTGCCGTGACGGAGCGGGCGCGTCGCCATGAGCCTCCTCAGTGGACGATCTTGGACAGCGGGAGCTCGATGATGTCGGTCGCTCCTGCGTCCGACAGCGCCGGGATCAGGACGTTGATCTCGTTCTTGGGCACGACGGTCTCGACCGCGTAGCCCGCGGAGCCGTAGAGCTCGTTGACGGTCGGGGTCTTCATGGCCGGCAGCACGGCGATGACGTCGTCGAGGCGGTCCTTCGCCACGTTCAGCTTCACCAGCACCTTGCCGCGGGCCTCCATGACGCCGAGCAGCAGGGTCATGATCTGCTCCATCGCGTGGCGCTTCTCCGGGTCGGCGTGGGCCGCCGGGTTGGCGACCAGCTCCGTGTAGGAGATCAGCACCTCGTCGATGATCCGCAGACCTGCGGCGCGCAGCGCCCGGCCGGTCTCGGTGATCTCGATGATGCAGTCGACGATGTCGGGCACCTTCGCCTCGGTGGCGCCGTAGGAGAGCCGGATGTCGGCGTCGACGCCGCGGGACTCGAAGTAGCGGCGGGTGATGCCCATGTACTCGGTGGACACCCGCACACCCGCGGGGAGGTCCTCGGCGCTCTGGTACGGCGAGTCCTCGGGCACCGCGAGCACGACCTTGATCGGCTTGCTGGTGGCCTTGGAGTAGCGCAGCTCCCCCATGCTGACGACGTCGGAGCCCGTCTCCTCGACCCAGTCGCGTCCGGTGATGCCCAGGTCGAACAGGCCATCCGCCACGTACGTGGGGATCTCCTGGGGGCGCAGGATCCGGACGCTGTCGATCCGGGGGTCGTCGATGGTGGCGGAGTAGTTGACCTCGGAGCTGCGCTGGACCGTCAGGTCCGCCGCAGCGAACAGCTCCATGGTCGCCTTCTCGAGCGACCCCTTGGGCAGTACGAGCTTGAGCACGCTGCGAGGGTAGCCGGGCGCCGGGAGCGACCACGAACGGGTACCGGCGGGGTCGAGCAGCCTTCCTGCGGGAGATGCGCGCCCAACTGACCGACTTTAGGTCGGAAAGTCACCCTTGTCGCGGATGGTCCTTTCTGCTTGACTCCTCCCCAGCCCGGCACGGTTCCGTGTCGCTGGGGAGGGCGTGTCACCGAGAGGCGAGACACGTTGGCACTCACCGAGATCCACACTCCGAGCCCAGAGGGGCGCCCTGCACCCACGGGGTCACAGGACGCCAAGAGGACCTTCCGCCCGGAGCCGTGCGACGCTGCGCTCACCCTCCGGGTCGTCGAGGACCGCACCAGCGAGCTGTGGGACCGAGCGGAACGCTTCGTCTACGAGGTCTTCCGGATCAGCAACTTCTGCGAGCCGTCCCCTCGGCACTGGGTCGAGGAGACCGAGCCGTACCGGCCCGGCAGCCGCCTGCACGTCATCAGCGAGGGCGAGGAGCTGGTCGGAGTCATCCGCACCTTCGTGGGCACCTACCAGGAGCTGCCGATCGGGCAGTTCCCCGCCACCATCGACGTTCCGGACGACCGCTTGATCGAGATCGGTTCGCTGGCGGTCAGCTCGACCATGCGAGGCCTCGGCGTCGCGAACGAGCTGCATCGTTCGGCGGTCCAGGATGCGATCCGGATGGGTGTGCCGGCGTTCTGCATGCTTGTCGAGCCGTGGTCCATCGACTTCTTCCGCGACGTCTACGGCCTGCCCCTGGTGCAGACGGCTCCGGCGCAGGACTACATGGGGTCGCTCACCGTGCCGGCGATCGCGGACATGGCGACCACGCTGCACACCCTGGCCACCGAGATGCCGGCGCTCTACGAGTGGTTGGTCGAAGGCCTGGACGCCGAGCTGTGGTCACGGGGTGACCTGCCCATCGTGTTGAGCTGAGACCGCACGCCGGACCCGTTGGGTCGGCGCGCCAGGCGCAGGATCAGTCCTCGGCCGCCACGTCGACCGACTCGGCCATCGTGTCCGTGACGACGACCTCTGTGTCGGCCTGCTCGTCGAGCGCGGGTGCGGGCGCCTCGGCGTCCACCCGCTGCAGCGCGGCGAGGTCCAGCACCGGCTCGGCGACCAGCAACACGTCGACGCCGTCCTGCTCGCCGCCGTAGCAGCGCTGCACGGACTGCACCGCTCCCCCTGCGTCCGCGCACTCCTGGCGCAGCGTCGCCTCGGACGCGGGGTCGAACACACGTCGCGCCTCCATCGCCCAGATGATCATGTTCATCACCAGCACCGCCACCAGACGGAAGCTGAAGCTGGCGAGGAACGAGCGCTCGGCGAAGTGCTCGCGGATGACCGGCCCGACGCCCTCCCGGTCGGTCGTGACCAGCACCAGCCGTCCCCCTGGTCGCAGGATGCGCATGGCCTCGCGCCAGAACACCTCTCGGTCGCTCGCGTGCATCGTGTAGAGCACGTTCACCGACACGACGCGGTCGACCGACGCGCTGGGCGCAGCTCGCAGCCAGTCCAGCAGGTCGCTGCGCACGAGCTCGACCGGGGCATCGGCGAGCTTGGGGCCCGCCACGCGCAGCATGTCGGCCGAGGAGTCGACGCCCGTGACCTGGAGGTCGCCGACCGCTCCCACCAGCGCGTGGATCGTGTTGCCCGTGCCGCAACCCAGGTCGACGACCTGATCACCCGGCCGGGCCTCGAGCGCGTCGACCACCTGCGCGACCAGTCGCTGGTACGGCACCAGATCGAGCAGCCCGTCGTAGCAACGGCTGTACACCGACCAGAGGCGGGCCTGCGCCCGGGTCGTGAAACCTCGTCCCCGCTCGCCCATCGATGACACCTCGCCCCTGTCGACCGCCTGTGCCGCCCGCCCCACTGTCCGACCGGGCAACGCCTCGTGCGGCGACGCTACCGGGCGTCCGACAGCCGCTGGTGGATGTGCTAACGCGATTTCCTTGACTCGTCGGCTCCGGCGCCGATCCATGAGGGGAGGCTCCTCCGTCTGGAGGCCGCCGGACAAGGACGACCGGACCCGATGAGACAGTTCCGCTGGTACATCGCAGTGACCTCGCTGTGGGCCGTCGCGCAGCTGTTCCTGCCCGCGGAGCTCGCCGGCATCTGGTACCTGGTGGGTGCGATCTGCGCCCTGGTGGTGATCTGGCGCCGGACCCGGACGCTGCCCGCCGAGGTCCGCACACCCGCGACGCTGATCACGATCGCCGGCACCAGCTCGCTGATCGGCGTCGTCGTGCGCTCGGTGTACGGCATGGCGATCGGGTCGGACTTCCCGTTCCCGTCGCCTGGTGACGTCTTCGCACTGGCGTCCTATCCCTTCGTGCTCGCCGCGATCCTGGTCGTGGTCTACCGGCGCCTGGGTCGCTTCGAGCTCGACCTCTTCCTGGACGCGCTCGTCGCCGGGGCCGCGGTCCTGATCATCCAGTGGACCGTGATCCTCCTGCCCTTCGTGCAGGACCCGTCGTTCAGCCCCTTCGCCAAGGCGGTCCAGATCGTCTACAGCATGCTCGGGCTGCTGGTGTTCATCGCTGCGGTGATGACCCTGGTCGCCGGCGGCCAGCGATCGGTCAGCAACCGGCTCCTCGCCCTGGCCCTGATCGCGACGTTCGTGATCGACAACTTCGGCACGTTCCTCACCGCCACCGGCCGTGACGAGGGCATGATCCTGTACCTGGCGCCGTTGATCTACGTCTTCGGCGGCTCCGGTCTGATCCACCCGTCGATCGCCGAGCTGACCAGTCGCCCCACCGACCAGGGCGCCCTGAAGCGACTCTCGACCAAGCGCATCGCCGTCATGGCGGCTGCACTGATCGGCCCTCCCGCGCTGATCCTCAGCTACACCCTGGCCGAGTCCTACGACCAGCTGCTGCTGCCCGCTGCGGGCTCGCTCGCGCTGGCGCCGCTCGTGGTGGTCCGCCTGGCTCGCCTGGTGCAGGACCGTGAGCGCCTGGCCACCCAGGAGGCGGCGCTGCGCAGCGTCGGCGAGCGACTGGTCGCCGCCGAGACCCAGGACGACGTCACCCGCATCATCACCGTCGGCGCCGAGCAGCTGCTGGGAGCCAACTTCGTCGACGGCGGACTGGTGCTCGACCCGTTCGACACCGAGCCGCGGGAGCTCTCCGCCGGCGTGCGCCTGGTGCTCGACGAGCTGCGCGCCCGCGATGCCCAGGAGCCGATGCCGCTGACCAGCGGCGAGCTGTACGACGTCGCGATCGCCGACGGCAAGGAGCACTGGACCGCCGGTCTGGTCGTCGTGCAGCGAGAGCTGCTGGGCGTGCTCGCCGTCGGTTCCGGCCGCCGCCTGGGCGACGGCGAGCGCAACGCCATGACCGCCCTGTGCCGGGAGACCGCCATCGCGCTGCGTGCGGTCGAGCACACCGAGCAGCAGGTCCGCCAGCGCAGCGAGGACCGCTTCGCGGCGTTGATCGACAACTCCTCGGACATCGTCGCCGTGCTCGGCTCCGGCCTGGACGTGCTGTACGTGTCCCCGGTCGCCCGACGACTGCTCGGCTATGCGATCGAGCGGCTCGACGACGTCGACGTGTTGGCGCTGGTGCATCCCGACGACGCCGAGATGGCGGCGACGATGCTCTCCGACGTGCGCTTCGGGGTGCGAGAGTCGGTGGAGCTGCGGCTCCTGCACCACGACGGCGACTACCGCTGGTTCGAGGTCGTGGGTGTGGACCTCTCCAGCGATCCGAACATCGGCGGGCTCGTGCTCAACCTGCGCGAGATCACCGACCGCAAGGAGGCCGAGGAGCGCCTGGTGCTCTCGGAGGCCCGCTTCAAGGCGCTCGTGCAGAACTCGACCGACCTCGTCGTCGTGCTCGAACCCTCGGGCGTGGTGCGCTACGCCAGCCCGTCGGTGGACCAGGCGCTGAACGTCGAGCCGGAGAGTCTCCTCGGCCGCACCATCTCCGAGGTGTTCCGCGACAGCGACGTCGACTGGACGCACCAGCTGAGCGACGGCGCTCCGAGCACCCGCGGCGCTCCGGCGCTGTTCGAGTTCACCTTCCGCAACGGCATCGACGACTGGCGCACGATCGAGACCTCCATCACCGACCTGCGCTCCGAGCCCGCCGTCGGCGGCTTCGTGCTCAACGCACGCGACGTCACGGACCGCAAGGGCATGGAGCAGCGCCTGCGCTACCAGGCCACCCACGACGAGCTGACCGGGCTCGCCAACCGGGTGCAGGCGCTCGACGAGCTCGACGGCATGCTGCGGCGCAACAGCGGCAGCACCACAGTGGCCGCGGTGCTCATCGGCCTCGACGACTTCAAGGACGTCAACGACTCGCTCGGGCACGGCTTCGGCGACCGGATCCTCAACGGCGTCGCCGAGCGCATCACCGCCCTGCTCGGCTTCGGCGACGTAGCGGCCCGCGTCGGCGGCGACGAGTTCGTCGTGGTGCTCGAACGCGCTCACGGCGAGAACCACGTCACCGACCTGGCCGACCAGGTCCTGTCGGCGATCTCGCTCCCCTACGACATCGACGGCCGCGAGCTCACCATCTCCGCCTCCGCCGGCATCGTGTTCGACCACGACCGGACCAACACCGGCGAGATCCTGCTGCGCAACGCCGACATCGCCATGTACCGGGCCAAGACGCAGGGCAAGCGCCAGGTCGTCGTGTTCGAGACCCACATGCACACGGCGTCCGCGGACCGCCTGGAGCTGCGAGCCGACCTGGCACGGGCGATCACCTCCGAGCAGTTCGTCGCCCACTACCAGCCGGTGGTCGACATCGAGACCCGACGCATCGTCGGTGCCGAGGCGCTCATCCGCTGGGAGCACCCCCAGCGGGGACTCGTCGGCCCGGGCCTGTTCATCCCGCTGGCCGAGGAGTCCGGCATGATCGGCGCGCTCGGCGAGTGGATCCTGGAGCGGGCGTGCACCGACCTGGCGCAGTGGCGCTCCGACTTCGGCGCCCCGATGGACGACTTCACGATCTCGGTCAACCTCTCGGTGCAGCAGCTGCACGACGACCTGATCGTCACCACGGTGCGCGACATCCTTGCTCGCGCCGGACTGCCCGCCGAGCGGCTCGTGCTCGAGGTCACCGAGTCCACCCTCATCACCGAGACCGACAAGATCCGAGCGACCATGCAGGAGCTGCGAGCGCTCGGCTCACGTCTGGCCGTCGACGACTTCGGTACCGGCTACTCGTCACTGGGCTACATCCAGCAGTTCGAGTTCGACGTGCTCAAGATCGACAAGAGCTTCGTGGACGGCCTCGAGACCGGCACCAACCGCCAGATCGTGGCCGCGGTGCTCGAGCTCGCCCGGGAGCTGGGCGTGCGCACCATCGCCGAGGGCATCGAGACCGAGGTCCAGGACGGCGTGCTCCGCGAGCTCGGATGCCGCTACGGACAGGGCTACCTGTACTCACGTCCGGTGGCCGAGAGCTCCTTCCGCGAGCTGCTCGCCCAGGAGCGAGCCTCCGCCGGCGGCCACGTCACCCTCTGACCAGGCCCTCCCCCGACGCGTTCTCTGCGGCGCGCCAGACTGGGGCGGTGCAGCTCCTGGAGGACCCGGACGACCCTCGCCTGGCGGACTACCGCCTGCTGACCGACGCAGCTGCCCGACGCGTGGTGGAGCTCGGCGGAGCTGCGCACGGGATCTTCGTGGTCGAGGGGCCGATCGCCCTGGAGCAGCTGGTGCGCAGCGGGCTGCGAATGCGCTCCGTCGTGCTCACTCCGGCCCGGGCGCGCTCGTTCGCCCTGCATCCCGAGCTGACGTGCCCCGTGCACGTGGTCGAGCGGGACGTCCTCGCCGCGGTGACCGGCTACGACGTGCACCGGGGCCTGCTCGCCGCCGCGGAGCGTCCCGCACCGATCGCGCCGGGCGCGCTGCTCGACGGCGCACGCCGGGTGCTGGTGGCCGAGGCGGTCAACGACAACGAGAACATCGGCTCGCTGTTCCGCAACGCCGCCGCGCTCGGCGTGGACGCCGTGCTGCTCGACGGCGCGTGCGCGGACCCCCTGTACCGGCGCAGCATCCGGGTCAGCTCGGGCTGGTCGATGCGGATCCCGTTCGCCCGTGCGGACCGCGTCGCCGACCTGCTCGCCGAGCTGCGCCGACACGATCTGCGTAGCGTCGCGCTGACGCCGGCCGGTCGTGCGGTCGACGTGGACCGCGCAGCAGCCGACGCCGTGCTCGACGATCCGGTCGCGTTCGTGGTGGGTGCCGAGGGGCCGGGGCTGTCGGCATCGACGCTGGAGGCCTGCGACGCGCTGGTCCGCGTGCCCATGTCGGACGAGGTCGACTCGCTGAACGTGGCCACCTCATTCGCGGTGGTGGCCGCCTTCGCCGCAGCCCGGCGGCGCTGGGCCTGAGGCCAGCGACACGGCACCGTCCGGCCCGGGGCTCAGCTCCCCCGGATCGCCTCGAGCGCGTCGATCATCTGCAGGGCGGTCTCGGCCGCTTCCGCGCCCTTGTTGTCGCCCTCCACGTCGCCGTCGACCACCGACCGCACGAGCGCCTGGCGACGGTTCTCGACGGTCAGCACCCCGAACACGATGGGCACGCCGGTGTCGAGCTGGGCCTCGAGGATGCCCGTCGCCGCCGGGCCGGCGACGTACTCGAAGTGCGCGGTGTCACCCCGGATCACGCAGCCGAGGGCGATGACCGCGTCGTAACGGCCGGTCGCCGCCATGGTCTTGGCCGCGAGCGGGATCTCGAACGCTCCCGGCACCCACACCAGATCGACGTCGGACGCGTCGACGCCCGCTCGGTCCAGCTCCTGCCAGACCCCGGTGAGCATGCGGCGGGTGATGACGTCGTTCCATCGGGCGCAGATGATGCCCAGGCGGCGCCCCTCGCCGCGCACCTCGGCGTCGTCACGCTCGGTCGATCGGAAGTCCACGCCCATCGTCGGCCCCTCAGTCCAGTCCCTCGAGCAGGTGACCCATGCGCTCCCGCTTGGTCCGCAGGTACTCGATGTTCTCCGGGTTCGGCGCCGACTCCAGCGCGACCCTCTCGGTGATCTCCAACCCGAAGCCCTCGAGGCCGCCGAACTTCGACGGGTTGTTGGTCATCAGGCGCATGGTGGTGATGCCCAGGTCGTTGAGGATCTGCGCGCCGATGCCGTACTCGCGGCTGTCGACCGGGAGGCCCAGCTCGACGTTGGCGTCGACCGTGTCGCGACCCTCCTCCTGGAGGCTGTACGCACGGATCTTGTGGCCCAGGCCGATGCCCCGGCCCTCGTGGCCACGCAGGTAGACCAGCACACCCAGGCCCTCGTCCGCGATCTTCTCCATCGCGGCGTGCAGCTGCACTCCGCAGTCGCAGCGCAGCGAGTGGAAGACGTCGCCGGTGAGGCACTCGGAGTGCACCCGGACCAGCACGTCGCTCTCGCCCTGGACCGCACCACGCACCATGGCCACGTGCTGCTCGCCGTCGAGCACCGACTCGTACACGTACGAGGTGAAGTCACCCCAGGGGGTGGGGATGCGGGCCTCGGCGATGCGCCGCACCAGCTTCTCGTTCTGGCGGCGGTACTTGATGAGCTGCGCGATGGTGACCATCAGCAGCCCGTGCTCCTTGCAGAACTCGATCAGGTCCGGCACCCGCGCCATCGTGCCGTCGTCGTTGACGATCTCGCACAGCACACCCGCCGGGTCCATGCCGGCCAGACGGGCCAGATCGACCGCGGCCTCGGTGTGCCCGGCGCGCTTGAGCACGCCACCCTCGGCGTAGCGCAGCGGGAAGATGTGCCCCGGGCGCGCCAGGTCCGCGGGTCGCGTCGCGGGGTCGATCAGCGATCGGATCGTCGCGGCGCGGTCGGCCGCGGAGATGCCCGTCGAGGTGCCGTGCACGTAGTCGACCGAGTACGTGAACGCCGTGCGGTGCGACTCGGTGTTGTCGCGCACCATCAGCGGGATGTCGAGCTCGTCCAAGCGGTCCCCGGTGAGCGGCGCGCAGATGACACCCGAGGTGTGGCGCACGAAGAACGTGATCGTCTCGGGCGTCGCGGCCTCGGCGGCCATGATCAGGTCGCCCTCGTTCTCGCGGTCCTCGTCGTCGACCACGACGACGATCTCGCCCCGGGCGATCGCCGCGACGGCGTCGGGGATCGAGGCGAACACCGACTCCTCGCTCCCCCGTTGCTCCAGCGGCTCACGACTCATGATCGTCTCCTCCTGCGGGACCGGCATCCGGTCCGCGATACCCGACGAGCAAGCGCTCGGCGTACTTGGCCATCACGTCGACCTCCAGGTTGACCCGCTCACCCGGTCGACGCACACCCAGGGTCGTCACCTCGGACGTGTGGGGGATCACCGCGACGGTGAAGCCGTCGTCGAGCACGTCCACCACGGTCAGCGACACGCCGTCGACGGTGATCGAGCCCTTCTCCACGACGTAGCGCAGCAGGCGCTCGGGCATGCGGACCTGCAGGTCGGGCACCGGTCGCACCACCTCGCCGACGGCGTCGACGTGACCCTGCACCAGGTGCCCGCCGAGGCGATCGTCGAGCCGCACCGGGCGCTCCAGGTTCACCGGGTCCCCTGCGCACAGCGAACCGAGCGACGTGCGGGCGAAGGTCTCGTCGCTGACGTCGGCCTCCCACCAGTCGTCGCCCCACGCCACCACGGTCAGACAGCACCCGTTCACCGCGATCGACGCGCCCATCGACACGTCGCCGAGCACGGTGGTGGCCGACAGCCGCAACCGCGGACCATCGAGCGACACGACCGAGCCCAGCTCCTCCACGATCCCGGTGAACATCAGCGTGCCTCCTCGTCCGCGGCCAGCTCGACCCGCAGGTCCACCCCGACACGCTCGACCGCGACGAACCGGCCGCGCCAGACATCCGCGATGTCCCAGGCGCCGGCGCCCTCGAACAGACCGTTGGCGTCGCCGCCGCCGAACAGCGCCGGTGCCAGGTAGATCACATAGCGGTCGACCAGCCCGGAGCGGTGGAACTCCCCTGCGGTGGCGGCGCCGCCCTCGACCAGCAGCTGCACCACGCCGTCGGCGCCGAGCTCGTCGAGCACGGCACCCAGGTCGCCGCCCATCTGTCGACACGGCTGGACCTTCGCGTGCTCGTCGACCTTGCCCAGCACGATCCGCTCCGGGTCGAGCGAGCCCGAGCGGGGCAGCACCGGAGGCCGGTAGTCGCGCACGGTGAGCGACGGGTCGTCGCGGCGCACCGTGCCCGCGCCGACGAGGATGGCGTCGGACTCGGCACGCAGTCGGTGACCGTCCACCCGCGCCGGCGGCGAGGTGATCCACTGGCTCGACCCGTTGGGTGCGGCGGTGCCGCCGTCGAGCGTGGCCGCGAGCTTCAGCACCACCCACGGGCGTCCGGTGCGTCGGTGCTTGAGGTACGGGGCCAGCTGCGCGGTGACCTTGTCCTGCTGCACACCGGTGAGCACCTCGATGCCCGCGGCCCGCAGCGCCGCCAGACCGGTGCCGGCGACCTGGGGATCGGGATCCTCGATGCCGACGACGACCCGACGTACCCCCGCGGCGATGATGGCGTCCACGCACGGTCCCGTGCGGCCGGTGTGGCTGCAGGGCTCGAGGGTCACGTACAGGGTCGCGCCCTTCGCCGCCTCCCCCGCCTCGCCGAGGGCGACGACCTCCGCGTGGGCCATGCCGGGCTCCTGGGTGGCGCCTTCGAACATCTCACCCGCGTCGGTGCGCAGCACGGCGCCGACCCACGGGTTGGGCGACGTGATGCAGCGCACGCGCGACGCCGCCGCGATGGCACGCGTCATGCACTCGCGGTCGATCGCGTCGGTCGGGGGACTGGCGGTCATGGGGGTCCCACCCTACGTGGCGCCCCCTGCCCGGTCGAACTTGGGACCCCCGTGACGAATTCGACCGGAGCGACCCGGCGGTGCTCAGTCGACCAGGTTGGGCGCGACCGCGTCGACGGTCGGCACGAACCCTCCACCGAGCAGTCCCAGGGCCTCGGGCACGACGTCGAGCACGGCGTCGAGCATCTCGACGGCCCGGTCGGGTGCCGCGGCCAGGTTGAGGATCAGCGCCAAGCCACGGGTGCCGGCGACGGCCCGGGACAGCCGACCGCGAGGGCTGACCGAACGCATGGCCTCGGCCATGCCCGGGGCAGTGCGGTCGAGCACGCGCTTGGTGGCCTCGGGGGTGAAGTCACGCTGCCCGAAGCCGGAGCCGCCGGTGGTCACGATCAACCCGTTGAACCCGTAGGCCATGTACGACAGGGCGTTGGTGATGGCGTCGACGTCGTCGGAGACGACCCGGTGCTCGATGACCTCGTAGCCGGAGGCGCCCAGGTGCTCCACGAGCCGCTGGCCCGTCACATCGGGGCGGCTGCCCGCCTCGACGCTGTCGGAGACGGTCAACACCTTGGCCTGGTGGCGGGTCTGCTCGGTCATGTCCACTCCTGTCGCACCCCCGGATGGTACCCGTCGCCACCGACGGTCGAGGACGGCGCCCATGGGCACCGCCACCGGCTCACGCGGGTCCCGGCACCCGTGCGCGGGCGAGGAACATGCCGTCGGTGCCCGCTCGCTGGGGCAGCAGCAACGCTCCCCCACCCCACGCCTCCCAAGGTCCGTCGGGGATCGCCATCGGCGCCAGGTCGGGGTGCGACACCCCGAGGTGCTCGACCAGGCCGGGGCCCTCGGCACGGCTGAGCGTGCACACGCTGTAGACCAGCACGCCCCCGGGGCGCAGCAGGCTCACGGCGATGTCGACGAGCCGTCGCTGCAGTGCGGCGAGGCGCTCGACCGCGTCGGGCTCGAGACGCCAGCGTGCGTCCGGACGACGCGACAGCACCCCGAGACCGGAGCAGGGTGCATCGAGCAGCACACGGTCGGCGCAGTGCGGGCGTAGGGGCGGGTGCGCCGCGTCGGCGACGAGGGCGAGCACGTCTTTCGCGCCCAGCCGGTCGATGTTGCGCTGCAGCAGTCCGACCCGCTGGGGCTGCAGGTCGGCGGCGACCACGAGCGCACCCTGGGCGGCGATGGCGGTCGCCTTGCCACCCGGAGCGGCGCACAGGTCGACGACCAGCTCGCCCGGCCGTGCCTCGACCGCCGCCGCGACCAGTTGGGAGCCCAGGTCCTGGGTGTAGCCGTCGGCGCGCACCGTCGGGCTGGCGGCGCGGTTCATCGCCTCGAGGGCTCCGTCGGCGCGCTCGCGACCCAGGTCGTGGCGCAGCAGCTCGACGACCCAGTCGGGGTACGACAGGGCGGTGGCGTCGTCGGGATAGGCCACCGGCGCGGAGGACACCTTGCGCAGCACGGCGTTGACCAGGCCGCGGAACCGCTTCGGCGTGGCGTCGACCGTTGCGCTGACCGACGCGTAGGCGGGGATGTCGTCGCGCTCGACCAACTGGTAGGTGCCCAGCCGGAGCGCCCGACGAGCCGGGGCGGGCGGCGCCGAGGTCAGGAAGCGGTCGACCAGGTGGTCGAGGGCGCGCCGTCGACGCAGCGTGCCGTAGACCAGGTCGGTCACGAACGCCCGGTCCTGCGCCGACAGCCCGGAGCGCTCGAGCACGGGCGAGAGCACGAGGTTGGCGTAGGCGCCGTCGTCCTCGACGCGGGCGAGCACCTCGAGCGCCACGCGGCGCGCCGCTGCGCCCTGCTCGTCCGGTGCGACCTTCTCGACCGGTGCGTTCACGAGCCCTGCTCGACGGGCTCGCCGAGCACCTCACCGACGGGCCGAGCGCCGTTGGCCCAATCTGCTGCAGCCATGGCCGCCTTCCCGGCCGGCTGGACCCGGTGCAGCCGCAGCACGCCATCGGTGGTGCGCACCGCGACCGAGCGAGCGTCGGCCACGACCGTACCGGGCACCCCCTCGAGGCCCTCGGCAGCAGGGTCGATCGTCGCTTCGTGCACCTTGAAGGTCTCGCCCCGGAACGTCGTCCAGGCCCCGCCGAGTCGTACCACCCGGTCCAGCTGCGCGCCGGGCAGCGACCAGTCCAGTCGCAGGTCGTCGCGGTCCAGCTTGGATGCGTAGGTCACGCCCTCGTCGGACTGCGTGACGCACGTCCCCAGGCCGGAGGCCAGATTGCGCACGAGCAGCTCGCAGCCGACGTCGACGAGCCGGGCGCGCAGCTCGGCAGCGGTGGTGTGCGCCTCGATCGGCACCTCGGCGCGCTCGAAGACGCAGCCCGTGTCGAGGCCCTCGTCGACCTTCATCAAGCACACGCCGGTGACCTGGTCGCCGGCGAGCAGCGCGCGCTCCACGGGAGCGGCGCCCCGCCACCGCGGCAGCAGCGAGAAGTGCAGGTTCACCATGTCCAGGTGTGCGAGCAGGTGGGGGCGCAGCAGCCGGCCGTAGGCCACGACGACACCGAGCTCGGCGTCCACGTCGAGCAGGTCGTCGGGGTCGTGCGACACCGCCAGGCCGAGCTCGAGCGCTGCAGCCTTGACCGGGCTGGGTGTCGGCGCGCCACGTCGACCGCGGCGCTTGTCGGCGCCCGTGACCACCAGCTCCACCTGGTGCCCCGCGGCGTGCAGCGCCTGCAGCGGAGGCACCGCCATGTCGGGCGTGCCCAGGTAGACCAGCCTCATGCGCGCACCTCGTCGGTGGCGTGCGGGTGCGGCACCGATCAGCGGAACTTGAACAGCGAGCGACGGGGCTCGTCGGCCGTGGCGGTGGCCAGGTCGTCGCCGGCCATGACCCGCTCGCGCAGCTCCTTCTTGGCGGCCTTTCGCTGGTCGTCGTCGAGGTGCTCGAGCAGGAGGACGCCGTCGAGGTGGTCCAGCTCATGCTGGATCAGCCGCGCCAGCAGCTCGTCGGCCTCGAAGCTGACCTCGTTGCCGTCCAGGTCGATGCCGGTCACGTGGATCTGCTTGGGCCGCACGATGTCGAAGTGCATGCCGGGCACGCTCAGGCAGCCCTCGAAGAACTCCCACTCCCCGTCGGACTCGGTGATCACCGGGTTGATCAGCACCTGTGAGCCGTCGCCGGCGCCCAGGTCGTAGACGAAGAACCGCTTCTGCACGCCCACCTGCGGCGCGGCCAGGCCCAGCCCGGGGGCCTCGTACATGGTCTCGAGCATGTCGTCGCAGAGGCGGACCAGGCGCTCGTCGATGTCGGTCACCTCGTCCGCGCGCTGGCGCAGCACGGGGTCACCGACGATTCGGATGGCATACGGGCTGGCCATGACCCCCACGATACCGTGAGGCCCATGTCAGCCCCGGGCAGCGGTCACGAGCCGCCGGTCACACCAGCCGCAGCGGGCGGCCACTACTTCTCCACCGACCCGGCGGCGCCGTCGCGGCCCGATCGTGTGCGACTCGACCTGCCCGACCGCTCGCTCGAGCTGTCCACCGACGCGGGCGTCTTCTCCCCCGGTCGGGTCGACCCCGGCACCAAGCTGCTGCTGATGGAGCTGCCGGCGCTGACGCAGGGCCCCGTGGTGGACGTCGGGTGCGGCTACGGCCCGATCGCCTGCACCGTGGCGTTGCGCCACCCCGAGCTGTCGGTCCTGGCCGTCGACGTGAACCCGCGCGCCCGGGGCCTGTGCTCGGCCAACGCCGCCGCGCTCGGTGCGTCGGTCGAGGTGCTCGATCCGTCCCAGGCCGACGAGGTGGCCACGGTCGGCACGATCGTGTCGAACCCCCCGATCCGCATCGGCAAGCCCGCCCTGCACGAGCTGCTGGCCAGTTGGCTCGACCGCCTTGCACCCGACGGTCGGGCGTACCTGGTCGTGCACAAGAACCTGGGCGCCGACTCGCTCGCGAGCTGGTTGCGGGACCGGGGCCACCCGGTGCAGAAGCTGCGCTCCCGACAGGGCTACCGCGTGCTCGAGGTCGCTCGCGGTTGACCGAAACGAACCCCTCGCCGAGACGCCCGGCGGTGCCTGGAATCGGCGTGAGGTTGAGGCATCACGGGATGTCGTGGCTGCTCGAGCAGCCCGCAGCGCCCGCCATGGGCGCGAACGGCGCAGTGTCGGCGTTCTGGGGCAGGCGCTACGGCTCGCCGTTCTCGGTCCGGGAGCGCCATCCTTCGCCCTGGACCCAGAAGTCGCCGGACACGTTCGCTGCCGCAGACTCAGCGAAGTCCCGCACCAACGAGCGGGCATCGTCATCGGTTCCATCCCACGCCGACCAGCTGTGGCCGCCGAAGAACGTGAGCTTGATCGCCGCGTTCCCTCCGACGCGGGCGACATCGAGGCGAGCCGAAGTACGAATGGTGTCCAAGTGGCTGCGCTCGTCGTCGTTGAGCGACTCCCGCAGCGTCACCTCGAACAGGTCGAGCAGCGATGCCGCCAACGCAGGGTCGACGTCGGACAGCGCCACGGCAGCGGCCTTCAACTGATCCAAGTCCCACTCGCCGTCAGCCACCGGCCCAGTCTGCACTTGGAGAAGGGCTGTGCGGCGGAGACGCACAGCGTGTGTCGCAGTACGTCCTCGATGCATGTCGCTCGCACTCGTACGGGGTCCGGACCGGGTTCCCTCAGGTCGTGGTCGACATCGGTCCGGAGACCACCAGGTCCGTGGCCTTCATCGCACCGTGGGTGGGGAACTCGAGTCGGGAGGACATCGCGACCACAGAGCAGCTTCAGCCGCGGTGGTCCGGCACGAGACTGTGTGCCTCGAGCATCACTGATCCGGAACCAAACTCTGGCCACGCTGAAGCGGTGCTCTCCCGGCGTTCGTGGGCACCCCACGAGGATTTGGGGGATCGACGTCATGGTGATCCCTACGGCGATCGGCGACGGTGAATGGATGGTCGATCGACGCCGAGCCGCCGCCGTGTTCGTCTCCGTTCCTGCGTTGGCGATCGCAACCGCATGGTGGATCGGGGACCTCTCGTCGACGCTCGATGATCCTGACTACATGCTCCGACCGATCAACCTTTCCTCGGCAACCTCATGGGCGGTTGGGTTCGTCGCCACTGCGGCCTGCCTTGTGGGTGCGGCCGCTGCGGTGCAGCTGACGCGCTCGGGTTGCTGCGGTCGGCGCTTGGTCGCTGTGCTGGTCCCGTGGTGGGTCCTCGCTGTCTATCTCGGGTTCGGCTACCGGATCGTGACGGCCGGGGTGATCGGAGCGAACATCGGTGGCGGGCTCTTCGTGTTGACGTCCTTCGTCGTCGTTCCGTTCGTCATCGGTTCCAGCGTTGCTGTCGGGTGGGCAACTCGGCGCCGGGTGGTCGGCCCTAGGAGTATTTGGGGCTCCGCCGGGGTGCGAGTTCCACTGGCTACTCTCGAAATCGTTCGAACCTTCGCCGCAGCTCAGGCTCGTCCTCTTCGTCCCACCACACTGACCCGACGGCGACTCGAACTCGCGGGTTGCTCCGCGCTGCTTCTTCGAGTCGACACAACACGACCTCGGGTGGCGGAGGTTGCGAACTCAGCAGGCTCTCCACCGGACCAGCTCCGAGGTAGCCGAGTTCAGCGTCATCCGCATCTGCCAGAGCGACGACCAGATCAACCGCCTCTTCACCCCGGGCTGCGATCAGATCCTCGACCTCTTCCCATGCCCAGAACAGGCCTTCAGCGGCCAGTCGATCCTCCCGGCTGCTGCTGGACAAGAGCATGTACTGCTTCCAGTACGCAGACACGAGGTCGGGAGTTGAAGCGCCCACTCCCTCAGCTTGCCAGGATGATCGGGGGTTGCCTTCAGGGATTCTGCCGCACCCGTTTCGGCCACCGACCCGGCGTTCGGGGCGGGAAGTTCTCCGGGCACTGTGCGACTCCTGAGGGCACGCGATGCCCAGAGGCCACACGCTCGCTCGTCGGGTCGGCCGATTTGCCGGCCCTTCGCGTTGCAGAGCAGGGCGAGACGCCTGGATTTCGCTGCGACGAGAGTGTCCTCCTGCGCCCGGTGCCGGGTCAGCCGATGCGCAGGGTGCTGGGTCAGCGGATGCGGGCGGGGTCGACCTGGAGGCGCAGCTGACCGGGCGGCCGGTCCACCGACGCGAGCAAGTCCAGCAGCACGTTGCGGTCCTCGGCTCGCAGCACCCAGCGATCCTGGTCCGGGCCCTGGATGCTCACCCCCAGCGGCGTGCCCAGACGCTCGACGTAGGCGGGCGCGGCATCACGACCCACCACCGCGACGGTCGCGGCGGGCGGGAAGCGCAGCAGCCGCCGGCGAGCCGCCTCAGGGCCCGACACCAACCGAGGATCGGCCCGCAGCGCCGCCTGCACGACCTCGTGCTCGGGTGTGCGGGTCTGCAGCACCAGGCGACCGCCGCGCCCACGACCACCGAGCAGCCGGTTGGCGAGCACGAGCAGACCGAGCGCCTCCTCGGCGGAGCGGTAACGGGGCGCGAGCAGCTCCTGGTCCAGGTCGAGGAACGCCACCAGATCAGCGGCCTCGCTGCGGTGCAGCACCGCTTCGGTGCCGATCAAGATGCGTGCAGCGCCCGACCCGGCCTCGCCACCGCCGTCGGTACCTCTGGCTCCGGTCACCGCGATGACCGGCTCACGCGCCAGCGCCTCGAGCTCCTCCCGGGCACGGGTCACCCCCAGCTTGAGCGCCGACAACGCACCCGAGCCGCACTCCAGACACACGGCGGGCCGCTCGGTGCCGCAGCTCCCGCACACCAGGCGGCCGCGGTCGTCGGAATGGACGGCGGTGCCGCAGACCTCGCACTCGGCCACGATGCCGCAGGACCGGCACGCCAACAGCCGCGCCCGTCCGGTGCGGTTGAGCACGCACACGACGCGTCCATCGGCTCTCGCCACCTCGCGCACCATCTCGACAAGTCGGCTCGAGTAGAGCCCGCTGCGACCGCTGTCCTCGCCCCGCCGGTCGATGACCGTCACCGGTGCCCAGCCGCTGCGGCGTGCCGCCGTGCTCACCTCTTCGGCGGGCGGCGGCAGCTCCAGGCTCGGCGTGGCCGGAGCGGACGGCCCGGGCGGGGCCCACAGCGCCCTTCCGCCGTCCGGTCGCTGCGCGACGAGCGCCTCGAGCGACGGACACGGCGAGACGAGCAGGCACGGCACCCCGGCGCGCCGGGCACGCTCGACGGCCACCTCACGGGCGTGCCACGTGGGCGACGACTCGCTCTGGAGCATCTCGTCGTGCTCGTCGATCACCACGATCGCCCGCAGCTGCGGCGCCGGCGCGAACACCGCGGCGCGACCCCCCACGACGCTCGCCCCTCCTGCGGCCGCCGCGAAGTCGCGCGGCCACCGTGCCACGGCTGCCCCGGCGCGTCGCAGCCCGCGGGCGACGCGCTCGGCCACGTGCACCTGGGGCGCCACGACGATCACCTGGCCCAGCGCTGCGGCCACCACGGCAGCCTCGACCGGATCCGTGGTCGGAGCGACCTCGACGACGTGGGCACCCGCGCCCGCCGACAGGGCGGCCTGCCCGATCGACCACCCGTCGGGCACGACGGCCGGGCGCTCGCGCACCGGCGGCAACGCCGGCACCACCCGCTCGGGTGACGCCAGTCGCAGCATCGTCGCCTGCCGCCCCGCCCAACGCCATGCGGCCCAGCGGCACAGCTCGACCAGCTCCGGTGACGGCCCGTGGCCGACCACTTTGGACACCTCGGCGAGACGTCGTGTGGTGTCGGGCTGGACGTCGAGCTCGAGCACCCACCCCGCGACCCTCCGGCCGGACAGTGCAACACGGACCATGGTGCCGACGCGCACCTGGTCCCCGAGGCTGTCGGGGACCAGGTAGTCGAAGGCTCGGTCGATCGCCGGGACGTCGGGCAGGACGCGGACGACCGTGTCGGACACGCGGCGCCCGCCCGGCGTGGGGCTCAGAGGCCCAGAGCGGAGCGGAGCGCGTCGACCCGGTCGGTGCGCTCCCAGGTGAAGCCGTCGCCGGTGCGGCCGAAGTGGCCGTAGGCAGCGGTCTCGCGGAAGATCGGCCGGCGCAGCTCGAGGTCGCGCACGATCGCGCCCGGGCGCAGGTCGAAGACCTCGCGGACCGCCGCGTCGAGCTGGATCGGATCCACGGTGTTGGTGCCGAAGGTCTCCACCAGGATGGACACCGGGTGCGCCACGCCGATGGCGTAGGCCACCTGGACCTCGCAGCGGGTGGCGGCACCGGCGGCCACCACGTTCTTCGCGACCCAGCGGGCTGCGTAGGCCGCCGAGCGGTCGACCTTGGACGGGTCCTTGCCCGAGAACGCACCGCCGCCGTGACGGGCTGCGCCGCCGTAGGTGTCGACGATGATCTTGCGGCCGGTGAGGCCGGCATCGCCGACCGGGCCGCCGATGACGAACCGGCCGGTCGGGTTGACGAACACCTCGAAGTCGTCGCCCGCGAACTGCTCGGGGATGCTCGGCCGGATGACCTGCTCGATCAGGTCCGGGCGGATCTCGGAGTCGCGGTCGACGCCGTCGTTGTGCTGGGTGGAGATGAGCACGGTCTTCAGCGCCACCGGGACGCCGTCCTCGTACTCGAAGGTCACCTGGGTCTTGGCGTCGGGGCGCAGGTACGGGATGGTCCCGGCCTTGCGGACCTCGGCCATGCGCTCGGCCATGCGGTGCGCCAGGTGGATCGGCAGCGGCATGAGCACGTCGGTCTCATCGCAGGCGTAGCCGAACATCATCCCCTGGTCACCGGCGCCCTGCTTGTCCAGCAGGTCGTCCTCGCCGGCCTGGCCGGAGCGGACCTCTTCGGAGTCGTCGACGCCCTGTGCGATGTCGGGCGACTGCTCGTCGATCGCGACCATGACACCGCAGGTGTGGCCGTCGTAGCCGAAGCTCTCACGGTCGTAGCCGATGTCGCAGATGGTCTCGCGGGCGATCGACGGGATGTCGACGTAGGCCGAGGTGGTGATCTCACCGGCGACGATGCACAGGCCGGTGGTGACCATCGTCTCGCAGGCGACGCGGGCCTCGGGGTCCTGGGCCAGGATCGCGTCCAGGATCGAGTCCGAGATCTGGTCGGCCATCTTGTCGGGATGTCCCTCGGTCACCGATTCCGAGGTGAACGTCCACTTGCTCATGTCATCTCCCTGTCTGAGTGCTGTCGATCGAACGGATCCCGGCCACGGCGTCGAGCACAGCACGAGCGACCGAGCGCTTGTCGCTCAGCGGCACATGATGTTGGTGGCCATCCGGGTGCAGGATCAAGACCTCGTTGGTGTCGTGCTCGAAACCGACGCCCGGGGCCGACACGTCGTTGGCGACCAGCAGGTCGACCCGCTTGGCCGCCAGCTTGGCTGCGGCGTGCGCGGCGACGTCGGTGGTCTCGGCGGCGAAGCCGACCAGCGTCTGGCCCGCCGCCTTCGTCGAGCCCAGCTCGGCGAGGATGTCGACGGTGGGCTGCAGCTCGATCGTGGGCACGCCGTCGTGCTTCTTCAGCTTCTGCTCGGCGACCTGCACGGGGGTGAAGTCGGCCACGGCGGCGGCCATGACCACCACGTCGGCCGAGCGTGCACGGTCGAGCACCACACGGTGCATCTCGGCGGCCGTCGCGACGGCGACGCGCTCGATCGAGGACGGCACCGGGATCGAGGTGGTGGTCACCAGCGTGACCTGAGCGCCGCGGGCGGCCGCCTCCTCGGCGATGGCGTGGCCCTGCTTGCCCGACGAGCGGTTGCCGATGAAGCGCACCGGGTCGATGGGCTCGCGGGTGCCGCCGGCGGTGACCAGCACGCGGGTGCCCGCGAGCGGCGAGCCGTGGGCGGCCGTGTCGTTCGTGAAGAGCTCGTCGACGGCCGCCACGATCGTCGCGGGGTCGGCGAGGCGCCCCGCACCGACGTCACCGCCGGCGAGGCGACCCTCCTCGGGCTCCACCACGTGCACGCCACGCGAGCGCAGCAGCGCCAGGTTGTCCTGCACCGCGGGGTGCTCCCACATCTCGGTGTGCATGGCGGGACAGACCATCACCGGAGCCCGGGTGGCCAGCAGCACGTTGGTGAGCAGGTCGTGGGAGTAGCCCGATGCGTAGGCCGACAGCAGCCGGGCGGTGGCCGGGGCCACCAGCACCAGATCGGCGTCCTGTCCCAGGCGCGTGTGCGGGATGGGCTCGGCCTCGGACCACAGGGTCCGACGCACGGGCTCGGACGCGAGCGCGCTGAAGGTGACCTCGCCGACGAAGCGCGTCGCCCCGTCGGTCATCACCGGCACGACGTGCGCGCCGGCGTCGACCAGCCGACGGCACACCTCCACCGCCTTGTAGGCGGCGATGCCGCCGCAGACGCCGAGGACCACACGGCGCCCCGCGAGCGCGTCCATGCGGAGGTGGTCAGTCGCCGTCGTCGGCCGACTCGACGGCTGCGGTCACATCGGCCAGCTCCGACGCGACGTCGTCGAGGTCGACGGTGATGCCCTCGATCTTGTCGGCGGCGATCTCCTCGAAGGCGATCGACAGCGGCTTGCGGGCGGTCGAGGTGACCTGCGGCGGCACGATCTGCCCGCTCGTGTCACCCAGGTGCCCGTAGTAGCTGTTGATCTGCCGGGCGCGCTTGGAGGCCAGGGTCACCAGGGAGAACTTCGACTGGCAGCGGTCGAGGAGCTCCTCGACCGGCGGGTCCATCATGGTGTCGAGACGTTCTGCCATCGGAAGGGGGTCTCCAGGTCGTCGGAGGGCGGTGAGAACCCGCCCAGGGCCAGCGCAGCAGTCTATCAGGACGCTTCGCCGGGGCGCGAACGGTGCTCGGCGATCAGCTGCTGCAGCTCGCTGAGCGCACGTTCGAGCTCGTCGTTGACCAGGTGCACGACGTCGAGCTCTCGGGCGAGCTCGACCTCCTCCTCGGCCTTGGCGAGGCGCTGCGCGATGCGCTCCTCGTCGTCGCCCCGACCTCGCAGACGCGCCTCCTGCACCGCACGGTCGGGGGCGTCGACGAACACGAGCAGCGCGTCGGGGTACAGCGACTTGATGTTCGCTGCGCCCTTGACGTCGATCTCGAAGACCACGTCGTGACCCGGCGGCGGCTCGGGCAGCGGACTGCCCTGCAGGTAGTCGAGGAACTCGACCCACTCGAGGAAGCCGCCGTCCTCGATGCGCTGCTCGAAGCGGTCCCGGGTGACGAAGTGGTAGGCGTCAGGCGACTCCGACGGGCGGCGCGCTCGGGTGGTCCAGGAGCGACTGAGCCACAGCCGGGGGTCCCGCTGCAGCAACTCGGCGACCAAGGTGCCCTTGCCGACACCGCCGGGGCCCGAGATCACGATGACCGACGCCCCGTCGGGCAGGGGTGCTGCAGGTGCTGCGGCGTCGCTCACCGTGCGCTCCCGCCGCCGAACCAGCCGAGGATCCGCGCACGCTCCGCGTCCGACAGGCTGCCGACCGGCGCGTCGGCCACGACGCCGTGGCGTGCGAGCGTGCGCCGTGTGTCGGTCTTGCGGGCGCCGGGCAGCGACTCGAGCACGAACAGCAGCTTGACCCTGCCCACCGCCGGGTCGAGCGGCGCTCGGCCGAGCACCTCGGCCAGCGTCGTCGAGGCGGTGGACAGGTCGTGGCGCAGCTGTCGCCGCGCATCCCTGGCCGACTCGGCCCATGCGAGCGCGTCGGCTCGGGCGTCCGCCGGTGTGGTGCCCGCCACCGCCATCTAGACCGCCGCAGCGATCGCCGCCGCAGCGGCTGCCGGGTCGTCGGCCTTGGTGACGGCACGACCGATGACCAGCAGGTCGGCGCCGTTGGCGACGGCCTCCTGTGGGCTCGCGGCCCGTGCCTGGTCGTGGCGTGCGCCACCGCTGAGGCGGATGCCGGGCACGACCCGCTTGAGCCGTGGCGCCAGCTCCCGGGCGGTCTGGAGGTCCTCGGCGGCCAGCACGAGCCCGCCGCAGCCACCTTCGAGCGCCAGTCGCACGCGGTTGGGCACGATGTGGGGCGGGGCGGTGTCGTCGCTGGTGAGCACGGTGACCGCGAGCGCCGTCGGCGTGGCCAGCCCGGCGCGCTCGGCACCGTCGTGCAGTCCCTCGACGCCGGCACGCAGCATGTCGACGCCGCCGAGCGCATGGAGGGTCAGGTACTCGACGCCGAGCGAACCCAGCACCATGGTCGAGCGATGCACCGTCGTGGGGATGTCGAACAGCTTCAGGTCCAGGAACACCTGGTAGCCCAGGTCCCGCAGCGACCCGATCGCCTCGGGACCATCCGCGCTGAACAGCTCAAGGCCGATCTTGGCGACCCCGAACCACGGGCGCAGCGCGACCGCCAGGCGGTGGGCCTCGACCAGGTCGTCGACGTCCAGCGCCAGCGCCAGTCGTCGCCGCACCTCGTCGGGCGCGCCGCCCTCGGCGCCGCCACCACTTCCGACCTCAGACATCGACTCCTCCGTTCGCCCCGTCTCTGACACCGATCGTTCCTCGACCTCGTCGTGCGCTCACCGCTGCACCTGACCGGTGAGCGATGCCACCCGTGCCACACCGTGGCGCCGGCACCATGATTCCATCCCGTCGAGCACCCGGATCACCGTCCGAGGATCGGCGAAGCTGGCGGTGCCCACTTGCACGGCGCTCGCACCGGCCAGCATCAGCTCGACCGCATCGACCGCCGTCGCCACTCCCCCGACGCCCACGATGGGCAGCTCCGGCAGCGCGGCGTGCACATCGTGGACGGCGCGGACCGCCACCGGGTGGATGGCCGGGCCCGACAGCCCTCCGCTGCGTCCGCCGAGCACCGGGCGCCGCGTCTCGGTGTCGATCACCATGCCCATGACGGTGTTGACCAGCGTCACGGCCTCGGCGCCGGCGTCGGCCGCAGCCCCCGCCACCTCGACCAGACGATCGGTGTTCGGGCTCAGCTTCGCCCACCTGGGCCGCCCGACCGCCTCGGTCGCACGCAGCACCGCCGCAGTCGCCTCGGGGTCGTGCGCGAACAGGTGCGTGCCGCCGTCGAGGTTCGGACACGACAGGTTGACCTCGACCGCCACCACCTCCGGCGGGCACGACGCCACGGCCTGCGCGGCGCGGGCGTAGTCGTCGACGGTGCGCCCCCAGATGCTCACCACGACCGCTGCGCCACGCTCGAGCAGGGCGGGCAGCTCGTCGCGACGCCACGCGTCGACCCCCGGCCCCTGCAGGCCGACGCTGTTCAGCATGCCCGCAGCCGTCTGGTGCACCCGAGGCGCAGGGTTGCCGTCCCACGGATCGGCCCCGAGCGACTTCACCACCACCGCACCCAGACGGCTCAGATCCGCGTAGGCGGCCAGCTCGTCGCCGTGCCCGGCGGTGCCCGACGCGGTCATCACGGGTGCGCCCAGCTCGAGGGAGCCGACGCGCACGCGCAGGTCGACCGGCGCTCCGCGGCGGATCCGAGGTGGTGCCCAGCGGCTCACGAGCTGCTCACGAACGGATCCCCTGGTGGTACTCCTGGAGGCTGCGCACGGTCAGATCGGTGCCGATCCAGTCGGCGATGCCGTTGGCCGCGGCGAGCGCCGCGGCTGCGGTGGTGAGCAGCGGCACCTGATGGGTCGCCGCCGTCGAGCGGATGTACGCGCCGTCCGCTCGTGGCCCGCGCCCGCGGGGGCTGTTGACCACCAGGTCGACCTTGCCCTCGGCGATCAGCGCCACCGCGTCGGCACCGCCGTCGTCGCCCTCCTCGGCGCCCGGCACCGCCGTGAGCTTGGCGACCACCTGGCTGACCGGCACGCCGACCGACTCGAGGCGAGCCGCGGTGCCCGCGGTCGCCACGATCGAGAAGCCGAGCTCGACGAAGCGCTGGGCGGCCCGTGCGCCGACCTCCTTGTCGCGATCCGCGAGCGAGAAGAACACGGTGCCCGAGGTCGGCATGCGGTCACCTGCCGCGAGCTGGGACTTGGCGAAGGCCATGCCGACCGAGATGTCGATGCCCATGACCTCGCCGGTCGAGCGCATCTCCGGGCCGAGCACGGCGTCGACGTCGGGGAAGCGGCTCCAGGGCAGCACCGCCTCCTTCACCGCGATGTGGTCGCCCTCGACCTTCGGGCGCAGCAGCCCCTCGACCTCGAGCTCGTCGAGCGTCGCGCCGCACATGACACGGGCGGCGATCTTCACCAACGGCACCCCGGTGGCCTTGGCCACGAACGGGACGGTGCGCGACGCCCGGGGGTTGGCCTCGATCACGAAGACCTGCCCGGTGCCGGGGTCGCCGCCGGAGCGCTTCACCGCGAACTGCACGTTGATGAGGCCCTGCACCTCGAGCGCCTCGGCGATGCGCCGGGTGTAGTCCTCGATGACCGCGATGGTCGCGTCCGACAGACCCACCGGCGGGATGACACAGGCCGAGTCGCCGGAGTGCACCCCGGCCTCCTCCACGTGCTCCATGATCCCGCCGATGACCACGCGCCCGGTGTGGTCGCGGATGGCGTCCACGTCGACCTCGGTCGCGTCCTCGAGGAAGCGGTCGATCAGCACCGGACGCTCGGCCGACAGGCCGCCCTCGCGACCCAGGGAACCGCTGTGCGCGATCGCCTCCCATGCGCGGGTCAGGTCGTCGACGTCGTAGACGATCTCCATCGCCCGTCCGCCGAGCACGTAGCTGGGCCGGACCAGGGCCGGGAAGCCGATGCGCTCGGTCGTCGCGATGGCCTCCTCCAGGGTGCTCGCCGTGGCGCCCGCGGGTTGGGGGATCTCGAGGCGGGCGCACAGCGCCCCCCAGCGGTTGCGGTCCTCTGCGGCGTCGATGCTGGCGGGCGACGTGCCCAGCACCAGCTCGGGCGGCAGCACGCCGGCCAGCTTGAGCGGCGTCTGACCGCCGAGCGACACGATGACCCCCTTGAGGCTGCCGCCGCCCTGCTCGGCGGAGCGGCGCTCGGCCTCGATGACGTTGAGCACCCCCTCGGTGGAGAGCGGCTCGAAGTACAGCCGGTCCGAGGTGTCGTAATCGGTCGAGACGGTCTCGGGGTTGCAGTTGACCATGATCGTCTCGTAGCCGGCGTCCGCGAGCGAGAAGCAGGCGTGCACGCAGCAGTAGTCGAACTCGATGCCTTGGCCGATGCGGTTGGGGCCGGAGCCGAGGATGATGACCTTCTCCCGGTCCGAGGGCGCCACCTCGGTCTCGTCCTCGTAGGTGCCGTAGTGGTACGGCGTCTCGGCCTCGAACTCGGCACCGCAGGTGTCGACCGTCTTGTAGGTGACCTCGACGCCCGCTGCGGTGCGCGCCGCACGCACGGCGTCCTCGCCGGTCGACCAGAAGTGCGCCAGCTGCGCGTCGCCGAAGCCGAGGCGCTTGGCGCGCCGCCAGGCCCGCCGGTCCATGCCTCCCAGCGCCTGCTCGGCGGCCCCGAGCGACTCCAGATGCGCTCGCTCCTCGACGATGGCCAGCATCTGGTCGAGGAACCACGGGTCGATGCGGGTCGCCTCGTGGACCTCCTCGAGGGGCACGCCCCGGCGCAGCAGCGACTCGACCTCGAAGATGCGGTCCGGGGTGGCGATCGCCGCACGGGCGAGCAGCTGCGCGGTCGGCACGTCGTCGAACTGCGCCTCAGCGGGATCGCCGTTGAGCCCGCCGCGTCCCTGCTCGAGGGAGCGCATGGCCTTCTGCAGCGACTCGGGGAAGGTTCGACCGATGGCCATGACCTCGCCGACGGACTGCATCTGGGTGCCGAGGCGGGGCTCGGCACCGGGGAACTTCTCGAACGCCCAACGGGGCACCTTGGTGACCACGTAGTCGATGGTCGGCTCGAAGCTGGCCGGGGTCTTCTTCGTGATGTCGTTGGGGATCTCGTCGAGGGTGTACCCGACCGCGAGCTTGGCGGCGATCTTGGCGATGGGGAACCCGGTCGCCTTCGATGCCAGCGCCGACGAGCGGCTGACGCGCGGGTTCATCTCGATGACGACCTGCTCGCCCGTCTCGGGGTGCACCGCGAACTGCACGTTGGACCCGCCGGTCTCGACGCCGACCCGACGGATGCAGGCGAACGCGGCGTCGCGCATCTGCTGGTACTCGACGTCGGTCAGCGTCTGCGCGGGGGCAACGGTGATCGAGTCGCCGGTGTGCACGCCCATCGGGTCGACGTTCTCGATCGAGCAGATGATCACGCAGTTGTCGGCACGATCGCGCATGACCTCGAGCTCGAACTCCTTCCACCCGGCGATCGACTTCTCGATCAGGATCTCCGAGATGGGGCTGGCCTCGAGACCACGCGCCGCCATCATCTCGAACTCCTCCTTGGTGGCGGCGATGCCCGTGCCCTTGCCGCCCAGGATGTACGCCGGACGGATGACCACCGGCAGCCCGAGCGCACCCACCGCAGCGCGCGCCTCGTCCATGGTGTGCGCCGTGGCCGACGCCGGCACGGCGAGGCCGATCTCGATCATGGCCTGCTTGAACTTCTCGCGGTCCTCGGCGGTGCTGATCGCCTCGGCGTTGGCGCCGATCAGCTCAGCGCCGTAGGCCTCGAGCACGCCGTTCTCGTCGAGCTCCATGGCCAGGTTGAGCGCCGTCTGGCCGCCTAGCGTCGGCAGGACCGCGTCGGGGCGCTCCTTGGCGATGATGCGCTCGAGCACGTCGGCCACCAGCGGCTCGACGTAGGTGGCGTCCGCGAAGTCGGGGTCGGTCATGATCGTCGCGGGGTTCGAGTTGGCGAGGATGACGCGGTAGCCCTCCTCGCGCAGCACACGGCACGCCTGCGTGCCGGAGTAGTCGAACTCGCAGGCCTGGCCGATCACGATCGGGCCGGACCCGATGAGCAGGATCGACTCGAGGTCGTCGCGGCGGGGCATCAGGAGCTCCTTGGGGGATGGTTCGCGCGGATGGCCCGATGTGGGACGCTACGCAGGTGAAGTTCGGATTCGAGCAACGCTGGACGGCCCCGGTCGACGACGTCATCGAGGTCTACCTGGACGAGACCTTCTGGGGTTCGCTGGCCGACCTGTCGACCACCTCGCCGCCCGAGGTCCTGGGCATCGAGCGCACGGGCGACCGAGCGGTCGTGCGGCTGCACTGGGTGCTGTCGGTCGACCTGCCCAAGGAAGCGGCCCGCTTCATCGACCCCGACGACGTCGCCTGGGTCGAGGAGACGCACTGGAACCTCGCGGACCGCACCGCGAAGGTGAACTTCCAGCCCGACCAGGCCGCTGGTCTGCTGCGAGCGTCGGCCGACGCAGCGCTGCTGCCCCAGGGCGGCGACGCCGTGCGCAGCATCCACGGCGAGCTGAAGGTGCGGATCCCGCTGCTCGGCCACAAGGTGGAGCCGGTGATCGTCGAGGGGGTGGGCGACCACCTCGAGGAGGAGGCGGGAGCCGTCGCCGCTCGACTCGGCGTCTGAGCGACGGTCCACCGTCACCGCTGCGCTCATGCGGAGTGCCGGTCCATCAGGTCGGCGAAGCGCTCGAACAGGTAGCGGCTGTCGTGGGGCCCGGGCCCCGCCTCGGGGTGGTGCTGCACGGCGAACGCCGGCACGTCGGTGCACTCGAACCCCTCGACGGTGCCGTCGTTGAGGTTGCGGTGGGTCACCTCGACGTGGTCGACGCCCTCGAGGTCGACGCAGTAGTTGTGGTTCTGGCTGGTGATCTCGACCTTGCCGGTGGTGAGGTCGCGCACCGGGTGGTTCCCGCCGTGGTGGCCGAAGGGCAGCTTGTAGGTGCTGCCGCCGAGTGCGGTGGCCAGCATCTGGTGGCCCATGCAGATGCCGAACACGGGCACCTCGCCGAGCAGCCCGCGGATGGTGTCGGGCACCAGCTGCACTGCAGCGGGGTCACCCGGACCGTTCGAGAGGAACACCCCGTCGGGCTCGAGCGCCAGGATGTCGTCAGCCGTGGTCGCTGCCGGCACGACCTGGACCTCACCGATGGTGGCCAGGTTGCGCACGATCGTGGTCTTGATGCCCAGGTCGAGCGCGACGATGCGACGGGTCGCGCCGGTGCTCGACGGCGTGGTGTAGCTCGACGCGGTGCTGACCGTCGCGACCAGGTCGCGTCCGTCGGTGCCGACCGCGGCGGCCGCAGCGGCTCGCAGCGCCGCCTCGTCCGCGGTGCCGAACGCGCCGGGAAGCGCCCCGTGGTCGCGCAGGTGCTTGGTCAGCCGCCGGGTGTCGATGCCGGCGATGCCCGCCACGCCGTGGCGCTGCAGGTAGGCGCCCAGGTCGGACTCGGCGCGCCAGCTGCTGTGGCGTCGCGCCAGGTCGCGGATCACCACACCCGCGCACTGCGGCGCGGCGGACTCGTCGTCGTGCGCGTTGACGCCGTAGTTGCCGATGTGGGGGTACGTGAAGGTGATCACCTGCCCGGCGTACGACGGGTCGGAGATCACCTCCTGGTAGCCGCTCAGGACGGTGTTGAACACGAACTCGCCGGTGGTCACCCCGCCGTCGGGCTCGGCGCCGATCGCCTCGCCCTCGAACAGGGTGCCGTCGGCGAGCACGATCGCTGCCTCACGGATGCTCATCGCTGGACCTCTCCGTCGATCACGACCTGCTCACCGAACAGGAAGGTGTGTCGGACCTTGCCGCGGACCTCTCGTCCGACGTAGGGCACGTTGCGGCTGCGCGACGCACCACCGCTGTCGTCGATCGTCCACCGCACCGAGGGGTCGACGACGCACAGGTTGGCGGGCGCACCCTCGACCAGAGGACCGCCGTGCGCGTCGAGCCCGGCGATGCGCGCCGGGCGCCACGACATCGCGGCGAGCACGTCGGCCTCGGTCATGCCGGTACCGCCGTCGACCAGCTGGGTGAAGGCCAGCGCCAGCGCGTACTCGAGTCCGAGCATCCCCGGCGGCGCGTGGTCGAACGGACGCTCCTTGTCCTCCGGGGCGTGGGGCGCGTGGTCGGTGGCGATGGCGTCCAGCACGCCGGACGCGAGCCCCTCGGCGATGGCCGCGACGTCGGCGTCGGTGCGCAGCGGCGGGTGGACCTTGAAGGTGGCGTCGTAGCCGGCGCAGCACGCGTCGGTGAGCGTGAAGTGGTGCGGCGCCGCCTCGGCGGTCACCGGCAGCCCGGCCGCCTTGGCCGCCGCGATCATGGCGACCGAGCCGGCGGTCGACATGTGCTGGAAATGCACGCGGGCGCCGGTCATCCGGGCCAGCGCGATGTCGCGCATGACCATCAGCTCCTCGGCCTCGCTCGGCTGGCCGGGCAGGCCGAGGCGGCTGGACCACTCCCCCTCGTGCATGCAGGTGCCCTCGGACAGCGAGGTGACCTCGCAGTGCTGGGCCAGCGTCACCCCGAGCCCCGAGGCGTACTCGAGCGCACGGCGCATGAGGCGGTCGTCCTGCACGCCAGTGCCGTCGTCGGTGAAGATGCGCACCCCGAGCGCGGCCATCTCGGCCATGGGCGCCAGCTGCTCGCCCGCCCGCGCCACGGTGATCGCACCGGTGGTGTGCACGTCGCAGACCGCGGGGCGACCCAGCTCCAGCACCTCCCTGACCACCGCGGCGCAGTCGATCGGCGGGGTGGTGTTCGGCATGGCGAGCACGGCGGTGTACCCACCGAGCGCGGCTGCCCGTGCGCCGGTCTCGATGGTCTCCGCGTCCTCACGCCCGGGCTGGCGCAGGTGCGTGTGCAGGTCGACGAGACCGGGCGCCACGAGACAGCCCGACGCGTCGACGACCCGATCGGCGTCGAGGCCGTCACCGACGGCGACGATGCGCCCGTCCGCGACCGCGACGTCCGCGACACGCTCGCCGCGCTCGTCGACGAGCGTGCCGCCACGCAGCACGAGTTCGGCACTGGCGGTCATGGGGCCTCCTCCGGGAGCTGGGCCAGGTGTCGTCCGGGTCCCAGCAGCATGAACAGCACCGCCATGCGCACGGCGACGCCGTTGGCGACCTGCTCGGTGATCACCGCGTTGGGCCGGTCGGCGACCTCGCTCGCGATCTCGACGCCGCGGTTCATCGGGCCCGGGTGCATGATCAGCGCGTCCGGGCCCAGCAGATCGGCTCGTTCCGACGTCAGTCCGTAGTCGGCGGTGTACTCGCGCAGCGTGGGCACGAGCGCCTCGGTCATGCGCTCGTTCTGCATGCGCAGCAGGTAGCAGATGTCGACCTCCGGCAGCACCGGGTCGAGGCGGTGGCTGACCTGCACGTCCCACGCGCCGGTGTCCGGCGGCAGCAGCGTGGGAGGCGCGACGAGGGTCACGCGGGCGCCCAGGGCGCTGAACATCTCGATGTTGGAGCGGGCGACCCGCGAGTGCTTGACGTCGCCGACGATGGCGATGTGGCGACCCGCCAGGTCCCCCAGGTGCGACCGTGCCGTGTACGCATCGAGCAGGGCCTGGGTGGGGTGCTGATGCCAGCCGTCGCCGGCGTTGACCACCACGGCATTGGTCCAGCGGGCGATCTGCGCCGGCACTCCCGAGGAGCGGTGGCGCACGATGACGGCGTCGATGCCCATGGCCTCGATCGTCTCGATCGTGTCGCGCACCGACTCGCCCTTGTTGACCGACGACGACGAGACCGCGAACGACATCGTGTCGGCCGACAGCCGCTTGGCGGCGGTGTCGAAGCTGAGCCGGGTGCGGGTGGAGTCCTCGAAGAACAGCGACACCACGGTGCGGCCGCGCAGGGCCGGCACCTTCGGGATCGCGCGTCGACCGACCTCGACGAAGGTGTCGGTGAGGTCGAGCAGCTCGACGATCTGGTCCCGGTCCAGGTCGCCGACCGCCAGCAGGTGGCGTCGGGTGTCCACCACGAGCGGCGACGAGGGGGACTCGGTGGGGTGCGGGGCGGTCACGGTCACGACTTCTGCAGCTCGCCGAGCTCGACGCCGTGCATGGTCACGTCGACCAGCTCGTCACGGCGGGTGGGCAGGTTCTTGCCGACGAAGTCGGGCCGGATGGGCAGCTCCCGGTGGCCACGGTCGACCATGACGGCCAGCTGCACGATGCGTGGGCGACCGAAGTCGATCAGCGCGTCCAGTGCGGCACGGATGGTCCTGCCGGTGAACAGCACGTCGTCGACCAGCACCACGATGCGGCCGTCGAGGTCGACCGGGATGTCGGTGACCTCTTCGGGCAGCACCGGGCGGATGCCGATGTCGTCGCGGTACAGCGCCACGTCGAGCGTGCCGACGGGCACGCCCTGCTCGCCCTCGTCGAGCTCCTCGATCTCCTCCAGCGTGGCGGCCAGCGCGTGGGCCAGCTGCACCCCGCCGGTCTGCAGGCCGATGACCACCAGTTCGTCGAGCCCGTGGTTGCGTTCGAGGATCTCGTGCGACATGCGCCGCAACGCCCGGTGGATGTCGTCCGCATCCATCACCTGGGAACGGGCAACAAAAACGCCCCCGTAGGGGCGCGTGAGGCGGCGTTCGCGTTCTGCCATCGGCAGGAGCCTTTCTGTCCGTAGGGGCCTCTCGGGACCCCCTTCACGTACAGGCCCCGACCATAGCACGGCCACGCGGCTGGCCCGCCGGGCGGGTCGGTGCGTGGGGCGGGCTGGCGGGTGCGTGGGGTGGGCGGCGGATGGGTCGGCGGCCCTGCTCAGGCGAAGGAGCCCTTGCGCCCCGGCGTCGGCAGGTGCTCGATGCGCTGCGATCCCCGGACGACCCGGAAGCGTGCGCCGTCGACCGCAGCGGCGTCGGGGTCGAACGTGTCGATGTTGCGGATCGTCACCAGCGTCTCGGTCGGGGTGACCTCGACGACCGTGTAGCCCTGGTCGACCAGGTTCATGTGGCGCAGGTACGGCGAGTTCTGACCGAGCACGAAGCGCTCCGCCGCCCGAAGGACGTCCTCGGCGATGTCGAGGGGCAGGTCGCCCAAGAAGCTGCGCCGTGGGTCGGGATCCGCGGTGAGCGAACCGGTGCAGAAGTCGAACGCGGCCACCGGCGTGGACGTCCGGTCGTAGTCCGCGCGCAGCTCCGCGGCGAGCGCGATGTGGGTGTGGCCGCTTGCGAACACCGTGTCGCGCACGCCGGCGTCGACCATGAACTGCAGAAGGTCACGACGCTCCTGCATGTAGTCGTCCCAGGCCTCGTTCGGCAGGTAGACGCCCGCGTTCGGCGGCAGGTCCGGGCGGAACGCCCGCAGGAACTCCAGGTTCACCAGACGCCACGGGTTGATGTTGTAGGGGTTGCCGACGATGCGCCATGCGGCACGTGAGGCGGCCAGGCCCTCGGTGAACCACGTGTACTGCTCGGCACCCAGCGTCGTGCGTCCCGGCTCGTAGGCGCCGCCGCCCTCGATGGAGGTGAGGTCCTCGATCGCCGGGTCGCGGTACGCCCGCACGTCGATCATGGACAGGTCGGCCAGGTCACCCCAGGCGAAGCGCCGGTAGGTCCGGCGGTCGCCGGGATCGATCAGCGGGAACGACTCGAACCACGCCTGCTTGGCGTTCGCGAGACGCGGGGCGGGGCCCGTCGAGTCGACCCCGTTGTAGAACTCGCCGTCGTCCCACATCGCCACGGTGGGCAGCGCGGCGTGCAGGTCACGCAGGAACGGTTGGGCCCGCCAGCGCCGGTACACGTCGCGGTAGTCCTGCAGCGACTGCGTGGCGGTGTCCGACACGTAGACGTAGTCGCCGAGGTGCATGAAGAAGTCCAGGTCGGGCTCCTGGGAGATCGCCCGGTGCGCGTTGAACCAGCTGTCGTTGATCTGCTGGCACGAGGCGAACGCGAACCGCAGCCGCTCGGGGCTGGAGCCCGGCGCCGGAGCGGTCCGCAGACGGCCGCTGCGGCTCGCGACCTGCACCCCGTCGGGGCCCGCTGCTTCGAAGCGGTAGTGGTACCAGCGATCGGGCTCGAGGCCGTCGACCGCGACGCTGACGGTGTGACCCGTGCCCGCTGTGGCGAGCGCCAGCCCTCCGGCACGCAGGCTGGTGAATCCCGGGTCGTCCGACACCGTCCACAGCACCGCCACGTCGCCGCCCCCGGCGGGCGCAGCGACCCGGGTCCAGATGACCGAGCCGTCGGGCGCAGGGTCACCGGCGAGCACACCGTCGAGGAAGGGCAGCGGGTCGCTGACGCCCGGCGGCGGGGTGGGCGGGGACGGTGCGGGGGTCGGCACCGCGCAGGCGCCGAGCACGACGGTGGCGCCCACCCCGAAGCCGAGGCCTCGCAGCAGGTCGCGTCGCGACACTCCGCGCGCGCCCTGCGCCACGATGCTCCGCTGTCCGTTCCGTCCGTCGATCCGCACGCCCACGCTCCCCTGCCTGCGCCCCTCATCGGCCCGGGCAGTGTGACACGGAGGGGCTCGTCGGCGGAAGAGGGCCGAACGCAGTTCAGCCGGCGGTCACCGCGCCGTCACCTCAGCTCGTCGGCGGCGGCGGCCAGCACGCCGTTGACGAACCGCGCCGACTCGTCGGTGCCGTAGCGACCCGCCAGGTCCACCGCCTCGGCGAGCACCACACCACGGGGCACGTCCGGACGGTGCGCCAGCTCGAAGCAGGCGACCCGCAGCACCACCACGTCGAGGGTGGCCATGCGCTCGATCGTCCAGCCTCGCACCAGGCGTGAGATGACCTCGTCGAGCTCGTCCTGATGGGCCGTCACACCCCGCACCAGCGTGTCGGCGTACTCGTCGGGGGCCAGGACCTGCGCGGCCAGCACCTGCTCGATCGGCAGGCCCTTGATGCCGGACTCGTACAACAGGTGCACGGCCCGTTCGCGGGCCTCGTGGCGACCACCCGCCACCGGTCGCACCACCGGCGGAGGATCGACGGCGATCTGCTCGACCACCGTCTCGGGGTCGAGCACGGTGTCGAGCACCGACTCGCTGACCGGCGCGTCCAACGGCAGTCGGGACGGCGGGCTCGACTCGGCGTCGCTCACGCGCGGGAGATGAAGTCGCCGGTGCGGGTGTCGACCTTGATCTTCTCGCCCGGGTTGATGAACAGCGGCACCTGCACCACCAGGCCGGTGACCAGCGTGGCGGGCTTCTTGGCGCCCGACACCCGGTCGCCCTTCTCCCCCGGCTCGGTCTCGGCCACGTCGAGCTCGACCGAGGCGGCGAGCTCCACGCCGATGATCTCGTCGCCGTACATCATGAGGTGCGCCGTCGAGGAGTCGATCAGGTAGTTGGCAGCGTCACCGAGCGTCACCGACGGCACGTTCAGCTGGTCGTAGGTGTTGTTGTCCATGAAGACGTAGTCGTCGCCGTCGCGGTACAGCAGCTGCATCTCGCGCTTGTCGACGATCGCCCGCTCCATCTTCTCGCCGGCGCGGAACGTGCGCTCGATCACCGCGCCGTTGCGCACGTTGCGAAGGGTCGTGCGCACGAAGGCGCCGCCCTTGCCCGGCTTGACGTGCTGGAACTCGTTGATCTGGAACAGGCCGTCGTCGAGATCGATCGTCATGCCGTTCTTGAAGTCTGCGGTGGAGATCTGGGGCATCGTGGGGTTCCCGTGGTCGAGGGGTCTGCGGAGGCGGCGACCGGTGGTGCCGGTGCCGGGACGACAGGAGCCCGACGCCGGTTCAGACGACCGCGGGATCCTTGGGCGTCAGCGTCAGACGGTCGCAGCCGTCCTCGGTGACCAGCACGGTGTCCTCGATGCGGACCCCGCCGAGGCCGGGGAGGTAGACCCCGGGCTCCACGGTCACCACGTGGCCGGCGACGAGGGTAGCAGCAGAGCGCCCCGAGACCCGAGGCTCCTCGTGGATGTCCAGGCCGACGCCGTGGCCGGTCGAGTGCAGGAACGCCTCGCCCCAACCGGCGTCCTCGATCACCTCGCGGCACGCCAAGTCGACGTCTGCGGCGGTCGTGCCGGCCCGCACCGCCTGCACACCGGCGTCCTGGGACTCGAGCACCACGCCCAGCATCCGGTCCCGTGTGTCGTCGAGCTGGCCGACCGCGATCGTCCGGGTCATGTCCGAGTGGTAGCCGTCCACGAGCGCACCGAAGTCGACCACGACCAGGTCGCCCTCGGCGATGCGGCGCGACGAGGGCCGGTGGTGGGGCTTGGCCCCGTTCGGTCCCGACGCCACGATCGTGTCGAAGCTGACGTCCTCCGCGCCGAGCCGCCGCATCGTGGCGTCGAGCTCGAGCGCGAACTCGACCTCGGTGGGTCCCTCGAGCAGGCGGCCGCGCACCTGGGCCAACGCCGCATCGGCGATCGCGCAGGCCGAGCGGATCCGCGCCGCCTCCCCGGCGTCCTTGACCAGGCGGAGGTCCTCCACGAGCGACACCGTGGGAACCAGCTCGCCGGCCCCGAACAGCTCCGAGGCCCAGCGTCGCTGCTGGGCCCAGGTCACGCTCTGGGATTCCAGACCCAGGCGCCGCACGCCGGCCGCCGCTGCCGCCTCCGCGACCACGCCGTCGGGGTCGGCCGCGACGATCTCGATGCGGGCCTCGATGCCCGCCGCCGCCAGCTGGTCCGCGCTCTGGGTCTGGTAGCGGCCGTCGGAGACGAACAGCAGCTCGTCGCCGGTCACCAGCACCAGTCCGGCGGATCCGGTGAAGCCGGTCAGGTAGCGGATGTTGGTCAGGTTGCTCACCACGAGCGCATCGCACCCGGCGGTCTCCACCAGGGGACGCAGCCGCTCGACGCGCCCTGCGACGTCCATCGGCGGCAGCTGGTCCGGGGCGTGCTCGGGTGTGCGTCGTTCGGTGACCGGCATGGCGTCAGCCTACGGCGGCCTGCGCCCCGGGCACGCGCAGCGTCGCGCGCACACCCAGGTGGTCCGCCCCCAGCCCGTCGAGCAGCTCGACGCCCTCGACCCCGATCCCCTCGCCGACCAGCACGTGGTCGAGGCGCATGACCGCCGGCACCAGACCTGCCGGCCAGGTCGCGCCGAACCCCGACCCCGAGGCGTCCTGCGCATCGACCAGGCCCGTGTCGGACAGCAGCGACCGGAACCTGCGATGCGCGCCGGTGGCGTTGAAGTCGCCGGCGACGACCGTCATCGGACCGGCGTCGGCAAGGGCCTCCGAGAGCGCCCGGTAGTCCTTCTTCCAGCGACGCAGGCCCCAGTAGTCGCTGGGCGCGGTCGGGTGCACGGCGAAGAGCTGCACCGGTCCCCCGTCGGTGTCGAGCTCCACCCGGACCGCGCCGCTCGCCAGCGGCAGCAGCTGCGGGTCCCGCAGCGGCACCTTCGACAGCACCGCGAGGCCGTCGCCCAGCTCCGCCGGTGCCTCCCACCGGTGCGGGTAGCGCTCGCGGGCGCCAGCTGCGGCGAAGGCCTGCTCGTGTGCCGGCGTGTACTCGACCAGCACGAGCACGTCGGCGTCCTCTGCCAGCACTGCTGCAGCGGCCGCCGCCGGGTCGCGGTGCTGGTACCAGAGGTTCTGGGTCAGCAGGACCACGGCCGCGCCGTCGCCGGCGGGTCGCGGATCGGCCAGTCCCGCCAGCGTCGGAGCCGCCAGGCTCACCACGAGCACCCATGGCACCACGAGTCCGAGCGCGACCAGCGCCGAGCGCATCGCCCCCTTCGGTGCCAGGTACGACACTGCGGTCGCTGCGAGGGTGCCGAGCGCCGCCAGCGCAAGCGCCGCGGGCAGCGCGACACCGGCCAGACCCATCCAGCGGAAGCTGACCTCCTGCAGGGGCGTCACCACGACGACCGCGAGCAGCACCGTCGCGACGAGCGCCCCCACGACCGCGGCTGCGCCACCGGCTGCGGACCTGCTCCAGCGACGGCGATCGATCGAGGCGCGGCCGTCGGGGTCAGGCACCGCTCGGCGGGTGCAGCAGCACGTCGACCGCATCGATCGCCAGCCGGTACCCGGCGCCGCCGAGCCCGCAGATGAGCGCGTCCGCGACCGGCGAGACCACCGACGTGTGGCGCCACGGCTCGCGTGACATCGGGTTCGACAGATGCAGCTCCACGACCGGGCCCTCGAACGCCGCCAGCGCGTCGTGCAGCGCCCACGACGAGTGCGTGAACGCGCCGGCGTTCACCACCAGGGCCACGGCGCGCCCACGCGCCGCCTGCACGGCGTCGACGAGCACGCCTTCGTGGTTGCTCTGCAGGTGCTCCAGCTCGTAGCCGGCAGCGGTCGCCGCGGCGCGCGCGGTGGCGACGTGCTCGTCGAGGGTGGCGGGCCCGTAGATCAGCGGCTCCCGCTCGCCGAGCAGGTTCAGGTTGGGCCCGGACAGCAGGACGATCAGGCCCCCGTCCGCACCCGGTCTCGCAGCGGCGGTCATCGCAGCACCTCCAGCGCCGAGCGCACAGCCTCGACATCGACCCCGGGCACCACTTCGACCCCTCGGGGCCCGTCGAGCACGAAGGTCAGACCCGAGTCGAGCACCTTCTTGTCGCGCCCCATCAGGGCGACCAGCTCGTCGTCGTCGAGCCCGGCGGGGATCGACGTCGGCAGTCCGTACGCCGACACCACACGGCGGTGCTCGGCGACCTCGTCGTCGCCGATGCGACCGAGCCGGCGTGCCAGCTCGGCGGCGTACACCAGGCCGATCGCGACGGCCTCGCCGTGGCGCAGCTCGTGGTCGCCGGCGACCTCGAGCGCGTGGGCGAGCGTGTGGCCGTAGTTGAGCAGGGCGCGCCGGCCCGACTCGCGCTCGTCGGAGGCGACCACGTCGGCCTTGATGGCGACGCACGCCGCCACGCGCTCGTCCAGGTCCATCTCGTCGAGGCGGCCGCCGCCCAGCCAGTGGTACTTGGCCAGCTCCCCCAGCCCGCAGCGCCACTCGCGCTCGGGCAGGGTGGACAGCGTCTCGGTGTCGCACAGCACCGCGGTGGGCTGCCAGTAGGCGCCGACCAGGTTCTTGCCCTGGGTCAGGTTCACCCCGGTCTTGCCCCCGATGGCTGCGTCGATCTGCCCCAGGAGGGTGGTCGGCACGTGCACCACGGGCAGGCCACGGTGGTAGACGGCGGCGGCGAAGCCGGCGACGTCGGTCACCAGTCCACCGCCCACCCCGACCACGCAGTCGCTGCGGGTGAGGCCCCACTCCGCGAACTCCGAGCAGAGCTGCTCGATGGTCGCCAGGGTCTTCGCGTGCTCGCCGTCGCCGATGGTGAAGACCCGATGGTCACGACCGGGGTCGACCTCGACGGGCAGCTGCGACTGGGTGACCACCGCGATCCGACGTGCCCGTGGAGGCAGCACGGCCGACAGCTCGTGACGGACCCCCGCGCCGACCAGCACGGGGTAGCCGCGCCCGTCCGGGAGGGGCACGTCCACGGTGATCATGAGGGCCTCACGCCGGGCGTTCGCACCCTGCGATCGTACTGTGCCCCGCGCGCGCTCCGGCATCCTCCGGACGACGACGTCGGCGGGGTCAGCGCAGCGAGGTGGCGATCTCGTCGGCCAGGTCCCGCGGGTCCACGCCCTCGACGTCGACGGTGAGGTCGGCCACCTGCGCGTAGAGGGCGTCGCGCTCCTCGCTCAGTCGGGCGAGCGCGAACCCGGGATCTCCTTCAAGCAGCGGTCGCACCTCGGTCGTGCCCTCCAGCCGTTGCCGGAGGTGGTCGGGGTGCGCCCGCAGCCACACGACCGCGGCGTCGGCGCCCAGCCGGCGACGGTTCTCGGCGTCGAGCACGACGCCACCACCGGTCGCGATGACCGCCGGCGGCCCCGTCAGCGCCGCGGCCAGCTCGTCGCGCTCCGCGTCGCGGAAGGCCGCTTCGCCGTGCTCGGCGAACACGGTGGCGACCGGCCCGCCGAGGCGACGCTCGACCTCACGGTCGAGGTCGACCACGACCCGGCCACCGAGGCGGGTCGCCAACAGCGGCGCCAGGGTCGACTTGCCCGAGCCGGACAGTCCGACCAGCGCCACGTGCGCGGCGCTGCTCACACCACCACGACGGGTTGACCGTCGAGCAGCTGGGCGATCGCCGAGCGCAGCGCGATCGTCGGACAGTCACGGGCCTCGAGCAGGAGCGTGACCCCCTGCTCGCACTCCACGACGAGCGCCGACGCATCCCGATGGATCTTGGTGTTCATGCGGAAGCGGGCCTCGTCGGAGTTCTGCACCTCGATCGTTCGCACCACGTCCCAGCCGACCCGGAAGGCAAGGTCGCCGGGGCCCTTGAGGTCGAGCGACGTGCGCGACATGCCCACGACGCACTTCTTGCGCCGCTTGTGGTGCCCCGGGTAACCGCCCAGGTAGACGACGTCCTCCAGCTCGAGCGCACCCGCGGGGCTCGGCACCGCCGACGGCACGGCGCCGTCGCTCGGGGCAACGGCAGAGCCAGAGGCAGCCGACTCGACCGGCACGGGACCGCCGGCAGGAGCCGGAGCGGGCTCCCTGTCGGCGATGATCGGAGCGGCGACGACCGGAGCGGCGACGTCGGGCACCGCCGTGCCCACGGACCCGGCGGCGGCGTCGGAGCTCGAGGAGTCCGGCGTCGGGTCCGACTCGATCGGTGCGGATGCGGGCGGGGCAGCCGCTGCTGCCGGCGAGCCGGGTGTGGCGCCGGGTCGCCCGGCGGTGGCGCGCAGCACGTCGACGACCGCGGCGCAGAAGTGCTCCGGCCAGCCGGCACCGATCACGCGGTGGTCGTCCATGAGGATCTCGACCTCGGTCAGGCCGTCGACGGGATCGCCGAGGGCGTCCAGGTTGACCAGGTCGTCCAGGTCGAGCCACACCGGAGCGTTGGCTCGCTCGACCCTGCCGATCCCGAGCGAAGTCCCGGCGAGCACGAAGATCGCGTCGACGCGGCTGCCCCCGGGCGGCACGACCCACCCCTTGGCCACCGCGTCGGGTTCGGGCTCGCCCGGCACCGCGCCGTGCCCCGGATCCGCTCCCGCTCCTGTCACGTCGTCTGCTCCTCGCCCGTCGCCCTGCGTCGCCATTGCATCGCCCGTGGTCCACCGTACCGGCAACGACGTGGCGGCCGGTGCCGTGTCGAGCTCCGCGTCCGGTGACACGCCGGTGCTCCACAGCGGCCCGCGCGGCGTCGTCGTCATCTGGTCCTGGCTCATCAGAACGAGCCCAGGAACGACACGGGGCCGTCGTTGTCGCGCCGCTCTGCCGCGTCGGCGGCTCCAGCGGGCACGTGGCTCGGCGCCGCCGGCCCGTTGAGCGCCGCGGCGATCGCCTCGGCCGCTTGCGGGCTGAGTCGGGACATCTGCCGCAGCACCTCGTCCGCGGTCTCGTCGACGCTGGACGCAGCAGCGTCGACGGCCGGGTCGGACGCCCAGGGATCCTCGACCACGGGGACCTGGCCCGAGACGACCTCGTCCCAGGCCTCGGCGGTGCGTTCGGACACGTCGGCGGCGTCGGGACGAGCGGTGCCGAACGCGTCGTTGCCGTAGCCGTCGGCAGCGAACGCGTCGCTCGAGGCCGGCTCCCGGGAGAACGAGTCCGCTCCGAGCGGCTCGAAGGTCTGCGCCGCGGCGAACCGCTGCGAGTCGACGTCCTCCTGCACCCAGCCCCCGGCGTGGTCCGACTCGGCGCCGAGCAGGTCGTCGATCGGGAACCTGTCGGGGAAGGCCTCGCCGCTCGCCTCGTCCGCAGCGCTGAACGACTCGACCAGGTCGGGGTCGGCCGGCTCGGCGCCGTCCGGATCCGGCGTCACCAGCTGGTCGCCGCCGTGCGCGAGCGTGCTCGGACCGTCGAAGCGCTCGGGCTCGCTCGGCTCCGAAGTGCGCGCTGGCTCGTCCACCACCAGCAGCGAGCGTCCGACGAGGTCGGCCAGCGCGGCGCAGCACGCGAAGTCGTCGAGGCCGAGCCGCTGCCCGGCGTCGCCGACCGACGGGCCGTCGGCGACCGCCGCCAGGACGGCCCACTCCTGCGCGCTGATCGAGATCGAGGGCTCGTCGAGCTCGGGGCGGAGCGCCACCCGGTGCTGCAGGGAGGGCACGACCGCTTCGATGTCCCGCCAGGTCTCGAGCATGGCCGCGGCGTCGTCGACGCAGACGGACAGCGGCGTCATCTCGACCTCGACCGCCGGCATGCCCTCAGCGGCATCGAAGACGAACGAGCCGTCGTCGAAGCGCAGCAGCTCGAAGACCAGCTGGGCGGCGCCGGTCACCATGCCGTCGGCATCGCCGCCGACCACGGCTCCGTCGTCGATCCACAGCTCCGCCCGACCGCGGTCGCCCTCCAGCAGCAGGCGGCCGCTCTTGGATGACGTCGACAGCAGCTGCAGCACGTCGGTCAGCGGAAATGCGTCGATGGTCCCCTGGAGCGCCACGGGTTGTCCTCCTGCTGTGCTCGATGCCCGCACGAACGGGTCAGACACTGCATCGGCACACGGGCCGCCGGGGTTCAACAATTCCGTGGGCCGTTCGGCCCACGACATCGCCGCCTGTGCTCAGGGGCGTCCAGCCAGCGCGTCCTGGGCCGCAGCGGCCATCTCGGCGACCGGCGCCTCCACTCCGGTCCAGTGGCCGAAGGCCGTTGCGGCCTGGTGCACCAGCATCGACACGCCGTTGGTGCTGCGCGCACCCGCAGCGCGCGCCGCGACCATCAGCGGCGTGACCGCGGGGTGGTACACCAGTTCGGCCACCACCTGGCCCGAGCGCAGCAGCGACGGGTCCACGGGTGTCGCCGCAGGGTCGGCGCCGGTGTCGGCCATGCCCACCGGCGTGGCGTTGACCACCAGATCGGCATCCACCACGTCCGCCTCGGTGCCGACCGAGCCGACGCTGCCCGCCAGCGCAGCGGCCTGCTCGGCTCGCGACGTGGTCCGGTTCAGCACCCGCACCGAGGCGGCGCCGGCCCCGGCCAGCGCCAACACCACCGCACGTGCCGCGCCACCTGCACCCAGCACCACGCAGTGCGCTCCCGCCGGGTCAAGGCCCGTGTCCTCGGCCAGCCCCGCGAGGAAGCCCGCGCCGTCGGTGTTGTCGCCCACCAGGCGGCCGTCGCGACGCAGCACGCAGTTCACCGAGTCCAGTGCGGCAGCCACCGGCGTGAGCTCGTCGAGACCTGCGATCACGTCCTGCTTGTGCGGCATCGTGACCGACAAGCCCTCGAGACCGAGCGTGCGCAGCGCAGCGCCCACCTGGGCGCCCTGGCCGGCGGGAACCGGCAGCGCGACGCAGGCCCAGTCGATCCCGGTGGCGGCGAACGCTGCGTTGTGGATCACCGGGGACAAGGAGTGCGCGATCGGGTCTCCGATGACCGCGACCACCTTCGTGGCGGCGCTGATGCCGCCGAGGCGCCGGACCGTCACGGCTCAGAACACCCCGTCGGCCTGGGCGTCGGACTTCGCCTCGAGGAACTCGTCGTAGTCGTCGGTGAAGAAGTGCGCGGGCGGATCGTTCGAGATCAGCACGTAGTAGCGCCACTCGCCCTCGGCGGGTGCGATGGCCGCCGCCAGGGACGCCTCGCCGGGCAGCGCGATCGGCGTCGGCGGCAGCCCCTCCACCAACCGGGTGTTGTAGGGCGTCTCCCGATCGAGGTCCGACTGGGTGAGCTCACCGCTCGCTCGGCCGAGTCCGTACAGCACCGCAGCGTCGATGCCGAGCGTCTCGCCGGAGTCGAGCCGGTTCGAGATGACCCGTGAGATCTTGCCCCGCTCGTCGGCGGGTGCGCCGGTCTCCTTCTCGATGAGCGAGGCGATCGTGATCAGCTCGTAGGCAGAGCGGCCCTGCAGCGCCTCGGCCTTGTCGTAGCCCAGCTCGTCGAGCACGTCCTCCATCTTGGAGGCCATGGTCTGCAGCACCTCCTGGGCGCTGGCGTCCTCTTCGAACTCGTAGGTGTCCGGGAACAGCAACCCCTCCCAGCTGGTCACCTCGGGCGGCTTGTAGGCCGACGTCACCGATCCGGAGCTCAGCGTCGACAACAACGTCTCGACCGAGAGCGACGGCATCTGCTCGGAGATCTGGACCAGTGCATCCTCGAGCCGGCGTCCTTCGGTCACCCGCACGACGTTGGACTGCGCCGGGACCGGTCCCGCGTCGAGTACCTCGATCGCCTCGTCGAAGGACGAGTTGGTGCGGAACTCGACGTACTCCCCCGCGTCCCACGGTCCGGCGCCCTTCCACCCGACGTAGTAGCGGAACAGACGTGCGCTGCTGATCACCCCCGCGTCGTCGAGGATCGTGGCGATCGCGTCGGTCGACGAGCCCGAGGGCACCTCGATCGAGGCGACCAGCTCGCCGGGCTCACCCGAGGGGTCGACCTGGCGCGACGCCCACACCATCAGGCCGCCGATCAGGATGGCGAGCACCAGCAGCACCGAGCCGGCCACCGCGACCAGCTTGCGGCCACTCCCCCGCGACGCCGGCGGCAGCAGCACGTACTCCTCGTCGTCGCCGGACGCCGGCCGGGGACGCGGCGTCGGAGGTCGCGAGCCGGCGCCGCTGCCGTCACCGGCGCGACGTCGAGCGGCTGCGGCAGGAGCCGAGCTGGGCGCACCCTCCGACGAGGGGCGCTGCGGGCGCCGCGCCGTGCCGTCGTCCGGACCGGAGCGCGGCGGCTGCGAGCGGGGCGGCTGCGAGCGCGGCGGCTGGGATGCTGGCGCCTGGGACGCTCGCGGCTGGGGTGCCGGTGCCTGAGATGCTCGCTGCTGGGGTGCCGGCGGCCGGGAGCCCTGGGGCGGAGGGCTCGGTGCCGCTGCCGGGGGCTGCGCGGCCGGCGCACCCTCGGCATCGGGCGCCGCAGGGGCGGGTCGGGAAGCGGCGCCGTCGGCACGGCGACGGCGCACGACGGGCTTGACGGAGCTCTCGTCGAACTCGTCGGGTGGCATCACGTCTGCTCGTCCTCTTCGGTCGATCCGGGCTCGGCGTCGGCTGCCGGGTTGGCATCCGCGTGGTCGTGTGGAGCAGCGCTGCGGTGGTCCAGCCAAGCCTGCAGGATGACGGCTGCGGCGATCTTGTCGACCACCCGCCGGCGGGTGGCCGCATCCACGTCCATCTCCCGCAACGACCGGTGCGCCGTGACGGTGCTCAGTCGCTCATCGTAGGTCTCCACCGGCACCGGCAGCGCGCGTCGCAGCACTCGGATCTCTGCCAGCGCGCGCTTGGCGGCCGGCCCGACCGACCCGTCCAGCGAGTACGGCACGCCGACCACGACCACCTCGGCCTCGGCCTCGGCGGCCAGCTCGGCGAGTCGGCGGTGGTCCCGCTGGCGGTCCCCGCTGCGCTCGACGACCTCGAACGGCGAGGCCACCGTCCCGGCGGAGTCGCAGAGTGCAACGCCGATGCGCCGCGTGCCCAGATCGACGCCCAGGGCGCGCATCAGCCGAGCAGTGCTCGCACCTGATCCAGCGCCGCAGGGATGCCGTCGGGGTCACGGCCACCGGCGACGGCCAGCTCGGCGCCCTTGCCCCCGCCGCCACCGATGGTGCGGGTCGCGTCGGCGATGAGCTCCGCCGCGTTCCAGCCGCTGTCGGGGGTGACGGCAGCGACCAGCGCCGCGCCCTTGCCCCCGGGCGAGCTGCCCAGCACCACGACGCGCATGTCGGGGCGGTCCCGCAGGGCGACGGCCAGGTCGCGCAGCGCGTTGCGGTCCTCGGCCTCGACCTGGGCGACGAGCACGCCGTCGACCGCCGAGTCGGCGAGCTCACCAGCCTGGTTGCCGGCGAGCTCCTTGCGCATCACCTTGAGCTCGTCGCGCAGCGCTTTCAGCTCGCCGAGTCGACGCTCGATGCCCTCGACCAGGTCGTCAGGGGCGACACCGACCAGCTCCGCTGCGCTGCGCAAGCGTGCCTCGTCGCTGCGCAGCCGCTCGATCGGGCCCATGCCGGTGACGGCTTCGATGCGGCGGATGTTCGAGCCGATCGACCCCTCGGAGACCACCTTGATGGCACCGATGTCGCCGAGCGCGCTCACGTGGGTGCCGCCGCACAGCTCGGTGCTGTGGGGGCCCGCCTCGAGCACCCGCACCACGTCGCCGTACTTCTCGCCGAAGAAGGCGATCGCGCCGAGGCGGCGGGCCTCTTCCATGCTGGTCTCGAAGTGGCGCACGGGTGCGTTGGTCAGCACTTCGTGGTTGGCCAGGTCTTCGATGCGGGTCATCTCGTCGTCGGAGATGGCGGCGAAGTGCGCGAAGTCGAAGCGCAGCCGGTCCGGACCCACCCACGAGCCCTGCTGCTTGACGTGGTCGCCCAGGACCTCCCGCAGCGCCCAGTGCAGGACGTGGGTGGCGGTGTGGTTGCGGCGGATGGCGGCGCGGCGCTCGGCGTCGACCGCGGCGGTGGCCGTCTGGCCGACCTCGACCGTGCCCTCGACCGGCTCGACGCGGTGCTGGTGCAGGCCCGGCAGGGCTGCAGTCGTGTCGAGCACGGCGACGGTGCCCGTGGGCGTGGTGATCGTGCCGGTGTCACCGACCTGCCCGCCGGACTCGGCGTAGAACGGCGTGCGGTCCAGCACCACGACGTCACCCACCACGGCCAGCACCGTGGCGTTCGAGGTGAGCTCCTCGCGGCCGGTGAACTCGGTGGCGCCGTGCTCGGCCAGGACCGCTCGCAGCGACTCCACCTCGTCGCCGGAGGCGACACCGGTGCGCTTGCCGGCCGCCCGGGAGCGCTCGCGCTGCTCGGCCATGGCCGCCTCGAACCCGTCGACGTCGACCTCGACCTGTCGCAGGTCGGCCATCTCCTGGGTGACCTCGAGGGGGAAGCCGAAGGTGTCGTGCAGCTCGAAGGCGACCCGACCATCGAGCGCACCGCCCGCCGGCACGGCGTCGAGCTCGCTGTCGAGCAGCTGCGAGCCGCGAGCGAGCGTCTGACGGAACCGCTCCTCCTCGCGGGTGATCAGGTCGACCACCGGGGACTGCTGCTCGACCAGTTCGGGGTAGGCCGAGCCCATGACCTCGATGCAGCGCTGCACCATCGGCGGCATGACGAGCTGGTCGACGTCGAGCATGTAGGCGAAGCGCACGGCCCGACGGATGACCCGTCGCAGCACGTAGCCTCGATCCTCGTTGGAGGGCACGACGCCGTCGGCCACCAGGAACGTCGCGGTGCGGGTGTGGTCGGCCAGCAGGCGAAGGGCGATGTCCGCCAGGTCCGAGTCACCGAGACGACGCCCGGTGCTGATCTGGGCCTGCTCCACCAGGTCGGCGAGCACGTCGGCGGCGTACAGCGACGGGCTGCCGGCGAGCACCGCGAGGATGCGCTCCATGCCGGCGCCGGTGTCGATGTTGCGCGTCGGCAGATCCGACAGGGAGCCGTCGGCGTTGCGGAAGTACTGCTGGAACACCAGGTTCCAGATCTCCACGTAGCGGTTCTCCGCGGCCGGGTTGGCCGGACCGCCGTCGGGACCCGACGCGGCGCCGTGGTCGAAGAAGACCTCCGAGCTCGGGCCGCACGGGCCCGTCTCCCCCATCTCCCAGAAGTTGTCCTTGTCGAGACGCTGGATCCGCTCGATCGGCACCCCGACCTGCTCGACCCAGATCTTCTCCGCCTCGTCGTCGGAGACGTGGCAGGTGACCCAGAGCCGCTCCGGGTCGATGCCGAGCACCTCGGTCACGAACTCCCACGCCCACGGGATCGCCTCGGCCTTGAAGTAGTCGCCGAAGCTGAAGTTGCCGAGCATCTCGAAGAACGAGAGGTGACGGGCCGAGCGGCCGATGGCGTCCAGGTCGTTGTGCTTGCCCCCGGCCCGCACGCACTTCTGGATCGACACGGCCCGCGGCGGCACGTACGGCACCGGCTCCTCACCGAGGAACATCGGCACGAACGGCATCATGCCCGAGTTGGTGAACATGGGTGCCGACGGGTGCGTCGGGATCAGGCTGCCCGAGGGCACCGCCGTGTGGGCACGGGCCACGAAGAAGTCGGTCCACGCCGAGCGGAGCTCGTCGGCGGTCATGGGGCGCATCGCGGAGGACATGGGCGGCTCAGCCTATCGGCGCGCCGGGACGGAGGGTCACGCGAGCGCCACCGGCCGATGCGGCTCAGCTGTGTCGGCGAGGGCCCCGGGACCAGGTCCCCGTCGACGGCCGGGTCGGCGCCGGAGCGGCTGCGCTGCGATGGACCACCGGGCCACGGGTGGTGGGGTCGTAGGTGCTGCGCAGCTCGGCCTCGCGCTCGCGCATGGCGCCACGACCCTCGGCCACGGCGTCGACCACCGAGCGGCCGACGTCGCGGGCCTTGTTGCCCGCCGTCACCACCATGTGCTCGGGACCGAGCTGCTCGAGCCGGGTGCGCACCTTGTGCTCGGCCCAGATCGTGCCCGAAGCGCCAGCGATCGCGCCGACGCCGAGCCAGAACAGTCGTCTCATCGTCGTGCTCCCGTGGTCACGCCACGAGCGTGCTCGCGGCCTCGCAGTCGTCGGGCCGCGCGCCGCGTGCCCGACGCGAACGCCACCCCCTTGATCACCGGCGACGTCAGCGCCCGGTAGGTGGCCTCGGTGGCGGTGTCGACCCGGTCGCCGATCGCGCCGGCGACCTCGACCAGCGCGTCGATCCGGTCGACCTCACCGACCGCGAACGCTGCGGCCGCACGCAGCTCCTCGACCGCGGGTGTGGCGGCCTGCTCGAAGGCCTGCGTCGCGGCCTCGAGCTGCTGCGCCGCTCGCAGCAGGCGCGAACAGGCAAGGGAGAGGGCCACCGCTGCGGCCAGGGCGAGGACGCCGCACAGCACGGTCAGCAGGTCGAGCGCATCCATCAGCGACCATCATCCTCCACCGGCGGGTCCGGCGGACGGACCTCGCCACGACGTTCCTGCCAGCGGGCGACCAGACGCGCCTCGGCTCCCTGCGGTGCGGGCTGGTAGTAGCGCACGTCGAGCAGCTCGTCAGGGAGGTACTGCTGGGCCACCCATCCGCCGGGGTGGTCGTGCGGGTAGCGGTAGCCCGCGCCGTGCCCCAGCTGCGACGCACCTCGGTAGCTGGCGTCGCGCAGGTGCGCCGGGACCTCGCCCACGGGGCGGCTGCGCACGTCGGCCTCGGCACGGCCCAGCGCCGCGTAGGCCGTGTTGGACTTGGGCGCCAACGCCAGGTGCACCGTCGCCTGGGCCAGGTTGATGCGTGCCTCGGGCAGGCCGACGAACTCGACCGCTTGCGCCGCGGCGTTGGCCACCATCAGCGCGAACGGGTCGGCCATGCCCACGTCCTCGGAGGCCGAGATGACCAGGCGGCGGGCGATGAAGCGTGCGTCCTCGCCGGCGGCGAGCATGCGCGCCAGCCAGTGCAGGGCGGCGTCGACGTCGGAGCCACGGATCGACTTGATGAACGCCGACACGACGTCGTAGTGGTCGTCTCGTCCGTAGCGCACCGGCGACGCCCCGAGCGCGCCCTCGGCGTCGAGCAGGGTGAGGCGGGTGGGGCCCTCGTGGTGCGCGTCGGCGGCGCAGCGTGCCTCGGCGAGCGCGAGGGCGACCTCGAGGCTGGTCAGCAGGTGCCGCCCGTCGCCACCGGCGCGCTCCACCAGGTGCTCGAGCGCGTCCTCATCGGCCACGGCCTGCTCCGCGGCGAGTCCACGTTCGGCGAGCGCCCGCAGTCCGTCGAGGTCGAGGCCGTGCAGCCGGAACAGCGTCGAGCGGCTCAGCAGCGGAGGGTTGACCTCGAAGTAGGGGTTCTCGGTGGTGGCGCCGACCAGCACCAGCAGGCCGGTCTCGACCGAGGGCAGCAGCGCGTCCTGCTGGGCCTTGGTGAAGCGGTGGATCTCGTCGAGGAAGAGGATGGTCCCCTGGCCCTGCGCTCCGAGGCGGTGCTGGGCCTCGGCCGCGACCTCACGGATGTCCTTGACGGTGGCGGTCACCGCCGACAGCGGCACGAACGACTTGGACGAGGCCTGCGCGATCAGCCGGGCGATGGTGGTCTTGCCGGTGCCGGGAGGGCCCCAGAGGATGACCGAGGACAGTCGATCGGCGTCGACGAGCGCCCGCAGCGGCTTGCCGGGTCCCAGCAGGTGGTCCTGGCCGACGACCTCGTTGAGGGTGCGGGGCCGCAGCCGGTCGGCCAGCGGGCCGCGGCTGGACAGGCGCTCCTCGGCTGCCGCTCCGAACAGGTCCGACGCCACCGGCTCAGCCTCCGTCCCGCTCCAGCAGCTGGCGTCGCAGCAGGCCGAGCAGGGTGATCACCGTGAACTCCCGGACCTGGCGGCGTCGGCCGGGCAGGCGCACCTGGATCGACTCGACGGTGCCGCCGTCGTCCGGGTCGCCGAGCACGACCGCCAGGCACACCGTGCCCGGCGGCTGGCCCTCGGCGGGATCGGGACCGGCGACACCGGTGGCGGCGATGCCGACGTCGGCGCCGAGCACGTTGCGGGCACCGACGGCCATGGCCACCGCAGCGGCCTCGGTCACGACCGGGCCCTGGGGCACGCCGAGCACCGACTGCTTCACCTCGGTGGCGTAGGACACGACGCTGCCCCGGAACACCTTGGACGCGCCGGGCACGTCGCACAGCCGCGAGCCGATCATGCCGCCGGTGAGCGACTCGGCCACACCGAGGCTCAGCCCCCGCTGCTCGAGCATCGCCAGCACCACCGACTCCATCGTGTCGTCGTCGACGCCGAACACGATGGGCCCGAGCAGCTCTCGGAGCAGGCGCTCCTCGTCGGCGAGGATCCGCTGGACCTGCTCCTCGGTGGGCGCCTTGGCGGTGATGCGGACCTTGAGGCCCTCCATGCCCGAGGCGAGGAAGGCGATGGTGGCGGCGCCGCCCTGGTCGAGCTCGTCGATGCGCGGCGCCAGGATCTCAGCGAGACCCGACTCGGACTCGCCCCAGGTGCGCAGCGTGCGGCTGGCGATGACCGAGGTGATGCCGGCGCGGCGCTGCAGGTCGGGAAGGATCGTGCCGGCGACCATCTCCTTCATCTCCCACGGCACGCCGGGCACCGCGTAGATGACCTTGTCGACGGTGCCGCCGGCGCCGTCGGGCCACGCCAGCGGGCAGACCAGACCGGGCGCGGTGCCGGGCATCTGGGCGATGAACTCGGCGCCGACCGGCTTGAGCGCCTGACGCAGGTTGTTCATGGGCATCCGGCGACTCCTGCCCGAGAACATCTCGATGATGCGCTCCTCCATCGCCTCGTCCGGCTCGAGCGCGACGCCCATCACCGCGGCGATGGCCTCACGGGTGAGGTCGTCCTGGGTGGGGCCCAGCCCGCCGCAGCAGATCACGGCGTCGCTGCGCTCCAGCGCGAGCGACAGGGTGGCGACGATGCGGTCGAGGTTGTCGCCGACCTTGGTCTGGAAGAACGTGTCGATGCCGCAGAGCGCGAGCTGCTCCCCGATCCACGACGAGTTGGTGTCGGTGATCTGCCCCAGGAGCAGTTCGGTGCCGATGGCGACGACCTCGGTGCGCATGGCGGGCACGCTACTGCTCGCCACCGACACCGGGTCGCAGCGCGAGCCCGGTCGCTGCGGTCAGTCGCGCGACATCGTCGAGGTGGCCCGCGACCCCGACGCGACGTACTGCGCGGCCGAGATCCAGGCGACGGCGACGCCGCCCCACAGGAAGCTGTCGGCGAGCCAGTCGATGTCGGTGGTCAGGGGGAACACGACCCACCCGACGGCGCCGAACTGCAGGAAGGTCTTGAACTTGGCGATCTGCGACGCCTGCACGGCCAGCCCGCGACGTCCCCAGTACGACCGGAACGCCGAGATCAGCACCTCGCGCAGCGTGATGAGCACCACCGGCAGCCACCAGAACCGGCCCTGGATCACCATCGCCCAGAGCCCGCCCAACGACAGCACCTTGTCCGCCAGCGGGTCGAGGAACGCGCCGGAGCGTGTGGTGCCCTGGCGACGGGCCAGGTAGCCGTCGAGGCTGTCGGTGGTGGTCAGCAGCGCCCACAGCACCCACAGCGGCCAGCTGGACTCCTGCTGGACGATCATCCAGAAGGCGATCGGGGCGACCAGCAGGCGGGCGATGGTGATGACGTTGGCCGGGGTCAGGATCGCGGACGGACCGAACGACGGGCCCGGCTCCGGAGTTGCCGGGCCGCCGTCGGCGGCACCCCGTCCGCTGGGTGCGTCGTTCACGCCTCGGCCTCGGCGGGCGTCATCGCGGGGTCGAGCGGCTCGGCATGCAGGTCGGGGCCCTCGGCGCCGGTGATGCGGACCTGGTGGAACACGCCGACCTCGAGCTCGTCGGGCACGAGCACCACGCCGTCGATCTCGGGCGCCTCGCGGTGCGACCGGGCGATGCCGGGCTCGTCGACGAGCACCGTCGTGGTGGTGCCGATCAGCTCGTCGCGGCGAGCCGCGCTGATCGGGTCGGCCAGCTCGCGCAGCTCGGCGAGGCGCTCGTCGACCAGCGAGTCGTCGACCCGGCCGTCCAGGTCGGCCGCGTAGGTGCCGTCCTCGACGGAGTACGAGAAGAACCCGCACCAGTCGAGCTGCGCCTGCTCGACGAAGCGGAGCAGCTCGTCGTGGTCGTCCTCGGTCTCACCCGGGTAGCCGACGATGAAGTTCGAGCGGAACGTCGCGTCGGGACGCACCGAGCGGATCTGCTCGATGCGCTCCAGGTACTTCTCGCCGTTGCCCCAGCGCCGCATGCGCCGCACCAGGGGCGCGGCGACGTGCTGGAGCGACAGGTCGAAGTACGGCACCGGCCCGGCGCACATCAGCTCGATCAGCTCGTCGGTGAGCTCCGACGGGTACAGGTACAGCAGGCGCACCCAGTCGACGCGCTCGGCCACGGCGCGCACGAGCGGAACGATCGAGCGCTCGCCCCGACCGCCGTCGCGGCCGTAGGCGGCCAGGTCCTGGGCCACGAGCACGACCTCTCGGGCACCGAGCTGGTCGACCTCGGTCAGGATCGACCCGATCGACCGCGAGACCTGCGGACCTCGGAACGACGGGATGGCGCAGAACCCGCAGGCCTTGTCGCAGCCCTCCGCCACCTTCACGTAGGCCCACGGACGCTCGGAGCGGGGGCGCGGCAGGTTGAGCAGGTCCAGCGAGGGCACCGACTCGGCCGTGACCGACAGCGCACCGGCGGGCTTCACGCCGAGGGTGACCGGCACGCCGAACCCGCTGACCTGGTCCACCTCGGGCAGCGCGGACGCCAGCTCGTCGCCGTAGCGCTCGGCCATGCACCCCGTCACGACCAGCTGCGAACCCTCGGCGCGCAGGTCGTCGATCGCCAGGATCGTGGCGATCGACTCCTCGCGGGCCTCCTCCACGAACGCGCACGTGTTGACCACGACCAGGTCGGCGTCCTCGGCGGAGTCGGCGGGCACGAGGCCGTCGGCCAGCATCGTGCCGGTCAGCTTGTCGGAGTCGACCTGGTTCTTGGGGCAGCCGAGAGTCTCGACCCAGTAGGAGCGCGGCACGATCGGGAGAGTCTAGGGGGGCGCCGACGGGCTCGGTCAGCGACCGTGGGCGAGCGCCAGGCCGGCGACGGGCCAGTCGAACGCGAGCAGACGACCGGTGCCCGATGCGGTCACGTACGCGGTGCGCAGGTCCTGGCCGCCGAAGGCGACGTTGGTGACCAGCAGGTCGTCGATCGGCAGGTGCTGCACCGAGGAGCCGTCGGGGCTGATCACGGTGACCCCGCCGTTGCTGAGCGTGCCGACGCAGACGTTGCCGTCGCCGTCGACCGCGAGCGAGTCGAGCAGCTGCAACCCGGCCAGGCCGGCGAGCAGCTCGCCGTGCGGTGCCATGAGGCCGCTGCCGGTCGCCACGCCGGGCTCGGGCACGTCCCAGGCGTAGACCCTGCCGGTGTGGGTCTCGGCCACGTACAGGCGATCGCCCGCCGGCGACAGCCCGATGCCGTTGGGCGCCTCGAGCGGGTGCAGGACCTCGGTGATCGAGCTGCCGTCGGCCGCTGCGTAGAACACGCCGGTGAGATCCGAGCTGCGCTCGAGGCGCACGCCGTGGTCGGTGAACCAGAAGCCGCCGTGGCCGTCGAAGACCAGATCGTTCGGCGCCCGCAGCGGCCGGCCGTCGCAGTGGGTGTACACCGTCTCGACCGCACCGGTGTCGACGTCCACGCGCTGGATGCTGCCGCCGGTCCAACCGTCGGGCACGCCCCCGGGCACCAGCATCGTGCCGAGGTCGATCCACTCGAAGCAGCCGCCGTTGTTGGTGATCCAGACCTTGCCGTCGGGTCCGACGGCCGAGCCGTTGGGCCCACCTCCGCAGTCGGCGACCACGTCGACGGTGCCGTCCTGCTGCACCCGACTGAGCGTGCCCCGGGCGATCTCGACCACCAGCACGGACCCGTCCGACAGCGGCGTCGGACCTTCGGGGAAGCGCAGCCCTTCTGCGACGGTGCGGTACTCGGAGGGCAGGTCGATGGCCATGGGCGGAGCGTACCGAGCGCACGCCACCCCCGCCCTCGGTCGTGGCGTCACCGACCGCCGATCAGCCCGGCGTCGGCGAGTCGCTGCGGTGCAGCACCTCGACGCTGCGGGAGCTGAACGAGCGCAGCACCGCGGCGTAGCCGGGGCTGAAGACCACCTCGGTGCCCGGAGCGATGCGCTGGTCGGTCCAGGTGATCAGGTGGTCGCTCGAGGAGGCCACGATCGCCATGCCCGGGGGCTCGTGCAGGTCGGTGGTGTCGGTGTCCTGGCGGCCGAGCGCCACGATCGTCTGCACGACCGCCCCGCGGTCCACCACGAGCGGGCGCTCGCCGAAGGCGGTCTGACCCATGGTGCCCCACGGCAACGACGGCTTGGAGCCCGACTCGATGACCTCCGCGTGCAGCGTGACGGCATCGCCGCGGAGCCCCTCGATCGGCCGACGTTCGACCGGGTCGAGTCCGAGCAGCACCGCCTCACCGAGGCGCAGGTCGTTCACGCGACCGATCGTGTCCGGTCCCAGGGCCCAGCCGAGGTTGGCCGAGTTGCCACCCGAGACGACCCTGAGCGGTTCGCCCGTCGCCTGCTCCACCATCGCCGCGAGCGTCGACAGCTCCGCCATGTTGGCGGCGCCGGGCACCACCCCGCTGCGGCACGCGAGGTTGGCGCCGAGGCCGACCAGGCGCAGGTTCGCCAGGTCCTGGGTCAGCTTCGCGACGCCGACGAGGTCGTCGGGCATGACTCCCTCGCGCAGGTCGCCGAGCTCGACCATGAGCAGCACCTCGTGCACGACGTCGAGCGACACCGCAGCAGTCGACAGCGCCGACAGCAGCGCTGGTTCGGTGTTGCAGCTCGTGTCGCAGAGCTCGACCACCCGCGCGGCCTGGCTGAGCATCGGGGTGCGCAGCAGGGTGATCGGCGCGCGCACACCCGCGGTGCGCATGCGCTCGATGTTGTCGAGCCGGGAGTCCGCGAGGCCGTCGACGCCGGCCGAGAGCATGGTCGACGCGAGCGCCGGCGACCCGAGCATCGACTTGGTCACACCCGTCACACCGATCCCGCGCGAGGCCAGCCGCTCGACCAACGAGCGAGCGTTGTGCTCGATCAGGTCCAGCCGGACCTCGAGCCGCGGGGCGCTCACACCACCGCGGAGTGCAACCGCTGCAGCGTGGGGAACGCGGCCAGGACCATCTCCACGAGCCGGTCGGGCGGCGACAGCAGGGCGTCGGTGACGGGCAGGCCCAGCTCGACGCCGAGCTCGACGATGGCGGCGTCCACGTCGTGCTCGGTCATGTGCTCGTGGTTCAACGTCACGCCGATGACCTTGGTGTCGGCGAAGGTCTCGATCAGGTGGATCTCGCTGGCCGCGGTCGGCACCGCCTGGTCGGGGAAGTCCGACAGCCGACGTCGACGCGGGGCGTGCTGCAGGATCACCGCGTCAGGACGGCTGCCGCGCAGGATGTAGGCCGAGGTGAGGTAGGCCGGGTGGCTGAGCGCGCCCTGCCCCTCGATCACGATGACGTCGGGGTGGTCCTGCTCGAAGGCCTCGACGACGGCGTGCTCCATCTCCCCGGCGCAGAACTGCGCGGGGACCGCGTCCAGCGCTGCGCCGTGGCGCGCCCCCTGGATCAGGCTGGTCTGGCCGGTGCCGACCAGCGTCGTGCGCAGCCCGGCCGCCTCGAGCGCAGCGGTCAGCACCGTCGAGGTGGTGCGCTTGCCGATGGCGCCGTCGGTGCCCAGCACGGCGATGCGGGGGCACGTCACGGTGTCGATCCGCCCGGAGAACATGTGGAGGTCCTTCTTGTCCGGCGGACGGCGCACGTCGATGATCTCGACGCCGCCGAGCACCGCGGCCGCCAGGAACTCCGGATCGTCGTTGAGGAACTCGTGCAGACCGTTGACGACACCCAGGCCGAGCGCCATCGCGCGCAGCACGACGGCGCGCTCGGGTGCGGACAGCAGCCCGGTGGAGGGCGCCAGTCCCACGAGGAACCAGGCCGGGCGCTCGTCACCGGTGGCGAGCGCCTCGTCCAGACCGGCCACGACGGGGATGCCGTTCGGCGACTCGCCCAGCACCTGCCCGGCATCGGCGCCCGCCCAGACGCTGTCGATCACCGCGCTGATGCGGAAGCGCTCGGAGTGTCGGACCAAGCCGTTGGCCGTCTTGCCGTCGGTCGTGGCGAAGTTGCCCTCGCAGTACACGACGGCGGTCGGCAGCTCGTCGGGCCCGACGGGTGCGGGCGCGGCAACGACGAGAACGGAGGGGTGGGACGGGGACATGGGTGCTCCTCGAGTCAAGGCTCAGAGGAGGCGACCGGATCGAGACGGCCACGGCGGCCGTGCGTCAAGGAGAGGTCCCCGCTAAGTCGTACAGGTGTTCCCAGGCTAGCCGGGCGGGCCGTCGACCACGGGGGCGGGTCGAGCACCGACGTCGAAGCGTGGCGCGGCGCGCAACAGGGGCGTCACGTCGTCTCCCGGCGCGAGGTCGTCGACGCCGTCGCGGGCGAACAGCCGTGCCGGGCCGTGCATGGTCGCCCGGCCGCTCGACACACGCAGCCACGAGCCCTCGTACATCGCCAGCACGGGGCAGTCGTTGTCCTCGAGGAACTCCGCGATGCGCTCGTCCCGACTCTCGCCCATGTAGGTGGACGCCGGGTCCGGATCGACGTAGTGCAGGTTGACCTGGAACGGCAGCAACCCGAGCGCCCGCAACGAGCTGGGGTGGCAGATCGGCATGTCGTTCGTGGTGCGGATCGTCGGACACACCACGTTGGTGCCGGCCGAGGAGCCGACGTAGCGCGTCCGTCCGCTGCGCACGTTCGCAGCGAGCGTGTCGACCACCTCGAGTCGCTGGAGCGAGTCGAGCAGGCGGAAGGTGTTGCCGCCACCCACCACCACGACCGATGCGTCGCGGATCGCACGATCGGGTGCGTCGCTGTGGTGCGCCGAGCGCACGTCGACACCGAGCGACTCGAGCGCGTGCGCCACACGCCGGGCGTACCCGTCCCAGTCGGCGAGCGCGTACGGGACGAAGGTGACGGGCTCACCCGACGCGAGCTCCACCAGGTCGTCCGCCGCGTGGGCGAACATCGTCGAGCCGTGGTTCATGGAGTTCGACAACAGGAGGAGTTCCACGGTGACCGATCGTCAGGGCACCACGGGGTGCGGTGCCCAGCGTGCCACGACGACGGCTCGCCACCCTCACCGAGCCCGGCGTCGCCGGGCGAGCCGTCGGAGGGCTCGTCCGGTCCTGGGCGGGTCTAGAGCTCGCCGGCCTCGATCATGTTGTCGAGCTCCTCGGGGGTCATCATGACGGTGCGGGCCTTGGACCCCTCGGACGGGCCGACGACACCGCGCTGCTCGAGCAGGTCCATGAGCCGACCCGCCCGGGCGAAGCCGACCTTGAGCTTGCGCTGGAGCATCGACGTGGAGCCGAGCCCGCTGCGCACGACCAGCTCCATGGCCTGCGCCAGCAGGTCGTCGTCCTCCGAGCTGCCGCCGCCGGCGCCGCCACCGCCGCCGCTGGAGCCGGCCGACTCCTCGTCCGCGACGCCCTGGACGTAGTGCTCGTCGGGCACCGGCGTCTGCTTGCGCCACTGACCCACCACCGCGGCCACCTCGGACTCCTCCACCCAGGAGCCCTGGATGCGCTGGGGTGAGGACGAGCCCGACCCGAGCAGCAGCATGTCGCCGCGACCGACCAGGCGCTCGGCACCGAGCTGGTCGAGGATGACCTTGGAGTCCATCGCCGAGGCCACGGCGAACGCGAGCCGGGCGGGGATGTTGGCCTTGATGACACCGGTGATCACGTTCACCGACGGGCGCTGGGTGGCGATGACCAGGTGGATGCCGACCGCTCGGGCCTTGGCGGCAATGCGGGTGATGGACTCCTCCACGTCGCGCGAGGCGACCATCATCAGATCCGCCAGCTCGTCGACGACGACGAGGATGAACGGCAGGCGCTGGAACTCGCGGTCCTCGCCCAGCTGCGACTGCAGGTCGCCCCGGTCGTAGGCGGCGTTGTAGCCGCCGATGTCGCGCACGCCGACCTCGGAGAGCAGGTCGTAGCGACGCTCCATCTCCTTCACGGCCCAGTTGAGGGCGTTCGCGGCCTTCTTCGGATTGGTGACCACCTGGGTGAGCAGGTGCGGGATCTTGTTGTACTGCGTGAGCTCGACCTGCTTCGGGTCGATCAGGATCATGCGGACCTGCTCCGGCGTCGAGCGCATGAGCAACGACGTGATGATCGAGTTGATGCACGACGACTTGCCAGCGCCGGTCTGGCCGGCGATGAGCAGGTGGGGCATGGTCGCCAGGTTCATCAGCACCGAGGTGCCGGAGATGTCTCGCCCGACGCCCACCTCGAGAGGATGGGTGGCGCGGTGTGCCTCCTCGGAGGTGAGGATGTCGCCCAGGGCGACGATCTGGCGGTCCTTGTTGGGCACCTCGACACCGATCGCCTGGCGGCCCGGGATCGGCGCCAGGATGCGCACGTCGGGCGACGCCATGGCGTAGGCGATGTCCTTGTGGAGGCTGGTGAGTCGGGCGACCTTGACCCCGACGCCCAGCTCGAGCTCGTAGCGGGTGACCGTGGGGCCGACCACCATGCCGACCAGGCGGGTCTCGACGCCGTGCTCGGCGAGAGCGCCCTCGAGCACCCGCCCCCGCTCCTCGACGGCCTTGGTGTCGATGGTGCGCTTGCCGGACACCGACAGCAGCTTCATGGGGGGAAGGCGCCACGGCGAGCCCTCGGCCGCGGGTCCGAGTCCCATCTCGAGCTGCTCGGTGTTGGCGGGGTCGAACGGCGTCGGGTCGGCCACGTGCACCGCGGGTGACGCAGGGGCGTCGGGCGACTTCTTCTTGCGGGTGCGCTTGGGCTTGGCCGGGGCGTCGGCATCCTGGTCGTAGAGCGACACCTCGGGTGCAGGGTCCAGCTCGGCGTCGGTCAGGTCGACCTCGCCGCCCAGGTTGAACAGGTCCGAGAACCACTCCCCCACGGCTCGCACGGCCGGCGAGACCGCCTCGGCGACCCGCTGACCCATCAGGCGCAGGGACCACCCCGTGACCAGGCTGACGGCCACGATGCCGAGCAGCACCAGCACCACCAGCGCGCCCCAACGGCCGAGGACCTGCGCGAGGCCGCCCGGCACCGCACCCAGCAGGCCGCCGCCGTCGGCATAGGCCCCGAAGCCATCGGCGCCCATCGTGCGCTGCTCCGCGAACAACAGGTCCAGCACGCCGGCGACCACGAGCACGCCGAGCACGGCACCCAGACCCACGACCGCCGGGTTGCGGTGCGAGGTGCCGACGATGTCCGGGTCCTCGTCGAGGTCGTCCAGCACGATGTGGCGCTCGCGAGGGCCGCGGATGAGCAGCACACCCGCCACGGCGAGCGCCGGCGGCACCAGGTAGGAGAGGCCGCCCAGCAGCGCAGCGACGAACGAGCCCACGGCGTCGCCCGCCGCGCCGGCGGAGCTGGTGTAGACGCTGACGCCGACCACCACGGCCAGGATGAGCAGCGTGACGCCCCACAGGTCGTGACCGTGGCCGTCGACGAGCATCCGCAACGCGGACGGTGCCTGATCCTTGGCGGCGGCCCTGGTGGACGCGGTCCTGGTGGAGGTGGTGTGCCCCTTGGTCGTGCGGGTGCTCGACGTGGCGCGGCCCTTGGTGGAGCTGGCCTTGGTGCTGCCGCGACCCTTCGCTGCGGGGCGGGGCTTGGTCGAGCTGGAGCGCGACCGGCTGGAGCTGGAGGAGCGGGTTCGAGTTGCCACGGTGTCGTCCACGGTACTCAGCGGCACCGACACAGACGCGGCAACCCGCCCGATCCGTCGGGCTGGACCAGGGTCCGTCAGGCCTCGAGGACCACCGGCACGATCATCGGGCGGCGACGGGTCTTGTCCGACACGAACCCGCCGGACGCCCGACGCACCGCACGCTCGATGCCTGCCACGTCGGCGCCGTCGCCGAGGGCCTTCTCGACGGAGTTGCGCACCCTGTCGGCAAGCGCTCCGAGCAGCTCGCCGGCCTCGGGCTCGTAGATCCAGCCCCGGCTGACGATCTCGGGACCGGAGACGAGCTGACGCTTGGAGCGGTCGACGCAGACGATCGCCGCGACGACACCGTCGTCGGCGAGGATGCGGCGGTCTCGCAGCACGCCGTGGCCGATGTCACCCACCGTGCCGTGCACGTAGACGTACTCCGACGGCACACGACCGACGGGGCGCAGGCCCTCGTCGTCGAGCACCAGGCGGTCGCCGTCCTCGGCCAGGATGATGTGGTCCTCGGGGGTGCCCATCAGGGCCGCGAGGCGGGAGTGGGCCACCAGGTGGTGGTACTCGCCGTGCACGGGCACGAACCACTCCGGCTTGGCGATCGACTGGTAGAGCTTCAGCTCCTCGGACTTGGCGTGACCGGTCGCGTGCACGTCCGACAGACCGGAGTGGATGACCTCGGCCCCGAGGCGGAACAGGTTGTCGATCACCTTGGTGACCGCGTGCTCGTTGCCGGGGATCGGGTGCGACGAGAAGATCACGGTGTCGTCCGGGGTGACCTTGAGCCAGCGGTTCTCGTTGGCCGACAGCAGGGTGAGGGCCGACATCGGCTCGCCCTGGGAGCCGGTGCACAGCACCAGCACCTGCCCCGGCTGGTACCGGTCGACCTGCTCGATGTCGATCAGCGCCGAGTCCGGGATGGTGAGCAGCCCCATCTCCCGGGCCATCGTGATGTTGCGCTTCATCGAGCGACCGAGCGGAGCGATCTTGCGGTCGAAGGAGATGGCGGCGTCGGCCAACTGCTGGATGCGGTGGATGTGGCTCGCGAAGCACGCGGTGATGACCCGCCGGCCCTCCTGCTCGTGCATCAGGTTGTAGAGCACCTTGCCGACGCTGGTCTCCGAGCGCGAATGACCCGGCTGATCGGCGTTGGTCGAGTCCGCCATCAGCAGCCGGATCCCGTCACCGTCGGCCAGTGCGCCGATGCGCGACAGGTTGGTGAGGCGCCCGTCGACCGGGGTCAGGTCGATCTTGAAGTCGCCGGTGTGCACGATCGTGCCCTGAGGGGTGTGGAACGCCGTGGCCATGCCCTGGGGCACCGAGTGGGTGGCGGGGATGAACTCGACCTCGAACGGCCCGATCTCCCACATCTCCCCGTCGGCGACGACGTTCATCTCGGTGCGGCCCAGCAGGCCGGCCTCCTCGATGCGACCGCGGGCCAGGCCCAGGGTCAGGTCGCTGCCGAACAGCGGGAAGCTGGCGTGGCGCAGCAGGTACGAGAGACCACCGATGTGGTCCTCGTGCCCGTGGGTCAGCACGCAACCGACGATGTCGTCGGCGCGCTCGGTCAGGAAGGTGAAGTCCGGCAGGACCAGATCGACGCCGAGCATGTCGGTGTCGGGGAACATCAGCCCGCAGTCGATCAGCAGCAGTGACTCCTCGAGCTCGAGCACGGCGCAGTTGCGGCCGATCTCTCCGAGCCCTCCGAGGAAGGTGATGTGGACGGGGGAAGCCATCAGTTGAGGTCCTCGAGCACCCGGCGGGCGCGGTCGGCGAGCCCCTCGGGAGCCGGGCCCATGGGTGGACGACAGTCGCCCACCTTCAGGCCGAGCACCCGCAGGAGCGTCTTGGTGGGGATCGGATTGGGGGCGTCGTCGCCGGTCTCGTAGTCGTAGGACGCGAGCAGGCCGGCGTTGATGCGTCGGGCGGCGGCGACGTCGCCCTTCTCGAAGGCCTGGATCATCTCGCCCATCTGGCGACCGACCCAGTGCGAGGCGACCGAGATCACCCCGACCGCACCCACGGCGAGCAGCGGCAGCGTCAGCGGATCGTCGCCGCTGTAGACCTCGAAGTCCGACGGCGCCTCCGCGATGACACGGGCGGTCTCGCCCGGGTCACCCGCTGCGTCCTTGAGCCCGACGATGTTGGGCACGTCGTGGGCGAGGCGCAGGATCGTCTCGGAGCTGACCTTGCGACCGGTGCGCACGGGGATGTCGTAGAGGATCACGGGCAGGTCGGTCGCCGCGGCGACGGCACGGAAGTGCGCCTCGAGCCCGGCCTGGGATGGCCGGTTGTAGTACGGCGCGACCGACAGGATCGCGTCGACGCCGGTCTCGCTGGCGCGGCGGGTGTGCTCGACGGCGCTGGCGGTGGAGTTCGACCCCGTGCCGGCCACGACCGGCACCGACACGGCGTCGCGCACCGTGCGGAAGAGCACGAGCTCCTCGGACTCGGTCATCGTGGGGCTCTCGCCGGTGGTGCCGGCGAGCACCAGGCCGTCGCTGCCGTTCTCGACCAGCCAGTTGGCCAGCTCGACCGCAGCGTCCAGGTCCAGCTCGCCGCGCTCGTCGAAGGGGGTCACCATGGCCGTGGCCACGCGACCGATGCTGGGGCTCATCTGCTGTCTCCGTGGGGGGTGGGTACGTACTGGGGTAACGGCTCTGTCGAGCGGTCGCGGTCGAGGGTCACCAACAGGTGCTCGTGCAGCTCGAACCAGATCCCGTGATACGAATCGACCGTCGGCTTCGCGATCCACTCGGTTCGGCCCTGGCGGACATGTCCGTGCGCACGGTCGAGGCGTCCACCGTAGGACGAGAAGCGGCCCAGCGAGTCACCGAGGTCCTCCAGCACCGGACGGGTGGCGGTGTGCAGCGCGTCGAGGCGCGCGAGCACTCGGGCGTCACGCTCGGCATCGGTGTGGTCGTTCGCCACGTGCTCCCCGTCGACGACCACGGTCTGCCAGTCGGTGCACACCGACAGCAGCTCGGCGTTGAGCGGCAGGAAGCGCCGGTAGCAGTCATCGAGCGGGGCGAGCGCTCCTGCGCGCTCCGCTTCCGCGCGCAGCAGCTGCTGACCGACGCGACGGCCCTCGGGCGTGAGGCTCCAACCCGCGGCCAAACCCTCGCGGTGCTGCACCCACCCACGCTCGGCCAGCTCGACGAGCTCGACGTCGACCTGATCGACGCTGCGGTCGAGCAGGGCCGCGAGGCGCTCGGTCGGAGCGAACGCCTTGAGCCGCAGCAGGAGCAGCAGCGTGATCGCGGGTTCGTCCGACATCGCCGTCACACTACCGGAGCACCTGCGCACACCCGGGAGCCTCCCCGGGTGGTGCGCAGGCCGACGGACCCGCTCAGGCCGTCTTCAACTCGCTCTCGGTCAGTGCGAACGACTCGTACTCGTCGCCGGTGTCGACCCAGTCCTCGAACTGGATGACGCCGAGCTCCTCGAAGCGGTGCCGCAGCCACTTGTCGTTGCGGTCGAGCAGGCCGAGCTTCTTGCAGTTCGGGACGATCTTGGAGAACAGCATCATCTGGAACAGCTGGCGGGTCGGCGTGCGCATGACCAGCTCGATCGCTTCCTTCACCGGCACATCCATGCGCTCCCAGACCTCCTGCTGCAGGAAGCGGTCGCGCATGCGCACGGCGGCCTCGAACGCGAACTGCTGGCGCTCGAAGATCTCGGCGTCGGAGAGCCCCTCGTAGTACTCCTTGAGCGACAGCACGCCGAAGGCCACGTGGCGGGCCTCATCGCTCATGACGTAGCGCAGGAGCTGCTTGAGCAGCGGCTCGGTGGTCATCTGGTGCATGAAGCCGAACGCGGCGAGAGCGAGACCCTCGACCATGATCTGCATGCCCAGGTAGGTCATGTCCCAACGGCTGTCGTTGACGATGTCGTCCAGCAGCATCTTCAGGTGGGCGTTGACCGGGTAGTGGCCGCTCAGCTTGGTGTCGAGGTACTTCGCGAAGACCTCGACGTGACGGGCCTCGTCCATCACCTGCGTCGACGCGTAGTACTTGGCGTCGATCCACGGCACCGTCTCGACGATCTTCGCGGTGCAGATCAGCGCACCCTGCTCACCGTGCATGAACTGGCTCAGGGTCCAGTTCTGGCTCTCGATGCCGAGCTTCATCCACTGGGCCTCGGACCACTTCTCGAACGGCGTGCCCGACACGTCGAAGTCGGCCAGACCCAGGCCCTGCGCGCCGTTCGCCTCGGCGTTGGCGATGACCACACGCTCCTGGTCGACCTCGGTGTCCCACGGCAGGTCGGTCTCGCCGTTCCACATGGAGACCTTCGCCTTCTCGTAGAGCTTCTCGAGCGGCGGTCGGGCGCCCTTCTCGTAGTCCCAGGTGAAGATGGCGTCGGAGTTGTCCGCGACGGCGGAGATCACGGCATCGCGCTCGGTGTTGGTGATCTCGAGGATCGCCTCGAGGTCGTGCACGTCGGCGCGTCCGATCAGCTGCTCGTTGAGGGCGTCGTCGGAGATGGTCATGGGGTGCTCCTGGGAGTCGGTGGGTCGTTGGGTCGGAGATCGATGGGCGGTGTCGCGTCGAGGCCGGGCAGCACGAAGGTCGTGACCAGCCAGCGCGACGTGTCGGCGTCGGTCAGGTCGAGCGACGGCGAGGGGTTGATGACGTGGGACGCGACCAGGCGGCCGAGCCAGATGGCGGCGTCGCGTGCCTGCGCGTCGACGTCGAACACGGGGGCGAGCACCGGTCCGACCAGGTCGCCGGTGGCGACGAGCAGCGCGTCGAGGCGCTCGAGGCGGACGAGTCGCTCGAACTCGTCGGGCTCGTGCTCGCGGAGGAACGTGAGGGCCTGGTGCTCGGCGAAGAACCGGGCGGCCAGACAGAGCCCGAGCGCCAGGCGCTCGGCTCGATCGGTCACCTCCACGAGCCCGGCACGCAACGTTTCGACCAGCCGAGCCATGTCGGCGAGTGCCGCCGCGTCGGAGATGGCGGCCTTGCCGCCAGGGAACAGCCGGTAGACGGTGGCTCGTGAGACGCCGGCCTCACGCGCGATGTCCTCCACCGTGGTCTTGGCCAGGCCCCAACGGCCCATGCAGACCAGCAGCGCGTCGGCGATGCGGTCCTCGGTCGACGTCGGTGCAGACGCGCCGGAGGACGTGTCTGCAGCCGGCGAAGCCGACGGCGCGCCCCCTGTGATCGCGACCATCACGGTGAACAATAAGACCAGATCTGTCTCACCGACCACGCGCAGTGGCGTGCCGGTTGTCACATCGGAGCCCAGCGGGTGCTCCGACCCGGCCGGAGCGTGGGAGGTCGTCCGACGCCGCGCGCCAGACCGTCCCGTTTTTCGGGACGGTCTGGCGCGCGGCGGGCGCGGCACCTGTCGTGGGCGCGCCGACACCCGTGTCGCGCCAGCGATCGGCCGCCGGTCAGGCGACGATGCCGGCCAGGAACTGGCTGCGCACCACCCGACGTGCTTCGTCCTCGTCGGTCAGGTCGACCCCCGCCGGGCTGCCCAGCCAGCTCAGGGTCATGCGCATCAGGTAGTCCGCGGACGCCTCGACGTCGACGTCCGGGCGCAGGGACCCCGCCGCCTGCTCGTCGGCCAGCGCGTCGCGCATGTAGTCGCGGATGACGCCGTGGATGATCGGCTCCGACGGCCGCACCGCCGCGATGAGCACCGCCAGATCCGGGTCCATCAGGTTGGCGAGGATGCGGCTCCGGGTCATGACCTTGCGGCCGATCACCAGCCCGGCCACCAGCCGATCCTCGAGCGTCGGCAGGTCCTCGACCGCGGTGGCGAGACGGCCCCAGAAGCGGGCGATCTCCCAGGTGACGGTCTGTTCGACCAACTGCGACCGCCCGCCGGGGAAGTGCTTGTAGATCGTGGTGCGCGACACCCCCGCACGTGCGGCGACGTCCTCCAGCGAGAAGCCTCGCACTCCTGCGGTCTCGGCACTGGCGACGGTCGCCTCCATGATGCGCTCGCGCAGCACCTCGACCCCGTCCGAGGTCGGCTCCTCGCTCACGGCAGCTCGGCGGGCACCTGGTCAGGCACCTGGTCCCCCCTCGCGCGGTTGCGAGCCACCCGACGCAGGATCAGCGGATAGCCGACCAACCCGATCGTGGCGAAGATCCACCACTGGACCATGTAGCCGAAGTTCTGCGACGCGTCGCTGGCCACCAGCTCCACCGGCTCCGGCAGCTCACCGGACTGCGGGGGTGCCTGGTCGTCGAGCATGATCCACACCGGCGCGAGCGGGACGTCGAGCTGCTGGGCGTAGCGCTCCAGGTCGACGCGGGCCAAGGCCTGCAACGTGCCGTCCTCGGCATCGACAGGGCCGAGCGAGCCCCGCTGCTGGGTCAGCTGCACCACCCCGGTGACCGTCACCTCACCCGACGGCGGCGCCGCCTCGGGGAAGTCCTGCTGGGTCCCGGCGGGGTCGTAAGGGATCCAGCCCCGCACGACCGGCACCGCGGTGCCGTCGGCTCGCACCAGCGGCGTCAGCACCCATGCACCGGGCGCACCGCCACGGGAGCGGTTGAGGATGGCCACCTCTGCGTCGGTGTCGTACACACCGCTCACCTGGACCCGTCGGTACTCCACCTCGGGGTCGACCTGGTCGGACGCGACGCCCGGTTCGACGACCTGGTCGAACGCCTCCGGGGCCTGGGTCGACAGCGCTTCGATGCGGTCCGCCTCGGCCGACTCCTCCTGGTAGCGGGACCGCTGCCAGAAGCCCAGCACCACCGCCAGCACGATGAGCGACGCCACGACGAGGTGGCTCACGATCCATGCCGGTCGCCGCAGGAAGTCGTACATCGCCCCCGACCCTAGGGCCGCGCCGCGTCACGGCCGCAACGCGGGCAGGCACGGCCGACAACCGCCCTACTCGGGGCAGTTCGCCAGGTAGCTGGACGCGAAGCCCTCGGCGAGGCCCGCCAACGCGTCCGCCGGCGGCTGCTCGACTGCCTCGGCCATCCAGAGCCGATCGAGCGCGTCGAACAGCTCGACGTCGCTCATGGCAGGGATGGTCCCGGGATCGAGTCCGATCGTCGCTGCGCCCGCCCGCAGCTCGTCCTCGTAGTCGAGCCGCTCCTCTGCGCTCAACGGCTCCTCCTCGACCCAGGACGACTCCCACGTCGCGTACCAGTCGTCGGTCAGGGACTGGCGCTCCTCGTAGCTCATGACGTCCGCGGGGTCCGGGGCCACGACGTCCACCGGCTCGCCGAGGGCCTCGTACTCGACCGAGTAGGAGAAGCCCCCGAACCCTCCCATCGCCAAGCAGCCCCGGTACTGCTCTTCGACCGAGTCCTGTGCTCGCAGGTCGAGGCGACGCACGAAGCCGTCCGGGTCGACGGCGATCTCGACGTCGAACCACTGGTGGGCCGCGGCGTACGCGTCGATGCGGTCGAGCCGGGAGCGCTCCTCATCACCCATGCCCGTGTCCAGCTCCTGCCCCGTGGCGCCCGGGGCGGTGCCCAGGACCGCATCCTGGGAGGCGCGACCGGCGAAGCGCTGCACCTCGACCCCGTCGATCTGGACCGGGTCGATCTCCTGCACGCCATCGAGCTCGGCGAGGATGTCCAGGGCGCTGTTCGGCGTGTCGAGTGCGAACACCTGGAACGAGTCGTCCTCGCCACCGCTCTGCAGCGGCGCGTCCTCGAACCAGGTGCGCCCGGCCGCGGCCGCCTCGATGCTGGCGATCGGGCTGTCCTCGCCCGCCGCCTCGTCGCCGAGCATCAGCCCGACATCGGGCACATCGGTGTAGACGACGCCGTCGACGATCAGCACCCGAACCGATCGCTCGAACCGGTCGGCCTCCTCGGGTCCCTCCATGCGCAAGCTCACCTCGCCGTCGTAGTCCTCACCCGAGTAGCTGCCAGTGAAGTCGGTGCTCATCGAGCCGGCGACCGACGACTCCGATCCACCGTCGGCCTCCATCGCGGCGATGAGGCCGCCTGCTGCGGAGAAGTCCATCCGGTAGCTGGCACGGAGACGCCCGCTGGTGACCGCCGTCCGTTCAGCCGCGGCGCTCACGACCGCGGCAGGGTCGCCCTCGAGCCCGTCGACGACGAGCTCGGTCCCGTCGTCGCCGCCGGTGCACGCTGCGACCAGCACCGCCGAGGTCGCCGCCACGAGGGTGACGCGGACCGCTGAGCGCATGGACATGACGAACCTCGTTCCTGCGGGCCTTCCTCGTCCCGCACCGGTGCAGCGTATCGGAGCAGGTGACCGACCGATCGCCGCTGCACCGGCACCCGGCCCGCCCACCTGTAGCGTGACCGGACCTCCGACCCTGCAGGACCCGCACTGCGATGACCGACCTCGACCTCGCTCCCCCGCCGTCACCGCCGCGTTGGTTCCTGCCTGTCGTCGGTGGCTCGATCGTGCTCATGATCGCCGCCACCAACCTCGGCAACATCGTCTGGCCCTGCGCGGTGGCGCTGCCGGGCGCAGAGACCACCAGCAGCGTGTGCAACGCACCGGTGCTGCGCTGGTTCGACGGCAACCCGTACGGGCTGTTGATGCTGAACAGCTCCAACAAGTACCTGCTGGCCACCACGGTCCTGACCGAGTGGCTGCCCTTCGCATCGATCGCGCTCGTGCGGTTGCTGCTGCCGGACCCGCTCTTCTACCTGCTCGGCTTCGTCTACCGAGGCAGGGCGCTGAACTGGGCCCGGCAGGTCTTCCCCGGCATGGACCCGGTGTTCGACCAGTTCCAGTCCCAGGGTGGCGCGACCCGGCGGGTGCTCGACGCGGCGGTCGTGATCGCACCGAACAACCCGGTGTCGCTGCTGGCCGGCATCGCTGCGATGCCCTGGCAACGCTTCCTGGTGCTCAACGTGATCGGCACGATCGGCCGAATCGCGCTCATGCGCACCATCGGAACGATCTTCTCGGACCAGATCACCGACGTGCTCGACCTCGTCGCCCGCTACCAGCGCTGGTTGACCATCGGCTCGCTCGTGCTCGTCGGCCTCTACGTCGCGTACCAGGTGATCGGCCGACGTGGCCTGGTCGGCGGCGTCGAGTCGCTCGAGGACGAGCTCGGCGACGACTGACGCTTCACGCTCGTTCCGCCGACGTGTGATACTCAGCGCCGGAGAGGGAGGCAGCGGGATGGCTCGGTGGTCGAAGGTGCTGGTCACATTGGCGATGGCAGCCGCGCTGGCGGTGTCGGTCACGGTGCCACCGGCAGCCGCGGACGACGCGCCGAGGAACCTCAGCGTGACGGTGCTGCGCGACCCCTTCGGCATCCGTCTCGGTGCGTGTCTCCCCGAGGTGACGCCGCGCCTAGAGGCGCAGGGCCTCACGGCCACAGGAACCGCGTCGACCTCGGTCAACGGTCGGCTGCTCGTGTGGTCGCGCGACGCCGTGAGCTGGTCGATTCCGCCGCTCGGGGAGGACCCTCCGGCGTGTGCGAACGGCGTGCACTTCCACCAGGATCTGACCCTCGCACAACTTGCGTCGGTCGGCATCGAGCCGGCGAGCGGCACATGGGAGACCTTCGACGTCGAGGTCCAGATCGAGATCGACGGCGCACCGCTCAGCTACCTCGCACGCCGGCAGGTCACGATCGGCGCCGGCCCGCCGATCGGCGCGATCACCTCCGTTGAGTCGACCTCGGGAGGAGCGCTCGTCCGGGGCTGGGTCGTCCATCCTTCCCTGGGGCCCGTGCAGCACCTCGACGTGACGGTGAACGGTCGTCGATGGACCCCAGCGCCGACCTACCCGCTGCCGCAGTACAACGGCGGCGTCTTCACGACGAATCGGCCCACCTCGAACGCGGAATGGGTCGACCGGGGCCTCGGGCCGTTCCAGGACTTCGAGCTGCTGACACCCCCCGGGGAGATCTGCGTCTCCGCACCCGACCTGAGGCTCGCGTCCGCGCCGTCGGTCCTCATCGGGTGCCGGGCATCCAGCACGAACGGCGACGCCACCGCGAGCTTCTCGGCGATCGAGACCATCCCGACCCCCGGAACGTGGGGCAGCACCGTCCGCGTGCGGGGAGTGGTGACCGATCCCTGGGCCGATCCGGGCGAGCTCCCCCGGCTGACGCTCGTCGCCGGCACGCAGCGCTGGCCCGTGACGGCGACACCCGCCGCCGACCTCCGGGGTCCGCTCAGCGATGGCAGCGGCGTGTTCCGGTTCGACCACACGTTCAACGCCGTGGCGCCGGGCACCGTGCGGTTCTGCGTCGTCGCCTCCTACGGCAACGAGCCGGTGTGGTGGCTGGGGTTCATCAACGCCCAGCCCTTGTTGGAGCGTCAGCTCAGCTGCACCGACGCCGCGGTGCCGGACCAGGCGCACCGGCCCCCGATCGGCGCGCTCGACCGGATCGACGTCGCCGGGCGCACCGTCACCGCGCAGGGCTGGGCGCTCGACCCGAACGGCGGCTCACCGCGTGTCCTGTTGGCGGCGAACGGGTTCCCCGCCGCACTCGGTCGCTCTCAGTTGTCCCGGCCCGACGTGCGCGCCGCGGTCGGTGGGGACGGGACCGCCGGTTACGCGCTCTCCGCACAGCTCGGTGCCGGCACCCACGACGTGTGCGTGCTCTGGGAGGACACCACCACCACCGGGCAGTGGTCGTCGCCGACGTGCCAGCAGGTGGTCGTCAAGTAGGGCGGCGTCCGCCGCTCAGAGTCCGAGCAGCTCGTCGAGCCCGAGCGTCACACCCGGGCGGTCGGCGACCTGCTTGATCGCCAGCAGCACGCCGGGCATGAAGCTCGTGCGATCGATCGAGTCGTGTCGGATCGACAAGGTCTGCCCGGTCGTTCCCAGCAGCACCTCCTGGTGGGCCACCAGGCCCCGCAGCCGCACCGAGTGCACCGCGATGCCGCCGGGGCCGACGCCGCCACGGGCGCCGGGCACGACCTCGTGGGTCGTCGGGTCAGCGGTCCACTCCCCCGACGCCTCGGCCATCTTCTGCAGGGTGAGCATGGCGGTGCCCGACGGCGCGTCGACCTTGGCGTCGTGGTGCAGCTCGATCACCTCGGCCGAGTCGAAGTACGGCGCTGCCAACGCAGCGAAGTGCATCATCAGCACGGCGCCGATCGCGAAGTTCGGCGCGATCACGCAGTTGGAGCGGGTGAAGTCCCGCTCGAACGCGGCGAGCTCGTCGTCGGAGTAGCCCGTCGTGCCCACCACCGCATGCACGCCGTGCGCGGCGAGCCACGCCAGGTTCTGCACCGACGCCGACCGCTCGGAGAAGTCGACCACGACCTGCGCGCCGGTGCGGTCGAAGGCGTCGGCCTCGCCCGAGATGCGCAGATCCGCGTCGACGCCGGTGACGGTGCGCAGGTCGATGCCGCGGTAGCTGGGGTCGACCGCGGTCACCAGCTCCAGCTCGGGGTCGGCGTTGACGGCGGCGCACACCGTCGACCCCATCCGACCGCCCGCTCCGAACACTCCGACCTTGATCGTCATGCCCGGAGTCTAGAGCGGGGTGGATCACCCCTCCCCCGGGCCCTCGGCGCTCAGCCGCCCTCGAACAGGTCCTTGCGCGGCTCGTCCAGGTACACCGGCTCCCGACCCTCGTCGAAGGCACGGATGGCCTCGGGCAGGTTGTCGGTGAAGCCCGCCATGAGCTGGTTGCGGTCCTCGAACTCGATGGCGGCGTGCAGGCTCGAGATCTCCTGCTCCACCCACAGCGACTGCTTCGTCGCCTCGAGGCCGTGGTGCGAGTAGCGAGCCATCGCTCGGGCCATGTCGATCGCCTCGTCGAGCACCTCCGCGGTCGGCACCACCCGGGACACCAACCCGATGCGCAGCGCCTCGGCCGCGTCGATGCGCCGCCCGGTCAGCAGCAGATCGTTCGAGTTCGCCGCGCCGATGAGCCGCGGCAGGATCCAGCCGGCGCCCATCTCGGCCGAGGTCAGCCCGTTGACGATGCCGGTGGCGTTGAACTCGGCGTCCTCGCCTGCGATGCGCAGGTCCGCACCGAGGCTGAGGCACATGCCGCCGCCGAACGCGGGGCCGTTGACCGCGGCCACGACCGGTTGGGGGATCGACCGCAGGCGCCGGGTCAGCTGCGAGTAGATGCCCATGGAGCGACTCGCGATGCGGTGCACCGACAGGTGGTCGATGTTCGGGATGATCCCGTAGTCCTTCAGGTCGAGCCCGGAGCAGAACGCCCGGCCCGCGCCGGTCAGGATCACGACCCGCGCCAGGTTGTCCGCGCCCACCGCAGCGAGCTGCTCGTCGAGCTCGACGGCCAGGTCGATCGACAGCGCGTTCAGGCGCTCCGGTCGGTTCAGCCGGACCACCCGGATCGCTTCGTCGACCACGTCGACCTCGACCAACGACATGGGGTCCCCCTTCACAGCGTCGTGCCGCCCGGTGCGACACGTTCGGGTCGGGTCGCTCCGATGACGTCGACCGGCCCCGCCGCGCCGTACCGTAGCGGTCATGCAGCGCAGCCCCGACGAGGTCGACCAGACCGTCCTGGTCCGTGTCACCGGCCCCGACCACCCGGGCATCACCACCGACCTGATGACCGTGCTCGAGCTCGCGGATGCCGAGGTGCAGGACCTCGAGCAGGTGCTGGTGCGCGGCCACCTGACGCTGGCGGCGGTGATCGCCACGCCGATGGCCCCCGAGGAGCTCCGCGCGACCCTGGCCCACTTCGCCGAGGAGCGACACCTGGTCGTCGAGGTCGATCGGGTGCCCGCCGTCCCCACCGAGAAGGGCAACGTCGACGCCATCACGGTGTTGGGCCACGAGCTCGAGACGGCGCTGTCGCCCTCGGAGCTGGGCGCGATCGCCGGCGGCATCGCCGCGGCCGGCGGCAACATCGACCGCATCGTGCGCCTCGCCCGCTACCCGGTGCACGCCTACGAGTTCCGGGTGACCGGCGCCGAGCCCACCGCGCTGCGCAAGTACCTCGGCGAGGGCGCGGCCATGCACCGCCTCGACATCGCGATCCAGCCCGAGGGGCTCGGCCGACGGGCCAAGCGGCTGGTGGTGCTGGACGTCGACTCCACGCTCATCCAGGACGAGGTGATCGAGCTGCTCGCCGCCGAGGCGGGGTGCCTGGACCGGGTGCGGAAGCTGACCGACGAGGCGATGGCCGGCGAGATCGACTTCACCACGGCGCTGCGCGAGCGGGTGGCGTTGCTCGAGGGCCTCGACGTCGCTGCGCTGGACCGGGCGCGGGACGCGATGCAGCTCACCCCAGGGGCGCGCACGTTCGTGCGCACCCTCAAGCGGCTGGGCTACACGGTCGGCATCGTGTCGGGCGGGTTCACCCACTTCACCGACCGCTTGGCCGAGGAGCTGTCGCTCGACCACGCCGTGGCGAACGAGCTCGAGATCGTCGACGGCCGCCTGACGGGGCGGGTGCTCGGCGAGGTCGTCGACCGTCGCCGCAAGGCCGAGCTGCTCGCCGAGTTCGCCGAGCGCGACGGCATCCCCCTGTCGCAGGCCGTCGCGGTCGGCGACGGCGCCAACGACCTCGACATGCTCTCCACCGCTGGGCTCGGCATCGCCTTCAACGCCAAGCCGGTGGTGCAGGAGGCCGCCGACACGACCGTGAACGTGCCCTACCTGGATGCGGTGCTGTTCGTGCTGGGCGTCACCCGTGACGAGGTCGAGCGCGCCGACACCGCCAGCGACGACTGACGCACACCCTCCCCGGCGGGCTGCTCAGCCGGCCAGGGCGTCCAGGTCGCCGGGGCCGACGAGCGAGCGCACCCGCGGGCCACCCAGGACCTGTCGTGCCACACGCGCCACCTGGTCGAGCTGCACCGCATCGATGCGCTCGAGGTGCTCACCGAGGGGCGTCACCGCGCCCCGCAGCGTCTCGGACAGGCCCAGTCGGGCGCCGCGCGAGCTCGAGTCCTCGAGGCCGAGCAGCAGCGCACCGCGCATCGAGCGCTGGGCGCGGGCCAGCTCGTCGGTGGTGATGCCCGTCGCGGCCAGCTCGTCGACCTCGTCGTCGACGAGTGCCATCAGCCGGGCCGCCTTGGCGGGTGTGGTGGCACACGCGATGCTCAGCGCGCCGGCGTCGGTGTACTGCGAGACACCTGAGGAGATCGAGTACGTCAGGCCGTGCTCCTCGCGCACCCGCTGGAACAGCCGGCTCGACGGCCCGCCACCGAGGATGTGGTTGAGCACGGCCAGCGCGAAGCGATCGGGGTCGTGCACCCCGCCGGTGCGCCAACCCCACGCCAGCTGCACCAGCTCGCCGGGATCGTGGGTGACGACCACCGCGTCGGACGCCGGTGGGGGTGCGAGGCGCGACGGCGCCGACCCGGGTGCACCGACGTCGAGGCGCGCCGCGACCGCCTCGACGATGGCGTCGTGGTCGATCGACCCTGCCCCGGTGACGACCAGGTTGGCCGGCCGGTAGCGCTGCTCGAAGAACGCGGCGACGTCGTCGCGGGTCAGCGACGCGATCGAGTCCACGTCGCCCAGCACCTCGCGTCCGAGCGGGTGGCCCGGGAACAGCGCCTCGAAGAGCCGGACGCCGACCAGGTCCTCGGGGTCGTCGTCGGCAGCGGCGAGCTCCTCGAGGATGACCTCCCGCTCGGCCGCGAACTCCTCCGGACGCAGCGCCGGGGCGGCGACGACGTCGAGCAGCAGCTCGAGGGCCACGTCGACCTCGACCGCCGGCACGCGGGCGTAGTACGAGGTGTACTCGCTCGCGGTGTAGGCGTTCATCTCGCCGCCGACGCCGTCGATCTCGAGTGCCAGCTCCCGAGCCCCCCATCGCTCGGTGCCCTTGAACAGCAGGTGCTCGAGGAAGTGCGAGGCTCCGGCATGGTGGTCGGGCTCGTCACGGCCACCGACGCCGACCCACACCGCGATGGTCGCCGAGGGCGACGAGGGCACCAGGTCGGTCAGCACCCGCACGCCGCGGGGCAGCACGCTGCGCCGAACATCGGCGACGGGCGGTGGCAGTGCCACCGCCCGTCGTCCAGCGCTCTGGCTCACGCCGGGTTCCCCCGACGATGAGCGGTGACCTCGACCGGGCTCACCGACGGCGACGGCCTCCGCCGCCGCCACGGTTGCCACCCGAGCCGCCGCGTCCGCCGCGGTCACCTCCACGACCGCCGCCGCCACCGCCACCGCCGCCCGAGCGGACCGGGGCAGGGCCCAGGTCGCCGAAGGACTCGGTGAGCTCGGCGTCGAAGGCCTCGGCGAAGTTCAGCTCACGCCGGTTGCCCGAGGGGGCGTCGTCCGACCCTGCGGCCTCCCGTGCGGGTGCCGCGGAGTGGGCGACGCCGTCGGCGTCACCCTCACTCGCTTTTGGGGCGTCATCTCCCACGAGCGCGAGCGAGATCTTGCCGTTGGGGTCGATGTCGTCGACCCGCACCGTGACCGCGTCACCGAGGTCGACGACGTCCTCGACCCGGTCGATGCGCTTGCCGCCACCCAGCTTGGAGATGTGCAGCAGGCCGTCACGGCCCGGGAGGATGTTCACGAACGCACCGAACTTGGTGATGTTCACGACGCGGCCCTCGTAGGTCTCGCCGACCTCGGCCGTGGGCGGGTCGAGGATGAGCTTGATCTGACGCTCCGCCTCGGCCATGGCACCACCGTCGACCGCGGCGATCGCCACGGTGCCGACCATGCCGTCGTCGTCGACGCTGATGTTGGCGCCGGTCTCTGCCTGGATGGCGTTGATGACCTTGCCCTTGGGGCCGATGACCTCGCCGATCTTGTCGATCGGGATCTCGAAGCTGATGATCTTCGGGGCGGTCTCGGCCACCTCGGGACGGGGCTCGGCGATGGCCTCGGCCATGATGTCGAGGATCGCCAGACGTGCCTCGCGGGCCTGGTCGAGCGCACCGGCCAGCACGTCGGCGGGGATGCCGTCGATTTTGGTGTCCAGCTGCAGGGCGGTGACGAACTCGGCCGTGCCGGCGACCTTGAAGTCCATGTCACCGAAGGCGTCCTCGGCACCGAGGATGTCGGTGAGCGTGACGTACTGGTCGTCCGCGTAGATGAGGCCCATGGCGATGCCGGCGACCGGCGCCTTGATCGGCACGCCGGCGTCCATCATCGACAGCGTCGAACCGCAGACCGAGGCCATCGAGGACGAGCCGTTCGAGGCGAGCACCTCGGAGACCAGACGGATCGTGTAGGGGAACTCCTCGAGCGAGGGCACCACCGGGAACAGCGCACGCTCGGCGAGCGCACCGTGGCCGATCTCACGACGCTTCGGGCCACGCATGAACCCGGGCTCGCCGGTGGAGAAGGGCGGGAAGTTGTAGTGGTGCAGGTAGCGCTTGCGGGTGACCGGGTCGATGCCATCGATCATCTGGTCCATCTTGGCCATGCCCAGGGTGGCCACGTTGAGCACCTGGGTCTCGCCGCGCTGGAACAGGCCCGAGCCGTGGGCGGTCGGGATGACCTTCACCTCGGCGGAGATGGGGCGCAGGTCACGAAGGCCGCGGCCGTCGATGCGGGCGCCCTCGCTGACGATGCGGGAGCGCACCGTCGCCTTGGACAGCGAGCGGAACGCGCTCTTCACGTGCTTGGTGGCCAGCGCAGTGGCGTCGTCCGCCGGCTCGCCCGCGGCGACCGCGGCCTCGACCAGTCCGGGCACGATGCGCTCGACCAGCTCGTCGCGCAGCGCGCCCTCGGCGGCGGTGCGCTCGGCCTTGTCGGCGATCTGCATGATCTCGCCCACGCGCTCGCCACCCAGGCTCTTGACCTCGGCGTAGATCTCGTCGGAGTAGTCGACCTGCGGCGTGTAGGACATGACGCCCGGCTCGCCCTTCTCGGCGATGACGGCGTCGGCCAGCTGCTGCTGCAGGTCGATCACGTCGGAGATCCAGCGCTTCGACTCGTTCAGCGCGGTCGCCAGTGCGGCCTCGTCGACCTTGGGGGCGCCACCCTCGTAGAGGTTCCAGGCAGCCTCGGTGCCACCGGCCTCGACCATCATCACGGCCACGTCGCCGTTGTCGAGCTTGCGGCCCGCCACGACGATCTCGAACGACGCCTCGGCGCCCTCCTCGTAGGTGGGGTGCGGGATCCACTCGCCGGTGGCGCTGTAGGCCAGGCGCACGGCGCCGATCGGGCCGCCGAAGGGGATGTCGGAGATCATGAGCGCCGCCGAGGCGCCGTTGATCGCCAGCACGTCGTAGGGGTTGACCTGGTCGGCGCCGAAGACGGTGCCCACGATGTGGACCTCGTTGCGGAAGTCCGACGGGAACGACGGGCGCAGCGGCCGGTCGATCAGGCGACAGGTGAGGATGGCCGACTCGGGCGCACGGCCCTCACGGCGGAAGAACGAACCAGGGATCTTCCCGGCCGCGTACATGCGCTCCTCGATGTCGACCGTCAGCGGGAAGAAGTCGATGCCCTCGCGGACGTGACCCGCCGCCGTGGCGGTCATCAGGATGCGGGTCTCGCCCATGCCGGCGAGCACGGCACCGCCGGCCAGCGGCGCGAGCTTGCCCGTCTCGAACGAGATGGTCTTCGTGTCGTCGTCGCCCACGGGCGCCTCGACGCGGATTGCTGTGGCCATGTGGCCCTCCTTCGGTCCCCCTCGGGACCGTCAGGTGCGGGCTCCGAGCCAGTTCCCAGTGGTCGACTCCCGATGCATCGACGCTCCGAGCACCACCGCGCGGCGGCAGGTGTCAGGGGCGGACATCGGACGTCGGCAACCGGTAACTGACCTGCTTGCCGCACTCTCTTCATTGATGTTGCACGGCCACGCTACCCGAGATCTCCGCCCAGCCGGGGATCACGTCGCTGCGTCGGGCCCAGAACGCGCCACAGCCGGCCCGAGGGCCGGCTGTGCGGATCGATCGATCGGGCGGGTGGGTCGCTCAGCGACGCAGACCCAGCTCGGCGATGACCGAGCGGTAGCGCTCGATGTCGTTCGTCTTGAGGTAGTCCAGGAACCGACGCCGCTTGCCCACGAGCATGAGCAGTCCACGACGGGAGTGGTGGTCCTTCTTGTGGGACTTCAGGTGCTCGGTCAGGTGGTTGATGCGATCCGTCAGGAGCGCGATCTGCACCTCGGCCGAGCCGGTGTCGGCGGCGTTCTTGCCGAACCGGGCGATGGTGTCGGCCTTGGCCGGCAGGTTGGTGGGCTGTCGGTTGCCCATGGGGGTACCTCCGTGTGGGTGTCGGACCCGGCCCCTGCAGCCGATCGCGAGCTCGCCGGGGCGAGCACGGGACGAACCGAGGAGCGGTCCCCGACGGTGTGTCGGGAGCGGTCGAGCGTAGTCCGCTCAGCGCTCGGTGTGCCAGCGGTACTTCGGGCGACGGTGGCGTCCGACGGTGACCTTGCGCGTGTCGGCGGGCGCCAGGGCGATGACCTGGGCGTCGGGGGCGTAGCAGACCGCCTCGACGTCGTCGATCGTCGGGTACTTGGCGCGCACCCCCGCGGCACGCAGCGAGCGCCGGATGCTCTGGCCGAGCTCGGCGGACAGCAGCTCGGCCACGATGGCCGGCAGGGTCTCCGGGTCGCGCAGCAGCCACGAGTGCCCTGCCCGCTCGATGGTGACGAGCACCCCGTCGGTGCGACGAGCGGTGTCGCGGGCCGTGCGGTGCGGCACCGCCAGGTCCAACGAGCCGTGCAGCACGAAGACCGGCACGTCGTGACGGGCCAGCTCGTCGAGGGCATAGCGGCTGGAGCGGGTCCGCAGGATCGTGAGCATCGGCCCCAGCAGGCGCCACGGCTGCAGCAGGTGCCCCGCGAGGGTCGGCGCCACGAGTCGGATCAGCTTCGCCGCCTGGCGCGGGTCGCTGAAGGTCGGCATGACGGTGACCGAGTCGACCAGCAGCAGGCCGCCGACCGCGCTCAGCAGGGGTGGCGCCACGCGGAACAGGTAGACCATCCGGTCCCAGGTGTCGCCGACGATCGCGTCGATGAGCACGACACCGATGACCTGGTCGGGTCGCTTCGCCGCCATGCGCGTGATGAGCTGGCCGCCCATCGAGTGCCCGGCCAGCACGAAGCGCTCGATGCCGAGCTCGTCGACCGCACGGCCCAGCAGGTCGGCGTAGTCGTTGAGGCTCTGGCCGCTGAGCGGCAGGCCCTGGGTGGCGCCGTGGCCGGCGGTGTCGATCGCGATGACCCGGAAGCCCATCTTGACCAGGCGTGACAGCGACTGCGCGTAGAGGAAGCCCTCGGCGGAGAAGCCGTGCACGACCACCAGGGGCACGCCGCGGCCCGCGACGGTCACGCCGACCCGGTGCCCGTCGGACAGCTCGATCTGGTGGCGGGCGAGCCGTGGCGCCTCGACGGTGGTCGCGGCGAGCGGCGCGTCCAGCACCGGGCCCTGGATCGGCTCCACCACCTCGGACTCCTCGGGCATCACGGGCGCTGCCTTCGGTGTCCGGGCGGCCGTCGTCCGTTCTCTCGCCCTCGCGGACCTGGCAGCCTTCGTGGCCGTGGTCTCGGCAGGGGCCGCCTCTCCCCCGTCGGTCAGTGGAGTCATGCGGCGTCCACCGTATCGCTGAGTGCACGGCGCGCGGCGCTTCGAACGCCAGATCGCCGAAGCGGGTTCAGACGTTGAGCAGCTGGCGCGCCCGGTCGCAGTCGGCCTGCAGCTGCTGCGCCAGCTCGTCGACCGACGCGAATCGTGCGTCGGGACGGATCCGGTGGGTGAAGCGGACCGAGACCGACTCGCCGTACAGGTCGCCGGCGAAGTCGAGCACGTGGACCTCCAGCAGGGTCATCGCCCGGTCGTCGTAGAAGGTGGGGCGCTTGCCGACGTAGATCGCCGCCGGGAGCAGCCGAGCGGCATCGCTGCCCCGGCCTCGCTCCAGCCAGCCGGCGTAGATGCCGTCGCCCGGCATGAGCATCTCGTCGGGGATGGCGACGTTCGCGGTCGGGAACCCCAGCGTGCGCCCTCGACGGTCGCCGGGCACGACGACGCCCCGCATCTCATGGGGTCGACCCAGCATGAGGTTGGCGTCGACGAGGCGGCCCTCGTGCAGGGCGCGTCGGATCGCGGTCGACGACACCTGCGCGTCGTCCCGGGCGGCCTGACCGTCGGACCCGACCAGCTTGTGGCCGAGCACGTCGAAGCCCAGGCGCTCGCCCATGTCGGTCAGCAGCGCCACGTTGCCGCGCCGGTTGTGCCCGAAGTGGAAGTCCTCGCCGACGACCACCGACGCGGTGCCAAGGCAGTCGACGAGCACCGACTCGACGAAGTGCTCCGCCGTCTCGGCGGCGCGTCCGGCGTCGAAGCGCACCACGAGCGTGTAGTCGACGCCGGTCTGCGCCAGCAGCTCGAGCTTCTGGTCGAGGTCGGTCAGCAGCAGCGGGGCCGAGTCCGGCCGGATGACCTGCGCCGGGTGCCGATCGAAGGTGACCACCGCGCTGCGACGGCCCTGGGCGGCTGCCCGGGCTCGGACCTCGCCGATGACCGCCCGGTGCCCGAGGTGCACGCCGTCGTAGGCGCCGATGGTGACGACGGTGCCTTCCGGCGGCCGCGGACAGGGGTCCTGGTCGGTGAGGATCTCCACGACGGCAACCTAGCCAGCATCGGCGGCCAGGACGATCGCCGGCTTGAGCCGGTCGCCAGCGCGCCGCTCGTAGACCGCGAGCAGCTCGTCGTCGGCGCCGACCACGGCCCAGGGACCCATGCCGTCGTCCACGCTCGCCGACAGCCCCAACGTCGTCGGCTCCAGCACCCTGCCGTGGCGCACCAGGCCCGCCACCTCGTCGTCGACGTCGCACCGCTCGAGGTGACGGACCCCCTCGACGAGCGGCAGCAGCTGCATCGACTCGAGATCGGTCGCTTCGGAGAGCGCGAAGGGGCCGACCGCGGTGCGGCGCAGCGCGCTCAGGTGTGCCCCACCCCCCAGTGCGTGGCCGAGGTCGGCCGCCAGCGACCGCACGTAGGTGCCCGACGAGCAGTCGATCGACGCGGTCCACACGAGCGGGTCCTCGGTCGCCTCGACGTCGAAGCGCGTGACGGTGACCGGCCGAGGCGCACGTTCCACCTCGACGCCCTCACGTGCCAGCTCGTGCAGTCGTCGGCCGTCGACCTTGAGCGCCGACACCATCGGTGGCACCTGCAGCAGCGCGCCGGTGAGCGCAGCAGCCCCTCGACGCACCTCGTCGGGGTCCAGGCCGGCCATGTCGTGCTCGGCCACGACCTGGCCGTCGGCGTCGAGCGAGTCGGTCTCGACCCCGAAGCGGATGGTAGCGTCGTAGGACTTCGCCACGCCGGTGATGAAGGTCAGCAACCTGGTGCCCCGCCCGACGCCGAGCACCAGGACGCCCGTCGCCATCGGATCCAGGGTGCCAGCGTGTCCCACCCGGCGGGTGCCCAGCAGCTTGCGCGCCCGGGCGACGACGTCGTGGCTCGTCCACCCCGTGGGCTTGTCGACGACGCAGATCCCGCTGGGCCCCACCGGACCCCGGCGACTCACGCCGAGGCGTCGGGGGCGTCACCGGCGGGCGGCGCCCCCTCCGAGTCGTCGATGCTGCGATCCGCCTCGGGACGGTCCTGCTCGCCGAGGTCCCGCAGGATCTCGTCGATGCGCAGCGCGGAGGACAGGACGGTGTCGGGACGGAACCGGATCTGGGGGGTGCGTCGGGCTCGCACCTCGCGGTTGACGACCTGCTGCACCTTCCAGCGCACCTCCTCGAGCGCCTCGGCGACCTCGTCGATGCGCCCCTCCTCCTCGGCCGACAGCGAGGAGTAGAAGACCTCGGCGTGCTCGAGCGCGCCGTCGACGTTGACCGCGGTGATCGTCACCAGCTCGAGTCGCTCGTCACCGATGCGCTCGAGCTCGGACGCCACGATCTCTCGGACCAGCTCGCCGACCCGGTCGGTGCGGTTGAACTGGCGTGGTGCGGAGCGACGACGTGCCATCGCGCCATTGGTACCACGTCGAGGCGCCGCCTTCGCGACGGGTTCCGACCTCCTGAGCGCCTTCTGCGGCCATGGGGCATCCGCCTGTCGTGGCCAGCGGTTGCATCGTGCACACTGGATCACGGTGACGATCCGAGCTGAGGAGGGAACCGGGACGACGACGGTCCCGGAGGGGGACGTGCGACGCCCACGGCGACGCACGCACTCCACGCGCGCGGACCGGATCGGCCTGGCCGTCGAGATCGCCGTGGCGTCGGTGGTGGTGATCGCCACGACCGATGCGGCCCCGACCGGCAGTCCGCTGGTCGATGCGCTCTACCGAGCGGGTGTCGTCGCCGCGACGGTCATGGCCGGTGCCCGCGCCCGCCGCTGGAACCTGCTGATCGCCGCAGCGCTGGTGGCCGTCGGCTCCGACGGGTGGATGCTGGTGCCCGCCGCTGCCGCGCTGGTGCTCGGCTTCGTCATGGCCTGGCGCGACCGCCGACACCGGCTGCTCGGTGGCGCCGCAGGCGCGCTGGTGGCATGGGCAGCACTCGACCTCGCCTGGCCTGCGTCACCGACCGGCGCGACCGCAGCACTTGCGGCCGCTGCGCTGGTCCCGCTGTGGATCTCCGGCTGGCGCAACGCTCGCCGCCCTGCGCAGCGGGCGATCCTGTGGAGCCTGCTCGGCGCCGCCGCGCTGGCGCTGGTGGCCGTCGCGCTGGCCGGCGTGTTCGCGGTGACCCAGCGCGCCACGTTGGTCGACGCAGCCGACGCGACGGTGCAGGCCGCGTCCAGCATCACCTCGTCGGACGGTGCCGCCGACCTGTCGGTGTTCGAACGCAACGAGCAGGACTTCCGCTCCGTCGCCGCCGCCTCGTCGGCATGGTGGATGCTGCCGACAAGAGCGGTGCCGGTGGTCGCACAGCACGTGGAGGCCGTGCGGGTCGCGGCGACCTCCGGCGCAGAGCTCAACAGCTTCGCCGCCGAGCTTGCCGGCTCGGTCGACTACGACCGGCTCCAACGTCCCGACGGTTCGATCGACCTGGCGCTGCTGGCGCAGTTCGGCCAACCCGTCAGCGACGCGGACCGCACGCTGCGCACGGTGTCGGCCGACCTGGCGGCCACCGAGTCCCCGTGGCTGGTTCCGCCACTGGCGGAGCAGCTGCAGTCCTTCCGCGCCGAGGTCGACGACGCCGCAGGTGCGACCACCGTGGCCGACGCCGCGGTGCGCCACCTGCCCGGGCTGCTCGGCGCCGGAGGGCCGCGGCGCTACCTGCTCCTGTTGGGCAACCCGGCCGAGGCGCGCGACCTCGGCGGCCACCTGGGCAACTGGGCGGAGCTGGTGGTCACCGACGGCAAGATCGACGTCGTTCGGGTCGGCGTGCCCTACGACCTGTTCGCACCGGGAACCGACCCGGCCCCCCAGCTCAGCTCGGAGGAGGGCCTGCCGCCGTCCCTGCTGGAGATGCAGCCGACCCGGTTCCCGCAGAACTGGGGGGCCTCACCCGACCTGGCGACCGTGAGCCGACTGGCAGCCCAGTTGTACCCGCAGGCAGCGGGCGGCGCACCGATCGACGGGGTGCTCTACGCCGACCCGGTGGCCTTCGCCGCCCTGCTCCGCCTGACCGGGCCGGTCGAGGCCGGCGGCGTGCGTCTCGATGCCGACAACGCCGTGCAGTACCTGACCCGTGACCAGTTCCTGACCGCCGACCCCCGGGACGCACCGGTGTCGGACCTGGTGCGCGCGGGCCTGGAGCGCCTCACCGACAACCAGCTGCCCGGCACCCAGCAGATCTCGTCCGCGTTCTCCGAGGTGGTCGCCTCCGGCCACCTGCAGTTCTTCTCGCTGACGACGGCCGAGAACGAGCTGATGGAGCTCGTCGGACTCGACCAGCCGGTGCCGGTGCCCGACCGCTCCGACGTGGTCGCCGTGCTCTCCCGCAACGCCAACCCGTCCAAGATCGATGCGTTCCTGTCGCGCACCATCGACTACGACGTGCAGTGGGAGCCGTCGACCGGCCAGGTCCGCTCCCGTGTCGTCGTGACGCTGCGCAACGACGCCCCCGCCGCTGGGCTGCCGGCGCTCGTGATCGGCGCCGCCGTGGCGCTGCCACCGGGCACCAACCGCACGCAGCTCTCGGTCGTGTCCCCCTTCGACGCGGTCGGCACCATGGTCGACGGGCAGCCGGTCGGCTCGTCCAGTCGTGAGGACCTGGACGGACTCCGCCGACACTCCGTGCTCGTCGACCTGCCGCCGGGCGCGGAGCGCACCGTCGTGGTCGACCTCGAGGGGTCGGTGGAACCCGGCCCGACCTATCGCCTCCAATGGCTCAACCAGCCCCTGCTGCAGGACGACTCGTCGCAGCTGCTCATCGAGGCCGTGGGCGCGACCTTCCCCGGCGGGGCCAGCGAGGGCCGCGTCCCGATCGGTGATCGGCGGGTCGAGTCGATCAGCGTCTCGACCGAGGAGCGACCGTGAAGGGCCGAAAGTGCACGACATGTCCGCCCGATCTGCCGGCGGTACTGGACTTGTGCCCTGAGGACGGTTCACACTGGTGGTCTTCCTGTCGGAAGGGATGGGGCGCGTGCGGGTGAGACGGAGTGCGGGGGTCGTGATCAGCGGGCTGTTGCTCGTGATCGGCGCGCTCGTCGTCGCGGCGTCGCCCTCGCAGGCCCAGAGCGAGACACCGGCCGGTCCCGGCAGCATCCAGATCGTGCAGACCCCGTCGGGTGGCGGCGGCCTCTGCCTGCCGCCCGCCCTGGCACTGCGCCAGTCCACCCGCAACACGGCGACCGCCTTCACGCTGACCATCCGCGTCACCGCGCCGCTGTGCTCACGTGTCAACGCCGTCGCCGCGATCTACCGCATGCCCGGCAACGGTGTGGCCTGGCCGCAGACGCTGGTGCGCAGCGTGCCCTTCACGCTGCGTGAGCCCGGCGTGACCGAGGTGATCTTCACCAAGGGGTGCGACCCGGTGCAGTTCGACGTGATCACCGGGGCGACGCCTCCGACCATCTCGCCGCTGGGACCGTTCCACGGCCCGCTGCTGTTCCCCTTCGACCTGAGCACCTCGCTGCAGTGGTGGGGCTGCGTGCCCCCGAGCACCACGACGACCTCGACGACGACGTCGTCCTCGACGACCACGACGATCGACGACAACTGCGAGAACTACACCCCGGGCAGCGTGACCGTGACGCCGTCGACGGCCCGCCCGGGCGACACCCTGACCGTGTCGGGCACCGGCACCCCCGGCACCTCCATCCAGGTGCTGCTGCGACCGCCGCCGGGGACCGCGCCCGAGGATCTGGGCCCCCTGGTCCGTGCCGCCGGCTTCATCGCGCTGTCCAACCCCGCGCTCGTCGGACCGGACGGCACCTGGAGCACCACCGTGTTCATCCCCGCCGACGGACAGGTCGGCATCTGGATCGTCTCCGCACAGGCCGTCGACTGCGACATCGAGGTCACCACCGACGTCGAGGTCGAGAACGGCTCGTCGGTCGTGTCGTCGACCACCAGCACCGAGGCCCCGCAGGTGGCCGGCGAGTCCACGGTCAACACGTTGACCCCTGCGGCGGTGGCCGCCGCGACCGCCTCCCGGGGCGGCCAGGCGGACGCGGCGGGATTGGCCTTCACCGGCTCGAGCACGCACCTGCCCGTCGTGGCCGGCATCGTCCTGCTGACTGCCGGCGGGCTGCTGCTGCTCGGCAGCCGGCGTCGCCAGCACAGCTGACCCACCCCGGACTCGGCTGACCCACCCCGGACTCGGCTGACCCACACCGGGCTCGGCTGACCCACACCGGGCCCGGCTGACCCCTGGTCGACGGGGCCCGCGGGTCGGCAGAACCCGCGGAGGCAGCGCGGCGGGTGCCGACCGCCCCCGGACGCGAACGATCCCGGGCACTGCGGACGCAGCACCCGGGACCGTCGCACGACCTCAGGTTCGGGGGATCTCCCGAAGCTCGTAGGTCTCGATGATGTCGCCACCCTTGAGGTCCTGGAAGTCCGACAGGCCGATGCCGCACTCGAAGCCGGCAGCGACCTCTCGCACGTCGTCCTTGAAGCGACGCAGCGAGCTGATCTCGCCCTTCCAGATGATCGTCCCGTCTCGCAGGAAGCGCACCTTGGAGCCACGGGTGATGACGCCGGACTGCACCATGCAACCGGCGACCGAACCGATCCGCGGCACCTTGAAGACCTCTCGCACCTCGGCGTCGCCGGTGACGACCTCTTCGAACTCCGGCTCGAGCATGCCGATGAGGGCCGCCTCGACGTCCTCGAGCAGCTTGTAGATGATCTCGTAGGTCCGGATCTCGACGCCCTCGGCATCGGCCAGCTCGCGGGCCTGACGGCCCGGTCGCACGTTGAAGCCGATGATCGTCGCGTCCGACGTGGCGGCGAGCTGGATGTCGGACTCGGAGATGCCGCCGACGCCACGGAGCACGAAGCCCACCTTGACCTCGGAGCGCTCGAGCTTCTTCAGGCTCTCGGTGACGGCCTCGAGCGAGCCCTGCACGTCGGCCTTGACGATGAGGTTGAGCGTCGCCTGCTCGCCGGCCTGGATCTGGGCGAAGATGTCCTCGAGACGTCCGCCCTGGGACACGACCGACGCGTCGCGGCCACGTGCAGCTTCTCGGACCCAGCGCTCGCGGGTCTCTGCGACCGAGCGAGCCTTGCGCTCGTCGGGTGCGACGACGAAGTCGTCACCGGCGAGGGGCACGTCGGACAGACCCAGCACCTCGACGGGCGTCGAGGGTCCGGCCTCCTTGACCTGCTCGCCGCGGTCGTTGACCAGGGCGCGGATGCGACCCCACGCCGCACCGGCGACCAGCGGATCGCCGACCTTGAGCGTGCCGCGCTGGACCAGCACGGACGCTACGGGGCCCCGGCCGATGTCCAGGTGCGCCTCGACCACCACGCCACGAGCACGACCGTCCGGGTTGGCCCGGAGATCCTCGACCTCGCTGACGATCAGCAGGTTGTCAAGCAGCTCGTCGATGCCGGTGCCGACCAAGGCCGACACCTCGCAGACGATGGTGTCGCCGCCCCAGGCCTCGGGCACGAGCCCGTGCTCGGACAGCTGCTGCATGACGCGGTTGGGATCGGCGTTCTCACGGTCGATCTTGTTGACCGCGACCACGATCGGCACCTCGGCGGCCTTCGCGTGGGCGATGGCCTCGAGCGTCTGGGGCATCACGCCGTCGTCCGCGGCGACGACCAGCACGACGATGTCGGTGGCCTCGGCACCTCGGGCGCGCATGGCGGTGAACGCCTCGTGGCCAGGGGTGTCGATGAAGGTCAGCGCACGGCCGTCCTTGTCGACCTGGTACGCACCGATGTGCTGGGTGATGCCGCCGGCCTCACCGGCGACCACGTTCGCGTTGCGGATGCGGTCGAGCAGCTTGGTCTTGCCGTGGTCGACGTGACCCATGACGGTGATCACCGGGGCGCGGTTCGGCAGCGCCTCGAAGTCCTCGTCGGCGTCGTCGGGCACCTCGAGCACCTTCTGGAGCTCGACCTCCTGCTCCTGGCCGAGGTCGACGAGCGAGATCTCCGCGCCGATCTCGGCGGCGAACAGCTCGATCATCTCGTCGGGGAGCGACTGGGTGGCGGTGACCATCTCGCCCTGCTGGAGCAGGAAGCGCACGACGTCCGCCGCGGTGCGGTTCAGCCGTGCACCGAGGTCCTGAGGGGTGGAGCCACGCTCGATGACCACGACGCCCTCGGGCACCGGTGCACTTGCCGGCGTGTAGCTCGGCATGTCCATCGGCTGGAGCTCTTCGCGGTTGCGACGGCGCCGCCCCTTGCGACGCGGCGGCCGCTGAGGACCACCACCGGGACGTCCACGACCGCCGGGGCCGCCGCCGGGGCCGCCGCCGGGCGGCGGGAAGGGCGCGCCACCGGGGCCACGGTTGAAGCCACCACCGGGACCACCGCCGGGGCGGGCACCCGCACCGGGGCGCGGTCCGCCGGGGCCACGCCCCGCAGGTCCACGGCCGGCAGGTGCCGGGCCACGACCGCCCATGCCGGGCGGCGGCGGGATGGGCTTGCCCGAGCGCGACAGCGGCGGGCCGGGCGGCGGCGGGATGGGCTTGCCCGAGGCCGACATGGGCGGACCGGACGGGCGAGGCGGCGCAGGCGCGTCGCCGGGCGCCGAGGACGCCGCCGCGGCGGGAGCTGCCGGCGTCGCCGGCTCGCCCGCTGCGGGGGCGGCAGGCGCTGACGGAGCTGCGGGGGCAGCCGGCGCGGTGGGTGCGGCCGGGGGCCGAGCGGGCGGTGCCGCCGCGGCAGGGCGCGGTGCGGGCGGAGCCGGTGCCGGCTCGACCGGGCGGGGCGCGGGGCGCCCGCTGGTCGGCTTGGAGGAGATGACCTTCTTCGAGGGCGAGTCCGACGCCGGGGCAGGCGCGGGCGCGTCGGCGACGGGCGCCGGCGCAGCTGGCTCGGGTTCCGGCGCGGGCGCCGGTGCAGGCTCGGGAGCCGGCGCCGGTGCTGCCTCGGCGGCGGGGGCCTCGGCCGGCGGGGCTGCCTCGGGCGCGTCGTCCTTGGACGCGGCCTTCTTCGAGCCCTTCTTGGCCGGTTCCTCCGGCTGCTGGTCCCGGATCAGCCCCTCACGTTCGGCCTTGCGGCGGACCTGGTCCGCGTAGGCCCCGTCGAGGGACGAGGAGTGACTCTTCACGCCGTATCCGAGGGCGTTGCAGAGGTCGATGCACTCCTTGTTGGTCAGGCCGAGCTCTTTTGCCAGCTCGTACACCCGTAGCTTTGCCAAGACGTTCCGTTCGCTTCCGTGTCGTGTGATCTCCGTCGCAGCAGCCACCGTGCGCGCTGAACGCGGGAGGTGGCGGCCGCCGACGGCCCTCCATCCTCGCACGGATCCGGGCGCCGCACGAACCGCCCCGGCCCGACGTCACGTGGGTCACACGTCACAGGGCCGGTGGGATCACTCCCCCGGTGTGGGTTCGACGGCGTCCTCGCCGCCGTCCTGACCACCGTCGTCCGACGACGGCGGTGCGTCGGGGTCGTCGCCCTCGACCGCCTCGCCGCCCAGGCTCATGTCGGCCTGGTCGATCTCGACCTCGGGTGACTCCTCGGCGTCCACCTGGGCTTCGGCGATGGCCTCCTCGGCCTCGTCGACGGCCTCTGCGACATCGGCCTCGAGCGCCTCCACGACGAGCTCCTCGACCTCTTCGGCCGCCTCCTCGGCAGCGACGCTGGCCTGTGCGGCCTCCCACTGCTCGAGGGTCATGGCGGGCGAGCCGTCGGAGGGCTGCCAGAGCTGCTCACCGCTGTCTGGATCGACGATCCAGGCGCCTTCGGCGTAGGCGTCGGTGCCGTAGGTGCGCTCGTAGGCCTCCTGCTCGGCGATCTCGGTCTCGGAGCGGATGTCGATGCGGAACCCGGTCAGGCGGGTGGCCAGACGTGCGTTCTGGCCCTCCTTGCCGATGGCCAACGAGAGCTGGAAGTCGGGCACGATCACCTCGGCGACGCGGGTCTCGTAGTTGATCCGCACCTCCTTGACCTTGGCCGGCTGCAGCGCCTTCATCACGAAGTCGTTGTGGTCGTCGGAGAAGGGCACGATGTCGATCTTCTCGCCGCGCAGCTCGTTGACGACCATGCGCACGCGGGCACCGCGGGCGCCCACGCAGGACCCGACCGGGTCGACGTTGGGGTCGTTGGACCACACCGCGATCTTCGTGCGCTGCCCTGGTTCACGGGCGCACGCCTTGATCTCGACGACGCCGTCGGCGATCTCGGGCACCTCGAGCTCGAACAGGCGCCGGATGAGCCCCGGGTGCGTGCGCGACACCACGATCTGGGGGCCCTTGGCGGTGCGTCGCACCTCGACGATGTAGGCCTTGACCCGCTCGCCCGGATCGGGGCGCTCGTAGTTGACCTGCTCCGACTGCGGCAGCAGCGCCTCGACGCGGCCCAGGTCGAGCAGCGTGTAGCGGCTGTCGGACTGCTGGATGATGCCGGTGACGATGTCGCCCTCGCGGCCGGCGTACTCCTCGTACTTGAGCTCTCGCTCGGCCTCTCGGATGCGCTGGGTCATGACCTGGCGCGTGGTGGTCGCAGCGATGCGGCCGAAGTCGTCGGGGGTGACGTCGAGCTCAGGGCCGACGGGCTCGCCGTCCTCGTCCAGGTCCTGTGCGAAGACGCGGATCTCGCCGGTCTCGGTGTCGATGTTCACCCAGGCGAACTCCTTCGCGCCGGGCTGCTTCTTGTACGCCGCCTCGAGCGCCTCCGCGAGGGCCGAGAACAGCGTGTCGACGGTGATGCCCCGGTCGGCGGCAAGCGCTTGCAGCGCCTCCATCATCTCTGGGTTCATGACGTGGCCTCACTCTGTGTGCTGGAAGGAGAAGTCGATGCGGACCCGCGAGCGGCCTTGGCGGCGGCGGAGCCCGGCTTGGGCGGCGGGGCCCAGTCGACGTGGACGTTGGCCTTGGTGACGTCGTCGATGCGCACCTGGCGCTCGGCGCCGTCGGCATCGGTGACGGTCAGGACCTCGGCGTCGGCCGCCGAGAGGGTGCCGGCGACACGACGGTCGCCCTCGACGCCGGGACGGAGCTTCAGGCGGACCTGCGAGCCGAGTGCTGCGGCGAAGTGCTCCGGTGTGCGCAAGGCGCGCTCGAGCCCGGGGCTGGACACCTCGAGGGTGTAGGACCCGGGCAGCAGATCCGCCTCGTCGAGCGCCGCGGAGACCGCACGGGTCACCTCGGTGATGACCGCCATGTCGACCCCGCCGGGTCGATCGAGCACCACCCGGAGGGTGCCGCCGGTGTACTCGACGTCGTAGAGCTGGACGTCGGGCTGGGTGATCAGGGGTGCGACGAGCTCTCGCACCCGTTCTGCGGTCGCACTCATCTGCACCTCCTCCTGCTGGTCGAACGTCGTGCACGGCCCAAACAAAAGGCGTGGGCCAGGCCCACGCCCTCCGGACAACCGGAACGCGCTCAGTATAGGCGAGGCGGCGGTGACCGGGCCGACACCGACCCCGGCGACCCGCCCTACCGCCCGCTCCGCGGTGCCGAGCGACCCCTGGGAGTCGCTGGGCACCACCGCACCGGGAGGGTCAGTAGGCGCGGGCGACGATCGCGACGTTGTCGGGGTCCTCGAGCGACGAGGGCACGTCTCCGTCGGGTGTCTGCACGCAACGAACGGTCAGCGCGTCCCGGCCCAGGCGCTCGAGCGCCGAGGCGTCCAGCAGCGCCCAGGGGACCCGGGCGAACCCGTCGGCGGCTGCGGAGGCTGCCTCCTCGACCGTCGAGCACACCACGGTGCGCCGCTCGCGCTCGGCCAGCGCGCCCTCGAGCATGCCCGTCTGGATCACCTCCAGCAGATCCGGCACCGCAGCGGGGATGGCCGCGACGTCCATCGGCAGCTTCTCGCCCGTGTCGCGACGGGCCAGCACCGCCCGGCCCTCGGCCAGGTCCCGCGGCCCGACCTCGATGCGCAGCGGCACGCCCTTGAGCTCCCAGTCGGTGGCCCGGCGACCGAACGCGGTCGCGACGTGGTCGTCGAGCTGCGCTCGCACGCCGGCGTCGAGCAGCTCCCGGTGCAGGCGCGCTGCGGCGTCCGACACGGTGCCCTCGTCGTCGTCCTTGACCACGAGCACCACCGCCTGCACCGCAGCGAGACGCGGCGGCACACGCAGCCCGGCGTCGTCGCCGTGGGCCATGATCAGACCGCCCATCATGCGCGTGGACACGCCCCACGACGTGGTCCAGCACAGCTGCTGGGTGCCCGAGGCGTCCTGGTAGCTGATGTCGAAGGCCTTGGCGAAGTTCTGGCCGAGCTCGTGGCTGGTGCCCATCTGCAGCGCCTTGCCGTCGCCCATCATCGCCTCGCAGGTGAGGGTGTTGATCGCCCCGGCGAAGCGCTCCTCGGGGATCTTGGCCCCCACCAGGACCGGCATGGCCAGGACCTCGACCATGAAGTCCCGGTAGACGTCGTGCAGGATGCGCGACGCGTACTCGCGGCCATCGGCCTCGGTGGCGTGTGCGCAGTGCCCCTCCTGCCAGAGGAACTCGGTGGTGCGCAGGAACGTGCGAGGACGCAGCTCCCAGCGCACCACGTTCGCCCACTGGTTCAGCAGCAACGGCAGGTCGCGGTGCGACTGGATCCACTTCGCCATGTACTCGCCGATGACCGTCTCCGAGGTGGGACGCACCACGACGGGCTCCTCCAGCTCCTTGCCGCCGGCGATGGTCACGACGGCCAGCTCCGGGCTGAAGCCCTCGACGTGCTCGGCCTCGCGCTGCAGGTAGCTCTCGGGGATGAACAGCGGGAAGTAGGCGTTCTGCGCGCCTGCGTCCTTGATGCGACGGTCGACCTCGGCGACCATGCGCTCCCAGATGGCGTACGCGTAGGGGCGGATGACCATGGTCCCGCGCACCGGTCCACCCTCGGCGAGCTGCGCCTTGGTGAGCACGTCCTGGTACCAGCGGGGGAAGTCCTCGGAGCGAGGGGTGAGGATCGGAGCCTTGGCCATGGCGGGTGATCGTAACCGGGGCCGGCGCAGGCCCCCGCTACAGTTCCGCTGCCGCGACCCACTCGCCGTCGGGATCGTGTGCGACAGGAGGACCCATGGCTCTGCCCCCGCCCGCAGCCGACCGCACGGCGCTGGTGACCGGCGCGTCGTCGGGCATCGGCGTCGAGCTCGCCCGCCAGCTGGCCGCTCGCGGCCACGGCGTCACGCTCGTGGCTCGGCGTGCTGCCGAGATGGAGGTGCTGGCGGCGGAGCTGTCCGACACGGGCGTGCGCGCCGAGGTGCTGCCCACCGACCTGCTCGACCGCGACGCCCGCGCGGAGCTCCCGACGCGCGTCGAGGCGCTGGGTCTGCAGGTCGACGTGCTGGTGAACAACGCCGGCGTGTCGACGCTGGGCCCGGTGCACCGCGGCGACCCCGACGCAGAGATGCGCATGGTGGAGCTCGACGTGATGGCGGTGGTCGACCTCACCACGCGGTTCCTTCCCGACATGGTCAGCCGGCACCGTGGCGCCGTGCTCAACGTCGCGTCCGCGGCGGCATTCCAGCCGCTGCCGGGCCAGGCGGGGTACGCCGCCAGCAAGGCGTTCCTGTTGTCGTACACCCGGTCGCTCGGCGGCGAGCTGCGCGGCACCGGGGTGACGGCCACGACGCTGTGCCCCGGTCCCGTCGACACCGGCTTCGGGGAGGCGGCGGGCTTCAGCAAGGACGAGGCCGAAGCGGCGCTGCCGTCGTTCATGTGGGAGTCCGCCGAAGCCGTCGCCCGTGCCGGGCTGGACGCGCTCGCGTCGGGCGACCCGGTCGTCGTGCCGGGTCGGGCCATCTGGGTGGCGGCCAACCTGGCGCAGCTGACCCCCAAGCGCCTCCTCGTGCCGCTGCTCGCGAGCCGACACCCCGGCCTGAAGGACTGAGGTGGCGCTGGGCGACCGGCCGGTGCGAGCCATCGCCGCCGGCGCGATCGGGTTGGGGCTGACCGTGCTCGCCGGGGGCACGGCCGTTCGCGTGGCCGGTCGGCGGGTGCGGCGGGCGCAGGACGACAGCATCGAGCAGTACCTGGGAGTGCCCGACGGGGTGACCCATCACCGCCTGAGCACCCCGGACGGGGCCGAGCTGCACGTGGTCGAGAGCGGCTCGGGCACGCCGATCGTGCTGCTGCACGGCGTCGGGCTGCAGTGGTGGGTCTGGTCCGCGCAGTTCCGCCTGCTGCACGGCCGACACCGGGTGGTCGCCTGGGACATGCGCGGCCACGGCGGATCGACGGTCGGCGACGACGGCGTGACCCTGGACGCGGTGGCCGACGACCTGGTCGTGGTGCTGCGGGAGCTGGACCTGCACGGGGCGGTGGTCGTGGGGCACTCGATGGGCGGCATGGCCCTCGCGCAGTTCTGCGCCACCCACCACGAGGTGCTGGCCGAGCGGGTGCGCGGCCTGCTCTTCCTCGCCACCAGTGCCGCCATGATCGACGCCGAGTCGATGGTCGGTGCCCTGATCGGTCTGGCCAACATCTTGTCGAGGCTGACCGGCGACGGGGCCCGCCTGCGCTACGGCTGGCGCGACACGAACCTGTCGGCGGTGCTGGTGCGCGGTGCGTTCGGACGGCGGGTCAGCGGTGCCGCGGTGGACGACGTGCGACGCATGATGTCCGAGCTGCGCCCCGAGGTGGCCGCCGCGGCGGGGCGCACGATCGCCGCCCACGACGTGCGCGAGGCGCTGTCGCACGTGGACGTGCCCACGAAGGTGGTCGTCGGCAGCGCCGATCGGCTCACGTCGGTGGCACACGCCAAGGTGATCGCCGCCGAGGTGCGTGGCGCGCAGCTGCACGTGCTCGACGGCGTCGGGCACCAGGTCATGCAGGAGGCACCCGACGAGCTCGACGAGCTGATCGAGGAGCTGGCGGTGGGCCCCCGGCGCTGAGCGACGCCGATCAGTCGAACTTCTTGTGGATCAGATCGACGCGCTGCTCCGAGGCGTTGGCGTCGTCGCCCTGCTCGGCGAGCAACGCCGCACGATCCTTCTCCGCCTCACGGCGAGCCTTCTCGGTGTCGACCCGGGCCAACGCGGCGTCGGTGCCGTGCTCGGCGATGAACTCGGCCCACTCGACGAGGGTCGCGACCATCTCGTCCTCGGGCACGACCGCGACGTTGACGCCCTTGACGAACAGATGCCCCCGCTGGCGCCCCGCCGCGATGCCCAGGTCGGCGTCGCGGGCCTCGCCGGGACCGTTGACCACGCATCCCATGACGGCGATCTGCAGGGGGATCTCACGATCGGCGAAGGCGTCGCGCGCCTGCTCCGCGACGGCGATGACGTCGACCTCGGCACGGCCACAGCTGGGGCAGGCGATCAGGTCGACGTTGGTGCGCTCGCGCAGGCCGAAGGACTCGAGCAGCACGCGGGCCGCCTTGACCTCTTCGACCGGATCGGCGGTGAGCGAGTAGCGGATCGTGTCGCCGATGCCCTCGGCGAGCAGCGTGGCGATCCCGGCGGTGGCCTTGATCAGCCCGTCGGGCAACGGCCCGGCCTCGGTGACCCCCAGGTGCAGCGGGTGATCGGTCACCTCGGCGAGCTGGCGGTACGCCTCGATCATCAGCGGCACGTTGGACGCCTTCACCGAGATCTTGATGAGGTCGAAGCCCACCTCGTCGAAGTAGGCGATCTCGCTCAGCGCGGACTCGACCATCGCCTCGGGCGTCACGCGTCCGCCGTACTTCTCGTACAGCGCAGGGTCGAGCGATCCCCCGTTCACACCGATGCGGATCGGGATGCCCCGGTCCTTGGCCTCGGCGGCGACCACCTTGATGTGCTCCGGCTTGCGGATGTTGCCGGGGTTGAGCCGCAGACCCTGGACCCCTGCCTCCATGGCCGCCAGCGCCATGCGGTACTGGTGGTGGATGTCGGCGATGATCGGCACCGGGCTGCGTGGCACGATGCGGGCGAGGCCCTCGGCAGCCTCCATCTCGTTGCAGGTGCAGCGCACGATGTCGACGCCGGCCATGTCGAGGGCGTAGATCTGCTGGAGCGTGCCGTCGACGTCCGAGGTCTTGGTCGTCGTCATCGACTGGATGCTGACCGGCGCTCCCCCACCCACCGCCACGTCGCCGACGTGGATCTGTCGGGTGCTGCGGCGGGGCAGGGTCAGTGAGCCGGCGTCCATGCGCCCAAGCTACCCGTGCGGTCGCGCGCCGGACGCGTCACGTCACAGGCTGATCGGCTGGGTGATGTCGAGGTAGATCGCCAGCAGACCCACCACGGCCAGCACGATGACGACGCCGTAGGCGACCGGCACCAGGCGCGACACGTCGGCCAGGTAGCGCTGGTTCGTGCGCCGACGCAGCTCCTGTGCCTTCTCGTAGAACGCGATCACGACGTGCCCGCCGTCGAAGGGCAGCATCGGGAACAGGTTGAACACGCCGATGAAGATGTTGAGCGCCGCGAGGAACATCACCAGGCTCGACAGGTCCTGCGCAGCCAGGTCGCTGCCCAGCGCAGCCACGCCGAAGATGGAGATCGGTCGGCTCTCGGACTCCGAGGCCGGCGTGGAGGCCGCCTCCGTGGGGGTGTCGGTGGCGTTCTCGTCGGCAGATCCGGTGACCGCATCGCCGATGAAGCCGATGAGGTTGGGTGGCCACACGAAGCGGGCGACGCCGCCGACGCTGAGCACGACCGTCTCGCCGAAGGCCTGCGCCGAGCCCACGAACGCCTCGACCGGACCGGTGGTCTCCATCACCCGTTCCTGACCGACACCCACGAAAGCTGCGGGTTCGGTCGTGCCGAGCTGCGTCCCCAGGTCGATGCGATGCTCGCTGGTGGTGCCGGCCTCGTCGGCGGTCGTGAGCGTCACCACACCGGCGTTCGACGCCTCGGCGGCCTCGACGACCTCGTCGAGGTTGCTGACCTGCTCGCCGTTGACCGCGACCAGCGTCGCGCCACCCACGAGGCCTGCGGCCTCGGCCTCGCCACCGTCGTAGGGAGCGCCGACGAGCAGGCGCGAGCCGGTGTCGAGCACGTCGACGTCTTCGCCGATGGTGCCGATCAGCTTGGCGCGCTGCGACAGCGTCACCGGGACCGTCACGTCCTGGCCGTCGCGCAGCACGACCAGCTCGACCGTGCCGGGTCCCGCGGCCGAGATCTCCTCGCGGAAGGCGTCGAAGGTGGGCACGGCGCTGCCGTCGAAGCTGCGGATCTCGTCGCCCTCCTGCAGACCTGCGACGTCCGCGGCGCTGCCGGGGGTGACAGCGCCGACGGCCCAGCGGTCCGTCGTCGGGTCGCCGATGAAGGCGAACTGGACGAACAGCAGCACGAACGCGATCAGGAAGTGCATGGTCGAACCGGCGACCGCCACACCGACGCGCTGGCCGAAGGACTTCTGGCGGTAGGTCCTGGACTCCAGCGCCGGGTCGACCTCCTCCATGTTCGACATGCCGATGATCTTCACGTAGGCACCAGCAGGGATGGCCTTGATGCCGTACTCGGTCTCGCCCCGCTGGAAGGACCAGATGCGAGGACCGAAGCCCAGGAAGAACTCGGTCACCAGCATCCCGGCGCGCTTGGCCATGACGTAGTGACCCAGCTCGTGGAGGAAGATCATGATCACGATCGCCGCGACCACGATCAGCATCGACAGCCCCTGGGACACGCCCAACAGGACCACGAGCGCGACGAGTGCGCCGAGGCGCAGTGCCCGGCCCCACGGGCTGCCGACCACGCCGCTCAGCTCGGCACGCTCCTGGGCGACCTGGGCCGGATCGTGCAGCGGCGTCGCGGGTGCGCCATCGGATCCGACGGACGGGTCGGACGGCGGAGGCTCGCCGGCGGGCTGATCGGTCGTCGTCGGGGGCTCGAGGCTCATCTCTCAGGCTCCTGCGGGCGAGTCGGTGGCGGGTCCCAGGTCGAAGCGGCCCGACGAGAGCAGCTCGGCGGCCGCAGCACGGCCGCTCGCATCCGCGGCCAGCACGGCGTCGAGCGACTCGGCGGGACCGCCGTCCCAGCGGTCGAGGGCCGCAGCGACCAGCGAGGCGATGCCCGGCCAGCCGATGCGTCCATCGAGGAAGGCGTCGACGGCGACCTCGTTGGCGGCGGAGAGCCACGCCGGGGCGGTGCCACCGGACCGGCCGGCGGCGTAGGCCAGCTCCAGGCACGCGAACGTGGCGCGGTCGGGCGGCTCGAAGGTGAGCGTCGCCGGCTCGGACCAGTCCATGCGCCCGAACGGGGTGCCGATGCGGTCGGGATAGGCCAGCGCGTACCCGATGGGCAGGCGCATGTCGGGCATGGACAGCTGGGCCATGGTGGTGCCGTCGCTGAACTCGGCCATCGAGTGCACGATCGACTGCGGGTGCACCACGACGTCGATGTCGTCGTAGGCGACGTCGAACAGCTCGTGCGCCTCGATCACCTCGAGACCCTTGTTCATCAGCGTCGACGAGTCGACGGTGATCTTCGGGCCCATGCTCCAGGTCGGGTGCGCCAGGGCCTGCTCGACGGTGACCGCGGCCAGGTCGTCGGCGCTGCGTCCGCGGAACGGCCCGCCGGACGCGGTGAGCACGATCCGGCTGAGCCGACGGGTGCCCTCGCCGGCGCGCAGGCACTGGTGCACCGCGCAGTGCTCGCTGTCCACCGGCACCAGCTCGGCGCCGGGGGTGTCACGCACGCCGCGCACGACGGGTCCTGCCGCGATGAGCGACTCCTTGTTCGCCAGGGCGAGGCGCCGACCCGCGCCGAGCGCAGCCATGGTCACCGGGAGCCCGGCGAAGCCGACCACGCCGTTGACCGCCACGTCGGCGTCGGTCGACAGCGCGGCGAGCGCGTCGGGCCCGGCCTCGATCTCGATGCCGGGGTCGAGCAGCTCCTTGAGCTCGGCGGCGCGGCGATCGTCGGCCAGCCCGACCACCCGGGGACGGACCCGGTTGGCCTGCTGCGCGAGCAGCTCCACCGAGGACCCGGCGGCCAACGCCACGATCTCGTAGCGGTCCTCCTCGGCCTCGACGACCTCGATCGTCTGAACCCCGATGGAGCCGGTGGAGCCGAGTACGGCGACCGTCGTCATGGTGTGGTCATGGTACCGACCGGCCGATCGGTCGCGGGGGCGCCCGGAACCGGAGTCTGGTCGAGCCCTCAGGCCCCGGCAGTGCTCCAGGTGTCGAACAGCACCGTGACGAAGTAGGCCACGGGCAGCACGAACAGCAGCGCGTCGAAGCGGTCGAGCACCCCGCCGTGACCGGGCAGCACCGACCCCATGTCCTTGATGCCGAGGTCGCGCTTGATGAACGACTCGCACAGGTCGCCCAGCGGGGCGACCAGCGCACACAGCAGGGCGAAGATGAAGGCCTGTCCGATGCGGTCGCCGACCGGCGAGATGCCGACGAGGCCGACGATCACGAAGGTGACCACCAGCGACGAGAGCACACCGCCGATGAGCCCCTCCTGGGTCTTGTTGGGGCTGGCGGCGGACAACGGAGTCCGACCGAGGTACTTGCCGACGAAGTAGGCACCGACGTCGTGGCTGACCGCGGCGATGACCGCGGCGATGAGCACACCGATGCCGGGGTTGGTCGTGATGGCCGGGGACGCCGCTTCGAGCACACGGCCCAGCCCCAGGAACAGCGACGCGAAGGACCCGAGGAAGCCGATCCACAGCACCCCGAGCAGCGTGAGCCCAAGGTTGGCGACCGCCCGCTCGCCGGGTGCGACCCACAGGTACCAGAGCAGCCCGAAGATCACCGTGAGCCCCATCACCACGGGGTACGCGGCCAGGCCGGCGAAGGACGCGGCCAGCATGGTGCCGGCCACCGCGACGATGCCGAGCAGCGTGGCGGGGTTGTTGCCACGCTCGCGCACCGCGGTGAAGTACTCGAAGGCCGCCATGGTGACCACCACCGTGGCGAGCAGCGTGGTGGTCAGTGCCCCGAGGCGGAAGCAGAGCAGCCCGACGAGCACGAGGCCGACGCCGACCGCGACCGCGACACCGAGCGGTCGGTCGCCGCCACCACCACCACCGTCGGCGGGTTCGCGTTCGGCGCGGGTGCGGGGCCTCGCGGCACGCCGCGTCGGTGCCGGGGCACCGTCGACGTCCTCGTCCCACTCGTCATCGGGCTCGGCGGCCGCGTCGCCGAACCGTTCGTCGACGAAGCGGTCGTCGGCGTACGGATCGTCGGCGAAGAAGTCGTCCTCGACCGAGTCGTTGCCGAGCGCTCCCAGCGCGGGGCCGTCGTCGACCAGGTCGTCGAAGTCGGTGACCGAGGTGCGCTCGCCCTCGTCGCGCCAGCGCGGCTGGCTGCCGTAGGTGGCGAGCGACTCGGGCTCGGGCGCGTTCTCGCCCACCACCACCTTGGGCACCTGCCCGGTGGGCGGCTCGGTCCAGTGCGGCAGGACGAACGAGTCGTCGTCGCCGGCGACCGGATCTGTGCCGGCGTCACCGAGGAACGGCTCGTCGGGGTCGTAGGAGGGCTCGGGGCCCGCAGCCGCAGCCGGCTCCTCGCTCAGCGCGGGCGCGGAGGGCTCGCCGTGGGGACCGGCGCTGCCGAGGGGCTGGTCGTCGCTCCAGCGAGGCGGCTCGTAGGGGTCGTCCCACTCGGGCTCGGCGCCGCCGGTCGGCGCGGACCAGTCGCTCGACGACGCCACCGGCTCGACGTCGACCGGCCCGACCTCGTCCGGCTCGGCCGCGACCGGGTCGGCGCCCACGATGCGGGCATGGCCGTAGCCGGCGCGCTCGGGATCGTCGTAGGCCCCGTAGCCGCCGCTCCACTGCTCGTTGCCCGCGTCGGGGTCGGGCTGGGCGACCAGGTCGCCGTAGCGCTCGCTGTCGCCCTCGGTGGTGGAGATGGTGATCTTGGGCAGGTCGGACGCCGGTTCGGGTGCGTCGGGACGGTCGCCGTAGCGCTTCTCGCTGCGGCGACGACGTCGGACCACATCGGGGCGACCCGCGGCCTCGGCGGCCTCCTGGGCGCCGATGATCCGGACGCCTTCCGTGCGGCGGTCGTCGGGTGCGTCGTTGTCGCTCATCGCTGCCCTCCTGGCTGCGGGCGGACCGGCCGCTCCCTGCGCCGGTGCTGCCTCGGTGTCGGCGCCTGCACGGCGTCGATCATCCTTCCATCAGCTCGACGGTCTTCGCGTCGAGCGCCTCGTCGATCTCGGCCTCGTGGGACTTGGTCAGCTTGTCCAGCTCGGCCTCGGCGCGACGGAGGTCGTCGGTGGAGATGTCGCCGTCCTTCTCCAGCGCCTCGAGGTCCTTGCGGGCGTCGCGGCGAGCGCCGCGCACGGCGGTGCGGCCGTCCTCGGCCTTGCCCTTGACGAGCTTGACGAACTCCTTGCGACGCTCCTCGGTCAGCGGCGGGAAGGCCAGCCGCACCGAGATGCCGTCGTTCGACGGGTTCAGGCCCAGGTTCGAGTCCTGGATCGCCCGCTCGACCGCGGGCATGGAGCCCTTGTCGAACGGGGTGATCAGCAGCATGCGCGCCTCGGGCACCGAGAAGCTGGCCAGCTGCTGCAGCGGCACCGTGCTGCCGTAGTACTCCACCGGCAGCTTCTCCACGAGCGCAGGTGTCGCCCGGCCCGTGCGGACCCCGGCGAACTCGCTCTTCGCGTGCGCGACGGCCTTCGTCATGCGCTCCGCGGCATCCTCCTGCACTGCTGCGATCAACTCGTCACTCATCGTCGTCAGCCTCCCACATCCACCTGCCACGTGCGCGACACCTGACCGCCACGTCGCGTCGCACTCGACGCGCCCATCGGCCTCCTGTCGATCAGGAGACGACGGTGCCGATGTGCTCGCCGGCGAGCAGGCCGGCGAGGTTCTCCCCCATCAGGTCGAACACGCAGATCGGCAGGCGGTTGTCCATGCACAGCGTGATCGCGGTCGAGTCCATGACCTTGAGGCCACGGTTCAACACGTCGATGTAGCTGACCTCGGACAGCAGCTCCGCGTCGGGGTCGGTGCGCGGGTCGCCGGTGTACACCCCGTCGGTGCCGTTCTTGCCCATGAGGATGGCGTCCGCGTCGATCTCGACCGCTCGCAGCGCCGCGGTGGTGTCGGTGGTGAAGAACGGGTTGCCGGTGCCGCCACCGAAGATGACCACGCGGCCCTTGTCGAGGTGGCGGATCGCTCGGCGCCGGATGTACGGCTCGGCCACCTGCGACATGTGGATCGCCGTCTGCACGCGGGTCGGCTGACCCAGACGCTCCAGGGTCTCCTGCAGCCCCAGGGCGTTGATGACCGTGGCGAGCATGCCCATGTAGTCGGCCTGCGCACGGTCCATGCCCGCGCCCTCGCCGGTCATGCCGCGCCAGATGTTGCCGCCGCCGACCACGACGGCGATGTCGACCTCGAACTGCTGCTTGACCGCGACGATCTCGGCGGCCAACCGGGTCACGACCTCGCCATCGATACCGGTGCCGGCGTCGCCGGCGAAGGCCTCACCGGACAGCTTGACCAGGACGCGCGACCAACGGGCGGGCCGACGTGCGGCACCGCCCGTGGTCTGCTCGGAGTCCGACACGTCGCTCAGCTGCCGATAACGGCCTGGGCGAAGCGGACGATCTTCGCGTCGCCCAGCCGCTGCTGGACGGTCTCCTTCTCGCCGAAGACGCCCTGCTCGGGCAGCACGCGCTCGGCGTACCACGAGTTGAGACGACCCTCGACGATCTTGGGCACGGCCTGCTCCGGCTTGCCCTCCTTGCGGGTGAGCTCCTCGAAGGACTCACGCGCCTTGGCGACCAGCTCGGGGTCGATCTCCTCGCGGGTCAGCGCGACCGGCTTGGCGAAGGCGATGTGCAGCGCGATCTCTCGCACGGCGTCGGCATCCGCACCGACGACCTCGAGCAGCACGCCGTTGACGCCGCGGCCGTCCTGGCGGTGCAGGTAGGTGTCGAGCGTCGAGTCGGCGCCCGCCTCGAAGCGCACGACCGAGCCGATCTCGATGTTCTCGCGCTTGGCCACGCGGAGGGTGTCGAGCTCGTCGCCGAGCTTCTCCAGGCCGGCCTCGCCGTCGGCGAGCACGGCGTCGGCCATCTTCTGGACGAGCTCGACGAAGTCCTCGGACTTGCCGGCGAAGTCGGTCTCGCTCTTGAGCTGCACCATGGCGGCGACGTTGCCCTCACGAGCGATGGCGACCGTGCCCTGGTTGTTCTCGCGGTCCTCGAGCGTGGCGACCTTGCTGAGGCCCTTCTGGCGCAGGATCTGCGCCGCCTTGTCACGGTCGCCGTCGGCCTCGACGAGTGCGTTCTTGGCGTCCTTCATGCCGGCGCCGGTCGCGTCACGCAGCGCCTTGACGTCCTGTGCGGTGATGTCGGCCATCAGTTGCTCTCCTCGGTCGGTGCGGCCTCGGTCGGGGCGCCGGCCTCCGGCGCGGCGTCGACCGCAGCGGCGGGCTCGGCCGGTGCAGCCTCGGCAGGTGCTGCCTCCTCCGCAGGCGCGTCCTTGGCGGCGGCCAGGCGGGCCTCACGCGCCGCCTGGGCGGCCGCGGCCTCGACACGGGCGCGGTCCTGCTGGTTGCGGCGCTCGGCCTCCTCCTCGGCGGTGCGCTGCTTGGGCGCGGCGGCCTCGGGGAACTTCTTGGAGCGCATCAGGCGACCCTCGAGCACGGCATCCGCGATCACGCGGGTGAGCAGGTCGCCCGAGCGGATGGCGTCGTCGTTGCCGGGGATCACGTACTGGATGACGTCGGGGTCGCAGTTGGTGTCGACCACGGCCACCACGGGGATGCCGAGCTTGTTCGCCTCGGTGACCGCGATGTCCTCCTTCTTGGTGTCCAGGATGAACACCGCGTCGGGCAGGCGCTCCAGGTTGCGGATGCCGTTCAGGTTGCGCTCGAGCTTGTCCAGCTCGCGCGACAGCAGCAGCGCCTCCTTCTTGGGCATGACCTCGAACTCGCCGGAGTCCCGCATGCGCTGGTACTCCTTCATCTTCGCGACGCGCTTGGAGATGGTCTCGAAGTTGGTGAGCATGCCGCCCAGCCAGCGCTGGTTGATGTAGGGCATGCCGCACTTCATGGCATAGCCCTGGATCGAGTCCTGGGCCTGCTTCTTGGTGCCGATGAAGAGGATGGTCCCACCGTCGGCGACCAGGTCGCGCACGAACGTGTAGGACTTCTCGATGCCACCCAGGGTCTGGTGGAGGTCGATCAGGTAGATGCCGCCGCGGTCGCCGTGGATGAACCGCTTCATCTTCGGGTTCCAGCGACGGGTCTGGTGCCCGAAGTGGACGCCAGCCTCCAACAGCTGCTTCATGGTGACGACTGCAGTCACGGTGTGCTCCTTCCCCTCGGTTCGACGAAACCCGGGAACGACGCCGCGAACGGCGACCGAGGGAGCTCCCGGGCGGATGATGTGCGTGGTACGGGGCGGGCCCCGATCGCCCTGCGGCGTCGGACGAACCGACGCAGCCTGACGCGGCCCGGGTGTCGGGCCGACGGGAGACTCTAGTGCCCGAGGCCGACGCGACCGAAACCGCCCCGGATCATCGGGGCCTGAGCGGCACCAGACGAGCAGGAGCCCTCTGCGCGAACAACGTCGCCGGGTCCAGGTAGACGTCGCCTCGTCGCACTCCCAGGTGCAGTCGCGTCGCGGCGCGGCCCACCGGCTGTCGGGCGCTCACCACCTGACCACGGGTGACCGACACGCTGGCGAGGCCCACGAGGCTCGAGCGCAGGCCGTCGGGATGCTCGATCGTGACGACGAGCCGCCCCGCCACCTGCCCGGCGAAGGTGACGCTGCCCGCCCCGATCGCCCGGGCCGTCGCACCCGGCACGGTCGTGTACTCCAGGCCTCGGTTGCCCGGCCCGTACGGTCCGAGCGGCAGTCGGAACGGGTCGACCACCGGGCCCGACACCGGGGGCGCGTAGCTCACCGCCGCCCCGGGGCTTCGGGGCTCGGCGACCGCCGCGCCCCCACGCGGTCGGGCGCCGCCGTCGGCGACCGCGTCGACGGGCGGCGCCGACGCGGTGCTCAGCACGACGGCGAGCACACCGGTCGCTGCGGCGAGCGCCACGGTGACGAGAGGAACCCGCCGACGGGGGCGGGTGGGCGGGGATGAGGGCGACATCGCTTCCTCCTCGGGGTCGCGACGACGTCGCGGGAGGGGGAAGCGATGCGTCATGGCCTCGGGACCCGGTCGGGCGCGGGGTCCGTCGTCAGGCGGGCTCGCGCTCCATGCTCGCGAACCTCGAGCGCAGGTGCAGCACCGCCTTGGTGTGGATCTGACAGACGCGGGACTCGGTCACGCCCAGCACCCGGCCGATCTCCTGGAGGGTCAGGCTCTCGTAGTAGTACAGCGTGAGCACGATCTTCTCCCGCTCGGGCAGGCCGTTGATCGCCTGGGCCAGTAGCTGGCGGGTCTCGGTGATCTCGAAGGCGCCCATGGGTCCATGGGTGGACGTGTCGGCGATCGTGTCACCCAACGTGATCGCCTCGCCCCGCTCACCGCCCACTGAGAGGATCTCGTCGAGCGCCGCGAGGCCGACGGTGGAGATCTGGGTCAGGGCCTGTTGCAGCTGCTCGTCGGTCCAGCGCAGCTCGCCAGCCAGCTCGTCGTCGGACGGCGGCCGGTGGTGGCGGGCCTCGAGCTTCGCGTAGGCCTTCTCGATCTGGCGGACCTTGGCGCGCACCGATCGCGGCACCCAGTCGATCGATCGCAGCTCGTCGAGGATGGCCCCCTTGATCCGGGAGATCGCGTAGGTCTCGAACTTGAAGCCCCGGTCGGGCTCGAACTTGTCGATCGCATCGATCAGGCCGAACATGCCGTAGCTGACGAGGTCGGACTGCTCGACGTTCTGGGGCAACCCGACCGCCACGCGGCCGGCCACGTACTTGACCAGCGGTGAGTAGTGCACGATGAGCACGTCCCTGGACGCCGGAGCACCCGACGCCTTGTACTCGGACCAGAGGTCCTGGAGCTCACGTTCCGTTGGCTCGGTGGTTCTCAAACTCGTTCCCCAGGCTTGATCGTGTCGTGCGCCCTCGGGTGCGAGGACTCGTACACGTGACGGAGTCGTTCCCTGCTGACATGTGTGTAGATCTGCGTGGTGGCCAGGTCGGAGTGGCCGAGCAGCTCTTGGACCACCCTCAGATCGGCACCTCCGTCCAACAAATGAGTGGCGAAGGTGTGACGCAACGCGTGCGGGTGGGTCGGCACCGGCGAACGGCGATCGAGGATGCGTCGCACGTCCCGGGGACCGAGCCGCTTGCCGGCGCTGTTGTGGAACAGCGCGGCGACGGCGTCGGGCACCTCGGGCAGCGTCGCGAGCAGTGCGGCACGGTCGTGGTCGATCCACGCCTGCAGTCGCTGCGCGCACGGCGCGCTGATGGGCACGGCACGTTCCTTGTCGCCCTTGCCCCAGACCGAGAGGCGCAGGCGGCCGACGTCGACGTGATCGAGATCGAGTCGGCACAGCTCCGACACGCGCAGGCCCGAGCCGTACAGCAGCTCGAGCACGACGTCGTCGCGGGCGGCGACGGGGCCGGCAACCGCGGTGGCCGCCGGTGAGGGGTCGTCGAGGATCTGGGCGAGCTCGTCGGCGCGCAGCACCCGGGGAAGGCGAGCCGCGCCCGTCGGTGCGGACAGCCCGACCGTCGGGTCGCTCGCCACGATCCCCTGGCGCAGCGCCCACCCGAAGTAGCGACGCATGGACGCGAGCTTGCGGGCCACGGTGGCGGGTGCGAGTCCCCGGGTGGTGAGCAGTGCCAAGTAGCGGCGCAGCTCGGTGCGGTCGAGCGACGCGGGGTTCGTCGCACCTCGCCGCTCCGCCCAGCGGGCCAGGTCGCGCAGGTCGCGGCGATAGACCGCGACGGTCGCCGCCGAGAGCGGCGTGGTGTCCGAGAAGCGGTCGAGCTGCCAGTCCGCGTGCGACGACCCGGGCTCACCCTGTCCTCGCCGTTCGTCCATACCCCACCACCGGATCGCCGTAGACCTCGCTGCGTAGCGTAGCCACCACGGAGCGTGACTGCGAGCGATTCTTGAGGGACCGCTCGTCGTCACGACCCTAGGCAGCTCCGCCACCGCTGCCGGGGACCCGCCGCCCCCGGGCGACTCGTTCCACCCAGCTGCCGTTGCGCTCCACCCAGCCATCGGCGACCAGACGACCGAGGGCGGCGGCCAGCTCAGCGAAGCCCAGACCGCACTCTGCGGCGAGCTGCTCCATGGAGACCGGCCTCCAGCCGACCTGATCGAGCACGACGGCGGCGGCGCCGTGTGGCGTGGGACGGGTCTCGGCGGGGCGCTGCGGCGTGTCGGCCCGCTGGGCTCGACCCCCGAGGCCGATCGCCACCAGCACGTCCTCGACGTCCGCGCACACGACCGCCCCCTCGGACAGCAGCCGGTTGGTGCCCTCGGAGGCTCGGCTGTCGATCGGGCCGGGCAGCGCCAGGACCGGGCGGTCGCGCAGCATCGCTTCGCGCACGGTGTGCATCGACCCGCCGGCACCCGCCGACTCGACCACCAGGACGGCGTCGGCCAGCCCGGCGATGACCCGGTTGCGCACCGGGAAGCGCCATGGGGCCGCCGCCACGCCGGGCGGCACTTCGCTCAGCAGCACCCCCGCGTCGGCCACCTGCCGTGCGAGCTCGAGGTTGCGACGGGGGCAGGGCGCATCGAGCCCGCCGCCGACGACCGCGACCGGTGGCGCCGCAGCGGCGCGCACCGCGCCGTGGTGCGCCGCCGCGTCGATGCCGAGCGCGAGCCCCGAGACCACCGACACACCCGCAGCGCTCAACGCCTCGGCGAAGGCCGCCGCATGGCGACGGCCGTACCCGGTGGCACGGCGGGTGCCGACGATGGCGACCCGAGGGCCTGCCATCACGTCGGGGTCACCTCGGTGGAACAGCACCACCGGCGGGTCCGGGTCCTCGAGGAGGGCCGGCGGGTACCCCGGGGAACCGAGCGTCACGACACCCACCGAGTGCTGCTGGCAGCGTCGCCACAGCACCTCGGGAGAGAGCCCGGCGGCCTGCTCGCACCACGCCTCACGACGGCGGTGGTCGACGCCCGGGCCACCCGTCGGCAAGCGGCCGGCCGCCACCCGATCCCACACCTCCTTCGGGGCGCCCAGGCTCAGCAGCCACCGCAGGCGGGCAGGGCCGACCTCGGCCAACGACGCGAGCGCGGCGACGTACGCGTCGTGGGGCACGGGCGACGGAGCGGTCACGGGACCAGCTCCGGACGCGTCGGCTCGCCGCGGAGCCACACCGCCTGTTCGACCACGTCGGCGCCGAGCGGGCCGTCGGTGCCGGCGAGGTCGGCCAGGGTGAGTGCGACGCTGCGCGCCCGTTGGGCGCCGCGCATGGAGAGCCGTCCTTCGGCGAGGTGGTCGCGCAGGAGTCGACGGGCACCGTCGGTGAGGGGTGCGTGCAGGTCCAGCTGCTCGCCGTCGAGTTGGCGGTTGGCGGACACACCCCGGGCACGGGCGCGTGCACGGGCCTCGGCGACACGGGCGCGGACTGCGGCGCTGTGCTCCCCACCCGGCCCGGTGCCCAGCACCGACGTCGGGTCCGGCGGATCGACCCCGATGCGTAGGTCGAACCGGTCCAGTATCGGCCCGGACAGGCGGCGACGGTACCGGTCCACCTGTGCCGGGCTGCACGTGCACGCGCCCCACGCCCCCACCCCGCACGGGCACGGGTTGGTGGCCGCCACCAGCAGGAAGTCGGCGGGCAGGACCACGTGGTGCTGTGCCCGGGACAGGTGGATGACCGCGTGCTCCAGCGGCTGACGGAGGGCCTCGAGGTGCGCGACGGGGAACTCACCCAGCTCGTCGAGGAAGAGCACCCCGCCCGAGGCCAACGAGATCTCCCCCGGGCGCAACATGGACGAGCCGCCGCCGATCATCGCCACGAGCGACGCGGTGTGGTGCGGCGCGCGGTACGGCGGCCGCGTCGGCAGTCCGGCGTCGGCGCGCAGCTGCGCCGCCACCGAGTGCACCCGGGACACCTGCATGGCCCGGCGCTCGTCGAGGTCGGGCAGCAGCCCGACCAGGCGCTCCGCCAGCATGGTCTTGCCCGCACCGGGTGGGCCCGACATGAGCAGGTGGTGGCCGCCGGCCGCAGCGACCTCGAGCGCGGCGCGTGCCACGACGTGCCCCTGGACCTCGGACAGGTCCTTGTGCGCGGGCGCCCGCACCGGTGCGGAGGACGGGGGTGGCTCGGGCCACGGCTCGTCGCCGCGGAGCGCCGCCACGAGCTGGCGCAGGTCGGCGGCGCCGACGGCGTCGGGGCGCAGCAGACGGGCCTCGGCCAGGTTGGCGAGCGCCACCACCGGCCGCACACCGCACAGCGCATCGAGGGCGGGCAGCACCCCGGGGACGGGTCGCAGCGAGCCGTCGAGGCCGAGCTCGGCCAGGAAGCCCATGTGCTCGGTCACCCGCGTGGACAGCTGCTGGGTGGCGACCAGCAGTCCGACCGCCATGGCAAGGTCGAGCCCCGAGCCCACCTTGCGCAGGCTCGTGGGTGCCAGGTTGACGGTGATGCGCTGCTGCTGCCAGGTGAACTTCGACGACTGCACCGCCGCCCGCACGCGATCGCGCGACTCGCGACAGGACACGTCGGGCAGCCCGACGACGGTGAAGCCGGGAAGGCCCTGCGCGACGTGGACCTCGACCCGGACGGGGTGCCCTTCGACACCCAGCACGGTGGCGGAGCGGACCTTCGCCAGCATGGCTGCCTCCCGACGGGGACGGGCCTGCGAGCGGTGCCGCAGGCGTGGAGGGCAGCGGGCTGCGAGCGGCGGACGCCGTGGCGGCGATCCTAGGGACCGGGTCCGACACCGGACACGGTCACCGACCGGGTCGCGCGACCCCGGGTCCGCGCACCGCTAGCGTCGCCCGGGTGAGCGCCGAACCCGCATCGACGCCGGCTCCGGGTTCCCCCTCGGGCGGTCGCTACTGGCGGCGGGGCGAGGAGCCCGAGTTCGGGCGGGTCGTGTTCTTCACCGATGCCGTCTACGCCATCGCGCTCACGCTGCTCGCGCTCGACCTGCGGGTGAGCGAGCTCACCGGCGACCCCAGCTCGCCGGCGAGCATGCTGCGCGCGCTCGACGACCTGCTGCCCCAGCTGGTCGCCTTCGGCGTCGCGTTCACCCTGCTCGCCACCTACTGGCTCGCGCACCACAGCTTCGTCGCACGCCTCGACGCCATCGACGGTCGACTGATGACCACCAACCTGGTGTACCTGGCGTTCGTGGCGCTGCTGCCGTTCCCCACCTCGCTCATCGGCGAGCACGAGGCCAACCCCATCTCGGGTGTGGTCTTCGCCGCGACGCTGGCGGCGATCAGCCTGCTCGAAGCCGTGATGCTCCAGCACGCCCACCGAGCAGGGCTGCTGCGCCGCAAGCTGAGCGATGGCGAGTTCCGCAGCGAACGGGCCGCAGCGCTGCAGCCGGCGGTCATGTTCCTGGTGACGATCCCGCTGGCGTTCGTCAGCCCGACGCTGATGCTGTTCAGCTGGCTCGTGGTCGGCCCCGTCGCCGGTCGCTGGTTGGGCAGGCGGGCACGGCGTGCGCGGGCGTCGACGACCGAGGCCGGCTCGTCCGACTGATCGCCACCACCCACGACACGACCGGGTGTGCGTCGGCACGAGCGCGCCGCGATACTGCTGCGATGGGCTTCAACCCCGAACGACAGCATCGCCGATCGCCCTGGGACTTCGTCTTCGTCGGCGCCGCACTCGTGGTGGCAGCCGCGCTCGTCGCCTGGGCATTCCTGGGCTGAGCCCCCGCCCCCGAGATGCCGGACTACACCGCCACCGCCGAGTGCGAGGTGCGACGCGTGCAGCCCTACCAGGCGAACAAGGCCTACCTGTGCCCCGGCTGCAACCGTGACATCACCGTCGGCACCGGCCACGTCGTTGCCGTGCCGGTCGACGCACCCGACCTGCGGCGCCACTGGCACCACGGCTGCTGGGCCGCCCGCACGCGCCGCGAGCCGCGGCGGTAGGGACCCCGTGCGGTCTCGGCGCCGGCGAGGACGCGCTCAGAGCGCGTCCTCGATCACCTCGACGCGGCGAGCGATCACGGCGGCGACGTCGTAGCGCACACGCGACGGCCGGAACGGCGCACACGTGGCGACCCACTGCGCCCCGAGCCGGCGCAGACGCCGTTGCTTGGCGACGTCGACCGCCTCGAACGGCGAGCCGAAGCGCAGCGACGAGCGGGTCTTGACCTCGCACACCACCACGGTGCGCCCCATCGCGAGGATCAGGTCGAGCTCGCCGTCACGGCAGCGCCAGTTGCGCGCCAGCACGACGTAGCCGCGGTCGGTGTACCAGCGTGCGACGACGTCCTCGCCGTCGGCACCCAGGCGCCGCGGGTCGAAGCGCGGTGCTGCCATGTTCCCCTCGGTTCCCCTCGGTGCGCGCCACGCGCGCTCCGGTGTGGTGATCGGGGAAGGCGGTCGGTCCCGGAGGACGTCGGGGGGAAGGGCTCGAGCCGGCGGGCCGCCGGCTCAGCGGGTGCTCAGTCCCGCTTCTCCTTGATCTTCGCGGCCTTGCCGATGCGATCGCGCTGGTAGTACAGCTTCGCTCGACGCACGTCGCCACGGCTCACGCGCTCGATCTTCTCGATGATCGGCGAGTGCACGGGGAAGGTGCGCTCGACGCCGACGCCGTAGGACACCTTGCGCACGGTGAAGGTCTCCTGCAGGCCGCCGCCCTGGCGACGGATGACCGCACCCTGGAACACCTGCACGCGCTCCTTGTTGCCCTCGACCACCTTCACGTGCACCTTCAGGGTGTCACCCGAGTCGAACTCCGGGACGTCGTCGCGCAGGCTGTCGTTGTCGATGATGTCGGTGGGCTTCATGTGAGGTCTCCTCGGGCGGCGCGCGGCCCGGATGCGGGCGGCGGGGGCGCCGGACGTACGGCTCGGCGATGATAGTGGGTGTCCGCCGGCCGGAGAAAACGGGGCGCGCTCCCCGCTCAGGTCAGCTCGTCCGCCGCTGCTGCGCCGGGCGCCAGCCCGTGGGTGCGCAACAGCTCACGGTCGTCGTCGCTGAGCCCTCCCCCGGCCTCGATCAGATCGGGGCGGTGCGCCAGGGTGCGTGCGAGCGCATGGGCCCGCCGCCAACGAGCCACTCGGGCGTGGTCGCCCGAGCGCAGTACCTCGGGCACCTCCCAACCGCGGTACTCCGCGGGCCGGGTGAACTGGGGGTACTCGAGCAGCCCGGAGGAGAACGACTCCTCGATCGCCGACTCGGCGTTGCCCATGACCCCGGGCACGAGGCGCGAGACCGCCTCGAGCACGACCATGGCGGCCACCTCGCCGCCCGAGAGCACGTAGTCGCCGATCGACAGCTCGCCGTCGACCAGGTGCGTGCGGACCCGGTCGTCGACGCCCTCGTAGCGCCCGCACAGCAGCGAGAACCCGTCGCCCGCGGCCAGCTCCGCGGCGAACCCCTGGTCCAGGCGTCGCCCGCCGGGGCCGAGCAGGAACAGCGGGCGGGGCGGCTGCTCGCGCTCGACGGTCTCGAAGATCGGCCCGGGTGTCATCACCATGCCGGCCCCGCCGCCGAACGGTGCGTCGTCGACGCTGCGGTGCGCGTCGGTGGTGGCGTCGCGCAGGTCGTGCACCCGCAGGTCGACCCGTCCCTCGCGCTGCGCGCGACCGAGCAGGCTCTCCGCGGCGAAGGTCCGCACCATGTCCGGGAAGATCGTCAGGACGTCGATGCGCACGGTCAGTCCGCCAGCTCGAAGAGCCCCTCGGGCGTGTCGACGTCGATGATCCCGTCGTGGGGGCGGCCGACGACGAACACGACCGGCACGAGGGCGCCGGTGTCCAGCACCAGCAGATCCGCCGCCGGGTTGTCCAGGACCGACTCCACCACGCCTCGGTCGACGCCGTCGGCGCTGCGCACGGTGCAGCCGATGAGCTCGTGCACCCACAGCTCGTCCGGATCGTCGATCGGCTCGCCGAGCAGCGTCACCCCACGCAGGGAATCGGCGCCGTCACGATCCGACACGCCGTCGAACGCCACGACCCAGCGGTCCTGGTGCGGTCGTGAGGACCTCACGGTCAGCGGTCCGCGATCGGTCGAGAACTGCGCACCCGGGGCCACACGCTCCGAGCGGTCGGAGGTGAGCTTCACCACGACCTCGCCGCGCAGGCCGTGGGCCTTCGTGATGCGGCCGACCTCGAGCAGGCGCGGCGCACCGGTCGCACCGGTGTCCGGCGCGTCGGTCACGGGGTGCTCAGTCGACGAACTCGACGTCGATCTCGACGCCGTCGCGGGCGGCAGCGGCACGGGTCACGGTGCGGATGGCCGATGCCATGCGCCCCCGCTTGCCGATGATGCGGCCCATGTCGCCGTCGGCGACGTAGAGGTTGAGCTGGGCCCGCTGGGCGCCGTCGACGACCTCGACGCGCACGCCGTCGGGCTCTTCGACGAGCGACTTGGCGATGTGCTCGAGCACGGCGCTCGCGTGTGCGGGCCGGGGCGCGCCGTCCTCGCCCGTGGCGACGGACTCGTCGCTCACTTGGCGGCCTTCGAGGCCTGGAACTCGTCCCATGCGCCCGAGATCTTCAGCAGCTTCTCGACGCGCTCGGAGGGCTGGGCGCCCTTGCGCAGCCAGCTGACGGCCTTCTCGTTGTCGACGGTGATCGCCGAGGGCTCACGGCGCGGGTCGTAGGTGCCCACGATCTCGAGGTACTTGCCGTCGCGGGGGGAGCGGGCGTCGGCAGCGACGATGCGGTAGGTCGGCTGCTTCTTCTTGCCCACGCGGGTGAGGCGGAGTCGAACGGCCACGTGTGTGTCTTCCTTGCTGTTGTGACGTCTGTCGTTGGGGCCCCGGAGCAGGTCGAGCCGGGGCCGGATCAGTTCTCGCCGACACCGATGCACGGCGCGGCATGCCCCGGAGGGCGGCCTCCCATGATGGTCGCTGCGATGCTCCGGCGGCAAGCTGCGGCCCTCGGGTGGCGACCGGAGGGCGCGTCAGTCGAGTCCCGGGAGCCCCGAACCGCCCTTGCGACCGGGGAGCTGGGCCTCCATCTCCTCGAGCGTCGGCAGGGCGAACGCCTCCTTGGGGATCTTCGGTGCCGAGCCCTTGGGAGTGACCCGCCCGCCGCCCTTGCGGCCCTTCTTGGCCTTCTTCGCCTTGCGCTTGGCGAACTTGTTGCCACCCATCTGCTGCATCATCTGGCGCATCTGCTTGAACTGGCCGACGAGCTGGGTGACCTCGGTCGCCGAGCTGCCCGAGCCCTTCGCGATCCGGTCGCGGCGCGAGTTGTCGATGATGTCGGGCTTGGTGCGCTCCGCCGGCGTCATCGAGCGGATGATCCCCTCGATGCGGGCGATCTGGCGATCGTCGATCTCGACGTCGCGGACCTCCTTGGGGATGCCGGGCAACATGCTCATCACGCCCGACAGCGGCCCCATCTTCTTGAGCGCCTGCATCTGCTCGAGGAAGTCGTCGAGCGTGAACGTCCCGTCCATGAGACGGGCGGCTGCGGCCTCGGCCTCTTCCTGCTCGAAGGCCTCCTCGGCCTTCTCGATCAGGGTGGCCAGGTCGCCCTCACCGAGGATCCGTCCGGCCAGGCGGTCGGGGTGGAACAGGTCGAAGTCCTCGAGCTTCTCCCCTGTCGACGCGAACGCGATGGGGCGACCCACGACCTCCTTCACCGACAGCGCGGCGCCACCACGGGCATCGCCGTCCAGCTTGGTGAGGATCACGCCGTCGAGCTCGAGCGTCGCGTGGAACGACTCGGCGACGCCGACCGCGTCCTGGCCGGTCATCGCGTCGATCACCAGGAACGTGTAGTCGGGCTGCACCTCCTCGGAGATGCGTCGGACCTGGTCCATCAGCTCCGCGTCGATCGCCAGGCGGCCGGCGGTGTCGACGATCAGCACGTCGCGCCCGAGCCGCCGGGCCTCGGCCACCGCACCTCGTGCCACGTCGACCGGATCGCCCTGGCCGCCGGCGACCACGTCGTCGGGCGCCGAGAACACCGGCACGTCGATCTGTCGGCCGAGGGTGCGCAGCTGCTCGACCGCCGCGGGCCGTTGCAGGTCGGCGCCGACCATGAGCGGGTTGCGGCCCTGCGCCTTGAACCACCGAGCGAGCTTGGCGGAGTTGGTCGTCTTGCCCGAGCCCTGCAGGCCGGCCATGAGCACCACGGTCGGCGGCTTGGAGGCGTAGGTGATCCGGAGGGTCTCACCGCCGAGGGTCTCGGTGAGCTCCTCGAGCACGATCTTCTTGACCTGCAGCGCAGGGTTCAGCGCCCTGGAGAGCTCCTCGCCGACGGCCCGCTCCCGGATGCGGGCCTGCAGGTTCTTGACGACGGTCAGGTTGACGTCGGCCTCGAGCAGGGCGAGTCGGATCTCGCGCAGGACCTCGTCGACGTCGGCATCGGACAGGCGTCCCTTGCCGCGCAGGCGGGTGAAGATTCCGTCGAAACGATCGCTCAGTGACTCGAACACGGCAGCCGAGGCTACCGGGCGGATCGACCCGACCGGGATTCGGTGCGCACGGAGCCGCAGGAGCGGTTCACTGCTGGTCGAACAGGGCGTCCACGAACTGGTCGGGGTCGAAGTCGACCAGGTCCTCGGCCGACTCGCCGAGGCCCACGAGCTTCACGGGGATGCCCAGCTCGGAGCGGATCGCGAACACGATCCCGCCCTTCGCGGAGCCGTCGAGCTTGGTCAGGACGACGCCGGTCAGGTCGGTCGCCTCGGTGAACTGGCGCGCCTGGTTCAACCCGTTCTGCCCGGTCGTGGCGTCGAGCACCAGCAGCACCTCGGTGACCGTGCCTTCGCCCTTGTCGGCGACGCGGCGCACCTTGGCCAGCTCCTCCATCAGGTTGGTCTTGGTGTGCAGGCGCCCGGCGGTGTCGGCGAGCACCACGTCGGCGCCCTTCGCCGCGCCGGAGGCGATGGCATCGAAGATCACCGATGACGGGTCACCGCCTTCGGCGCCCCGCACCAGGTCCGCTCCGCAGCGATCCGCCCAGGTGCCGAGCTGCTCGGCCGCGGCGGCGCGGAACGTGTCGCCCGCGGCCATGACGACCGCCATGCCCTGGTCGGTCAGGCGCTTGCCGACCTTGCCGATGGTGGTCGTCTTGCCCACGCCGTTGACCCCGACGAACAGCCACACCGACGGCGGGGAGTCGGCGGTCGCCAGCTCGACCGGACCGGCCAGGCGCTGCTTCATCTCGGCCTTCACCGCGTCGATGAGATCGGCCGAGGTGGTGATGCCGCGCTCCTTGACCGTGGCACGCACCGCGTCGAGCAGCTCGGTGGCCGGACCGATGCCCACGTCCGCACGGATCAGGGCCTCTTCCAACTCGTCCCAGGTGTCGGCGTCGATGTCGGTGCGCGACAGGATCGAACCGACGTAGCCCGAGAAGGCCGAGCGGGCCTTGGAGAGACGATCGCGGAACGACGGCCGCTCCGCGAGGGCGGCGCCCTCGGCCAGCTCCTGCTCGCTCTCGAGCTCCGCTGCCTCGGCCGCGGCGATGTTGGCGGCCTCCTCCTCGGGCGTCAGCTCCGGGCCGGTGATGACCACCTCGGGGGGCAGGATCCCGGTGAGCGGATCGACGACCTCCACCTCGGGCTCGACCAGCTCGGCGTCCTCGCGCTCGTCGACGCCCACGCGATCCGGCGGCGTCGCGGTGCCCAGGTCGACCGGAGGCGGCTCGAGCACCTCACCTCGGGACGGTCGGCGAGTGGCGACGAAGCCGACCCCCACGACCACGAGCAGCACGACGACGGCGACGGCGATGACGATGACGATGGGGTCCATAGCGACCGCGAGCCTACAAGGCGCCCCGATCGGCTCCCGCGGCCGCCCCGGCCGGTCACACCGGAGGCGACCCGCGATCGGGCACACTGTCCTCCCTGAACGGCTGCCCACCCTGAACGGTGGATCAGCTTCCACCGGGCCACGACGGGCACGTCGCGGCCACGAGCCGTACCGTGCACCGGGTCGCCCCGACGAACCGACCGATCCCTCCCCACATGAGCTCCGGTCCGCCCGGGGCAGGAGACCGATGGAACCGCCAGCCCCCACACCGACGCCACCCGCAGCTCCGGCCCCCACCGCGCCGGCGGCCGCTCCGTCGGGCGCAGCTGCATCCGGCGCGCCCTCGAGCGCTCCCCCACCCGAGGCGGCGGTGCTCGAGCAGCTGCTGTTCGAGGTCAAGAAGGTGATCGTCGGCCAGGACAGGGCGATCGAGCGCATGCTCGCCTGTCTCATCGCCGGCGGCCACTGCCTGCTCGAGAGCGTGCCGGGTCTGGCCAAGACCCTGGCCGTCGAGACGCTGGCCACGTCGGTCGGCGGGTCGTTCTCCCGCGTGCAGTTTACTCCCGATCTGCTGCCGGCCGACGTCATCGGCACGCGCATCTACCGGGCGTCGTCGGAGACCTTCGACGTCGAGCTCGGACCGGTGTTCGCCAACTTCCTGCTGGCCGACGAGATCAACCGCGCCCCGGCCAAGGTGCAGTCCGCCCTGCTCGAGGTGATGGCCGAGCGCCAGGTGACCATCGGCGGCCAGACCCACCAGGTGCCGTCGCCGTTCCTCGTGATGGCGACCCAGAACCCGATCGAGTCCGAGGGTGTCTACCCCCTGCCCGAGGCCCAGCGCGACCGCTTCCTGATGAAGGTGGTGCTCGGCTACCCGAACCCCAACGAAGAGGTCGAGATCGTCCAGCGCATGGGGACCAACCCACCCCAGGCCAGCCAGGTCGTCGAGCTGGCCCAGGTCCAGGCGCTGCAGGCTGCCGCCGACCGCGTCTACGTCGACCGCTCGGTGCTCGAGTACGCGGTGAACCTGGTGCTGTGCACCCGCACGCCCGAGAACTACGGCCTGCCCGAGCTGCGCACGTTCATCGAGCTCGGCGCCAGCCCGCGTGCGTCCATCGGACTGGTCCGCGGAGGTCGTGCGCTCGCGCTGCTCCGCGGACGCAACTACCTGACGCCCCAGGACGTGTTCGACGTGGCCCCGGAGATCCTGCGCCACCGTCTGCTGCTCTCCTACGAGGCGCTCGCACAGGACGTCGACGTCGAGCAGGTGCTCGCACGGCTGCTCTCCACGGTGCCGGCGCCGCGGGTGACACCCGCGCAGAGCGGTCAGCACGCCGATCCGTACTTGGGCGCGCGCAGCGACGCGCAGCCCTGGGGAGCCTGACGGTCGTGGCGGGCCTGTCCGACACCCTGGGCCTAGTCGGCGACCGTCCCGCGGACGAGATCATCCGTCGGCTGACGCTGGACATCTCGAACCGCCTCGACGGCATGCTGCACGGCGATTTCATGGGCATCGTGCCGGGCCGGGGCACCGAGCCGGGTGAGACCCGCCGCTACGAGCCGGGCGACGACGTGCGCCACATCGACTGGAACGTCACCGCTCGCATGCAGCAGCCCTACATCCGCGAGACCATCGCCGATCGCGAGCTCGAGACCTGGATGCTCATCGACCGCTCACCGCGGCTGGACTTCGGCACCGCGTCCTGCGAGAAGCGCGACCTGGTGCTCGGCGCCGCAGCGGGCATCGGGCTGCTCACGGCCCGGGGCGGCAATCGCGTGGGGGCGATGATCCTGCGCGGTCCACACGTGACCACCGTGCCGCCACGCCAGGGGCGGCGGAACCTGCTGGGCATCCTCGATCGCATCCTCGACTCGCCGCGTGTGGACGGCGCCGGCACCACCGATCTGGGGGCCGGCCTGCGTGCCTTGGGCTCCATGGCTCCCCGCCGAGGGCTGATCGCCGTGATCTCGGACTTCCAGAGCGATCCCGACCGCTGGCGCACCGCCGTGGGCGCCGCGGCGCTGCGTCACTCGGTGCTCTGCGTCCAGGTCGTCGACCCCCGTGACGTGGAGCTGCCTCCCGTCGGGGTGCTGCACTTCGTCGACCCGGCGACCGGCGCCACCCGCGAGGTCAACACCGACGACCGCAAGCTCCGGGAGCGCTACGCCGAGGCCGCCGGACGTCAGCAGGCCGCGATCGCCCAGGCCATCCGTGGCGCGGGCGCGGACCACATGACCCTGCGCACCGACGGCGACTGGCTGCTCGACCTGGCACGGCACGTGTCGCAGCGGCGCCATCGCGCCGAGGTCGCCGCAGCGAGGCGGACCCGATGAGCGAGTGGTTCCTCGAGCCGTCTCGGTTGTGGCTGCTGGTCGTGGTCGTCGCGCTCGTCGGCCTGTACGTCGCACTGCAGTTCACCAAGCCGCGCTACACGGTGCGGTTCTCGAACCTGGAGCTGCTCGACAAGGTGGCTCCCAAGCGCCCCGGCTGGCGCCGTCATCTCACCGCCGGGTGCTTCCTGGTGGCGCTGGCGCTGCTGGTCGTCTCGTTCGCGCAGCCGATCATGACCGTCGAGGTGCCCCAGGAGCGCACGACGGTCATGCTGGCGTTCGACACCTCGTTGTCGATGGCGGCCGAGGACGTCGAGCCCAATCGCTTCGCTGCGGCGCAGTCCGCGGCGAAGGAGTTCATCGACGAGCTGCCCGACCGACTCAACGTCGGGCTCGTCGGCTTCGCCGGCACCGCACAGCTGCTGGTGCCGCCGACCCAGGACCACGACGACGTGAAGCTCGCGATCGACGGCCTCGAGCTCGACAAGGCCACGGCGATCGGCGATGCCGTCGCGCTGTCGCTCGACGTGATCGAGGACCAGGCGGTGGGTGTCGAAGAGGGGCAGCCCGACGCCGCGATCGTGTTGATCTCCGACGGTGAGACCACCGTGGGGCTCCCCACCGAGGAGGCGATCCCCCTGGCCCAGGAGGCCGGCATCGCGGTGTCGACGATCGCCTACGGCACCCCGGACGGCGAGATCCTGGTCGACGAGGACGGCGATGGCGTCGGACAGCTGACGCCGGTGCCGGTCAACGTGGAGGAGCTCCGAGGACTGGCCGAGGGCACGGGCGGCACGGCGTACACCGCCGAGTCGGCCTCGGACCTGCGCTCGGTCTACGAGGAGCTGGGCTCCTCGATCGGCTTCGAGGAGGAGCAGGAGGACGTGGCGTACCGCTTCGTCGGTCTGGGACTCGTGATGATGCTGGTCGCTGCCGGGTTCTCGCTGCGCTGGTTCAGCCGGCTCCCCTGAGCTGCCGGCGGCGACGGTCCGGTCGACCGAGCCGGGGGCTCAGGACCCTGGTCTCAGGAGTCGAGGACGGCGGTCGCCTTCTCGGAGACCACCTTCGACGAGCCGCCGGGCTCCATGGTGACGCCGTAGAGCACGTCGGCTGCCTCCATGGTGCGCTTCTGGTGGCTGACGATGATGAGCTGCGCCGTACGGCGGAACTCGGTGACCAGGTCCAGGAACCGGTGCAGGTTCACGTCGTCGAGCGCGGCCTCGACCTCGTCCATCACGTAGAAGGGCGACGGTCGTGACCGGAACACCGCGAACAGGTAGGCGAGCGCCGTCAGCGACCGCTCGCCGCCGGAGAGCAGCGAGAGCTTGCGCACGTTCTTGCCCGACGGCTTGGCCTCGATCTCGATGCCGGTCTCGAGCAGGTCGTTCGGATCGGTCAGCCGGAGGCGACCCTGCCCGCCGGGGAACAGCGTCTCGAACAGCAGCGTGAAGTTCTGGCTGACGTCCGCGAACGCGGCCGAGAAGACCTTGACGATCTCCTCGTCGACCGCACGGATCACCTTGGACAGCTCACGGCGGGTCTGGCGGATGTCCTCGAGCTGACCCTCGAGGAACGTGTGGCGCTGCTGCAGCTCCTCGAACTCCTGCAGCGCCAGCGGGTTGATCGGCCCCATGATGCGCAGCTCGCGCTCGAGCTCCCGCACCCGGGCACCGGCGCCGACGCCCTCGGGCAGCGGCGGGCACTCCGCGGCGATGGCCGTGTCGGGCTCGGCGTCGAGGTCGTGGCGGAGCGTCTCGGTGGCCGCCTCCAGTCGCATCCGGGTCTCGGCGTCCGCGATCTCGGCCTTCTGCACCCGCGCTCGGACCTCTTCGAGGGATCGTTCGGCAGCGGCACGCTCGGAGCGCAGACCGTCCAGTCGAGCGGTGACCTGTCGGGCCTCGTCGGACTGACGCCGGCGCTCGTCGCGCAGCAGCGACAGGTTCGCCTCGATGATCGCCATGCGCTCGGTCACGAACGACGACAGCCGATCGGTCGCCGCGGCACGGGCCTCGAGCTCGACGCGGCGCCGGGCCGCCTCGTCGCGTTCGGCGATGTTGCGCGACAGCCGCTCGGTCACCTGCGCGAGCCGCTCGGTGACGTAGCGGCGCCGCTCCTCGACGCCCGCCGCACGCACCTCGAGATCGGTGCGCATGGAGCCCACGCGAGCGCTGTGGTCCTCGAGCGCCTCGCGCGCCGCGGCCATCGCACGCGCCTTGGCCGACAGCTCCTGCTCCGCGGCTTCCAGCCGGGGCAGCAGCTCCTCGAGCTCGGTGACCCGAGCCGTCTCGCGGGCGTGTCGCTCGACCAGCTCGCCGAGGTGGGCACCGAGGGCCTCGAGCTCGGTGCGAGCCTCGTCGGCATCGCCCTCGAGGCGACGCGCCGCCTCGCCCAGCGAGCGACGACGCGCCTCGTTGGTGTCACGGTCTCGTGTGGCCTGCTGCTCGACGCGACGGGCCTCGGCGACCGAGCCGCGCGCCTGCTCGACCTGTGCGCGCACCCGGTCTCGCTCCGCGAGCGTCGACTCGGTGCGGGCACGGGCCTCGTCGAGCGCGGCACCCGTCGCGCCGGAACGGGCTGCGCCGATGCGCCAGCCGGAGATGCCGAAGCGATCGCCGTCGCGCGTCACCACGACCGCGCTGGGGTGCTGCGCCGCGAGCGGCACCGCCGCTTCCCAACCGCCGTCGATGGCGACCGCGGAGGACAACAGCGCGTCGAGCACCCGCTCGATGCCGGCTGCCGACGCGTCACGGCCCAGCGCACGCACGTGACGGCGCACCGGCTCGCCGACCGGCGGCGGTGCCGCCGAGATGCCCGCGACCCCGTCGAGCGCCAGGACGGCGCCGTGGTGGTCGCCCTGGCGCAGCGAGGCAAGGGAGCGGCGCGCCGCGTCGACGTCGGCCACGACGACCGCACCGAGCGCCTCACCCGCCGCCGCCTCGAAGCACTCCTCCCACCCTGCGTCGACCTCGACCAGGTCGAGCAGCGTGCCGAACACGCCGTCCAGACCCGAGAGGTGCTCGGCGCCCGCACGCTGACGCGCCTCGTCGAGCGCGAGCGTCAGCGCTTCGACGCGGGCCGACCAGGCGGAGTGGTCCGCCTCGGCGTCGATCGCACGCTGCTCGGCGTCGGCCAGCGCCGTCTCGGCCGCCACCCTCGCCGCGGCCGCGGCGTCGAGCGACGAGGCCAGCTCGGGCAGCGCGGCCTCTGCAGCGGTCCGCTCCTGCTGGGTCTGCGCCGCCTCGTCGGTGAGGCGCTGCACCCGCTCGGCGAGCGACCCCCGACGCGACTCCAGTCGGCTGCGGTCGTGCTGGGTGCGCTCGATCGCGGAGCGCAGCGCCGCCAGCTCGCCGCGGATGCCGGCCGCCTCACCCGACAGCGCCGGCACCCCCTCGCCCCAGTCGGCCTCGAACCGCTCGCGCTCCTCGGCCAGCGCACCTTCGGCTTCTGCCAGCTCGTGGGCATCGAGCTCGAGCGCTGCAGCGTCCTGCTCCGCCTGCTCGGACTCCGCACGCAGCTGGGCCTGCTCGGACTCGAGCGAGGCGATCACGCCGGCGTCCACCGAGGAGCTGAGCTCACGGTCGACACCCCGACGGCGCTCCGCGAGCAGTGCCAGCTGGCCGCGCGCCTTCTCGCGCAGCGTCTCGTAGCGAACGAGTGCGTCGCCCACGTCGCGTCCACCCAGCGAGGACAGCTGTGCCTCGGTGGCCAGCACCCCCGCATCCAGCTCGGCCAGCGCGGCGCGCAGGCGCTGGTCCTCGGCGCGCAGCTCGTGCTGGGTGACCGAGCCGGCCTCGAGCTGCGAGCGGAGCCGTGCCAGCTCGCGCCCCGCGACGAAGAGCCGCACCGCGGACAGCTCGGCGACCAGGTCGCCGTGGCGCCGCGCCGCGTCGGCCTGGCGCTCGAGCGGGCGCAGCTGACGGCGGACCTCGCGCAGCAGGTCCTGGATGCGGGTCAGGTTGGCCTCGGTGGCCGACAGGCGCCGCTCGGCGCGCTCCTTGCGCCGCCGGTACTTGAGCACGCCGGCGGCTTCCTCGATGATCAGCCGTCGCTCCTCCGGGCGGGCGTTGAGGACACCGTCGATGTTGCCCTGGGAGATGATCACGTGCTGCTGGCGCCCGACGCCGGAGTCCGACAGCAGCTCCTGGATGTCGAGCAGACGGCACGGCACGCCGTTGATCGCGTACTCGCTGTCGCCGGAGCGGAACAGCAGTCGGGTGATCGTGACCTCGGTGAAGTCGATCGGCAGCTGCCCCTCGGAGTTGTCGATCGTCAGCGAGACCTCGGCACGCCCGAGCGCAGGGCGCTTCGAGGTGCCGGCGAAGATGACGTCGTCCATCTTCTGGGATCGCACGGCCGACGGCGCCTGGGCGCCGAGCACCCAGCCGATCGCGTCGACCACGTTGGACTTGCCCGACCCGTTCGGGCCCACCACCACGGTCACACCGGGCTCGAGCGTCAGCTCGGCGGCGTCCGCGAAGGACTTGAAGCCCTTGATCTGGAGTGTCTTGAGGAACACGTCGCTCCTGCAGTGGTCGCCGTGGACGAGGGACGCCCGGGACGAGCCCGGCGGGTCAGACCTGGGTCTGTTCGCAGAAGTACGTGTAGCCGTTGCCGAAGCGGGCCTTCACGATGGGCCCCCTCGCCCGGGGGCTCATCTCTCCGTCCCGCTTGTAGACGGTGATGTACTGCTGGTACTCGCCAGGTTCGCCCGAGAGCCCGACCCAACCGTCGGGCCCCAGCGAGGTGCCACCGTACTTGACCGCCTCGTGCACGGTTTCCACCACCGCGCGGTAGAGCCGCCGGATCTCCTGTGCGGACAGGCTGGACGGGTCGCGGTCGTAGCGGAGCCCGGAGTGGAACAGGATCTCGTCGGAGTAGATGGGCCCGATGCCCACCAGGAACGTCGGATCCATCAGCACGGACTTCAGCTTGCCGTCACGACGAAGGATCATCTCGCCGAAGGTGGTCCACGAGATCGGCTCGTCGACGCTGTCGAGGCCGAGCGACGCCAGCTCCGGGTGCAGCTCGGCCAGCTCCTCCGCAGCGACGTACTCGACCGTCGCCTGCTTCTTGGGATCGACCAGGCGCAGCTGGCCGCCCTGGGTGAAGGTGAGCACGAGCGCGGTGCCGGTGACCAGGTCGTCCTTGGGCTGGTTGCGGGTGAGTCGGCTCTGCTCGCCGAGCGACAGCACCAGCACGTGGGTGCCCTCGACGCCGATCAGCAGCAGCATGCCCCTGCGGGTCACGCCGCTGAGCTTCGCCCCGTCGAGCGCGGCGATCAGCGCCTTCTTCGTCGGCTGTTTCACCACCCCGGCGACCGGCACCTCCACGGACTTGATCTTGCGCTCGCCGATCTCTCGGTCGAGATCTCGTCGCAACAGCTCGAGCTCTGGCAGCTCAGGCATGGTTCCCCCCTCGGGTCGTGCCCGCCGGCTCCGGTGTGTTCCCCTGGTCCTCGCCGGCGCCCGCGGGCGCCGCCTCGGTCGTGCCGTCGGCCCCGTCGCCGTCCAGCGTGTCGTGCAGCCGTTCGACCGCGGTGCGAGCCGCGGCCTGCTCGGCCTCCTTCTTGGTGCGGCCCTCTCCCTCACCCCAGGGAGTGCCCGCCAGCTCGACCCGGGCCGAGAAGCGCTTCTCGTGCTCCGGGCCTTCCTCGCTCAGCACGTAGCGCGGGAGCTGACCGAAGCGCCGAGCTGCATACTCCTGCAGCCTCGACTTGTGGTCGCTCGCGAGCCCGCCGTGCAGCACCTCGTCGATGCGCTCGTCGAGCAGGTGCAGCACCAGCGTCGTCGCGGCGCCGATGCCGCCGTCGAGGTAGACCCCGCCGATCACGGCCTCCATGCCGTCGGCCAGGATCGACGTCTTGTCGCGCCCGCCGGTGGCCTCCTCGCCCTTGCCGAGCGAGAGGGCCGCGCCCAGCTCGATCGAGCGCGCGACCTCGGCGAGCGCCGCCGCGCTGACCAACTCGGAGCGGTGCCGTGCGAGCACGCCCTCGCTCATGTCGGGTGCTGCCCGGTAGAGGTGGTCGGTGACGACCAGGCCGAGGATGGAGTCACCCAGGAACTCCAGACGCTCGTTGGACGCGACAGCACCGTTCTCGGAGCACCACGATCGGTGTCGCAGCGCCAGGTCGAGCAGGTCCGGATCGGTGAACCGGTACGCGAGGTTGGTGCAGAGCGCGTCGCGGGGGTCGACGGGTTCGGCCTCAGAGCCGTGTGACGACGTAGTCGACGGCATCTCGGACCGACTTCAGATCCTCGAGGTCCTCGTCCTCGACGCGGAACCCGTCGCTGCGCTCGCCGAACTCCTCTTCGATGGCCTCGACCAGCTCGATCAGCTCGAGCGAGCCGAGGTGCAGGTCCTCGGCGAACGAGTCGCCCTCGTTGATCGTCGACGGATCCCTCTCCAGGATGTCGGCCAGCTGGTCCTTGATGACCCGCAGCACCTCGTCCCGGTCGATCTGACCCGCTTGTGCATCGGTCTCAGGCGGCACGCTCAGTCTCCTCGGTCGGCTGCCGTCGCCCCCTGGGGCACGGCGAAGTGCGGGTCACTGTACCGGCTGCGCCGACGCCGGGGAGCGATCCCGGCGTGAGCAGCCGTCCAGGTTGAACACCGTTCAACGGCTCACCGGCCGTGTGGCACGGAGCGGTTCGATCCGCTGCACGAGGTGACCCGGGGCTGCGGTGCGGGCCCCGGTGTGCCCTGGGTGCTCAGTCGACGTCGATCGCCTGGCGCCCGGCGTACCAACCGCAGTTGCCGCACACCACGTGCGGCAGCTTGGAGGCGCCGCAACGCGGGCAGAGGCTGCGGGCCGCAGGGGCCAGCGTCCAGTTGGAGGCCCGTCGGCTCCGGCTCTTGGCCTTGGAGGTCTTCTTCTTCGGAACAGCCATGGGTCGTCTCTACCGGTTCGTCGCGAGGTTGGGGGCGGTGTCTGCGGGACGGGATCGGGGGCACATCGGTGCGCGCACGGTCCTGTGCAGACGGATCACTCTAGCGAGTCAGGGGCGTCGGAGTCGAAGCGGAGCTCCGACAGGGCCGCCCAGCGGGGATCTGCCGGCGCCTCGGCAGCGTCGGAGGGCGTCTGCACCGGGAACGCGTCGGGATCGGGCCCGGGGCAGTCCTCACGGCACAACGGCGCCAGCGGCAGCGCCAGCACGGCGGCGTCGTGCACCGCGGGGCCCAGGTCGACCGCGTCGCCCTCGATCGGATGGGTCTCCTCGGCGTCCTCGGGGCGATCCTTGAACACCTCGGTGATCTCGGCGTCAGCCACCCCGGAGGTCATCTCGAGGCACCGACGACAGGCGCCGACCCAGGGCACGCGCACCACGCCGTGCACGGTCACACCATCGCTGAGCGACTCCATGACGACGTCCAGCTGGGCCTCTCCGGGCGGCGGCACCGACGAGGTGGAGATGGCCAGCTCCCCCAGCTGCACCGGGCGCTCGACGTGCTGGCGGTTCCCGGGGCGCCGACGGACCTCCGACACACCGATGCGCAGTGCCGGGATCTGCTCGGAGCCAGCAGCGTCGTTCATCGGTCCTGGTCGAACACCGGCACCGCGCCGGTGGCGCCCGTCGGCGGATCCTCGCGCTCGCCGAGCTCTGCCTCCTCGATCGTGGGCGCGGCCAGGCGGCTGCGCCCGGCCGACACCGCCTTGGACACCTTGGCCAGCACGTTCTCGAAGCTCGCCAGCTTCTGGTCGCAGTAGTCCTCGGTCTCGCGCCGCATGCGCCGCGCCGAGGCCTCGGCGTCCTCGATGATCTGCTGGGCGCGCAGCTCGGCCGCCTTCACGACCTCGGTGCGCTGCACCATGTGCGCCACGCGGGACTTGGCGTCAGCGATCAGCTCCTCGCCGTCGCGGCGGGACCTGGCGAGGAACTCCTCGCGCTCTTTCAGCAGCCACCTGGCCGAGCGCAGCTCGTCGGGCAGGCGCGTGACGGCGTCGTCGAGCAGCTCGAGGACCTCTTCCTTGTTGACCCGCACCGACGCCGACATCGGCATGCCGGGCGAGCTGTCGATGATGTCGATGACCCGACGCAAGATCGCCTCGGACTCGGGCACCCGGAACTGCGCGTCGTTCGGCCGACGTTCGCCGCGGGGCGCGTCGTCGAGTCCGTCGAGGTCGCGGGGGCTCATCGTCGGGCCTCGTTGCGCAGCAGGCGGGAGGACCCACTTCGGGTTGCGTTCATGCAGCAGACCTCTCACTCGGGGGTGCCGGGGCGGTGGCCCACGACGGCGTGCGACGGTGTCGTCTGATTCTGGCCCTCACGACGCCCTCGGTGGGCGACGGTCCGGGTCGGCCGGTTCAGCCGTCGTGGAAGCGCTCGGTCAGACGGTTGGCCACCGGCGCCGGCACCATGGTGGTCACGTCACCGCCGAAGCGTGCGACCTCTCGGATCAGCTTCGACGCCAGGAACGAGTTGCGCGACGCGGAGGGGATGAAGAGCGTGTCCACCCCCGAGATCGAGCGGTTCATCTGCGCCATCTGCAGCTCGGACTCGAAGTCGGACACCGCACGCAGGCCCTTGACGATGAAGTGGGCGCCCACCTCGCGGGCGAGGTCGACCACCAGCGACGAGAACATGGTGACCTCGACGTTGTCGAGGTGCGCGAGCGAGTCCTCGATGAGCTCCTGGCGCTCGTCCAGGCTGAACAGCGGCTCGCCCTTCTGGGGGTTGCGCATGGCGGCGACGACCACGCGATCGAACAGCCGCGACGCCGTCTCGACGATCTCGACGTGGCCGTTGTGGATCGGATCGAACGATCCGGGATAGAGCACCACCGTCACGAACGGTCCTCCGGGGGTCGTCGGCCGTGGTCGTCACGGTCCGCCTGGGCAGCGATGGTGACCACCGTACCGCCGTAGCGTCGTTCCCTCCGCACCTCGTAGTGGGGCTCGGTCGGAACGGCCCGGTCGGACTCGACCACGACGACCGGCGCGCGCACCGCCGCCAGCAGCGCAGGCCACCCGTCGAACGCGTACGGAGGGTCGAGCAGCGCCAGATCGACGAGGTCGCCGTGTCGTGGGTCCGACACGTGGGCGAACGCGTCCGCTCGTACGACCGTCGCACGATCTGCCAGGCCGCACTCCGCCAGGTTGGCGCGCACCGCCTCGAGCGCCCGCGGCGAGTGGTCGACGAAGGTCACGTGGCGCGCCCCTCGCGACAGCGCCTCGATCCCGAGCGCTCCCGAGCCGGCGAAGAGGTCCAGGACACGCGCGTCGACGACGACGTCGAGCGAACCCAGCGCGTTGAACACCGCCTCTCGCACGCGGTCCGCAGTGGGGCGCACGTCGTTGCCCGACGGCGTGCGCAGACGCCGACCGCGGGCCGAGCCCGCCACGACGCGCATCAGTGCACCGACTCCATGCGTGGGCACTCTACGGGCGTGCGACGTGGCGGCCGGCCGCCGTGGGCGTCCGAGCGCTCACCTACTGTGCGTCGCCGTGGCCGAGCCCTCCCCCGCTCCTCGCGACGCCCGTCGCCGCATCACGCAGCTGACCTGGCTGGTGCTGGGCCTGGTGCCGGTGCTGTGGATCGTCGAGCTGTGGGGGCCGCGCTGGCTCAACCTCGGGCTGCGCGGACTGTGGGTGGTGCTGGCGGTCGGCACGGTCCTGGCCGGTGCGTGGGTGCTGGTGCTGCGCGGGCGCTCCGGGGGCCGGCCGTCCCGGCGACGCTAGGGTCCACGACGTGCGCAGGTCTGACCGCTCCCGCCCGACCGCCCGTTCCCTCGCCTCGACGCGGCGCCACCGCGGTGCACGTCTGTGCGTCGTGGTCGTGGGCGCCGCAACCCTCCTGGGTGCCTGCTCGAGCGGCGACGACGCGACCACGTCGACGTCGAGCACCACGTCGAGCACCGAGCCGGCCTCGCAGTACGGCAGCTCCATGGGCACCGAGGCCGGTGACGTGCAGGACGTCGCTGCGCTCGGCGACGGGCCCGGTGAGGGCGAGGAGTGGAAGATCCCCGTCGGCGTCAGCGTCTGCGGACGCTTCCTCGACGTGCCCGCCGGCGACCCGGTGGGCGACGTGAGCGCAGGTACGGCCGAGGCGACCGTGGTCGGCGGCGGCGAGCAGGCACCCACGCTGGGCGACTTCGCCGAGTCCGCGGGCATCGGCCTGGCGCCGGGACGCCTGACGTTGCCCGACGACATCGTGCCCCCGGTGCTCGACAGCACCGAGCCCCCGACCCCGCTGGCCGGTCAGACCCTGGCCACCGGCGACCCTTGCGGGCAGACCCCCGCCGAGGTGCAGGTGTGGGTCTACTCCACTGACGCACGCTCGTCGGGCGACGGCATCCTGGTGGTGACCCAGGACCTGGCGAACATCCCCTTCTCGGAGGAGGGCATGGCCGTGGTCATCGCGTTCAGCCCGGAGTCCTCGCTGCCGACGCTGCCGCCGTCCGCCCTCGGCGGCTGAGCCGCTCCGTCGCGTGCGGCGGACGATCAGGACTTGAAGAGGAACTCGCGCTCGTCGTCGTCGAGCAGCATGCGCACCTCGTCGGCCAGCTCGCGATGGGACCGCATGCCCGTGCCGTCGCCGACCAGTTCGATCGCTGCGGCTCGTGCCCGTTCGACCCACTCACGGTCCCGACGCAGCGACGCCAGCAGCAGGTCGTTGCGCCCCTTCTGGCGCTGGCCGAGCACCGTGCCCTCGCCGCGCAGGTCCAGGTCGATCTCTGCGAGCTCGAAGCCGTCGGTGCTCGCGACCATCGCCTCCAGACGTGCTTCGCCGTCCGGGGTCGGCTCGCCGGTCGCCACCAGCACGCACTCGCTCGCGGCGGCGCCACGACCCACGCGCCCGCGCAGCTGGTGCAGCTGCGCGATGCCGAAGCGGTCCGCGTCGAGCACCACCATCACCGTCGCTTCCGGCACATCGACGCCGACCTCGATCACCGTGGTCGCGACCAGCACGTCCAGCTCGCCGACACGGAACCGGTCCATCACCGCCTGCTTGTCCTCTGGCGGCACCCGGCCGTGCAGCAGTCCCAGGCGCAACCCGTACAGCTCGCCCGCGGACAGCTGCTCGAAGGTCTCCTCGGCCGACGCGACCTCGACCTTGTCCGACCCCTCGATCAGCGGGCACACGACGTAGGCGCGGTGGCCCTCGGCGACCTGGTCGCGCACCAGCCGCCACGCTCGGGCCTCGTCGTCGGCGTCCTTCGCCCACCAGGTGCGGATCGGGGTGCGCCCAGGCGGCAGCTCGTCGAGCACCGAGACGTCCAGGTCGCCGTAGACGGTCATCGCCGCGGTGCGTGGGATCGGCGTGGCCGTCATGACGAGCAGGTCGGGCACGCGCCCGTCCGCGTGGGTGCTGCGCAACGCGGCGCGCTGCTCGACGCCGAAGCGGTGCTGCTCGTCGACCACCGCGACACCCAGGCTGTGGAACTCGACGCCGTCCTGGATCAGCGCGTGGGTGCCGATGGCCAGGTCGACCGTGCCGTCGGCCAGACCCGCCAGCACGCGACGGCGCTCGGCGGCACGGGTGCGGTTGGTGAGCAACGCCACGTGCAGGGGACGCTGGCCGAGCAGCGACCCTGGCTCCGCGACCGTGAACCCCTCGAGCAGCGCCCGCACCGAGGCCGCGTGCTGCTCGGCCAGCACCTCGGTCGGCGCCATGAGCACCCCCTGGTGCCCGCCCTGCACCGCGACCAGCAGCGCCGCGACCGCCACGACGGTCTTGCCGGCGCCCACGTCGCCCTGGAGGAGCCGGTGCATCGGCACCGGCGCAGCCAGGTCCGCGGTGATCTCGTCGATGACGCGCTGCTGGGCTCCCGTCAGCGCGTAGGGCAGCGCGTCGAGGAACTGTCGCTGGACGCCGGGGGCGGGTCCCTCCTCGGCGGACACCACGTGGGCGATGCCCGACTCGGCGTGCTCCAGGTCGACCTTGCGCTGCACCAGGGCGAGCTGCAGTCGCAGCAGCTCGTCGAAGACCAGGCGTTGGCGGGCGACGACCATGTGAGCCATCGACTCGGGGGCGTGGATGCCGGCGAACGCCTCGGCGCGCGACACCAGGTCGTGGCGGGTGAGCAGGGCGTCGGGGACCGGGTCCGCGATCCCCCTGGCGCTGCAACGCCGCAGGACCTGTGCCACCCAGTCCGAGAGGTCCCACGTCGAGAGCCGCGACCTCTCGCTCAGCGGGTAGATCGCGACGATCCGACCGGTGCGGTCGCCGATCATGTCCACGACGGGGTTGGTCATCTGCCGGGCGCCGTTGAACATCTCGACCTTGCCGAACACGGCCACGTCCTGGGACTCGGCGCCCAGCTGCCGCTCACGCCACGGCTGGTTGAAGAACGTGCAGCGCAGCGAGCCGGTGTCGTCGCGCAGCACGGCGGTGACCATGACGCGGCCGCCGCGCACTCGCCGCGACGACACCGACGACACGCGTCCGATGACCATCGCCTCCTCCCCCGGTGCGAGCTCGCCGATGCGCGCCTCCTTGGAGCGGTCGACGTAGCGGCGCGGGTAGTGCGTCAGCAGGCCGTGGAGGTCGTGGATGCCCAGGCTGTGCAGCCCCTGCAGCTTCTTCGGACCGACGCCGTGCAGGCGAGCGACGTCCATGCCGGCCAGCTCCGGCACGGTGATCGCGCCGCTCGGCGACGCAGCCGACGTCTCGCCGGGCGGAGGCGCCACGTGCGGCTCAGGCACCGGCGTCGGTGTCGGCCAGCCCGACGTGCAGCTCGCGGGGGCGACCCACGTCGAAGATCGCCTCGATCGCCGCGCCCGGCACCGTGGTGACCAGCTCGGCACGCCACGGTCGCGAGACGCCGTCGAACTCGACGAGCCGGCCGAGCTCGTGCCAGGTCGACTCCAACCAGTCCGCCGACTCCAGACCGCAGCCCTCGTGCGGCTCGACCCGACAGCGCACCAGGAACGCCTGCCCCGCCGCGGCGGTCGACCGCGACGGTGCGGCCGGCTCCTGTGGCGCCGCCGGCAGCGGTTCGCCGGTCACGACGCTGGCGAGCACGTCGAGCAGCAGCAGCACCCCGGCGGCAGCCGCATCCACCACGCCGCGCTCCACCAGGTCGGGGTTCGACGTCGGGCCCGCCTCCAACTCGACCAGACCCTCGTCGGCCGCGGCGATCAGCGTGTCGCCCAGGTCGGCTCCGCCGTCGACGGCGGCCAGCGCCGCGTCGGCCGCTGCAGCCACGACCGCCGGCAAGCACCCCGCGTGACGGCCGTCGTCGGCGGGCGTGAGCCGCTCGGCAGCCAGCTCCAACCCGATGGCGAGCCGCGCCGCGTCCAGTCGATCCGCGTTGCGCAGTCCCTCCGCCAGGCCTGCCAGCACTTGGGCCACGTCCTTGCCCGCGGTTCCGCTCACCAGGTCCCGGGGTGCGGCCTCCAACGCATCGGCGATCTCCGAGCAGCTGGTCGCCTCGGCCGCTGCGGCCACCACGGCAGCCAGCAGCTCCGCCAGCTCGGTGCCCGCGCCGCGGCCGTCGATCGTCGCACGGTCGTCGGAGCCGTCGTCCTGCTCCGGGCCCAGCTCGGCGTCGAGCTCGAGCGCGTCCTGCGGACCGAGGTCGAGCTGGTCGAGCGCCGCGCGGTGGTCGTCCAGCACCTCGGCGGCGGCACCCAGCGCCTCACGTAGCCCGAGGGCGTCCAGTTGTGCTCGAGCGGCCATCGACGCCGAGACTACCGACCGTGCCGGGCACCATGACCCGCCGCTTGGGTCGGGCCGCGCCGTTGCGCTATCGTCGTCCGTCGGTCCGTTCACCTCCGGGGTCATCTCCGGACCATCCGGCCCGACCCCCGATCCCACTGGCCGCCCCCGGGGCGCCAGCCGCCGAAGCAGCGAGAGAAGCACCATGGCCGCCGTTTGCGAAGTCTGTGACAAGAAGCCGATCTTCGGCATGAGCCTCAGCCACTCCCACCGGCGCACCAAGCGCCGCTGGAACCCGAACATCCAGCGCATCCGCGTGCAGGTCGGCTCGACGACCAAGCGCATGAACGTGTGCACCCGCTGCATCAAGGCCGGCAAGGTCACCAAGCCCACGGCACGCACCTCGGCCTGAGCCACCCGCTCACCGCCGTGCTCGGCAGCACCATCTCGCGAAGCGTCGGTCACCTGGCCGGCGCTTTGCCGCGTTCCGGGGCAACGTTTACGCTCAGGGACCACTTCCGTCAGGCCGTCGCCGCACCTGGTGCTGCGAGGTTCGGCGGGACCACGGTCGACCACAACCACCCGGGAGCGAACTGGTGCAAGGCGTGATCAAGTCGTACGACCCCGCCACCAAGGACGGCATCGTCGTGCGCGACACCGACCTGGCGGAGTTCGACCTGGCGTCGAACGCGCTGGACGGATCGCTGTTCCGCATGCTGCGTCAGGGCCAGCGGGTCTGCTTCGAGCTCGACGACGCCGGGCTGGCCACGGGCCTGCACATGGGGTCCGAGGTCGACATGGGCACCCCGGCGTTCCTCGGCAGCGCGGATCCCGCGCCCGAGTCGTGACCGAGGACCCTGGCACCAGCACCCACCACTGACCAACGTCACCGAACGAGCACAACCAGTCGGGCAAGGCTCCGTGCGTCCCCTGCGGACGGAGCGCACATCGAATCGAGGGAACCATGGCAGGCACCACCACCAACCAGCAGCTCAAGGACTGGGTCGAGCACTGGCGCGAGATCTTCGAGCCCGACTCGGTCGAGTGGTGCGACGGCACCGTCGAGGAGTACGACCGCCTCTGCCAGCTGCTGGTCGACAACGGCACCTTCGAGAAGCTCTCCGAGGCCAAGCGCCCGAACAGCTACCTGGCGCTGTCGGACCCCAACGACGTGGCCCGCGTCGAGGACCGCACGTTCATCGCCTCCGCCGACGAGGCCGACGCAGGCCCGACCAACAACTGGCGTGACCCGGCCGAGCTCAAGGCCGAGATGCTGGACCTGTACCGGGGCTCCATGAAGGGCCGCACCATGTACGTGGTGCCGTTCTCGATGGGCCCGCTCGGCTCGCCCATCGCCCACATCGGCGTGCAGCTGACCGACTCCCCGTACGTCGCGGTCAGCATGCGCATCATGACCCGCATGGGCCAGGGCGCGCTCGACGTGCTGGGCGCCGAGGGTGCGTTCGTGCCGTGCCTGCACTCGGTCGGCTACCCGCTGGTGGACGCCGACGGCAACGCCCGAGCGGATGTGCCGTGGCCCTGCGACGGCGACAACAAGTACATCTCGCACTTCCCCGAGACCCGCGAGATCTGGTCCTACGGCTCGGGCTACGGCGGCAACGCCCTGCTCGGCAAGAAGTGCTTCGCACTGCGCATCGCCTCGACGATGGCCCGCGACGAGGGCTGGATGGCCGAGCACATGCTGATCCTGGGCATCACCTCGCCCGAGGGCGAGAAGTCCTACATCGCGGCGGCCTTCCCGTCGGCCTGTGGCAAGACCAACATGGCCATGCTGATCCCCTCCCTTCCCGGCTGGAAGGTGGAGACCGTCGGCGACGACATCGCCTGGATGAAGTTCGGCGAGGACGGCCGCCTGTACGCGATCAACCCCGAGGCGGGCTTCTTCGGCGTGGCACCCGGCACGTCGGACGAGACCAACAAGAACGCCATGGACACGATGTGGGGCAACTCCATCTTCACCAACGTCGCCAAGACCGATGACGGCGACGTGTGGTGGGAGGACATGACCGACGAGGCGCCGGCGCACCTGATCGACTGGAAGGGCAACGACTGGACCCCCGAGTCCGGCACGCCCGCAGCGCATCCCAACGCCCGCTTCACCACACCGGCGTCGCAGTGCCCCTCGATCGCACCGGAGTGGGAGGACCCCAAGGGCGTGCCGATCTCGGCCATCCTCTTCGGCGGTCGTCGTGCCACGAACGTGCCGCTCGTGACCCAGTCCTTCGACTGGCAGCACGGCACCTTCCTGGGCTCGATCATGAGCTCGGAGAAGACCGCCGCCGCGGCCGGCAAGGTCGGCGACGTGCGCTTCGACCCGTTCGCGATGCTGCCCTTCATGGGCTACAACGTCGGCGACTACATCGGCCACTGGCTCGAGATCGGCGAGGCGACCGACGCCTCGAAGCTGCCGAAGCTCTTCTGGGTGAACTGGTTCCGCAAGTCCGACGAGGGCAAGTTCCTCTGGCCCGGATTCGGCGACAACAGCCGGGTGCTCAAGTGGGTGCTCGAGCGTGTGGCCGGCTCCGGCGAGGCGACCGAGACCGCCATCGGCCACGTGCCGACGCCCGAGGCGCTCGACACCACCGGTCTCGACCTGGACGACGCGACGCTGACCGAGCTGCTCTCGGTCGACAACGACGCCTGGCGCCAGGAGGTCGACCTGATCAACGGCCACTTCGAGTTCATCGGCGATTCGCTGCCCCAGGCCATGCGCGACGAGCTGGCCGACCTGGAGAAGCGCCTCGCGGGCTGATCCGACGATCTCTGCGACATCTCACGAGGGGCGGGGCCGCACGGCCCCGCCCCTCGTCGCGTTCCCGCACCTGGGCCGCCGCTGAGTCGCGTCTCAGCCTGGTGGATTAGTTGAGTGCCATGGACTCACCTTTCCTGTATGTTCTGGTTCGTCCACTTCGCTCCCGTCCCAGGAGGACCACCATGACCTCGATCTTCGCCCCGTTCCGTGAGCTCGACCTCGCCACCCGTCCTCGCCTGGCACCGGTGTCGGTGCAGGCCGGCGTGCCCTTCGATGCCGTGCGCACCGCCGCTGCGCTCGAGCTGAGCTTCGATCTCCCGGGCTACGCGCCGTCCGACGTGGACGTCTCGGTCGACCGCAACGTGCTGACCGTGACCGCCGAGCGCACCCGGACCCTGGCCGAGGAGGCCACGCTGGTCGTGGGCGAGCGCCGTCACGGCAAGGTCCGTCGCCAGCTGCGGCTCTCCGAGTCGCTCGACCTGAGCGCCATCGAGGCACGCTTCGACAACGGCGTGCTGAGCGTGCGGGTCCCCGTGGCCGAGACCGCCCAGCCCCACAAGGTCGAGATCGCGGTGGGCGCAGCGCCCATGGTCGAGGCCGCCGTGGTCGACACCGACGGAGCCGAGGCGACCAGCAGCAACTGAGCCGCCCTTCTCCCCTCCCCTCGCGACGAGCCCCCCGACGTCGCGGGAGCCCGGTCGACGGGCTCGGTCCTGCCACCGGACCGGGCCCGTCGCCGCGTCCGGGCCCGTGTCGGATGCTCGGCCCACGGTGCACGCCAGCCAGCAGGCGTCAGGCCAGGAACATCGCCCGGATGCCGAGGCCCATCAGGAAGAGCCCGCCGAACCCGTAGAGCAGGAACGCCTGAGCTCGGAGCTGGCTGCGGTACGCGTAGAGGATGCCGACGGTGACCAGCGAGATGAACCCGTAGAACATGTGCATGCCGGGCGCCGGGATGTCCTGCACCGCCACCATGTACACCCCGAGGGCGACCTGCACGAAGATCGTCACCTGCACGATCACCACGGCGACCCACAGGGCCTTGGTGCGCAGCGCCGGCACCCAGTGGGCACCCAGGCACCAGGCGCCCGCCGCTCCGTTGCCGATCACGACCACCCACGACCACAGGTCGTGCAGGTCCAGGATCACTCGCTGCCCCAGAGGCTGGTCTCGAACGGCTCGTCGGCGGCGCGGGGGTGGCCGGTGCGGATGAACCACTCCGTGCCGAACGCCGTGGCGAACGCGTCGTCGTCCATGGTGAGGAACCACGAGTCGGGGGCGATCTGGCTGGCGTGGGCCATCATCGAGGCCTTCTTGCGCGACAGCAGGTCGCGCACGTCCACGGCGTGGGTGAGCTCCACCTCGGGCTTGCCGAAGGTGGTCCCCTCGAGATCCTCCTCGGTCGGGGCGCCCTCGGGTGGCTCCACCCCGTCGGCCTCCTGCTGGGCCCGGATGGCCTGGATGCTGCGACGGATGTGGTCGTTGTTCATGGTGCCCTGGAACACCTCGTCCACGTCCGCGATCTGGGCGGCGCGCAGCCCGACCCGGTGCACTTGGATGTGGTCGGGGTGCCCGTAGCCACCGAAGTCGTCGTAGACGGTGAGGATGTCGGCGTCCTCCTCACGCAGGATCGCGGCGAGCCGCTGCGCGGCGTGCTCGACGTCGGCCTGCCAGAACGAGTACGGGAAGTCGTTGGTCGGCTCGCCCATCATCCCCGAGTCCACGTAGCCGAGGAACTCGACGCGCTGCACGCCCAGGATCCGGGCGGATTCGAGGGTCTCGACGATGCGGCGCTCCCAGAGCATCTCGCCGTCGGCGAGCACCCCTGGGGTCGGCTCGCCACGCTCGCCGCGCGTCGCGATCACCAGCACGACCCGGTGCCCCGCTGCCGCAGCGCGCGCGATCGTGCCGCCGGTGCCGATGGACTCGTCGTCGGGGTGGGCGTGGAAGCTGACGATGGTGGTCACAGGTCTGCAACCTACCCGCGGCACCGGACGCGCCCGGCCCGCCGGACGGTCAGGCGACGGTGCCGCGGCCGCGCAGCTCGGCGATGCGCTCGGCGTCCGCGCCGAGCCACTCCGCGAGCACCTCGTCGGTGTGCTGGCCGGTGTGCGCCGGCGGGCGCTGGATCTCTGCGCGCGTGCGCTCGAACCGCGGTGCCGGCGCCGGCTGGGTGACCCCGGCGACCTCGACGAAGGTCTTGCGCTGCACGTTGTGGGGGTGACGAGCGGCCTCGTCCATGCGCAGCACCGGCGCGAAGCAGATGTCGGTGCCCTCCATGACCTGGCACCACTCGTCGCGGGTGCGGGTCAGGAAGATGTCGGTGAGGGCCTGCTTCAGCTCGGGCCAGCGGGCCTTGTCCATCTGGTGCGGCAGCTCCTCGCCACGCTCCTCGTAGACCTTCGCCAGCCCCGTGTGCTCCAGGAGCTGCAGGTAGAACTGCGGCTCGATCGACCCGATCGAGACGAACTCGCCGTCGGCGCACTCGTAGGTGTCGTAGAAGTGCGCAGCGGTGTCCAACATGTTGGTGCCGCGCTCGTCGCTCCAGATGCCCATGGCCTTGAAGCCCCACATCATCGTCATGAGCACCGCCGCCCCGTCGACCATGGCGGCGTCGACGACCTGGCCGCTGCCCGAGCGCTGCGCCTCGAGCAGCGCGCACACCACGCCGAAGGCCAGCAGCATGCCGCCGCCGCCGAAGTCGCCGATCAGGTTGATGGGAGGCGTGGGCTTCTCCCCCGCGCGACCCAGATGCGCCAGCGCGCCGGCGAGGGCGATGTAGTTGATGTCGTGGCCGGCGGTGGGCGCGTACGGACCCTCCTGACCCCAGCCGGTCATGCGACCGAAGACGAGCTTCGGGTTCCGTGCTGCACACACGTCGGGTCCGAAGCCCAGGCGCTCGGCGACGCCCGGACGGAAGCCCTCGATCAGCGCATCGGCGTGCTCGACCAGGTCCAGCAGCACCTCGACGCCCTCGGGCGACTTGAGATCCAGAGCGATCGAGCGGCGACCACGGTTGAAGATGTCGGCCGGCGGCGCAGCGGGGTCACCGCCCATGGCGTTCGCGGACCTGTCCACGCGCACCACGTCGGCGCCCATGTCCGACAGCATCATCGCCGCGAACGGCCCCGGGCCGATGCCGGCGACCTCGATGATCTTGACTCCCTGCAGCGGTCCCATGTGGATCCCTTCGTGCGGCGCCCGGGGGCACCCGGTGTGGACGGTGGTGGTGGGTGTGGACGGTGGTTCGGTTCAGACGGTGGTGGTCGGCGGCGCTCGGCCGCTCAGCTGCGCACGCGTGCGGCGTTGTCGAGCAGGCCGCCGACGATCCGGTCCCAGTAGGCGGGGGGCATGTCGTGTCCCATGCCGTCGAGGATGCGCAGCTCGGCGTCGCGCACCAGCTCGGCCGTGCGACGTCCACCCGAGACGTCCACCAACGGGTCGGCGTCGCCGTGGAGCACCATCGTGGGCACGTCGAGCGCGGACAGCCCCTCGGCGCGCGAGCCCGACGCGAGGATCGCGATCATCTGACGGGCGACGCCGTCGGGGTCGTAGGAGCGGTCGACCAGCATCGACGCGATCGCGGTCGCACGGGCCTCGTCGAACACATGACGGGTCCCGATGAGCCGGGCCAGCTCGACCGCGTTGGCGATGCGGCCGGCTCGGTCCTCGGCCGGCACCATGATCGACAGCAGCGAGGCCAGCACCTCGGCATCGGGGGTGCCGACGTCGGGCTCGCCGGTGGTCGAGTAGAGCGAGGTGAGGGTGCGCACGCGCTCGGGGTGCTCGATCGCCATCGCCTGGGCGATCATGCCGCCCATCGACGAGCCCCACACGTGCGCAGCGGCGACGTCGAGCTGGTCCAGCAGCCCGATGCCGTCGGCGGCCATGTCCGACAGCGTGTAGGCGGCGTCGACGTGCTCACCCGCCGCGGCGGCCAGGTAGGCGCTGATGGCGTCGGACGGCGCACCGTCGAGGTGCGTCGACAAGCCGACGTCTCGGTTGTCGTAGCGCACCACGTGGTAGCCCGCCGCGACGATCGTGGCGACCATCTGCTCGTCGTAGGTGGGGCACTGCGCACCCAGGCCCGACACCAGCAGCACCGTCTCGTGCTCGGGGTTCCCGAAGGTGTCGAAGTACAGGTCGAGGTCGTGCACCTTGGTGGTCGGCATCGCCGCAGTGTTCCGTCCCCTTGACCGATCGGTCAAGCGCACTCGAAGCTGCGCCCCCCGACCAGGGTGCGCAGCGGTGCGAGGCCCTGGTCCAGCACGACCAGCTCGGCCTGCTCACCCGGCACGAGCCGCACGGGGGCCAGACCCAGCAGCCGTCGCTGCGCTCCGCCGCAGGCGTCGACCGCGGCCGACAGCTCCACCCCGAGCCCGACCAGGTTGCGCAGGCAGTCGTCGGGCAGCGCCACACCGCCGGCGATGGTGCCGTCGGCCAGGCGCGGGGCGCCGTCCACGAGCTGCGGGTGTGCCTCGCCGACCGGCCACTCGTCGCTGCGCAGACCTGCGTATTGCACTGCATCGGTGGTGGCCGCGACCCGGCCGGCGGCTGCGGCCATGCTGAGCTGCACGACCTCGGGGGCGACGTGCACGAGATCGGCGATCAGGCCCACCGTCAACGTCGGATCGCTCAGCGCCACGCCGACCGGACCCGGCGCTCGCGCGACCGGGGGCCGCTGTGCGTTCCAGCAGTGCGTCACGTGGCGAGCACCGGCCAACACCGCAGCCCGCACCTCTGCGGCGGTGGCGTCGGTGTGACCCAGGCTGACCACCACCCCGCGGCCGACGAGGTGCCGGACCACGTCGAGCGCTCCCGGCAGCTCGGGGGCCAGGGTCATCATGCCCATCGGGCCGGCGTGGAGCAGCCGGTCGGCCACGAGCGTGTCCGGGTCGCACAGGTCGCTGGCGTCGTGCGCGCCCCGGCGTGCGGTGGCCAGGAACGGGCCCTCCAGGTGCGCCGGCAGCAGCCGACACCCGACGGGCGGCGCGGCGAGGACGTGCGCCAGTCGTTCCAGCGAGTCGCAGTGCGCCTCGATCGGCTGCGAGTAGAAGGTGGGCTGGATCGCCGTGGCGCCGTGGCGCACGAGCAGGTCGGCGACCCGTGCGTAGCCCTCCTGATCCGCGCGGCGCAGGTCCACGCCCGCGGCCCCGTTGATCTGCAGGTCGACCAGTCCAGGGACGGCGATCGCGTCGCCCACGCCGTCCCCCACCCCCACGGCGGTGATCGTGCCGTCGGCATCCACCTCGACGTCGCCACGGACCAGGCGACCGTCGACCAGGGCAGCCGAGACACCGAGGCGGGTCATGGCGCCGCCGTCGGGAGCTCGACCGGTGCGCCACCCGCGGCCGCCGAGCGGTAGATCGCATCGACCACGACGTGGGCCCGCAACGCATCGTGCACGTCGGGGTGGACCGCCTCGGTCGGCATCCCCTCGAGGCCCCGGCGGACCTGCACCAGGAACTCCTGCTCGGTGCTGACCGGCAGCAGGTCGCGCTCGACGAGCCACGCCACCAGCTCGTCGCCGTCGAGCACCTGCTCGCCCTCGCTGGTCTGGCGACGGATCGGACCGAAGTACTCCCCCTCGAGCGTGACGAGGGCGTGCTCGCAGAACACCTCGATGCGGCGCTGGCTCGGGCGGCTCAGCACGTCGTGCCAGATCGAGCTGAGCGAGCCCGAGCCGCCGTCGTCGAAGCGGAACAGCGCGCTCACCGAGTCCTCGATCCCGTCCAGCCCGTGGAAGAAGCCCTGCTGCGCGCTCACCGAGGCGGTCGGGCCGACCAGCCACTCGAGGATGTCCACGTCGTGGATCGAGTGCTCGAGCAGCGTGCCCGAGCCGGCGAGCGCCCGGTCGCCACGCCAGGTCGATCCGTACATGCCCTGGGTGGGCAGGTACTGGTCGTCGCGGAACACCACGTTCATCACGCGCCCGCACGCCGGGTCGCGGATCAGCTCGCGCATGGTCACCAACGCCGGCGACGACCGCAACACCAGGCCCACTGCGTTGAGCACGCCGCTGCCGGCGACCAGCTCCACCAGCGCGGCGGCGCCGGCCAGGTCGGTCGCCAGCGGCTTCTCGCAGAACACCGGCAGGCCGGCGTCGACCACCGCACGCACACCCTCGAGGTGCGCCGCGGTCCACGTGCACACGAACACCGCATCGCTGCGCTCGATCACCTGCTGCACGGACTCGACCGGCTCCCCGGACTCGTCCGAGCAGAAGGCCGCAGCACGGCCCGGCTCGGGGTCGAACACCGCCACCACCTGGTTCGGCTCCGCCGCCAGTCGCAGCTGCATGGCGTGGTAGCGGGCGATGAACCCGGCCCCGAGGAACCCGATGCGCACGGTCATCCGGCGAGGGTAGCGGTCGGCCCGCCGCACTAGCGTCGGCGCCCCGGGCCAGGTCGGTCCGGCGAGCCCGAGGAGGCCGGTGAGGGTGGAGATGGACGAGCGCACCGATGAGCTCACCCGCCGACCGACCGTCATCGTCGGCTCACGCCAGAAGCGACCCAACCTGCCCAGCGGCCAGTGCCCCTTCTGCCCTGGCGGGCTCGAGGCGCCAGAGCCCTACGACGTGTTCTGGTTCCCCAACCGCTGGCCGGCCATGCCCGACGGTCGCTGCGAGATGGTGCTGTACACCTCCGACCACGATGCCGAGTTCTGGAGCCTGGGCCACGCCGGCGCCCGCCGGGTCGTCGACCTGTGGGCCGAGCGCACCGCCGCGCTCGGCGCTCGGGACGACGTCGGCTACGTGCTGGTGTTCGAGAACCGCGGCCCCGAGGTCGGCGCCACGATCGCACACCCCCACGGCCAGATCTACGCGTACGAGTCGGTGCCACCGGAGCCGCTGCGCGAGCTGGTCGACGGCGTGCTCGACGTGGAGCACCTGCCCGAGGAGCTGGTCGTCGCCCGTCACGGCAGCTGGACCGCCTGGGTGCCCCACGCCGCGGTGTGGCCCTACGAGCTGCGCTTGGCCGACCGAGCCGGTGTGGGCGCGCTCGACGACGAGGCGTGCGACCGCGACGGACTCGCGGCGACGCTGATCGACGTCCTGGCCCGCCTGGACCAGCTCTTCGACGCGCCGATGCCCTACATGATGTGGTTCCACCAGCGACCGACCGACGGCGGCGACTGGCCCGACGCACGACTGCACCTGCACATCTGTCCGCTCTACCGGGCGCCCGGCGTGCAGCGCTTCGTCGCGTCCGCCGAGCTGGGCGGTGGCATGAGCTTCAACCCGGTCGACCCGGCGAACGCCGCCGCCGCGCTGCGGGCGCTGCCCGGCGCGCCGGCGAGCTGAGCATCGGACGGGGACGTGAGCGCGTCGACGCACCGGATCCGGGCCCACGCCCCGGGCCGCGTCAACCTGATCGGGGACCACACCGACTACATGGGCGGGCTCGTGCTGCCCATGGCGGTGCAGATGGGGACCACGATCGAGGCGGTACGCGGCGGCACCCGCATCGAGCTGCGCTCCGACCAGGTCGAGGGCGTGCTCTCGCTGGAGCTCCCGGTGCGCGAGCCCGCGTCGGTGCAACCGCCGTGGGGACGCTACGTGGCCGGGGTCGCGGCCGAGCTGGCAGCGGCGAGGCTGGCGGCGGCCGACGGCGTCGCTGCGCCGTGGGGCCTGCTGGGATCGGTGAGCTCGGACCTGCCGTTGGGCAGCGGCCTGTCCTCGAGCGCCTCGCTCGAGGTGGCCGCGGCCTTGGCGCTGGGCGACACCGGTACGCCGCTCGAGGTGGCGCGCCGATGCCAGCGGGCCGAGCAGATCGCCACCGGGGTGCCCTGCGGGATCATGGACCAGCTGGCGAGCGCCGCCGGCGTCGAGGGCTCGGCGCTGCTGATCGACTGCGCGACCTCGGAGATCACGCCCGTGCCCGTGCCCGACGACGCAGCGATCTGGGTGCTGCACTCCGGCCAGGAGCGCGAGCTGGTCGGCTCGGCCTACGCGGATCGGCGAGCCGAGTGCGAGCGGGCCGAGGCGATCGTCGGTCCGCTGCCCTCTGCGCCGCTCGATCGGATCGAGGAGCTCGACGACCCCACGGTGCGTGCGCGGGCGCGTCACGTGCGCACCGAGTGCGACCGGGTGCTCGAGTTCACTCGTGCGCTGCGCGCCGACGACCTGCGCGCCGCCGGCGAGCTGATGGTGGCCAGCCACGTGTCGCTGCGCGACGACTTCGCGGTGTCGACGAGCCGACTCGACGAGCTGGTCGAGGACCTGTGCCGCCGACCCGGCGTGCACGGCGCACGCCTGACCGGCGCCGGGTTCGGCGGCTGCGTGGTGGCGCTGGCCGAGCCGGGTGTCGTGCTCGACGGCTGGCAGGTGCACGCCTCGGCCGGCGCCACCCTCACCGTGCGCTAGTACGGACCGTTCGGGCTGTCAGCCGGCGGACGGCGGCTGCTGGAGCAGCCGGGCCTTCTGCGCCTCGAACTCCTCGGCGCTCAGGTGGCCCTGCTCGTGCAGCGTCGCGAGCTTGGCCAGCTCGTCCGCGACCGACACCGTCGGCGCAGGAGCGCGCACCCGATCGAACTTCCGGTTCTCGTTGTCCTCCATCTGCTGGTACAGCACCTGCTGCACCCCGATGGGGTCGCGCACGTCCTCGAAGGTCTGCACGCCGTTCTCACCCGCGGACTCGATGGTGAGCGTGCCGGCGCCGATCATGCGGTCGACGACGCTCTGGTTGAAGAACACCGTGTTGATCCGCTCGAGCGGGATCTCCACTCCGCGCTTGGACACGATGCCCTCGCGGTAGATGCAGCGGTCGGTGGTGACCACGAAGTTGGTCGACACCCAGGCGACCCAGCGCTGCAACATGTAGAGCAGGCTGGCGATGATGGCGAGGGCGACAGCGCCGTTGACGACGTTCTTCGTCGCCCCGTCCTCGAGGTTCACGCCGAGCAGCAGCCACCCGCCCAGGGCGACGGTGACCAAGAGGATGATCACGCCCTTGGCCAGCATGATCCAATGGGGGTGCAGGTCGAGCACGACCTGCTCGTCACGATGGAGGTTGCTCGAGTCGAACGCCACGTGAGCAGCGTAACCGCGGGCCTGCGCCCATCCGTCGACCGACCCACGTCGGCGCCGTCGGTCGTGGAGCGGTTCAGTCCCAGCCCAGGCGGTGCAGCTCGTCGTCGTCGATGCCGAAGTGGTGCGCGAGCTCGTGCACCACGGTCACCAGCAGCTCGTCCACCACCTCGTCGAGGGTGCTGCACATCTCGCAGATCGCCAACCGGTAGACGGTGATGCGGTCCGGCATCACGAGCCCGCCGTAGTCGTCCCGCTCGGTCAGCGGCACCCCGTCGTAGAGCCCGAGCAGGTCCTCGGTCGGGTGACGGTCCTCGACGATCACGACCACGTTGTCGACCAGCTCGGCGAGCGCCTCGGGCACCTGATCGAGCGCATCGGCCACGAGCTCGCTGAACCGGTCCTCGTCGACGTCGACCACGGCGGCAACCTAGCGGCGCGCCGGACCGCGCGACCCGCGGTCGCTGTCACACCCCGCTGATACCGTCGCCGTCGTGGACCCGACCAGCGCGCCCGCCGCGTCGCGCGCCTCGCGCACCCTGCCCGATCCTCCCGCCGATCCCTCCACCAGCGCTGCCACGGCGGCGCTGGTGCGCGGCTTGAACGAGCACCAGCGCCACGCAGTGGTCTCTCCCGCCAGCCCGCTGCGCATCCTGGCCGGCGCCGGATCCGGCAAGACCCGGGTGCTCACCCATCGCATCGCGCACCGTGCTGCGCTCGGCACGCTCGACCCGAACCGCGTGCTCGCGGTCACCTTCACCCGCAAGGCAGCGGGCGAGCTGCGCGAGCGGCTCGGTCGCCTGGGCCTCCGGGGTGGCGTGCACGCCGGCACCTTCCACTCGATCGCGTACGCCCAGCTGCGCCAGCGCTGGGAGGAGCGCGGCATCCGCCCGCCGGAGCTGCTCGAGCGCAAGGTCGGCTTCGTGTCCCGGCTCATGGGCGCCGGGCGCAACTCGACCGCACCGTTGGACGTGGTGGCCGAGATCGAGTGGGCGGCCGCTCGGCGGGTCACGCCGGAGACCTACGCGCAGCAGGCCGCCGTGGCGCGCCGACGTCCCCCGATGGAGCTGGCGCGCGTGGCCGACATCTACGACCGCTTCATGTCCGAGAAGCGCAAGCGTCGACTGGTCGACTTCGACGACCTGCTGCGCCTGGCAGCGCGCGACCTCGCCGCGGATCCGGTGTACGCCTCGGCGCGCCACTGGCGCTTCCGGCACCTCTTCGTCGACGAGTTCCAGGACGTCAACCCGCTGCAGCACGCGCTGCTCATGGCCTGGCTCGGGCCCGAGTCCGACCTCTGCGTCGTGGGCGACCCCAACCAGGCCATCTACGCCTGGAACGGCGCGGATGCCCAGTACCTCGTCGACTTCGACCGCTGGTTCCCCGGCGGCGAGACGGTCACCCTCGAGGACAACTACCGCTCGACGCCCCAGGTGCTCACCGTCGCCAACGCCGTGCTCGCAGCGGGGCACAACGTGCCCATCCGCCTGCGGCCGCACCGCCCCGACGGCCCCATGCCCACCGTCGTCGAGCACGCCGACGAGCGCACCGAGGCACAGGCCATCGCACGCAAGGTCCGTGACCGCCACGCGCCCGGCACGCCGTGGTCGGCACAGGCGGTGCTGGTGCGCACCAACGCGCAGGCCGCGGTCATCGCCGAGGGCTTCACCACCGCTCGCATCCCTCATCGGGTCCGTGGCGGCGGCGACCTGATGGAGCAGCCCGAGGTCCGCCAGGCGCTCGGCTCGCTGCGACGAGCCACCTCGCTGCAGATGGCGCTCGGCGACCTCGAGGCCGAGGTGCTGCGCCTGGCGCCAGCTGCCGCCGCCGACGTCGACGTAGCGGCCGAGCGACGGACCTCCGATGCCGGCTCGATGCCCGAGCGCATGCCCAGCGGCACGGCGCAGCTGACCGAGGAGCGCGCCGCCAACCTGAACGAGCTGGTCCGCCTCGGCCGGGAGTACCTCGATCTCGATCCGCACGGCGGTGTGCCGGGCTTCCTCGGCTGGCTGACCTCGGCGTTGCGTGGCGAGGACCGCAGCGGCGGCGACGCGGTCGAGATCGTGACGTTCCACGCGGCCAAGGGCCTGGAGTGGTCGATCGTGCACCTGGCCGGACTGGAGGAGGGCTTCGTGCCCATCCACCACGCCAAGGACAGCGACGACGACCTGGAGGAGGAGCGCCGGCTGCTCTACGTGGCGCTCACCCGAGCGCGCGACGAGCTGCACTGCACGTGGGCGTCGTCGCGCACCTTCGGCTCGCGCACCGCGAAGCGCTCGCCGTCGCCGTGGCTGCCGACCATCCAGTCGACCGTGGGCATCGAACCGATCCAGCTCGACCGTCGCAGCGGCGCCGACCGCGCACGCGCCGCCCGGGCCTCGCTGCCCAAGGGCGGCAAGGGCGCAGCCAAGGACCTGCCCGACGGCGACCGGGAGCTGTTCGAGGCGTTGCGTGCCTGGCGCAAGGTGCAGGCCAAGGAGGCCGACGTCGCGGCGTTCGTGATCTTCAACGACGCCACGTTGGTCGCGGTCGCCGGCGCCCGCCCGCGGAACCGGGCCGAGCTGCTGCGCGTGTCGGGCGTGGGACCGGTCAAGGCGCAGCGTTTCGGCGACGACCTGCTGCGCATCGTCGCCGAGCACCGCTGACTCCCCCGACGACGGGTCCCGCCACCGGCGGGGTCAGGTCGGTGGTTCGCCCGGATCCTCTCGCCATCGGCAGATGCGCTGTGGGCTCGAGCCGGGCACGCGCTCGATCTCGCAGCGGGCTTCCATGTCGGTCTTCGTGTAGCGCACGTAGTTCGTCAGCCGTCCGTTGGGGAACAGCTCGTCGTCGCCCAGCACCGTCTGGATCGTGTCGACCACGTGCTGGAGCCGCACGGTGCCGTCCTCGTCGGCGTCCTGGTCGATGGTGTCGAGGATCAGGTCGTGCACGGCTTGGTACTGGCCCGCGTCCATGGTCCAGCCGTCGAGCCCACCCGGTCGGGTCGCGTTGAAGATCTCCACCCGCCCGGTCGTCCGTCGGGTGTCGGCGTCCTTGGCCCAGGCGGTGTCGGGCACCGGCCCCGAGTGAGGGTCTCGACGCAGTCCGCTCACGACGACGGTCGGCGAGGTCGGGTGGTGAGGCCGTAGGACGCGTCGAGCAGCTCGGCCACCTCGCCCCAGTCGGTCCCCTCGTCCAGGTCGAGGCCCAGCCAGCCGGACGGTCCCAGGTAGGCCGGCACGAACGACCGCTCGTCCTGCTCGAGCGCCGGTCGCTCGTCGGGCTCGGGCAGGATCAGCAACGCGGTGGGGTGCTGCACCCACTCGCCGTCCACGCGGACCGACCCGCCGTAGTAGGCGAACACCTTCTTGGTGAAGAACGCCGGACGCCCGTGCGAGACCTTCTCGGCCGCGTCCGGCATGGCCAGCGCCAGCTCGCGCACACGGGCCAGCAGCGGATCGTGGTCGTCGAACATCTTCGGGTGTGCCACGGCCGACTCCTCGTACTTCAGCCCTGCTCGGTGTCGTTGCGCGCCGCGAGCAGCGCGGCGAACTTCTCCCGGTCGAACGCGATGAACAGGCCTTCGGCCTCGGCGGTGAGCTCGTCGCCGGAGTACAGCGCACCCTTGGCGTAGATCTTGCGACCGTCGCGTCGGTCGAACCAGCCCTCCAGGCGCAGCGGCGCGCCGAGCGGCGTGGGCCGGCGGTAGTCGACCCCGAGGTGAGCGGTCATGCCCTGGTCGCCCGACAGCGACTGGGTCGCGCCGAGCAGCTCGTCGAACACGGCCGCCACGTACCCGCCGTGCACGCACCCGGGCGGGCCCTCGTAGGCGGCGCCGAAGGTGACGGTGCCGACCACACGATCTCCCCGGTACTCCAGGTGCACCGGCGGCGACAACGGGTTGGCCAGGCCGATGAACGGGCTGTGGTCGAAGAAGGCGTACCACTCGGGGTCGCCGGGCTGGAGGCCGGCGGTCTCCTGCCCGGCGTTGGCCGACTCGGCGAAGCCCCGGTAGGTCTGCCCCGCCGGGTAGGAGCGCAACAGGTCGGCGAGCGCCTCCAGGTCGTCGGCGGCGCGGGCGAGCTCCTCGGTCGTCGCCGTGGTCGACACGAGCTGGTCGATCACGACCCGCATGGCGGCGGCCAGGCGACGCTCCTCGGTGCGACGAGGGGTGGGAGCGAGGCCCGCCAGCCCCTCGATGCGAGGGCTCACCTTGCGTCTCGGTGTCTCGTCGTCGCTCATGGTCGTCCCCCCATGTGGTCGCTGCTCCCGGCGCTGCGGGTCAGAGGTCGAACTCGGCCAGCACCGGTGCGTGGTCCGAGGGCTTGGAGCCCTTGCGGGCATTGCGGTCGATCAGGTCGGCGCTGCAGTGCTGTGCCAGCGCAGGCGAGGACAGCAGGTAGTCGATGCGCATGCCGCGCTTCTTGTGGAAGTCGCCGTTGCGGTAGTCCCAGTACGAGTAGATGCCGGGCTCGGGGTAGCGCTCACGCAGCGTGTCGACCAGGCCCCACTCGCGCAGCGATGCGATGGCGTCGCGCTCGGGCGCGCTGACGTGGGTGCTGCCGACGAAGGCGGCGGGGTCCCACACGTCGATGTCGTCCGGGGTGACGTTCCAGTCGCCCAGGATGACGAGCTGCTCCTCGGGCGAGTGCTGCGAGTCGAGCAGGCGACGGAGTCGTGCGAGCCAACCGAGCTTGTACTGGTAGTGGTCGTCGTCGAGCGCGCGACCGTTGGGCACGTACACCGAGCAGACCCACACGCCGTTGCAGCGGGCCCACACCATCCGGGCGTCGGGGTCGGGGTCGTCGCCGTCGTCGAAGCCGTACACGGGCGACTCGATGCCGACCCTGGAGAGGATGGCGACCCCGTTCCAGCGTCCCTGGCCGTGGTGCACCGAGTCGTAGCCCAGACGCTGGAAGTCCATCGAGGGGAACTGGGCGTCGCTCATCTTGGTCTCCTGGAGGCAGACCACGTCGGGGCGGACCTGCTCGAGCCACTCCTCGACGCGTGGCATCCGGGCGTTGAGCGAGTTCACGTTCCAGGTGGCGATGAGCACACGGGCAATCTAGGCGCCGGCTGCGACAGCGCGGATCCGTGCGTCGGCACGGGCTCGCACAGCGCGTCGACGGCCTCCCGACATGGCCGGGCCAGCGCTCTGGCGGGCGGTAGGATCTGCGTTCGTGGCCGACGAGCACCCCCCGGAACCCCTCGGACCCAACGCGTGGTTGGTCGAGGAGATGCACGAGCAGTACCTGAGCGACCCCGCGTCGGTGTCGGAGAGTTGGCAGGAGTTCTTCGCCGACTACCGCGCACCCGGTCGAGCCGCGTCGGCGCCGGTCGGCGCCCCCGCACCGACGGCTGCCGCCGCCCCGACCGCGAGCCCGGCTGCGACCGCTCCTGCCCCCGCACCGGCTCCGGCGCCCGCCGCCGCGACACCTGCCGCCGCACCCACCCCGCAGGCAGCGCCTTCGACCGAGCCCGCAGGTGACGCGATCCGGGGCGTCGGTGCGCGCATCGTCACCAACATGGAGGCCTCGCTGACGGTGCCCACGGCCACCTCGTTCCGAGAGGTGCCCGCGAAGCTGCTCGAGGTCAACCGCAACGTGATCAACGGCTACCTGGGTCGCACCCGTGGCGGCAAGGTCAGCTTCACGCACCTGATCGGCTACGCACTCGTGCGGGCCATCGCGGACCACATGCCGGCGCTCAACAACTCCTTCGTCGAGGGCCCTGACGGCGAGCCGCGCCTGGTGCGCCACGAGCACGTCGGCCTAGGCATCGCCATCGACATGGAGAAGAAGGACGGGTCCCGCTCGCTCCTGGTGCCCTGCATCAAGGACGCCGACACCCTCGACTTCGCGGGCTTCATGGCCCTGTACGACGAGCTCGTCCGCAAGGCCAAGACCAACAAGCTCACCGTCGACGACTTCGCCGGGGTCACGGTGACGCTCACCAACCCGGGCACCATCGGCACCGAGCGCTCCGTGCCGCGTCTCATGCCGGGCCAGGGCGCCATCATCGGCGTCGGCTCGCTCACCTACCCCACGGGCTTCGCCGGGGCCGACCCCCACACCATCGCCGAGCTGGGCATCTCCAAGGTCATCACGATCTCGTCGACCTACGACCACCGCATCATCCAGGGCGCCGAGTCCGGCATGCTGCTCAAGCAGGTGCACGAGCTGCTGCTGGGCGCCGAGGACTTCTACGAGGACGTCTTCCGCTCCATCGGCGTGCCCTACGAGGCGGTGCGCTGGCGCCAGGACTCCAACCCCGTCGACCACGACTCCGCGCAGGTCGTCAAGCAGATGCAGGTGTCGACGCTGATCAACATGCACCGCGTGCGCGGGCACCTGATCGCGGACCTCGACCCGCTGTCGGCCAAGCCGCCGGAGATGCACCCCGAGCTCGACCCGGCCACCTACGGCCTGACGATCTGGGACCTGGACCGTGAGTTCCTCACGGGTGGCGACGTCGGCATCTACGCCGCTGTCGGCGGCACCCGCCGGCTGCCGCTGGGCGAGATCCTGCACATCCTGCGTGACGCGTACTGCCGCAGCGTCGGCATCGAGTACATGCACATCCAGGAGCCCGAGGAGAAGCGCTGGATCCAGGAGCAGGTCGAGGGCGCACCCACCAAGCTGCCCGTCGAGGACCAGCGCCACATCCTGGACCGGCTCAACGCCGCCGAGGCGTTGGAGAAGTTCCTGGGCACCAAGTACCTGGGCCAGAAGCGCTTCGGCCTCGAGGGCGCCGAGTCGCTCATCCCGATCCTCGACGCGATCCTCGAGCAGGCAGCCGACCACGGGTTGGACTCCGCGGTGCTGGGCATGTCGCACCGCGGTCGGCTCAACGTGCTCGCCAACATCGTCGGCAAGTCCTACGCACAGCTGTTCCGCGAGTTCGAGGGCTACGTCGACCCCGACTCGATCCAGGGCTCGGGCGACGTCAAGTACCACCTGGGCGAAGAGGGCGAGTTCGAGTCGCGCTCCGGTGCCACCCTGCCGATCAGCCTGGCGGCCAACCCCTCGCACCTCGAGGCGGTCGACCCGGTGGTCGAAGGCATGGCCCGCGCCCGGATGGACCAGATCCCCTACGACCACACACGTCGCTTCCCGGTCCTGCCCATCCTCATGCACGGTGACGCCGCGTTCGCCGGGCAGGGCGTGATCGCCGAGACGCTCAACCTGTCGCTCATCAAGGGCTACCGGGTCGGCGGCACGATCCACGTGATCGTGAACAACCAGCTGGGCTTCACCACCCCGCCGGAGTCCGCCCGCAGCTCGGAGTACTGCACCGACATCGCCAAGGCGGTGCAGGCGCCGATCATCCACGTCAACGGTGACGACCCCGAGGCGTGCGTGCGTGTGGCGCGCCTGGCGTTCGCCTACCGCCAGCGGTTCCACAAGGACATCGTCATCGACATGGTGTGCTACCGCCGCCATGGCCACAACGAGGGCGACGACCCGAGCTACACCCAGCCGCTCATGTACCGCACCATCCAGGACCTGCGCGGCGTGCGCAAGCGGTTCGTCGAGACCCTGGTGCGGCGCGGCGACTTCACGATGGACGAGGCCGAGCAGGCCCTGGCCGACTTCCAGGGGCGCCTGCAGAGCGCGCTCGACGAGACACGTCAGGCGGCACCGGCCGAGGAGTTCGTCGCGGCGCCACACCCGCCGGCCAAGGGCGTCCTGCCCCACGTGCCCACCGGGGTCGAGCAACCCGACCTGGACCGCGTCTACGCGGCGCTGGCCAGCGTGCCCGAGGGCTTCCACGTCCACCCCAAGCTGGCCAAGCAGCTGGCGGCCCGCGACGCCATGTACGCCGGCGGCGAGGTCGACTGGGCGCTGGCCGAGGCGCTGGCGTTCGGCTCGCTGCTGGTCGAGGGCACCTCGGTGCGCCTCGCCGGGCAGGACTCTCGCCGCGGCACGTTCTCCCATCGGCACTCCACCCTGTTCGACTACGAGAACGGCACCGAGCACGTGCCGCTGTCGACCCTGGCCAACCCTCCCGAGACCGAGCTGTGGATCTACGACTCGCTGCTCAGCGAGTACGCGGCGCTCGGCTTCGAGTACGGCTACACGGTGAAGAACCCCGACGCGTTGGTCATGTGGGAGGCGCAGTTCGGCGACTTCATGAACGGTGCGCAGATCATCATCGACCAGTACATCGTCGCCGCCGAGGACAAGTGGGGTCAGACGTCCGGTCTGGTCATGCTCCTGCCGCACGGCTACGAGGGCCAGGGCCCCGAGCACTCGTCGGCCCGCCTCGAGCGGTTCCTGACGCTGTGCGCCGAGGACAACATCCAGGTCGCGCAGCCGACCACCGCGGCGCAGTACTTCCACCTGCTCCGTCGCCAGGTCCACCGCAGCGTGCGCAAGCCGCTCATCGTGTCGACGCCCAAGTCGGGCCTCCGTGACAAGCGCTACCGGTCCTCGCTGGAGTCGCTCACGCACGGATCCTTCGAGGAGCTGCTCGGCGACACCTCGTCCACCATCGACCCCTCGAAGGTCACGCGCCTCGTGCTCGCCTCGGGCAAGATCGGCCAGGAGGCCACGACGATGCGGGACCAGATGGGCCTCGACGTCGCAGTCGCCCGGGTCGAGCAGCTCTACCCGTGGCCCTACGAGGCCGTGGCGAAGGAGCTCGCACGGTTCCCCAACGTGCGCGAGGTCGTCTGGCTCCAGGAGGAGCCGGAGAACATGGGTGCGTGGAACTCGATCAAGGGACGCCTCTACGAGGCGCTCGAGTCGGACTACGTGATCCGCCGCATCAGTCGACCCGACGAGGCCAGCCCGGCCACCGGGAGCCATGCGATCCACGCCCAGGAGCAGGCCATGATCCTGGCTGCCGCGTTCGCTCCGCTCGAGGACAAGCCGACCGCCGACTTCCGCTGAACCGGGCGCGGTGCGGTCCGTCGGATCGCCCGTGGAGTTTCGCGATCGGTAAGCCCGCGCGACCGCGACGAGGCGGAGCAGTCGCGCACCATGGCGCGATGAACCGGACCAGATGGATCGTCGCAGGCGCCGCCGTCGCCGTCGTGCTGATCGTGGCGTTCGCGGCGTTCCGCCCCGACAAGCTGTTCGTCGACGAGCGGGTCGACGAACAGCTCGACGACGACGTGGCTGCGGCGATCGACGAACGCGTCGAGTCCCCCGCCTCCGATCCGGTGCCGAGCGCCGCACCCGAGGACGTCGCCACGTCAGCACCCGCGCCGGAGGGGCCGGTCGTCACCGCGATCGGCGGGTTCGGATCGCACAACGACTACTCGGTCACCGGTACCGCGGCGGTGGTGACCCAGCCGGACGGCAGCCGACAACTCGTGCTCCAGGAGCTCGTGTCGGACAACGGACCCGACCTGCAGCTGTACCTGTCGCCGGTCACCGGCGGGCAGGTCGATGGCGGGGTGAAGCTGGGTCCGCTGAAGGGCAACGTCGGCACGCAGGCCTACGACCTTCCACCCGAGGTGGATCTGGGACAGGTCGCGACGGTGGTGATCTGGTGCGAGCGGTTCAGCCGTGCCTTCGGCAGCGCCACGCTGGTGTGACGTTCACAGCTCCAGGCCCGTGAGCGACGCCAGCTCGTCGAGCGCCGCGTCAGGATCGACCACCTTGATGGTGGTCATGCCCATCGCCCGTGCCGGCTTGAGGTTGATGCCCAGGTCGTCGAGGAACACCGCCTCGTGCGCGTCGATGCCCAGCGCGTCGAGAGCCAGCTCGTAGAACCGCGGCTCGGGTTTGCGGCACCCGACGACCGAGGACTCGACGACCACGTCGAACGACGACAGCAGACCGGCGAAGCTGCCACCGCTCGACCAGTGCGGCGAGCCCGACACGATGTTGTTCGTGAGCAGCGCGGTCGACAGGTGCTCGTTGCAGACTCGCACCGCGTCGACCATCCGGGGGCGCAGCTCGCCCTCGAGGCAGGCGAGCACCGCGGCGCCGTCGACGCGGTGGCCGAGCTGCGCGGCCTCGGCCTCGAACGCGACGACGAACTCGTCGATCGTGCACTCGTTGCGCTCGAGACGCGCCCAGGCGTTGTGGTCCGGGTTCGTCGAGTTGACGGTTCGGATGAAGTCGACCGGCAGCCCGGCGCGTCGCTCGTACTGCGCGAACGCGTCGAAGGGACTGGACAGGATCACCCCACCGAAGTCGAACAGCACCGCACGCACCATCGGGTCCGCAGCGTAGACGCCCTATACCCCATTGGGGTATAGGGCATGCGCGCGTCGAGCGACGCGTGCGCGCGCACCGCGCCGCGGTCGGAATGATTTCCGCCGCTTTGCGCACAAACCCTGCTTCACTGATGCATCGAGATGACCTCCTCCCAACTCGTCGTCGACGGCTCGAACATCGCGACCGAAGGGCGCACCGCGCCCTCGCTCGCGCAGTTGGACGAAGCCGTGCGCGACTTCCTCAAGGAGCACTCGTTCGACAACGTCGTCGTCGTGGTCGACGCGACGTTCGCACACCGCATCGATCCGTCCGAGCGCGACGCGTACGAGGAGGCAGTGCTCGCGGGCGAGCTGCTGACCCCTCCTGCGGGTGCGGTCGGGCGCGGCGACGCGTTCGTGCTGCAGATCGCCGAACGATCGGGTGCCACCATCCTGTCCAACGACTCCTTCCAGGAGTTCCACGCGACCTACGAGTGGCTCTTCTCCGAAGGACGGCTCTGGGGCGGCAAACCCGTGCCCGGTGTCGGCTGGGTGTTCGTCGCACGCAACCCGGTGCGCGGCCCGGTGAGCCGACGCGCCACGCGTGCGGCCAAGAAGGCACCCGCCGCGGCGAGCACGTCACCGACCAAGCGGTCGGCGAAGAAGGCACCCGCCAAGAAGGCTCCGGCCAGCTCGGCGGCAGCGCCGAAGGCGACCAGCGCGAAGCGTCCCGCGGCGAAGGCCGCCCCGAAGGACGCCGGGTCCGGTCGCGCACGACGCAAGTCCGCCGACCCGATCAACTCGCCGGCGGACTTCCTCGGCTTCGTGACCCAGCACCACCTGGGCACCACGGTCGACGCCACGGTGACGGAGTTCTCGTCGCACGGCGCGTACGTCGACGTCGATGGCGCCCGCTGCTACATCGCACTCAAGTCCATGGGCGACCCCGCCCCACGCAGCGCTCGAGAGGTGCTGACGATGGGTGAGGTCCGCTCCTTCATCGTGCAGGGATTCGACACGCCGCGCCGCGGCATCGACCTTGCACTTCCCGGCTTCGAACACCTCGGAGCCGATACGTCCACCTCGGCGTCCGACTCCGGTCCTTCGGGCCCGCGCGTCAACGACGGGGACGGCAACAAGCAACCACTGGTCTCGGAAGAGTCCGCCGAGGAGGCAACTGTGGCAACCAAGAAGGCACCTGCGAAGAAGGCTCCGGCCAAGAAGGCAGCTGCGACGAAGGCACCTGCCAAGAAGGCGCCCGCGAAGAAGGCACCCGCTCGCAAGGCACCTGCCAAGAAGGCGCCCGCGAAGAAGGCACCCGCTCGCAAGGCACCTGCCAAGAAGGCGCCCGCGAAGAAGGCAC